>OATE01000002.1_pt1 | contig 396098 bp, 353 predicted proteins | sample 1475901 | NCBI WGS metagenome assembly OATE01 (sample SAMEA2579944, study PRJEB22360) | human gut metagenome | reverse complement strand
ATCTTTTTATCGGCTTCATCCCATATACTCCTGACTCAATCTTCATTTTTCCGGTTTTATCATAATTCAATGTTTGATGTATTATCAGACTGTTTATCTTTGCCATCATCTGAAAAGATGAAACGGGAAGATAAATGTGTCGGGATCGTCATAACCTTTACTTTTGGACGCTTCTTTTCGCGATTACGAACAGTTTTCTTCCTCTTTTCTCTTTTTTTATCAGATTGAATTTTGTACTTTTGGCGAGAATCTGATGAGAAACACTTAGATATTATAATATAAACTTCTAAATAGTCCGTGAATATGGAAAACAAAATTCAAGAGTTGACCGATAAGATTTATCGCGAAGGCGTCGAAAAAGGTAATGAAGAAGCCCGCCGTCTTATTGCGAATGCTCAGGAAGAAGCTAAAAAAATCGTTGAAGATGCCCATAAAGAAGCTGAATCAATTATTGCCACCTCTCGTAAATCTGCCGATGAACTGACAGAGAATACCAAATCAGAGTTGAAACTGTTTGCCGGTCAGGCAGTAAATGCGTTGAAATCAGAAATAGCCACTATGGTAACTGATAAAATTGTGACCGCACCGGTAAAGGAGTTTGCACAGAATAAAGATTTTCTGAGTGCTTTTATCGTAGCTCTGGCTTCCAAATGGAGCGTAGACGAGCCGATTATCATCTCAACTTCTGATGCGGAATCTTTGAGAAAGTATTTTGCGGCCAATGCTAAAGCATTGTTAGATAAAGGTGTTACCATAGAACAAGTGAATGGTATTAAGGCATTGTTTTCTGTATCTCCTGCAGACGGTTCATATAAAGTGAATTTCGGAGAAGAGGAATTTATGAATTACTTTAAAGCATTCCTGCGTCCTCAGTTGGTAGAAATGTTATTCTAAAGGGATGCGTTATGAGTAAATATTATTACTTGGTAGCCGGTTTGCCGGAACTCACACTTGAGGACAGTAAGCTGAGCTATACAGTAGCTGATTTTAAAACGGAAATTTACACGGGCTTGTCAGCTTCAGATCAAAAATTAATTGATCTGTTTTATTTGAAGTTTGATAATGCCAATGTACTGAAGCTTCTGAAAGATAAGGAAGCCGCCATTGATACCCGGGGAAATTTCTCCGCGGAGGAACTTGCTGAATATATCTCTGTTCTTAAAGAAGGAGGAGAAATCAGTACTAAAGAATTTCCTGCATATCTTGCTACTTTCATTTCCGACTATTTCAATACTCCGGCAGACAATGCTGTTTTACTGGAAGATCATCTGGCTGCACTTTATTATGATTATGCAATGAAATGCGGAAATAAGTTTGTGGCTTCCTGGTTCGAATTCAATCTTACAATTAACAATATCCTTGTGGCATTGACCGCTCGGAAGTATAAATGGGATGTTGCCCGCAATATAGTGGGTGATACGGAAATATGTGAGGCTTTGCGAACTTCCGGAGCCCGTGATTTCGGACTTTCCGGTGAAGTGGATTTTCTGGATCAGTTAGTGAAAATCAGTGAAATAACAGAACTGGTAGAACGCGAGAAGAAGTTGGATGCTTTACGGTGGAACTGGATGGAGGAAGCTATTTTCTTTAACTATTTTACCATCGAACGTATTTTTGCTTTCTTATTGGAACTGGAAATGATTGAACGTTGGATCTCTTTGGATAAGGAAAGAGGAAATCAACTGTTCCGCAGTATCATAGAGTCACTGAAGAATGAAGTGCAGATTCCCGCAGAATTCAGGTAATCCTGCCAAACTCGGATAAATAAATTAAAAAAATATATGGCAACAAAAGGAACTGTTAGTGGCGTTATTGCCAACATGGTGACCCTCGTCGTTGATGGACCGGTAGCTCAAAATGAGATTTGTTATATCTCAACCGGTGGCGATAAATTAATGGCGGAGGTGATTAAGGTCGTAGGTACACATGTATATGTTCAGGTGTTCGAAAGCACTCGTGGATTGAAAGTGGGGGCCGAAGCCGAATTTACCGGACACATGCTTGAGGTGACCTTAGGTCCCGGTATGTTATCGAAGAATTACGATGGTCTGCAAAACGACCTTGATAAGATGGATGGCGTATTCCTGAAGAGAGGACAATATACCTATCCGTTGGATAAAGAAAGTGTGTGGCATTTTGTTCCCCTTGTCAATGTAGGGGATAAAGTGGAAGCATCTGCCTGGTTAGGACAGGTGGATGAAAACTTCCAGCCATTGAAGATCATGGTACCTTTCACGCAGAAAGGTGTTTGCACGGTGAAATCGATTGTACCTGAAGGCGATTATAAGATTGAAGACGTAATTGCTGTTTTGGCAGACGAAGAGGGAAACAACGTTGAAGTGAATATGATTCAAAAGTGGCCGGTAAAAAGGGCTATGACGAATTATAAAGAAAAACCGCGTCCGTTTAAATTGCTTGAAACCGGTGTACGTGTGATTGACACTGTCAATCCGATAGTAGAGGGGGGGACAGGATTTATTCCCGGTCCGTTCGGTACAGGTAAAACCGTACTTCAGCATGCTATCTCTAAACAGGCAGAGGCCGATATTGTGATCATTGCCGCCTGCGGTGAACGTGCGAACGAGGTTGTGGAAATATTTACTGAGTTCCCAGAACTGGTGGACCCACATACGGGACGTAAACTGATGGAGCGTACCATTATTATTGCCAATACTTCGAACATGCCGGTAGCGGCCCGTGAAGCTTCTGTGTATACGGCTATGACGATTGCCGAATATTATCGTGCGATGGGATTGAAGATCCTGTTGATGGCAGACTCTACTTCCCGTTGGGCACAGGCATTGCGTGAGATGTCGAACCGTATGGAAGAGTTGCCCGGACCGGATGCATTCCCGATGGACTTGTCCTCAATCATTTCTAACTTCTACGGTCGTGCAGGTTATGTAAAACTGAATAACGGTGAGAGTGGTTCTATTACCTTTATCGGTACGGTATCTCCGGCCGGAGGTAACCTGAAGGAACCTGTGACTGAAAATACTAAAAAGGTAGCTCGTTGTTTCTATGCGCTGGAGCAGGATCGTGCCGATAAGAAGCGCTATCCGGCTGTGAATCCGATCGACTCTTATTCTAAATATATCGAATATCCTGAATTTGAGGCATACATTGCCGAACACATCAATGACGAATGGATCGGTAAAGTGAATGAGATCAAAACGCGTTTGCAGCGTGGTAAGGAAATTGCCGAGCAGATCAACATCTTGGGTGATGACGGTGTGCCGGTAGAATATCATGTCATTTTCTGGAAGTCGGAGTTGATTGATTTCGTTATATTGCAACAGGATGCATTCGATGAAATTGACGCCGTTACTCCGATGGAGCGCCAGGAAGCTATCTTGAACATGGTGATAGACATCTGTCATACGGAATTTGAGTTTGACAACTTTAATGAGGTTATGGACTACTTCAAGAAGATGATTAACATCTGCAAGCAAATGAACTATTCAAAGTTCAAATCGGAACAATATGAAGGTTTCCAGAAGCAATTGAAGGAGTTGGTTGCCGAGAGAAGTGTCAAATAGTGGATTGTAACTAAATTGTAAATAATAACATGGCTACAAAAGCATTTCAAAAAATATATACTAAGATTACTCAGATTACCAAAGCTACCTGCTCGCTGAAAGCTACAGGGGTAGGTTATGATGAGTTGGCCACTGTGAATGGTAAACTGGCTCAGGTTGTAAAGATAGCCGGTGACGAAGTGACTTTGCAGGTGTTTGAGGGTACGGAAGGTATCCCGACCAATGCCGAAGTGGTATTTCTGGGTAAATCGCCTACGCTGAAAGTAAGCGAGCAACTGGCCGGACGTTTTTTCAACGCCTTTGGTGATCCTATCGACGGAGGACCGGAGATTGAAGGACAGGAAGTCGAGATCGGAGGCCCTTCTGTGAATCCGGTACGCCGTAAACAACCTTCAGAACTGATTGCAACCGGTATTGCTGGTATCGACTTGAATAATACCCTGGTTTCCGGTCAGAAGATTCCTTTCTTCGCCGATCCGGACCAACCGTTTAACCAAGTGATGGCGAACGTAGCATTGCGTGCGGAAACAGATAAAATCATTCTGGGAGGTATGGGTATGACAAACGATGACTACCTGTATTTTAAGAATGTATTCTCCAATGCCGGTGCGCTCGACCGTATCGTCAGTTTCGTGAATACCACGGAGAACCCTCCGGTAGAACGTCTGCTGGTACCGGATATGGCTTTGACTGCGGCTGAATATTTCGCAGTACAGCACAATCAGAAAGTATTGGTTCTGCTGACTGATATGACTTCGTATGCCGATGCTTTGGCTATCGTGTCGAACCGTATGGATCAGATTCCTTCGAAAGACTCTATGCCGGGCTCTCTTTATTCGGACCTTGCTAAAATCTACGAAAAAGCGGTACAATTCCCCGATGGTGGTTCCATCACAATTATTGCTGTGACTACGTTGTCCGGCGGTGATATCACGCATGCCGTACCCGATAACACCGGTTATATCACCGAAGGACAGTTGTTCCTGCGTCGTGATAGCGATATTGGTAAGGTTATTGTCGATCCGTTCCGTTCATTGTCCCGTCTGAAACAGTTGGTAACTGGTAAGAAGACCCGTAAGGACCATCCACAGGTGATGAATGCTGCGGTACGTCTGTATGCCGATGCCGCTAACGCCAAGACGAAGTTGGAGAATGGTTTTGACCTGACCAATTATGACGAACGTACTTTAGCTTTTGCCAAGGACTACTCCAATCAGTTGCTTGCCATCGACGTCAATCTGGATACGACAGAAATGCTGGATGTGGCATGGGGATTGTTCGGCAAATATTTCCGTCCGGAAGAAGTGAATATCAAGAAGGAACTGGTAGATCAGTATTGGAAAAAATAGTAAATAAACGAGATGGCTATAAAGTTTCAATATAACAAAACCTCCCTTCAGCAGCTCGAGAAGCAACTGAAAGTGCGGGTGCGTACCCTCCCGATTATTAAAAATAAGGAGAGTGCCCTTCGCATGGAAGTGAAGCGCTGTAAAAGCGAAGCTGCCGATCTGGAGGAAAGGCTGGAAAAACAAATCCAAGCTTATGAAGCCATGTTCGCACTTTGGAATGAGTTTGACACCTCATTGATAAAAGTAAATGATGTTCATCTTGGTATCAAAAAAATAGCCGGTGTAAGGGTGCCTTTACTCGAGAATGTAGATTTCGAGATTCGTCCGTACAGCCTGTTTAATGCTCCCAAATGGTATGCCGATGGTATACATTTGCTTAAGGAGTTGGCGCATACCGCTATAGAGCGTGAGTTTACGCTGGCCAAGCTGGGCTTGTTAGAACATGCGAGGAAAAAGACCACTCAGAAAGTTAATCTTTTTGAGAAGGTACAGATACCTGGTTATCAGGATGCTTTGCGTAAGATAAAACGCTTCATGGAAGATGAGGAGAATTTGTCTAAGTCGTCGCAAAAGATTCTGAAATCACAGCAAGAAAAAAGGAAGGAGGCAGAGGCATGATTACAAAAATGAAGAAACTCACATTTCTGGTTTATCATAAGGAGTACGAAGCTTTTCTGAACAGTCTTCGGGAACTCGGAGTCGTTCATATTGTGGAGAAACAGCAGGGAGCGGCTGAGAATGCCGAGTTACAGGATAACATCCGTCTTTCTGCCCGTCTTGCCGCCGCATTGAAATTGTTACAGAACCAGAAACATGGGAAAGATGCGGTCATTGCAACCCATGGAGGCAGTGCTGAACGTGGCCTACAGGTGCTTGACGAAATAGATGCTCTGCAAACCGAACATAGTAAACTGTTGCAACAGCAGCAAATCTGCGGAAAGGAAAAAGATGCCTTGGAAGCCTGGGGCGATTTTGAACCGGGAGGCATACAGCGGTTGAAAGATGCCGGTTATGTGGTAGGATTCTATACTTGTCCCGAAGGTAACTACAAAGAAGAATGGGAAGCGGAATATAATGCAATGGTTATTTGCCGTATTTCTTCAAAGGTCTTTTTCGTCACCGTGACCAAAGACGGAGAAGAGGTCGATCTGGATGTAGAGCAAGCTAAACTGCCGTCGCAGTCATTGGCGCAACTTGAAATGCAGTATACCAATACCGGGATTGCACTTGAAGAGAATGAAAAGAAGTTGGTTGCTTTGTCTGAAACCGACATACCTTCGCTGAAGGAGGCTTTGAAACAGGTGCAGACTGAAATAGAATTCTCAAAGGTCGTTTTAAGTACGGAGCAGACTGCCGGTGATAAATTGATGTTGCTTGAAGGATGGGCTCCTGCTGCCAGTAAGGTTGAAATCGAAGCCTATCTGAATGACGCACATGTTTATTACGAGATCACAGACCCGACACCGGAAGACAATGTTCCGATTGAACTGAACAACAAAGGCTTCTTTGCCTGGTTTGAGCCGATTTGCAAATTGTACATGTTGCCGAAATATAACGAACTGGACCTGACGCCGTTCTTTGCTCCGTTCTTTATGATCTTTTTCGGACTTTGCCTGGGAGATTCCGGATATGGCTTGTTCCTGTTTGTGGGGGCTACCGCTTACCGTTTGCTGGCAAAGAAACTGAGTCCGTCGGCCAAATCGATCATCTCTCTGATTCAGATACTGGCTACTTCCACTTTCTTCTGCGGATTGCTGACCGGAACCTTCTTCGGTGCCAATATTTACGACCTGCCCTGGCCGTTCATCCAGCGCCTGAAGAGTGCAGTCTTTATGGATAATAATGACATGTTCCAGCTCTCACTGATTTTGGGTGCGGTGCAGATTCTGTTCGGTATGGTATTGAAGGCTGTCAATCAGACCATCCAGTTTGGCTTCAAATACGCCATTGCGACGATCGGGTGGATCATTCTTCTGTTATCGTTGGCTTTTTCGGCGCTGTTGCCGAAAGTGATGCCGATGGGAAGTACCGTACATCTGATCATTATGGGCATTGCCGGTATTATGATTTTCCTGTTCAACAGTCCCGGAAAGAATATCTTTCTTAATATCGGACTGGGTTTATGGGATTCTTATAACATGGCAACGGGGCTGTTGGGTGACGTTCTTTCATACGTGCGTTTATTCGCTCTGGGATTGTCAGGAGGAATTCTTGCCGGAGTATTCAACAGTCTGGCAGTAGGCATGAGTCCGGACAATGTGATTGCCGGTCCCATTGTGATGGTGCTGATATTCGTTATCGGACATGCCATCAATATCTTTATGAATGTGCTCGGAGCCATGGTTCACCCCATGCGTCTGACTTTCGTGGAGTTTTTCAAGAATTCCGGTTACGAAGGCGGCGGCAAGGAGTACAAACCATTCAGAAAATAGAGAAATAAAAAGAAAAATAGTAGAATAATAAATTAAAAAATAAAATTAAGATTATGGAAATGAATTTGTTTATTGCTTACATTGGCATCGCGGTTATGGTTGGTTTGTCGGGCATCGGAAGTGCTTACGGAGTGACTATCGCAGGTAACGCTGCTATCGGCGCATTGAAGAAGAACGATAGTGCATTCGGTAACTTTCTTGTATTGACAGCTCTTCCGGGTACACAGGGATTGTATGGTTTCGCAGGCTACTTTATGTTCCAGACTATCTTCGGCATCCTTACTCCGCAGATAACTGCCATTCAGGCTTCTGCCGTATTGGGTGCAGGTATTGCCCTCGGACTGGTTGCCCTGTTTTCCGCTATTCGCCAGGGACAGGTTTGCGCCAATGGTATTGCAGCCATCGGACAAGGCCATAATGTATTCAGCAACACATTGATTCTTGCTGTATTCCCCGAACTTTATGCTATCGTGGCATTGGCAGCTACCTTCCTTATCGGTAGTGCGCTGGCATAAATGATAAGCTAATGATTTATAAAAACACTTAAGCGTTTTCAGCAAAACGTCTAAGTGTTTTCTGAAAAGACTTAAGCGTTTTCCAAAAACACTTAAGTCTTTTTTTATGCTCTGAAACCTCGTTGTAAACGCTTGTTTGTGCTATTTTGCTTATATTTTTTGTATAAAGTATTATTTTTCAATAAATAATGCGTACTTTTGCACCTGCGTAATAAAAAGAGTTTTAAACATTTATATGGTAAAAGATTTATTAACCCCCGATTATATCTTCGAAGCCAGTTGGGAAGTGTGCAACAAGGTAGGAGGAATTTATACTGTTTTGTCCACAAGGGCAAATACGTTGCAAACTAACTTCCGTGACAAATTATTCTTCATAGGGCCGGATGTGTGGCAAGGAAAAGAAAACCCTTTGTTTATAGAATCTGACAACCTCTGTGCGGCATGGAAAGAACATGCCCTCAATAAAGATAACCTTTCTGTCCGTGTCGGACGTTGGAATATTCCGGGTGAACCCATTGTTATCCTGGTTGATTTTCAGCCTTTCTTTGAGAAAAAGAATGAAATTTATACTGAAATGTGGAATCATTTTCAGGTAGATTCGTTGCATGCTTACGGCGATTATGACGAAGCATCCATGTTCTCGTATGCTGCTGGAAAAGTGGTAGAGAGCTTCTATCGTTATAATCTGACTGAAAATGATAAGGTTGTTTATCAGGCACATGAATGGATGACCGGCTTGGGAGCACTATATGTGCAGTTGGCCGTACCCGAAATAGGGACTATTTTCACTACCCACGCTACCTCTATCGGCCGGAGCATTGCCGGAAACGATAAACCCTTATATGATTATCTGTTTGCCTATAATGGTGACCAGATGGCCCAGGAACTGAATATGCAGTCGAAGCACTCTATTGAGAAGCAGACCGCACATCATGTCGACTGCTTTACGACAGTAAGCGAAATCACTAATAACGAGTGTAAAGAGTTGTTGGATAAGGCAGCAGACGTAGTGCTGATGAATGGCTTCGAGGACGATTTCGTACCTCAGGGAACGGCCTTCACCGGTAAACGCAAACGTGCCCGTTCGCTGATGTTGAACGTGGCCAATAAACTTCTTGGAACCAATATGGGCGATGATACGTTGATTATCGGTACCAGCGGACGCTATGAATTTAAGAACAAAGGAATCGACGTGTTTCTGGAATCTCTGAACCGCTTGAACCGGGACAAAGATTTGCAGAAGAACGTACTGGCATTTGTCAATGTGCCGGGTTGGGTAGGAGAGCCCCGCGAGGACTTGCAGACCCGCCTGAAGAGCAAAGAGAAGTTCGATACTCCGCTTGAAGTGCCTTTCATTACCCATTGGCTGCATAATATGACCCACGATCAGGTGTTGGACATGTTGAAGTATCTGGGTATGGGAAACCGTCCGGAAGATAAGGTGAAAGTGATTTTCGTCCCGTGTTATCTGGATGGAAAGGATGGAATCCTGAATAAAGAATATTATGACTTGATATTGGGAGAAGACTTGAGTGTCTATCCTTCTTATTACGAACCTTGGGGATATACTCCGCTTGAGAGTGTAGCCTTCCGCGTACCTACCATTACGACTGATCTGGCAGGCTTCGGTCTTTGGGTGAACAGCCTGAAGAATCAGCATGGGCTTGATAATGGAGTAGAGGTGCTGCATCGTTCGGACTATAATTACTCAGAAGTTGCCGACGGTATCAAGGATACGATCGCGCTGTTCTCGGGTAAAACGGAAATTGAGGTGAAAGAAATCCGCAAGCATGCGGCGGCTGTGGCCGAACAGGCTTTATGGAAGCATTTCATCAAGTATTATTACGAGGCTTATGATATTGCTTTGCGCAATGCAATGAAACGTCAACTAAACTAAGTATTTATTCATCAACAAGTAAACAATAACATTATGAAAATTAAAGTAAGTAATGTGAATACTCCGAATTGGAAGGAGGTAACTGTAAAGTCACGTGTTCCTGCGGAATTAGAGAAATTATCTGAACTTGCACGCAACATTTGGTGGGCATGGAATTATGAAGCTACTGAACTGTTCAGAGATTTGGATCCGACCCTTTGGAAAGAAGCTGGTCAAAATCCGGTACTTTTGCTTGAACGTATGAGTTACGAAAAATTGGAAGCTTTATCAAAAGATAAGGTTATCCTGAAACGTATGAATGACGTATATGCTAAATTCAGAGACTACATGGATGTGAAGCCAGACGATAAACGTCCTTCTGTAGCCTACTTTAGCATGGAGTATGGTTTGAATCACGTTCTTAAAATATATTCCGGCGGTTTAGGTGTACTGGCCGGCGACTATCTGAAAGAAGCTTCTGACAGCAATGTAGATCTTTGCGCGGTAGGTTTCCTGTATCGCTACGGTTACTTTACACAAACGCTGTCTATGGACGGGCAGCAGATTGCCAATTACGAAGCACAGAACTTCGGTCAGCTTCCTATCGACCGTGTGACGGATGCAGACGGAAAACCGTTGGTAGTGGATGTGCCTTATATGGATTACTACGTACATGCAAATGTATGGAGAGTAAACGTAGGACGTATTTCTTTGTATCTGCTCGATACAGACAACGAAATGAACAGTGAATTTGACCGTCCTATCACTCACCAACTCTACGGAGGTGACTGGGAAAACCGTCTGAAACAGGAGATCCTGTTAGGTATCGGCGGTATGCTGACACTGAAAGCACTGGGCATCAAGAAAGATATTTATCATTGTAACGAAGGACACGCTGCCCTGATCAACGTACAGCGTATCTGCGACTATGTAGCTACCGGTCTTACTTTCGACCAGGCTATCGAGTTGGTTCGTGCATCTTCTTTATATACGGTTCATACTCCGGTTCCTGCCGGTCACGATTACTTTGACGAAGGTTTGTTTGGCAAGTATATGGGTGGCTATCCCTCAAAGATGGGTATCAGCTGGGACGATCTGATGGATCTCGGACGTAACAATCCGGGTGACAAAGGAGAACGTTTCTGTATGTCGGTATTTGCCTGCAACACTTCTCAGGAAGTGAACGGTGTGAGCTGGCTGCATGGAAAGGTTTCTCAGGAGATGTTCTCTTCTATCTGGAAAGGATACTTCCCGGAGGAAAGCCATGTGGGCTATGTGACCAACGGTGTACACTTTCCTACTTGGAGTGCTACGGAATGGAAACAGCTTTATGCTAAATATTTCAACGAAAGCTTCCTGTATGATCAGTCAAATCCGAAGATTTGGGAAGCTATCTATAATGTGCCCGATGAAGAAATCTGGAAGACCCGTGTAACTATGAAGAACAAGCTGGTGGATTATATCCGCAAGCAGTTCCGTGAAACGTGGTTGAAGAACCAGGGAGATCCGTCACGCATTGTATCTCTGTTGGATAAGATCAATCCGAATGCGTTGCTGATTGGTTTCGGCCGCCGTTTTGCCACTTACAAACGTGCTCACCTGCTGTTCACCGATTTGGAACGTCTGTCGAAGATTGTTAATAACCCCGATTATCCGGTACAGTTCCTCTTCACAGGTAAAGCCCACCCGCACGATGGTGCAGGTCAGGGGCTGATTAAGAGGATTGTTGAGATCTCTCAGCGTCCGGAATTCCTGGGCAAGATTATCTTCCTCGAAAACTACGATATGCAGTTGGCCCGCCGTCTGGTGAGTGGGGTTGATATCTGGCTGAACACGCCGACCCGTCCGCTTGAAGCATCCGGTACATCGGGTGAGAAAGCTTTGATGAACGGTGTATTGAACTTCTCCGTGCTCGATGGATGGTGGCTTGAAGGTTACCGCGAAGGTGCAGGTTGGGCATTGACCGAGAAACGTACTTACCAGAATCAGGAACATCAGGATCAGCTCGATGCGGCTACCATCTACAGTATTCTTGAAACAGAAATTCTGCCGTTATATTATGCCCGCAACAAGAAGGGGTATTCAGAAGGCTGGATTAGAAGTGTGAAAAACTCAATCGCTCAGATTGCTCCTCACTATACAATGAAGCGTCAACTCGACGATTACTATAGCAAATTCTACTGCAAGGAAGCCAAGCGCTTCAAAGAATTGTCTGCCAATGATAATGCGAAGGCAAAAGAAATTGCAGCATGGAAAGAAGAAGTGGTTGCCAAGTGGGATTCCATCGAGATCGTTTCAAGAGATAGAGAAGCAGACATTGCACAAGGCGATATCGAAAGCGGCAAGGAGTATACGATTACCATTGTCGTTGATGAAAAAGGATTGAACGATGCAGTGGGACTGGAGTTGGTTACAACTTATACGACTCCGGAAGGAAAACAGCATGTTTATTCGGTAGAACCATTCAGCGTGGTTAAGAAAGAAGGCGATCTGTATACATTCCAGGCTAAACACAGCTTGTCGAATGCAGGAAGCTTCAAAGTATCATACCGTATGTTCCCGAAAAATCCGGATCTGCCTCACCGTCAGGACTTCTGTTATGTGCGTTGGTTTGTCTGATTGGTATGTAAAGTAAAGAGAGATTTACCATAACTATTTGAAAGGCTGTTTTGAAGTGTATACTGTCAAAACAGCCTTTTATTGTTTAATATCGATGTATTATGAGAAGGTTTTTTATTTTCATTGTTTTTGCACTGTGCAGTTTCTGGCAGTTGAGAGCCCAGGCCGATACGGCTTCGTTCCTGTTTGATAAGTATGAAGATGCCCAGGTGGTTCTCAGAGCCGGTGGTGAATTGAAGTCAAAAATGAACTACAATATAGTAGCCAACAAGTTCTATTTTGTAGATCCGCAGGATAAGCAGGTGAAGGAACTTGCCAATCCGGGAGATATTTTGCTGATCAAGATAGGAGAGCGTACGTTTTATCCGGAATCCAACGGAGCCGGAATAGAAATGTTGCCGACAAAACCGGTAGTGTATGTCCAGTATAAAGCATCTGCACGTAAGGAAGCCCCTGTGGGAGCCTATGGCACCCGTTCGGAAACAACGGCAGTTCAGAGTTACGGCTCTGTCATGAGCAATGGACAATCATACCAGTTGCAAGGTGAGAAGATGATTGTCGGCAACCGGCATCATATCTATTGGGTGGAGAAAGATGATAAAATGAAACAGTTCCGCAATTTTAAGCAATTTGCCAAAATCTACTCAAAGCATCGTGCGGAAATTGAGAAATACATTGGAGAGAATAAAGTGAATTTTGAGAATGTGGATCAGATTGTCAAGCTCTGTTCCTATGCCGATTCACTGAAATAGGTTTGGTTTTGAAAGCCCCTGTCCGGGACATTTGTGAAATGAAGAGGCTGTGTCGAAACTCTTTTTACCGCGGAGTAACACAGAGTAGTACAGAGCCTTTTTGTTAATAATCAATAACTTAAAATCGCCTCTGTGTTACTCTGTGTCCTCTGTGGTGAGTTCTGATACAGCCTATTTGTTCAATACTTCTTCCAGTTTGGCTTGGAGCGCTTCTCCGTGCAGGCCACGTGCAAGAATTGTTCCGTCAGCATCAACCAGCATGGTGTGGGGAATACTGTTTACGGCATACAACTGTGCACCTTCGTTCTGCCAGCCTTTCAGGTCGGACATCTGAGGCCAGGTGATGTTTAGCTTCTTGATGGCATCTTTCCATTTATCGGCATCCTGATCGAGAGACACGCCTACGATTTCGAAGTTCTTGCCTTTGTACTTAGCGTAAGCCTCTACGATGTTCGGCATTTCGCGGCGGCAAGGACCACACCAGCTTGCCCAGAAGTCAACCAATACCACTTTACCTTTTCCTACATAGTCGGATAGTTTTACCGGTTTTCCGTCGGGTGTCAGCATCTCGAAGTCGATAAATTTCTGACCAGCAGCAGTCGCTTTCTGCTTTTCGGTAACTTCTTTGATTTTCATAATCAGTTCGTCATTCTGATAGTTGGCAGGTATTTGTTTCAGCAAAGCATCATTCTCTTCGGTAGAGTTTTCATAGAAACTTTGTTTGAACAACATGATACCCACCGGGTTGGTGATGTTTTTCTGTACACCTTCTTTGATAGCCTGGCTGTATGCCTCTTCCAGCTGTGAGTATTCTTTTTGTTTTGCCAACTTCTGATCATCGGTCAGTGTGCTGTCGCCCATAGCCTGGTAGATGGCTGCCTGTTTCTGATCGATCACATTGGTCTTGTTCCGTATCTCCTGATAAGCGTCATTGTTCGGAGTACCGGTTGCCGACTTATTATCTTTAGACAGATTTACGTTGATTTTACCGTTTTCGAGGAAGAAATCTACATATGCTCCGTCACCGTTTTTAGAGTAAGTGATGTAACGGTTCACTGCGGAATCCTGTACGCCTTCGAATGTAAATGTTCCGTTAGCGATGATGGCTGTATCCAGTTTGTTGAACTGTCTGCTTACACGTTCCTGAATAAATACGGTATCGCCGTCGGAAGCGCCTTCCACAGTACCTGTTATCACATAACCGGGTTTGCTGTTATTACAAGATGCTACTCCCAGAGCAACCGCTGCAACAGCCAGATAAGTTAACTTTTTCATTGCTTTAGTATGTTTTATGAATAAATATTTATGCAAAGATAGCCGTTTTTTTTATTCGGAATAGAATTTCTCTGTTATATTAGATTAACATGTATGTACGAATCGGATAAATGTGTACCTTTGCACCCCAAATTAGTATGAATATGCAAGAAAGCAAATCCATTATTGAGGTGAACGGTGTGTCTAAATTCTTCGGAGAGAAGACTGCCCTGGATCATGTGACCCTGAATGTAAAAAAAGGTGAGTTCGTCACCATCCTGGGTCCTTCGGGTTGTGGTAAGACTACTTTGTTACGCCTTATTGCCGGCTTCCAGACTGCTTCGGAAGGCGAAATTAAAATATCGGGGAAGGAAATCACGCAGACTCCTCCGCACAAACGTCCGGTAAACACGGTGTTTCAGAAGTACGCTTTGTTTCCGCATCTGAATGTATATGATAATATTGCTTTCGGGCTGAAGCTGAAAAAGATGCCGAAGCAGACCATTGAGAAGAAGGTAAAGGCCGCTTTGAAGATGGTGGGGATGACGGACTATGAATACCGTGACGTAGATTCGCTGTCCGGCGGACAACAGCAACGTGTGGCTATCGCCCGTGCCATAGTCAACGAACCGGAAGTGCTGCTGCTCGACGAACCGTTGGCAGCTCTCGACCTGAAGATGCGCAAAGACATGCAGATGGAACTGAAGGAGATGCACAAATCATTAGGGATCACTTTTGTATATGTCACCCACGATCAGGAGGAAGCATTGACGCTGAGCGATACGATTGTCGTCATGAGCGAAGGACGAATCCAGCAGATCGGCACTCCCATTGATATTTACAATGAACCTACCAATTCGTTTGTGGCCGATTTTATCGGGGAAAGTAATATCCTGAACGGTGTGATGATACACGACAAACTGGTACGTTTCTGCAATACCAAGTTCGAATGTGTGGACGAAGGGTTCGGCGAAAACATGCCCGTAGACGTAGTGATCCGTCCGGAGGATCTTTATATATTTCCGGTTTCGGAAGCGGCACAACTGGCCGGCGTGGTGCAGTCGTCCGTCTTCAAGGGGGTACATTATGAAATGACCGTCCTTTGCAACGGCTATGAATTTCTGGTACAGGACTATCATCATTTTGAGGTCGGTGCCCTCGTTGGGCTGTTGGTGAAACCGTTTGATATTCATATAATGAAGAAAGAGCGCGTGTGCAATACCTTCGAAGGCAAGCTGATTGACGAAACCCATGTGGAGTTTCTGGGTTGTAACTTCGAGTGTGCTCCTGTTACCGGAATTGATGCCGGCAGCGAAGTGAAAGTGAAAGTCGGTTTCGACAAAGTGATTCTTCAGGATAACGAAGAAGACGGTACGCTGACCGGAGAGGTGAAGTTCATCCTTTATAAAGGCGACCACTATCATCTGACTGTGCTTTCGGATTGGGACGAGAATGTATTTGTAGATACGAACGACGTATGGGACGATGGAGACCGTGTAGGTATCACCATCCCCCCGGACGGTATCAGAGTAATTAAGAACTAATAAAATAAGAGTTAAGAGTGAAAAGATTATCGGTCTTTTTTTCATCACGTAAGAGTTGGACGCTCCCTTACATTATCTTTTCGGCGATCTTCGTCGTTATTCCGCTACTCCTTATTGTGGTCTATGCTTTCACCGATGACAGCGGACATCTGACATTGGAAAACTTTGCGAAGTTTTTTCAGCATCACGAGGCTATCAATACCTTTGTTTATTCCATCGGTATTGCCATCATTACCACTATCGTCTGTATCCTGCTGGGCTACCCGGCAGCCTGGATATTAAGCAACGCAAAGCTGAACCGCTCGAAAACGATGGTCGTATTGTTTATTCTTCCCATGTGGGTCAACATCTTGGTGCGTACGTTGGCAACAGTAGCCCTGTTCGACTTCTTCAGTGTCCCGTTGGGTGAGGGAGCTTTGATATTCGGTATGGTCTATAACTTTATACCTTTCATGATTTACCCTATCTACAACACCCTGCAAAAGATGGATCACAGTTACATCGAGGCTGCGCAGGACTTGGGTGCCAATCCCGTCCAGGTGTTTTTCAAGGCGGTGCTTCCGCTTTCCATGCCGGGAGTGATGAGTGGTATCATGATGGTTTTTATGCCCACTATCTCAACTTTTGCCATTGCAGAGTTGTTGACGATGAACAACATCAAACTGTTTGGTACCACTATCCAGGAGAATATCAATAATAGTATGTGGAATTATGGAGCGGCCCTGTCACTGATCATGTTGTTGCTGATTGCGGCGACTTCTCTGTTCAGCACCGACGACAAAGATAATACGAACGAAGGAGGTGGGCTATGGTAAAGAAGATTTTTGCCCAGACCTATTTGTGGATACTCCTTTTGCTGCTCTATTCGCCTATCGTGATTATTATGATCTACTCTTTCACCGAAGCAAAGGTGTTGGGCAACTGGACCGGATTCTCCACGAAACTGTATTCGTCACTGTTTACTACCGGCACGCACCATTCGCTGATGAATGCGTTGATCAATACCGTGACCATTGCTTTGATAGCGGCTACGGCTTCCACTTTGTTGGGCAGCATCACGGCTATCGGCATCTTCAACCTGAAGGCACGTTCGCGGAAGGCCATCAGTTTTGTGAACAGTATCCCTATTCTGAATGGTGATATTATTACCGGTATTTCCCTGTTCCTGCTGTTTGTTTCGCTCGGCATATCTCAGGGATATACGACCGTGGTATTGGCGCACATCACATTCTGTACTCCATATGTGGTGCTCAGCGTGTTGCCCCGCCTCAAGCAGATGAATCCTAATATTTACGAAGCTGCCCTCGATCTGGGAGCAACCCCGATGCAGGCACTTCGCAAAGTGATTATCCCGGAGATCCGTCCGGGAATGATTAGCGGCTTCATGCTTGCGCTGACACTTTCTATCGATGATTTTGCGGTAACGGTATTTACGATCGGTAACGAAGGACTTGAGACACTTTCCACCTATATTTATGCCGATGCCCGCAAGGGAGGGCTTACTCCGGAGCTGCGTCCCCTTTCGACGATTATCTTCGTGGTGGTGCTGGCATTGCTGATTGTCATTAACCGGCGTGCGGGTAAGGAGAAAAAGTGATGTCCTTTTTGTTTTAAATCGAAAAAGAAGAGAATTTACGAGAATCAAGAAACTGTATAAAGTGCTAATGAACAAACTATTAATAACCCTTTCCCTGGCGATGTCACTTTTGTTTTCCGGTTGTTACAACTCCGGTGAACCTCGCGAGAAGGTATTGAAAATCTATAATTGGGCCGATTATATCGGTGATGGGGTGCTCGAAGACTTTCAGGCATATTATAAGGAGCAGACGGGTGAGGATATCCGCATCGTTTATCAAACCTTTGATATTAACGAAATCATGCTCACCAAGATTGAGAAGGGACACGAAGATTTCGATGTGGTATGTCCTTCGGAATACATCATCGAGCGGATGTTAAAGAAAAACCTGCTGTTGCCCATCGACACTGTTTTTCCCCATTCGCCCGATTACATGAATGACGTATCGCCTTATATCCGTGAACAGATTGATAAACTGAGTCAGCCGGGGCGGATCGCCAGTCATTATGCGGTATGCTATATGTGGGGAACCGCCGGGATATTGTATAATAAAGCTTTTGTGCCCGAAGCCGATGCCGAAAGCTGGAATTGTCTTTGGGACCGGAAATATGCCGGTAAGATACTGATGAAAGACAGTTACCGGGATGCATACGGAACTGCCATCATTTACGCCCATGCCCGTGAACTCGCCGATGGTAAGGTGACGGTCGAAGATCTGATGAACGACTATTCTCCCCGTGCGATGGAGATTGCCGAGAAATATCTCAAAGCAATGAAGCCCAATATAGCCGGTTGGGAGGCAGACTTCGGCAAAGAGATGATGACTAAAAATAAAGCATGGCTCAACATGACCTGGAGCGGAGATGCCAAGTGGGCCATCGAGGAAGCGGATGCGGTAGGAGTGGAGCTGGATTATGCCGTACCCCGTGAAGGAAGCAACATCTGGTATGACGGGTGGGTGATTCCTAAGTATGCCGGTAACCCGAAAGCTGCCAGCTACTTCATCAACTTCATGTGCCGCCCCGACATTGCCTTGCGGAATATGGAAGCGAGCGGTTACGTAAGTGCTGTGGCTTCGCCCGAGATCATGGAAGCGAAAGTGGACACAACTCTTACATATTATTCCGATCTGAGCTATTTCTTCGGACCGGGTGCCGACAGCCTGCAGATTGACAAGATTCAGTATCCGGATCGTGAAGTGGTGGAGCGTTGTGCCATGATTCGTGATTTTGGTGATAAGACGAAAGAAGTTCTTGAAATTTGGTCACGCATAAAGGGCGACAATCTCGGAGTGGGCATTACTATTCTGATTTTTGTGGTAGTGGGACTAATGAGTGGCTGGATGATTTATAAACGGGTACAGCGCTATAAACGTGAGAAGATGCAGAGACGCCGGAGCCGCAGACGGAGGAAGCAAAGATGAGATTAAAGTAACGTTGAAATCTGAATTTTGATAAAAAAATAAAAGAAAATGATGATTTTGTTTCTCAATCTATTGTAAATGTCTATATTTACCGCGTATTAAAGATTTCTGATAGGATGTGTTTTATTTCCAAGGTACTTGTAGAGTAATTTATCTCCTTATTAAGACTTCTCTAACATAACAAATTTTATTAATTGTATTAATTATTTTTTTTCAATGAACATTTTTATTGCAGGCATCAGCTATAATCTTAGCAACGCCGATTTAGGAGAATTATTCGAAGAGTTTGGAGAAGTTATTTCAGCCAAAATTGTCATGGACAGAGAGACTGGTCGTTCTAAAGGATTCGGTTTCGTAGAAATGCCGAATGACGAAGAGGGAAATGCTGCCATCGCAGCACTGAACGAAAAAGAAATAGACGGAAAAACACTTTCTGTATCAGTTGCACGTCCGAGAGAAGAAGGACCGCGTCGTAATAACAATTACGGTGGTGGTAGTCGTGGTGGCTACGGTAACAACCGTGGTGGCGGTTACGGTGGTGGTAATCGTGGCGGCGGCTATGGCGGCGGTCGTGACAGATATTAATCAAAAGAGATTACCAGTCTGTCCAAACAGACTTGAAGGAGAGATGTCCGGGATTTATCCCGGGCATCTTTTTTTATGTGGTGTCCGGCGGGTGTATAATTTTGTGTACTTTCGCCACAGAGTGTGCGGAGGGTACAATGAAAAATATTTCTTTCAGACGTACTTATAAACAAAGGATTAAAACTCTGTGCCTTCTGTAGCGTGCCCTATTTATATAGACAAACTCCGGAATGAATAAAAAAAACTACGGAATATTCGTAAGATATTCGTTTTTATTTTTATCTTTGTATTTATAGAAAAGGAGGGTATATGAAAAATTCCGGGAAATTACTTTTCTTGAGTTCAATTCTGGGGGGAGTATTTTTAGTCTCTTCTTGTTCGGCTGTTCCGAAGATAGAAGAGAAGGACTTATCGGAGCAATGGCCGGTTGTGGCCTCCTGTCAGTGGACCGGTCAGGATTCTGTTGTGGTATGTGATCTAAATGTACTGAAAGATACGATTGACTTACCGCTCAGCTTCTTTGTAGAGGACTTTCGGATCATCAAGTTGGATAACCGCGATGAAGCGATGGTAGGGGTAAGCAATCTATGTGTCTCCGAAAACTACATTCTCGTTTACGGTTCTGTTTATACACTTCATCCCTGCCGGTTGTTTGATAAAAAGGGAAAGTTCATTACCGATATAGGTGCTATAGGGCAGGGACCGGGAGAGTATCGTTCTATATATAAAGCCCGGATTGATGAAAAACATAATTGCATTTATCTGATCCCTTTTGCTAACAGTAATGTTATCTATGTTTACGACTTGAAAGGGAAACCGCTGCCATCCATTCCGCTGCATCGGCCTGTCTCCAAAGCCATGTTCCGGATCGATACGGACAAACGAGAGATTACAGTGGGGGCACTTCCTTTTACCGGATACCCTTTGGTTGCATGGACACAGGATTTTGAAGGAAATCTGTTGGACTCTGTTCCCACACCTAAGCATCTGTTTGTTGTTCCCGATTATAGTAATGATATCGCGTATGGGGCCAATACGGAAGCAGTCGATCTCTATATCTCGACCTTCTGGGAGTTACGCCCTGATACACTTTATCATTATATACGTTCGGAGAGCAGGCTGACGCCCCGCTTTACGCTCGATATCGGAAATCGGAAACGTTCGATGACGATGTATTACGAGTTACCCCGGGTTTATATCGGAAAGTTGGCGGTAGATAAGCAGGTAGGTGACGGACTGTGGGAATCTCAGGATACTTCGTACTTTGTAGTAGATAAGAAATCGTTGCGCGGAACCTTTTTCCGTATAGTGAATGATTTTATGGGAGGTATGCCGGACCGGCTATGGACACCCTGGGCTTTTTACGACAGGCAGTATATACGGCTCGTGGAGCCTGGATCGCTGAAAGCAGAGATCGAAGCCTATCTGAGCGGTATGGCCGGGGAGAGTGCGAATGCCTTGCGGGAGTTTGGTCAGTCGATAGGAGAAGAAGATAATAGTTATGTAATATACGCTAAGCAGAAAGGAGCTCAATAATGAAAAAAGTATTTGGAATCTTGTTGTCGGTTCTGTTGGCCTGCACTTCGTGTGGAGATGGCAGCAGTAAAAGTGAACCTTCGTTTAAAGTATACGATAAATACTCTAAAGAGAAGAAGGTCGAAAAGAAGAATGATATCGGAAAGGCAACCTATATTTTCTGGATAAACAAAGCGGAAGCCAAGAAATTGCGCGGGTTGACTTTTAATATTAAATGTAAAGTCACGATCAACGAAGACGGTAGTATAAAGATTCTGGGATATGAAAAAGAACAACCCTACACGGTGACCAAAAGCCTGAAGAAATACCTCAAAACCTTCCGTGTAGACGAGAAAGCTTTGAAAGAAGGAACGGTTAAAACGGGAGATCAGGTGGTTTTTTTGCGTTATGTTGTGCTGAAATAAAAGGCAGTGTTTTTAATGCGAGGATGTGCTGAAATTCACCAAAGGAGATACAGAGTAACACACATTGAATTTTAAGTCATTGATTATCACTATTGATAATCTGTGGCGAAAAGAACTTTTGAGGCAACCCTCTGTGCCTTCTGTGGTGAATCCGGTTGCCGAATGGCCTTAATAAAAAATCCTCCCCGGCAGGACCGGAGAGGATTTTATCGTTTTAATCCTATTTACTAATGATAGATACTGCCGATTATTATTCAGCAGCAGCTTCAGTTGCAGCTTCTTCTGCCGGAGCAGCTTCTTCTGCGGGAGCTTCAGCAGCAGCCTTAGCAGCTTCTTCAGCAGCTTTCTTTTCAGCCAATGCTTTTGCTTTTGCTTCGTTTACTTTCTTTTCAGCTTCCAGACGTGCTTTTTCGTCAGCCTTTTTAGCTTCATCTTCTTTAGCTTTCAAAGCAGCCAGACCAGACTGTTTGTTGTTCTTCCAAGCTTCGAATTTAGCTTCAGCTTCAGCTTCACCGAAAGCACCTTTAGCTACACCGCCAAGGAGGTGTTTCTTCATGTAAACGCCTTCACGAGAAAGGATGTTGCGAACTGTGTCTGAAGGTTGTGCACCTACCAGTACCCAGTGCAAAGCACGTTCGAAATTCAAATCTACTGTAGCAGGATTGGTGTTAGGGTTGTAAGTACCAATCTTCTCTGTAAATTTACCATCACGTGGTGCTCTGCTGTCTGCAATAACGATAGAGTAGAAAGCGTAGCTTTTACGTCCATGTCTTTGCAATCTAATTCTTGTTGCCATTTTAAATAAATGTTTTTAATGAATGATTTGAATTAATGCTATTAACTCGTAATAGCGGGTGCAAAGATAGGGGTTTTGTTTTGATTGACAAAGACTTCCTGTTCTTTTTTATAATAATAACCCCATTCTGAGCTTTTCGTTTGCCGCACTCTATCCCCATTATTTGCCCGCTTTGCGCTGCCAATGCCCCGAACTGACCCGTAACGACGAACTGCTTTGTATGCTGATTTTGCTGAATCAGAGCACTGACGAGATAGCCCTTGCTTTAGGCATTTCGCGTGCCAGTGTCAATTCCGGACGAAGCCGTATCCGCAAGAAGTTAGGATTGGGCAAAGATGAATCGCTCGAGGCCTATTTACAGAATATCCGGAAGTAGGCCGTCCGCTATTCAGGAATACCTCCTCGGATAACGGAATAGAATGGCCAGCAGCGCACAGATACCCATTGTAAACGGATAATACAGGTTTCCGATGATACTGAGCGGAGAGATCTGTGCCAGTCCGGCAGCAATCAGCATTTGTGCTCCGTAAGGGATGATCCCCTGTACGAGGCACGAGAAAGTATCGAGGATACTCGCTGTCTTTCTTCGGTCCAGATGAAACTTCTTCGCGATATCTTTAGCAATCGGTCCGGTAGTGATGATAGCGATCGTATTGTTAGCCGTGCAGAGGTTGGCAATGCTCACCAGTGCGGCAATGCTGAGTTCTGCTCCCCGTTTTCCGTTTACATGCCGGGTCAGTTTGTTAATAATGAAATCTATTCCTCCGTTGTAGCGGATGGTTTCAAGCATTCCACCCGCCAGCAGAGTGATGATGATCAGTTCACCCATTCCGGTAATGCCCGTTCCCATAGCTCCGAACCAATCGAAGAATCCGAGGCTGCCTGTAGCGATACCGATTACACCACTGGTGAAGATACCTATTATCAAGACCAACATTACGTTCATTCCGGCTATGGCCGTTCCCAATACGATAAGGTAAGGAATCACTTTCACCCATTCGATCTCCTGTACCTGTGGCGGAGCAGCTACCGAAAGTCCCTGAAAGATATAGATACCTAATACCACCAGTGCGGCAGGCACTACGATCATGGAGTTTACCCGGAACTTATCACGCATCACGCATTCCTGTGTCTTGGTCGAGGCAATGGTTGTGTCGGAGATGAACGAAAGATTATCTCCGAAGAATGATCCGCCCACTACCACCGCTACCATAAACGGCAGGTCTATGCCGGTTTTTTCCGCCAGTCCGATGGCAACGGGAGTCAGTGCCACGATGGTTCCCACGCTGGTACCGATAGATAAGGAGATGAAGCAAGAAGCCAGAAAAATGCCTGCCAATAAAAGGTTATCCGGCAGAATATGGAGTGTGAGGTTTACAGTGGCATCGATGGCTCCCATCTGCTTGGCACTCTGCGCAAAGGCTCCTGCCAGAATGAATATCCACACCATCAGCATAATATTTTTATTGGAAGCTCCTACCGAGAACTGATAGACGCGTTGTTCCAGATTCAGTCCCCGTGTGATGGCGATGGCATAGCACGACGAGATGAGGAAGGCCACCGTTATAGGAACTTTGTAGAAATCGTTCACCAGGATGGAGGTGACCAGATAGAGGCACAAGAATACGAATAAAGGGCTGAGTGCCCACCAGCCTGAAGTGCTTTTATGTATCTTTTCTTCGTTTATCATTGAATGATTCTTAAAATTTTGAGGTGCAAAGATAGTGAATGATAGGGAGAAAAACGGTAATTTTGCACCGACAATATAAAGATTAACGCTAACCGCTTCATGCATTTAAAAATTTCCGGAGAAGAACGCTGTGAGGCGGGAAGCTTTGGTGCGAGTTAGCAACAGGGGCGGTGCGAAGTGATTCGTGCCGCTTTTTCATGAATATGGGTACTGTTTCTGAAAAAAAATGTCTTTTTGTTTTGCGGGAATAAAAAGAACTATTACTTTTGCCGCCGATAAACAGAGTATTCACCCTTTAAATAATCAGAAAGGGTTTTAATTATGTCAGAGAAATAATATCTTCAAAATTGGAACTGAGTTGACCCGTCGGGAGGATGGGGCTTTGCAACTTTGTTTTTTTATACGCATCGCAATTCTGCTGCTGGCGATGCAGGTTGATTAGTTCCACAATCACGTTTAATTTATTTATTATTCACTTCAATGCTGTGAACAGGATGTGTTATATCCTTTTCTAAAGTATTGGTATCCCGCATATTGTCTGTTACCTGCCCGTGGCAGGTAGCCGGTATTGTATGCGAAAGAAAAACAGTATGGGAATACGTTTGAAAGATTTAAGCAAACTGGGATATAGAGACAACGTGGCCCGTAGTCTGGCCGTTGCCCTCGTCAACAAGTATTGTAAACACGAGACAAAAGAGCGGATATTGGCTATCCTGGGCGATGTACTCGGAAATCCCGAAATATATAAAAACAACGAAGTATGGAGTAAACTGGCCGAACAACTTTCTCCTACTTTAGTCGAAAAAAGTTTTACGTCGTATGATTTGTTCGACGAGCCTTTGGCTTATAAAACATACGGAAGCAAGCATATTGAAACATTGGCCAAACAACAGATGAATCTGGCTATGCGCCTTCCGGTCACTCTTGCCGGAGCGTTGATGCCCGATGCACATGCCGGTTACGGATTACCCATAGGCGGAGTATTGGCTACGGATAATGCAGTCATTCCGTATGCGGTGGGAGTTGATATAGGTTGCCGGATGAGTCTTACCCTGTTTGATGCCGGGGAAGACTTTCTAAGTCGTTATTCGCATCAGATGAAAGAAGCGCTGAAAGAATTCACTCATTTCGGCATGGATGGCGGGTTGCCTTTTGTTCAGGAACACGAGGTACTTGACCGGGAAGAGTTCCGAATGACTGAATTGCTGAGAGGGCTGCATGGCAAAGCGGTGCGACAGCTGGGAAGTTCCGGTGGTGGAAATCATTTTGTGGAGTTTGGCAGGATCAGCTTGCAGGCGGACAATGTCTTAGGAGTTCCGGAGGGTAGTTATGCGGCTTTGCTTTCCCATTCCGGTTCACGGGGACTGGGTGCTGCCATTGCCAAGCATTACAGTCTGCTGGCCCGTGACATCTGTCGCTTGCCCCGCGAGGCTCAGCACTTTGCCTGGTTGGGATTGGATACGGAAGAGGGGCAGGAATACTGGCTTAGTATGAATCTGGCAGGCGATTATGCCCGTGCCTGCCATGAACGGATTCATCTGAATCTGGCCAAAGCTCTGGGACTGAAACCTCTGGCCAATGTGAACAACCATCATAACTTTGCATGGAAGGAGGAACTTGCTTCCGGACAAACTGCCATTGTACACCGTAAAGGAGCAACTCCGGCTCAGAAGGGCCTTCCGGGACTGATTCCCGGAAGTATGGCCACTCTCGGTTATCTGGTATGTGGAAAAGGAGTGGGTGAAGCCCTTTGTTCCGCTTCTCATGGAGCAGGACGCGCCATGTCCCGCCAAAAAGCGAAAGACAGTTTTACCCAGTCAGCACTGAAGAAGTATCTTTCGCAGGCCGGCGTGACACTGATTGGCGGTAGTGTCGAAGAAATGCCGTTGGCTTACAAAGACATTGACCGGGTGATGCAGACTCAGGAGGCATTGGTGGAAATTCAGGGTACCTTTATGCCCTGTATCGTACGAATGAATAAAGAGTAGAATGATGGAAAAGACGTATTTACAAATCACTTCGGGACGTGGTCCCGTGGAGTGTTGCCGTGTAGTGGCATTAGTGCTTGAGAGAATATTAAAACAAGCCCAGACCCGGAAACTGAAAGTGGAAATAGTGGAAAAAGAAGCCGGTCCTGCCAACCGTACATTGTTGTCGGCAGTCATTGCACTTGAAGGTGCAGGTTGCGATACACTGGTGGAAGAGTGGGAGGGAACCGTGTTGTGGATTGCCCGTAGCCCGTACCGGATTCATCACAGACGCAAAAATTGGTTTGTCGGTGTGCAGACCTTCTTGCTGTCCGAAAGCCGTGAGGCAACCGAAAATGAAATCCGTTATGAAACTTTGCGGGCTTCCGGACCCGGCGGACAGCATGTCAATAAGACGGAATCTGCTGTAAGAGCTGTCCATATTCCCAGCGGAATCAGTGTAGTGGCATCCGACCAACGTTCACAATGGCAGAATAAGAAACTGGCCACCGAACGATTGCTGGTCAAGCTGACTGCTTGGAATGTAGAGCAGGCAATGATTCAGGCACAGGCTAACTGGAGTAACCACAACAGCCTTCAAAGGGGAAACCCGGTGAAGGTCATTCAAGAAGAACTCCGGTTTTGAGTATTAACGATTAAAAGAAAAAGCTATGTTATCAGAAAAATATGGTCGTACCTACCACTATCCGTTCTCTCCCGGGACGACGAGTGACGACCGAATCAACCATACCTATTGGGAGGATATCCGGGAGATAGACACGCTGGTCCATACCGAAAAACTGGATGGGGAGAACAATTGTTTAAGCAGATACGGGGTTTTTGCCCGTTCGCATGCTGCTCCTACCACTTCACCATGGACGAGCCAGTTGCGTCAGCGTTGGGAGTTGTTGAAGAATGACCTGGGAGATATTGAACTCTTCGGCGAGAATCTGTATGCTGTTCATTCCATCGAGTACAAGCGGCTGGAAACCCATTTTTATGTGTTCGCAGTCCGCTGTCTCGACAAATGGCTGTCGTGGGAAGAGGTGAAGTTTTATGCTGCTTTGTTCGATTTGCCTACTGTACCCGAATTGTGTACGGAGCAGGTAAACGGACTAACAGCCGAAACCCTGAAACAGCATGTCATCTGCCTGGCCGGGGAATCAAGTGTCTTCGGATCGCGCGATGCGCTGACAGGGATGGACTGTACCCGTGAAGGGGTAGTAACCCGCAATACCGGCGAGTATCTTACCGCAGACTTTGCCCGTAATGTGTTTAAGTATGTCCGTCAGGGGCATGTGCAGACAGACGAGCATTGGACACGGCATTGGAAGCGTGCCCGCCTGGTGTGGGAGTCGAAACAAGAGAAAGGAGGTAACGAATGATTTGGAGATTGACAGAACGGAAAGATTGGGATTCACTGGTACAGCAGTTCAGCTGGGTGCGGGATATGGATCTGGTTCCCCAGCACGCTTTGCATCATGCCGAGGGAAGTGTAGCCGTACATACCCGCATGGTACTCGAGGCATTGCAGCAACAGTCTTCCTATCTGAGGCTTGCGGAGCAGGACCAGGAGATCCTTTGGGCAGCCGCTTTGCTTCACGATGTAGAAAAGCGTTCGACTTCGGTCGATGAAGGCAATGGGCAGATCACCTCCAAAAATCATGCGAAGCGGGGGGAAGCTACTGTACGCACCCTCCTTTACAGGGATATTTCTACGCCTTTCGGTATTCGCGAGCATATTGCCTCTCTGGTACGCCATCATGGTTTGCCTATCTGGCTGATGGAACGGGAAGATCCCTTGAAACGTGCTTGTGAAGCTTCGCTGAGGCTGGACACTTCGTTACTGAAACAGTTGGCTGTGGCCGATATTTGCGGGCGTATCTGCACGGACAGGGAAATACTGCTGGAAGCTACCGAACTCTTTGAAATGTTTTGCCGTGAACAACAATGCTGGGGGAAAGCCCGGACATTTGCCGGTGATACGGCCCGCTTCCATTATTTTCATACGGATCAGGCTTATATCGATTATGTCCCCCACGATGATTTCAGATGTGAGGTTACTTTGCTTGCAGGCCTGCCCGGTATGGGTAAAGACTATTATATAGAGTCTCGATGTGCCGATATGCCGGTTGTCAGTCTGGATGCTATCCGACGTGAACATAAACTCAGCCCCACGGATAAAGCGGCTAACGGCTGGGTGGCACAAACGGCCAAAGAGCAGGCACGGGGCTACTTACGGAAGGGACAGGACTTTATTTGGAATGCCACCAACGTGACCCGCCAAAGACGTGCCCAGTTGGTCGATTTGTTCATCACCTATGGGGCACGGGTGAAAATAGTCTATATAGAGAAACCTTACTCCGTCTGGCGGCGGCAAAACGGCATACGCGAATATAAAGTGCCGGAGCCGGTTCTGGATGCGATGTTGGATAAACTGGAGGTTCCCCGGTTGACAGAAGCGCACGAAGTGGTTTATGCCGTGCAGGAACAATAGGGCTACACCCAACCGGGGGGAGGGTGTAGCCTTAGGTACCTTGGGGTGTAGCTATCCGGACCGGATGGCTACACCCTGTTTATTTTCTGGCGGTGTCTGTATTTTGTTTGTAATATTGTAACGGCGTTTTTCCGGTAAAGCGTTTGAAACTCTTGATGAAATGATTTAGGTCACAATACCCATTATCGACAGCAATACCCGTTAAGTCATTCTCCCCGTTAGCCGGTAGTTCACTGTAGGCATGAACCAAGCATCGGATGCGGCCGGAACGAGAAGAGGCAAATAAACACCGATACTGTTGAGGATTTATCATTATGTGTTTATCTTTGTGCCCGGTGAATTGATAACTAACGGTAAGGAGGGATTGCATCATGATAAAGATACTGGTTGTGGAAGATGAACAGCGTGTGGCGGAGCTGCTGAAGCGCGGTCTCGAAGAGTCCGGCTATCAGGTGGAACTTGCCTACGACGGAGCTTGGGGGTTGCGCCTGTTCCGTGCCGGAGAGTTTCAGATGGTCATTTCCGATGTAATCTTGCCGAAGATGAGTGGTTTCGAACTTTGTAAAGAGATACGGAACATCAATAACCGGGTTCCGGTGCTGATGCTGACAGCGTTGGGCACAACGGATGATAAGCTCGACGGTTTCGATGCCGGGGCTGACGACTATATGGTGAAACCTTTCGATTTCCGCGAACTCGATGCCCGTATCAAGGTATTGCTGAAACGACGACTTCCCGGTATACCCGAAACACAACTTACGGAACTCGTCTATGCGGACTTGCGCATCGACCGGCAGACAAAAACCGTCTATCGGCAGGAGAGGGAGATCAAACTCTCTCCCAAAGAGTACAACCTGTTGCTTTATATGGCCGAGAACCCCGAACGGTTACTTACCCGTGTTGAAATAGCCGACAAGGTGTGGAATACCCATTTCGATACGGGCACCAACTTTATCGATGTGTACATCAACTATCTCCGCAAAAAGATAGACCGGGACTATGATGTGAAACTGATCCATACCAAACCCGGTATGGGCTTTATATTCAGGCAGGAGTTATGAAGATAGGTACCCGGCTCACTCTCCGCTATACCGGTTTCACGGCAGCCGTTTTTCTGTTGCTGGTAGCTGCTATCTATCTGTTTTCGGAGCGGAACCGGAGCAATGAATTCTTCCGTGACCTGAAAAAGGAAGGCATCACCAAAGCCAACCTTTTCCTCGACAACCGGGTGGATGCCAAGACCATGCAGTCCATTTACCTCAACAACCGCGAATTTATCAATGAAGTGGAGGTAGCCATCTACGATACTACTTTCCATTTGCTTTATCATGATGCCAAGCAGATCGACCTGGTGAAAGAGACCCCTGAGATGATCGACCGAATTTTGCAGAATAAATCTATCGAGTTTTATCAGGACGGTTATCAGGTCATCGGGCTCCTTTACACGTTCCATGGTAAACCTTACGTCATCACAGCGGCTGCTTTCGATGGTTACGGATATGCCAAGCAACACTCTTTGCAGACCATGCTGATTGTTCTTTTCTTTTTAGGTATCGCTCTTTTGGCGGGAGTCGGTTACCTGCTTTCGCGGAGTGCTCTGGCTCCTGTGTCCGATATTCTCGGGGAGGTGGAAGCTATTTCTGCTTCCCGTCTCGACCTGCGTGTGCCGGTGAAGGACGAAAAAGATGAATTGGGCGAACTTGCCACCACCTTCAATCGGATGCTGGAAAGGCTGGAACAGTCTTTCGATTCTCAGAAAATGTTCGTCAGCAATGTGTCCCATGAACTGCGTACTCCCATGGCTGCCCTGATTGCCGAACTTGAACTGGCTCTGCTGAAAGAGCGTTCTTCCGAAGAATATCGCCGTGCCATCGGTAATGCGCTCGACGATTCGCGTAAGTTGGTGAAACTTTCCGAAGGGTTGCTCAATCTGGCCAAGGCCGATTATCTGCCCGAGCAGATCAAATTGGAAGAGATCCGTCTGGACGAGCTTCTGCTCGATGCCCGTGAGATGGTGATGAAAGCCAATCCCGACTATACCATCGAATTGATATTCGGCGAAGAAGCTGATGATGACTCCGTCCTCACGGTGTTGGGCAACGGCTACCTGTTGAAAACAGCTTTTGTCAATCTGATGGAGAACAATTGCAAGTTCTCCGCCAATCACACTTCTTTCGTCCAGATCAGCTTTTGGGAGCAAAAGTCTGTTATCCGCTTTTCGGACACGGGTATCGGTATGAATGCCGATGACATGCAATACCTGTTTTCTCCTTTCTATCGGGGAAGCAATAAAGACTATGCCCGTGGAAACGGCATCGGGATGATGCTGACTCAAAAGATCATACATACCCATAAGGGTGAAATCACCGTCAATAGCCAGCCGGGTGAAGGTACGGTTTATACGGTGGAAATTCCTCATATCTGAAGAAGCTCTAATAAAACTCTAATAGTACTCTAATCGTTCTCTAACGTCCCTTTTGCGGGGAGCTCCCTACCTTTGTACTGTAAAGGCAAATGAATGAATGGGATTCTTCCAATAGGGAGCGGCCCCGTATCTCTAAAAAAAAATGTACTATGATGATTTTTAGAAAGAAACAAACAGACAAGACTGTGCAGTTCAATACCGAGAAGGTATTTCTGGCAGCAACCCAACCGCTGAAGTTGGTGTATGGCTATTTTTGTACTACCCCCCACGGACTCTCGGAGGAGGATGCGGAAGAGCGGCTTAAAAGCTGCGGTGAGAATAAAATCGTGCAAGAGACGCACCCCAATCCGCTTCTGATGTTTTGCAAAACCTTTATCAACCCCTTTATCGGTGTACTGATGGCACTTGTGCTTGTGTCGTTGGTGCTCGACGTCTGGATGGCCCGGCCCGAAGAGCGGGAGTGGACCAGTATCCTTGTCATCGGAAGTATGGTGATGATGAGTGTCGTGTTGCGCTTCTCGCAGGAGTGGCGTTCCGGCAGGGCTTCGGATGCTTTGCAAAAGATGGTGAAAAATACCGCATCCGTCATTCGTAGCGGTGCCCCGGAGCCGTACGAGATCAACATTACAGACTTGGTGCCGGGAGACATCATCTGTCTGGCTGCCGGAGATATGATTCCGGCCGATGTCCGCGTCATCGAGTCGAAAGACCTGTTCGTCAGCCAGTCCTCGTTGACCGGAGAATCCGATGCCATAGAGAAGTGTGCCGTATTGGCGGAGGATCGTCACCGTTCCGGCAGTGTGGTCGAGCTCGATGATATTTGCTTCATGGGCTCCAATGTAGTGAGCGGTTCGGCACGTGCCATTGTTTTCGGTACAGGGCGAGATACCTATCTGGGCACCATCGCCCGGAGTATCGTTGGCGTACGTGCGCAGACGGCATTCGATAAAGGAATCAGCAATGTCAGTCTTTTGCTGATCCGTTTCATGCTGGTGATGGTGCCTCTGGTGTTTCTCATCAACGGAGTGACGAAAGGCGACTGGTTCGAAGCCTTTATTTTTGCCATTTCCGTAGCCGTGGGACTGACTCCTGAGATGCTTCCGATGATTGTCACCGCTAACCTGAGCAAAGGAGCTGTCTCTATGGCTAAGAAAAAGACCATTGTCAAGAACCTCAACGCCATCCAGAATTTCGGGGCGATGGACATTCTTTGCACCGATAAGACCGGGACACTGACCCGCGACCACATTGTACTGGAAAAGTTTATCAATGCTGACGGGAGCGAGGATCACGAGTGCCGCGTACTCCGTCATGCCTATTTCAACAGTTATTTCCAGACGGGGCTGAAGAATCTGATGGATCGTGCCATCCTTTCACATGTTCGTGAGTTACAGTTGGATTATCTCAGGGATGCTTATACCAAGGTAGACGAAATCCCATTCGACTTTACCCGCCGACGTATGTCCGTGGTGGTGGAAGACGAACAGAGGAAGCGTCAGATCATCACCAAGGGAGCGGTAGAGGAGATGCTTGCAATCTGCACTCATGCAGAGTTCGGCAAAACCGTTCACGAGTTGACCGATGAGCTGCGGCGGAAAGCCTTTGTCATCAGTGAGCAGATGAACAAAGAAGGTATGCGTGTGCTGGCGGTGGCACAGAAGAGTTGGGTAGAAAAAGAACATGATTTTTCTGTCGAAGACGAATCCGGAATGGTGCTGATCGGTTATCTCGCTTTTCTCGACCCTCCCAAACCTTCGGCAGCCAATGCCATCCGGCAGCTCCATAGCCATGGAGTCGATGTGAAAGTGCTGTCCGGTGATAACGAAGCGGTTGTACGTACCATCTGCCGTCAGGTGGGAGTCGATACGGCCTGTACGCTGAACGGTACGGAGATAGAGCGGCTGACGGATGAAGAACTGAAGTTGAAAATACGGCAGACTACCGTGTTTGCGAAGCTGGCTCCCATGCAGAAGACCCGTATCATCACCTTGCTGCAGGAATTGGGACATACGGTGGGCTTCCTGGGTGACGGCATCAATGACGCTTCCGCCCTGCACCAGTCCGATGTGGGTATATCTGTGGATACGGCTGTGGACATCGCCAAGGAGAGTGCCGACATCATTCTGCTGGAGAAGGATCTGATGGTGCTTGAAGATGGAGTGATAGAGGGACGCAGAACGTTTGGCAACATTATGAAGTACATCAAGATGACTGCCAGTTCTAACTTTGGCAATATGTTCAGCGTGCTGGCTGCCAGTGCCTTTCTGCCTTTCCTGCCTATGCTGCCTGTCCATCTGCTTGTTCAGAATCTGCTGTACGATACGTCGCAGTCCACCATTCCGTTCGACCGGATGGACCCGGAGTACCTGATGAAGCCGCGCAAATGGGATGCATCCGACCTGAGCCGTTTTATGATTTTTATCGGTCCGGTCAGTTCTATTTTCGACATAGCCTTATTTCTGGTCATGTGGTATGTGTTCGGTTGCAACTCTCCCGAACATCAGACTCTCTTTCAGTCCGGTTGGTTTGTAGAGGGCTTGCTGTCGCAAACGTTGATTGTACATATGATCCGTACCCGCAAGATCCCGTTTATTCAGAGTACGGCATCCTGGCCGGTATTAGGACTAACGTCCGTCATCATGGTTCTGGGAATCGTCATTCCCTTCACGCAGTTTGGGGCTTCCATCGGGTTGATGCCGTTGCCGCTCAGTTATTTCCCCTGGTTGGCAGGCATCCTGCTGAGCTATTGTGTGCTGACGCAGCTTATTAAACAATGGTATGTGAAGCGGTTTACGAAGTGGCTGTAAACACGAATAAAGACCTTAAAAACGGGTCATCCTGTTGTTATAGCAGGATGATCCGTTTCTGCATAATCTCTTTGAGCTGTGCCTGTAACTGGCGCGCATTGATGGGTTTGGGCATGTATCCGTCGAAACCGCTTTCCATCACCCGCTGTTCGTCCGAAGCGTAGGCAAAGGCCGTAACTGCGATGATAGGGACTTTGGCCGAATATTTACGGATCTCTTTAGTGGCTTCATATCCGTCCATGACCGGCATGTTGATGTCCATCAGGATAATCTGCGGATCTTCTTTGCGGAATATTTCTACGGCTTCGCGGCCGTCCCAGGCATGAAGCAGGCGGTAATCCTGGCGGAGGATGGACTCAAATAACCTGAAGTTGCTTTCGTTGTCTTCGGCAATCAGGATGGTCAGTTTGTCTTTCTCTACCGCAATGGGCTGTATAACTGTTTTCCGGACAGGTTCGGCTGTCGATGCGGCTTCGTAAGGGAGGGTAAACCAGAATGTGGAACCTTTACCTTTCTCAGACTCCACACCGATGTGTCCGCCCATGTGGTTGACCAGTGTCTGGCAGATGGATAGTCCGAGCCCTGTGCCTTGTGCGAAACTGTTCAGTTTGACGAATCGGCCGAATATGCTTTCCTGCTCGTCCTTGGCAATGCCGCAACCGGTGTCGGCAACGTAGAAATAAAGTTCTTTTCCGCGAAGCTCGTAGCCAAAGCGGATACTCCCTTTCTCGGTGAACTTGATGGCATTGGTCACCAGATTGATGATCAGCTGGGAAACACGGTTCTTTTCCAGATGAACCAGGCAGTGGTCTGCCGGAGGTACGAATTCCAATTTCACGGCTTCGGATTTCATCTTGAGCTGCAACGTGCTTTCCAGCTCTTTCATTACGGCATTCAGCTCGACGTTGGAGTATTGGAACTCAAGGGTGCCGGCTTCTATTTTCGACAGGTCGAGGATGTCGCTGATCAGTTGTAAGAGCAGGGTGTTGTTATTTTCGATGATGTTGACGTATTCCCGTTTTTCTTCTTCCTCATCGGTAGATGCCAAGATACCCGAAAAGCCTACGATGGCATTCAGCGGAGTACGGATTTCATGGCTCATGTTGGCAAGGAAAGCCGATTTCAGGCGGTTGGATTCTTCGGCGCGGTCTTTGGCCGTGGTAAGTTCCATCTCCATCTTTTTTCGTTTGGTAATGACCAGTGAAGAGCCTACCAGCGTGGTGGGATTTCCGTTTTCGTCGCGGGATTCTACGGCGGCCTGGGCTTCTACCCATTCCACTTTGTGGGTGTGGTTCTGTACGTTGATAACCCGGTATTCCTCCTTTACCTTGTCCGTGCGACCTTCAATCAGGTCTTTGTATGCCTGTTCCACCCGTTTGCGGTCTTCTTTGAATATCTTTGAGAAGTATTGCGTGTCCGGCACGGCCAGTTGCTCGTCGTTCACGCTGTTGCCGGGTGAACTGAGTTCGATGGGTTTGTTGATGTCACACAGGATGGTTTTGCTGAGCAGATCCCATTTCCATGGAATGATATTTGCCACATCCAATGCCATCGACAGCTTGTGGTTGGTGGCGGTCAGTTTTTGTTGTGCCAAGTGTAATTCGGTACTGTCCAGACAAAAAATATCAACCACGTTATTCTGATGGGTACCTTTGAGGACAATATCATAGAATTTATTGATTTTCCTGAAATAGTATGGGAAAGTAACAACCCGGTTTTCCTTGAGTGACATCTGGATGAAGTGCAGGAACTCGGGGAGGGATTCGGGAAACATTTCACTTGCTTTCTTGCCTACTGCATCTTCTCTGCGGAAAAAATTCTGTTCGAAATGGGGGTTTACGTTCAGGTAGATCAAATCTATGCCTATACCTTGTTCGTTTATTATCAGCTTCTCCTGCATATAGAGGATGGGCATGTTGTTGATCAGGTTTTTATAGCTGGTCATGGTCTCTATCTCTTTCAACTGTGTTTTCTTAAGCCTGTTCAGTGTGCGGATGCGGTACTGGAAAAACAGGACGAGCAGGACGATGGAGATGCATGTACCTATAAGGAAGTAGCTGTATTGTTCCCAGAAGGTGTGCGGTTTGTTGATGAAATACGTGTTGGCCGGACATAAGTCGGGAGAAAATCCTTTATGGATCAGTGTCTCATAATTGATGATGGGCATACCGTCCAGAGGATAATAGTAAGGGAGGGTGCGGGGTTGCCTGCCATTCAGTACATCGGAAAATATACCGAGAAGCCGCTTGTCGAATTCTGTCTGATTGTAAGAATATCCTCCGGTCATCCCGCTGCTTTTGTCTTTTACGTCAATGGTGCTGAGGGCAAACAGGGGAGGTGAAACAGTAGAAACAATTTTGGGTGATACGATAGACAGTGAAGTGTTGCCCGCAAACTTCCGCTTATAGAACCAGGAAGAAAACAGGATGCCGGTGGTCCGGGGATCGACAAAGTTGAGAGAGTCGATCAGTTGGTTGGTTTCCAGAATATTCTCAGGAGATAAAAAAGTATATTGGACTCCGGGATGGCTGGATTGTAATACTTCCTGTATTTCTATACTGTTCGTTTGATTGACGAATCTCTGATCGCCTACATAAATCAGCTTTTTCATATCGGGAAGGATATGAAACATTAACTCCAGGTTTTCACGTATGTATTGGTTGGAGTAAAGAAGGACGAGGTTATAGGGTTGGGCCAGTTCGGTCAGCGGGATTCGTTCGGACGGAGGGACGGGGTGTTTCTTCAAATAATATTCTCTGGGACCGATGTAGTCTTTTTCGGAGCAGAGTATGATCGGGACATCACCCCATACCTTTCTGAAGTCGTCCCGCAACATCAAGGTGGAATTACCCAGCAATAATAGTGCGCGCGGGGAATGGGAACCATACTTCTCGAACAGGTTGGTCTTGAATTCACACAGTGTACTGTCATTATCCATCATCAAGAGATTCATGTGTTCGGCATAAATGGCTAAGTGAGGATCATCCTTGACAAATTCGGTTGCTGTAAAGATCAGGCGGTTGCTCCATGCGAAGGCTTCCGTATAGGTGTTAATGACCAGAATATAGTCTTTGGTATTCATTGCCTCTTTTTGGGCGGATACAGGGATTACTGATAGGAAACATGTGAAAAGAACCAACAGTTTTCTCAGTAATGGGGTACAGAAAATGGATGTTACTCCAAAGGAAGTAGTCATAAAATTCTATTGAATGATGGCGATGTTTTGTTTATTCGACTGTAAAAGTATTAATAATAAATGAATTATGACCTGTTTTTACTTGATTATATGAAAAGGTTGAGGCAGAAGATCGAGTGAGGGTGGAAAACACAAAGTGTGCCGGGAAGCAGACGGGGCGTTATGAATAGCTTCCGGCACACTGTCGTGATAAGTGCTGTAACAGAGGTGTCCCGCGTTACTTCTTCAGAGCCTCAATCAGCTGAGGCATCATTGTCCAAAGGGTGTTTTCATTTTGTGCGGTATAGAAGTTACCGTCAATTTCCGATTTCCCGTCAGTCCCCTGTCCCGTCTGTATAGCGGGTTTGGCAAGCGGGTGGACGGCCAGCCTCTTTCCGGCGGTGATTCCGGTGAAATTGAACATCATGGCGGCGGCACAATGGCCGATCATAAGTTTGCCTTTTTCACCAAATACTTTGATTACTCCCATTAGGTCTACATTGTAGGCCTTTCCTGCATTGTCTTTGAATACCGGCACTGCGTCGCCACAAGCGAATACAAGTGCGTCAAATTCGTCTTCATGTCCTTTGAGATTGGCTATCACGTCATCGGCAAACAGGGTGATGCCGGAATTGGTCTTGATCTCCCAGGTATCTGACACCGCGAATACTTTGTACGGAATACCATTCTCGAAAAAACTTTCCAGATACTGGAACAAACCGAATCCGTTGACCGGATTGACTGCTAATACTGCAACTTTCTTTGCCATAACATAAATTATTAAGTGAAACAATAGTTATCTTTCGTAAGTTTATTACTTTTGTGCTTGCAAATGTATGTTTCTCTGTGCGGATAAACAAGAACGAACTTCAGAATAAGGAACTTACATAGAGATAACTATTGCTGGAACTCAATGGAATAGAAAAGATTAAAAAATGAAAAATTTTCATCCTACAGGGACATGTCCTATCAGGGACGTACTGTGCCGGCTGGGCGACAAGTGGTCGATGCTGGTATTGGTGACGCTGAACGCGAACGGAACGATGCGCTTCAGTGACATTCATAAAACGATTGATGACATTTCGCAACGGATGCTGACTGTCACGCTTCGAACACTGGAAACCGACGGACTGGTACAACGAAAGGTGTATGCGGAGGTGCCCCCACGAGTGGAGTATTGCCTGACGGAGACGGGACGCAGTCTGATTCCGCATGTAGAGGCGTTGGTAGGCTGGGCACTGGACCACATGACGGTGATTCTTGAACACAGGGAAGGAGAAAGGAAATGAAGGTAGAGCAAGTGTTTTCTGACAAGAAGCGTTTCCTCGATTTGCTCCTGCTGGCAGACGAACAGGAGGATATGGTGGACCGCTATCTGGAACGTGGGGAGATGTTTACCTTGTACGACGGGGGAGAGCTCAGAGCGGCTTGTGTGGTGACCAACGAGGGGGAAGGTATTTACGAGCTGAAGAATATCGCGACTTATCCGGAGAGCCAGCGCAAGGGCTACGGCAGATATCTGGTTGAATTCCTGTTCCGTCACTATTCGGACAGATGCTCGGTTATGTTTGTGGGGACGGGCGATACTCCACACTCACTTTCGTTCTATCAGTCTTGCGGATTTGTCCCTTCCCACCGCGTTGAGAATTTCTTTACCGACCATTATGATCATCCCATCTGTGAAGATGGAATTTTGCTCCGGGATATGGTTTATCTGAAGAGGGAAAAGTTATAATAGTCGATGTTTTCTTTGGTCAGAAGGTCAATTGGCATGTAGTTGGTGCATGTCACCTCCTTTTTGAATATCAGGTGGTCACATAGAGTCCTGATACTGTTGAATCCTTGCAACTCGGGTTGCTGGGCAATCAGGAAAGAGACGGTGCTCTCCTTCAGGCAAGCCACGTTCCGTTCGAGCAGGTCGTAACCGATCAGGTTGATATTGTTTTTCCGACGCATTTTCAAGTATTCACCGATGATGTATACTTTCGAATTGAACGTGATCCCGTTCTTCACTTCCGGATGTTCGCTGAAGAAGTCGTCCAACATACGGTTGTCTTCAATATTCGGGTCGGCGTGCAGGTCGAGTTCAAGGATATTGCAGTCGGGATGATGCTCCCGCATATATTGGCGGAAACCGATTTCACGGTTTTCCTGCTGGTTCGATCCGATCACCCCTTCGTGTATCTTACGGAAAATCACGATCTCCCGGTCGTTTCCGGCAAGCAGCATCAGCATACGTGCCGCAAAGTATCCGCTTTGGTGGGAGTTCTGACCGAAGAAGGCGAGGGGAGGGACATCTTTTATTTGTGAATCGATGTATATATAAGGTATACCCAACCCGTTCAGTGCATCGGTGAATTCTTTTGTGTATTGCGGTATGGTAGGAGCAAACATCACTCCGTCCGGGCGTTCTTCAATGACAGCCCGGCTGGTTGCTGCAAACGAATTGTAATCATAAGGATCGTAGTGAGTGATGTCCACTGAGATATTGAAATCGGAATATGTGCTAACCGCTTCACGGATACCTTTCTGCACGTCTGTCCAGTATTCACCTTCCAGATGCTTGGGTAACAGGCAGGCAAAAGTGTATTTCTTGTTGGAGGCCAGTGCACTGGCATACATATTGGGCTGGTAGTCCAGTTGCTTCAGGATTTCTTCCACCCGTTTCCGGCTTGCTTCCGATACTCCGCTACGGCCGTGGAGCACGCGGTCGACAGTTCCTACAGATACGTTTGCCAAACGGGCAATATCCTTGATTCTGATTCTTTCTGGCAATTTATTCATGCGTCTTCTTTATTTATGCGGGGTTTTGTGCCCGGACACAATAATAGTTTTATTTCTATGGACACAAATATATAATAATTTTTGTAATCATGAAAATCTGTGTATCTTTGTGTCCGCACACGGACTTTGCCGGTGTCTATTTTATACATTGCTATTGTTCATATATCCAGTATGTTATTGAGAAGATTGGGGGGTGAATAATAAATTGTAACTGAACAATTAAGATCGATCGTTTTAGAATAGAAACAAATTAAACTCAAAACTAACTAAATATAGAATTATGAGAAAGAAAGTCGTTACGTTAGGCGAAATCATGCTCAGGTTATCTCCTCCGGGAAATACTCGTTTTGTTCAATCGGACTCTTTCGATGTGGTGTACGGTGGGGGTGAGGCTAACGTAGCTGTGAGCTGCGCTAATTATGGCCATGATGCTTATTTTGTAACCAAGCTGCCTGAACATGAAATAGGGCAGTCGGCTGTAAATGCACTCCGCAAATATGGTGTGATGACAGATTATATTGCCAGGGGAGGCGACCGTGTCGGCATCTATTATTTGGAAACCGGTGTTGCCATGCGCCCCAGTAAGGTGATTTACGATCGTGCGCATTCCGCCATTGCCGAAGCCGATGCGGCGGATTTCGATTTTGACAGGATTATGGAGGGAGCCGATTGGTTTCATTGGTCGGGTATTACTCCCGCCATTTCGGACAAAGCAGCCGAATTGACCCGTTTGGCATGTGAGGCTGCCAAGCGTCACGGGGTGACCGTGTCGGTCGATCTGAATTTCCGTAAGAAACTGTGGACAAAGGAGAAGGCACAATCCGTGATGAAACCTTTGATGAAGTATGTAGATGTCTGCATCGGTAATGAAGAAGATGCGGAGCTTTGTCTGGGATTCAAGCCCGACGCGGATGTGGAAAGCGGACATACGGATGCCGAGGGGTATAAGGAGATTTTCCGGCGTATGTCGGAAGAGTTTGAATTCAGCTATGTTATCTCGACACTGCGTGAATCTTTCTCCGCGTCACACAATGGCTGGAAGGCCATGATTTATAATGGTAAGGAATTCTACGTTTCCAAGCACTATGACATCGATCCGATTGTCGACCGGGTAGGTGGTGGGGATTCGTTCTCCGGAGGCATTATCCATGGTCTGCTTACGAAGCCTACACAGGGTGAAGCGCTTGAATTTGCCGTGGCGGCATCGGCATTGAAGCATACCGTCAGCGGAGACTTCAATCTGGTTTCTGTGGCAGAAGTCGAGGCGCTGGCCGGAGGCGATGCGAGTGGACGTGTACAAAGATAAATTCAATTGTAAATAAATAGATATGGCTAAATTTGATAAAATAGCTGTCCTGACTAAGATGGGGACAACGGGCATGATTCCTGTATTCTATCACGAAGATGTGGAAGTGGCGAAGAAAGTGCTAAAGGCCTGTTATGAAGGTGGCGTCCGTGCTTTTGAATTTACAAACCGGGGGGATTTTGCCCAGGAAGTATTTGCCGGAATCGTGAAGTTTGCAGCCCGTGAGTGTCCGGAAATGGCTATGGGTGTCGGTTCTGTAGTTGATCCGGCTACTGCGGCTTTATATATACAGTTGGGGGCTGACTTCGTGGTAGGGCCGCTATTCAATCCGGAGATTGCTAAGATATGCAATCGCCGGCTGATTGCATATACACCGGGATGCGGTTCGGTTTCGGAAGTGGGCTTTGCGCAGGAGGCCGGCTGTGATCTTTGCAAGATATTTCCGGGAGATGTATATGGTCCGAATTTTGTAAAAGGCCTGATGGCTCCGATGCCATGGTCCAAGTTGATGGTGACCGGTGGGGTGGAACCTACGAGGGAGAATCTGACGTCTTGGTTCAAGGCAGGTGCGTTCTGCGTAGGCATGGGGTCCAAATTGTTCCCGAAAGATAAAGTAACGGCCGGAGACTGGGGATATGTCACCGGGAAATGTGCCGAAGCCTTGGCTTACATTGCCGAAGCAAGGAAATAGGTGAAGTTTTCCGGTGTTTTTTTCACCACAGATTACACAGATTCCCACAGATTTTTGATTGTTCTTATCCATAAGATAAATCATTAATCTGTGGGAATCCGTGTAATTTGTGGTGAGCCTTTCTGTCAGCCCTTCTTTACCAGTTTCTTCAGTAAACGTGTAGCTGTGAATGACTGGCGGTGGAAGATAAATACCGGTACGGCAGCTCCTACAACCAGGGCAAACAACACAAAGATAGTGGTACTGCCATTGTGGAAGAAATCTACCAGATATTGCAAGGAGGCAGTTTCATCCTTGGTCTGCATAAACTTTGTCAGTGCCAGGATACTTTTATAAGCGAACATTCCCGGAATCATCGGCAGGAGAGACGGGAACGAGAATACCTCCGCCGGACAATGGATTGCCTTGGCAAAGGGGATGGCTAACAAACCGATGGAGACGGCAGCAAAGAAAGAGGCTGTGGCGATGTCCATCGTGAACAGATGCGTATGCATCAGGAAGTAGCGTAATCCGTGCCCAACGGCCGCCAGAAAAGCAGAGATCAATATGGCTTTTCGGGGTGGATTGGAGATGATGGCAAATCCGATGGCGGCAATGGCGGCGAATGCGCCGTCGAGTATAATGGCGGTTATAAATTCTATATTCATCATAAAGTGCTGATTCCGGTGATTAAAAGGGTCATTGAAAGGCCGATTGCTATACAAATAATAAGCAGACAGGCATTAATAAATCTCGATGTTCCCGCCAGTACATGTCCGTCGATGATGTCCATGATGGAGTTGATCAGTGGTACACCCGGGATCAGGTAGAGGACGCTGGTACCCAAAGCCATATCCGGAGTGGTTCCCCAGTGCATCAGGTAGCCTGTGCTGCCGATCATCGAGGCGATGAACGAAGAGATGATGAATACTGCCAGATGATTCCAGTGACGTCCCATTAGTTCGGTACGGACGAAGAAGCCTGCCAGGGTGGCGGCGAATACGATACCCATAGAAATAAAGTCGCCTTGGAACAGGCGGCAGAATGACGCATTGGCAAAAGCAACGAGGATCAGTACGAGCCATTTGCTTTCGCGCGGCTTGCTGACTATTTCGTGATAACGTCGCTGGAGTTCAGTGAGAGACAGATGCTCGTCATACGCTTCCCAGCTCAGGGTGCTGAGGGCGGAGTTGATGGCGAAATTCAGCCCCATGGGTTTGATTTTGTTTACTGTGCTGTACGAGTGTGAGTTATCGGCGTCGCGTAACGTCATGATGATGGTTTTCTGAAAGATGGTCATGTCACAGAAAAAGCCGAAAGATTCGGCAATTCGCGATGTGTTTCGTACGATGCGTGATGTCTGTACACCTACGGCCATCAGGCTGGTGGAATATTCAGACAGGAATTTAGATAGTTCTTTTAATTCTTGGTGGATGTCCATAAGGTTTTGATCTTTTTACTCTTTCTTAAATCAGTGATACATACATGTTGCTTTTCTACATTTCCGGTGAAGGGAATGCGGTTGATGTGTCTGTATAGTGCTTCGATTCCGGTTTAGGTCTTAGATGGGGGATATCCTTTTTAACGGGTGAATTGCGTCTTTTCGGGGGACAAAGGTAATCAAAAAAATTGCAGGCAAAAGGAGAAGTAGGTTTCTTTTTGGAGAGTTGTTGATCTGTTTCAATTGAAAGGAAATGATATTTGCATAAAGGCGGAATTCCCGGAAAGTTTGTTTCCGGTTGTTATTCAGAGCCGTGAGACAGCATTGGGCTTTTGATTCGTGGGGGGAGAAAAAGATTTAAGAGTTTCCGAAAAAGACTTAAACGTTTTCCGAAAAAGACTTAAACGTTTTCTGAAAAGACTTAAACGTTTCGCTGAGAATGCTTAAGTGTTTCACTGAAAAGACTTAAACGTTTGAGGGCAAAAAGGTTCAGGTCTTTTGTTTGCCGGCCGACAACCGGATACTGAAATTCCCGTCTGCAGAGTGCCGGATGGGTATATCAGCAGTTCACCACAGAACAGCAGGCTACACAGAGAAGATAATTGCTTGGATTATCTGTAAACCGCATCTCTGTGTGATTTGCTGATCTGTGGTGAAACAGACTCTTGACATGCCCTTTTATACGCTGTTTGCCAACTTTCGGGGGACAGTCCTGTCGAGAGTACTTATTCTTCCGGGACGTAGATGATTTCCCCGTTATCCAATTCATAGGCAATACCTACCTTCTTTCCCTTCTTGCCGCTTTTCTGCTGGTCTTCCGAAGGAGTATAACGGTTGATCTTCTGTCCTTCTTTGGTGATGATTTCCATATTCTCTTTTCCGGGGTTTTTCACCATGGTGTAGTCTTCCTGAGAGAACACTTCGGTCATGTTGTAGCGGCTGACAAGAGCTACCATCAAGGCTACGGCAAATACCATGGCTACATCGAACAGGTTCGATACGACGCTGATCGGGTCGGCATCTTCTTCTTTTCTGAGCAGGTTTCGTTTCATCGGGCCGCACGTTTTTCGTTCAACAATTCGGAAAGAAACTCCAGATTGGTCATATCCTGAAGATACCAGCGCTGTTTCACCTGTTGAGTGAGGAACCCTACGGCTCCAGCTACCAGTCCGACAACGGTAGTGGCAAAAGCGATCTGCATGTTATAGGCCATCGAAGCGATGTCACCGCTTGCCAGTCCGGCAAGGGCGGGACCCATCGGAATAAGTGTGCCCATCAGTCCGAGGATAGGGCCGAGCTTGGTCAGTGTTTTAGAAATGGCGAGGTCTTTGTCGGCTGCAATCTCGAAGTTGGCGAGCAGGCGTTGTACCTGTGCCGGACTATCGTGTGCTTCGAGTACCTGGCGGATATAGGATATGACGAGGGATGATGATTTCTCCGGCAATTTGGCTGCCAGTTCAGTAACAGTGGCAGGAGTGAGTGCGTTCAGTTCGTTGCGGAGCAGTGCCTCTGTCTTGCGTATCGAAAGATACTGTCCGTAGAAACTGCCGACCAACAGAAGTGCACGGCCGAATAATACGATAAGCAATACGATAACAGGAACGAGCAGTCCTGTAGAAATCCAATATAAAATGTCTGATATGATATTCATTGTCGATCAGTTTTAAAAAGTTGATTTACCTGTTGTTTTTATGATTGATTACTTTTTTTCTTCAGTCTCCACCATCCGAGTCCGATGGCGCTGCCGATGACGGTTATTCCTCCGACGCCGGCCAGTGCTCCCCAGTTCACTTCACTGACTCCGGCTACGGAAGTCCGTCCGTTCACGGTAGCGACAATCCCCAGGATGGCTACCAATGCGTTAGTGAGGAAGAAGAGTTCCAACCGCAGTTCTTTCTCCGGAAGGAGATAGAGCAGCACCCGGCGTCCCACGGGGATGGCTATTAACACACAAGCGGCATACCCCCACGCCACGGTGGTGAATGGTGTCCCCGGGAAAGCAAAGATAAGATAGACCAGCCCGCTGAATAATACCGGGAAGATAAGCAGTCCCGGAAACCATCTCAGGAATCGGTAGGTGAGCAGCGTGCGGGGCTTTACCGGATAGGCACTGGCAACGTGTACCGCCAGCATGGCATAGGCCATCTGGAGGCTGACCTCGATAGTCAGTAAAACGGAAGTGTCCAGCATCAGGGCGGTGTTGCCCAGCCAGTCGGCAATCTGTGTTTTCGACTGCTCGATGGCATACGGCCACATCAGTCCCGCAAACAGGGCGGCAACGGCAGCGATGATGCCTACCGCCACTGCTTTCCAGAAAGTCTGTTTCAGCAGAAAGTTGAATGCTATTAACAGCATTAATACAAGTACGACTGTATCCATACTCCTGATTATTCTGATGTTTTACGACGTTTGCGGACAAAGAGTACGAGTGCCAGTATCACCACTACTACGGCTGCACCCACGGCAATGTTGCTCAGGGTTGTCTTTTGTTCTTCCGGTGTCCGGTTTATCTCTTCTTTCTTCATCACCATTCCTTTGGCATCGCCCGAAGCTTTTGCTTCACGTATCCTGGTGATGTTTTCCTTGTACTGTGCGGCAGCCGGAGCATCCGACTTGGAAGCGATGTATTCGCGCAGTTTGGCATTGTCGCATACAAAACCCGAGCACGACGGACGATACTTGTTTACCGTTTCGGTATGGAGTTTTGCCAGTTCGGCAACCTGCTCGGCGCTTGCTTTCCACAGACCTTTGCGGGCACTTTCGAGCATGACGGCAGTCATCTCTTCAAGGGCGGCGGGACTTTGTGTTTCGAAGAACTCTTTCACGTTCAGATTGTATTCGTCTTTTACGTATACATTGTAAATGTTGTCCCAAAGTTCTTTGTCGATGGCGGCAGGTTTCATCACGTTCCAGCCATATGTATTGGTTACAGTTTCGGCAAACTCGGCGGCAGAGGAAGAACCGCCTTTCATCTTCTCTTTAATGTAAGCGGGGTTGAGGATGGTGGTGCGGCTTTCTACACCGACAGCCTCTTTGACTTCTTGCATGCGCATGTGGTTACGGTTGCGATAATCGCTCAGGTAAGCGTCGGGGTCCTTGCCGGTCACGTTGCGTACGGCAAGGTTCATGCCTCCCATAAACTCGTATACGTGGTCGAGACTCAGTGCCCCCCATGTATTGCTCTGACGAGGCTGAACCACTACATCCGTACGGGTCAGTGCGGCTTCAAAAGCATATTTCCGGAAGGCCTCCCAGTTCTTTTCGCTACCGTAGTAAGCACCCATATTATTAAGGTAAGTGGCGGCTATTTCTGATTCATTTTCCCAGCGGTCACCGGATTCGACCATCTCCTGGATACCTGTGCCGTACATTCCGTTGGCACCGCCGAACACACGGAAAGCAGCCATCTCACGGGCATCCTTCGGGCTTACCCCTTTCTCGGTCAGTGCCCGTTCGGCTTCTACCACACTTGCCGCTACCTGGTTTTCATATTTGTCGTCTTTGGCAGCCGCGGCCATCTCTACCGCACGGTTGATCAGGAAAAGGCGGGATGCTGCAATATCACGGAGCTGTCCCGATGTCTGTACCACTACGTCGATACGGGGGCGCCCCAATTCGGCCGATGGAATCAGCTTCAAGTCACTGACACGCCCGAAGGCGTCACGAACCGGCTCTACACCGAGCATATACAATACCTGTGCGATGGTAGCTCCTCCCGTTTCAATGAATTCGGCAGACCAGAGTGTGTAGCTGACTTTACGGGGAATGCTGTCGTTATGACGGCTTCGGTAAGTTTCGATGGTTTGTTTGGCCAGTGCCACTCCTTTTTCCCAGGCCGACTCCGAAGGAGTGGCTTCTGCGTTGATGGCGTACATGTTGCGTCCTGTAGGCAGAGTGTTGGGGTTTGCAATCGGATCACCACCGGGTGAAGGCGCAGTGTATCCGCCATTCAGGGCATTGACCAGGCTGGCGAGCTCTTTCTCGGGACTGTCGGCCAACTCTGTCTTATAGTTACCCACGTTTCGGATGGTGCGTTCCACCTCCGTCAAGGCAAGGGCGAAGTTGATTTCCTCTTTGCTGTATTCTTTTTGGGCAGGTTTCTTTCCCACTTTTTGAGGATTCATCTTTGCTTCCATCTTCTTCAGGGCTTCCGGACTGGCACCCATTTTCTTTGCCATTTCCATGGCCTTGGACGAATCCATGTGAGCACCCATCTCTTTCATTTTCTCCTTCATGGCTTCCAGCATCTTATGTGTTGCCTTTCCGGTCTTGTCCTCTGCCTTGTTTTTGGCAGCGGCAGCCATCATCATCGCCATCATTCCTTTCGGAGCATTGCGTGAAGCTTCTATTTCGCGTGCTTTCGCCAGTTCTTCGGGGCTGACACCGGCTGTACGGCAGATCAGTTCGTCTGTTGCCAGTGCAGGGTTGCTTATCAGTTTTTCTACCAAAGCACGGGCCGGATTTAGGTAACGCTGCGTAAAGAGGGAGCGGTGCTTCTCTACATCGGCTGTCGCTTTGCCACGTTGTTTGTCGAGTGACAGGAGGCTGTAAGCTATCGGCTCGGTTGCCATGGCAAGTACGGAAGAAGTGATACGCTCCGCTTCATAGGGTATACCCATTGTATAAAGCTGTCCGGTGATTTTTTCCGTGGCCAGTTCTTCGGCGAAGTTCTCCACACGTGCCACTTCATCCTCGCTGTATGGGCGGGTCAGTAAGCTGTCCAGTCCCAGTTCACGGTGAATGCCCAGTTTCACGGTGAGTGCTTTCACGGCAAGCGACTGCTTCTCTTTTGATCCGGTGGCATTATTGTAAATCTTGATTTTCTCCATCAGGTCACGGTAGATACCCCGTACGCTACTTTCGAGGAAAGGAGGCGTGAGGTAAGATTGCAGGGTGGCATACGAACGGCGTTTGGCTATCATGCCTTCTCCCACGTTGCCGATGGAATAAATGTAAAGGTGCGGAAGAGTTCCCACAAGGCGGTCGGGCCAGTCGTTGCTGCACAGCGCCACCTGTTTCCGTGGAGTGAATTCAAGGCTTCCGTGCGTACCGAAGTGAATCATCGCATCTGCCTTGAACCCGTGCTGCATCCAGAGGTACGAAGCGATGTAAGTGTGGGGAGGTGCAGCATTGGTGCCATGCACCACCTGGAAGGCATTATCTCCGCTGCCGGCTGCCACCTGCGGCATCAGTACTACGTTGCCGAACTGCAACCGTGCGATGCCCAGACGTCCGTCGGACGTAGTCATGTATTGGCCGGGGAACTCACCGTTGGCAGCTACCACTTCAGCGTATTTTTCGGGACGGAGCGATGCTTTCACCCAGCTTTCGTATTGCTCTTTGGTCACCAGTTCGGGGTTACCGGTTTTCATAAATTCATCAAAAGCTCCCTCTGCATACATGCCGAATACGGCTCCCTGTGCCTGGATCATTTTCTCCAGGTCCTTGGCATTGGCAGGGAGGTTTTCCACCCGGTAACCTTCTTTCTTCATCCTCAACAGCAGGTTGTAGAGCGAGGGGCCTACTTCCATTCCGCTTGCTGTCAGCGCATTCTGTCCGGGACCTTTATAGTAGACGATGACTATGTGCTTCTCGCTGTTGGGTTTTGTTTTCAGGGAAAGGTAGTTGTTCACTGTGCTTACGAACGTTTCCAACCGTTCGGGAACAGCAAATGAATGTTGCAATCCTTCGTCATCTTTGTATTGGGCAAAGAGGGCGAACGGGCGGATGGCACCGTCAATTTCCGGTGTCACTACGCTTTGCGAAAGAAACCCGCCGGACATACCCATCGGGTCGTTTTCCCAGTCTTCCACCAGACTGTTGATGGTGAGCGGGGCGAAGAGAGGAATGTTGTGCTCTTTCAGATATTCCACCATGGCGTCGCCCATACGTCCGTGTGCCATGTTGATAACGGCATCCGGTCCGATTTCACGGACGAACTCCATGAACCGGGTGAAAGAAGAGACCGGATACACGTTGTGTCCCGCCTCTTCGAGTGCTTTAATCAGTTCCGTGGCATCCGCCATCTGTCCGGTGATCACAATCTTGCGTGCCCCCTCTTTATAGAGTCCGTTTTCGCGGAGAAACTTTTCATAATCGGACACGTTTAGGAATTCCATTTCGTCATCCGGATTTTTCACTCCGGCGTGGTAGAGAAGATCGGTCGGTTTCTCTACCGGTGCTTCCGGTGCAGGTGCCGAGATCAGCTTGCCGTCAATCTCTTTGCGGACATACGAAAGCAGATTCCGGTAGTTTACCTTTCCGGCATGGGTAAGATATTGGCGTATCTGTTTCATCTGTACCGAATCGAGGTTGCAGATATTGTTTGCGGGGTTGGTTGCCATGGAGGTGTACACCGGTACGCCTTTGTCGGCTGCCCGTTGTATCAGTTGGCGCTGCTCTTCGACGATGCGCAATCCCATACCGTTGACGAACACCATATCGTAGTTCGTCAGTTCGTCCAGGTGATCCGTAGAGACTTCTCTTAGTTTGACAAACGAGTTGTCGTTCGCCTTTGAAATATTTCCCAGATTGATGGTCTGGAAATTGACAAAGGCAATCTTCGTGGCACTGAAACAGGTCCGCCAGACAAATACTCCGACGAGTATTGCCGCGGCCACGCAACAGGCTGTGATGATTTGTTTCTTTTTCATATTGCTTCTTGTTCTTTGGTTTATTTCGTTCTTACTAAATGCCGATCGTACGATCGGAAATACCGGCTGACTTAGCCTCTTCCGCTATTTTCTGAACATCTGATCGATGTCCAGCGATAACCCTACGGAAAAGTTGGTTCCCGTTGTATAGGGCGAATTGGCGTAATAATAATCGGGGCGATAGTTGAACAGGTTGTTGACAGCCATATTCACATTGATTCCCTTCCATACTCTTTGTGTGAGGATCAGGTTCCACATGGTATATCCCGGATAAGTTACTTTTTCCGTCCCTGCATTCGGATCATTGGAGGTGTATTGGTTGGTTTTCACCTGTGACAAAGCCCGTCCGTCCAGTGACAGATTGAAGTCATAATGATCCCACGTCTTGCCGTATTCCAGCCGTACCGTAGCCGAGTGGGGGCGGGTAGAAGTGGTCTTCGCCTGTCCCTCGCGCATAAACTCATGGATGTACGTGTACGAGATGCGTGCGCCTATGCCGCAGGGATATTTGGCAGAAACATTGGCATCGATTCCGGCGATGTCCACCCGTGGAGTATTGGTATATATTTGAGCAATTGTTCCGTCGGTATCTCTGAAAGAGCTATAATCAATGCGGTCGTGCACCAGGTTATAATAACCCGTCAGCGTGAAGTTGTAACGATTCTTGGTGTATTCTCCCGAGAGTGAGAAGTTGTGGCTGGGTTCTGGGTTCAGATCCGGGTTACCATAAATCATCATGGTGCTTGCCATGTAGAAGTCCATGTGCATCTCCTTCAGGGTGGGCGAACGGAATCCTTGCGCATATGATCCTCTCAGGGAGCAGTTTCCTATCTTGTACATCAATCCCAGATGGGGTGAGAAGTGGCGCACGTTCGATTCGGAGAAGTAATCGAACCGCAATCCGGCAATCACGTTGAAGTGTTCCGTTGGGTTCCAGTCGAATTGTCCGAAAGCGTCGGCAGAGTGCATCGTGTAATCACCGTTATCTTTAAATTGGTACGACATCAGGTAATCTCTCAAGTAATCCGCTCCGACGGTCAACGTGTTTTTATCGTCGAACGTGTAGTTGTAAAGGGCGCGTACGCTGTGTTGCACGTTGCTGTAGTCGCGGATGTCATTCTTGTACGATACCAGATAGTCACTCTTGTCGTACTGGTCGAATGTATAGGCAACTTCCAGGTTGCTTTGGGTATTTAAGTCATAGTTCCCTTTCAGTCCGCCGCTGAATCCGCGATAGCGGTTCTTGGTCTCCGGTGATGCATCCCGTTCACGGAAATAATAACCGGCACGTGCCGTCAGCCGTAGCTGTTCGTTCGGGGTGAACATCAGTCGTTCCTTCACATTCCAGGTCTTGTTGCCATTGATGGTTGTATAGTCTCCCTGTTTCACGTCGTAGGAGTCTATGTTGGTATATTGCACGTTGGTTTGGCTGTAGAACTTACCGGCATTGAACCCCACCGTACCGCCGTGTCGCTGGTCGTTGTGTACTCCAAAACGGGTATTGAGGTTCAGGTTCCACGGATCATCCGAAGCCTTGGTGATAATATTGATTACGCCGCCGATGGCATTCGAGCCATACAGCGTAGAAGCTGCCCCTTTCACGATCTCCACCCGCTCCACGTTGTCCAGGTTGAGGCGGTTATAATCTACATTGTTCAGTGTCTCTCCCGCCAGGCGTTCGCCGTCTACCAGGAAGAGGACGGCGTTACCGCCGAATCCTTGCATGTTGAGTTGCACCTGTTGGTCCATCGAGTAAGAGAATTCGATGCCTGGTAGTTCTACCTGAAGCAATTGTCCGATATTCGTGGCATCCACCTTTTTCAGATCGCCCGCTGTGATTACCCGGGTGATGATGGGAGCATCTTTCAGCAGCTTCGGGGTACGTGTTCCGGTGACGACTATTGTACCCAGATCCATCAGGTCTTCTTTCAGGACGAAATTGAGACGGCCTTGCCGAGCAGCCGTTGTTTTCTTTGAAGTCGTTACATAGCCGACGAATGAGACCTGAATGGTGTACTCCTTCTGGTCCGGAAGTGTCAGGGTGTAGTGCCCTTCCGTGTCGGTGGTGGTACCGACGGATGGCTTTTCTTTCAAAGTGATGGTAGCGCCGACCAGTGCTTCTTTGTCGGTATCGATCACTTTACCGGATATTTTATGTTGTGCGGCAGCTACACTTGTCAGCAAGAGGCTTGCGAAGAGGCAACATGCCTGTTTAAGTAGTCTTTGCATATTTATTTTATTTGTTTTTATCTTTATCAGAGGGGGATTACGGTTCGTATGGATACAGGTAATCAAAAGTCATGTACCCTTTGGCTCCTTTGGCGTTCATATAACTCGTCAGACGAATGGCAGCCATGGTGCCGTCCTCCATCCTGAGCAGATATACCTTATTGGACGGAGTGTAAATGGGAGGCATCTCTCGGGTGTCTACATCGAGCCATTTTGAGAGCTCCGGATTGTAGTCCGACGGGGCGTAGATCAGGTATCCGTCATCCTCCATCATGTGTGAGACGTCGATGGCAATTTTGTTCGTCGTCCATTCGTCTGCCACGAATGTTCCTTGCGGCATGCTGTCCGCATTCTTCAGTGCATTCAGGCTCTGGAAGTCGGTTTCAAGCACTTCACCGCCATTCGTCTTTACATCATACCGATGAATGGCGAGGTCCCATGCAGCCGGATCTTCTGCGCCTTCGGAGGTAATCTTGGCCGAGTCAATCCGCAGGGTGTGCAGGTTGATGTAGTTCCACTTTGTATATTGGGTTGCGTCCACCCGGACTGTACCGCTGTGATTGGCATGGTCTATTGCAATGAAACCGAAATCCTTTGCAGTTTCCGGTTCGTCATAGATGTTACTCAATATCCCATTACAAGCTGAGAACGATATGAGTATCGTTCCCAGCAGAGTAATGGCTAAACAAAACAAAGTCGCCTTTTTCATCTTTTTATTTCTTTCCTTTAAATTGTGCAGTAATATCAATTGGCATGGCACCTGGTTTGAAGGTGAAAGTAATGTTAGCTTCACTATTGGTCACCGTACCCGAAATAGTTCCGGTAATTTTGGTGTTGTTGGTATCAGTAGCGCTAATACTTCCCTCTATTTTGAAAGTGCTATTGTCTGCACTGGTAACTTTAACATCTGTTACAGTGAAGTCTCCTAAATTCATACCTTTGCCTGTTTCAGATTTATTCAAATTGGAGAGTCCCTTAAGAGTGACCTCTACAGTATCGTCAGATGAACGTTTCATGCTGACTTTACAGTCTGTAATATCCGGATACGTAGTCGATCCGACGCTGACTGATAAATTGGCTTCTTTGCTGTAAGTGCCCGAAACATGATATGACAAAGGTAGTGTTCCCTGGATAAACTCAATGGCAAGCCCTCCCATCACACTTGGTACATTAACTTTGAGGGTTAGCTTTTTCTGATCATCTACACTTCCCGTGAGTGTAAAATCCTTTGTGCCAGCAGGTTTATCGTTCATAGAAAGTTCTACCTGGCCTGATCCCTCGAATGTTTTGGAAGTAACTTTGATATTATTCAATTTAAACTCACCCGATCCGGAATCATAATTTATATTAATAGTGCCATCCTCATTAGGCGCAATTGTTACTACTGACTTTTCTCCCATTACGTAGTCAGTAAACATTGCACAATTACCTATTGAGTAACCTTCGTATTTTCCGGCTACATCCTGAGGCTTATTCGTACCATCATCATCGTTATTACATGCGCTAAAAAGAGATAACATTCCCAAAAGGAGAAGTGTGCTCGGTGTAAATAATTTCTTTTTCATTGTTAAAAATATAAATGTTAATTAATAGTGCTTGTCCTTCTTATTGTATTGTATCGTCATCCCACATATTTAAAGTATATCGTGGAATCCATAATCTTGAATTTGTATCGTCTTCTGATATTGTTCTAAACTTATAATCTGTACACAGAAATTTGTTTAAATGTTTGTTTAAGACTGTTATATAACCATCCGGAGTGAATTTTAGACTCCAACTTTTTTCATCGTGACTGGCTGGGGCAGATTGATATGGTTGGAAATCACGATATGATAGAAGATAGCTCATGAATCCTATTGCTGACATTTCTTTTCCATATTCACCTTGGCAATAGAGAGGAAATTTATAACCTTGGTCACTTGGAGCTTTTGCTAATTCTCCGGTTTTTTCATTTTGTAGTTTATACATAGGTGTACTTTTGCCTGTAACTATCTCTCCGCTTTTACTACCTATTATACCTAAATTACTCCCTCTCTTTTCTAATTCAGCAAGTATTTTGGTTTTTATTTTAGGATCATCTACAAGTTCCCAAATACCAATCATTTTCTTTGTGTCACTAGCCACTAAAACAGATGTCTTTTTATTAATACTTTTTATCCATTCCTTGTAATTGAAAATATCTGAGTTGATTGTCCCATCTTCTTCTATGTATCTTTTTACAGCCTGAATTTCTGATCCCCCTGCTTGGAGAATAGTTAATGATGTGTTCTTTAAGTAGTTACTTTTGCTTATTGAAGAGGCTGTAGATGCACTGATTATTTTAAAAATTTTGGTTGAAAACTTAAAGAGTTCATCTTTATTATCAGAATGATCTATAGCTGATGTTACTACACTTAATTTTCCACCTAAAACGAAATCTACAAGTACATGTGTACCGTAATCATTTATGATTTCTTTTCCGCTGGCATGCTTTAATGCATATCTAAATTCATCAGTTAAGAAGTATTTTAGACGTTCTATACTTGAGGAACTTAAGTATAATCTACGGACATTTCGAATAATATCCATCTTATAAAAAGAATATTCATCTTTTGTTTCAAAATTACTGTCGTACTCTGCAGAAAATTGTATTCCTCCCCACGGAAGAAAACCTAGCTTTAGTTTACCTTTTGCGGAAATGGATTTTTTAAACTCTTTTTTGGATTTCTCAAATACTTCGGTAGCTGTGACATCTCCATGCATCATGGATTCTTCTATAGTACCTTTTGGAAATATTTTTTTTTCACCTGTTATTGGATCTATTCCCACACCTGACTCGAATCTTTTTAAATCGATAACTTTATTAGCAGCTCCGTTTGGATTATCTCCTGTTGCATATAAACAGTTATATCCATAACCTATTAAGTCATTGACTCCATCCCCCGAAGAACGAGTTATTTGAGGAGAATATGTGATAGTTTTAATTGTGATTCCATTTTCTTGTGGCAATTGATCCAATTCATTATTAGGATTATCTGTGACCAGATCTGTTTTATTGCATGATACTATAATGAAACTGATTCCCAAAAGACTTAGTTTGATCAATAGTTTGGAATAATTTTTATATGAAATTTCTTCTCTTTTCATTCCTATATTATTTTATTTATAACTGTTTGCAAAGGTAGGTGCACTAAAAAGGTGTTACAATACCTAAACAGAATGAAAAAGGTTGGCTTCAGTACCTATTAATAAGTAGATGTGTTAGCGAATAGAGAGCGAAAAGCTGGTTTGTGCTATGATCTGTAAAAATATGGTATATACAAGCAAGGAAATACAATTTTACTTGGCTATCTATTTTGTATATTGTCATCATATGTGTGGTGAAGAATTGAAATATCATGTAGTAGTTATGAGTCTTCTGAAAAGTGATCTAAGTGTTATGTTATTGTCTGAAAACAATTCAGTTATTGAAGACAATAATATTCCATGTAAGAATAGGAGTAGCATTGCGGATGGTCGTAGCGGAAGTTTTGGTGAAAACCGCAGTAAGGGTGGTGAAGTATCCCACCGCTTCTGAATATTGAGATCTCTTTATACTATAATAGTACGATAAACTTTGCTCCCTATATGTGATTACCGGTTGCCTGATAATTAGGCATTAATAGGTATTGTCTTCCCACAGTGCTCTGCGTACTTTTGTGCCATTACTAAAATTTCGAAGTTATGATGGAATTAATCAGCAAAACCCGTAATGGAATGATAACCTACTGTGCCCACTGTAAAGTGTATCATCTGGAATTTGGCAACCTCTTCTTTCGTCTGTCCGAGGCCGGTCTTGAATGTCTCCGCAATTATATTGTATCAATCAACGGATCTTATTGTGAGAAGGCAAACCGGAAAATGAATGCTAACCGGAAGATCTTTCTGAAGTTGCCGGCACAGAATGTTTATTTCTGTGTCTGCCAGGCTGAACTTGAAGAACTGAAGTCTCTGGTGTTACTACAGGCACCGGCCGGTGAAGAGGCAGACAACCTGATCTCTTTTATGTATGATATTTCATTGAACTAATTTGTCTGCCGGACTGTTTTAAAAGTAGATAAATATCTTATCGATAATGGTACATTCTCACGAACATCATCATGAGCACGTCCATGAGTTGACGTCGCTCAATAAGTCTTTTATAATTGGCATTACGCTGAACATTTTGTTTGTCCTCGTTGAGTTCGGCATCGGTTTCTATTATGATTCTTTGGGTTTACTCTCCGATGCCGGACACAATTTGGGCGATGTGGCAAGTCTTGTGTTGGCTATGCTCGCTTTCCGGTTGGCAAAAGTGCACCCTAACAGCCGTTATACGTATGGTTATAAAAAAAGTACGGTATTGGTATCTTTGCTCAATGCTGTCATCCTTCTGGTTGCTGTCGGTATTATCGTCACTGAAAGTGTGGAGAAATTATTTCATCCTGTTCCCGTTGAAGGTGCTGCCATTGCTTGGACAGCCGGGGTAGGGGTAGTCATCAACGCCATCACAGCCTGGCTCTTTATGAAGGATAAAGAAAAGGATCTTAATGTGAAGGGAGCTTATCTGCACATGGCTGCCGATACGTTGGTATCAGTGGGAGTAGTCATTTCGGGTATTGTCATCATGTACACCGGCTGGACGATTGTCGATCCGATTATCGGTCTGGTGATTGCTGTTATAATTGTTATATCAACCTGGGGCTTGCTGCATGACAGCCTTCGCCTCTCACTTGATGGAGTCCCTGTAGGCATCGATAGTGGGAGGATCGGACAGGTTATATTGGCACAATCTGGGGTAGAGGGATACCATCATCTACACATCTGGGCGTTGAGCACTACCGAGACAGCCTTGACTGCCCATATTGTGATAAACGATTTACGCCGCATGGAAGAGGTGAAGCACAAGATCAAGAACGAACTGGCACATGCCGGTGTCAGCCATGTCACTTTAGAGTTTGAGTATAAAGGGGCTTGTTGTGAAGGGGAAGATTGTATGTGTTGAGAAAATCAGTTCTTCTTGAAAAGCAATTTGTCAATCTGATATTTAAAACGTGTCAGAATCCTCTGTTTGGCTTCCTGTCCGGAGGCCTTGGAAAAAAACGCAGGGAAATCGCTTCACTCTTTTTTGTATTGGCAGATATTACATCCGTCCGGTTGCCATCCGATAGCAATTGGAATCCATTTTGGTAAATAAGGGTCTTCTTTTATATTTCTACTTTCTATTTGATCATTTGTCTATAACTTGGACAGTAGGTGAAATAGAAGGAAAAGATCTTTCCAATGTCTTTTCCTCACTTGGATAATACCTTCCACTCCGTATCATTATGGCATATTAGCCGGAGGGTTACGCCATCCCGGCCGGATGGCGTAACCCTTTTGTGTTTATCCTTACCCGTTTTTGCCCGGAAGTCCGTAAATTCACCCTGTTTATACTGCCCTGGGAAGGGGGGAATCCGTTCGCTTCTGCCGAATTTTCTTCTGTTTGCTCTCTTATTGCGGTTGTACGTGTTAGTGAATTCTTTTCTTTTGCATCTTTTTGTTAATGATCTACCCCATATGTCTATCTTTATGTTTATAAATACTTTGCAGACCTTGGAAATTACTTCTTCTTTTACTATAACCGAAAACAGTTTTTTACGTACCTTTGCACCACTAACAACTAAAATTAACCTTTTTATTTATGTTTACTGACTTATTGCACTCCTCTTATTTCTCGCTCTTCCTTATCGTAGCGTTAGGCTTCATGTTGGGAAGAATCAAGATCAAGGGGCTATCGCTCGATGTGTCGGCGGTCATCTTCATTGCCCTTCTTTTTGGGCATTTTGGTGTAATTATCCCAAAGGAACTGGGTAATTTCGGATTGGTACTTTTCATTTTTACGATCGGTATCCAGGCAGGTCCGGGATTTTTCGATTCTTTCCGTAGTAAAGGGAAGACGCTGATCATCATTACACTTCTTATCATTGCTTCGGCCTGCTTTACGGCTATCGGTCTGAAGTATGCTTTCGATATAGATACTCCCAGTGTGGTAGGTCTGGTTGCCGGAGCGCTGACCAGTACGCCGGGTCTGGCTGTTGCCATCGACAGCACCAATTCTCCATTGGCGTCTATCGCTTATGGTATTGCCTATCCGTTCGGTGTGATTGGCGTCATCCTGTTCGTGAAGCTGTTGCCTAAGATTATGCGTATTGATCTTGACAAGGAGGCCCGTCGCCTCGAGATAGAACGCCGGGGACAATTCCCGGAGTTGGGGACCTGTATCTACCGCATCACGAATCCGAGCGTATTTGGCCGCAGCCTGATGCAGATCAATGCACGTGCCATGACAGGAGCCGTTATTTCACGTCTGAAACATCAGGAACAGATATCCATCCCGACAGCCCATACAGTGCTTCGTGAAGGAGACTACATCCAGGCAGTGGGTAGCGAGGAAGCATTGACCCAACTGGCCGTACTGGTGGGTGAACGTGAAGAAGGTGAACTTCCATTGGAAAACACGCAGGAGATCGAATCGTTGCTGTTGACCAAAAAGGACATGATAAATAAACAGCTGGGCGACTTGAACCTGATGAAGAATTTCGGCTGTACCGTGACCCGTGTTCGCCGAAGTGGTATCGACCTTTCACCGTCACCCGATCTGGCACTGAAGTTTGGTGATAAACTGATGGTGGTGGGCGAGAAGGAAGGTATCAAAGGAGTAGCCCGTTTACTGGGAAACAATGCCAAGAAGCTGTCCGACACCGATTTCTTCCCTATTGCCATGGGTATTGTGCTGGGAGTAATTTTCGGTAAGCTTAATATCTCGTTCCCGGGAGGATTATCTTTCTCACCGGGATTGACTGGTGGTGTGCTGATGGTGGCTTTGCTGCTGAGCGCGGTAGGTAAAACAGGTCCTATCCTCTGGTCTATGTCAGGCCCTGCCAACCAGTTGCTCCGTCAGTTGGGATTGTTGCTTTTCCTGGCCGAAGTAGGCACATCGGCCGGTAAGAATCTGGTTGCTACTTTCCAGGAGAGCGGTTTGTTGCTGTTCGGAGTAGGTGCAGCCATCACCCTCGTACCGATGTTGATCGCTGCGTTCGTTGGGCGTCTGGTGTTTAAAATCAGTCTGCTCGATTTGCTGGGTACCATAACCGGTGGCATGACCAGTACACCGGGGCTTGCCGCTGCCGATTCCATGGTAGACAGCAATATCCCGAGTGTAGCTTATGCAACGGTATACCCGATTGCAATGGTATTCCTGATCCTGTTTATACAGGTGATAGCAACGGTAGTATACTAAGTTATTCCACCAGAGAGTTCCGGGGGCATGTCAAATTTTACCACAGAGGACACAGAGTGACACAGAGATAATTCTAAGTTGTTGATTACTATAGTAAATACTCTGTGCTACTCCGTGGTGAAAAGACTTTCGACGCACCTCCATGACTTAAAAATCACTCTGTGTTACTCTGCGCCTTCTGTGGTGAGTTTTTCAGTGGAATCCGATTCCTTTTTCTTCCCTTTCCAAACCTTTTCTTGCGGATTTTGTTTCCATCCTTGTAACTCTAATCCCAAGAATTATGGACGCTGCAAATACATCGAATACTTCTGATAAGAAAAAGTTTATCTGGCTGGTGATATTGCTTATCATCGCTTTTGTTGTTGCCATTGTATGGTGGTGGAACTATCGGAAATACGTCTCTACGATAGACGCAAATCTCGATGGCGGCCGTGTCAACGTTTCCGCCCGTGTGATGGCTCCGCTGTCTGCGGTCTTCAAACACGAAGGAGACAGCGTGAAGAGAGGTGAGTTACTGGCCATGCTGGACAGTACGGCGACTGAGAATTACCGGATCGTTTCGCCGGTAGATGGCCTGATAGCCAAACAGTGGGTGGTTCCCGGCGATTTGTTGCAGCCGGGCGAAAACATCTTCACTCTGAACGAAGGTAAAGAACTCTGGGTGGCTGTCTATTTGCAGGAGACTAAATTTAACGAGATCCGTATGGGACAATCGGCCCTTTTCACCCTCGACGCCTATCCCGGACTGACGTTTTATGGAAAGATTTTCTACATCGGTGCCAACGCTGCATCCGAGTTTTCCCTGATTCCTCCCGATAATGCTTCCGGCAATTATACGAAGGTAGCCCAAAGGATTCCATTGAGAATCTCGATCGACCGGGTGGAAGGGAAAGAGAAATTGAAAGCAAATCTCCGCCTGCTTTCGGGGATGTCTGCTAACGTGAAGATTATCAAAGAATGAAAGAAGGTTCTTCTTATAAGTGGATCGTACTGGGCAACATTATGATAGGCACCTTTATGGCGGTGCTCGACTCTACTGTTGTCAACACCGGACTGCCTGTGATAATGGGTACGCTCGGTGCGGACATCAATGTGGCCGAATGGGTACTGACGGGATACATGCTTTCGATGGCAAGTATTCTGCCTGCCGCCGGATGGCTGTCCGAACGCTTCGGTTATAAAAAGATCTATTTCTTATCCTTGCTTGTCTTTACAGCCGGCTCCTTCATGTGTGGAAGTTCGTCCACTATCGAAGAACTTATTTTCTGGAGGGTGATCGAAGGCTTTGGATGTGGCATGCTCCTTCCCGTCGGTATGGCTATTGTGAGCGATGTATTTCCGCCCGAACAACGGGGGACGGCATTGGGATTCTGGTCTATCGCTTCCGCCGCTTCGGTCTCTTTTGGTCCTACCATTGGTGGATACCTGGTTGATTACATGGACTGGAACTATATCTTTTACGTCAATATCCCGATAGGGATTCTCGCTTTGATCGTAACTGCCATTGTACAGAAGGAACATGTGAAAGGAACCAAAGTTCCCTTCGATATTCCCGGTTTCATCACTTCTGCCATTTTCCTGCCTGTCTTTATGTATGGGCTTTCCGAAGTTAATTCGTCCACCAACTCCATGGGATGGAACAGCCCCGTAGTGCTCGGAGCTATGTGGATTGCGGTGGTCACCTTTATTTTGTTTCTCTACTTTGAGTTCACTGTCAGGACACCGCTTATCAATCTGCGCCTGTTTGTTGACAAGGACTTTGCGTTATCCAACCTGATTCTGTTTGTCTTTGGTATCGGTATGTTCGGCAGTACGTTCCTCATTCCTCTTTATTTGCAGGACAATCTGGGGTACTCTGCTTTGCAGGCCGGTATGTTTTTTATGCCTGTGGGCATTATCCAGGGAGTCGCTTCGCCTTTATCGGGTAAACTGATGCAGCGCATCAATCCCAAAGTCTTTATTGTGTCGGGCATTCTGTTGATGGCCGTCAGTTTCTATATGAACTATTACCTCTCTTTCCTGACCGAAAAGTGGTATATTATGCTGAGTCTCTATTTGCGCGGGTTGGGTATGGGCTTGCTTTTCACTCCGTTGCTGACTCTGTCGTTGGTGAATATCCGTAACAGCGATATGGCACAAGCCTCCAGTATCACCAATATTGTCCGGCAGATGGGAGGAAGTTTTGGGGTGGCCATCTTCAGCCATCTGCTGACGCAGCGTACGGCTTTTCATACACAGCGATACAGCGAAGCCCTGAACTATACAGGAGACGTATACCGCCAGACTATTCACTCTTTAAGCCGCTTCATAGAACATACGGGAGGCAACACACCCGATACCGCCAAGGAAGTGGCAGAAATGCTGGTACTGAAGCGTATCGATCTGGAGGGATATATCAGTGCCATCAACGACGATTTCTTCATTGCCTTTATTGTCACGTTGCTGTGCGTTGTTCCGGTACTGTTTCTCAGGACGAAAAAAAGATAATGTGTGTAGTTTTGTACTTATATATAGGTATGAAGTGAATGATTTATCACTTCATTTTATTACTTTTGCCACTTATTCAATAACCGTATCTTAAAAACAACAAAAAACATGCGACAAACAATTGCTTCAAAAACTCCCCGTATCGAGGTTGTAGATGCATTGCGCGGCTTTGCCGTAATGGCGATCCTGCTGGTTCACAACCTTGAACATTTTATTTTTCCTGTGTATCCCGATGCTGCTTCCCAGCCGGAGTGGCTCAATATTCTCAACGAAGGAGTGTTCAGTGTCACGTTTTCCCTGTTCGCAGGAAAAGCCTATGCCATCTTCGCTCTGCTCTTCGGATTAACGTTCTACATACAATATGCCAATCAACAGAAGAAAGGGAAAGATTTCGGTTACCGTTTTCTCTGGCGTCTGCTCCTGCTGGGTGGTTTTGCCACCTTGAATGCAGCGTTCTTTCCGGCGGGAGATGTCCTGCTGTTGTTTTGTGTGGTCGGTATCTTTCTGTTTATTGTCCGCAAATGGAGTGACCGGGCAGTATTTATCCTGGCTGTCTTCCTGCTGTTGCAGCCTGTGGAGTGGTACCACTACGTGATGAACCTTGTCAATCCGTCCCATTCCTTACCCGATCTGGGAGTAGGGCAGATGTATGCTGAAGTGGCGGACTATACCAAAGAGGGAGATTTCTGGAAGTTCATTTGGGGGAATGTGACCTTGGGGCAGAAGGCGAGCCTGTTTTGGGCGATAGGTGCAGGGCGTTTCCTGCAAACGGCCGGACTGTTTTTGCTGGGAATGCTGATCGGACGGAAACAATTATTTGTCACCTCGGAGAGCACGACCCGTTTCTGGGTAAAAGCACTGATCTGGTGTGCTGTGTTATTCGGTCCTCTCTATCAGTTGAAAGTACAATTGACGGATGCCGGCCAGCCGGACATGATACGCCAGACGGTGGGTGTGGTGATGGATATGTGGCAAAAGTTTGCTTTCACAGTAGTGCTGGTTGCTTCGTTCGTATTGTTATACCAAACGGAAAAGTTCAGGAAGCTGACTGCCGACTTGCGCTTTTACGGTAAGATGAGTCTGACGAACTACATCTCCCAGTCCATTGCCGGAGCCATTATCTATTTCCCGTTTGCGCTCTATCTGGCGCCTTATTGCGGGTATGCCGTCAGTTTGCTGATCGGTTTTCTGTTCTTCCTCTTGCAGGTTCGCTTCTGCAAATGGTGGTTGAAAGGACATAAGCAGGGACCGTTGGAAAGCCTTTGGCACAAACTGACCTGGCTTCGTTCGGAATAAACGGGTGGAGTGAATCCATCGGCCGTTCGTACACAAAGCGGCTGTGTCAAAACTTACCACAGAGGACACAGAGTAACACAGAGGAGATTTTAAGTTGTTGATTATTAATAAAAAGACTCTGTGCTACTCTGTGTTACTCTGTGGTGAAAAGAGTTTCGACACAGCCCCGCTTCTGTATATGACACCGTTATACTTGCCAGCCCATTGTTTTCTCTTGTATGGACCATAGCTTGTAATAGAGTCCTTCCCGTCCGATCAGTTCGCGGTGTGTACCTTGTTCCGTGACGCATCCGTTTTCAAGCACGATAATCTTATCCGCGTTCTTGATGGTCTTCAGGCGGTGTGCGATGACAATCACCGTCCGTCCGGCAATCAGCGTGTTGATTGCTTTCTGTACATCTACTTCATTCTCCGGATCGAGGGAGGCCGTTGCTTCATCCAGCAATACGACGGGAGCTTCTTTCAAGATGGCACGTGCGATGGAGACGCGTTGTTTTTCTCCTCCCGAAAGCGTACAACCTCCTTCGCCCACCATCGTGTCGTACCCATTGGGGAGTTTCATGATGAATTCGTGGCAGCAGGCTTTCCGGGCGGCATCTTCGATCTCTTCATCCGTAGCGTCTGCTTTTCCGAAGCGGATGTTGTTCTTTATGGTATCCTGAAACAGATAAACATTCTGGAAAACCATGGAGATCTGCTTCATGAGGGCTTCCGGTTCTATCTCCGACATGTCGGTGTTGTTGAAGGTAACTTTTCCCTGTTGCGGGGCGTAGAAGCGGGCGCATAGTTTGAGCAGCGTGCTCTTTCCGCTGCCGGAAGGGCCGACCAGCGCAGTAAGACATCCTTGTTTCAAAGTGACGGAAATGTCATGCAGCACTTCCGTTTCTCCGTAGCCGAAGGTGACGTGCTCAAAACGGATGTCACCGCTTTGGGGACTCTGTTTGTTCCCTTGCATTTCTGGTTCGCGCATCAGGCTCAGGATACGTCCGCCTGCGATAGAGAAGTAGCGGAACTCCGCAAAGTTGGTCAGTGCCGAAGTCAATGGATCGAACACACGCGAACCGACGATCAGAAACATGACGAAAGTCAGCAGGGAAAGTTCGTCGCCTATCAGCAGATAGGCACCGCAGAGGATCATCAGTGTCAGTCCTGCCCGGATAAGCGTGATGGACAATAGCACAAAGGGACCCATTAACGCTTCCTGACGCATGCTGGCACGACGTAATTCTGCGAAGGCATGGCGCAGACGTTCGAATTTTCCTCCTAACAGGTTGTAGGCTTTGATGATGCGTATTCCCTGCAAGTATTCTTCAAGGCGGCTGCCGGCATTGATTTTTGCCCGGATATGCTTTTTACCGAGACGCATCTGCAACCGGTTGCTGCCCAGCAAAACCAGTACGGCCAGAGGGAGGGCAATGAACATGGCTACAGACATGCGCCAGTCAATCCATAGTAGAGAGAAGAAGGCGAGGAGAGGCATCACAAGAGCCCCCATCAATTGAGGCAGATGGTGGGATATGCCTGTCTCGGCAAGGGTAAAGTCGCTGATCATCATGCTTGCCAGGTCGCCCGGATCATGACGGAACAGGCTGCCAAGGGGAAGTTTACGCAAATGCTCTGCGAGTTCGATCCTTCCTTGGGCACTCATTTCGTAGGCTCCACGGAAGTTATATCTGTATGCCTGTCTTTCGGCCATAGCCATGACGAACATATAGGCGACAAGGATACCGAAGATGATCCACAACCGTTGCATGTCCGGTCCCTGCCCGCTGCCGTCAAAAGCGCGAAAAAGAATATTGACCACTTCGATAGACAGCATAAACGGAATAATGTTCACTAAATTAGCGAGTACAGTGTAGCCGACAGGTTTACGCAGGCGTTCCGTGTGGCCGATGGTGATATTTTTAATTGCATTCATTGATTTATTTATATTTTGGAAGATACATCAGTCAGGATGGGCATTCGGTTTTCAGAGTCCATTGGAAGGCGTCGGTGTAGGCATCCCACATCTTTTTATATACTCCTTCCTTCCGGCTCAGTTCGGCGTGTACGCCTTTCTGTACGATCTCTCCTTCTTTCAGGACGATGATTTGGTTGGCAGAGATGATGGACGACAGGCGGTGGGCGATGATAATCACCGTTTTATCTTTGATCAGTTCCTGCAGAGCCAGTTGCATTTTGTATTCGTTTTCGGGGTCGGCAAAGGCGGTGGCTTCATCCAGTACCAGGATGGGAGAGTTCTTCAGGATGGCACGGGCGACAGACACTCTTTGTTCTTCTCCTCCGGAAAGATATACACCGCCTTCTCCTATCAGCGTTTGGTAACCTTGGGGCAGCCGTCCGATAAATTCGTCACACTGTGCCGCACGAGCTGCCGCATGCACTTCCTCTTCCGTAGCGTCGGGCTTGCCCACGCGTATGTTTTCGTAGAGAGTGTCGAAGAAGAGAAATGAATCCTGGAATACGAACGAGACCCGGTCCATCAGTTGCTCGGTCGCAATCTCCCGGATATTGATTCCGCCTATTTTAATGGCTCCTTGTGTGACATCCCAGAAGCGGGGGATCAGGTTGGCGATGGTCGATTTACCGGAACCGGAAGGACCTACAAGTGCGGTTATTTCGCCGGCATGTGCGGTGAAACTGATGTCTTTCAATGCTTCTGTACGTGTGGTTTCCTTGGTGTTTTCGTACGAGAAACTGACATGCTCAAAGCGGATATCGTGCTTATGGGGTGATTGCGGTATGACGGGTTCCGGCACTGGTTTTTCTTCAAAGATGGCATCCAGGCGGCTGACTCCTTCATCAATCTCCCGAGTGTTCGATGCGAGAAAAGTGAGCTTGTGAAACGGGGCGGCTACACCCGGCCCTAATATAATGAAGAACAGATACACTCCGGCCAGTACCACATTGCCCGGTTCGCGGCTCAACAGCAGTAAGCCCACCGGGAGGATGAACGTCACGATGGAGTTGAGCAGTACGGTGAACCACACCATACCCGGTTGGTAGGTGTCGCATACGTGCAGTGCGTATTTTTTGAATGCATAAATAGATTGGCTGAACTGACGGAAAGACGCGACTGTTTGCCCGAATATCTTTACGACCGGCATGCCTCGTACGTATTGCACGGCAGAGGCACTCATCTGTTCCGATGTGTCAAAGTATTGGCGGAAAAAATCTTTTGACTTCCGGCCGAACATCAGTGAGAATTGAACGAGTATGCTGATGACAATGGCCAGCAGGCAGGCTGCTGCCATCCATCCGTTGAGGCTGAAAAAGAGGACGAACATCACTGCTACCGTGGCGGCCGCATTCACCAGGTCGGGGATGGTGTGCGCAATAAACAATTCGATCTTCTCTACATTCTGTTCAAGCGCTTTTTTGATCGCTCCGGTAGAACTGTTGTTCAGATAGCCGAGAGGCAGTCTTCCGATATGTTCGGACAGCCTGACCCGCAGTCCATAGAGGATACGGAAAGCGGCCATGTGTGAGGACATCAGTGCGCCGTACAGAAGCAGCAATCCGCCGATGAGTCCGGCAAAAGCTATCCAGCCCCAATCGGTCAGATACTCTTTGTTGACGTTGTTTATCTCGCCCGCATTTTCCAGTAAATTATTCAGTACCTGGTAGACTGCCAGGTAAGGAATCAGCATGCAACAGGCACTGAGTGCCGATAATACACCTGCCAGTATCAGCAGGCCTTTCTTCTCACCCGCTATCTCAAACAGGCGGGGCAGTCCTTTTTTCTTTTTCATGTCCTATATCAATTAAATTTAGAGATGACGTTAAATGTGTTTCACAAAGGTGGTGACCATTTTCTGAATCTGAAATACCTAATAATGATGAAAATGTGTGAACAATCTACCTTGAAGCGGTGTTACACTTATTATCCCCATAAATAGGGATTGTTCCGTAAGGGAATACTTCTTATCTTTGCCACAAAACTAAACGGATGAAACAATGCTGTCAGAACATAATGCGATGGTTTTTGCCTGTACTCTTTATATCGTACATGGCAGGTATCACGCTCTTCACCCACTCACATGTAGTGAACGGGGTGACCATTGTCCATTCGCACCCGTTTAAGAAAGATTCTCCCCATAGTCACACCACAGTCGAATTTCAATTGATTCATTTGCTGAACCATGTGGTGACTACCGGAGCCGGTCTCTTCTTTCTATCCCTTCAGTTTATTGCTTGTCTGCTCTATACGCTTTCGTGGCGTCCGGAGAGGGCAGGATACCATTCGTCTGTTACAGGCGTGGTATCGTTGAGAGCGCCGCCTTCAGCCGTATAAAGCATCTCTCTCACTCTTACTGCTTTATTTAGAGAAACTTATTTAGTAATTTTACTATCCAGAAACGAAAATGAAGAAATACATATTTTTCCTCGTTAGCCTGTGCTGTGCCTTGTTGCCGGCTATGGCCGACCAACCGGAACACCCGGAACTGAAAGCTTCCGATGCGAATATCATCGGACATGTACTCGATAAAAAAACGGGTGAACACCTCTCTTATATAACGATTGCTCTGAAAGGAACCACGATTGGCACCGTGACGGATGCTACCGGACACTATTTCCTTAAAAACCTTCCCGAAGGGGATTTCGTCCTCGAAGCCAGTTCGGTTGGTTATAAAACCATCAGCCGCAACGTCACGCTTAAAAAGGGGAAGACGCTTGAAGAAAACTTCGAGCTGGAAGAGGATGCCGTAGCCCTCGACGGAGTGGTGGTGTCTGCCAATCGAAGTGTGACCAAACGGAGGCTGGCACCTACGCTGGTCAATGTGGTGGATATGAAGATGTTCGAGAATACGAACTCGCCTACACTCTCGCAAGGACTGAACTTTCAGCCCGGTGTGCGTGTGGAGACGAATTGCCAGAACTGCGGGTTCCAGCAGGTGCGCATCAATGGTCTGGACGGCCCCTATACGCAGATTCTTATCGATTCGCGTCCCATCTTCAGTGCCCTTTCCGGTGTTTATGGTTTGGAGCAGATTCCTGCCAACATGATTGAGCGGGTAGAGGTGATGCGTGGTGGAGGTTCTGCGCTGTTTGGTTCGTCTGCCATTGCCGGAACCATCAATATCATCACTAAAGAGCCGTTACGCAATTCGGGGCAGTTGGCACACACCATTACTTCTATTGGCGGCAGCTCGTCTTTCGACAATAATACCTCGCTGAATGCTTCGCTGGTGACCGACGATCACCGGGCAGGACTCTATGTGTTCGGTCAGAACCGGCATCGCGATGCGTATGATCACGACGGGGACGGTTATTCCGAAATGCCTAAACTCAAAAACCAGACAGTAGGTTTCCGTTCGTTCCTGAAAACAAGTACATACTCCAAACTAACGTTTGAGTATCATCACTTGCAGGAGTTCCGCCGTGGCGGCAACATGCTGAACCGTCCGCCTCACGAAGCCGATATTGCCGAGCAGATTCAACATTCCATCAATGGTGGGGGATTGAAGTTCGACTATTTTGCTCCGAACGAAAAGCACCGCCTGACACTGTATACATCGGCACAGCATACGGACCGCGACAGCTATTACGGTAGTAAAAAGGACCTGAATGCCTATGGAAAGACGACGGACCTGACCTTTATCGGCGGTTCCCAGTATGTGTACAGTTTCGATAAATGCCTCTTTATGCCTGCCGATCTGACTGCCGGGCTGGAATATAACCGGGACAATCTGAAGGATGATATGTGGGGATACAATCGCTATACCAAGCAGACGGTGAATATCGGTAGCGCTTTTTTCCAGAACGAATGGAAAAATGAAAAGTGGAGTATCTTGCTGGGCGGACGTCTGGACAAGCATAATCTGATCAACCATGTCATCTTCAGTCCCCGTGCCAATTTGCGTTTCAATCCTACACAAGACGTCAACCTCCGTCTGAGCTATTCTTCCGGATTCCGTGCCCCCCAGGCTTTTGATGAAGACCTGCATATTGAGAATGTGGGCGGAACGGTGTCTATGATTGAGCGCGCCAAGAATCTCAAAGAAGAGAAGTCGCAGAGTTTCAGTGCTTCGGCGGATATGTATCACCGCTTCGGTGCTTTTCAGGTGAACTTCCTGGTAGAAGGTTTCTATACTAAGTTGTCGGATGTGTTTGTTCTCGAGAACATCGGAGAGCGGGACGGGATTCTGATTAAAGAACGTCGCAATGGTTCGGGAGCGAAAGTGCTGGGACTGTCGATGGAAGGAAAAATGGCTTACCTCTCTTTGTTCCAGTTGCAGGCGGGAGTCACCTTGCAGCAAAGCCGTTATGACGAACCCGAAAAATGGAGTGAAACGGCACCGGCTCAGAAGAAGATTTTCCGTACTCCGAATACCTATGGATATTTCACGGCAACCTATACCCCTGTCAAACCGCTCTCCGTTTCCTTGTCGGGAACCTATACCGGTTCGATGCTGGTGCAGCATATGGCAGGTTATATTAAGAATGACATAGCGGTCAATACGCGCGATTTCTTCGATATGGGAGTTAAGTTGGCCTATGATTTCAAACTTTATAAGACGATAGACCTCCAGTTGAGCGCCGGTGTACAAAATGTGTTCAACGCTTATCAGAATGACTTTGACCAGGGAGTGGAACGTGACTCCGGATATATCTATGGGCCGGCTGCTCCGCGGAGCTATTTTGCCGGAGTAAAGATCAGCTATTAAGCCCGTTGCAATTAGTCTGGAAACCGAGCCTCTGCTTGGTTGAAACGAAGGCTCTGTCCCGGTCGGACGGAGCCTTTGTTCTGTCCGGACAGAGCCTCTGTTTTACTTCGGCAGAGGCTCCGATTGAAAAAAGTATCTCTCTGAACACAAATATCTGATTTATTGTTTTTATATTTGTCGGCAGATTGGTTCGCCAAAGCTTTCCTGCTTCTGGCGATTAAAAGGGAACCGGGTGTGACTCCCGGACAGTCCCGCTGCTGTGAGGCTTTAATACAAACATTCCGATCGGATACTCTTTTGCCACTGGCTCGTGTAAGCCGGGAAGGCGTTCGGAATGGAAGCTAAGTCAGAAGACCTGCCACTCTCGCTGATAAGTCTTGGTTCCTCGTGGGTTAGGAGCAAAGCACAATAGTAACAATCAATATTAAAAACGTAGAGCGTATGGAAAAAGTAGTTCCTCCGTTCAAAGTAGACGTTGCCGGTACTTTTCTTCTGCCTCCTGCATTGAGAGAAGCCCGTGAGCAATATCGAAACGAACAAATCAGCCTGCTTACTTTGCGTGCTGTCGAAGATGCCGAAATACGGAATCTGGTAGACGGACTGAAGGCAGAAGGGCTGAAGGTGGTCACCGACGGCCGTTTCCGCAGTGATGCGTGGCCGCTCGACTTTATGTGCGGATTGGATGGCATCCGATTCCGGGATGACAGAAAGACTTCTGTCGAACTGACCGGCAGGATCGATGTGCATCGTCATCCGGTGCTCGATGATTTTGTTTTTCTTACCGGGGTAACCGGCGGAGATGTAATAGCTAAGCAGGTGCTTCCGGCGCCTTCGCGCCTGCTGGCCGAATTGATGAAGGACGCAAACCGGACGCAACTGGATCTGATTTATCCCGAACTCGAGACATTGCTGGTGGATATTGCACAGGTGTATCAGAAGCTGATTATGGAATTGTATAAATCGGGTTGCCGTTATCTGCAACTCGATGACGCAACGCGCACGGTGACAGATAATGCTATTCGTGTCAACAACATGGCTTTGGAAAATCTGCCTGCCGACCTTTACATCGCTTTTCACTCGCCTACCGAAATGCTTTTCTCACTACAGGGCATCAATGCTTTTTTTCTCGACTATGATTCGGAATGTTGTGGCAAAAACCGTTTGCTGTGGTTCATACGGGAAAAGCAATCGGTTTTTGGTTTCGTCCTTTCCCATTATCCCGTAGAGGAAGAGTTGGAAGAACTAAGGGCTAAGATCGACCAGATTGTACGTTATATTCCCTCGCATCGCTTCTCATTCTGCATTCCCAATGCTGAGGTACTACCTTCGGAATCTTATGAAGAGGCTGAGGAGAAGCAATGGCATACGCTGAAAATGGCTGAAATGGTTGCGGGAGAACTTTGGCCCGAAGAGGAATAGAACTTCTTTATAACTATAGTATATTTTCGTGGAACAGATTCGTAAGAGCCTGTTTAGAGGGGCCCGGGCGATGTGATTTCGACCGGGCTTTTTTATACCTTTTTCAGAAAATGATGTATCTTTGAACCCTGAAACAACTATATCCCTGTTTTTACAACTATGATGACACATAAACTACTATTAGCCGCACTGATGGGTTCTGTCTGCATCTCGTGCGGACATCCGCCTCACAAAGGCGGAAGCGAAAAAGAAGCGTTGGGTAAACTCCTCTTCCATGATACTTCGCTCTCTGAACCATCTGGACAGTCGTGTGCCACTTGCCATGCCGTCTCTCGGGGATTTGCCGATGAACAGTCGCGTGCCATATCCGAAGGCGCAGTGCAGGGACTCTTTTCTCAGCGCAATTCCATGTCGGTATGTTATGCCGCTTTTGTGCCTGAGTTACATTATGATGATGAAGATGAAAGCTATGTGGGAGGTCTGTTTTGGGACGGCCGTTCTCCTTCTTTGCAGGATCAGGCGGGTGTTCCTTTGCTGAATCCGGTGGAAATGGGGAATAAGGACAAACAAATGGTGGCCGAAAAGGTGAGACGTACTCCGTATTATGACCGTTTGATACGGATATATGGCGAAACGGGTAATGCCGATTCGCTGTTTGCTTACGTTACGGACGCACTGGCGGCTTATCAGTCATCCAAAGAAATCAATCCTTTTACATCCAAATACGATGCCTATAAAAAAGGAAATTATCAGCTGACCGCACAGGAAGCGCGTGGAAAGGAGCTTTTCAAGGAGAAAGGGCAATGTGCCGAATGCCATGTCCTGGATCGTGACAAGCGGGCACACCGCACGTTGTTTACCGATCATACTTATGATAATCTGGGTATACCGAAGTTGCCGGATCATCCGCATTATAAGGTGCCGGCAGAATATTTCCTGCTAACTGCCGATTCGGTGGATTTGGGGTTGGGGGCTATTGTCAATGCTGAAAGTGAGAATGGCAAGTATCGTGTGCCTACGTTGCGCAATGTGGAACTCACGGCTCCATATGGACATAACGGTTATTTTAAGACACTTGAGGAGATTGTGCATTTCTATAATGTGCGGGACGTGAGCGATGAATTTCCACCTGCCGAGTATCCTGCTACCGTGAACAAGGATGAATTGGGAAATCTCGGACTGACACAGGAAGAAGAAGCTGACATCGTGGCCTTTATGAAAACGCTGACCGATGGCTACATGAAAGTTCATAGATCAGAAAAACGATAAATCCCCAAAAACGGCCTCAGTACCGGTTTGCCGGGTGAGGCCGCATCATCGTTTATGGTTTCAACAGAACTTTATCGATATACCCTTTTAGTTGCTCTTTGGATAGAGCCCCCATGCTTACTTGGGGCTCTCCCTTCATCGGTACAAACCAGAGGGTGGGAATACTCTGTATGCCGAAAGCCTTTGCCAGTTCCGGTTCTTTGTCTACATCTACTTTATAGATATAAATCTTTCCGGCATACTCTTTGGATAATTCTTCAAGGATCGGAGCAACCATTTTGCAGGGACCGCACCAGTCGGCATAAAAGTCTACGATAGCCGGTTTGTCACCCAGGTATTTCCATTCCTTCGAATGGTTTTCATAGTCGGCTACCTTCTTTAGAAACTCTGCACGAGTCAGGTGGATGGTTCCCGGTTGCGGTTTTTCCGTTTGTACCGTATCTGCGCCGGCAGTTGTCTTGTTCTCGGATGTCCCTTTGCAAGATGCAAAGGCCAGCAATCCTATAAATAGGAAGGGGATAAGAATGCTCTTTTTCATTTTTCTGCTTTTTAATGGTTATTAATGGACGATCTCTTTTTTCCAGGTGATGCCACTGATATCGGTCAGTACCAATTCGTATTTTCCTTTGGGCAAAGTTCCCATAGCCGGATCATTGACTGTAAGGGTTGCTTTGCTTCCGAGCGGAATCACCAGGCTATGCTTACCCGGAGCTACCCGGGCAATGTATTTGTTATCGATATTTCCGATTGGGAAGTCAGCCAGTTCTTCTCCTTTCTTTTCTAACACAACGTGTCCGTTGGCGTCTTTCAGGCTGATACCGATCAGGAAAGAGCCGTATACATCGGCACCTTCAACACGATAAACACTGAATGACAAAGAGTTGTTCTCTATTTGTGCGTCGGATATTTCAATCTTCGGTTTGACGGACTTATTGTGCAGTGGTCCCCAGACACCGTTGTGAAACTCTTGGTTGGTGTACAGGGTCAGTACGAAGATGACGATGGCACCTGCCACACTGATATTGGCAAAGCGTTTGGTCTTTAAAGGTAATTCTCCAGAGGTCAGCCATACCAGCCAGCCTGCTTTCTTCCGTAAGGCGAATTTTCGCTCTGTCAGATAATCGACCGAGTATCTTCCACCACCGGAAAGGAAGATAGTGAATCCGGCAGCTACTCCCAGAATACCGATCTGCCATTCGTCCAGGCAGGTTGTTCCTAACCATCCGGATCCTAAGAGGATACCGGTGGCCAGACTGAATACACCGATACTCATCAGGCGGGTGAAGAACCCTAACATATAGAGTAACCCGACTACCCCTTCGACAAGGGTGAAGATCACCATTGCCCACCACAACATATCGGGGGTGGATACCAGATATTCGATTACCGGACGGATACCTATCGAGTTCGGAAGGAAATGGTTGAACTTTTCTCCGATGTATCCGGCACTGTCCGGTATCAGTTTATTTTCGAGTACAAGGCGTCGCCAGAAGGCTGAAAAGTAAGTCCATCCCACTACGAGGCGCAGTGAAAGCGTAAACATGCCTGCAAGTAAGTAGGCTCTTGATTGTTCTTGTTCGTTTGCGGTTGCCATAAGATGTGGGGATTAGTCGGTTCTTTTCGGGGTACTGCCTGTCTTAAACAGGTTCAGTAGTAATCCGCCCATCACAGCTCCCCAAAGGGTGCTGTTGACCGGCGAGGAGGTAATGGGACAAGTGCCGCCGGTGCAGCCTACGTATTTTCAATACAGGAATCCTCCTACAGCTCCTATTGCCAGTCCGACAAATGTGAGCAGGTTCTTTTTGAAGAATGCTTTAATCATCTTGTTTTCGGGTATTTTTAATTAATTGTTTTCTTATAAAACAAATTTCCAGCGGAAAGTACTACGGGGATAACATTCTTTATGAAATAGAGGTAGGCGAAACCGGCACGGTTTATCCGGCGACTGTGTGGTTGTATGGGGGCAAGTGGGCTCGCTACAATGTGACACAGAGTTCCGCAGGGCTGGCTGTTATTTTCCCTCTGCGAAACTCTGTGTCATTCTGTTGGTTCATTCCGGCGTGGCTGTATCCTTCTGCCGGATGAACCGTGTCCTTGTACTGAAAACAATCTGAAACTTAGCCGGCAATCTTTATATTTTCTTTTTTACTGCAATATCGTTTACATTGTTGGCAGATATCGTATCCGAGCATGGCGCCTAATATGAAATCTTCTTCCGGAGTGAGATGGTTCAAAGGCCGAATAATGATATGCCGTATGGCTTCCATACATTCGGCCTTACCAAAGAACAGATTTATCTTATTGGTATTTACTTCTTGTATCAGGTAACTGATATTCTGTTTTTCCAGACGTTGTATGGCAAACGCTTCGTGCTCCTTATTCATAGTGTAGAGCACCATGTTGCGTATCCCTTTCTTGAATTCGTATACATGGTTCAGGAAAATTCGTATTTCCCCCGGACCCTTTCGTTCGATAGCCATAACGTTCGTTGGAATTTTAAATTAGTTGATACATTCTTTTTTTAAAGATTCAGTCCATTGGGCAATACGCTCGTCGGTCTTGTTATCTTCGTTAACTTCATCCAAAGGAAGTCCCACGAATTTGCCGTTGACTACTGCGACAGAAGAGTCGAATGTGTAGCCGGACGGGTCGGTTGCTCCGCAGAAGGTGCAATGGGTGTCTTTCAGCTCTTCGTACAGGATGCCGATGCCGTCGCAGAAGGTATCGCCGTATGAATCTGAGTCGCCGCAACCGAAGAGCGCTACAAATTTGTGAGACAGGTCGGCCTTCTTCAGCACTTTAATGCCATCATACCAATCATCCTGAAGTTCGCCTGCTCCCCATGTAGAGGTGCCCAGCACTAATACATCATACTCTTTCACTAACTCGTCGTTCAGTTTTGAGGCATCGTGGATGTCACCTTTAGGAACGTTCAGTTTTTCTGCAATCCGGCGGGCTACATCTTCGGTAGTCCCCGTTGTGGAACCGTAAAATACTCCAATTTTATTCATTTTCTGATCTTGTTTTTAAATGATGTGGCAAAGATAAGAGGTTCGGAAGAAACAGAAAATCCCCATTTATAGTGGAAATAACAGGGTAGTTATCACTATAAATGGGGAGTGAGGGGGCGATTATTATTAATGATGGAATAGCCGGATGCCTGTAAAGGCCATTGCTATGTCGTATTTGTCACAGGTATCTATCACATGGTCGTCACGAACCGAGCCACCGGGCTGGGCAATGTAGCTCACACCGCTTTTGTGCGCACGTTCAATGTTGTCTCCAAAAGGAAAGAAGGCATCCGAGCCTAAAGCTACGCCCGATTGCGTATCGAGCCATGCACGCTTTTCTTCACGGGTCAGCACTTCCGGTTTCCGGGTGAAGAACTGTTCCCATACACCGTCGGCCAGCACATCCATATAGTCGTCCGAGATATATACGTCGATCGTGTTGTCACGGTCGGCACGGCGTATCTTTTCTTTCCAGGGCAGATTCATCACTTTCGGATGTTGGCGCAAATACCAGATGTCGGCTTTGTTTCCCGCCAGGCGGGTACAATGGATGCGTGATTGCTGTCCTGCACCAATGCCGATGGCTTGCCCGTCTTTGGCATAGCATACGGAGTTGGACTGTGTATACTTCAAAGTGATCAGGGCGATAATCAAGTCACGTTTGGCATCAGCCGGAATGTTCCGGTTCCGGGTAGGCATTTCTTTTAGCAGGCTTTCGTCAATATTCAGTTCATTGCGTCCCTGCTCAAATGTAATGCCGAATACGTTTTTATGTTCGATGGGGGCCGGACGGTATGCCGGATCTATCCTGATTACATTATAAGTACCTTTCCGTTTGTTTCTCAGAATCTCGAGTGCCTCCGGAGTGTAGCCGGGAGCAATGACTCCATCCGACACTTCACGGTTGATGATGCGGGCTGTCGGTTCGTCGCAAACATCAGAAAGGGCGATGAAATCTCCGTAAGATGACATCCGGTCGGCACCCCGGGCACGGGCGTACGCAGTTGCCATCGGAGAAAGTTCCATGTCGTCTACGAAATAAATCTTCTTCAATGTTTCGCTCATTTCCACTGCTACCGCGGCACCTGCCGGACTTACGTGCTTGAATGAAGCGGCAGCCGGAAGTCCGGTTGCTTCTTTCAGTTCTTTCACTAACTGCCAACTGTTCAAGGCGTCCAGCAAATTGATATATCCGGGTCTGCCGTTCAGGACCTCGATGGGCAGTTCGCCTTCCTTAATAAAGATACGCGCGGGTTTTTGGTTGGGGTTACAACCATATTTCAGCTCCAGTTCGTTTGTCATATTGTTATGTTTTAGTTGATTGATGCAAAGGTAAAAAATAGTGGTGAACGATGAAGGATAATCCGTGATTTTGTTGTTTACATGCCGTCCTGTTTCGTCATTTCTTGTGTTTTTTTAGTTTATTTATCGTGAAAATACCTATTTATAGTGATTGCGTACCATCTAAATATTGTGTTTCTTTGCACCCGTAATATAATTAAGGTGTTGATGGATAAACTACAAAAATATAAACCAACCGATAAAATGATCGACCTTATCGGTGATAATTATTCTCTTTTACAAGTTATGAGCCGCTTTGGGCTTTCATTAGGGTTTGGTGACAAGACAGTGAAAGAGGTCTGTGAGATGAACAATGTAGATTGCCATACATTTTTGGTTGTTGTGAATTTCATGGCTGAAGGGTTCTCACGTATGGACGGCAGTGCCGATGATATTTCCATACCGGCTTTGGTCGATTATCTGAGACAAGCGCATATCTATTTTCTCGATTACTGTCTGCCGGCTATTCGGAGGAAGTTGATTGAAGCCATTGACTGTTCGCAGGACGATGTTTCATTCCTTATTCTGAAGTTCTTCGATGGATATATGCGGGAGGTACGCAAACATATGGAGTATGAAGAAAAAACAGTGTTTAAGTATGTGGATACGCTGATTCATGGCAATGCGCCTAAGAATTATCAGATCAGCACTTTCTCAAAACATCACGATCAGGTAGGAGAGCGGCTTACGGAGCTGAAAAACATTATTATTAAATATTGTCCGGCCAAGGCAAATACCAATGTGCTGAATGCAGCCTTGTTTGATATTTATGCTTGTGAGGAAGGACTTGAATCGCACTGTAAAGTAGAAGACTATTTGTTTGTTCCTGCCATTCTGAAACTGGAAAGGAGGATGCGAGAAAATGAAAAATAACGAATCAATCCGTATAGCTGTAGCCGAGACGTCGGTGATTATTCGCAGTGGTCTGACGCTGGCTTTGAAACGTTTACCCAATTTGAAAATTCAACCGGTAGAACTGCTGTCGGTAGAGGCACTCAACGATTGCCTGCGTACACAGTTCCCCGATATATTGGTGGTCAACCCTACATTTGGCGACTTTTTCGATGTGGCGCGTTTCCGTGAAGAGACTGCCGGCAAGGGAATCAGGGTAGTGGCATTGGTCAGTTCGTTTATCGATGCTTCGCTGCTCAGTAAGTATGATGCGTCCATTTCTATTTTCGATGACTTGGAGGCGTTGGCCAATAAAATCAATCTCTTGCAGAATATAGAACCCGAAGAAGAGGAGGATAGCCAGGAGGCTCTGAGTCAACGTGAGAAAGAGATCGTGATTTGTGTGGTGAAGGGAATGACCAATAAGGAAATTGCCGAAAAACTCTTTCTTTCTATCCATACGGTGATCACACATCGCAGAAATATCAGCAAGAAGCTGCAAATACACAGTGCGGCCGGTCTGACCATCTATGCTATTGTAAATAAGCTGGTTGAGTTAAGTGACGTAAAGGATTTATAGCTCTAAAAGAATGTTATAAAACATAAAACCGCTTGTCGGGTTAGAAAAAAGCTGTATCTTTGCAGTGCAGTTGGGAAATTGCTTTTTAAGGTAAAATAGAATATTAGGTATTAGATAAAGATTTAAGGTATTAAAAGTTTCAAGTGATTTTCAATTAGGTAAAGATTTTTAAAGGTAAAAGAATAATAGGTATTGAGAGTTTTTTAGGTAAAAAGAAGATTGTGTTTTTAGGAATTTTGAGGTATTAAAGAAAAGCCTTTATGGCTTTTCTGATGTGGGGCGGGTAATTCTACTGAAGAATTTACTCGTTTTTTTATGTCCGGATTTTACTGTTTTCTCTTCACTGTCTCATATCCGGTTGATCTGTCCGGTAACCATATAAATAACAAAATCCCGACGAAATCACTTCGGCGGGATTGTTCCTTTTACTCAAATGTGGCTACGTAATAAAATTATGACTAATTAATTAAATTCTGATACTGCAAAGATAGCGTGTTTTCACAGTTGCCACAATCCCCTTTTTAGGGTATATTACGTAAGATATCTCACTATATGTAGTTACTTTCGCCCATTCGGGCTTATTTTTTCCCAGATTTTGCTTTGCGGATTGAACTGCTTGATCACTTTGGCCGGACTGCCTGCACATACGGAGTAGGGGGGAACAGAACGGCTGACAACACTTCCTGCGGCTACCACCGAGTGCTTTCCCAGTGTCACGCCAGGCAAGATGACTGCATTGGCGCCTACCCACACGTCATCTTCAATCGTGACGGGCCGAGTGCTCACTCCTTGTTCATCTATACGTTTGTCTGCATCTTGATAGTTATGGTTAAGACCGGTCACCGTTACGTTCTGTGCCAGATTTACATGGTGACCGATGGTTGCAGGGCCGATAATTGTGTTTCCCAGTCCGATCCGGGTATAATCACCGATAATCAGGTCACCCACCGCATTGTTCAGACACGAAAAATCTTCTACTACCGAGTATTTTCCAAGAGAGAAAAGGTTGAACGGAGGGAGGTCGAGGCGTACGCTTCGGTATATCACGGAACCTTTTCCCCGCTTCAGGTAGAGAAAAGAGAATATGCGTATCCACCAGTTGGGACGTGTTTTCACCGGATGCATGATGAATCGGTGTACGGCTTGTTTAAGTGCAGGGTTCTGTTTGATTGTCTCTTTTAGTGCCATAGTCGGGGAGAGTTGGTTATTTCTTGGTTTTCTGTCCTACCAGATAATCCGGGATAGCCAGACATACGATGAATATCAGGACGTAAAGTAAGGCCCACCACTTTAAAGACAGAGTCCAGTTGTAGCAAAGCAACAGTATTGCGATGAAAAAAATGGCGGTTAAGCCTGTTCTCCAGGAAGGCAGAACCCATCTGAAAATCTTGTTGCAATAATCCCAGTGTGCCGTGAGCATTGCTTCCGGAAGTGCTGAGAGAGCCTTGGAGAATCTTACTTTATATTGTGGGATACGTATGTCATTGCTGTAGACTTTTACCGTTTCCAGATATTCGACGAAGATGCCCTGCCGGACTAATCTTCTTTCCAGATTACTCTTACGGCTCTTTTGGTTCTTCTTCAGCCATGCCAGATCTAACACCATATCCGTACCACATAAGGCCGATGATACTCCCAGGCGGATGGCGCCTTTCCGGAAGAAAGAATGATTGATTTCTTCGTTCAATGCCTGAAAGTATTGCTTCCGGGTAGAACGGTTTTCTGTGATAGGATGAAGTTGGATAGCTCTGGCTCCTCCATCGAATGCTTTATTTATTTCATTCAGAAACGCAGGTTCAATCCGGGTTGTTTTCCCGAGGATGATTACGGCATCAAAGTCCTTTTCATCCAGCGTACCTACGGTTTTTGTCAGGTCTTCGTAAGTGAATACTTTATACAGCTCTTCCGGATAGTCGGGCGAAAAAGAGAAAGGAGTATCCGTAGGGAACAGAATGGCAAATCTATGTTTCTTTCCTGTCTTCGGGTATCGCGTGGCATTCTTTAAAGAAGCTGCTACTGCCGGTATTCCCAGATAGATGGTAAACAGGCTGAAGCACAGAAACAGAATAAAATCTGTTATTTGAATAAAAGTATCCATAGTTTCATATGTACGGTTATACGTTCTCTTTTTGTATAAACGCCGTGAAAGTTCTCAGGATAATTTTCATATCCAGTTGGAAGGAGAACGTTTTGGCATATTTTATATCCAGTTGCTTACGTTCATCAGCGGACATCTTCCCACTGCTTCCGCGTTTTTCTACCTGCCAAAGTCCGGTTAGTCCGGCTGGTCCCATGAAGCGGTCGATATATTCATCGCTTGTCAGCAGTTCGGCTTCGTAAAGCGGGAGAGGGCGGTTGCCCACGATGGACATATCTCCTTTCAGGATATTGATAAGTTGCGGCAGTTCGTCGATGCTGTACTTACGGATGATGCGTCCCACTTTGGTGATGCGGGGATCATTCTCCAGTTTAACGAACGCATTTTTCTTTTCTACGGACTTTTTATTTGTATAGCTTTGTTCGGATATGACGAAATCATCTGAAATAAGCATGATTTCTTCCTCATTCAGCTCCATATCATCGCTGATCAGCAGTTCTTCTTCCGCCGGGTTCTGTTCCTCCTCCTCGGCCTGATATTGGTTAAGCTGGTTGAAGTCTCTCAGATGTTTGTCCGCATCGGTATACATGGAACGGAATTTCAGGAAATCGAATATTTTGTAGTTGCTTCCTACCCGTTTGGATTTATACACTACGGCACCCTTACTCTCCATCCGGATGGCTAACGCTGTGATTAACAGTATCGGAGATAAGCAGAGTATGGCTGTCGACGAGAAAGCTATATCAAATAATCTTTTCCATAAAGGCAGTCTGAAAGCCTGTAAATTCGATCCTTTTTCGTTGATATCGTTAATTTTTTGCTGTTTCCGTCGCATCATAAATTCCGACATGTTTTTAAATGCTTCGGAGGTAGAATCAAACGACATTGAATTATTGATACCGGCTTTCAGATAGACGGGTCTGTCTTCTTTATTGATTCCTTCTGTGACAAGGATGATGTATACACCCGGGAATTTTTTTCTCAGATACTGGATCTCAGGAATATCTTTTGATAGATCCCGTTCTTCGAAAAGGATCGCTATGTCATACTTTTCACGAATCTTATCGATAAATTCGCTCGCTTTCTTGCTGTTTTGAATGGCATAAAACGCACCTTCAGCTATCTTAGAGAAATGTTCGATAGTAGCAGTATGTCTCCCGATATAAATGAGATGTGGCATTTAGTCTATGATTTTTCTGACACGGATTTTTAGCTCCATGGGGTTGAAAGGTTTCAGGATATAGTCTTCGGCTCCTTCTTCCAATAATCTGATTCTTTCGGTTGTACTTTCTTCACTGGAGAGCATAATGACGGGAATGTCTTTGAACAATTCATTGTGCTTCAGGTAATGCAGAAATTCATCTCCTCTCATCTCCGGCATTCGTATGTCTGATATTATCAGGTCCGGTAAATTACCTTCATATAACCATTCAATTGCTCTTATCGGATTTTGTACATACTGGCAATCGTAATCTTTGCCTAAATAGATTGACGCTACTTTACCAATCGTTTCTTTATCGTCAACAAGTAATATCTTCTTTCTCATAATGTGATTAAGTATCGTTATGATGTTTGCTTTGTTGTTTGTTTAAGTGTAAGATAGAGTATATTTACTCAGTACTGCAAATATATATAATATTTCTGTAACAATGTTCTCTAAAAGAAGTGTTTTTATCTGAAGGCTCTCTTTTAGACACGAAAAGAGGCTGGGTCGAAACTATTTTCACCACGGAGTAACACAGAGTAGCACAGAGTCTTTTTGCTAATAATCAACAACCTAAAATTGCCTCTGTGTTACTCTGTGTCCTCCTGTGGTGAGTTTTGACACAGCCTTCTGTTCAATAGTCTGTTCTAATTTTTATTGGTTTGGAACACTTTGGTATTATCAAAATCGTTCCACCACTTTGTGTTATTCACTCCACCGCTGGTTACCCATCCGGCAAACTGTTTATATGCATTTTGAATCTTTGTATATTCTAACGGCCATTTAAATTGGGTGGGAACTATGATGCCCCATGCCAGATTATCTTTGCTGATATAATATTTCTTTCCGTTTACGGAAGATGCATCATTGTTGCCTCCGAATAGTTCAGTATTTGCCAGTTTGGTTGGCTGATATCCGGCTACATGGATCTCTTTTCGTTTGCTGCCTCTGTCAGTGATGATGAAGAGATTCAGTTTGTTTATATTGACTGCATCACTGCTTGGTGCCGATGCCGGGTCGAATCTGAGTGTAAAGTTGATGATCTTGGAGTCTTTTTGGTTATTGTCACTACCGGAAACTGTATTGACGAACGAACCTGCCGGGCGCTCCATCAGTGCATGTGCATTGTCAAACAGGGGAACTACCGCATAGTCCTGGCCTTTCTCTATATTCTTATCAGTAAGGTCGAATGATATCGGACGATAGTTGTTTGCGTAAGTAACAGGCTGCGTGATGACAGATGCCGGAATTTCGTCGAACATGATGGCTGCTGCAATTGCTTTCTGGGCACCGACAGCAGTTAACTCAATCGTCAGGTCGAGTTCTGTGATCTTATTCCATTTGTCTATACTTGTCTTTCTGTGTTTTATTTCCAGAACGATATCATTCATGTCGTAGTCTCCATACAGGGGCCACTGGTCTTCAAACAGGTATGTATAATTATGATTGTCATCCACAATAATCGGGAAGTTAGGATCAGAAGGTTCCGGAGCAGGATCCGGCAGTTCCGTTTTTCCATTGCAGCCGGTTATGATGATATCGGGCTTGCTTGAAAAGATCACCTCACTCCCCGCATGATACATGTCTTTATGGGAACAACTGATTTTACCGCTGATATAAAGTTTACCACTAAACTTATTTGACCAGTTATCGATCTGCAATTTATCGGTCACTTTCAATAGAGAAGCTTCATCTCCTTCGCCTATAGCTGAAAAACCGGAGTTAATGGTTATTTTTTCTGCTTTTATCATAGAACTATTGGCCAACGTCAATTTGGCGTTGTCATAAAAGTATATATCATCAGCTTCTTCAAAATAATCCTTATTTTTGTCATCTTCTTTTTCTTCTGCTATGACTCCATGATCCAGATAAATAATGCCTCCTGCTTTCATATGTTCTACAAAGAGCATGCAGTTATTATATAGGGAACCTCCCGCTTCACCGCTATCATATGTATCGAATTCCATTTCTCCGAAGTTCACGTTCTTACTTCCGGCTGCTGTATATTTCTCCGCTTCCAACTCACTTCCGGCAGCATTGTATACAATTGAAGAAGTATTCAATTTTATTTCTTTTTCTACATCTAATTCTCCGAAATTATGAATACTTCCTCCTTTAGAGGCATCTATATTGTGTTTAACATCTACTTTATTCCCATTATAGAGGAGATCAAAAGAATTTAATAGTAGATTATCCACTTCTATTTCACCGAAATTACAGATCGTACTTTGCGTATTACCTTCCAATTTAGCTATCTTAATCTTGGCTCCGGATTGGATCGTTAAATTACTTGCATTCTGTAGTTTCAGGTCTGTTCCCTCAATCGTTCCACCCTTTAGAACAATAATATCCAGGTAGTTTTGGGTAATGGCTTGTGCCGGTTCCCAGTTTCCTTGTATATAGACAGTCGCTCTGTTGGAGTTGCGAGAGAGGTATCTTTAAATTTTCCTTGGAATTTTCCGGTTACAATATAGGCTTTCCCTCCTTCCAAAACTTGGGAAGAACTTGTTATCGGGATAGCTCCATTGGTGTCATAGCTTTGTTCTGCTCTTTTAGGAATGTCAATTCCTCCGTTATTCCCTCTGGTGGCTACCAAAGCTCTCGTTTTGATGGCAGACGTACCTGTAAAAGAGCATTGAACATGGGAAGTTGATTCGCTGATTTCCACTTGTTTTATCTGGTCCCTGCCACGTGGGTCAGTCTGACGGACATAAAGATACTTTATATCCTTGGAAGACACTACTTCGGTCTGATAAGCTTCTCCTTTCTTGGCAACTCCTTTGGCTAAAGTATTGTAGGGATCCTCTGCTGTTGCTTCAAGCGGATTCTTATCTAATATTTCTACGGTATAATAATACTGTCCGTCAAACTCATCATCGACTTCCACGCTAAATTTTATGGAATTTGTAGACGACCAGTCGAATCCCGCCGGAGCACTGATATCCTCCATGGGATTGGGAGTTTGATAAGAGGGGTCATAGAGATCTTTGTTATCATCAACGCAAGCTGTAATGCACGCCGTCGATAGGATCATTGACGATGCAAAAAATAGTTTGTTAATTGTTGTTTTCATATTTGTTTGTTTTGTTCAGTATTTGCAAATATTCGACACAAATGTACAACTATTAATTGGCCTGTATTGTTTGAAATATAACTTATTATAACGTCATTGATATTTTTTAGGAATAATACGATCCGGTGATAACGAAGATGCCAAAGAGGCCTGGTGCATGGAGTGTTTATTCGGTCCTTTTGGTTATTTCGCCGATCAGGCAAGAATTCATTTTATACCTGATCTCTTTATTGTCGAGTCCATGCCCTAAGAGGAACATTAATTTGGTGACCGCACATTCCGGTGTGCTGTCGTATCCGCTGATGACTCCTGCCTGAAGCAGCTGGATACCGGTGCCATAGCGTTCCATTTCGACGGCACCGGAGGCACATTGAGTGATATTGACGATAATGATACCCCGGTCCGTAGCGTCTTTCAGTTCCCTGATAAACCACTCTTTCTGGGGTGCGTTGCCCGAACCGAATGTTTTTAATACTACTGCCTTTAGTTCCGGCACATGGAGCAGTGCAGATACGATCCCCTCCTGAATCCCGGGGAAGAGTGTCAGAATGACTACGTTCGTATCGAACAGATAGTGAGGTTTCAGAGGCTTGGTCAGATCCGGTTTGCGGATCAAGTTAGGTTCATATTTAATATGGATGCCTACTCGTGCCAATGGGGGATAGTTGAACGAGCGGAAAGCGTTGAAGTTTTCAGCGTTGATTTTAGTCGTGCGGTTGCCACGCATCAGATGGTTTTCAAAAAAGATGCAGACCTCGGGAACGATTGCGGTGCCATCCGGGTTTTTGGCTGCTGCAATTTCAATAGCTGTAATCAGGTTTTCTTTGCCGTCTGTGCGTAGTGTACCGATCGGGAGTTGAGAGCCGGTCAGGATGACAGGTTTACTCAGGTTCTCGAGCATGAAGCTGAGGGCAGAAGCTGTATACGCCATTGTATCGGTGCCGTGGAGGATGACAAACCCATCAAAAGAGTCATAGTTATAGTTTATAATCTTAACCAGTTTGGCCCAGAATGCCGGTTCCATGTCCGAAGAGTCAATAGGGGGATCAAACTGATAGGAAGAGATGCGGTAATTGAATCTTTTCAGTTCGGGTACGTGCTTTAGTAGATGGTCGAAATTAAAATTTTCCAGAGCACCGGTTTCCGGGTTTTCTATCATTCCGATAGTTCCACCAGTATAAATGAGTAATACGGAGGGGTAATCTGCTTTCATATCTGTATCTTTTTTGCTGTTTCGCCGACAAAGATACAAAAAAGAACTATAAACTATAAACTATAAACGATAAAAGAGACTGTGTCGAGATTCTTTTCACCACGAAGTAGCACAGAGTAGCACAGAGCTCTTTACTAACAAACAACGACTTAAAATCGTCTCTGTGTTGCTCTGTGTCCTCTGTGGTGAGTTTTGTTCTTATTTTATTCCGTCAATTAATCGGAGAATGGCCTTTTCCGGATCCTTTTCTTCATTGAGCAGAGTAACAAAACGGCTGCCGATAATGGCTCCCGAGGCATTATCGCAGGCAGCACGGAAAGTGGCCCGGTTGCCGATGCCGAAACCTACCATGCGTGGATTGCGCAGATTCATCTTTTCAATCTTTTTAAAGTACGCACGTTTTTGTTCGTCAAAGTCCTGTTGTGCCCCTGTGGTGGCAGCCGACGAAACCATATAGATAAAACCGTCCGTATGTTCGTCAATCTCGTGTACACGCTCTTCACTCGTTTCGGGAGTGATAAGCATAATCACTTTGATGTCATACTGTTCCGCAATGTTGCGGAAGTGCTCCTGATAGTCTTTGAAGGGAAGGTCGGGAATGATGACACCGTCGATTCCACATTCGGCACACTGCCGGCAGAAGTTATCGAAGCCGAACTGCATAATCGGGTTGAGGTATCCCATTAATATCAATGGGATTTTTACATCCCGGCGGATATTATGCAGCTGTTCAAACAGAAGTTTGAGCGACATCCCGTTGCGTAGGGCTTGTGTGGCTGCATTCTGGATTACAATGCCGTCTGCCATCGGATCACTGAAAGGGATACCGATTTCGATCATGTTTACTCCATGTTTCTCGAGGGCACGGATCACTTCGGCTGTTCCCTCCAGTGTAGGAGTGCCGGCACAAAAATAGATGGATAGCAAATCCTTGGGATTGCTACTGAAAAGTTGGTTTATTCTGTTCATACACTTTTATTTTTAATTCATTACTTTTTTAAATTCAGGGTCGGTGGAGTTTTATTTCCCCAGTTGCTCTAAAAAGAACTTGAGTCTTTCTACCTCTTTCAGTCCCGGTTTGGTTTCGAAACGACTGTTCAGGTCAAAACCCGCCAATTGGGGATGACGCAATTCTTTCAGGGTCGGAGCACTGTATGGATTGATTCCGCCGCTAAGTAAGAAAGGCTTTTTCCCTTTGTAACTGTTCAGCATCGTCCAGTCGAATTGATTGCCCGAGCCGCCATGTTGTTCGCATTTGGTGTCGAACAGGAAATAGTCACAAGATTTTTCGTATGCTTCGGTGTTCTCAAAATCCTTTCTCCGGGCGATGGAAAACGCTTTGATCAGCCTTAACCCGGATGATCGGAGTGAATGACAGTATTCCGGTGATTCATTGCCATGCAGCTGGATATAATCCAGACTGAAACGGTCGGCAAGTATCTCGATTTCTTTTTTGTCTTCGTTGACAAAGACACCCACACGCTTTGCCGCATCCGGCATGTAAGCCGGAAGATCGCATAGGCAGCGGGGAGACTTCGGGTAGAAGATAAAGCCTATCATATCGACCTTTAGTTGTTCTACATCGCGGATATTGTCGGCTTCGCGCATTCCGCAGACTTTTATCAGTTTGTCGTTTATCATTCTTGTTCTTATTAATTGAATGGTTTTGATTTCGATTCACCACGGAGGACACAGAGGGAAAATTTAAGATATTTCTGTGGACTTGAAAATTAAAACTCTGTGTCCTCTGTGCTACTCTGTGGTGAATTTGTCATGGGAATGGGTTACTGGGTTCGATTCGTTTATAAATTCTTCCAGTTTCTTGCCCGGTTGCCCGGTTTTCATAAACGTTTCTCCAATCAGGAATCCTCTGAATCCGGCATTACGCAAGCGCTTCACGGTTTGCGGGTCGGATATGCCGCTTTCCGACACCAATACTGTGTTCCGGGGCAGTTGTCCGGCCAATCGGAACGAGTTCTCCACATCCGTAAAGAAAGTGCCGAGATTGCGGTTATTGATCCCCACCATATCGATCTCCTTATTTATAAATGGTAACTCTTCGGCAGTATGGATTTCCAGCAAGACTTCCAATCCCAGTTCATGAGCTTTTTCAGCAAGGGCATGGCACTTCTCTGTATCCAGTGCGGCAGCAATCAGCAGTACGGCGTCGGCTCCGACTATTTTGGCCTGATACAGTTGATATTCGTCGATTATGAAATCTTTGCGCAGAATCGGAATATTTACCAGCGGGCGTGCCGTACGGATATCCTTCAGGCTTCCTCCGAAGAACTTTTCGTCTGTGAGGATAGAAAGCGCCGAAGCACCCGAGGCTGCATATTCCGGCACTACCTGTTCGGGGCGTGCGTCTTCATAAATCCATCCTTTGGATGGAGAGCGGCGTTTGAATTCTGCAATAATACCGGTAGACGAGGAAGTTAGTGCCTGCTTCATGGAGTATCCGGGCTGTATTTCGTCAGATAGTTTCTCCTGAAGCTGTTCCGATGGGATGGCCTGTTTCTGCAAGTCTATTTCGAAACGCTTGTTGGCGATGATTTCGGATAATATATCTTTCATGCTTTTGGGTGGGCGATAGTTTTCCTATCTGTTTAGTTCAACAAATTTCTTTAAGGTCTCTTTTGCCTTGCCGCTGTCCAGTGATTCACGGGCGAGGGCGATGCATTCTTCTATCGGTTTATCCGGACAGATCACCTGGATGGCGAAGGCAGCATTGACAACCACTACGTTCTTTTGTGCTTCCGTAGCCGTTCCTTCCATAACAGCATCAAATATTTTTGCTGCGTCCTCTGGGGTATTTCCGCCGTCGAGGTCGGCTTCTCCGTAACGGTTGAAGCCGAGACTTTCCGGAGTATAGATTTTTTCGTTGCCGCAGGTAGCCACTTTAAATTCGTCGGTCAGGGAGATTTCATCATACCCGTCCAGACTATGTACAACGGCAAAGCGGGTGGCGCTCTCCTGATAGGTATATGTGTACAGACGGAGCAACGGGAGGTTGTAGACTCCAAGTAACTGATATTTCGGTATGACAGGGTTTACCAACGGACCGAGCATATTGAAAAAGGTACGTACGGCCAACGCTTTCCGTATCGGTGCCACTGCTTTCAGGGCAGGGTTGAACAAAGGGGCATGCAGATAGGCGATGTTGCACTTTTCCATAGAACGGCGTAGCCGGTCTGCATCGCCGGTGAATTTTACTCCATGCTGTTCCATTACGTTGCTGGCTCCGCTGACGGAAGTGGCACCGTAATTGCCATGTTTTACTACCGGAAATCCGGCTCCTGCCACAGTGAAACAGGCTGCGGTAGAGATGTTGAATGTATTTTTGCCGTCACCTCCGGTTCCTACGATATCGATAGGCGTAAATTCACTCAGATCCACCGGTACGCGCATTTCGAGCAACGCATCACGGAATCCGCAAAGTTCCTCTACCGATATGTTGCGCATCAGGAAGACGGTTATCAGTGAGGCCACTTGTGCGTCGTTGTATTTGCCTTGTGCAATGTTCTGCAATATGGTACGGGCTTCGTCCCGTCCCAGGTATTGATGTTCGAATAATTTATATAGAATCTGTTTCATGGGGTTTATTGGTTTAAGAAGTTTTTAATGATTTCTTTTCCTTGCGGAGTCAGCACCGATTCGGGATGGAACTGGATGCCATGTACGTTGTACGTGCGGTGCCGTAATGCCATGATTTGTCCTTCACGGCTTTCGGCGGTGATCTCGAGGCATTCGGGGAAGTCCTCGCGGCTTACTACCCACGAATGATAGCGGCCTACGGGTATTTCGTGTCCCAAACCTTTAAAAAGAAGATCTTCCTTCAGGATGTTGACCGGAGTCTGTACGCCATGGTATACTTCTGTCAGGTTCTCGAGTGCTGCCCCGAAGGCTTCACCGATGGCCTGATGTCCCAGGCAAACTCCTAAGATGCTTTTGGTCGGTGCATATTTCCGGATAATGGGTAGCAGCAGTCCGGCTTCTTCCGGTATGCCCGGTCCCGGCGAAAGGATGATTTTATCAAAACGTTCCACTTCTTCCAGTGAAATTTCGTCGTTGCGGAACACTTCAATGTTAGTGGCTCCCAACTCTTTTACCACGTGCAGCAGGTTGTAAGTGAAAGAGTCATAGTTGTCCAGGAGCAGAATCGCTTCTTCCCGTCTGTTAAGGGGATCTATCTTGTTATTCATTGTTTTTTTTATTTGTTTTAGAGTTTGGGTTCACCACAGAGGACACAGGCTGCACAGAGTTTTTTTTAGACATAAGAACAAAAGAACAGATAATTCTTTATGGGTTCTTAGGTTCTTTTATCTGAAAACAGATGGAGCGCAGCTAATTAATCTCTGTGTCCTCTGTGTCCTCAGTGGTGAATGCCTTTTAGTTTTTTAGTTTTACGGCCAGATCTATTGCTTTCTTCAGTGCTCCCAGTTTGTTGTTGACCTCTTGCAGTTCGTATTCGTCCTGACTGCGTGCCACGATGCCTCCTCCGGCCTGGAACCACAATTCATTGTTGCGGCTTACAAAAGTACGGATCGTAATGGCCTGGTTCAGTTCCCCGTCCAGTCCGATGAAACCGATGCAGCCTCCGTAAGCTCCGCGGTTGTGCGGCTCTATCTCACTGATAAGCTGCATGGCACGTACTTTCGGTGCGCCGCTCAACGTCCCGGCCGGGAAAGTGTCGATGAAAGTCTTGAGCGGATTCGCCCCTTTGTTCAGTGCTCCGCTGACGCGGCTTACCAAATGGATGACATGGCTGTAATATTGCGGCTCTTTGTAAAACAGCACCCGCACGTCGTGGCAATTGCGGCTGAGGTCGTTGCGTGCCAGATCTACCAGCATCACATGCTCTGCGTTCTCTTTCGGGTCGGCCAGAAGTGCTTCCGTCAGTTCTTTGTCCTTTATGGTGTCTCCCGTACGCCGGGTGGTTCCGGCAATCGGATCGATATAGGCTTGTCCGTCTTCTACTTTGCAGTGTGTTTCCGGTGACGAACCGAAGATGCGGTATCCGCCGAAGTCAAAATAGAACAGGTAAGGGGAGGGGTTGATGCTGCGTAGCGCGCGGTATACCTTGAAGTCGTCACCGGCATAAGGCTGGATGAACCGTCTGGACAGTACAATCTGGAAGACATCTCCCCGGAGGCAGTGGGCGATACCTTTGCGTACATTCGCTTTGTGCTCTTCGTCGGTGATGGTACTGGTGACGGGACCGGTCACTGAGAAGTTGTACGAGGCATAGTTGCGGTTCTCTATGGCCGATTCCAGTTGTGACAGACTGCTTTCTTCTCCTTCCGCCAGCATTTCCACCAGAGTCAGCTCGTTCTTGAAGTGATTGAAGACGATGATGTACTTATATAATATGTATAGCAGGTCCGGAGCGTCGTTTTGCTCGTCGTGGCTTTCTTTCACGGGGATGTGCTCAAAGTACTTCACTGCGTTGAAAGTGGTATAGCCATACAGTCCGCAGAATTTCTTATCGGCTCCCACTACATGGAACTGGTTGATGAAGCGGTTGAACGCATTCTCTACGTGGAACGTCTTGCTGAGTGGTTCTTCCCCGCGGCTGTTGTCGGGATACGTAGTGGTCACTATTCCACTGTTTATGCCGATGCTTGCCAATGGGCAGAGTGCGATGAACGAGAGGGAATTTTCTCCGGCATGATAATCCGAGCTTTCCATTAATGCCGATTGCGGATACATATCGCGCACTTTGAGGTAGATGCTTACCGGAGTGTGCAGGTCGCCCAAGACCTGCTTGCTATGGGTGGTATAATGAAAGGTATTCATAATTTTTTTCTTTTTAATTTGATTTTGAATTCACCACAGATTACACAGATTTTCGCAGATTGACGATCTGTTTTGTGGGTAATTAGATTAAAAAATCTGTGTTAATCCGTGTAATCTGTGGTGAAATGATTTATCCCAAATAAGTTTCTATATCTTTATCTCCCCGTCCCGATACGGTCAGCACGACTACATCTTCCGGTTTGAAGGTCATTTTATCCAAGGCTCCCAGTGCATGTGCCGATTCCAGTGCGGGAATGATTCCTTCCAGCCGGGTCAGTTCGTAAGCGGCACGGATGGCTTCATCGTCGTTGACGGCCAACACCAATGCCCGTTTTTTGTCGGCGAGGTTGGCATGCATCGGTCCGATACCGGGATAGTCCAGTCCGGCGGAGATAGAGTAAGGCTCTTCAATCTGCCCGTCTTCGTTTTGGATCACGAACGTGCGTGCACCATGGATGATTCCCATTTTACCCAATTGAATGGTAGCTGCCGTCATTCCGGTTTCTATCCCCTTGCCACCGGCTTCGGCCAAGACGATCTGAACCCGTTCGTCATCGATGTAGTGGTAGATGGTTCCGGCAGCGTTGCTTCCTCCGCCCACACAGGCAATCAGGTAGTCCGGATAGTCACGTCCCTCTTTTTCTTGAAGTTGCTTTTTTATCTCTTCGCTGATGACCGACTGCAAGCGTGCCACCATATCCGGATACGGGTGTGGTCCTACGGTGGAACCGATGATGTAATACGTATCCGAAGGATGGCAGCACCAGTCGCGGATGGCTTCGTTCGTAGCATCTTTCAGTGTCATGTTACCCGATGTTACCGGGATGACTGTGGCTCCCAGCATCTTCATCTTCTCTACATTGATATGCTGGCGTTCTACATCCGTTTTTCCCATATACACGATGCACTCCATGTCCATCAGGGCGCAAACGGTGGCCGTTGCCACTCCGTGCTGTCCGGCACCGGTCTCGGCGATGATCCGCTTTTTGCCCATGCGGCGTGCCAGCAGAATTTGTCCGATGGTGTTGTTTATCTTGTGGGCTCCTGTATGGTTCAGGTCTTCCCGTTTCAGATACATCCTGCAACCATACTTTTCCGAAAGGCGGCGAGCCGGGTAGAGGGGAGAAGGACGTCCTACATAATCCCGCAGCAATTGGTCGAATTCCTTTTTAAAATCTTCGCTTTCGATCACTTTGAGATACGTGTTTTTCAACTCTTCTACGCATTTGTGGAGTATTTCCGGCACATAAGCACCTCCGAATTCTCCGTAATAGCCATCCTGATCAACTAAGAAACTTTTCATAATCCTATTTTTTATTCGTTATTTGTATTTTCGGTCAAAAAAGAAAGAGCCCCGTCGCAGGTTGCGACAGGGCTCTTTCTGAATTTCTGTTATATCTTTAATGAGGTATATACATACGAGCGCTGCTCCCTTACGACTGTCGGAGTTGTAACGGGCGCCACCACCAATATGTATTTACTTGCATTTTCATCATTGCTAATTGTTATTTAACGGGGGCAAATATAGATACTTTGTTTGGAATAACAAATAAAATCTTTCTTTTTTTTATTTCCCTCCTTTTTATTTTTTGTTTTGGCGGGAATCTATTTATGATTTCTCAAATACTTGCTGTACATATTTTTAATTGTCGGATGCTCGCAGGGAGTGGTTCCTGATTCTGCTGAACCTGTATTGCTTTGTTTCTGTTTTTTTAATATTAACTTTTTTATTATCAGAAGATTATGAATTTGCTTAACTTTTAATTAGGGTTCAATGGCTCAAGGTTCACTCTATGAGTATCATACCTTGTGGGAAGATGTTGTGTTTGTTGTTAAAAAGTACTTTCTAAAAATCTTTTGCTCTTTAGCGCATTTTGGAGCTTGTGTAAAATATATTATATTGTATATGTGTATTATTTATGTCTGTTTTTAGAGTTGCGCATTATCTGTTTTTGTGTCCACTATTATTAGAGGTATTTGTGTGTAATTGTTTGATTTTGAATGTTGTATACAGGGGCTTCTTTGTGTTTTCCCCAAGGATGAATCCCATAGGATGAGCCTTGAGCCTTTGGACCTAACCGATGTATATTATATATACATTGAGTGTAAGAAAGAATTGGTGAATGCTCGAAATAGAAGTCCTTTTTAAACATTTTGTTATTTATATTGTTTCTTCAGATATAAATTATTTAAAAACAGAAACCAAACATTATGAAACAAAGAAAAGTTTTAATTGCGATTGCCGTTGTCATATTCATCCTGTTGCTGCTTTACTGGCTTTTTGTAGCCGAGGATATCAACGCTTGGCTACCTGTAAACTAAAGACTTGTATTTTTCGTCCTAAACACTTAAGTCTTTTCAGCGAAACGCTTAGACGTTTTCCGAAAACGTTTAAGTCTTTTGCCGGAAACACTTAAGTCTTTCCTGAGAAACACTTAAGTGTTTTTTTCCGCATGATTCCCCTGCAAATCTTTTTGTTTTCCGGAAAGAAGCGATTATTTTTGTATCTGATTGAATATCGTATAAATGATGATATAAACTGATAACCTATGGATAATTTTATTTTTCAGAATCCCGTGAAGCTGATCATGGGACACGGGATGATTGCCCGGTTGAGTAAAGAGATACCGGCAGACAAGCGGGTGATGATTACCTTCGGTGGCGGTAGCGTGAAAAAAAACGGTGTATACGACCAAGTGAAAGAAGCCCTGAAGAATCATTTCACTGTAGAGTTCTGGGGCATTGAGCCTAATCCTTCCATTGAGACTTTACGTAAAGCCATTGCCCTTGGAAAAGAGGAGAAGGTGGACTATCTGCTGGCTGTGGGAGGCGGATCGGTCATCGATGGCACGAAGCTGATTTCTGCCGGACTGTTGTACGATGGGGATGCGTGGGATCTGGTGCTTGCCGGACGTCCGGTGACAAATACCGTTCCTCTTGCTACTGTCCTCACTCTGCCTGCCACGGGATCGGAAATGAACAGCGGAGCCGTGATTTCGCGTCATGAAACCAAAGAGAAATATCCTTTCTATTCCAATTATCCCTTATTCTCCATTCTCGATCCGGAAGTGACGTTTACACTGCCGCCCCATCAGGTGGCCTGCGGTATTGCTGATACGTTTGTACATGTGATGGAGCAATACATGACAACCCCGGGACAGAGTAGGGTGATGGACCGCTGGGCGGAAGGTATCCTGCAAACCTTGATGGAGATAGCTCCGAAGATCCGTGAGAATCAGCACGATTATCAGCTGATGGCCGATTTTATGCTGTCGGCAACGATGGCACTGAACGGCTTTATCGCTATGGGAGTATCTCAGGACTGGGCTACGCACATGATCGGGCACGAACTGACCGCACTTCATGGACTGACACACGGACATACACTGGTCATCGTATTCCCCGCTACTCTGCGTGTGCTTCGCAAGGTGAAAGGTGATAAGATTCTGCAATATGGCGAGAGGGTACTCGGCATTACTTCCGGGACCCGTGACGAACGTATCGATGAAACGATCCGCCGCACAGAGGAGTTTTTCCGTTCATTAGGGCTGACTACCCGCCTGAGTGAAGAGGGCATCGGCATGGAGACGATTGATGAAATAGAACGGCGTTTCAATGAACGGGGTGTGAAATATGGCGAGAACGAAAATGTGACCGGAGCTGTTGCGAAGGAAATCCTGAAGAGCGCACTTTAGTCTTGTATTCACCACAGAGTACACAGAGGGCACAGAGTTCTTTTATGTTTTTTCACCACAGATTACTCGGAATGCACAGATATGCTAAGTACGGATGATCCATCTCTATAATCTTTTCTCTGTGTACTCTGTGTCCTCTGTGGTGAGTTTCCGTTCATCGTTCATCGTTTTCCGTCCGCATGTTTTTGGTATAAAGGCTGTCGATGATACCGTCTGATAGCCCGATGGTCGGGACTGTGATACCGGTTGTGTTCACCTGTTTTGCCACTTCCAGAAAGATTTCCGCTGCCGGGACAATTACATCTGCCCGGTCAGGCTTCAGTTTGAACTGTTTGATCCGTTCTTCTTTAGAGAGGGGCTTCAGGGTTTCGCAGATTTCCTGTAACGACTCGACGGGAAGGAAAGATTGTTTTTTGTCCTTTTTGTCCGCCAGGCGGAAAAGTTTATTGATATTGCCTCCCGATCCGATGATCTGGATGGAGGAATATTCGGCAGCCAGTGCCTGAAGGTCGGAGCGCATCTGTTCTTTTTCTTCGTTCTTTACCATGCCGCTGAGCATACGCACGGTACCGATATTATAGGAACGTGAGCTTTTGAGTTCTGCGTCGCAGATCAGGTTGATTTCCGTGCTACCACCACCGACGTCAACGTACAGGTAGTTCTGTCCCGAAGCAAAAAGCTGTTCGATGTGGTTATCGTATACGATATGCGCCTCTTCCTGCCCGTCGATGATTTCGACGCGGATACCGGTTTTCTTTTCTATTCTGCGTGTGATTGCTTTCCCGTTGCGGGCATCACGCATGGCCGAGGTGGCACAGGCGCGGTAATCTGACACTTCGAATATCTTCATCAGTTGCTTGTAGGCTTTCATCAGCCGGATCAGTTTCCCGGCTTTTTCTTCTGATATTTCTCCGGTGGTAAAAGCGTCTTCACCTAACCTGAGGGGGATACGTATCAGTTGAACTTTGCTCAATAATCCTTCGGGCGATCCTTCCTCGTTTACACTCTTTATCAATAACCGCACGGCATTGGAACCAATGTCGATGGCGGCATAGTTTACTTTCTTCATTCTGATTCTTTATAGTATTTGTATAATTCTTCCTGAGAGCGGAAAGGGACACCGCTTTCCTCCCATGTCTTGTTTTCGCCACTGCCGTCTACGATGCGTCCTTTGGCCGTATCGCGGAGTCCGTGGCAGACCACTTTTTTCAGTTCATCCTGTATCGCTTTATCGTATACGGGTGTGAGCACTTCGATGCGGTTGTCCAGGTTGCGGGGCATCCAGTCCGCCGATCCTATATAATATTTCTCTTCTCCTCCGTTGGCAAAGATAAAGATGCGCGGATGTTCCAGGTAACGGTCAATGATACCGTTGATCCGGATGTTGTCGCTGATTCGGGGCACACCGGTCACCAGTGAACAGTTGCCCCGGACCACCAGGTCTATCTGTACGCCGGCTGTCGAAGCCTCGTAGAGTTTCTGTACCAGCGCCCGGTCGGTGATGTGGTTCACTTTGGCAAGGATGTAGGCCTCTTTTCCTTGTTGCTTGTTTTTGATTTCCTTGTTGATCAGTGCTATCAGCCGTTTGCGCATATCGTTGGGTGACACGAGCAGTTCTTTGAAGTTGGCGGGAAGATACGGCTTCTCGATAAAATCGAATACCGAGTTGACCTCGCGTACGATGGACCGGTGTGCGGTCATGATAGTGAAATCGGTGTACATCCGTGCGTTTCCTTCGTGAAAGTTTCCGGTGCTGATACAAGCCAGGTCACCGAACCGTGTTCCGATATGTATCAGTTTGGAGTGAATCTTCAGTCCTTCCACTCCGAAGATCACTTTGATTCCGGCATCCTGCATACGTTTGCTCCAATTGATGTTGGAGGCTTCGTCGAAGCGGGCAAGCAACTCGATGATGACGGTCACCTTTTTCCCGTTTTGTGCCGCACAGATCAAGGCTTTCACTACCTTCGAATCTTTGGCCAGGCGATAGAGGGTCATCTTGATGCTTCTCACCTCTTTGCTGATGGCCGCTTCACGCAGTACGCGTATCACCGTGTCGAACGATTGATAGGGGTAATGCAGCGAGCGGTCTTGCTTCCGGATCAGTTTCAGGATACTTTCCTCACCGTTCAGCTCCTGCTTGAAGACGGGAGGCCAGGCAGGGTATTTCAGGTCAGTGCGCCCGCAGTCGGGGAACTTCATCAGGTCTTTGAAGTTATGATAACGTCCGCCGGCTACACGGGTGTCGTTTTTGTCTACGTTGAGGCGGTCGGTCAGCTTTCGCAGCAGGTCTTTCGGCATCTGTTGGTCATAGACGAAACGGATCGGTTCACCCCGCTTCCGGCTTTTCACCCCTTTTGATATCTTTTGAAGTACACCCGTACGCAAGTCGCTGTCTATCTCCATTTCGGCATCTTTGGTGAATTTGAAGGTATAGGCTTCATAATCCGTATAGTTCATACCTATGAAGATCATCGGCAGGCAGTAGCGGATGACGTCATCCAGGAACATCAGATACGTTTTACCGTCCGAATCCGGCAGACGGATGAAACGTCCGAATTCGTTGGTGGGAAGTTCGATGACGGCATAATCTCTTACTTTCACTTTTCCCTCGCCGTCTTTGCGTTGCAGGCGGATGGCCAGGTAGATGTCTTCGTCGGTCTGGTCGTCCGGTTGGCGGGAGGTTTTATTGAGAAAGAGCGGGTTGGTAGAACCGTTCAACCGGTTCCGGTAGAGTGAAGTGATGAAGAGCTCTTGTTCCGGTGTGAGTTCGGTGTCTTTGATGACATGGATGTTTTCTTGTTTCAACTTTTCCATGATCGAAGCGAACGTTTCTTCAAATTGCCGGTAGTACTGATTGTGCAGCTTGCCGATCTGCTTCAGTGTGCGTGCGGCCGTATCACGTTCTTCGCGGATATTTTTGTCGCCATACTCCACAATACGGTTCAATGTAGCCACACGAACACGGAAAAACTCGTCTAAGTTGTTTGAGTAAATGCCCAGGAAAGTAAGTTGCTCCAGTAAGGGAACTTCCGGGCGGGCAGCTTCAAGCAAAATACGTTGATTAAAGTACATCCAACTGATGTCCCGTTCTACATAAAGCTTTTTACGTCTCGCTTCGTCTGATTTCATTCGGATAAGAGTTTACTTATTTTTTTGCAAAAGTATGCTTCTGCGATGTAATAGATATTACATTCTTGCTATGAACTTATTACAAAAATCATTTGTTCTTTTTATATGTAGACAGAAACACGTATATTCGCAGAAAGTATGCGGGATACCCCGTTAAAAAAATGTAAGATATGAAATCAATGAATTATTCTCTTATCCGCACTATTTGTGCGCTTGTCATCGGCCTGGTGTTGGTGCTCTGGCCGGACGCGGCAATTAATTATATTGTCATAACCATTGGCATATTGTTCCTGATTCCGGGATTTATTGTGCTGATTGGTTATTTCGGTACCAAACCCGAACCGGGTGTGTCCCGCCGTTTCCCTATCGAGGGGGTTGGAAGTCTGCTCTTCGGACTCTGGCTGGTTACGATGCCGGGCTTCTTTGCCGATGTACTGATGTTCCTGCTGGGCTTTATCCTGATTATGGGAGGCGTACAACAGATTGCATCCCTTTCGATGGCACGTCGCTGGATGCCTGTGCCGGGCGGCTTTTATGTGATACCGGCCCTGATCCTGATAGCGGGTGTCGTAGCCCTGTTCAATCCTACCGGAGCACGCAACACGGCTTTCATGATTATCGGTATCAGCAGCTTGGTTTATGCCATTTCCGAACTGATCAACTGGTTCAAGTTTGCCCGTCGCCGTCCTAAAACTCCGGTGAAAGGAGAGATAGAGGACGCGGAGATCATTGAATAAAAGAAGAGAGGGTTGCCTCACGGCAATCCTCCCCCTGCAAACTTAAAACAACCAACAAAAGAAATAGGTTTCTGAAAGGGGATGTGCCAAAAACTTTTCACCACAGATTACACCGATTCTCACAGATTATCAACATTGATAATCAATGGTTTAAAATTTACTCTATGTTACTCTGCGTCCTCTGTGGTGAGTTTCAACACACTCTCTTAAGACTGTTTATCTTATAAATAACAACTCTCTGTATTTAGGCAGTGTCCACATCTGGTTGTCGACAATCAGTTCCAGTTTGTCGATGTGGTAACGAATCTCTTCCAGAGCCGGCACGATGGTGTCGTGGTAAGCAATGGCTTTTTCGCGTTCACTTTCTATCTTATTTGCCACTTTGCGGGCTTCGATCATTGCGTCTACATGTTCCTTGATGAAAGCGGTACGGTCGGCAATCTCTTCAATCAGTTCCAGGTTCTTGGCAGAAAGTCGGGCTGCTTTCTCTTCCGGAAAGAGGGATTTCATTTTATATACATTATCTATCAGGTCTGTCTGGTACTGTGTAGCAACAGGGATGATATGGTTCATGGCCAGATCACCCAATACGCGGGCTTCAATCTGGATTTTCTTGGTATAAGTTTCCCATTTCACTTCGTTGCGGGCCTTCAGTTCTTTCCGGTTCATCACGCCCACAGTTTCGAACATGGCTATCGTTTCGGGGCGCAGATAGTTGTCGAAGATGACAGGAACGCTTGTTTCACAATCCAGACCGCGACGGGCGGCTTCTTTTTTCCATTCGTCGCTGTATCCGTTGCCGTCGAAATGAATGGCTTTGCATTCCTTGATATATTTCCGGATCACGTCGAGAATGGCCGAAATCTTGGGCTCTCCCTTCTCAATCTGCTTGTCTACATCTTTCTTAAACCGTTTCAACTGGTCGGCGACAGCCGCGTTCAGGGCTATCATTGCGCTGGCACAGTTGGCTTCGGACCCTACGGCACGGAATTCGAAACGGTTTCCGGTGAATGCGAAAGGTGAAGTACGGTTCCGGTCCGTATTGTCAATCAGCAATTCGGGTATCTGTGGGATGTCCAGCTTCATGCCCTGTTTGCCGCTCAGGCTGATCAGGTCATCTTTCGTACTTTCTTCAATGTGTTCCAACACTTGTGAAAGCTGCTTGCCCAAGAAAGAGGAGATGATGGCGGGAGGTGCTTCGTTGGCTCCCAGCCGGTGTGCATTGGTGGCACTGGAGATGGATGCTTTCAGAAGTCCGTTATGGTGATAAACAGCCATCAGTGTATTGACGACGAATGTTACGAAACGCAGGTTATCTTCCGGAGTCTTGCCCGGAGCCATCAGCAGGATGCCGGTGTCCGTGCCCAGCGACCAGTTGTTGTGTTTGCCCGATCCGTTGACACCTTTGAACGGTTTTTCGTGGAGCAGTACACGGAAGCCGTGGCGGCGGCTAACTTTGCGCATCAGGGACATGATCAGCAGGTTGTGGTCATTGGCCAGGTTGCACTCTTCGAAGATAGGGGCCAGCTCAAACTGATTGGGCGCTACTTCGTTGTGGCGCGTTTTTACGGGGATGCCCAGTTTCAATGCTTCCACTTCCAGATCTTTCATGAAAGCGGCTACGCGGGTGGGGATGGCACCAAAGTAATGGTCTTCGAGCTGTTGGTTCTTGGCGCTGTCATGCCCCATCAGGGTACGTCCGGTCAGCAGCAGGTCCGGACGGGCGGCGTATAAGCCTTCGTCTACCAGGAAGTACTCTTGTTCCCATCCCAGGTAGGCATATACTTTTTTTACATCCGGATTGAAGTAACGGCAAACGGCTACAGCAGCTTTGTCTACTGCCCTCAGCGCTTTCAGTAACGGTGCTTTGTAATCGAGCGATTCACCTGTATAGGCGATGAAGATAGTCGGTATGCACAGCGTATCGTCTACAATGAAAGCGGGTGAGGAGGGGTCCCATGCACTGTAACCACGAGCTTCGAAAGTGTTGCGGATACCTCCGTTCGGGAAAGACGAGGCATCCGGTTCCTGCTGAACCAGCAGTTTTCCGGTGAATTCTTCCATCATCCCCCCTTTTCCATCATGTTCTACAAAAGCGTCGTGCTTTTCGGCAGTGCCTTCGGTCAGTGGAGCAAACCAATGGGTATAGTGTGTGGCCCCCATCTCGATGGCCCATTTCTTCATACCGGCTGCAACCTCGTCGGCGATACTGCGATCCAGTGGTGCGCCGTTGTCAATCACATCGGTGAGTTTGCTGAACACATGGCTTGGCAGGTACTTAAACATCTTTTCCTTGTTGAAAACGTACATCCCGAAGTATTCCGACGGGCGTTCGGTGGGAGTTGCCACTTCTACGGCTTTTTTCTTAAAGGCCGTTTCTACGACTCTGAATCTGAGTTTTGACATAATGATTGAATTATTTATAAACTGTTTGGGTTTTGATTCACCACAGATTACACGGATTTCCACAGATTTTTAAATCTTAATCATCAACGGAATAATTCTTTAATCCGCGTCAATCTGTGGTGAAACCGTATTCATCTCTGCTTTGTATTCATGTTACCCGTATCACATGAAAGCTTTACAGCCAGTTTTTGATGCGCCGCATTGCCTCGATGCAATCGTTTCGTTCGCCGAATGCCGTCAGGCGGATGTAACCTTCTCCGCTGGGGCCGAAACCGACTCCCGGAGTTCCCACTACATTGGCTTCGTACAACATCTGGTCGAAGAAACGCCACGAACTGGTTCCATTGGGAGTCTTTACCCACAAATAAGGTGCGTTTACTCCTCCGTATACTTTCAGTCCGGTGGATTCCAGTCCTTCTTTCATGATGCGGGCGTTTGTCATATAATAATTGATCGTTTCCTGTATCTGTTCTTTCCCCTCGGGGCTATAAACCGCCTCTGCGGCACGTTGGGTGATATAAGACGTTCCGTTGAACTTGGTGCATTGGCGGCGGTTCCACATCCGGTTCAGGGGGATACGTTCTCCCTCGAGTGTGGCTGCCGTCAGCTCTTTCGGCACAACGGTATATCCGCAGCGTATTCCGGTGAAACCTGCTGTTTTCGAGAAGCTGCGGAATTCGATGGCACATTTCTTGGCTCCTTTGATTTCGTAGATAGAGTGGGGGATATCCGGTTCCCGAATGTAGGCCTCGTAAGCTGCGTCAAACAGGATCAGGGTATCATTAGCCAGTGCGTAATCCACCCATTTCTTCAGTTCGGCTTTTGTCAGCGTTGTACCGGTGGGATTATTGGGATAACAGAGGTAGACGATGTCGATGCGTTTCTCCGGAATGGCCGGGATGAAATGATTTTCGGCGGTGCAAGGCATATAAGTGACGTTGCTCCATTTGCCACTTTCGGTATCCAGCACTCCGGCACGTCCGCACATCACATTGCTGTCGATATAAACCGGATAAATGGGATCTGTGACCCCTACGCTGTTGTCGTGACGGAGAATGTCTCCGATATTACCCGTATCACTTTTGGCGCCGTCGTTGATAAATACTTCCGTAGGCGAAAGATGGATACCCCGTGGAGCATAGTCGTTTTTGATAATGGCCTCAATCAGGAAATCGTATCCTTGTTCGGGACCGTATCCGCGAAAGGTTTCGGTAGACGTCATCTCTTCGACTGCCTTGTGCATGGCCTCGATGCAGGCATTCGGAAGGGGACGGGTCACATCGCCGATCCCCAGCCGGATGATGTCCTGCTTCGGGTGTGTTATTTTAAAAGTATTGACTTTCTTCGCTATGTCCGAGAACAAGTAGCTTCCCGGTAATTTCAAAAAATGTTCGTTTACTAATGCCATATTGTTCTTGTTTTAAGTTTGAAATGTTATTCCTGAAAACTAAATCTTTATACCTTATCAAATGGACTGATACCTGAAATCCATTAACTATTCTCTTAGTTCTATTGTTCCGTCGAATACTTTAACTGCCGGTCCGGTCATGTATACATGGTCTGTTGCTTCGTCCCATTCTATAGTCAGTGTGCCTCCGTCCATCACGATATCTACGGTTCGTCCCGTCCGTCCGGTGAGATGGGCCGCTACGGCTGTTGCACAGGCGCCTGTCCCGCAGGCCTGTGTAATGCCCGATCCCCTTTCCCACACCCGCATACGGATCTTGTTTTCTCCTGTTATCTGTGCAAACTCCACGTTCGTACGGTCGGGGAAAAGCGGATGTCTTTCCAGCTTCGGGCCGATCTCCGGAAGGTCTATACTCCGGATATCGTCCACGAAGGTGACGAGGTGCGGATTCCCCATCGATACTTGCGTGGAGACGAATGGAAATTTGTTGTCGAAATCTATTGTTCCGGTTTCCAGTGGTACACCCATATCAACCGTTACGGCTTTTACCGTTTGGGCTTCAAGGTGCAGTTTCAGCACTTTGATACCCGAGAGGGTTTCCAAGGTGATGATGTTTTTTGAGGTCAGTCCGTATTCATAAAGATACTTGCCGATGCACCGGCTTGCGTTACCGCACATCATTGCTTCCGAACCGTCGGCATTGAATATGCGCATGCTGAAATCTGCTTTGTCCGAATGACCGATCAAAACGAGCCCGTCACTGCCGATCCCCGTATGGCAGGCACTCCATTCGATGGCTGTTTTACCGGGATTGCGGATAGGAAACCTGAGGGTATTTACATAGATGTAATCGTTTCCTGCCCCATGCATTTTGGCGAATTGAATCGTTCTTGTCATTTTGATCTGTATTAATCGATTGATGTATCCTTTTGTTTTATTACTATGCAAAGATATGACTTTTTGTTTTGTATTTCTATTAAAAGCATGTCTTATATCTATTTATTTTAAGAAATCTTTCACTTTTTGATATTTCTGCCTGTTTTTACTTCTGAATTGAAATAAGAATGCTGCGTATTTTTAATAAACTGTAATGAAGCGATTTTGTTCTGTGTCTCTTTTAGGATTTTGGGATAGGATGGATGAATTGATTTAGATCAATTGGGCATCTTTATAAAAGAGGAAAGAGGCTCCATCCTGACAGAATGAAACCTCTTTCTTCTTAAATGCTTTCTTTTTGTGTGCGGCTAACCGGACTGTATCAAAATATGTATTTGAGTCCGAAGTTGGATACAGTTAAATCTCTGTATCAATGATGGAGGAGATAAAACAATTTCAAATGTCTAAGATATGTAATGCTTTTAGTAGTTTAACCAAAGTTTCAACTGAGGTATTTTATCACGGCTGACGATTATCTTATCTTTAAAAGGAGGTTTTACATGTAAAATGGCTTTTCCCAGAAAATACGATTCAATCCGCTCAATAGCGTTAATACTGATCACTGTCTGCCGGCTACTTCGGAAAAAGATATCCGGATTGAGTTGTTCCATCAGCCTGTCCAGAGAGAGATCGATAATATGTTCCCTGTTTTGCTTGGTAACGGCAAAAGTTATTTTGTTTTCAGAATAGAAATAGGCGATATCTTCAACTTGCAGGGTAAAAAGTTTATCTTCGCCTGATATAAGAAAACGGGTGCGATACTTTTTGCACGGATTGGCTATGTTTTGTAAAATGTCTATTAGATCGGTTGTCTTTTGCTCCTGTACCAGATATTTGGTGGTAAGATGTTCGAACTTGGCAATAGCTTCTTCCAGCCGGACACTGTCTATCGGTTTAAGTAAATAGTCAATGCTATTGACGGCAAAAGCCCTAATAGCATATTCATCGTATGCAGTGGTAAAGATGATAGTGCTCTCCGGACGTGCTTGTTCGATAAATGTGAATGAAATGCCGTCTGTCAGTTGTATATCAAGAAAAACAATATCCGGATGTGGATTCTTATTAAACCATTCTACACTTTTTTCTACACTGCCGGGCAATATCGTGACTTGCCATTCGGGACGTATTTCATTTATGATCTTATTCAATCGGCGGGCCGCCGGAATTTCGTCTTCAATAATAACAGCTGTAATTTTATTCATTTAATAGGGGAACTTTAACGGTGAAATAATTAGTATTACTTTCTATGAGGATATTCTTATCGCATATCAGGCGATAGCGGATTGAAAGATTCTTTAGCCCCATTCCCGTAGTAGCTACATTGGGCTTTACTCTAATTTCATTGGTTACCGCCAACATACCACTTTGTTGTTCGTAATCAATCAGTATCTTCATCGGATAATCCATATTAATAATGTTGTGTTTAATGACGTTTTCTACTAATAACTGTAGGGCCAACGAAGGTAACTTCAAATCGTAATTGTGTAACTCTACCTTGTTATCGATTCGGATACAATCTCCTAAACGAACTTTATGAAGAAAGATGTAGGAATCAATGAAAGACAATTCCGATTTTAAAGTAACCAAGCGCTGTTGCTGGCTTTGTAATATATACCGGTATACGTCGGACAAGCGCTGGGTGAATAGAACGGCGTTTCGGGGAGAATATTCTATTTCGGAGATAAGCGTATTGAGGCTGTTGAAAAGAAAATGCGGATTCAGTTGATTCTGTAAGGCTACGTATTGGGCTTTTATGGAAGCTTCTTCAAATTGCTCTGCCTTTTCGTGCAAAAGAACCAATTGCCTGTAGAAGTTGATAGTCAAGGTTAGATTGGTTATCACCATTTCTACTAACCAGACCAGGGCTATTATTCTTAATCCTCGGCCTTTTAGGATAAAAGGTTCGGGAACCTCAAATATGGCTTTTACTATTGACCAGACCAGATAATTCATCAAAAACAGTATGATCGCAGTAAGGATGCAGTCAATAATTAATCGATCTTTGCGTTTGACCAGGAACTGGAAACTGCGCTTCTGCCAGTTGTGAATCATCAATACTCCGAAACCAACCAGATTAAAGGCGGCAAGTATCAATATGAACGACTTAAAAGAAATCAATACTTCCAAATGCTTCGGAGTCAAGTCGGAGTACAGCACGAGAAACAGATATGAAAAAGATGCTAACCCTGAGAATAGCAAGCCATTGAACAAATGATTGTATTTTTGTCGCATATTGATTGTAGATTTTATGTGTATATTACAAATTTAGTAAAAAAAACAAGAGGAGGCACAAAATATCACAATGGTTCTGGGCAACCTCTTGTTTCTCGAAAAATAGTATAAACAAATGCCTATGCGGAAACTGGCGTTATTCTCTTATTCCGTAATTCCGTCCGGTAATTCACTTTTATGGATAATGTAATTATTACTTTAATACTTGATTATGGCCTGAAAACAATCTTTTTACCTTAAAGTGATGTACCTTTGAAAACGTTAGCTTTAGTCAAAGGAAGTAAACTTCCGGTCAGTGTGAAACGATTTGAATTGAAGTTCGGACTTATATCTACCGACGCATTATTACTTCCCTTGTCCAAGCGAATGTTTACTTGTGCGGATATTCCGGTTCCCATTACGCTCATTGATACGAATATATTTCCTTTTTTGTCGGTAGTCTGTTTGTAGTTGGAGGTACTACCTTCGACGGTGATACCACCCAAACCGTTAGGACCGCTAACGGGTATGTTGAAAGCTACCTGAACCACGGCCTTGTCATCTTTTACTGCTACAAAATTTGTATTCGAAGAAACGAAGGCCGATGTACCGTGCTTAAATATCACATGGTCGGCCTCTAAAATGAAATTTTTCATGGTAATTGCCTGTTTGGCTTCATCAAATAATGCTTGATCCAGTAATTCCTGTTCAGCTTTCTTTTGTTTACGTGTCATTTCTTTTGCTGTTTGTGCCTGTACATTTCCCAGACAAACGAATAACAGCAACACCGGTAATACTGATAACTTTTTCATGATTCTAATTTTTTAAAGTTATATATTTTCTTTTGCTCAAAGATAGAACGTTTGCTTTATTTTTTTTCAAGTTTATTTTCTGAATTGTAAACGGTAGTTGCTAAATTGTAAATATGGTATGCTGAATCGTAAAAGTAACATTTTAAATAGATACGGAATGGTTTTTGTAGCTATGAGACACGAAGTCGGGATTGAAAAAACTCCCTTGAGTGGGCGTGTACTCACTCAAGGGAGAATTAAAAAAATGATTGGATACGGAGATTTATTTTTTCAACAGATTTTGCAGTTGTACCGGTTCATTGGTGGTGATGAAATCTACTTTACGATCGATCAGCCATTTCATGTCATCCGTCTTGTTCACAGTCCAGGCATTCACTTTCATGCCCAAATCATGGCATTCCCGGATCCATTCGGGATGTTTGCGGAATACTGTGTAATGATAGTCCGGCCCGGCACATCCTAATTCTTTCAGCTCCTTGGGTGACAGGTTACCGTCAAGATAGTAGACGGGAGTGCCTTCCGGAGCCAAGCGGATAAATTCTTTTGTGGCATGCAGGGAGAAGGTGATGTATTCCATCCGTTCCTCCAGTCCCATGTCTTTGACCAGGGCAACGATTTTTTCGATGGCTTTCGTTTCGCGGAGTGGGGTGCTGTGTGCTTTCAGCTCAAGAATCAACCGGGTGTGTAGCGGTTGTGCCGCTTTCAAGTATTTGGCAAGGGTAGGCAGGCTCTCCCCATTATCCAGTTTGATGGCTGTCAGTGCGGTGGAAGGTGAGTTTTCCATCCTTTTCCCTTTGAATGTGGGATCATGGTTGACCACTAACTGGTCATCGGCTGCCAGCCATACATCAAACTCCGAACCATAGCATCCGATGGAGTCGGCTTTTAGCAAGGCGGCGATACTGTTTTGCGCAGAACCCTCGGTTTTCCAGAATCCGCGATGGGCAATAACCTGGGTTTGTGCAGAGACATTATATGCCGAGAAAAGCAAGGCAGAGGCAAGCAGAAGTTTTTTTATTTTCATATATTTCAGTTTTTGGTTCGCCTTCAAAGATATAAAAAGTAACGCAAATGAGCTGTGGAAGGATGCTAATCTGCGTTAAACAAAGCTATAATTTTCTTAGGGTGTAGCCATCCATACGGTAGGGCTACACCCTGATGCCCGGATGGCTACACCCTGATGCCCGGATGGCTACACCCTTTACCTGCCGGGGCTACACCCTGTTTTCAGTATGCTTCTTTATGGACGCCTTTCACGGCACGTCCGCTGGGATCGTTCAGGTTCTTGAATGCGGTATCCCATGCCAGAGCTTCGGCACTGGAACATGCTACGCTGGGAACACTGGGGACACTGCGGGCGGCACTTTCGCTGGGGAAGTGCTCTTCGAAGATGCTGCGATAGTAATATTCTTCCTTGTTCATCGGGGGATGAACCGGAAAGCGTTCGGCCGCATGAGCCATTTGTTCGTCACTGACGGCTGCTGCGGTGACCTCTTTCAGCGTGTCTATCCAGCTGTATCCCACACCGTCACTGAACTGCTCTTTCTGACGCCATGCCACACTGGCGGGGAGGAGGGATTCAAAGGCTTCACGCACCACTTTCTTTTCGATCACTTTTCCCGGAGCCATTTTTACCTCGGGGGCAAGCCGCATGGCCACATCCAGAAATTCTTTGTCGAGGAAAGGCACACGTCCTTCCACTCCCCACGCTGCCAGGCTCTTATTGGCGCGAAGACAATCGTATAGATGCAGTTTAGACAGTTTGCGTACAGTCTCTTCGTGAAAGGTACGGGCATCCGGTGCTTTGTGGAAGTAGAGGTAACCGCCGAAGATTTCGTCGGCTCCTTCACCGCTTAGTACCATCTTGATGCCCATCGACTTGATGACACGTGCCAATAGATACATCGGTGTGGAAGCCCGGACGGTAGTGACATCGTATGTCTCGATGAAATAAATGACATCCCGGATTGCATCGAGCCCTTCCTGAAGGGTGTAGTTTATTTCGTGATGAACAGTACCGATGTATTCGGCCACTTCACGTGCCTTGACTAAGTCCGGTGCACCCTTCAGCCCGACAGCAAAGGAGTGGAGCTGCGGCCACCAGGCATCGCTTGCACCGTCCGTTTCAATACGTTTGGCTGCATACTTCTTGGCAATGGCAGAGATAACAGAGCTGTCCAGTCCGCCCGAAAGAAGTACTCCGTAAGGTACGTCGGACATCAGCTGGCGGTGTACTGCTTCTTCAAGAGCGTCATGAATCTGCCGGCAGGGAGAGGTGCCGTTTTCTTTCGCCACTTTTTCATAATCCATCCAGTCGCGGGTATACCAGCGTTTCATTTTTCCTTCTTTACTGTGATAGTAGTGTCCGGGAAGGAAGGGCTCGTACTCGTCGCAGAATCCTTCGAGTGCCTTGAGCTCGCTGCCAAAGTAGATGTGTCCTTCGGAATCTTTTCCTATATATAAAGGTATTACTCCGATGGGGTCACGGGCGATCAGGTATTCATCTTTCTCTTCATCATAAAGGGCGAAAGCAAAAATACCGTTGAGATCCTCAAGGAAACGGATGCCTTTGTCGCGGTAAAGTGCAAGGATCACTTCACAGTCACTTCCAGTCTGGAACTCGTAACGGCCGGCATACCGGGCACGGATGTCACGGTGATTATAAATTTCGCCATTGACGGCCAGTACCAGTTTCCGGTCGGGCGAGTAAAGGGGCTGTCCTCCGCTTTGAGGGTCGACGATAGAAAGGCGCTCGTGTGCCAGGATGGCACTTCCACCACAATAAATTCCACTCCAGTCGGGTCCCCGATGCCGGATTTTCCGTGCCATCTGTAAGGCTTTGCTTCTGAGTTCTCTGCTCTGAATTTTTATATTAAAAATTCCTGCTATTCCACACATAATCGTAATTGTTTTAAAGGGTTAATGTCTGATGATGAATAAACTACGTGCTGTTCACCGCTTGGCGTTTAAATATTTTTCTATCTCTGTCGCTGCTGTACGTCCGCTTGCCATGGCACGCACCACAAGGCTTGCGCCTGTTGCCGCGTCTCCGGCGATGAATACGTTTTCGGCAAATACTGGCTGTTCGGGTTTGAGGAATCCCATCGCTAATAAAACCATATCTGCTTCGATTATTTCCTTTTTTCCGGTCGGCTTCATAATAGAGCGTTCGTTGACGGGGTCCGGTAACCATTCCACTTCTTCCACTTCCACTCCGGTGACTTTACCGTTCTTTCCGAGGAACCGGTTGGAAGTCAGGCTCCAGCGACGGATACAGCCTTCTTCGTGGCTGGAGGTGGTTTTCAGTACAGCCGGCCATTGTGGCCACGGAGTGGCAGGATTATGGGCAACAGGGGGCTTGGGCATGATTTCGATTTGTGTCACGCAGGCCGCCCCTTGACGAACGCTCGTGCCGATACAATCGGAGCCTGTGTCTCCGCCACCGATGACCAGCACTTTTCGGCCTTTCGCATTTACTTGCCCGTCTTTGGAAAAAGTCTCTCCTTCAATGATTCGGTTTTGTCCGCTCAACAGCTCAAGAGCGAAATGGATTCCTTTCAACTCGCGTCCCGGAATGGGCAGATCCCGGGGTGTTTCCGCTCCGGTGCAGATGCAATAGGCATCGAAATCGGAAGTGCGACTCTCTGGAGTGAGTTTATGCGTGTCGATCTCGGTCCCCATTCTGAATTCAATGCCTTCCGCTTCCAGGAGCTTCATCCGGCGGTCGATAATGACTTTATTCAGTTTGAAATTGGGGATTCCGTAGCGAAGTAATCCACCCGGAGCTGCTGCTTTATCGAAAACGGTGACGGCATACCCCGAGCGGTTCAAGCGGTTGGCAACCGTCAGTCCGGCAGGGCCGGAACCGATGACGGCTACCCGTTTTCCATTTCGTTTGGGAATTGCCGGCATGATATAACCTTCTCGGAAAGCTGCTTCCACGATGGCTGCTTCATTTTCACGGATGGTGACAGGGGCGTCACACGATAGCTTCAGTACGCACGACTTCTCACAGAGTGCCGGGCAGATGCGTCCGGTAAACTCCGGGAAGTCGCACGTGGCAGACAATATCTGGTAGGCCTCACGCCATTTTCCCTTGTAGAGTGCGTCTTGCCATTCGGGTTGCTTGTTGCCCAACGGACAAGCCCAATGGCAGAAGGGGACACCGCAATCCATGCAGCGTGAAGCCTGAAGTTTGCGGTCACTTGTGTTGAGGGTCTGTTCCACCTCACTGAAATCAGTGATGCGCTCGTGTACGGGGCGGTATCCGGCCTCGTGACGGGGAATATTTAAGAATGCTTTTGGATCTCCCATTTTGATTTACGATTTTATAGTTTACGATTGAGATTGGTATCTGATATACAGGTTCGGCGGCTTATCTAATAGTCTCTCTGCATATCTGCGATTTTCTGTTGCAGTTTCCGCATCTGTTCTTCCTGCAACACCTTTTTATATTCGATCGGTACCACCTGGATGAATTCGTCCACGCAGTGATTCCAATTGTCGAGCATGGTGCGTGCCAGTTTTGAGTCTGTATAGAGATAATGTTGGCGGATCAGTTCATGAAGTTCTTTGCGATAGCCGGCTTCTTCGATCAGTGAAAGTTCCACCATCTCCATGTTGCAGAAATAGTCGAAGTTTCCTTCTTTGTTCCATACATAGGCTACGCCGCCCGACATGCCGGCTGCAAAGTTGCGTCCGGTCTGTCCCAACACGACCACCCGTCCGCCGGTCATGTATTCGCAACAATGGTCACCCACACCTTCGACAACAGCGACGGCTCCGGAGTTTCTCACCGCAAAACGTTCGCCCGCACGTCCATTGATGTATACTTCACCACTGGTGGCTCCGTATAGCAGGGTGTTTCCGGCAATGGTGTTTTCTTCCGCTTCGAAATTGCTCCGTACCGGTGGAAGTACGGCGATACGTCCGCCACTCAATCCTTTTCCCAAATAGTCGTTGGCTTCGCCCTCCAGCTTGAAGTTGACTCCCGGTACAAGGAAGGCACCGAATGACTGTCCGGCGGAACCTTTGAATTTGACGTTCAGCGTATGTTCCGGCAGACCTTTTTCTCCATACCGGGTAGCGATGGCACCTGAGAGCATGGCACCGCACGCGCGGTCAGTGTTGGCAATGGTATATTCCAGAGAGACTTCCCGTTGGCGTTCGATGGCTTCGCGGGCGGCATGGATTATTTCCACATCTTTCACCGCCGAGATACCGTGGTCCTGATTGGTGGTATGCAGAATGGCAGCCCGGTTGTCAACCCGTGCCAGCAACCTGCTGAAGTCAATCAGGCTGTGCTTGGGGAGCATATCTTGGGGGGTGCGTTCGATCAGGTCCGTCCGTCCGATAATGTCGTCCAGCTTTTCGACACCTATTTCCGCAAGATACTCGCGTACCTCCTGTGCCAGGAAAGTGAAGAAGTTCACCAGGTATTCGCTGCGTCCGTGGAAGCGTCTACGTAATTCTTCATTTTGTGTGGCCACGCCTACCGGGCAAGTATTCTGATGACACTTGCGCATCATGACACATCCCAGAACAATCAGGGCAGAGGTGGCAAATCCAAACTCTTCGGCTCCCAACATTGCCATCAGGATGATGTCCCGTCCGGTTTTCAGCTGTCCGTCCACTTGGAGCATGACTTGACCTCTCAGTCCGTTCAGCACCAGGGTTTGCTGGGTTTCACTCAATCCTAATTCGGGTGGGATGCCGGCGTAACGGATGGAAGAGGCGGGTGAAGCTCCTGTTCCGCCTTCGGCACCGGAGATGACGATCAGGTCGGCTTTGGCCTTGGCTACACCTGCGGCAATGGTGCCGACTCCGCTTTCGGCTACCAGTTTGACACTGATTCTCGCCCGGGGATTTACGTTTTTCAAGTCGAAGATAAGTTGTGCCAGATCTTCGATTGAATAAATATCATGGTGAGGAGGAGGGGAAATCAGCGAGATGCCCGGTATGGAGTGACGGGTACGGGCTATCACTTCGTCCACCTTATAGCCGGGCAACTGTCCGCCTTCGCCCGGCTTGGCGCCTTGTGCAATCTTGATCTGTATTTCATCCGCGTTTACCAGATATTCGGCAGTCACGCCAAAACGTCCCGAAGCTACCTGTTTGATGGCACTTCTCAGGTTTGTTCCGTCCGGACGCGGGGTGAATCGCTTGGCATCTTCACCTCCTTCACCGGTATTGCTCCGTCCGTGAATGGCATTCATGGCGATGGCCATTGTCTCGTGTGCTTCCCGGCTGATCGAACCGTAACTCATGGCACCGGTAACAAAACGTTTCATGATGTTTTCAACGGGCTCTACCTTGTCGATAGAGATAGGCGACCGTTTGAATCCCAGGAAATCGCGCAGAAAGATGGGCATTTCTTTTTCATCTGCCATTTGTGTAAACTCTTTGAATTTCTTGTAGCTGCCCAGGCGGGTTGCCAGTTGCAGGGCACTGATCGTTTCCGGATTCCAGGCATGTTTTTCCCCGTCTTTTCGGAAAGAGTATAAGCCTTTGTTGGGCAGAATGTCATCACTGTTTTCCGCTGCGAATCCTTCATTGTGGAAAGCGATGGCATCTTTGGCTATCTCTTCAAGCCGGATGCCGCCGATGGTAGAGGGCAGGCCGCCGAAACAAGCCTTGCTCAGTTCTTCGCTTAATCCTATAGCTTCGAATATTTTTGCTCCCCGGTATGAACGGATGGTACTGATCCCCATTTTACTCATGATTTTGAAGAGCCCTTTGCAGATGGCTTTGATGTAGTTCTTTTCTGCTGTGGCATAATCGAGTTGGATATCTTTACCGGTAACGAGCTTGTCGAGAATGGCAAAGGCCATGTAGGGGTTCAATGCGCTGGCTCCGAAGCCAAGTAGCAGGGCTGCATGCATCACTTCGCGTATCTCGCCGCTTTCTACTACCAGAGCAGTCTGGACACGTTTGCCCACTGAGATCAGATAATGATGCACTGCACTGACGGCCAGTAAGGATGGAATGGCAGCATGTGTGGCATCGACCTCTCTGTCGGTCAGTACGATGTAGTTGACTCCCTCTGCGACGGAGGCTTCTGCCTGCTTGCACAGGGCGGTCAGTGCCTCTTGAAGTCCGGTTTTTCCTTTATCAGCCTCAAACAGCATGGGCAGCTTTACCGTTTTGAATCCTTTATACCGGATATTGCATAAGATATCCAGTTGGGCATTGTTCAGTACAGGGTGGTTGAGGCGCACCATTTTGCAATGACTCTCGCTGGGGGTGAGAATGTTCATGCCCACAGCACCGATATATTCCGTCAGCGACATCACCAATTCCTCGCGGATGGGATCGATGGGAGGGTTTGTCACTTGTGCAAATTGTTGCCGGAAGTAATTGTACAAGAGTTGTGGTTTATCCGAGAGTACGGCCAGGGGGGTGTCGTTGCCCATCGAATTGATAGGTTCGGCCCCTCCGGTCGCCATCGGGGTGATGATCTTTTCGATGTCTTCTTTTGAATAGCCGAAGGTACGTAGCATGCGGCCGTAGTTCTCTACACTGTGTGATACTTTGCGTCCACTTTTCAGTTCATTCAGTTCAATCCGGTTGTTGGCGAGCCAGGTACGGTAAGGCTTGGCCTCCGCCAACTGTTTTTTCAGTTCACCATCGTAGTAGATCTCACCTTTTTCGGTGTCTACCAGCAATATCTTGCCCGGTTGCAGGCGTCCTTTCTCTTTGATATCTCCGGGTTCGAAGTCCATTACGCCGACTTCGGAGGCCACTACCATCATGTTGTTGTGAGTAATCAGATAGCGGGCGGGGCGTAGTCCGTTACGGTCGAGCATACCTCCCGCATAGCGACCGTCGCTGAACAGCAGGGCAGCCGGTCCGTCCCATGGTTCCATCAGAATGGAGTGATATTCGTAGAATGCTTTCAGGTCTTCGCTGATCGGATTCTTTTCGTTGAATGACTCCGGTACCAACATAGCCATGGCATGTGGCAAGCTGAGGCCGGACATTACCAGGAACTCGAGTACGTTATCTAAAGAGGCGCTGTCACTTCCACCCGGCTGGATGATGGGGCGGAGCTCCCTGATATCACCCAAGGTAGGTGAGGAGAGTACGCTTTCCCTTGCTTCCATCCACCCCCGGTTACCGCGAATGGTATTTATTTCACCGTTGTGTGCCAGTAGACGGAAGGGTTGCGCCAGTCCCCATGTGGGAAACGTGTTGGTGCTGAAACGTGAGTGTACCAATGCAAGTCCGCTGGTGAAATAGTTGTTTGTCAGATCGGGGAAATAACTACGCAACTGTAAGGATGACAACATACCTTTATATATGATGCTTTTGGTAGACAGCGACACAATGTAAAAGTCGTCTTTTGCCGGGACAGATGATTTGCGTATCCGGTTTTCAATCCTTTTTCTTATCACATAGAGTTTGCGGTCGGCTGTCTCCGTTTCCGTAAATCCGGTGATGAATATCTGTTTGATGTCCGGTTCGGCTGTTCGTGCCGATTCACCCAATATGTCCGGGCAAGTGGGTACATTGCGCAGGTGCATCAGTGTTAATCCTTCTTTTTCAATCTCCTCGATAATAATACTCAGAATGGTTGCCCGGTCTTCTTCGTTTTTGGGGAGGAAAATCAAACCTGTTCCGTATTTCCCTTTTTCGGGGACAGGTATGCCTTGTAACAAGATAAATTCATGAGGAATCTGGAGCATGATGCCTGCGCCGTCTCCTGTTTTGTTATCCGCTCCTTCGGCACCACGGTGACGCATGTTTTCCAGTACTTTTAGTGCGGACTCCACAATGTCGTGCGATTTTCCCCCGTCAATGTTCACCAACATACCCACTCCGCAGGCATCATGTTCGTTCATTGCATGATAGAGACCCAACTGTTCGGGCAGTCGTTGACAGGGCAACTCTTTTGTTTCGTTGTTAAAAAGTTCTTGTTCCTTCATTCTGTTTAGCTTTATTATACGATAATACCTGTTTGTTGTATCAAAATGTTTGGCAAAAATAGGAATTTAATTTCATTGTGATATGTATGGCGCACCTTTGTGTGACACTAATTCTCTTTTTAGTTTTTTAATATTTCAGATCGTAAGTAAATTAACTACTTTTTGTTTCAAACTGTAACTTGCTTCCATTATATCATTAAACGATTGTAATCTCTTTCTTTTTGAGACTGAAATAATAGATAAATTAACGTTTTGATATTAAAACAACTTTTTTGTACGTTTATGTCAAATATTTATAGGAAAACTAATCTTTATGTTATTTAGATTATGTATCTTTGCACGCGAAAACAAAAAAGGATAATATGTGTGGAATGGTAGGCTATATTGATATGTATCAGCCGAAAGGCGAAGCATCTGTTTTTATTGCTAACGGCAATCTTGAAATTTCCACCGTTATCCTCCAAGAATTTCTATCCCAAAGTTATACTTCCTGTAACAGTACCTGTACAGAGATCCCCGTTCATTTCGTTTCATGTTTCCTGCAGAGTTACCGGTTTTGTAAGACCGATAATCTATGTATCGGAAGTCCGGAAACATTAAAGTGCTTTAAACCGTTGATAATTAGTGTACCTTTGCCCGTGATGTATCGTTATGGGTCGGGAAGGCACGACAGACCGACCGGGATAGGAGGAAAAGAGTGTGATTATGGTGTGAGTTCAATAACCGATTGTAATATAGTTAAATCGAAAATAGATGGAACAACTGAAACATGAATGTGGCGTTGCCATGATTCGTTTGCTTAAACCGCTGGAGTATTACGAAAAGAAGTACGGGACATGGATGTATGGGCTCAATAAGCTCTACCTGCTGATGGAAAAACAGCATAACCGTGGGCAGGAAGGTGCCGGACTGGCATGTGTGAAACTGGAAGCAAATCCGGGTGAAGAGTATATGTTCCGTGAACGGGCGTTGGGTTCCGGTGCCATCACTGAAATTTTTGAAACGGTGCAGGCCAACTTCAAGGATCTGACCGGGGAGCAATTGCACAATGCCGGGTTTGCCAAGCGTACACTGCCCTTTGCGGGGGAAGTATACATGGGACATCTGCGTTATTCGACCACCGGAAAATCCGGCATATCCTATGTCCATCCATTTCTCAGAAGGAACAACTGGCGGGCGAAGAACCTTGCCCTTTGCGGTAACTTCAACATGACAAATGTGGACGAAGTGTTTGCCCGTATCACTGCCATCGGACAACATCCGCGTAAGTATGCCGATACTTATATCATGCTCGAACAGGTGGGGCACAGACTCGACCGGGAAGTGGAACGACTGTTCAATCAGGCCGAGGCCGAAGGACTGACCGGTATGGGCGTGACGCATTATATTGAGGATCATATGGATCTTGCAAACGTGTTGCGTACATCGAGCAAGGAATGGGATGGAGGATATGTGATGTGCGGACTGACCGGAAGCGGAGAGAGCTTTGCGTTGCGCGACCCGTGGGGGATCCGCCCGGCATTCTGGTATCAGGATGAAGAAATTGCGGTGCTTGCCAGTGAACGTCCGGTGATTCAGACTGCACTCAATGTTCCGATAGGAGAAATAAAGGAATTGCAACCGGGGCAGGCACTTCTTATCAGCAAAGAGGGAAAACTGCGTACGGCACAGATCAACAAAGCGCGGGAGAAGAAAGCCTGTTCGTTTGAGCGGATTTACTTCTCACGGGGTAGTGACGCGGACATCTATAAGGAGAGAAAACAACTGGGTGAAAAGCTGGTGCCGAACATCCTGAAGGCAATTGATAATGATCTCGACCATACCGTATTCTCGTTCATACCGAATACGGCGGAGGTGGCATTTTACGGTATGCTTCAAGGGCTGGACGATTACTTGAATGAAGAAAAGGTACGACAGATTGCCAATCTGGGACATAATCCGGACCACGATGAACTGGAAGTGATTCTGTCTCGCCGTATCCGTTCGGAAAAGGTAGCGATCAAGGACATCAAACTACGTACTTTCATTGCCGAAGGTAATAGTCGGAACGATCTGGCGGCACACGTGTATGACATAACATACGGCAGCCTCCGGGCAGGTATCGACAATCTGGTGATTATCGATGACAGCATCGTCCGTGGCACCACATTGAAGCAAAGCATTATCGGTATCCTCGACCGTTTGGGACCGAAAAAGATAGTTATCGTTTCTTCCTCCCCGCAAGTTCGCTATCCGGACTATTACGGCATCGATATGGCGAAAATGTCTGAGTTCATCGCTTTCAAGGCGGCAATCGAACTATTGAAGGACCGGGATATGAAAGACGTGATCGCGGCAGCTTACCGGAAATCGAAAGATCAGGTAGGATTACCGAAGGAACAGATGGTAAACTACGTGAAGGAGATTTATGCTCCTTTCACCGACGAGGAAATCTCTGCTAAAATGGTGGAACTGCTGACGCCGAAGGGTACGAAGGCCAAGGTACAGATTGTCTACCAACCCCTTGAAGGATTGCACGAGGCATGTCCCAACCATACGGGAGACTGGTATTTCAGCGGTAATTATCCAACGCCGGGCGGAGTGAAACTGCTGAACGAAGCATTTATTAATTATATTGAACAGGTATATCAATTTTAAGAAAATCAGGATTTTACTACAGAGGATGCAGCGTACACAGTGGACCGGTTTATTTTAGATGTACTTTAAAATAAAAGATGAAACCTCTGCGAGCTTTGTATCCTTTGTGGTGGATTAAAACGAAGATAAGAATGAAGAATGTAACTTTGATCCTTGACGACGGGAGCCGTTTCCACGGCAAGTCGTTTGGCTACGAAAAGCCTGTGGCAGGTGAAGTCGTGTTTAATACCGCCATGACCGGTTATCCGGAGAGTCTGACCGACCCTTCGTATGCAGGGCAGCTGATGACACTGACTTATCCGCTGGTAGGCAACTATGGTGTGCCTCCTTTCAGTATGGAACCCAACGGGCTGGCTACATTCATGGAGAGCGAACGCATCCATGCCGAAGCCATCATCGTGAGCGATTACTCACAGGAATACAGCCATTGGAACGCAGTGGAAAGTCTGGCGGACTGGCTGAAACGGGAGCAGGTGCCGGGCATTACGGGCATCGATACCCGTGAGCTGACCAAAGTGCTGCGTGAACACGGAGTGATGATGGGACGGATTGTGTTTGACGATGAACCGGAAAATGCTCCGGAAGCTGTTTACAGCGGGGTGAACTACGTAGACAAGGTTTCCTGTAAAGAGGTGATCCGTTACAATGAAGGCGCGGGTAAGAAAAAAGTCGTACTGGTGGATTGCGGTGTAAAGACGAACATTATCCGCTGCTTGCTTCGTCGGGATGTGGAAGTGATTCGCGTGCCTTGGGATTATGATTTCAATCATCTGGAATTCGACGGACTCTTCATCTCCAACGGACCGGGTGACCCGGATACATGTGATGCTGCGGTGCAGAACATCCGCCGTGCCATGCAGAACCCGAAACTTCCTATTTTTGGTATCTGCATGGGTAACCAGTTGCTGAGCAAAGCCGGAGGAGCCAAAATATACAAACTGAAATACGGTCATCGCAGTCATAATCAGCCGGTACGGATGGCAGGCACTGAACGTTGTTTCATCACTTCACAAAATCATGGTTACGCAGTAGATAACAACACACTCGGCACCGATTGGGAACCGTTGTTCATCAATATGAATGATGGCTCCAACGAAGGAATCCGCCATAAAACAAACCCGTGGTTCTCCGCACAGTTCCATCCGGAAGCGGCAAGCGGACCGACCGATACGGAATTCCTTTTCGACGAGTTCGTGAAACTGCTCTGAAGTATATTCTGCATAAATGATCAGAAACGAATACGATTCACCACAGAGTACACGGAGGACACAGAGTTTTAATCTCTTGTTTATTAAGATGTTTAAGAGAAAGATATTCTCTGTGTCCTCTGTGTCCTCTGTGGTGGATTAACCTCAAAAACAAACTAATAATGAAAGAAAACAATATAAAGAAAGTACTGCTCCTTGGTTCCGGAGCCTTGAAAATCGGTGAAGCCGGTGAGTTCGACTACTCCGGTTCCCAAGCGCTCAAAGCCTTGAAAGAAGAAGGAATCGAAACCATCCTGATCAACCCCAATATTGCCACCGTACAGACATCGGAAGGTGTGGCAGATCAGATTTATTTCCTTCCCGTAACTCCCTATTTCGTCGAGAAGGTGATTCAGAAGGAACGTCCTGAGGGTATCATGCTTGCCTTTGGCGGACAGACGGCACTGAACTGCGGCGTGGCCCTTTACCGCGAAGGCATTCTCGAAAAATACGGAGTACGTGTATTGGGAACTCCCGTACAAGCCATTATCGATACCGAAGACCGTGAGCTTTTCGTGGAGAAGCTGAACGAGATTGACGTGAAAACCATTAAGAGCGAAGCTGTTGAGAACGCCGAAGATGCTCGTCGTGCAGCCCGGGAATTAGGTTATCCGGTCATTGTCCGTGCGGCTTACGCATTGGGTGGATTAGGTTCCGGCTTCTGTGACAACGAAGCAGAACTGGACGTACTTGTTGAGAAAGCGTTCGCTTTTTCTCCGCAGGTGCTGGTTGAGAAGAGCTTGCGGGGATGGAAAGAGGTGGAATACGAAGTAGTGCGCGACCGCTTTGACAACTGTATCACGGTCTGCAACATGGAGAATTTCGACCCACTGGGCATCCATACCGGAGAATCCATTGTGATTGCTCCTTCGCAAACCTTGACCAATAAAGAATATCATAAATTGCGTGAGCTTGCCATCCGCATCATCCGCCACATCGGTATCGTGGGCGAATGTAACGTGCAGTATGCTTTCGATCCCGAATCGGAAGATTACCGGGTGATCGAGGTGAATGCCCGTCTGAGCCGTTCGTCTGCTTTGGCGTCGAAGGCTACCGGTTATCCGCTTGCTTTCGTGGCTGCCAAACTCGGACTCGGGTACGGGCTGTTCGATTTGAAAAACTCCGTGACGAAGACTACCACTGCGTTCTTTGAACCGGTGCTGGACTACGTAGTCTGCAAAATCCCCCGTTGGGATCTCGGTAAGTTCCACGGAGTGGATAAAGAACTCGGTTCTTCTATGAAGTCTGTCGGTGAGGTGATGGCTATCGGGCGTACCTTTGAAGAAGCGATTCAGAAAGGACTTCGTATGATAGGACAGGGTATGCACGGTTTTGTGGAAAACAAAGAACTCGTCATCTCCGACATCGACAAAGCGCTGCATGAACCGACCGACAAACGTATCTTCGTCATATCAAAGGCCTTCCGTGCGGGATATACCATCGATCAGGTGCACGACCTGACCAAGATCGACAAATGGTTCCTGCAAAAGCTGATGAACATCATGAATACTTCGGAGGAGCTTCATCAGTGGGGGAATAATCACAAGCAGATAGCCGACTTGCCTGCCGACCTGCTTAAGCAAGCCAAGCGACAGGGATTCTCTGACTTCCAGATAGCACGTGCCATCGGTTACGAAGGTGATATGGAAGACGGAAGCCTTTATGTCCGCAATTACCGCAAGAGCCTGGGCATCGTTCCCGTGGTGAAGCAGATCGATACGCTTGCTGCCGAGTATCCGGCACAGACCAATTACCTCTATTTGACCTACAGCGGTACAGCCAACGATGTAACCTACTTGGGCGACCACCGTTCCATCGTGGTGCTTGGTTCGGGTGCTTATCGCATCGGTTCTTCGGTAGAGTTTGACTGGTGCGGGGTGCAGGCACTCAATACCATCCGTAAGGAAGGCTGGCGTTCGGTGATGATCAATTATAATCCCGAAACCGTATCGACCGATTACGATATGTGCGATCGCCTCTACTTTGACGAATTGACTTTCGAACGTGTGATGGATATTCTTGAACTGGAGAATCCGCATGGTGTCATCGTCTCCACCGGAGGGCAGATACCGAACAACCTTGCTCTGCGCCTCGATGCCCAGAATATCCATATTCTCGGTACTTCCGCCAAGAGTATCGATAATGCCGAGGACCGTGATAAATTCTCCGCCATGCTCGACCGCATCGGCGTGGATCAGCCGGAATGGCGTGCGCTTACTTCGCTCGAAGATATCAACTCCTTCGTAGACAAGGTAGGCTTCCCTGTGCTCGTGCGTCCGTCGTATGTGCTTAGTGGGGCGGCCATGAATGTTTGCTCCAATCAGGAAGAACTGGAACGCTTCCTGCAACTGGCAGCCAATGTTTCGAAGAAGCACCCGGTTGTGGTCAGCCAGTTCATCGAACATGCCAAAGAGGTGGAGATGGATGCCGTAGCACAAAACGGGGAGATCGTTGCGTATGCCATTTCCGAACACATCGAATTTGCCGGCGTACACTCCGGTGATGCCACCATCCAGTTCCCGCCGCAGAAGTTGTATGTGGAGACGGTGCGTCGCATTAAGCGTATCAGTCGTGAAATAGCCAAGGCACTCAATATCTCCGGTCCGTTCAACATCCAGTATCTGGCTAAAGACAACGACATCAAAGTGATCGAGTGTAATCTCCGTGCCAGCCGTTCGTTCCCCTTTGTCAGCAAAGTGCTGAAGATCAACTTTATCGAACTTGCTACGAAAGTCATGCTCGGTCTGCCTGTTGAGAAGCCGAACAAGAACCTTTTTGAACTCGATTATGTCGGTATCAAGGCCAGTCAGTTCTCTTTCAATCGTCTTCAGAAAGCTGATCCTGTGCTGGGTGTCGACATGGCATCGACCGGTGAGGTAGGTTGTATCGGCAGCGATACTTCCTGTGCCGTACTAAAAGCAATGCTTTCCGTGGGCTATCGCATTCCGAAGAAGAACATCCTGCTCTCTACCGGAACGCCGAAACAGAAAGTGGATATGCTCGAAGCGGCCCGTATGTTACAGAAGAAGGGATATAATATCTTCGCAACGGGAGGTTCCAGCAAATTTCTTACCGAGAATGGCGTAGAGAACACCCGCGTCTACTGGCCCAGTGAGGAAGGACATCCCCAGGCACTCGAGATGTTGCACAAGAAAGAGATCGACATGGTAGTCAATATTCCCAAGAATCTGACTGCCGGTGAGCTGGATAACGGTTACAAAATCCGTCGTGCCGCCATCGACCTCAACATCCCGCTGATTACCAATGCCCGATTGGCGAGTGCGTTTATCAATGCGTTCTGTACGATGGATATTGACGATATAGCAATCAAGTCATGGGAAGAATATAAATAAGAAGTTCCGTCTTCTTCTCCTCTTTTGCTTAACAATCCTGAAATCCGGAACTTTTTCTGTTGACTGTTGTTGAAAGTACATATAAATCAATAAAGCGTGTAACAATGAGTATAGCAGAGCAATTGGATGCCGCATCCGGAACGAATCGTCTGGTGTTGGTAGAATTTTATGCAGACTGGTCTCCCCATTATGAATGGCTGGAACCTGTAGTACGGACTTACGAGAAACAAGTCTCCGAGGTGGTTAAAGTGAATATAGTGGGAGATAAGGCAGTCGCGGATTCATTCAATATCGAGACGGCTCCGGCTTTCATCCTTCTGCAGCGTGGACACGAATTGTGGAGGCAAGTGGGAGAACTGACCATCGATGAACTTAAACTGGTGTTGGAAGAGTTCAAATAGCAAAGTGCCAATCATGTCATTTTGTATTTTCTACCCGGTGTAGCATGCGCTATATCGGGTAGTTTGTTTATTGGTTAATAAATGAACAGCTTTTCTTTCTTTAAGATATTTTTTACTTCCGATAATTTATTATCTTTGCATTTATTGTACCTTAAAAATATCATAATGAAATCAGCAATAAGAGTGATCCTGTGGATAGCAGGTCTGTTTTTGTTTACAAATCATATTGCTTATGCACAGAATTGGACTCTTCCGACACCATCCCAAGAGGCCTGTCATCCTGCTATAATACCGCAGCCTAAATTTATTGCTTCAACTCGCAAAACCATAGATTTTACAGAATTATCGATCTTGTTTTCTGGTTCTGTCGATTGTTCTACTCAACAAAAAGTGAAGAGAGAGGTGATAGATATTTCTAATTCACTAAAATTCAAGTCGGTGAGAAAAAAAACATGCGAAATTAGATTTGCAACTCCTTCAAGGAAGCTCAAAACGGATGAAGCATATACATTACAAGTTAACAAACAGGGTATTATTATTGAGGCAAATGCATTTGGTGGGTATTTTAACGCTTTACAAACGCTTCGTCAAATGATTACCGAATCACCTCACGGCATGTTACGTTTACATTATTGTAACGTTGATGATCTCCCTGAATTTAGCGTTCGTTCGGTGATGATTGATGTAGGACGTAATTTTTTGGAGATCTCTTTTTTGCGTGAAGTGATCCGCAAATTGTCTATGTACAAAATAAATATGCTCCACCTTCATTTAACCGATGATCCCGGGTGGAGAATTGAGGTTAAGAGTCATCCTGAACTGACATCCTATAATTCTTACTGGAAAACACGACAGCCGGGAAAATTTTACACACAAAAAGAAATAAAAGAGTTTGTTGCCTATTGTGATTCTCTTAACGTAAGGGTACTCCCCGAGGTTGATATGCCTGGTCATAGTGCGTATTTTAAAAAGGCAACAGGATATGATATGCAAACCTCCAAAGGAATTGCTATACTAAAAGAGGCATTGGATGAGGTAATTCCATTATTCAAGGATTCTTTATTTCATATCGGATCCGATGAAGTTAGGTTTGCAATGCCTGAGTTTATGCCTGAGATGATTAAGTATATTCGAGATAAAGGCAAGCGGATTGTTATTTGGAGTCCCGGCTACCAGCAAGATAACGATTGTATTCGTATGTTTTGGGGTAAATGTGAATCAGGACATCAGATCAAAACAGATATACCTTATATCGATGGTAATGGATTTTATATGGATTATATGGATTCTCAGTCCGGCGTACAACAAGTATTCTTTCAGCAACCATGCGAAGTTGCTTCTGAAAATACAAATGCATTGGGGGGAGTGATGTGTGTATGGACAGACGGTGGACTTGGGGAATATCCCGAAAAGCAAATTTTAACTCAATATCCATTTTATCCTACTCTATTAACATATGCCGAAAGAATATGGAGAGGTGCTAAAGAATCAGCCAATCAGTTTGTTGCTAACATGCCTAAAAAAGGGAGTAGTGCATGGATCGCATTTGATGAGTTTGAAAATCGTTTAGTAGCTCACAGGGATAAATATTTTCAAGGAATTCCTTTTGCTTATGTCAAGCAATCTGAGCTTAAGTGGAGAATCATAGGTCCCTTTGATCATAAGGGAATCAATGATACCTCTTTTGAGCCTGAACGGATTATAAAAAGTGAATATATCGATAATAATAAGATTTTAAAATGGAAAGATGAGGCAGCTTACGGAGGAGTAGTACAAATTCGTTCTTTGTACGCAATGTTTAATATGCATAACAATAGATATCAGCCTAACTTATGGCCTACATTAATGTCTGATGATGTGGGAATTGGCAATGGGACATGTTATGCATTGACATATATTAAAAGCCTCAGGGAGCAAGACGTTTTTTTAATGTGCGGATTTAATGGTATGTGGGGACATTCGGGCGGGTATCGTTCCGAAAGAGCACCGCAACAAGGCAGTTGGGATTGGAGTGGAGGAGATATATGGCTCAATGAAAATAGGATTGAGCCTCCTGTTTGGGATTTTGAAAGTTTACCGTGGTCAGGATGGGGACAGGGGAGAATTGAAATACCGCTTACAGGGCAAGGATATTTTTATCGGGCACCAATTAAGATTAGTCTCAAGAAGGGGCTAAATAAGGTTTTAGTTCGTGTACCTTTCGGCCACTGGAATGGGGATGAAGGACAACGCAGGTGGCAATTTTGCTTTATGCCTGTAAAGTGGGATGGCATTCATTATTCAGAGGTGGAAGGATTGGAATACGAAACTGATATTAAATAATATTGTAATACTGTGTACTCCATTAGAATTCAATGTTTTGTGACCTTTGATGTTTTTCTATTTAAATCTAAAATATGCTATCAAAGTGAATTTATCTTTTTTGATACTCCTGTGGTGTCATTCCCGTCATTCGTTTAAAGAACTTGCAGAAGAAGGAGGGATTCGGAAAATGCAGTTCATCCGAAATCTGGTATACAAGCAGGTCACTGTGTTTCAGTAACACTTTTGCTTCGAGAATAACAGACTGATTGATCCACTCCATCACTGTCTGGTGACTGACCTGCCGGATCAGTGTGTTCAGATAACGGGGAGTCAGGCATAGCTTGTCGGCATAGAATCCTACGGTACGTTCGTTTTTGCTGGATTCGTTCACCAGTGTGATGAATCGCCAGAATATCTCTTCCTGATGTGAAAACCTGTGAGAAGCGTCATTGGCTTCTTCCGTCCGTATATACTTTATATTATGCAGTAGAGCTGCAAGCAGATGTTGTACTACCTCCCGGCGGAAGGGTTTTTCCTGAACAGTTTCCCAAATCAGCGTGAAATAAGCATCCGACAACTTCCATTCGGTATCTGTCACCCGGGTGACGAGGTTCTGCCGTACGTGTGATTCAAAGAGCTGGTCACGTCGTAGGAGCGGCAGGAAGTCTTTGTCCACTGCGATCATCTGAAAATCGTAATCGGGTGTGAACTCTAAAAGTTCGACAATGGAGCCGGGGATGAAAGTGACAATGGTTTGTGGATAGACGGTATATTCAATCAGGTTGATAATGATCCGTGCCTTTCCGCGTAGTCCGCGGATAATTCTTCCTTCCTTCAGCCGGTAGGGTTGTCCCAAACGGAACAGGTGGCTTTCCATATTGGCGAAGCTGATGACAATGCCAAAATCCGGGGTGACGAAGCGATATTCGTTGTTGCATACCATGTTGCTGTGCTTCAGCAGGTCGAGTGCCAGTTCCAGAGGTTTGTTCTTTTCCATAAATCAGTTGTTATCACACGGCAAACTTAGATAAAATATGCGATTTATAAGCGAGCCAAGTAAAAGAATAGCATATTTTATCCAAAACGCAATGAGATAGTGTGCATGTATCCCGGTCCGGACCTCAACATACTGATGAGAATGATGAGCATGGAGGATAATATAATAGGGGTATGGGCAGTAGGGTGAAGCTTGTCCTGAAAAAGTTAATATAGTTTAATCCGGAGCAAATATGTTTATACGGATAGTCTGTAATTACGAACTATTCGTATATTTGTTGATGACGAATAACTTAAATACAATTCTGCATGAAAACCACTTATTTACTTTTATCCTCCGCTTTGTTGCTGGGATGTGTATCCGCTTGCAACACCTCCGGCCAGAAATCCAAAGAAATGAAAACAGACGATGGGAGCATCACTACTGTCGAAACTGCCGGAAGCAAACTGACTATATGTGACTTATCACTCGTAAAAGACACCATAGAAGTGCCACTTAGCGAGTTTGTCGAAGATTGTCGCATTGTTCGTTTTGAGACCTCCGAAGAGGCATACTTCAAAGCCTGGTTTATTAATGCTACCGACAATTACATCGGTATCCGCCAAGGGGATCGGGGTGTGTTTAAGCTGTTTGACAGGAATGGTAAATTCCTATATAATGTCGGTTCCGTAGGAAGCGGTCCCGGTGAATATGACACCACCCTTTACGATGAATGCATTGATGAAAAGAATGGTCATATATTCTTCACGCCTTTTGTGGGGAAGAGAATCATGATGTATGATATAAACGGGCAATGGATTAAGGATATCCAGCTTCCCATACAAGTCAATAAACCGAAAATATGGGTGAATGAAGATGGAAGTTTATCTATTATACACATGCCTTTCAATGAGGGAGAGCCTCTTGCTTTCCAAATGGATACGGACGGAAATATACTGAAGCAAATCCCTGCGACAGCTGCAACAAAGGTGATGAATTTCGACGGAGAAATTTTCTCATACAGAAATTGCAACGATTTCGATTTCTTCCATACCAGTATAGATACTCTTTTTACTTATGATTCCACTAACAATAAGTTGTTACCAAGATTCACCATGACCTTCCCGAATATGAATGAGAAACCGATACATTTATATTACAGACTACCTCATCATTTCATGGTCACCTATTGGGGGAAAAAGGGAACAGGAGGTGGAGATGTCTTGGTAGACACTAAGAAGAATGCTTCTTCTTATTTCCGCCTTGTTAATGACTTTTACGGTAATCTTCCTATTTCGGCTCCGGGTCACAGTTTTTATCGCGGGTACTTTATCCAAAGTATGGAACCGGGCCAGTTGATTGAAAAGATAGAAAAACATCTTGCTTCCGGCAAATGCTCCGGTCCGGATGAAAAGAAACTTAAGGAACTGGCAGCTACTTTGAATGAGAATGATAATAATGTTCTGTTTATCGGAAAGGTGAAAGAATGAAGAATCCATATGGAGATATGGCAATGTTGATTTAGAAAGAAGTATTTCTAAATATGGAACCCCGGGAGAGTCATTTTCCGGGGTTTGTTTTTTCGGTCATCGCTTTTCGCGGACTCTAATAAGGTATGGATTTATAAATGGCTTCAATAAAAGGATAAGCGTATCTTAAATCCCGAATAAATCCACAGTCGGTTTTTGATTCATATGATTTATTCTAAAGAATCGAACTAATAGAACATTATTGCAAACAATTGGAACCTGGTTGCGTGTTCTTATTCTCTATCTTTGCAGGAAAGAAGAATTAATTAGGAATAGAATATGAAACGATTTATTTTTTCTTTGTCTTTTTCTCTGTTTGCCCTGCTGATATATGGGCAGATCACTCTTGAAGAGTGCCAACGGAAAACCCGGGAAAACTATCCGTTGGTGAGGCAGTATGGGTTGATAGAGAAGACTAAAGAATATAATCTGGCAAATGCGTCGAAAGCTAATCTGCCTCAGTTCACCCTTTCGGGCAAAGCTACCTGGCAGAGTGAGGTAACAGAGCTGCCCGTGCAGATTCCCGGGGTAGATATCAAGGGCTTGTCCAAGGATCAATATCAGGTGATGCTGGAACTGAAACAGAACATTTGGGACGGTGGTGAAATCCGTTCAAGGAAAGAGCAGGTAAAGGCGATGTCGGACGTAGACCGGGAAAAGCTGAATGTGGATATGTATGCACTTACCGAGCGGGTGAATCAGGTATATTTCGGGATTCTGTTACTGGACGAACAATTGAGCCAGAATCAGCTCTTCCTGGAAGAACTGGAACGTACCCACAGGCAGATTTCTTCGTACATTGAAAATGGCATTGCCAGTCAGGCCGATCTCGATGCCGTCAGTGTGGAGCAATTGAACACCCGGCAAAAGCGGATAGAGTTAACGACTTCACGCCAGGCCTATCTGTCAATGCTTTCGCTGCTGACAGGCGAAGAAGTACCTGCCAGTGCGTCTTTACAGAAGCCGGTCGCCGAGTCGGACATACAGGTGATGGCGAATAATCGTCCGGAATTGCTATGGTTCGATGCACAGAACGGACGCTTACAAGTACAGGAAGAAGCTTTGAAAACCGGACTGATGCCTCGTCTCGGGCTCTTCGTACAGGGGGCGTATGGCAATCCGGGACTGAATATGCTGAAAAATGAGTTCACCCCTTATTATGTGGCAGGAGTCCGTTTGTCGTGGAACTTCGGCAGCCTGTATACGTTGCGTAACGATAGGCGGGTGATAGATACCAGTCGTCGACAGTTGGACAGTAACCGGGATGTGTTTCTGTTTAACACTCGCATTCAGGCTACTCAGCAGGAGAGTGCCGTGGAGAGCGTGCGCCGTCAGATGGTGGATGATGATGAAATTATCCGTTTGCGGACTAATATCCGTAAAGCTTCGGAGGCGAAGGTGGCTAATGGCACCATGACCGTTACCGATATGCTCCGGGATATGACTTCCGAGAATCTGGCTCGACAGACCAAGGCTTTGCATGAAGTCCAGCTCTTGATGAATATTTATCAATTGAAATATACTACGAATAACTAATATAATAGCAGTTATGAAATCAAATAAACTTATAGGATGTCTATTCTTACTGTCTTTACTTTCCGCTTGCGGAGGCAGAACTACCGACTATGATGCTACGGGAACTTTCGAAGCGACTGAAGTTCTGGTTTCGGCCGAGGCTTCGGGAAGGCTTCTGTGCTTTGATGTTGAAGAAGGTACGCGGTTGGCATCCGGTGAAGAAGTGGGATTGATCGATACCGTGCAACTTTACCTGAAGAAACTGCAATTGCAAGCCAGTATGAAGTCGGTTGAAAGCCAACGTCCGGATATCAACAAGCAGATTGCCGCTACCCGCCAGCAAATCGCTACCGCCCAACGGGAGAAGAAACGTGTAGAAAACCTTTTGAAAGCCGGAGCCGCTAATCAGAAGCAACTAGATGATTGGGATGCGCAGGTCGCTTTGCTCGAGCGTCAGCTTGCGGCACAGATGTCGTCTTTACAAAACAGTACGAACAGTCTTACGGAACAAGGTTCGTCAGTAGCCATTCAGGTGGCACAGGTGGAAGACCAGTTGGCAAAGTGCCATATTGTTTCGCCTATCAGCGGTACTGTATTGGCAAAATATGCCGAAGCAGGAGAACTGGCTGCCGTGGGCAAGCCACTCTTCAAGGTGGCAGATGTCGATCATATGTATCTTCGCGCTTATATCACATCCGAACAGCTCTCGCAGGTTAAAATCGGTAACCGGGTGACAGTTTTCTCCGACTATGGAGGAAACGAACGTAAAGAGTATCCGGGAGTCGTAAGCTGGATTTCAGATCGTTCTGAATTTACTCCTAAAACGATTCTGACGAAAGAAGAGCGTGCCAACCTGGTGTATGCCGTCAAGATAACCGTGGAGAACGACGGACTGCTCAAAATAGGTATGTATGGTGGAGTGAAGTTTTAAATGATGCCTGATGATGAAACCAGCTGTATCTGTCAGTGACGTGACTAAATGCTACGGTGAAGTAGAAGCCTTGAAGAAGGTTTCCTTTTCCGTGAATCCCGGTGAGTTGTTCGGCATCATCGGACCGGATGGAGCCGGTAAGAGTACGCTCTTCCGCATCCTGACCACACTGTTGCTTGCCGACAGTGGGGCGGCTACGGTGAACGGGCTCGATGTTGTGAAGGATTACAAACAAATCCGGCAACAGGTGGGATACATGCCCGGACGTTTTTCGCTTTATCAGGACCTGACGGTGGAAGAGAACCTCGACTTTTTTGCTACTGTATTTCATACGACTATCCGCGAAAACTATGATTTGGTGAAAGATATCTATCAGCAGATAGAACCTTTTCGTAAACGCAGAGCGGGGGCTTTGTCGGGAGGTATGAAACAAAAGCTGGCCTTAAGTTGTGCGTTGATTCACAAACCCGGCATTCTGTTCCTGGACGAGCCGACTACCGGTGTGGATCCGGTTTCACGCAAGGAGTTCTGGGAAATGTTGAGGCATCTCAAGGAGCAGGGAATCACCATTCTCGTTTCTACTCCGATTATGGATGAAGCCCGGCAATGCGACCGTATCGCTTTTATCAACGAAGGAGAGATACAGGGGATCGATGTGCCGGAACGCATCCTGAAACAGTTCAGTCACATTCTTTGTCCACCTGGTCTGGAACGTGCGGAAGTACATGCCGAAAATGATTTTGCCATTGAGGTAGACCGGCTTACCAAATGTTTTGGGCATTTCACGGCTGTCGACCATATCTCCTTTCAGGTGAACCGGGGAGAGATCTTCGGATTTCTCGGGGCGAACGGTGCGGGAAAAACCACTGCCATGCGTATGCTTTGCGGATTGAGCAAACCTACCTCCGGCATAGCACGGGTAGCCGGCTTTGATGTTGCCGTCCACCCTGAAGAAGTGAAGAAGAATATTGGATACATGAGCCAGAAGTTCTCTCTATACGAAGATCTTAAAGTATGGGAAAACATTCGTCTTTTTGCCGGCATTTATGGAATGCAGGACCGCGAGATAGCCGAAAAGACAGATGCTCTTCTCGATCGTCTGGGATTCAGCGACGAGCGTGACACACTTGTGAAGAGCCTTCCTTTAGGCTGGAAACAAAAGTTGGCCTTTTCAGTTTCGATTTTCCATGATCCGCGGATTGTGTTTCTTGACGAACCTACGGGAGGAGTCGATCCTGCTACCCGCCGACAATTCTGGGAATTGATTTATCAAGCGGCAGATCGGGGGATAACGGTCTTTGTAACCACCCATTACATGGACGAGGCCGAGTATTGTAACCGTGTGTCTATCATGGTAGACGGACGTATCGAGGCACTTGACACCCCTCGCGGACTAAAGACACGTTTTCATGCCGATACCATGGACGATGTATTCCAGCAACTGGCCCGTAAGGCAGTGCGTAAAGCCGATTAACATATGAAACAGTTTATAGCATTTGTAAAAAAGGAGTTCTTCCACATTTTCCGCGACCGACGGACTATGTTGATTCTGTTAGGGATGCCTGTTGTTCAGATCATTCTCTTTGGTTTTGCCATTACTACCGAAGTGAAAAATGTACGTGTGGGTGTACTCGACCCTTCGAATGACATGGTTACCCGCAAGATCATCGACCGTTTGGATGCCAGCGAATACTTTTCCGTGAAGTGCCTGTTGCATTCTCCACAGGAGATGGAAAGGGCGTTTCAGGAAAATGAAATCGACATGGCACTTGTATTCAGCGAACAATTTGCCAATCATCTGTATACAGGCGATGCCCGTGTGCAACTGGTTTCCGATGCAACCGATCCGAATATGGCTACCACACAAGCCGGTTACGCCACTAATGTCATAGCTTCCGTCCGACAGGAAATGCTTCCTCCCGGGATGTCCGCATCTTCTGTTGTGCCCGATGTGAAACTGCTCTATAATCCACAGATGAAGAGTGCCTACAATTTTGTGCCCGGTGTGATGGGACTTATCCTGATGCTGATCTGTGCCATGATGACTTCCATATCCATTGTCCGCGAGAAGGAGACAGGTACGATGGAGATATTGCTGGTTTCTCCGGTGAAACCTTTGTTCGTTATTCTGGCTAAGGCCGTTCCTTATTTTGTGCTGTCGTTTGTCAATCTTACGACGATTCTGCTGCTTTCAGTTTATGTACTTGATGTACCCGTGGCAGGCAGCCTGTTCTGGTTGATAATGGTATCACTGCTTTTTATCTTTGTGTCGTTGGCGTTGGGATTGCTTATTTCCACGGTGACACGGACGCAAGTGGCTGCCATGCTCGCTTCGGGGTTGATCTTGATGATGCCTACAATGTTGCTTTCCGGCATGATATTTCCGATAGAGAGCATGCCTCTGGTATTGCAATTGATTTCCGATATTCTGCCCGCCCGCTGGTATATTCAGGCCGTACGTAAATTGATGATTGAGGGAGTAGATATTTCTTTTGTGCTGTCTGAGGTCAGTATTCTGGCTCTTATGGCAGTCGTGTTGATAACAATTAGCTTCAAGAAATTCAAAAACAGGTTATGATTAAATATCTTATAGAGAAAGAATTCAAGCAGTTGCTCCGCAACTCTTTCCTGCCGAGGTTGATTTTTATCTTCCCTTGCATGATTATGCTTCTTATGCCCTGGGCTGCTAATCTTGAAATAAAAAATATCCGGATGAATATTATAGATAATGATCATTCGGCTCTTTCACGCAGGCTGGTCAATAAGATAACGGCTTCAACTTACTTCCGGACCACTGCTTTACCGGACTCCTATAAAGAAGGGTTGGAAGCGATTGAAGCGGGGACAGCCGATGTGCTGCTTCAAATTCCGGGAGATTTCGAGAAGGACTGGGTGAATGGCGAGGCTGCCCACGTACTTGTGGCCGCCAATGCCGTAAATGGGACCAAGGGTGGTTTGGGCAGTTCATATCTGTCTGCCATCATCAACGATTATGGTACGGAATTGCAGGCGGAGAGTGGAAACATTCCGGCTGCTGCCAACGGGAATCTGCCCCGGATTGATATTCTTACTCAGAATCTTTTCAACCCTAATCTGGATTATAAACTGTTTATGATTCCGGCCCTGATGGTGATGCTGCTTACCATGCTTTGCGGCTTCTTGCCTGCGTTGAATATAGTAGGGGAGAAGGAGGCCGGTACGATTGAGCAGATCAATGTGACTCCTGTCGGAAAGTTCACTTTTATCCTTGCCAAACTGATTCCTTATTGGTTGATAGGCTTTGTGGTTCTGACACTTTGTTTTATTCTGGCATGGGCACTTTACGGAATTTTTCCTGCAGGCCATTTTCTGGTGATCTATTTCTTTGCCATCATCTTTGTTTTGGCTGTATCCGGTCTTGGATTGGTCATTTCCAATCATTCGGCTACCATGCAACAAGCCATGTTTGTCATGTGGTTCTGTATGCTGATTCTAATCTTAATGAGCGGATTGTTTACTCCTGTCCGCAGTATGCCCGAGTGGGCACAATGGATCACTATGCTCAATCCACTGAAATATTTTATGCAGGTGATGCGTATGGTATATCTCAAGGGGAGCGGGTTTATCGATTTATTGCCGCAACTGGGAGCTTTGCTGGCCTTTGCGCTGTTTTTCAATATTTGGGCGGTGAAGAGCTATCGGAAGAGTGGCTAATTAGGCAGTGGAGAGCTTCAAAAAGCATTCGAAAAGTGGTTAACAGACTGGAAAATTTAGGATAAACCTGTGTTTGCTTGCAACTTATGTGTATTTTTGTAGAAAGAAAACAGATATACTAAGATATTACGTAATGAGCAAACAAACATCAAGCCCTTCTCAAACCCATAGACTTCAGCAAACTATATATGAAAATCTTCCCGTAGGGATGGAATTGTATGATTGTGAAGGCCGCCTGATAGAGATAAACAGTGTAGGACTGAAAATGATGGGGGTGAAGGATAAACAAGATATGTTGGGTATCAACATTTTTGAAAACCCGAATGTTCCCGATGAAATGAAGAGCCGCTTGCGTGCGGGAGAGAATATTCGTTTTACAGTCAAGTATGATTTTGAATTAGCCAAATTTTATTATCCGACAACTTTATCAGGGATACGTTATTTTGAAATTACGGTATCGGTAGTCCGGGATGATGAGAATAAGGAGATCGATAAGTTCCTTTTTATAGCACAGGATGTGACCGAAACGGTACGTACCGAAGAGATATTACGTCAAAGCAAGCAAAAAACCGCATTGGCCATGCAGGCCGCCGATGTGGTTTTATGGGAATTTGATGTTCGCACCCATTTGTTCTATGCGGAGAATGAACCACTTAATAACTGCGATTCTACCCAGCCCCTCACTATTGAAGATTATAAAAAACATATTCATCCGGAGGATTGGAAAGAAGCGGAACCCATTTTGCTTGATATGCTTAATGGCTGTGATTGTCTGTATGAAATGGATAGCCGGATTAGACTGTCCGATACATCAGAGTGGCAATATTGTAAATTGAATTGTTCTCCGTATGAGAGGGGAGTCGATGGAAAAGTTGTCAAGTACGTAGGGTTTCGCAAAAACAACACAGAGTTACAAAGACGGAAGTTATTGCAAGAGAACATTTTGAATAGCATACCGTTGCCTATACACATAAAAGATGTGGAAGATGATTTTCGTTATGTTTTCTGTAATGAAGAAAGTATGCGGATGTTTGGCACCTATGAAGGTGAAACAGTAAGTGACATTCTGGATCGTGAACAGGCGGAGCGCATGCAAAAAACAGATTTGGAAGTTTTTACTACCGGCAAGCCTTATTTTGGGGTAGAAAGAATTATTTTGAAGGATGGTCGCAGCTATGATACCATTGTACGCAAGAATATCATTTATGATGGTAGCAAGCGTCTGTTGCTCAATATTCGTTGGGATCAGAAATTGCAGAATGACCTTGAACGCCGTGCCAAGGTTCTTTCCATATCCATGGAGGTGATGAATGCTTATACTTGGTTTTACGAGCCGTCGAAGCAAAGAGTCAGTTTTGGTGAGGGATTTGATAAGATAGGGCGGAATGCTTTGGACATCAATACTTTTGAAAAGTTTGCAGAATGTGTGCATCCTGACGACCGGAGGCAGTTCATCGGTACGATGGATGCAGTGCTGAAGCAGGATAGTGGTGAATGGGACATAGAATATCGTGCGGACTTGCGGGGAAACGGGAATTACGAATGGTGGCAAACCCGTGGAGTGCTTGAGACCTCTATTCTTAATGATACTCCTTATCAGTATGTCTCCGGCATGACGATCGTATTTGGTGAAGGTGAAGAGATAGATGGCATCGTGATTCGTGTGGATGATATTACTGATAGAGAGAGAATGATCGAAGAACTGAGGCAGGCGAAGCTGCTGGCCGAACAATCGGATAAACTTAAGTCAGCTTTTCTTGCCAATATGAGTCATGAAATCCGTACACCGCTAAATGCGATTGTCGGCTTCTCTGATTTACTGATGAACTCGGAAGAGCAGGCTGATAGAGAAGAGTATATGCAGATTATCAATACCAATAACGAACTGTTGCTGAAACTTATTAATGATATCCTGGACCTGTCGAAATTGGAGTCTGGTTCGGTGGAACTAAAATATGAAGATTTTGATCTGGCCGAATATTTTAATGGCATGGCATCTTCTATGAAGCAACGGATGGTTAATCCGGAAGTCCGGTTGGTGACGATTAATCCTTATGATGTGTGTCTGGTGAAACTTGACAGAAACCGTGTGGCACAAGTGATGACTAATTATGTCACAAATGCCATTAAATATACTCCGAAAGGATCTATAGAAATGGGGTATGAAGTAATGGATACAGGAATCCGTCTGTATGTAAAAGACACAGGTATCGGCATACCGGAGGAGAAAAAGAATAAAGTTTTCCATCGGTTCGAGAAACTCGATGAGTTTGCTCAAGGCACAGGGCTCGGCCTTTCTATCTGTAAGGCAATTACCGAATCGATGGGAGGAAGTGTCGGTTTTGAATCTAAATACCATGAAGGCTCTCTGTTCTGGGCCATTATTCCTTGCAATCCGGAAGTGAAAACCGAGCGGGAGTCCGAAAGGCATATCGGGCCAAGCATAGATGAAGAGAATATGACATATGGTCGGAATCTGAATGCGGCTTTGGATAGAAAGACGATTCTGATAGCAGAAGATATCTCAAGTAATTATCTGTTATTATCGGCCATGCTGTGTAAGCATTATAATTTGCTTCATGCCATGAATGGACAGCAAGCTGTAGAGATGGCGAAGAACTACAGGATTGATCTTTTGCTGATGGATATGAAAATGCCTGTAATGGACGGACTGACGGCAACAGTTGAGATTCGGAAGTTCAATAAGGAATTACCCATTGTAGCGCTTACGGCACATGCTTTCGACTCCGATAAGGCAGCTGCATTAGAAGCCGGTTGTAATGATTATCTTGCCAAGCCGGTAGATAAAGCAAGACTGATGTCTGTATTACGTAAATACTGCTATTCTCCAGATGTTGCTTTATGACGGTTTACTAAATAATCGCTGATTATCAAAATGTTATATTTACCATGGTTTTACATTACTATGTAAAACCATTTACCTCGGTATGTAACGTCTTTTACCTCCGTGCGTAAATCCTTTTACCCCGGTATGTAAATGCCTTTATCCCGGTATGTAAACGGAATATTCCTTTGGGGCCGGAAGAGTTAGGCCTTATTGTTAAAAGGTAGATCTGGTAATATGAAGTGATCCTTTAATCGGTTTCATTATGCCATTTGTACTCTTCTATATAATTATCAAAGTATTCTTCTTGATGAACGCCCAGCTTTTGGGCAAGTGAGATGACTTGTAGTTGTTCGACGGGAGAGAGTAAAGTTTCCCCTTTTCGCTTCTGGTAATATCGTCTGATTCCCCAAGTGGCAATTAGCTTGTAGCGGAATGTACTTGCTGCATTTACCGTCAGGACTCCCGTAGTGCGTACAAATCCTTTAGCATAACGTACTTTTTCGTTTGAACAGTAATGTTGACATTTTTTTCTTGTCGCTTCTTTATTTGCTTTCGGATTCAGTATAGACAGAAAAGTTATACTTGCCGGAACATGATCGTACGCAATGCGACGTAGGCAAGTATCGGCATTTGGACAATCTTGTTCTATACATAAACTAAAATTATTGGGAACCATTGAGTAGTCGAACGTTTCTTTTTCCATTGTATATATAATAGGTTAATAATAGTTTTACAAAGGTACAACATATATTACCAAATTTCCTAATTAAAGCAATCTAATTGATGAAGTGCCGGTTGAATATTCAAAAAAAGATGGATGACAGACTTGATGTTATTGAAGGAATAATGATATAATGTTTGTTTTATTCCATCTTGACGTGGGCTAACTGTGTTGCACTTTATAAAAAAATACACCGGAACTTCATCTCCTTAGGGAGAATAATTCCGGTGTAGCCCTTAGTCCTCTTTGTGTTAGGGGACCTTTCCTTATTCAATGAGCTTATTTAACTTCAATGGTTCTGTCCGGTTTCTTCACTTCTTCTTCACTTAATTTGGGCAATTCAATGTTCAAAACTCCATTTTCTACTTGTGCGGAAATGTGATCTTTGTCTACATTTTCAGGCAGAATCATTGTCTGCTGGAATTTTGAGTACGAAAACTCACGGCGCAGATAACGACCGTCTTTTTTCTCTTCTTTGTTTTCAGTTTTCTTTTCCATTGAAATTACCAGGTTGTTTTCTTCGTCAATACGCACGTTGAAATCTTCCTTGGTCATTCCCGGTGCAGCCAGCTCTACTTTGTAGGCTTTTTCAGTTTCAATTACGTTGATAGCAGGTGCAGTAGCATTTGCTTTTACCATCCATTCGTTATCAAAGAAATCATTAAAGATACTTGGTAACCAATTCTGAGATCTTCTAACAGGCATCATAATTTAGTCTCCTATCTTTTTAGTTAAACATTCAGGTTAATTTTTGAACTCCGGCTCTTTCTTTTGAACCGTTGTTCACTAAAGAAGATACAAAACCTGTGCCAGTGCCATATTCTTTCTTTGTTTGACTAAATGTCAGAGATGTAATGTCAAACTTGCTATCTTGCTGTCAAATTGTTCTCCTATTTATGCTTTGATAAGATATTTGTTAAAAATCCCTTGGTCGTTCGATACCATTACATGCCTATTTTATCAGTTTGAATCTAAGGCGTAATTTTCCGTCGGCATAGTCGTAACTGATAATTTTAAAGATGCCTATTTCCGATGTGTTTTCTACGTGTTGCCCGATGCAGGCGCAGGCATCGTAATCTCCTATTCTAACAATACGCAACATTTCGCTTGCATTTTCCGGAAGCTTACTCAGGTCTACAATGCTTTTGGCTTTTTCGTGTGTCATGAACTCACAGGTTACAGGTAAATGGCGATTGATGGCTTCGTTTACTTTTTCTTCAATGGCATGAATCTGCTCCCCGGTTGGGCAAACCGGAAGTTCGTAATCACATTTGCTCTTTTTCTTTTCGATATGTGCATTACGTGAACGTGGACATCCGAATGTTTTTACCATAGTAGCATTGAGCAAATGCTCTGCTGTATGCATAGGGGGATATTCTTGTTTGTTGTGGTCGTTGAGTTGAAGTTGTTGTTCCATAATTATCTAAATGTTATTCACCTTTCTATATTTTTGATATGTATTTATTCTTTTACTATTTCTATAGATTTAGGTACTAAATCCATGAAAGAGTTCAGTCCGCAGTCTGCATAATCTTTTCCGGCAAAGAGTCGGATTATGGTTGTCGGTAGCCAGCTTTTTCCAGATTGCGGGTCTACTGCCATCCATCCGTATTGTTTAAGGTAACATTCGGCCCAGGCATGACATCCATAGAATCTTTGTTCAGGTATAAAAATAAAGCCGGCAACAAAACGGCAAGGAATTCCTTTCTTTCTCATAAGTGCCGTGAACAAATTGGTGTATTCGCTACAAGTACCTTTCTTTCTTTGGAGAATATGATTTACATCCAATGTTTTACAATCACCTTTTGAAATAGCCATGGCTAAAGAATCGTCAAAACTTATATAATGGGATACAAACTCTAAGCCTTTTTTAATAATTATCATTGTACTGTCTTCACCTTTGAATAAAGAGTCTGTTATGAGTTCGATAGCAGGAGAAGAATAGTCGATAAGTTTGGTTGGGTTCAGATAAGGAGCAACCTCTTCGTCATAGATGTCATTGGGAGTATAAAGGGCCTTTTCTGCTGCTTTTCTTTTTAAGGTATCGTCATAAGCTTTGGATACTTTTACGGTGAAATGGTAGACACTGTCTGCCTTTTTAAAATCAGAAACCTCTTGTGGATAAGAATCTGTGACCGGAGAGTAATTTCTTGTCACCATTCGATAAGTCGTCTGAGCATGACACAGGAAAGAAAATGGCATCAGCGACAATAAAAAAAGAAATAGCAACTTTTGCATGTTTTTCATGATAATGAGTTATTAGGGAAATATTAAAATTATTATTCCGGTATCTCTACCTTTTCCCCAAGATGTTTGGGAGCTTTATCGGTAATGATATCCATAAAGACTTTTACTCTTGCCAGTAATTCTCGAAGGTTGGTTTTAAAGCCGGCATATGCACTCACGCCCTGAGCATTATATCCAATAACCTGAAGATGGTTTTGCTGAGCCAGAAAAATAGCCCGTTCATTGTGAAATTCTTGTGAAATCAGAGTGAAACGTTCCAGACCAAAAATTAAATGCGCTCTTATAACAGAGTCCAATGTTCTCAGACCGGCATAGTCTAATATGATTTGCTGTTCGGGAATACCTGTGGCAATTAATGCCTGCTTCATTTCTTCGGGTTCATTATAATCATTTCTCCGATTGTCACCGCTCACCAATATATATTTGATTTTTCCTGCATTGTATAATTCTGTGGCAGCTTTAATCCGATAATCGAAATACAGATTGTTTTTCCCGTTTTTCAATTTGGGCGAGGTGCCCAATAACAGACCTACTTTATTATAGGGAATATCGGATACTGTTGAATAAAGATATGCTTCACTGTTTTTCTGAATAGTCCGATTACATACATAGATGGTAATTACAAGAACTGTCAGCAATAAAGGTGCTCCTATAAAGATAATCTTTTTCATTTTTTATATTCAGAGTTCTTTGCAAAGATAGGGATTTGGGTTGAAAGTTGACTTGAAAGCATAAAAAAAGGAGCAACGCCTTGCTCCAACCTTTGTTAACCTTAAATCTAATACTATGAAAAACACATTGCAAAGATACAGCTTTTTCAAGTATTGGCAAGCGTTTTATTAGAAACGCCTGATTTTATAACATTTATTTTATTTCTTAATTGAATTTGTTAGGATAATTAAGAAAAAGATGGTTTCTCCGATATATTCTAACTACTTGTTATTCTATCAAAACCAAGGTGCTTTTTATCCTGGCCACTTCTCTTTCATTAAGTCTTCCATCTTGAGCAATTCGTCCCTGTATTGGGCAGCTTCAATGAATTCCAGCTTCTTAGCTGCTTCTTGCATCAGTTTACGGGTGCGTTCCATACTTTTCTCCAGCTGAGCTTTACTCATATACTGTACGACCGGGTCTGCGGCAATATTGGGTGAAGAGGGTTCCACGTATGCACGGGTTGCTTTTTGCGTTTCCTCCATTTCGTTACCGTTGCCGAATACAGCCAGGTTGCGTGCTTTCTTAATCTGCTGTGGAGTGATTCCATGCTCTTCATTGTATGCGAGTTGTTTTTCGCGGCGGCGGTTAGTTTCGTCAATGGTCAGTCGCATGCTGTCCGTGATCTTGTCGGCATACATAATTACCATTCCGTTTACGTTTCGGGCAGCTCGTCCGGCCGTTTGGGTTAATGAGCGGTGTGAACGGAGAAAACCTTCTTTATCTGCGTCGAGGATGGCCACCAGTGATACTTCCGGAAGGTCAAGTCCTTCACGTAATAAATTTACCCCGATCAATACGTCATATACACCTTGGCGAAGATCATCCATGATCTTGACGCGCTCTAAGGTATCCACATCGCTGTGGATATAGTTGCAACGTACATTATTATTTAATAGATATTCCGTTAATTCTTCAGCCATACGTTTAGTCAGAGTAGTTACGAGTACGCGCTCTTCCCGTTCGATACGGAGTTGGATCTCTTCCATCAAATCGTCTATTTGGTTTAGACTGGGGCGTACTTCGATAATAGGATCCAATAGACCGGTAGGGCGGATCACTTGCTCAACGACGATGCCTTCTGATTGCACCAGTTCGTAATCGGCGGGGGTAGCACTTACATAGATAACCTGTTTAGCCATTGATTCGAACTCTTCGAACTTTAACGGGCGATTGTCCATTGCGGCAGGCAGTCGGAAGCCATATTCCACCAAGTTAATTTTGCGGGCCCGGTCTCCTCCGTACATAGCACGTATTTGCGGAACACTTACATGACTTTCATCTATTACAATCAAGAAATCATCCGGAAAAAAATCCAACAGACAGTAAGGGCGTGTACCTGCTGCACGACCGTCAAAGTATCGTGAATAGTTTTCGATGCCGGAACAATGACCCAGTTCCCGTATCATTTCCATATCATATGTTACTCGCTCATAAAGGCGTTTCGCTTCATATTCTTTGCCGATAGATTCGAAATAGGCAACCTGTTTGGTGAGATCATCCTCTATTTCATGGATGGCGCGTAAGGTTGCTTCTTTGGTAGTCATAAACAGGTTGGCGGGATATATTTTATAAGCCTCAAAAGGTGCGATGGTTACTCCGGAAACCGGGTCTACTTCTTCGATGCCGTCAATTTCATCCCCCCAAAAGGTAACCCGAAGTAAATTGTCCGAGTAGGCCAGATAAATGTCTACCGTGTCTCCTTTTACCCGGAAATTTCCACGATTGAGTTCGATGTCGTTACGCATATACAGACTATCTACCAATCGTCGGAGAAACACATTGCGGTTGATGGTTCGTCCTCTCTCTATTTCAATAACATTATCATAGAAATCCGACGGATTTCCCATACCATAGATGCAAGATACGGAAGATACCACCACCACATCTTTTCTTCCGGAAAGGAGAGCTGAAGTTGCAGCCAATCTGAGCTTGTCAATTTCATCATTGATAGCGAGGTCCTTTTCTATATATGTATCCGAACTCGGAAGGTAGGCTTCCGGCTGGTAATAATCATAATAAGAGACGTAATATTCGACAGCGTTATTGGGGAAAAATCCTTTAAATTCACCATATAGCTGAGCTGCCAGCGTTTTGTTATGGCTCAGAATCAACGTAGGTTTATTGATATTGGCAATAACATTGGCAATGGTGAATGTTTTTCCGGAACCGGTTACACCCAGTAACGTTTGTGCCGGTATACCTTCAAGAACTCCTTCGGTCAGTTGTGCGATTGCTTCCGGCTGATCTCCGGTTGGCTTGTATGCGGATGTTAATTCAAAATTCATGCTTCTTTTTTCTTTCAGAAGACAATATTCGGCAAAATAGTTGAGATAAACAAATAGTTTTTCTCAAATTATCTTATAAACAGTTGCTCTTCAGATTGTATTATGCTACTCAAATAAACTCTTGGAAAATAATCAGGGATTATGTATCGTCAAGATTTTGAGTTTCCATGCTATGTATATTTTAAGTTTTTATCGGTTTGACACGACCTATTGAAAAATAAACTTTTAGCGGAGTTTTTGAGAAGTAGTGGTAACGATTTAGAATTGTATGAATTTCAGTGATTTGTAGTGCTGTGCTGGCAAATAATTCCTTTTCATATACATACGTACGGCACTAATTACAAAAAACAATCATGATAGATTGTTTTTTGTAATTAGTGCCGTGAAAACTTCCAGTGTTATTCTACCGGAGGTTTCCACGTTACTATAAGTCCAAATAGAAGAAATGAGAATCATCATACGGATAATCGTATTTGATCGGAAGTTCTTCTTTTTCGATTTTCTTAAATCCAGATTTTTCATAAAATGAGTGTGCCCTATCAGTGTTTTTGGGAGTGTCGAGGATGATTTTTGAGAAGCCGTGAACTTTTGCAAAGTCTAAGAAAACTGTGTATAATTGCTGTCCAAGATGATGTGGATTTCCTCTATAAGGCTTATACACAAAAAATTTTTTCAGTATACACAATCCATTTCCTTTGTTCATCAAGCCGATAGTTCCTACAACTTTTCCGTTTTCTTTTGCTACCCAAAAACATCCTCCATTGTCGATGTATTTTTCGCGTATGCAAAGTAGTTCCGGCTGATCTTCAACGCTAACCAATGGACGAGTTCCGTCATTTTGACAATGCAGTACTATAGCAATAATTTCATCTTTATCACGCTCTGAATATTTTTCAATTTCTATCATTTTATTTTTGTATTTAATTTAGAATAACTTCTTTTCGATTCAAATATTTTATTGATGTAGCAGGCATTCTGTCACTATTGTACATTTATAACAAGTGGTGTTACTTGTAAAATAATCCATAAATGAGATATATAAATTATACCTAAAAGATAATATAAACCTTTTTCATTGTCACAGATGGCCGAGCTAAGCACTACCTGCATTTGCCATAGTTGCAATATCCAATTAATTGCGTGCCATAATGAAAGATATTGTTTTCATACTTTTTACAATTTCCAGCAACTGATTTTCTTCCAATCCTGCAAATATCTCTTTGACGGATTGGTTTGCTGCTATATCTAAGGTGTGATAAACTTTTATTCCATTGTTTGTAAGACTTATTAACTCTGCACGGCTGTCTTTTATTGTTTTTTCCCGATATATATAACCTTTCATTTCCAGTTTTTTCAATATACGGGATAATAATCCTTTATCCATATTAAGTGCTATGGATATGGCTTTTGCATTCCGATTAGGATATAAATAAACATCTTGGATAACACGGATTTCAGGAAGCCCCAATTCGCTCCCTAAATAGGTTTTGTTCAGGATACCTAAATTTTTGGTATAAAACCTATTAAAAGCTCTGATATAATCTATATGCTCTTGTTTCATGGTGCAAATGTAAATAGAATAGTTGACTTAGTCAACAATGCGTGCAAAAATAAATGCTTATGTGATCATAAAATGTTTGAGTGTTTTTATTTTTCTTCATGAAAATATAATGGTTATAGTTTCATTCCATTGCTTTCCTGTCGCGATTGGATGGCTTGCCTAAAGTTCTGCCTTACTTTGTCGAACTGTTCTATCTTTGTTAAGGTTCAACTACCAGGCAGTTATAAAACCGGCAGATATATTTTTGCGTGCAAATATGGATGATTTTTTTCTGTTTATGCTTGTATAAAAAACAAATTAATTCTCATATTTAATAAACTGATAAGGATTTGTGCAAATTCTACTCTTGAAGAGAGTTGTCGGTTTTATTTGAGTTTGTTTTCACGACTATTAATCAATTTACTTTTGAACTCTTTGTGAAAGTCTGCTTTGTATAGGTATTCTGTTAATCCAAAAGTGTTTATTTATAGGGTTGGCAGTTGCTATTCTAAGTAGAGATACTATCTTTATCAGTTGGGTGTGAACTTTGTTATTATAATAATGTGTAATGCTCCGGGGTGAAAGATTAGGAGCTTTTGTGTATTTATTCCCCAAGATGTGTGGCTATTCTCCATTTGTTCCCCAGTCTTCCTTATATTGCTTTGTGCTTAACTTGCTGTTTGATAGATGTTTTGTATCCTGTCCGTATTCTGGCATGCCTTTTGTTTTTTATTTGGCATAAGAGTTAGTTTTAATTATTCACACTAAAAGATTACAATTATGAAAAAGGTATTAGTAGCGTTAGCAATGATTATGGGATTGGGAACTTCAGTGGCATTCGCTGGTGTATCGGGTGATACTTTAGCAGTAGAGCAGACCATGCAGACGCCCCAAGATGAATTTACAAAAATTGATGTTAAGGATGTTCCTGCCGTAGTTATCAATGCCTTGGCCAAAGATTATGAAGGTGCTGCATTAAAAAACGCTTTTGTAGCTGAAAAAGAAACTGGCAAGGTTTATAAAGTTGTATTGACTGTAACTAAAGAAGATCAATCTACAGAGGATGTTACTGTTCTTTTGAATGAAAAAGGCGAAATAGTGAAAGAATAAGGTAATTGGATTAGGGATTTCTATTTGACCTTTATTATGGTAGCTCCGGTTCTTAGGGACCGGAGTTTTTTTCGGTGATAAAGTAAGATTCTAATTGACTTCTCTTATTATGCTCTTACTCTTTTCCTGCTCTGAAGTTTGGTGGTTTATGATTTTAATGATTAATTTTCTTGATAAACAAATAGATTTTTAAAATAAATCCTTTACTTTGCACAACATAACTAACAAAATACAACGAAAGACATGATTTGGAATGAGAGCATCGAATGCATGGAACGCGATAATTTGCGTAAAATCCAGAGCATTAGACTAAAGAAAATAGTAGAATACGTTTATCACAATACGCCGTTCTATCGTAGGAAAATGCAAGAATTAGGTATCACTCCTGATGATATCAACGGAATAGAAGACATCTCCAAACTACCATTTACCACTAAATTAGATTTACGCGACAATTATCCATTCGGACTGTGTGCCGTGCCTATGAGTCAGATTGTACGTATCCATGCATCATCGGGTACTACCGGCAAACCGACTGTAGTAGGGTATACCCGTAAAGACTTATCGTCCTGGGCAGAGTGTTTGTCCCGTGCCTTTACGGCCTATGGAGCAAGCCGTTCGGATATATTTCAGGTATCATATGGCTACGGTCTGTTTACAGGTGGGCTGGGAGCACATGCCGGTGCCGAAAATATCGGGGCTTCAGTTATTCCCATGTCGAGTGGTAATACGGAGAAACAGATTACTTTGATGCATGATTTCGGATCAACCGTCCTATGTTGTACACCGTCTTATGCCCTTTATCTGGCTGATGCGATTAATGATTCCGGTTTCCCGCGTGAAGAGTTTAAGCTGAAAGCAGGCGCCTTCGGTGCGGAACCCTGGACAGAAAGCATGCGTAAAGACATCGAGGCAAAATTAGGGATTAAGGCTTATGATATATATGGATTAAGTGAAATTGCAGGTCCCGGCGTCGGATATGAATGTGAGTGTCAAAACGGTACCCACTTGAATGAAGATCATTTCTTCCCTGAAATAATAGATCCGCATACATTACAGCCTGTAGAGCCCGGGCAAACCGGTGAATTGGTTTTCACCCATCTGACTAAAGAGGGTATGCCTCTATTGCGTTACAGGACGAAAGATCTGACCGCATTGCATTATGAAAAATGCTCTTGTGGACGTACTTTGGTACGTATGGATCGTATTCTGGGACGCAGCGATGATATGCTTATTATCCGTGGAGTCAACGTATTCCCCACACAGATTGAATCTGTTATTTTGGAAATGGTAGAGTTTGAGCCGCATTACCTGCTGACTATCGACCGTAAGAATAATACGGATACTATGGAACTGAAAGTTGAAGTTCGTCCGGACTATTATTCGGATGAAATAAATAAGATGCTGGCTTTAAAGAAAAAGCTGACAGCACGTTTGCAGAGTGTGTTAGGTTTGGGAGTAGATGTGAAGTTGGTGGAACCTCGCAGCATCGAGCGTAGTGTGGGTAAAGCGAAGCGTGTAATTGATAATAGAAAACTATAACGAATATAAATATAAAGTCATTTATTATGGTAGCAAAACAACTTTCCATTTTTTTGGAAAATAAATCAGGTCGACTGACAGAGGTGACTGAAGTATTGGCAAAGGAAGGTATTAATCTTTCGGCTCTTTGCATTGCCGAGAACGCCGATTTTGGTATTCTCCGCGGAATTGTATCCGATCCGGATAAGGCTTACAAAGCTTTAAAAGATAACCATTTCGCAGTCAATGTGACGGAGGTGGTAGGTATTAACTGCCCTAACGTGCCTGGTGCGTTGGCTAAAGTATTACAATATCTTTCCAATGAAGGGGTTTTCATTGAATATATGTATTCATTTGCCAATAATAATTCTGCAAATGTGATTATCCGTCCCAACGATATGGAAAATTGTATCCGGGTGTTAACAGAGAAGAAAGTTGACTTGCTGGCGGCAAGCGACCTGTATAAACTGTAAAACCTGTGAGTAGTGATGGGTGGTTAGTGAATGACTGTTGCATTGTTTATAAATTAACCATCCATCATCGCTTATTCACTATTCGTAACTAAACTCTATTCTTCCATTCTTTTTTATCTTAAAAAACATTGATTAATTGGTTTATTCAGCGCGAATCTTTAACTTTGCGCATTATTTAAATACAGAATGAAGAAGAACATCATTATAACGCTGCTTGCAGCTACTGTTTTATCCTCGTGTGGAGAGTACAATAAGTTGCTAAAAAGCACCGATTACGAATACAAGTATGAGGCCGCTAAGAACTACTTCGCTAAAGGTCAGTATAATCGATCGGCTACATTGCTGAACGAGTTGATAACTATCTTGAAAGGTACGGATAAAGCAGAAGAATCATTATACATGCTGGCTATGAGTTATTATAATCAGAAAGATTATTCTACTGCGGCCCAGTCATTTATCACTTACTTCAATACATATCCGCGTGGTCAGTTCTCAGAGTTGGCCCGCTTCCATGCCGGTAAAGCTCTGTATTTGGATACTCCTGAACCCCGTTTGGATCAATCAAGTACTTATCAGGCTATCCAGCAGTTGCAGATGTTTCTGGAATATTATCCCCAGAGCAGCAGAAAACAGGAGGCACAAAATATGATTTTTGCTTTGCAGGACAAGTTGGTTTTGAAAGAACTTCTGTCTGCCAGATTATATTATAATCTTGGTAATTATCTGGGCAATAACTTCATGTCTTGTGTGATCACTGCCCAGAATGCTTTAAAGGACTATCCTTATACTGATTATCGTGAAGAACTATCTATATTGATTCTCCGGGCCAAGTATGAAATGGCGGTGAATAGTGTGGAAGACAAGAAGATGGATCGTTACCGTGAAACGGTAGACGAATATTATGCTTTCAAGAATGAATTTCCGGAAAGTAAATATCTGAAGGAAGCCGAAAGGATATTCAAAGATTCTCAAAAAGTAATTAAAGACTAAATTATAAATAGATTTATGGATTACAAGAAAACAAATGCTCCGACGAATACCATTACCCGTGATATGATGGACTTATGTGCCGATACCGGTAATGTTTATGAAACAGTAGCTATCATTGGTAAGCGTGCCAATCAGATCAGTGTGGAAATAAAGAACGACCTTTCCAAGAAACTTGCGGAGTTTGCTTCCTACAACGATAATTTGGAGGAGGTATTTGAAAATAGAGAGCAGATCGAAATTTCACGTTACTACGAGAAATTGCCGAAACCCGATTTGATTGCTGCGCAAGAGTATGTAGAAGGAAAGATCTATTATAGAAACCCGGCAAAGGAAAAAGAAAAATTACAGTAATTTTCTTCGTCGGTTGAAGAGTTAACAGTCAAGTAGTAAGTAGGAGTCTATTCTTCTATCTCTTATTGCTTGACTTTTTTATTCCGGATTAAACACAACTTTAAAAACTATGATTCAACGAATTCAAACGATTTATCTTTTGCTTGTTACTGCATTACTGATAACAAGTATGTGTCTGCCTGTCGGCAGCTTTATGGGTGCTGATGCTGCCATGTATACTTTCAAACCATTGGGGGTGGAACAGAACGGAATGTTTTATTCTACTTGGGGAGTATTTGGTATATTGTTGCTTAGTGCAATCATCGCATTTGCCACAATCTTTCTTTTCAAGAACCGTATGTTGCAGATTCGCATGTCGATATTCAATAGCATTTTGTTGATTGGTTATTATCTTACCTTTCTTGCTTTTATGTTTGTCCTGAAGAAAGATCTGAATGCTGCTTTTCAGATTTCATGGGCGTTGTGCCTGCCGTTGATTTCGATTATTCTCAACTATTTGGCTATTCGTGCGATAGGACGGGATGAAGTGATGGTAAAGGCTGCCGACCGTCTCCGATAAAAAAGATTCACCACAAAGGATACAGGATGTCTCTATGGACACCATATCCTTTGTGGTGAATTCATTTATACGCTTTTACTTCTTTATGTCAAATAAATAAGTGATTTTTGCTGTAATGGTACTATTGGCCGAACGTGCAAAATAGTCTTTTTTGGTGCTGTTATAAAAATCGGCCAGTCCAAAATAATATCTTCCTTCTAAAAGAAAATTTCCGGCCTTAGTCCTGACTTCGATTCCGCCGCCACCTGCAATTCCATAGTCGAATTTATTTTCTATCCGTTTTCCATATTGTTCGTTGGGTGCCCGATTGGCTGTTTTCCAACTACCTTCTCTTTTTTCGTTTTCGCTTAACAAGAAACCTATTTGCGGTCCCAGGTTGATGAAGAACTGTGCTCCTCTGTCTTTGCCGAAAGCCAAATGGGCAAGAAAAGGTATTTCAAGGTAGTTCAGGGTACGGACATAAGAGTCTTCTGAAGAAAAGCCTTGCTCGGGGTCGAATTTTTCGTCCCATCCCCGTTGCGAGAAGTTAAGTTCCAATTGTGCTCCACAAATCATAGCGAAGTATTTTTCGGAAATATAACGTGCTGTTACTCCTCCGGTAATTCCTAATAATCCGTTTTGCTTAATGGTAGGTTGGAAAGAAACGGTACTGTAATTTGCACCTCCATTAATTCCGATGGCAAAATTATGTCGTTGTTCGCCTATCTGGGCATTTGCTGGCAGTACAATTCCTGCCAGCAAAGCAGTTCCCAGTAGGATTGATTTCAGTTGATTCTTTTTCATTCGAAGTCAAGTTTAATCAATTCAAAGTTCTTTGTGAAATGGACAAAGAATACTTTCTTGTTTACAAATCCTCCCCAGTTATTGACACGTTGGAATTTAAATCCGGTTTGGATAGGAGTTAAATCCATCAGAGGGAGATTTTTTTCCAGTTCGGAACCGTATTTGGACAGTCCTTTGAGGAAGAAGTATCCTGTGTCAAAACCCAGCATGCCGTATTTCGGGTACCGTTCTTCCATCTCTTTGCTGTACCATTTGCGATAAGCATGAGTGAAGTTGATTGCAGCAGGTAGCAGATTATTCGTGTAGAATGACGAATAGAAATAGGTGTCCAGCTCAAAGAAACTTTCCAGATGATCCTTTGTATAAGTTTGCCATTCAGGATAACCGAATAGATGAATACGCGCTTCCGGGTTATCTCTTACAAGTAGTGTCAATTGGGGAATGATTTTCAAAAGCGTCAAATCGTTACCGGAGGTGGGGATGAAGAAGTTCTCTTTGTCGTTACGCAAAGTTGCTTTCAGCGTTTCCACCGGGGCGTTTTCCTTTAATGTTTTCACCGGAATCCCTTTGCTTCCCAGTTCCTGTTTTAAGCCTTTGATAAATTCAATTTTATCTTTATCCACAACCGATGATTCCAAAAGAATCACGTTAGCATTCGGGAATTGACGTGTGAAGTGCTCGTAGACTTCGGAGTACAGATAAGACTGTGGAGTATTGATTTGATAAATAAACGGGTTGCTGAATACTTCGCCTTCTTTTGAAGAGAAAGGGACAACCAGGCGAATATCATTTTTCTTCGCGAAAGCTGCTAACGGTTTAATATGCTGTTGCTGTGCCGGACCAAAAATGACATTCATATTCTTCATCTCACTTTTTGCCAGAATGTTGTTCAATGATGAACTTTCTTTATTGCAATCGTAGACGTATAGATCGATTGAAGTGCCGGTACGTTTCAGACTGTCGACTGCCATCAGGAAGCCTTCATAATATTCTACCATTCTTTTGTCGTCAAAGGGTAACAAGAGAGCCGCTTTGATGGTAGAAATGCTTTTGGGTGTTTCTTTGTTTTCACGGAACAATTCGCTGTTGCTTGGCGGTGTGATATTGGTGTCTGTCTGGGGAGTAGTGACTGCCGATTTCTCTGACGGATAGGGGATACAAAGGAATTGTCCCTTCTTCATACCGTTCTTCAACTCCGGATTGGCTGCAATCAGTTCCTGTTCAGAAATGCCATATTCACGGCTGACGCTGAAAATAGTCTCTCTGCGTTTCACTTTGTGCATGTCTCTGCAACGGGGCTTTACAGCCGGTTGGATAATGGGTTGTTCGGGAGTTGTGACTACTGCTTCTACTATAGAGTCGATGGCTTCTGCAGCGGAAGGGATACGGATAACCTGTCCGATACGGAAGTTCTCTGCACTTAATCCCGGATTGGCGTCACAAATGGCTTTTGCAGAAACTTTATAGGTGGTTGTCAACCGATAAAGGGTTTCTCCCGGTTGAATGGTATGGAAAGTTTCACTTTTCTGGGCGGTTTTGTTCTGTGGGATTTTGATGGCTTGTCCTGCATAGATTTTGTCCTCACAACCGGGGTTCAGGCGAATAATATCTGCTTTGCTGACTCCATACATACTTGAGATGGAATATAAGCTTTGCCCCTTTTCAATAGTGTGAAGGAAGTAGGATTGGTTCTCTTGTGCCAATGTGCTTAAATAGGAAACACTTATAAAAGACAGGAGAAAGAAGATTCGTTTGATTGATTTCATCAATTTATTAATCTTAATTTGTAATTTTTACTATTCAATTCTCAATTGATTACGGCAAAGGTACGAATAATGTCATAGATTCACATAATATATTGAGTTAAGAAAATAATATTGTGTTTTTTAAAACTATATTTCGGGCGGAAACATTAATTTTGCAACTCAATAAAAGTTAGAGTATGCAGGAAACAGAATATATAAATGTGTACGGTGCGCGCGTACACAATCTGAAAGACATTGATGCGGAAATACCACGTGACAGCCTGACTGTGATTACCGGACTGAGTGGAAGCGGGAAATCATCTCTTGCTTTCGATACAATATTTGCAGAGGGCCAGCGCCGCTATATTGAAACCTTTTCGGCTTATGCCCGCAACTTTTTGGGCAATCTGGAGCGTCCGGATGTAGATAAGATTACAGGGTTGAGTCCGGTTATTTCCATAGAACAAAAGACTACGAATAAAAATCCCCGTTCCACGGTCGGCACTACTACAGAGATTTACGATTATCTCCGTCTGCTTTATGCCCGTGCCGGAATAGCCTATTCTTATCTCTCGGGAGAAAAGATGGTGAAATACACTGAGGAACAGATACTGGAACTGATCCTGAAAGATTATAAAGGAAAGAAAATTTATATGCTGGCACCTTTGGTGCGTTCACGTAAGGGACATTACAAAGAACTCTTCGAGCAGATTCGCAAAAAGGGATATTTGTATGTCCGTATAGATGGAGAAGTACGCGAAATCACCCACGGACTGAAACTGGATCGTTATAAAAACCACGACATCGAAGTCGTTGTGGATAAGCTTATCGTGGAAGATAAGGATGACAAGAGGTTGAAACAGAGTGTCGCTACTGCTATGCGGCAGGGCGACGGATTATTGATGATTCTTGATGCACAGACAGAGAGTATCCGTCACTACAGTAAACGCCTGATGTGCCCTGTCACGGGACTGTCGTATCGTGAACCGGCTCCGCACAACTTTTCGTTCAATTCTCCGCAGGGAGCTTGTCCGCGTTGTAAGGGATTGGGGGTAGTCAGTCAGATTGATGTAGATAAGGTGATTCCTGATAAAGAGTTGTCTATATATGAAGGGGCGATAGCTCCTTTAGGTAAATATAAGAATGCAATGATTTTCTGGCAGATCGGTGCTTTGCTGGAGAAATATGATGCGTCATTGAAGACTCCCGTAAAAGATTTGCCAAATGATGCAATCGACGAGATTCTGTATGGCTCGGACGAACGTATCAAGATAAAAAGCTCTTTGATAGGTACTTCTTCCGATTATTTTGTGACGTATGAAGGTGTTGTCAAGTATATCCAGATGTTGCAGGAGAAAGATGCTTCGGCCACTGCACAGAAATGGGCGGAACAATTTGCCAAAACCACAGTTTGCCCTGAATGTAAGGGAGCGAAACTGAATAAGGAAGCACTCCACTTCCGTATCCATGATAAAAATATCAATGAACTTTCAAATATGGACATCAATGAGTTGTATGACTGGTTGATGAAAGTGGACGAATTTCTGACGGATAAGCAGAAAATGATTGCCGCAGAGATTTTGAAGGAGATACGTACCCGCTTAAAATTCCTGTTGGATGTAGGATTGGATTATCTGTCTTTAAACCGTAGTTCCGTCAGTCTGTCGGGTGGGGAGAGTCAGCGTATCCGTCTGGCCACACAAATTGGTTCTCAACTGGTCAATGTGCTTTATATTCTTGACGAGCCGAGCATCGGGCTGCACCAACGTGATAACCTGCGGTTAATCAACTCCTTGAAAGAACTGCGTGATATGGGTAACTCTGTGATCGTGGTAGAGCATGATAAAGATATGATGCTGGCTGCCGACTATGTGATTGACATGGGGCCTAAAGCCGGACGACTGGGGGGAGAAGTTGTTTTTGCCGGAACTCCGCAAAAGATGTTGAAGACCAGTACGCTTACTTCACAGTATCTCAACGGACAAACTGCCATCGAAGTGCCTTCCAAGCGGCGTCCCGGTAATGGAAAATCTTTATGGTTGCGTGGCGCTAAAGGGAATAATCTGAAGAATGTAGATGTCGAATTTCCGTTAGGCAAACTGATTTGTGTTACGGGAGTATCCGGTAGTGGTAAGTCTACGTTGATAAATGAAACTTTGCAACCGATACTTTCGCAGAAGTTCTATCGTTCTTTGCAGGATCCTTTGGAATACGATTCTATTGAAGGATTGGAGAACATAGATAAGGTTGTCAATGTGGACCAGTCTCCGTTGGGGCGTACTCCGCGTTCCAATCCTGCCACTTATACCGGTGTCTTTTCAGATATCCGCAGTCTTTTTGTCGGATTGCCGGAAGCTAAGATTCGTGGCTATAAACCCGGTCGTTTTTCTTTCAATGTCTCCGGAGGACGTTGTGAGGCATGTTCCGGGAATGGCTACAAGACAATCGAAATGAATTTCCTGCCCGATGTATATGTTCCATGTGAAGTTTGTCATGGCAAACGTTATAACCGCGAAACTCTGGAAGTGCGTTTCAAGGGAAAATCCATTGCCGATGTGCTCGATATGACCATTAACCGTGCGGTAGAGTTCTTTGAAAATGTTCCTCAGATTCTGAACAAAATTAAGACTATCCAGGATGTTGGATTGGGATACATTAAATTAGGGCAATCATCAACCACCCTTTCGGGAGGTGAAAGCCAGCGCGTAAAATTGGCAACGGAGCTTTCGAAACGAGATACGGGAAAGACTTTGTATATTCTTGATGAACCGACTACCGGTCTGCATTTTGAGGATATCCGTGTGCTGATGGGAGTATTAAATAAATTGGTGGATAAAGGTAATACTGTGATCGTCATTGAGCATAATCTGGATGTGATAAAGATGGCGGATTACATTATCGACATGGGCCCCGAAGGCGGTAAAGGGGGAGGGGAACTTCTCAGTTTCGGGACACCGGAAGAGGTTGCGAAGAGTACAAAAGGATATACCCCGAAGTTTCTTCGCGAAGAACTGAGAATCGATTGATAATTTGTATATACGATATTAACTTGTTAAATAATAAAGAGTTAATATCGTATTTGTACAAAGTTAACTTCCTGCAACTACGAAGTTAACTTTGTAGAGTTACGTTATTAACTTACTAATAGCAGCTTTTTTCTATGGCTGCTCCAATATACATATATCTATGAAAATCAATAAGACCAATGCTGCCCGTCTGTTGGATAAGGCCAAAATTTCCTATGAACTTATCCCTTACGAGGTAGACGAAAATGATTTGAGTGCTGTGCATGTAGCGGCCAGTTTGGGAGAGAATATTGATCAGGTTTTTAAAACTCTTGTGCTTCATGGCGATAAAACGGGATACTTCGTTTGCGTGATTCCCGGAGACAAAGAGGTAAATCTGAAGCTTGCCGCAAAGGTGTCCGGTAATAAGAGTTGTGATATGATTCCTATGAAAGAGCTTCTTTCCGTCACCGGATATATCCGCGGTGCCTGTTCGCCTGTCGGAATGAAAAAACATTTTCCCACCTATATCCATGAAACCTGTCTGGAGTTTCCGTATATTTATGTAAGTGCGGGGCAACGCGGATTACAGATAAAAATTGATCCTAAAGAGCTAATAAACGAGGTTCGGGCGGAAGTTTGTGTATTATATACTGTTTAATTTCAGTAAAAAGTATATATTTGCAGAAAATATCTATTTAATAATCTAATATTCTAATTTTATGTTTGAAGGACAACCTAAGGGTTTGTATGCTCTGGCACTTGCCAACACAGGCGAGCGATTCGGTTACTATACCATGCTTGCGATTTTTACTTTGTTTCTACAAGCAAAGTTTGGTTACACTGCTGCTGAAACTTCTACCATTTTCGGATGCTTTTTGGCTGCTGTTTATTTTATTCCGTTCTTTGGTGGTATTCTTGCCGATAAGTTTGGTTATGGCAAAATGGTGACAATGGGTATTGTAGTCATGTTTATCGGCTACGCACTGCTTGCCATCCCGACTTCCAACGATTCCGGCAAAGTAATGATGTTTGGTGCACTGGCTCTGATTGCTTGCGGTACCGGACTTTTTAAAGGTAATTTGCAGGTAATGGTGGGTAATTTGTATGATGCCCCCGAATATAGCTCCAAACGTGACACGGCGTTCAGTATATTCTATATGGCTATCAATATCGGTGCGATGTACGCTCCGACAGCTGCTACAAAGGTAACCAACTATATGTTGGGCAAGGCAGGGCTTTCGTATGTTCCTCAGATTCCTTCATTGGCACATCAATATCTTGACGGTACAATCACTCCTGCTAACCAGGCTACTTTGGAATCATTGCAGGCTGCACAGAACTTTACCGGCGACATTGCCACATTCTGTACTACTTATATCGATAAGCTTTCTGAAGCATATAACTATGGATTTGGTGTGGCATGTGTATCATTGATTATTTCGATGTTGATTTACGTCGCTTTCCGCTCTACATTTAAACATGCCGACTACAACTCTAAACAAGCTAAACCGGCTAACGTAGTTGAGGAGAAGTTGACTCCGGAACAAACCAAACAGCGCATCGTGGCTTTGTTGCTTGTATTTGCCGTAGTTATTTTCTTCTGGATGGCTTTCCACCAGAACGGACTGACACTGACATTCTTTGCACGTGATTATACCGCACAAGAGGTGACCGGACTCGACCGTTTGGGCTTCAATATCGTGAACCTCACCTTCTTGTTGATTGTTATTTACGGACTTTTTTCACTGTTCCAGGGAAAGACCGGCAAATCAAAAATGATTGCCGGTATAGTAGTTGCTGCCGCACTTCTCTGTCTGGGATGGAGCTATAGCTCTATGGATCCTACTGTTAATATTCTGCCTCAGATCTTCCAGCAATTCAATCCGTTCTTCGTGATTGCCTTGACTCCGGTTTCACTGGCGGTGTTTGGATATCTTGCCAGAAAAGGGAAAGAACCTTCTGCTCCGCGTAAAATCGGTATCGGTATGATGATTGCCGTATGCGGTTTCTTGATAATGGCCATTGGGTCTATCGGGTTGCCTACTCCGGATGCTCTGGCAGCCAGTGGCATCGAGAAAGACGCACTGGTTTCTCCAAACTGGTTGATCTCTACTTATCTGGTGCTTACTTTCGCCGAGTTGTTCCTCTCTCCGATGGGTATTTCGTTTGTTTCGAAAGTAGCTCCTCCTAAATACAAAGGTATGATGATGGGTGGATGGTTTGCCGCAACTGCCATTGGTAACTACCTCGTTGCCATCATTGGTTATCTGTGGGGTGGCATGCAGTTGTGGATGGTATGGAGTGTACTTATCGTATGCTGTCTGCTGGCCGCTCTGTTCATCTTCTCTATCATGAAGAAACTTGAAAAAGTAGCATAACCTTCGGGTTGTATCTATACACCAAACGCCCCGTTACATTATTTGTTATTACGATAACAATATATGTAATGGGGCGTTTCTTATATTGGCATTTTCTTTACATGCGCATCAGAGTTCCAATCCCATGATATAGTCATTCATATAATATCCGTTTCCGATGTGAAAATCACCTTCACGTAGTTTTTTCATCCCTTTATGTTCATAAAAGTGCAATGCCTTGTTATTCCGGTTGACATTTAATTCCATCAGACAGGGAGACGGATGAATCTCTTTGATGTATTGTACTGCATGGTCAAATAGTTTGCTTCCCAGGTGTGCTCCCTGAAAAGAGGGAAGGACATATATTTTCTGGAGATGAAACACATCATCTCCTTGAGGCTGTACTGATACATAGCCGCAAGGTTCATCTTCCTGGTAAGCGATGAAGTATACGTGTCCTTCTTTTTCCATTTGTTTGCGGATATTCAGGGGCGCGTACATCCATTCCATCATGTAGTCAAGTTGATCGGGCGAAAGTATTTCTTTGTAAGTAGTCGGAAATACCTGTTTCGCCAGTTTGTTAATCAGTATGCAATCATCTGAAGTGGCTTTTCGGATAGTAAACATGTTTGTTGTATTTTTCGGTTTATGTCGCAAATATAGTGATAATTTGCTTTTATAATAAGGTGGAGGTATCTTAATAAGTTAATTAGTATGAATTTAAGGTACTTTGCATTGCATAGTACTAAAGTTATGCATATATTTGTCGCATCAAAAAGGTAAAGCTTATGAATGTAGATAATGTAAAGTCGCAAATGCGAAAAGGCATGCTGGAATATTGCATCATGCTGCTGTTGCATAAAGAGCCGGCTTACGCTTCGGATATCATCCAGAAGTTGAAAGAGGCAAAGCTGATTGTGGTGGAGGGCACATTGTATCCATTGTTGACCCGATTGAAAAACGATGATTTACTTAGTTACGAATGGGTGGAATCTACACAGGGACCGCCACGGAAGTATTATAAGCTGACAGAGAAAGGCGAGTTGTTCCTTGGCGAACTGGAACTTTCGTGGAGGGAGCTGAACGAAACTGTGAATCATATTGCTAATAGAGAATCCATTTAAAAAGAAATAAAGATGAAAAAAACATTAACCGTAAATTTAGGTGGAACCGTTTTTCATATCGACGAGGATGCCTACCGGTTGCTCGATAATTATTTGTGCAACCTAAAACTTCACTTCCGCAAACAAGAAGGAGCAGAGGAGATTGTGAACGATATAGAGAATCGCATCTCCGAACTATTTGCCGAGAAGTTGGCTGCCGGATCGCAAGTGATTACGATTGCCGACGTAGAAGAAGTGATTGCCCGGATGGGAAAACCCGAAGATTTTGGTGAGGAGAGTGAGGAAGACGAACCTCAAAAGACAGCCGGACATACAGGGGCACAATCCGGCACAACCATTCATCGCCGTTTTTACCGTAATCCGGATGATAAAATATTGGGAGGGGTGATTAGCGGGCTGGCTGCATATCTGAACTGGGATGTAACGCTGTTGCGACTGATTATGTTCGTTGTGCTGATCTGTGGATATGGAGTGTTGATTCCTATATACATCATCTGTTGGCTGATTATTCCCGAGGCCCGTACGGCAGCCGAGAAGTTGAGTATGCGCGGTGAGGATATCACCATAGAGAATATCGGTAAGACGGTGACTGATGGGTTTGAAAGGGTAGCCAACGGGGTGAACAATTATGTAAATTCAGGTAAGCCCCGCAGTTTTCTGCAGAAGGTGGGCGATGCGTTGGTATCGATAGCGGGTTTCTTTCTGAAAGCCTGTCTGGTGGTGCTCGCCATTATATGCAGTCCGGTGCTTTTTGTGCTTGCCATTGTTTTTGTTGCTCTGGTGATTGCTGCCATTGCAGTAGCCATTGGTGGTGGAGCTGCTCTCTATCATATGCTGCCAGCAGTCGATTGGTCACCGCTGATCTCCACTTCGCCGATGATGACCATTGTAGGAAGTATTGCAGGAGTAGCATTGGTGGGCATACCTTTGGCGGGGATCATTTATGCTATTCTCCGACAGATATTTGATTGGCCGGCTATGGTGTCCGGACTGAAATGGTCTTTATTGATACTGTGGGTGCTGGCAGCCGTAATCTTTGTTATCAACCTGTCTTATTTGGGATGGCCTTATCCTTTCCTTTTGGTCGGATGACCTGTCCATGAATAGATTGACATGTGTAGAAATACCTTCCGTTGTGTGTCCGGAAGGTATTTTTTTTTGTAGATAATATGCGTTTTATTTCAAAATCGGGGATTCGGGTATGAGTATCCGTAAATCATATACAACCGCTCCTTTTTATTCCGGTAATTTTGCAATTAAATATATCGGCTATCGGATTGGTATCGCGACATAGGATGTAGCCAAAGATGTATGAGTAAAATTATAACGACAATAATATGACTATCGAAAGTTTTAAAGAGTATGTAAAGTCACGTAAGCCTCTCAACACAGAAGAAATCCACTGTTTTATGGATGATATGAGTAACGAGGCAAGGCGTTTTACATTCAGGCTGAATGCTTCTTACCATACGCCGGCCGAAGTGCGAAATTTATTATCCGAGCTTTTTGGAAGTCCGGTTCCGCCTACACTTCGCGTATTTCCTCCGTTCTATACTGATTTTGGGAAGAATATAGTGATAGGTGATGATGTATTCATAAATGCCTGTTGCCACTTTCAGGATCACGGTGGCATAACCATTGGCGACAGTTGCCAAATCGGACATAATGTAGTGTTTGCCACTCTTAATCACGGGCTTGCTCCTGAAGACCGCGGAACAACGTATCCTGCTCCGATTGTTTTAGGAAAAAATGTCTGGGTAGGGGCAAATGCCACAATTCTTCCGGGTGTGATGATTGGTGACAATGCCGTTATTGCGGCGGGAGCGGTGGTCACAAAAGATGTGCCGCCGAATGTCATTGTCGGAGGAGTTCCGGCGAAATTCATCAAATCGATAGCCCCCGAATAGAGCTGAAGATGGAGAGTTGCTAAATTCCGGGTATAACTGCCGTATATTTGACAGTACTCCTGTATGGTTTGAGCTTTGGCAAAGGATGGTGGCAAGCAACGATCGACGGCTTGCATTGCAGCAATCGTAAACGTATGAGAAAAGTAATAAAATAACTTATTAAAATATTGAATAATATGAGAACAAAATCTGTTTTACTAACGCTTTTAGCAATCTTATTTATGAATTTACACGCAGCGGCACAAGATCCCATAAAGCAGGGGCACAATGGTAAACGAATTTTAGTTGCCTACTTTTCGGCAACCGGTACTACGGCGGAAGCTGCAAAGAAACTGGCTCGGGTTACGGGTGGTGAACTGTATGCCATCACTCCTGCAAAACCTTATACGAATGCCGATCTTGACTGGCATAACAAACAATCGCGCAGCTCGGTGGAGATGAACGATCTGAAATCACGTCCGGTCCTTAAGAATAAAAAAGAAAACATAGCTGATTATGAAGTGATCTTTATCGGCTATCCCATCTGGTGGAATCTTGCACCTCGTGTTGTGAACACTTTCATTGAAAGTCATGATCTTAAAAATAAGATCATCATACCTTTTGCCACTTCGGGAGGAAGCAGTATTACAGGTAGTGTGACAGCATTGAAAAAAGACTATCACAATTTGAAATGGAAAGAAGGAAGATTACTTAATCGTGCCAATGAAAAATCCATTCGTGAGTGGGTCGATAAGTTAGGGTACTGACTGTCTGGAACCAAAAACAATGATAACGTATTTATTTATCGGTAGCATTGGCTTGTAGAGAGCGATGCTGGTCGTACTCGCCATACTGCATACGGATGACGCTTGCGAAGATTACCCCTCACGTTACAATCCTGTTTGACGTGAGGGTGATCTTTTTAAGTTAAAAAAATGTCTTATTCTGCGACTATACACAAATCTTTTGTTATTTTTGTTTGTTACACAACGAAAAAGGTATATAAGTGTATGGGCGAGCATATATGTTTCAGAAGAAATGAAAGACTGGCAACGGTAAACCCGCATTGGCGGGGTAATCCTGTGGTGAGAGGAAAGTTTGTCAATCGCCAGCATCGTTTTCGTCCCGGGATGGGAAGTGTCTTGAAATGGCGCCTTTCTCCCAATCCGCAGCGGAAAGAGAAGAAGAGTGTGAAGTGGAATCCCCGGATGAGTTATCTGCGTTCATTGGAAGGGGTGGTCGGTAATTCGCTGATATGGCTGGGGCATAACTCCTTCTTCCTTCAATTGGCAGGAAAACGTGTCATGTTCGATCCTGTTTTTGGAGATATCCCTTTTGTCAAACGTCAGAGTGATTTTCCGGCAAACTCCGATATTTTTACAGATATAGATTACTTGCTTATCAGTCACGACCATTTCGACCATTTGGATAAGCAAAGTGTAGCCCGGCTGGTGAAGAACAATCCCCGGATGAAACTTTTCTGTGGGTTGGGTACCGGTGAATTGATAAAGAGTTGGTTTCCGGAGCTTGAGGTAACGGAGGCCGGATGGTACCAACAGATAGAAGATGACAGGTTGAAGATTACTTTTCTTCCTGCCCAGCATTGGAGCAAGCGTTCGGTGCGTGACGGAGGACGAAGGCTGTGGGGAGCGTTTATGGTACAGGGTGACGGCATCTCCATCTATTACAGTGGCGATACCGGATATTCCAGGCATTTCCGTGAGATACCCGAGCTATTCGGGACACCCGATTATGCTTTGGTGGGTATCGGTGCTTATAAGCCGCGTTGGTTTATGCAGCCCAATCACATTTCACCTTACGATGCACTGACAGCGTCCACCGATATGAAAGCAGCTCTTACCATTCCGATGCATTATGGTACGTTCGACTTGTCGGACGAACCTCTGCATGACCCTCCGCAGATTTTTGCTGCCGAAGCAAAGAAACGTAGGATAGACGTGTATATTCCGGTACTTGGAGAGATTGTCAAGTTGAAGCGGATGTAAGCTTTCCGAAGGAGTAAACGGACACTCTGTTCTGCTAAAATAAAGGCTCTGTTCCGACGGAACAGAGCCTTTATTTTAGCAGAACAGAGCCTTTATTTGGAATCTGTAGTGTTTGGTTTCAACCATTTGTCCAGCCATTCGAAGAAAGTGCGTTGCCACAACACACCATTTTGCGGTTTCAACACCCAGTGGTTCTCGTCCGGATAAATAAGCAGTTCAGCCGGTACGCCACGCATTACGGCAGCGTCGAACGCAGCCATGGCCTGATTGGCAAGGATACGGTAATCCTTCTCACCGTGGATGCAAAGAATCGGGGTATCCCATTTTTCGACGAACAAGTGCGGAGAGTTCGCAAAAGTGCGCTGGGCAACCGGATTCTGCTTTTCCCAGTATGCGCCTCCCATATCCCAATTGGCAAACCATTTCTCTTCTGTCTCCAGGTATTGCATCTCCATGTTGAAGATACCATCGTGGGCAATGAAGGCTTTGAAACGTTTGTCGTGATGTCCTGCCAGCCAGTAGACGGAGAATCCTCCGAAGCTGGCACCCACACAGCCCAGGTGGTCTTTGTCAACGAAAGGTTCTTTTGCCATTTCGTCGATTGCCGTGAAATAATCCTTCATGCATTGGCCACCGTAATCTCCGCTGATAGCTTCGTTCCATTCCACTCCGAAACCGGGAAGTCCGCGGCGGTTCGGTGCTACAACGATATAGCCGTTGGCAGCCATAATCTGCATGTTCCAGCGATAACTCCAGAATTGGCTTACCGGGCTCTGTGGACCGCCTTCGCAGAAGAGCAGTGTCGGATATTTCTTATTCGGATCGAACTGGGGCGGATAGATGACCCATGTCAGCATTTCTTTACCATCTGTCGTTTTCATCCAGCGTCCTTCAACTTTGCCCATCTCTATCTGATCGTAGATCTGCTTGTTCTCTTGAGTCAGTTGTGTCGTCTGCCCATCCAGGGAAACGGCATAAATTTCATCTCCCATGCTCATAGAGTGACGTTTGGCAATCAGTTTATCACCGAAGAGGGCAACGCCTTCATAGTCGTACATACCCGAAGTGACAGGACGTACAGAATCATTGGTCAGATCGAGTGAGTAGATTTGAGTTTCACCATGCCATACACCGGTGAAATAGATCGTCTTGGCATCCTGGCTCCATACGAATGCATCTACATTCGAATCGAACGCTTTGCTGGCAAAACGTTTTTCTCCGGTTTCCAGATTCATGATGAAGAGACGGTTCTGGTCTGCTTCGTAACCATCACGCTCCATACTTTGCCAGGCGATGCTCTTTCCATCCGGAGAATATTGCGGATTAGTATCATAACCCATCATACCTTCGGTGATATTTATTGTTTTCTTGGTATTGAGGTCGTATACATAGATATCCGAGTTGGTAGAAATGGCATAAGCCAGTCCCGTTTTCTTTCGACAGGTATAAGCCACTTTATCCGAGGTCGTGTTCCATGCCAGTTGTTCGATACCTCCCCATGGTTTCATCGGACTTTCGTAAGGCTCACCTTCCAGCACGTCTACGATGTTGGTTACCGACTTGCCATCGAAATCGGCGATAAAGGGGTGGGGGGCAGTTGTCACCCATTCATCCCAATGTTTGTACATCAGGTCGGTGATGATGATGCCGGTTGCTTTGTCCAGGTCAGGATATTTGTCAGCCGTGCTTTTAACAGTCTTTACTTGGGCGATGAACAGTATCTTCTTGCCGTCCGGCGAGATGGAATATCCTTCGATATTTCCGTCATAATTGGAAATCTGTTTGCGTCCGCTACCGTCGGGGTTCATTTCGTACAGTTGGCTACTGCCGTTGTCGTTGCTCAGGAAAAGCAGTTTGCTTTCGTCCGTTGCCCAAGTCACTTCATTTTCCTGAAAAGGAGTGTGAGTGATTTGCCGGTTGTCGGTTCCGTCTGCGTTCATCACAAAAACTTCCCGGTTGCTTTTGTTTTCGGGTACACTGTAGTAAGCCACTGTATAGGCTATCTGCTTTCCATCGGGCGATACAGAGAGTCCGCCGATACGTCCCATTGCCCAGAGTGCTTCGGGAGTCATCCGCTTCCCCTCGATTTTGATATCGGATTTTCCGATCAGCGCCTGGTCCGTTTTGCCTGCATCCTTGGTTCCGCCACAGGATGCTAACATCATTGTTGCCGACATAATAAATAGGTTTACTTGTCTCATAAGTTTTTAATAATTGATTATTTGAGTTGCGAAGATAAGCAAAAATCAGGTCAAATCTGCTTTTTTTGCCAGTTTCCTTTCTTTATATAGATGTACGACAGAGTCAGGATACAGATTCCGTATAAATGCTCTGTAGTCCAGCAGAAGGCTACGTCTACTCTCAAATAGAGGATGACATACGTGATATAAGCCAGATAGACAGCCAGCACGCAGAGTTCTAATCCCAGTGCCGTACGTGTATTGCCCGTTCCGGATACCGCCTGGAAATAAACATTGGCCGGGACCAATATCAGATAGGCGGAACATAATACCCATAACGAGGGGATGGAAGCCTCTTTCAGATCCGGTATATCTGTATAGATACTTAACACCAGATCGGGGAAGAGGGCGAAGAACAGTACCAGAGGTAATACAAAAACATAGCCGATGCGTACATGCTGCCGGATAGTTCCGGGTACGCTTTTAATCTCTCCTGCGCCTATCAGGTTGCTCACCAGGGAGCCGCATGTGGTGGCAAATGCCATCGCAACCATAAATGGAATACCCGATACGTTGCGGATAATGTTCGTAATGGCCAGTGCGCGTTCGCCCAGATGTTCCACAAAAAGGAAGAACATGAACCAGGTGGATAGTGAGAAGAAATTTTGGATCATAGTCCAAAAAGATACGTTTAATATTCGTTTTAATGTTTCCGGTTGGAAACTGGGAAGCTGGTTCAGTGCATACTTCTTACAGTCTATCCGCTTCCAGGTATAGACGATGAAGAAGATGACCGATACCATTTCGGCCAGTGACGACCCGATAGCAGCTCCGGCAATACCTAATGCGGGGAAGCCGAACTTACCGAATATCAGGATATAGTTGAATACTACGTTGGACAATACCATTACGATTGAATTCAATGTCAGGGTCTTGGTCTGTGTGGTACCTACAAAAAATGCCCGGAACATCACGCCGACGAAAGAGAAAAAGAAACCAAAAACTCTCCAGTTGATGTAGCTGATGGACGCGTCATAAATGTGCTGCGAACTGATAACCAGTTTCAGCAAATGAGGAGAGAAGCATAAAGAAAGGGTAAATGCCACTATTGCCAATGCCAGCAAAAAATAGATCCCCTGATAGAATATCGGTCCGATGGTGCGGTATTGTTGCTCGCCGTTTCGCCGGGCTATCAGGATTTGTGCTCCGATGCTGAATCCGAACGCCATCATGAAAATGGCCAGATAATATACGCCTGCGATGGCCGAGGCTCCCAGTTCGATTTCGCCTACCCGTCCCAGGAAGGCAGTGTCTGTCATACCTATTAATTGTTCCATGATCAGGCTGATCAGGATAGGGTAGGCTATGAGCCATATCTCTTTGTATGTGTATTTGGTAGTCATGTTTTTATATATTCTATAAAGGGGAAAAAAAGCCGGACAAACATATACTGCTTGCCCGGCTCTTCGGTCTTTAAGCTAATTTTTATTTCTTATCGCTTATTCTGCTTATTAGCCCGTTCTTTTGCCATCTGTTCCTGCTGTTTCTGCATGGCTTCCAGACGTGCGGCAAATCCGGTCTTCTTCATTTGCTTCGGATCTTTTTTCTTTGCTTCCAGATCGGCGAGCAACTTGTCTTCGTCAGTTGTCCGGCGCAGTATGATCATGGTTACCACACTGATCAAAGTCGAAATGAAGTAGTAATAGTTCAATCCCGAAGGATAGTCGTTCAAAACGAAGAGGAACATAATCGGCATCAGATACATCATCCACTTCATTGCTGCCATTTGCGGCTGGGCACCTGTATCCTGCTGCTGCATCGTGTACTTCGTGTTCAGGATATTGGTAATGGTCATCAGCAGGCAGAACAAGCTGAGGTGATTACCCAAGAACGGAATATGGAACGGGAAAGTGATGAATGCGTCGTAGGTCGATAAGTCGTCCGCCCAAAGGAAACTCTGCTGGCGGAGTTCGATAGCGCTCGGCACAAACATGAACAATGCCATCAGGATAGGGAATTGAACAAGCATCGGCAAACAGCCGCCCATCGGGCTTACACCGTATTGACTGTATAGTCCCATTACCTCTTGCTGTTTCTTCATCGCATCTTCCTGCTTGGGATATTTCTTATTGATCTCGTCAATTTTTGGTTTCAGTACACGCATCTTGGCCGATGACATATAAGTCTTCCAGGTTGCCGGAAAAACCACAACTTTCACCATAATTGTCAATAGCAACAGTACGACACCCATGCCTAATCCCCAACCTGACAACCAGTCGAACACGTTGATGGTGATCCATTTGTTGATCCATCGAATCAACGGCCAACCCAGATATACCAGGTTGTTGAGTTCCCATTTCTCTTCACGTCCCTTGTCCAATGCGGTCAGTGTTTTATAGTGGTTCGGGCCGAAGTAGAAATACATGTCGGTCGGTTGCTTACCGGTAGGATCGAAGAACGTACTCATTTCAGCCGAGTAGTCTTTGATGTAGCCACTTCCCTGTTTCTCCATTTTCGATTTGACCGTAGTCTTTTCGAAATCCTGTTCTGCAATGAATACAGAAGAGAAGAACTGGTTTTTGAAAGCAATCCAGTCCAGACGCTCCGGTACTGACTTTTCATCGTCTTTACTTGCCGAAAGGTTGTCCACATCATCACCTGTATATTTGTAGGTGAGGTCTGCCAAACGGTTCTCGTAAGTATATCCTTTCTCGATCTGGCGGGCACGTTGTGACCACGAGATGTCCACATAGTTTGTAGTAGCAGCCAATTTGCCTTCCATACCTGTTGCTTTAATCACAAAGCTCATCAGATAATTATCCGGTTTCAGTGTATAAATAAAGTCGATATAGCTGGCACTGTCGGCGGCCAGACGCATCGTAACACTGCTGTCTGTTTTATTGACTGCTTCGAAATAGAAGTCTTTTGTCTGGAGGGCACCCTTCTTATTGTAGAAGTTGAAGTTCATGGAAGCATCGCTGCCGTTGAACAACACAACCGGTTTCTTATCTTGTCCCATGTAGTTTTTCAACAGGGCAGAGTAAACGCGGCCGCCTTTGTTATCCAGAGTGATTTCTACCAAATTGTTCTGGATAGTAGTAAACGCCTCTTTACCTTGGGTGGCATTGAAGAAGAGAGATGCCGAATCGGCGGCTGTTTCCTCTTTTTCGTTAGCCAGTGCAGCTTCGGTTTTGGCTTTCAGTGCTTCTTCTTGCTGCTGTACCACGGCTATAGAGTCATAATACCGCTTCTGGGCGGCTATTTGCTCCTCGCTGGGACGGCTCAGAAAACTGAATCCTACCAGTAATATACCTATTAAAACGAGGCCTGTGATGGTGTTTTTATCCATTCTCTTGTTTTAGTGATTAATGATTAATAATCTATACGATAGTGATTTTACTTATCGATTGCAGCCTTAATGAACGATACGAACAACGGATGCGGGTGTAGCACCGTACTGCTGTATTCCGGATGGAACTGCGTTCCGATGTACCATTTCAATGTAGGGATCTCTACAATCTCTACCAGGTCTGATTCCGGATTGATACCTACACATTTCATGCCGGCCTCTTCGAATTGCTTGCGATAGTCGTTGTTGAATTCGTAACGGTGGCGATGACGCTCCTGAATATGTTCTTGTTTATAAGCTTCGTATACTTTAGAGTCTTTTTTCAAGACGCATTCGTAAGCACCCAGACGCATTGTACCTCCCATATTGGTGATGGCCTTCTGCTCTTCCATGATGTCGATAACGTTATGTTTGGTCTTTTCGTCCATTTCAATAGAATTGGCATCGGCATAACCCAGTACGTTGCGGGCAAATTCGATGGCCATGCATTGCATACCCAGGCAGATACCAAAAGTCGGAATGTTGTGTTCGCGGGTATACTTGGCAGCTACGAACTTACCTTCGATACCACGTGAACCGAATCCCGGACAGATAACTACTCCGTCTACATGTCCCAGCTGTTCGTCCACATTGTCCGGAGTGAGGTGTTCGGATGATACATATTCTATTTTAACTTTACGGTCATTATAAGTGGCAGCCTGTGACAGTGATTCCAGGATAGACTTATACGCATCCTGCAGTTCAACGTATTTACCTACCATTGCAATAGTCACCGTTTCGGTAGCATTAGCACGACGGTTCAGGAAGTCTTTCCAAGGTCCCAACGGCGGACGTTCGCCCACAGGTAAGCCCATCTTCTGAAGTATGGTTTCGTCCAAGCCTTGTTCCTGCATCAACAGGGGTACTTCATATATAGTTGAAGCATCGATTGACTGAACGACCGCATTCTCGGCAACATTACAGAACAATGCCACTTTCTTACGCAGGTTGGCGTTCAGGTCATGTTCGGTACGAAGCACCAGAATATCCGGTTGCACTCCGAGTGACTGCAATTCTTTTACAGAGTGTTGGGTCGGTTTGGTTTTCAGTTCTTGAGCGGCAGACAGGAAAGGTACATAAGTTAAATGCACGCACAACGCATTCTGTCCCAACTCCCATTTCAACTGACGGATACTTTCCAGATAAGGCAAGGACTCGATGTCACCTACCGTGCCTCCGATTTCTGTAATTACAAAGTCGAACTTATACTTGTTGCCCAGCAACTTGACGTTACGCTTGATTTCATCCGTGATGTGGGGAATGACTTGAATGGTTTTTCCCAGATAGTCTCCACGGCGTTCTTTATCAATGACGCTCTTATAGATACGGCCTGTCGTGATATTGTTGGCCTTTGTAGTCTGGATGCCCAGGAAACGTTCGTAGTGTCCTAAGTCAAGGTCGGCTTCATGGCCGTCTACAGTCACGTAGCATTCTCCGTGTTCATAAGGGTTCAATGTTCCCGGGTCAATGTTGATGTACGGGTCAAACTTTTGGATAGTTACTTTATAACCTCTTGCTTGCAGCAATTTACCGATGGAAGATGAAATGATACCTTTTCCTAAAGAAGAGGCAACACCACCGGTTACGAAAATATACTTTGTTTCTCCCACAGCTATAACTGTTTTAATAATTTGTTTCTAAATCGTTTGATTTGAATCTTAAAAACCGCAAAATTACAAAAAAATGGGGAAGAACGGATGCTTTCTACAAAACAAATTTATTAAAAAATGCAATTCCGGGTTCCGAAATGTTTGGACGACAAAAAGTTGTATGCCTCTAACGGATGAATGGGGCTTTATCCGTCTGGTGGCATAAGTAGCATAAACCTGTCTACAGGATAAATTTGCGTAGCTCATGCATGCCATACAAATTCCGGTAAAACAGATCGGTTGTTTCATCGATCCGTTTGATCGGTTATTCCTATTAAAAATGAGCGAATTTTATGTAATCTAAACTATTTAATGTAAATTTGCCCTCAAATTTGTTATAAAAATGAAGACTAGTCACATCTCAACATTAGCATTTGCAATCCTGTTTTCTTCGTCAGTGATGGCGCAGAAGACGATAAAACCGGTTTCCGAGACAGTGCAAAATGAAGTGAAAGCTGATACACTTTCCGAGGTGCTTCAGCAGTACCTTCTCCTGAAACTGAATCTGGATGGTCCGAAGCCCAAGATGGATACAGTGTCCATCTTATATAATAATTATATAGGAGAGTTGGAATACCTCAATGATCCTTCAGTACCTATGCGTTATGTGAAAACAGATCCGGATTATTACCGCCTGTTTGTTCCGCTAACTTATTATTATTCGCCTATTGCGGAATATTCTACTATGCGCTGGAAATTTAAAGAGCCTTTTACTGCACCTTCTCTTAATGAGCAGTTATCACCGTGTGACACTTTGCAGTTTACCAAAATCAAGAGATCGGCCCGGCTGGTAGATGCTGCTTTGATGGATTTATACCTGAACCATCCCAATTTGGTTGTTACTACCGAAGATCATATAATGAGCCGTAAATTGTATCATGGCAATAAAAAGATTGAAATTCCGAAGACGGAAGTGAAAAGCCTGTTCCGTGCAGATAAGGTAGAAGAGAATGTAGGTGAAGCAGAAATGTTAATTTCGAAACCTAACTGGTGGGTGACGGGAGGTAACGGTTCGCTTCAAATTACTCAGAACTATATATCGGACAACTGGTATAAAGGTGGTGAGAGTAACAATGCTGTAATGGCTAATTTACAGTTGTTTGCCAATTACAATGACCGTGAGAAAGTGCAGTTTGAGAATCTGTTGGAGGCTAAATTAGGATTCAACTCTTCTCCATCGGATGAATATCATAAGTATCTGGTCAATACCGACCAGTTGCGCTTGTATTCCAAATTAGGTATCCAGGCTGCACATAATTGGTACTATACTATCACCGGTGAGTTTAAGACTCAGTTTGTTAAAGGTTATAAGGCTAACAGTGAAGAACTGGTTGCTGCTTTCCTTGCTCCTGCCGATGTGATTGTCAGTGTCGGTATGGATTATAAGCTGAAAAAGAAAAAATTCAACCTTTCCGTATTCATGTCTCCATTGACCTATAACCTTCGTTATATTGGTAACAAAAATGTGGACGAAACCAAGTTCGGACTGGATAAAGGTAAATGTTCAAAGAATGACTTTGGTGCACAGGTACAACCTACCATTTCATGGACCATTATTCCGTCCATTGTAGTCGATTCCCGTCTGAACTATCTGACTAACTATAAATGGGTACGCATTGAGTGGGAAAATACTTTCAATTTTGTATTGAACCGTTATCTTTCTACTAAGCTTTTTGTGCATGCACGCTTTGATGACAGTGCAAAGCCGACCACCGGTAGCAGTTATTTCCAGTTGAAAGAGTTGCTCAGTTTTGGTCTGAACTATAAATGGTAAAGGAATAGTTGACACAAAGATAAATATGGGGCCGGCTGGAGTTTTCAGTCGGCTCTGTTGTTTCCGGTAGTGCAAATTTCATCGCTGTAATTAAAATGTTATACTTAAAGAAAGCGCCTTATGATTAAACAAGATTATCTGATACGAATGATTCAGGAAATCATTTCATTAATTGTTAATATGATTTTGAATAAAAAGAAGTTTCGTAAGGATGAATGGACAGAGTACGACTGTCTTACACGACAGATTTTAGGACTTCCTCAGGAGCAGTTGCAGAGTATGAATCCGGATGAACTGATTGACCATTATGAAGGAGATCCTAACCGGATGGGAAAGATAGAACTGGCTGCCATGACCCTGCTGAAGATTTCGGATGAGATGGAGTCTAATATTTTGCAAAAGTCTAAACTGCGCCAGGACGGGCTCACTTTACTGAAGTATGTTCAGAAAGAAAGCAGCACTTTTTCCATTCAACGGACAGATTTGATTCGGATGATTGAGATAAATGAATGTTTGAAGATGTAAAATAAGGAAATGAACAGAAAGTGATAAAAGAATCGGTTTCTGTTTCTAATTTATTTTAAAATATCGGAGGATGATAACAATTTAGCAGTAAAGCAGGCAAAAAGCCTGCTTTTTCTGTTTCTACTCCTGATTAATGGAGTAAAAAAATACTTCAAAAAGAACTCTTATTGCGCTATAAAAAACATTCAAATACTTCGTAGTTCTCAAACTTATGCTTAAATTTGCCGCAATTTGTAATGTGCAGTTTGCAAAATGACTAATATAATAACTCATCAAGGTATTGTGGAAAACATAAGTGGTTCTCAGGTTTCTGTGAGGATCATCCAAACATCGGCCTGCTCAACTTGCAGTGTCAAGGGACATTGCTCTTCGGCAGATAGCAAAGAGAAGGTAATTGAGATTACCGACACTTCATCTGTATGGAAGGTAGGTGACGAGGTGACAATTATTGGTGCTACTTCCATGGGTATGCAGGCTGTATTTCTGGCCTTTGTTATTCCTCTCTTTCTTTTAATTCTCGGCCTTTTCGTTTTCAAGACAGTTCTTCATAGTGAACTATATGGAGCGCTTGCTGCTTTAGCGGTGCTTGTTCCTTATTATTATATAATATGGCTGAACAGAACTCGGTTGAAACAAAAATTTTCTTTTACTATAAAACCAATAAATAACTAAAAATTATGAATTTGATTCTGATTGCAGTGATTTCTTTGGGAGCTATTGCGCTTGTACTGGCTGCGATATTGTATGTTGCTTCCAAGAAATTTGCCGTGTACGAAGACCCACGAATTGCCCAGGTATCCGAAGTGTTGCCTCAGGCTAACTGCGGTGGATGTGGTTATCCGGGTTGCAGCGGATTTGCTGATGCTTGCGTCAAAGCCGGTTCGCTGGAAGGTAAGTTTTGTCCGGTAGGCGGACAACCTGTGATGTCGCAGGTTGCTTCGATCCTCGGGCTGGACGCCGGAACTGCAGAACCGATGGTGGCAGTGGTTAGATGTAACGGAACCTGCACGAACCGTCCGCGTACAAATATGTATGACGGTGCAAAGAGTTGTGCTATTGCCGCTTCGCTTTATGGTGGAGAAACCGGCTGTAGCTATGGGTGTCTGGGATGTGGCGATTGTGTGGCTGCTTGCCAGTTTGATGCTATTCACATGAATCCCGAAACAGGACTTCCTGAAGTGGATGAAGAAAAGTGTACAGCCTGTGGCGCTTGCGTCAAAGCTTGTCCGAAAGCGATAATCGAACTTCGTGCTAAGGGCAAAAAATCCCGCCGCGTATATGTATCTTGTGTCAATAAAGACAAGGGGGCTGTTGCGCGTAAAGCTTGTACGGTAAGTTGCATCGGTTGTGGTAAGTGTGTCAAGACTTGTCCGTTTGAAGCAATCACACTTGAGAACAATCTTGCTTACATTGACTACAACAAATGTAAGTCTTGTCGTAAGTGTGTTGAAGTTTGTCCCCAGAACACTATCATCGAGTTGAATTTCCCTCCGCGCAAACCCAAAGAGGAAGCACCTGTTGCCGAAGCTGCTAAAACAGCTGAAGCTTAAGAAAACGAGTAATAAACAGATAAAATACAGAATTGTATGTTGAAGACATTTTCAATTGGTGGTGTTCATCCACACGAAAATAAACTGTCAGCACATCAACCCATTATTACGGCGGAAGTTCCGGCAAAAGCTGTAATACTTTTGGGGCAGCATATCGGTGCACCTGCTAAGCCTATTGTGGCAAAAGGTGATGTGGTGAAGGTGGGCACTAAAATAGCCGAAGCCAATGGCTTTGTTTCGGCTGCCATTCACTCTTCTGTCAGTGGCAAAGTCGCTAAGGTTGATTCGATCGTTGATGCGAGTGGTTATGCCAAACCTGCTATTTTTATAGATGTAGACGGGGACGAATGGGAAGAATCTATCGATCGCAGCCCTGAACTGGTGAAAGAGTGCGAATTGACTTCGGAAGAGATTGTGAAGAAGATAGCCGATGCCGGTATTGTTGGTTTGGGAGGAGCTTGTTTTCCCACTCAGGTTAAACTCTGTCCGCCTCCTTCATTTAAAGCAGAATGTGTTATTATAAACGCTGTAGAGTGTGAGCCTTATTTAACCGCCGACCATCAGTTGATGTTGGAGCATGCCGAAGAGGTAATGGTAGGAGTTTCCATTCTGATGAAAGCCGTAAAGGTAAATAAGGCATTTATCGGTATTGAAAACAATAAACCCGATGCTATTGAGTTGATGACAAAAGTTGCATCCAGTTATGCCGGTATCGAGGTTGTACCTTTGAAGGTGAAATATCCGCAAGGAGGTGAGAAGCAGCTGATCGATGCTATAACCAAACGTCAGGTTGCGAGTGGTGCACTACCCATCTCTACAGGAGCGGTTGTTCAGAATGTAGGTACAGCATTTGCAGTATACCAGGCTGTGCAGAAAAATAAGCCTTTGTTTGAACGTGTGATTACGGTGACCGGTAAATCGGTTGCTAAACCTTCCAACTTCCTGGCACGTATCGGAACTCCGATGCAACAACTGATTGATGCCTGTGGCGGTTTGCCCGAAGACACCGGAAAGGTAATTGGAGGCGGCCCGATGATGGGTAAAGCATTGGTTAATACCGATGTTCCTACTGCTAAGGGAAGTTCCGGAATTTTGATTATGAACCGGAAAGAGGCTAAACGCGGAGAAATACAAAATTGCATCCGTTGTGCGAAGTGTGTAAGTGCCTGTCCGATGGGACTGGAACCGTATCTGCTTTCCGCTTTGGCCGAGAACACAGAATTTGAAAGAATGGAATCAGAAAGAATCATGGATTGTATCGAGTGCGGTTCTTGCCAATTCACTTGTCCTGCCAATCGTCCGTTACTCGACTATTGTCGTTTGGGTAAAGGGAAAGTTGGTGCCATGATTCGTGCACGTCAAGCTAAAAAATAATAAGTATGGAAAATAAATTAATCGTATCATTATCGCCTCACGTTCATGGTGGAGACAGTGTACAGAAAAATATGTACGGTGTGTTGATCGCACTGATTCCTGCCTTCATCGTTTCGCTCGTATATTTCGGACTGGGTGCGTTGATTGTCACAGCGACTTCTGTGATAGCCTGTCTGTTTTTTGAATGGGCAATCGGTAAGTTCTTGCTGAAGAAAGAAACCACTACTATTTGTGATGGGTCTGCTATCATCACAGGGGTGTTGCTGGCATTCAATCTTCCGTCGAATCTGCCTATTTGGATCATTATTTTAGGTGCTTTATTCGCTATTGGTGTCGGTAAGATGTCATTTGGCGGATTGGGAAATAATCCGTTTAACCCGGCATTGGCAGGACGTGTGTTTCTGTTGTTATCATTCCCTGTGCAAATGACTTCGTGGCCGGTGGTTGGTCAGTTGACTGCCTATACTGATGCTACTACCGCTGCTACTCCGTTAGCCTTGATGAAACAAGCCGTTCATGGTGATGCCTCAGCTTTTAGCCAACTTCCTGATGCCTGGAATTTGTTCATTGGCAATAATGGCGGATGTTTGGGCGAGGTGAGTGCAGCTGCTTTGATTTTGGGCCTCCTCTATATGTTATGGAAGAGAATCATTACATGGCATATTCCGGTATCTATTCTGGCCACTGTATTTGTATTCTCAGGCATTATGTACCTGGCCAATCCGGAAGCTTATGCTTCTCCGGTAATCCAGTTGCTTTCGGGAGGTCTGATGCTGGGTGCCATTTTTATGGCGACTGATTATGTGACTTCTCCGATGAGTAAAAAAGGTATGCTGATTTATGGTGTTTGCATCGGTTTGCTGACAGTTGTTATCCGTTTATTCGGTGCATATCCGGAAGGTATGTCATTTGCTATTCTGATTATGAATGCATTCACTCCGCTAATCAATACATATTGTAAACCAAAACGCTTTGGGGAGGTAGCGAAGAAGAAATGAAAAAGTTAGAATCATCATTGAAAAATATGTTGCTGGTACTCACGGGAGTAACAGCTATTTCGGTAGCTCTGCTGGCTTATGTGAATGAGTTGACCAAAGGGCCTATTGCAGAAGCAAATGCAAAAACACTGAATGAGGCTTTAAAAGAAGTCTTACCCGAATTCACGAATAATCCGGTTGCAGAGTGTGATACTATGTTTAGTGAGAAAGACGGTAAGAAGATTGTTGACTTTATTATTTATCCGGCTAAAAACGGAGATCAATGGGTCGGGACGGCGGTTGAAGCTAAATCGATGGGATTTGGCGGAGAACTGAAAGTACTGGTTGGTTTTGATGCCGAAGGCAAAATCTATAACTATTCATTGTTGTCACATGCCGAGACTCCCGGGCTTGGTTCAAAAGCGGCCGATTGGTTTAAGGAAGGCAATAAAGGTAGTATTAAAGGAATGAATCCGGGTGAGCAACCGTTAACGGTAAGTAAGGATGGGGGACAGGTAGATGCTATTACCGCTTCTACAATCACTTCACGCGCTTTCTTGAATGCCGTGAACGCTGCGTATGGTGCTTATAAAGGCAATGGCGATACTAACGGGACAACCGGTGCTTCTCAGAAAGCCGCTCCGGTACAGGAGTCTGAAACTGCGATTGTCGATTCAGTAGTTATTAAATAAGAAAGGAGTATAAAGATATGAATAACTTTAAAGTATTGATGAATGGGATTGTTAAAGAGAATCCGACATTTGTGCTCCTGCTTGGTATGTGTCCTACATTGGGTACGACTTCTTCGGCCATTAACGGTATGGGTATGGGACTTGCCACTATGTTTGTTTTGATTTGCTCTAATGTGGTGATCTCGTTGATAAAGAACTTGATTCCGGACATGGTACGCATTCCGTCATTCATTGTGGTAATCGCGTCTTTTGTGACTTTGCTTCAGATGGTGATGCAGGCTTATGTCCCTGGATTGTATGCTACATTAGGGCTTTTTATTCCGTTGATTGTTGTGAACTGTATTGTATTGGGACGTGCAGAAGCATTTGCAGCTAAGAATAATGCTCTTTCGTCCATGTTCGACGGAATTGGTATGGGACTGGGCTTTACGATTGCTCTTACATTGTTGGGAGCTGTCCGCGAGTTTCTGGGTACAGGTAAGATATTCAACTTGTCAATCATCCCCGAAGAATATGGTATGCTTGTCTTTGTTCTTGCTCCGGGTGCGTTTATTGCATTAGGATATCTGATTGCGCTGATTAACAGCCTTAAGAAAGCAAATTAAAATAAACGATTATGGAATATATATTGATATTTATCTCGGCAATCTTTGTTAATAACATTGTGTTGTCGCAATTTCTGGGAATCTGTCCGTTTCTGGGTGTTTCCAAGAAAGTGGATACAGCGTTGGGTATGAGTGCAGCGGTGGCTTTTGTGCTTACCATTGCCACAATCGTAACGTTCTTGATCCAGAAGTTTGTGCTCGATGCTTTCGGATTGCAGTACTTGCAGACTATTACGTTTATTTTGGTCATTGCGGCACTGGTCCAGATGGTGGAAATTATTCTAAAAAAGGTTTCCCCTGCACTTTATCAGGCACTGGGCGTATTCCTTCCCTTAATTACGACAAACTGTTGTATTTTGGGTGTGGCTATTCTTGTTATCCAGAAAGATTATGATTTATTGACGGGAGTTGTCTATGCATTCTCTACTGCTATCGGTTTTGGCTTAGCCTTGGTGCTTTTTGCCGGACTCCGTGAGCAAATGAGCCTTGTGAAAATTCCCGAAGGTATGAAGGGAACTCCGATTGCTTTAATTACAGCCGGATTGCTGGCTATGGCATTTATGGGATTCTCCGGAGTGGTATAAATCCTGACGACAAACAACTGAAGGATGAGCGGCGGACAGGCTATCGTTAAGGTAGTTCTTCCGTCGCTTTTTCTGTTATTTTGTCTTAATGCACATTTCCATCATGAAATAATATTCGTTTTTTGTGCATTTATCTAAATTTATTTTGTTACATTTGCAAACACTTTACAAGAAAACCGAAAAAACTAACCATTATACACGTTATGAAAGAAAGAATTTTAGTAACAGGCGGAACCGGATATATCGGCTCTCATACTGTAGTAGAGCTGCAAAACAGTGGATACGAAGTAATCATCATTGATAACTTATCTAATTCAAATGCTGATGTAGTAGATAACATCGAGAAAGTATCAGGTATTCGTCCTGTTTTTGAGAAACTGGACTGTTTGGATTTTAACGGTTTGGATGCCGTGTTCAATAAATATAAAGGTATTAAGGCAATTATTCACTTTGCAGCCAGCAAGGCAGTAGGTGAATCTGTAGAAAAACCATTGCTGTACTACCGCAATAATCTGGTTTCTTTAATCAACCTGCTTGAGCTGATGCCAAAACATGGTGTAGAAGGTATTGTATTTTCTTCTTCATGTACTGTATATGGTGAACCGGATGAATTACCTGTAACAGAGAATGCTCCGATTAAGAAAGCTACTTCTCCCTACGGAAATACAAAACAGATTAACGAAGAGATTGTCAGAGATACTGTAACGTCAGGTGCTCCGATAAATGCTATTTTGTTGCGCTACTTTAATCCGATCGGTGCTCATCCAACAGCATTATTGGGAGAACTTCCTAATGGCGTACCACAAAATCTTGTTCCCTATTTAACCCAGACAGCTATCGGAATTCGTGAAAAACTGAGCGTGTTTGGTGATGATTATGATACACCCGATGGTTCATGTATCCGTGATTTTATTAATGTTGTAGATCTTGCCAAAGCACATGTGATTGCTATCGCACGTATTCTTGAAAAGAAACAAAAAGATAAAGTTGAGACTTTCAATATCGGTACAGGTCGTGGAGTTTCGGTTCTTGAACTGATCAACGGATTTGAGAAAGCTACAGGCGTAAAACTGAACTATCAGATTGTAGGGCGCCGTGCCGGTGATATAGAAAAAGTGTGGGCTAATCCTGATTATGCAAACAATGAATTAGGATGGAAGGCACAGGAAACTCTTGAAGATACACTGCGCTCTGCATGGGCTTGGCAGTTGAAACTTCGTGAAAGAGGTATCCAATAAATTAGAATATTGTTTTAATTAACATATAAGAAATGAACAAATGTTTTTATACATTTGTTTATAGGATGCAAATCGGCCTGATGCTGTTTATGTGTATGTGAATATCCATAATTGGTACTTATGCCTCCCCGGCATAGACAGGTAAGATTGCATAGTAGTTTTGTCGTGTTTTATTTTGTGTTTGTGTTGTGACAGTACTACGACGTGAGTCGTGGTACTGTTTTTTTATTATGAACTTTATTTGATTTATCTTCTTCCGCTTTGTCAGATTATTGTCTGAGAACAAAATGTGATTACACTTTTAAATCACTTTACCAATACTACTACCGGATTCGATTCTTCATTCAATTCTTTTAAGACACTTAGTTCTTTCTCTATTTTTATTTCGGGATGTTCCTCCAGCCAGCTAAGAATGTCGTCTGCCTGGACTAAAGAGGCATATTCTCCTTTTTCATTAAAGAAAGTAGGGTTGAAAGGCATAAGCTGAGTTAAGTCATCGATGAATTTATTATCAGCTAAAGCTATATGGGTTACCTTCGTCTTTTTATCATAAATTCCATTGTATAAAACAGGCTTTTCTGTGTATAGTCCTCTGATAAATTGGAAATAGAGTAATTTGTTATTCTCTATTGCATAGCTGACCAGGATACGGTCACTATTGTTTTCCGAAAGTGTTCGTTCTTCTGCCGGCCAATGATATTTGCCGGTATTGAATATCATGTGTTTTTCCAATTGATAATCTTTCAATGTATAAATGGTGTCAGTAAACAATTCCTTGAAACGGATTTCATTATTATTTTTCCAAAGTGCCGTATGATTAGGCACACAAATGCTCTGCTTTCCATTACTGTATTGTATGTGGATGATACCACCTAACAGTCCGAATCCTTTGCGTACGGAAATACTGCTAATATCGTCTACCTGCCCGGTACCTAATTCAGGTATAATATTAGGGATTGTATCTATAAAATTGCCTTTTTCAGAAAAGTATAATACCGAACTGGGACATTTCTGACCCAAACCACCTACATAATGTCCTACAATAATAGAATCACAAAATATAAATCCGTTGAGTCCGGGACGATTTATTTGAATACTGCCGGTTGAGGTTTCCGGAGTGGGAATGGTAATGATTCCCGCAAATTTACCTTTTTGGTCATATTTTACCAGTTGATTAGGTTCACGGTTAAAATATAACAACTGGTTTTGTGGATTCAGATATCCATTAGTATTATTATAAGCCTCCGGATCATCTCCTCTATGTCCTACGGAGCAAATAAACTTTCCAGTTTGCTTATCAAACAACAAACATTGTTTCCCATTATGGATCATAATCTTATCATCCAAAAGTTTAACTTCCGGAAAATCTCCGATTAAACAAGAGTCTGTTGTTTCTAAAGGGATGTATTGGATTGTTTTTCCAAGATCAGATACTTTGAGCTCTGCCAGTTTTTCTATTCCTTCGGCAATATCTATCTGATTGATTTCCGAGGTTTGCTGTGTTCTATTGCAAGAAGGCAATAATAATAAGGCGAAAATGCCACATGGTACAATTTGTCTCTTCATGTTTTTATCATTTATTTTAGGTTATAAAATACCTGTTGTTCGTTATGAAGGACAAATAAACTAAATATTTTAGTGGTTAAACTATTTGTTGTAGTTAAATAACCAAAATATTTAGTTTTTTGATTCTTGAAAAATCTATTTCATAAGGATGACTACCGGATTAGATTCCTCGTTGATCTCTTTTGCAAAAGCAAACTTGCCATTTGGTTTAATTTCCGGATGCTCTTCCATCCATTCTAAAACACTACTTGCCTGAATAAGATCTACATATTCATTATCAGCATTACATCTACGGGGATTCAGAGGCATGAAGTTATCAATATCGTTCATAAAACTCTGTCCTTTGCTTACTTGAGTCGTTTGAGTGTTTTTATTGTATATGCCGGTGTATACCTCATCTCTCTGCCTGAACTGGAATATGATGATTGAAGCACTTTCCATCACATGATCGATTTTAATTCTTTCATCATTTTTCTTTTTCTGGTATCTTTCTTCTACCGGATAATGATATTTTCCTGTATTGAAAACCAGATAAGGATGTGACTTATTTCCGGATAAGGTGTAGATTGTGTCCAGATAAGCTTCTTTAAAACGTACTTTTCCATCATGTTTCCATAATGTAGAAAGCATCCGTGGAGATTCAATGACCTCATCACTGTTAAAGTATGCTATTATCATGCCATAGATCCCCATGTTGCCGTAGAACTCTCGTGCTTTTTCATTCTTTAATATGTTTATTCGTATTGTATTTATGGCTACGGGTATAACTGGCAGTAGAGATGGGATACTGTCTAATATTTCCCCCTTTTTGTCAAGGAGGAGAAAAGGGGGCTTCTTTTCCGTTCCTTTTATCGGGAAAAGGTCGGATTGGTAACTGATGATTAATGAATCTGTGAAAACAAAGCAAGCAGGATTTCTTGGGCCTAAGCTTTTGGAAACCTTAACTTCGCCTAAATAATTACCTTTCAGATCGTAGCGCATTAAACTACCGTTCCACCCGACAAAATATAGTTCTTCTGCCACATCATCGATCCAGAAAGTCGCTTCACTATATCCTCCCGGATCGTTACCTACATGTCCGATAGAACGTATGAATTTGCCGTTGGTTTTATCGAAGACTAAGCATTGCTTGTTTGTGCTAACGATAATGTTGTTTTTATAAACTTGTATATCCGGATTGTTATTGATCAGACAACTGTCTGTGGTTTCTAATGCTATATAATTGATTTCCTTTAGAAAATCGGAAGCTTTAAGTTCCGTTGGATTTTTAATTTTTCCAACAATATCTATCTGTCCGGGCGCTTTCGTTTCTCCTGATGGAGAGGTACAAGAGGCTAATAAAAGCATAGCACATCCGTATGCCAATAAGTAGTTTTTCATTGTATTATAATTTATGATGGGGCTATTTCAATTTCGTTTGAAAACAGAATGCCTGGCCGAAATCTAAATCTGCTATTTCTTCTTCAGGGTTGAATAAACCGAAGACAGATGAACCGGAACCAGACATGGCAGCATATACGGCTCCTTTGCGGTAAAGTTCTTTTTTGATATCTTCGATTACAGGGTACTGTGGGAAGACACTTTCTTCAAAATCATTCAGCATGTTGTCTTTCCATTCGTTTACCGGACGTTTGATGATTTCTTTTAATGAATGTTCGGGATGGCGGGGCCTAATGAATGAAAAAGCTTCCCGCGTCGAGACAAAGATATCGGGTTTTACAAGTACTAACTGATACCCTTTCAGTGATAAATCGACAGGGGAAAAGACATTTCCGATACCTTCTGCGAAAGTTGGTTTGTTTTTTATAAAAAAAGCGCAGTCTGCTCCTAACATGGCAGCATATTCTTCCAGTTTCTCGTCTGTCAGATGCAGGTAAAATTTTTCATTTAGCAGCTTCAGCATGAAAGCAGCATCTGCAGAGCCACCTCCTAATCCGGCACCCGAAGGAATATGTTTGTACAAGTATATATCTATCGGGGGTAATTGAAATTCCCGATCAAGTAAAAGATAAGCTTTTACTACCAGATTGTTTTCGGGTTCTCCACTGATTTCAAGACCGGATTGATGCAAAGCAAATTTCTGTTTAGAGTCATTCAATATTGTAATTTCCAGAGCATCTTCCAGAGGTACAGGATAGAACACTGTTTCCAGGTTATGGTATCCGTCCGGACGTTTTTCAGTAATGTTCAGCCCCAGGTTTATTTTGGCATTCGGAAATGTAATCATGTCTTTGGACTATTAATGATTCGTGGTTAATGATTAATGCTATCTAATGGACGCAAAGTTAAATAAATAATTCAGATTTGATAATGGAAAATTGATAATAGAGAATTATCTTTGCCTACATTTTGTGGATGTATACAACTTAATCCACTATTCATTTTCTATATTTCAATAAAAATACAGATGGCCGAACAAAGAAGAAATACCCGTAGTACCACTAAGTCCAAGGTTCAACCCGTAAATGATTATGGGCGTATCCAGCCGCAAGCGCCGGAACTGGAAGAAGCTGTGCTCGGGGCCTTGATGATTGAAAAAGATGCTTATTCGCTGGTGAGTGAGATTCTCCGTCCGGAATCGTTTTATGAACATCGGCATCAGTTGATTTATGCTGCTATTACCGACCTTGCCGTTAATCAAAAACCGGTAGATATTCTGACAGTAAAAGAGCAACTCAGTAAGCGTGGCGAGTTGGAAGAAGTCGGAGGACCATTTTATATTACTCAATTGAGCAGTAAAGTGGCATCTTCTGCTCACATTGAATATCATGCTCGTATCATAGCACAAAAATATCTGGCAAGAGAACTTATAACTTTTACAAGTAATATTCAGAGTAAGGCGTTTGACGAGACTCTTGATGTAGATGATCTTATGCAAGAAGCTGAAGGAAAACTCTTTGAGATTTCGCAGCGGAACATGAAGAAAGACTATACGCAGATCAATCCGATCATAGCGGAAGCTTACGAACAGATTCAGAAAGCCGCCGCACGTACCGATGGTCTGAGCGGATTGGAGAGTGGATATACCAAACTGGATAAGATGACTTCCGGATGGCAGAAATCTGACTTGATTATTATTGCAGCCCGTCCGGCCATGGGTAAAACGGCTTTTGTACTTTCAATGGCTAAGAATATTGCCGTGAATTTTAGGAATCCGGTAGCCTTGTTTTCTCTTGAAATGAGTAACGTTCAGTTGGTCAATCGTCTGATCTCGAACGTTTGTGAAATTCCGAGTGAAAAAATCAAGAGCGGACAATTGGCAGCTTATGAATGGCAACAGCTCGATTATAAACTAAAGGATTTGCTGGATGCACCGCTTTATGTGGACGATACACCTTCACTTTCCGTATTTGAACTTCGTACCAAGGCGCGTCGGTTGGTACGTGAGCATGGAGTGAGAATTATCATCATTGACTACTTGCAGTTGATGAACGCCAGCGGTATGGCATTCGGCAGCCGCCAGGAAGAGGTCAGTACCATTTCACGTTCATTGAAGGGACTTGCCAAGGAGTTGAATATCCCGATTATTGCTCTGTCACAGTTGAACCGTGGTGTCGAGAGTCGTGAAGGACTTGAAGGAAAGCGTCCTCAGTTGAGTGACCTTCGTGAATCCGGTGCCATTGAGCAGGATGCCGATATGGTGTGCTTCATTCACCGTCCCGAATATTACAAGATATTTCAGGATGATAAAGGAAACGATCTCCGTGGAATGGCCGAAATTATTATCGCTAAACATCGTAATGGTGCAGTTGGCGATGTTCTGTTGCGATTCAAAGGTGAATATACCCGTTTCCAGAATCCGGATGACGATATGGTGATTCCATTGCCTGATGCAGGAGCTATGTTGGGGTCGCGCATGAATAATACCGGGAGTGTACCTCCGCCTCCAGCTGAATTTGCCCCTCAGGGAGGTAATCCGTTCGGAGGAAGCAATGACGGACCTTTGCCTTTTTAGAAATAAGATATTTATTTAATTTATAATACCATGAAAAGATATTGCCAAACACTCGAATTGTACGACGATTCGGAATTGATTCGTGCTTATGTTGCAGAACATCAGCATGTGTGGCCGGAAATTAAAGCAGGTATCCGTGAAGTCGGGATACTCGATATGCAGATTTATATCCACGAACATACTCTCTTTATGATTGTCGATACGGTAGATGAATTCGATTGGATAAAAGATAACGAACGTCTGGCTAAACTGCCTCGGCAGGCTGAATGGGAAGCTTATATGTCCCGTTTCCAGCGTTCGTTGCCAGGACAAGCATCACACGAGAAATGGAAAATGATGGAACGTATATTTAAACTCTGACGATATGCAAAAACTACTATCTTTGCCTCCTAATCTGGTTCAGTCCTTTCATGAATTAGAGCGGGTAAACCGTACCGATTGGTTTTGTACTTCCGATCCGGTAGGCAAAAAACTTGGTTCCGGAGGTGGAACAGCTTGGTTACTGAAAGAATGTTATAACGAATTTGCTGACGGGATCTCTTTTTCCGGGTGGCTGGGAAAAGAGAAAAGAATTCTGTTGCATGCAGGCGGACAAAGCCGTCGTCTGCCCGGTTACGCACCATCGGGCAAGATACTGACACCGGTTCCTGTGTTCCGATGGGAGAGGGGGCAACACCTTGGGCAGAACTTGCTTTCCTTACAGTTGCCTCTGTATGAAAAGATCATGTCTTTAGCTCCGGAAAATCTGCATACATTGATTGCGAGCGGTGATGTATATATTCGTTCGGAGAAGCCTTTACAAACCATTCCGGATGCAGATGTAGTTTGCTATGGACTATGGGTTGATCCTTCATTGGCCACTCATCATGGTGTATTTGCTTCCGACCGGAAACATCCTGAAAAACTTGACTTCATGCTCCAAAAACCTTCTTTGGATGAACTGGAGTCATTGTCAAAGACTCATCTTTTTCTGATGGATATTGGCATCTGGCTTTTGAGTGACCGTGCTGTGGAGGTGTTGATGAAGCGTTCCTATAAAGAGAATTCTGAGGAACTGAGATATTACGATCTTTATTCCGATTTTGGATTGGCTCTTGGCGCACACCCGTGCATTGAAGATGAAGAGGTGAATACTTTGTCGGTTGCTATTTTACCTTTGCCCGGGGGAGAGTTTTATCATTATGGTACCAGTAAAGAGCTGATTTCTTCCACTCTTTCTGTGCAGAATAAAGTGTACGATCAGCGTCGTATCATGCATCGTAAAGTAAAACCCAATCCGGCTATGTTTGTCCAAAATGCTGTAGTGCAGATACCTCTCTGTGCAGAAAATGCTGATTTATGGATTGAAAACAGCCATATAGGGGCTCAGTGGAAGATAGCTTCACGACATATCATAACCGGTGTACCGGAAAATGACTGGACATTGACTGTTCCTGCCGGAGTGTGTGTAGATGTGGTTCCGATGGGAGATAAGGGCTTTGTTGCCCGTCCATACGGTCTGGACGATGTTTTCAAAGGAGATTTGAGAGATTCTAAAACAACCCTGACGGGTATTCCTTTGGGTGAATGGATGGCGAAACGTGGTCTTTCATATACAGATTTGAAAGGACGTACGGACGACTTGCAGGCTGCTTCTATATTTCCTTTGGTTAAATCTGCTGAAGAATTGGGATTGGTGTTGAGGTGGATGCTGTCCGAACCTGAGTTGGAAGAGGGAAAGAGCATTTGGTTACGTTCCGAACGTTTCTCTGCAGACGAGATTTCGGCAGGTGCCAATCTGAAACGTTTGTATGCACAGCGTGAAGAGTTTCGGAAAGGAAACTGGAAAGCATTGGCCGTTAATCATGAAAAAAGTGTTTTTTATCAGCTCGATCTGGCCGATGCGGCCGAAGATTTTGTACGTCTTGGTTTGGATATGCCTGAGTTATTGCCTGAGGATGCTCTGCAGATGTCACGAATCCATAACCGGATGTTGCGTGCGCGTATTTTGAAATTAGATGGGAAAGACTATCGTCCGGAAGAACAGGCTGCTTTTGATCTGCTGCGCGATGGATTGTTGGGCGAGATCAGCAACCGCAAGAGTGAACCAAAACTGGATGTATATTCCGATCAGATTGTTTGGGGACGCAGTCCTGTACGTATCGATATGGCAGGAGGGTGGACCGACACTCCTCCTTATTCACTTTATTCGGGAGGAAACGTTGTGAATCTGGCCATTGAGTTGAACGGACAACCTCCCTTACAGGTTTATGTGAAGCCGTGCAAAGACTTCCATATCGTCCTGCGTTCTATCGATATGGGTGCCATGGAAATAGTATCTACGTTTGATGAATTGCAGGATTATAAGAAGATCGGTTCACCATTCTCTATACCGAAAGCCGCTCTATCGTTGGCAGGCTTTGCACCTGCGTTTTCTGCTGTATCTTATGCTTCATTGGAGGAACAGCTTAAAGATTTCGGTGCAGGTATTGAAGTGACTTTATTGGCGGCTATTCCGGCAGGTTCCGGCTTGGGTACAAGTTCTATTTTAGCTTCTACCGTACTTGGTGCCATTAACGATTTCTGTGGTTTAGCTTGGGATAAGAATGAGATTTGTCAACGCACCCTTGTTCTTGAACAATTGTTGACTACCGGTGGTGGATGGCAGGATCAGTATGGAGGTGTGTTGCAGGGTGTGAAGCTTCTTCAGACCGAGGCGGGCTTTGCTCAAAGCCCATTGGTACGGTGGCTGCCCGATCATTTATTTACGCATCCTGAATATAAAGACTGTCACTTGCTTTATTATACCGGCATAACTCGTACGGCAAAAGGAATCTTGGCAGAAATAGTCAGTTCCATGTTCCTCAATTCATCGTTGCATCTCAATTTGCTCTCGGAAATGAAGGCACATGCATTGGATATGAATGAAGCTATACAGCGTGGAAGTTTTGTTGAGTTTGGCCGTTTGGTAGGAAAAACCTGGGAACAAAACAAAGCATTGGATAGCGGAACGAATCCTCCGGCTGTGGAGGCAATTATCGATCTGATAAAAGATTATACTTTGGGATATAAATTGCCGGGAGCCGGTGGTGGCGGGTACCTATATATGGTAGCGAAAGATCCGCAAGCTGCTGTTCGTATTCGTAAGATACTGACAGAAAACGCTCCGAATCCTCGTGCACGCTTCGTTGAAATGACGCTGTCGGATAAGGGATTCCAAGTATCACGATCATAAAATCATTATTAGTCGACGGGAGGTAAATACTTTATCTCTTGTCGACTTCCTTTTCTATTCCTCATTAAGTTTGCCTCTTCTGTTATTCTGATAGTAAAATAGAGATTCTGATATCTTTAAGTCTGCTTTTTTCTTGTTTTAAAAACTCTGTTGTCTTGAGAAAGTGATGAAATAGCAAGTGATGGAGCATTAACTTGCCTTTAATTCGTTTCTTCATACGTGTACTCTTCATACGATGTTAACTTCGTCTTTGCAAAACATTAACTTCTTCTTCACAAGAAGTTAGTTATAAGAAAATACGAAGTTAACTTCGTATAGTTACGAAATTCATTTTTATTGAAAATTCTCCTACTTTTTGCCTAACGGTTTCATTTATTGAACAAAAACTATAGAATTCTCTTCTGTAGCATAGGTCAATATGAATCATTCCTGAATGTTATTTTGGAGGTATAGGATGCCTTTGCCGTTGCTTACTGATTGAAATTAGCACATGTTTATTGAACTTGTGACTGGTGATCTGATTTATTTGATGGAGATATGATATTGGTGAAAATGGAATCCCGGTGTTTTTTATAACAACTTAGTCAGTGGTCCGTAAATAAGGGATTCCTGAAGTTACTCAAAATACAATGTGACAGAATGCTTTTGGGAGTATATAGTTTCTAAACCTTTATAGATAGAATAATGAAGATTTTATTTGTTGGGTAATTTGTTTATTATCAGTATATTATGTGGTAAACGTAAAAAGAACAAAAAGAGTAAATTCTTTGGTAATTAACTGATATTCAGTAGTGAATGTGTTTCAAAAGACGTTCGTTTAATAGCACAAAGGTATAAACTAAATTTTGATGTACAAAATATTTTTAGATGAAAAAGTAAATATACTTCTTTATGTGCTGACTATCAGATAATAATCTGGTAATAAAAACAGCTTTTTACTTATTTTGCATGTGGTCTTTTATCTCCATAATTGATGTTTCAAAAGACGAACGTCTTTTGAAACATCAATTGATCGAATCCGTTCGTTTCCACCTAAAATAAGTCATAAAAAATCTTGCAGTTTGGCTGAGAAAAAGAGTCTCACCCAACTGCGAAGCATATCCGGACTTAAGTAAATCACTCAGGAATATATCCTTCTAAATGTCTCAACAACAAGAATATTGGTTCGCTGCCCGTACCCGTAAGGATCAGGAGCTTACTACTCGTGACGCATTAGAGAAAATAGGTGTCGAGTACTTTTTGCCGACCCAATTTGTCATTCGTCAATTGAAATATCGCCGGCGTCGTGTAGAAGTTCCTGTCATTCGTAATCTTATTTTTGTACATGCTACCAAAGAGTTTGCTTGTGCTATTGCCAACGAATACGGGGTTCGTCTTTTCTATATGCGTGATTTTGACACTAAGAGTATGCTTATTGTTCCCGATAAGCAGATGAAAGATTTTATGTTTGTCATGAATCTCGACCCTGCTGCTGTTATCCTCAACGATGATTGTTTCGCAGTTGGCACCAAAGTACAAGTTATCAAGGGAGATTTTTGTGGAGTTGAAGGTGAACTGGCCAGTCTTTCTAATCGTACTTATGTCACTATCCGTATTCGTGGCGTTTTATCTGCCAGTGTCAAGGTTCCTAAAAGCTACCTTCGCATTCTCGCACCGTAATCAGTAATATTTTATCATATAAAATGAATACTCTTATGACCCAGATTCATGAGCTGCAACATGTGGCTCACGAATTATTGTATTTGGGCGCTGACGGTTCTCCTATCTATACCGACAGTTTCCGTCAATTAAACACTGAAGTGCTTCAAAAATCTGATGCTTTGTTTGCTTTGAAAGGAGAAAATCCGGAAGAAGAAGCACGACTTTGCCTGGTTCTCTTGATGGGCTACAATGCAACAATCTATGATTATGGCGACAAGGAATCTAAGAAACAGGTTATTCTGGATCGTTCCTTGCTTGTGTTAGAGTCTCTCCCGTCTTCTTTGCTCAAGTGTCAGCTTTTGACATATTGTTATGGAGAAGTTTTTGAGGAAGAGTTGGCAAAGGAAGCTCATGCAATTATAGATTATTGGGATAATAAAACTTTATCGATAGATGAACAGGAGGCTGTAGATATGCTGAAGATGATAGAGGAAAATCAGTATCCAAATAATTACATAGATTAATTTTTAACCTATAATTTATTGTCATGAAAGGTATTGTCTTGGCCGGTGGTTCGGGCACTCGCTTATATCCGATCACCAAAGGAGTCAGTAAGCAGTTACTTCCGATATTTGATAAGCCGATGATCTATTATCCTATCTCTGTACTCATGTTGGCAGGGATTCGTGAGATCTTGATTATCTCCACTCCATACGATTTACCCGGCTTTCAACGTTTGCTGGGTGACGGTTCTGACTTTGGAGTACGTTTTGAGTACGCCGAGCAACCTTCTCCCGACGGCTTGGCACAGGCATTTATTATTGGTGAGAAGTTTATAGGTGGTGATTCTGTATGTCTGGTTCTTGGCGATAATATCTTTTATGGGCAAAGTTTTACCCGTATGCTGCGTGAAGCAGTCCATACAGCCGAATCAGAGAACAAAGCCACTGTTTTTGGTTATTGGGTAAGCGATCCCGAACGCTATGGTGTAGCTGAGTTTGACAAGGCTGGGAATGTTCTCAGTATCGAAGAGAAACCTACTGTTCCTAAGTCCAATTATGCCGTTGTGGGTCTTTATTTCTATCCTAATAAAGTGGTGGAAGTAGCCAAGAGTATTCAGCCTTCCCCTCGTGGAGAATTGGAAATCACGACGGTCAATCAACGGTTCCTGTCCGATCGGGAACTGAAGGTCCAGCTTTTAGGGCGGGGTTTCGCCTGGTTGGATACAGGCACTCATGATTCTTTGTCCGAAGCAAGTACATTTATCGAGGTTATTGAAAAACGTCAGGGATTGAAAGTGGCCTGTTTGGAAGGCATAGCCCTGAGGCAAGGCTGGATTTCTCCTGAAGAGATGAAAGCATTGGCAGGTCCGATGCTGAAGAATCAATATGGACAATATCTGTTGAAAGTTATCGATGAATTATCCATAAAGTAGAATTTTTATTCCTATGAATATAATAAAAACATCAATTGAAGGTCTTGTTATCCTTGAGCCCCGTCTGTTTCAGGATGACCGTGGCTACTTTTTCGAATCCTTCAATCAGGGGGAGTTCGAATCAAATGTATGTCAAACGACTTTTGTTCAGGACAATGAATCCAAATCGAGCTACGGTGTCATTCGCGGTCTCCATTTTCAGAAACCTCCTTTTGCCCAAAGCAAACTGGTACGGGTAATCAAGGGTGCAGTTCTTGATGTGGCTGTCGATATCCGCAAAGGTTCTCCCACATTTGGAAAACATGTTTCGGTTGAATTGACAGAAGACAATCACCGTCAGTTTTTTATTCCGCGTGGCTTCGCACATGGTTTTAGTGTGCTGAGCGAAGAGGTCATCTTCCAATACAAGTGTGATAATTTCTATCATCCGGAAGCTGAAGGGGCGATTGCCTGGAATGATCCGGATTTGAATATCGACTGGAAGATACCACAAGACCGGGTTATATTGAGTGGTAAAGACTACACACATCCTCTGTTACATAACATAGAATTACAGTTTGATATAAACAATACATTATATGAGTAAGAAAGAAACACTCAAGCAACAAATTCTCGATTTAACTCGGGAATACTACAAAGAGGTTCACGGGTCCTCCCCCTCCTTCGAACCCGGTAAAAGTTTTGTCAACTACGGCGGTCGCTATTTCGATGACCGCGAATTGGTGAACCTGGTTGACTCGTCCCTTGACTTCTGGCTGACTGCCGGTCCGTGGGCACATAAATTTGAAGTCCGTTTTGCTAAATGGTTAGGGGTAGATTACTGTTCACTTACTAATTCCGGTTCTTCTGCTAATTTACTTGCATTTATGGCTTTGACTTCTCCTCAGTTGGGGGAACGTAGAGTAAAACGTGGTGATGAAGTGATTACGGTTGCTTGCGGATTCCCTACGACAGTAACACCTTGTATTCAATATGGTGCTATTCCTGTTTTTGTGGATGTTACTATTCCTGAATACAATATTGATATAGAACAGTTAGAAGCAGCTTTATCGTCAAAAACAAAAGCAGTTATGATTGCTCATTCTTTGGGAAATCCATTTAATTTGCAAGTTGTCAAGACATTCTGTGATAAATACAATCTTTGGTTGGTAGAAGATAATTGCGATGCACTTGGTTCTACTTATATGATTGATGGAGTAGAAAAGAAAACAGGCACAATTGGTCACATTGGTACCAGTAGTTTCTATCCTCCACACCACATGACTATGGGAGAGGGTGGTGCTGTTTATACTAATGATCCTTTACTCCACAAGTTGGTTAATTCATTCCGCGATTGGGGGCGTGACTGTTGGTGTGTCGGTGGAGTAGATAATACCTGTAAATATCGTTTTAGTAAGCAGTTCGGTGAATTACCACTTGGCTACGATCATAAATATGTATACTCTCATTTCGGATATAATCTGAAGGTAACAGATATGCAAGCAGCGATCGGTTGTGCACAGCTGGATAAATTGGATGATATTGTGGAGGCACGTCGTCATAACTTTACTTATCTTAAAGAAGGACTTACAGGAACAAGAAATATCATTCTGCCGGAACCTCAAAAAAACTCTAATCCCAGTTGGTTCGGATTCCTTATTTCGGTAAAAGAAGATGCCGGGTTTACTCGTAATGATTTAGCTGTCCATTTAGAAAGTAAAAAAATACAAACCCGTAATCTATTTGCTGGAAATCTGTTGAAGCACCCAGCCTTTGATGAAATGCGCAAAAAAGGAGAAGGATATCGGGTAGTTGGTGAATTGAAAGGAACTGACTTTGTGATGAACAATACTCTTTGGATAGGAGTATATCCGGGAATGACGAAGGAAATGTTAGATCATATGATTACAACCATAAAAGAATTTTGTAACAAATGAAAGCTGTAATTCTTGCCGGTGGCTTTGGCTCTCGCTTGAGTGAAGCAACCAATTTGATTCCTAAGCCGATGGTAGAAATTGGTGGTAAACCCATCCTTTGGCATATAATGAAAATTTATAGTCATTATGGAATCAATGAATTTGTTATTTGCTGTGGCTACAAACAATATGTAATCAAAGAATACTTTGCTAATTACTTTCGGCACAATTGCGATATGACAGTTGATCTGTCTAATAATACTACAACTATTCATGATAATCATTCAGAGAACTGGAAAGTGACTATGGTTGATACGGGTTTAAATACGATGACTGGTGGTCGTATCAAACGAGTTCAAAAATATATTGGAAATGAACGCTTTTTATTAACTTATGGGGATGGGGTGGCTGATCTGAATATAACTGATACAATTCAGTCACACGAAGCTGCAGGAGGAATCCTTTCTCTAACAGCTTATAAACCAGGAGGAAAATTTGGTGCTCTGCAAATAGATTTGGCTACGGATAAAGTACTTTCTTTTCAAGAAAAACCTGACGGAGATCGTAACTGGGTTAATGCCGGTTACTTTGTTTGCGAACCAGAAGTATTTGACTATATAAAGGACGGTGATTCTACGATATTTGAACGTCAACCATTGGAGTCTATCTCTAAAGACGGTAAGATGCATGCTTTTAGACATACTGGTTTCTGGAAGCCAATGGATACACTCAGAGATAATACAGAATTAAATGACATGTGGGATAATGGGAAAGCTCCCTGGAAAGTATGGTAGGAATATGAGTATAGATATATTTAATAACTTCTATAAAGGTAAACGAGTACTTGTTACTGGTCATACCGGTTTCAAAGGTTCATGGCTTTCGATTTGGCTGCACGAATTGGGTGCTGAGGTGATAGGTGTGGGCTTAGAACCATTCACAGAGCGAGATAATTATGTTCTTTCCGACATAGGAAAGAACATAAAAGCTGATATCCGTGCTGATATTCGTGATGGGGGACGTATGAAAGCCATTTTTAAAGAATACGAGCCTGAACTTGTTTTCCATTTAGCAGCCCAACCACTAGTACGGCTTAGTTATGATATTCCGGTTGAGACGTACGAAACCAATGTTATGGGAACAATTAATGTCCTTGAAGCTATCCGTGTAACCGATAGTGTAAAAGTGGGGGTGATGATTACCACTGATAAATGTTATGAGAATAAAGAGCAAATTTGGGGATATCGGGAAAATGAACCGATGGGAGGTTATGATCCTTATTCAAGTAGTAAAGGGGCAGCTGAAATAGCGATAGCCTCTTGGCGTCGCTCTTTTTTCCATCCCGAGCAATATGAGAAGCATGGTAAAAGCATTGCCAGTGTACGTGCAGGTAATGTGATTGGTGGTGGTGATTGGGCATTAGATCGTATTATTCCAGACTGTATTAAGGCTTTAGAAGCCGGCAAAGAAATAGAGATTAGGAGTTCTAAAGCGATTCGTCCATGGCAGCATGTACTTGAACCCTTAAGCGGTTATATGCTTCTTGCCCTAAGGATGTGGAAAGAGCCTATAAAATATTGTGAAGGTTGGAATTTTGGCCCAAGAGCAGAATCTATTTCCACAGTATGGGATGTGGCTACTAAAGTGGTGGAAAACTATGGGAGTGGTCAATTGCGAGACTTATCCGATCCCAATACCTTGCATGAAGCTAAACTATTAATGTTGGATATTTCTAAAGCAAAATTTATGTTGGGGTGGGAATCCAGAATGGATATAAATCAGACAGTAGCATTGACCGTAGACTGGTACAAACGTTATCAAGAAGAAAGTGTCTACAGTATTTGTGTAAATCAAATAGAGCTATATACTAAAAAGTGAAACGGACTTGCGTTATAACGGGAGCAACAGGCTACATTGGTTCTCACTTAGTACATTATCTGCTTGATAGGGAGTGGGAAATTTTTATCATACTTCGAGAAAACTCTAATTATAAGAATATTGAGAGAATAATTGATAGGATAAATATTTTTATATATACTGAAAATATAATAGAATTAATTTCTTTTTTTAAAAGAGCTAATCCTACTGTAGTATTTCATTTGGCAGCCGCTGTATACACAAATTGTAAATCCGAACAAATACCGGCTCTTATACAGAGTAATATTTTGTTTGGAACACAAATTTTAGAGGCTATGCAGTATAGTACTACTCGCCTATTTATTAATACTGGTACTTATTGGCAAAATTACAATTCAGATGAATATAATCCTGTTGACTTATATGCGGCTACTAAAGAAGCTTTTGAGAAAATATTAAAATATTATGTAGATGCTTTTGGGATTAGAGTAATAACTTTAAGGTTATATGATGTCTATGGAGAAGATGATAAACGTCCGAAATTACTTAATTTATTGAAAGAAATAGCAGATACAGAACGTAGTATTGATGTTTCACCAGGTGAACAGTATCTTGATATGGTTTATATTTCAGATGTTTGTTCTGCCTATTTACAAGCTTGTGAACTACTTTACTCAGATCGTCTAATTGAAAATGAGATATACGGTGTGTATACAGGTGAAAAAATACGTCTAAAAGAACTTATAGAATTATTTTCTGATATATTGAAGTGCAATATAAAAGTTAACTTAGGAAAGAGAGCTTATAAAAATCGTGAAGTGATGGAACCAATGGAACATTACCAATGCCTGCCACAATGGAGACCTGCTATTTCTTTACAAGAAGGATTAGAAAAATTCAATAAACGATGAATTATTTTTTGCGTATTCATTGATTTACATTTGATTGCCTATTTATTTAATAAATATCCATTATTAGTTTTATTATCTGCTTTAAAGCTGTTTAATATTAAGATAGAATGTAGCGAAATCTTGGATTATTTATTAAAACTGTGACATGAAAAATCAATATTTATCCAAGTAATAGGATACTTATTAAAGTTTAATACAACATATATTATGACTATATCAATTTGTATCCCCACATACAATCGTTGCTTTTTCCTAATTGATACGTTGCATGATTTGTTTAAACAAGCTATAGATTTAGGAGTGGAAAGCCAAATTGAAGTTTGCATTTCTAATAATGCTTCTACGGATAATACAAAAGAAGAATTAGAAAAACTTCATTCTGATTTTCCTCAATTTAAGATTTTAGTTAATCATAATGAAACAAATATAGGGGCAGATAGAAATTTTATCAAAGTTTTATCTATGTCTTCAGGGCAGTATTCTATATTGAAAGGAGATGATGATTATTTTCAAGCAGGAGGTTTGAAGTATCTGCTAAATATGTTGAATGAAAATCCACAAATAGATTTTTTTATTTCCGATGTAGATATTGTAAACACTAGACGTGAATTTATATGTCATGTTGACTATTTAAGGGAAAAAGAACAATTAATTGTTGATTTTTCTAAGGAAATTGAGGCAAGAAACTACTTTGCTTTATGCAATAGTATATTGCCATTGGGCAGTTTTATCAGTGCTGTAATATTTAAAACAGAAGCTGTGAAAAGTGTAGAGATGGACCCTGTGTTTATAGGATCTTGTTATGCTTTTGAATTTTATTTTTGGAAATATTTGTTGAATGGTCATAAATTAATGTACCGTAAGCAATCTTATATTCAAGCAGTAATGGGAACAAGTAATATTTGGGGCGGCGGTATAGCGAGAGATGCCTTGGATATCAGTGCTTTTGGCTTTATAGCTGATTACTTTTTCATGGATTCTCCTTTAAGACAGGATTTTAAAGATGTAGTAAATAGAATGTATAAAGACTATTCGTATATACCTATTGACCAACGGAAAGATTTTAAAGAAAAATTATATCCTGCATTGATAAAAACGAATCATCCTTTAATTAAACAAATAAAGGGTAGAGCATCTACACTTTCTCTTTTGGCATATGTGTTGCTCTCAATTATGCCAAATAAAATTGTAAATAAAATAAGATTGATAATTAAAAGAAGACAATTCTGGTCTACACTTGAAAAATGTTAATTTAAAACATTAACAATTTTATGTCCTTTTGAGATGTTAAACAACTCGGTAAATAATAGACGTATATTAAAAAATACCATATATTTATATATACGGTTATTTTTCGCCATGGCTATTGGTTTATATACTAGTCGAGTAGTGCTGGAGGTGCTGGGGGTAGATGACTTTGGTTTATATTCTTTGGTGGGAGGCTTTGTTTCTATGTTGTCTATTTTGACAGGAGCTTTTTCAGGTACAGCCGCTCGTTTTATTATGTATGAAATAGGCGTAGGTGATCCAGATAAGTTGAAGGAAACAATATCTACAATAATTAACTTGCTTATTATTATAGCAATAGTTGTATTTGTAATTGGATTTATTTTGGGATCGTATTTTATAAGTAGATATCTTAATATACCTCCAGATAGAATAAAAGCGGCTTACTTTGTTTTTTATTGTTCTTTATTTGTTTTTTCAATGAATCTTCTTGTAGTACCATATCAAGCTATTATTATAGCTCATGAACGCATGGACTTTTATGCTGTAATGAGTGTGTTAGAATCTGTTGCTAAAGTTGTTGTAGTTTTATCATTGTCTAGTGTCACATTCGATAGATTATGTGTTTATGCTTTTCTTTTAGTTCTGGTAAGTGTTATGTCTCGTATTATTTATGGGATATATTGTAATTTTCATTTTAAGGAATCGAAATACCATTTTATTTTAAATAAGAATATTTCTAAACAAATGACTTCTTTTTCTATATGGATGGGTATTGGAACGGCAGCGGGTATCTTAAAAGATCAAGGCATGAATATTATAATTAATATTTTCTATAATTTGTCACTTAATGCAGCACGTGGCATTAGTATGCAGGTGATGTCTGTCTTCAATAGTTTTGCCTCAAATATAGGAATTGCAATATCACCTCAAATAACAAAATCTTATAGTCAAGGTAATATTGAACGTAGTATTAATTTAACTTTCGTTTCGGCAAAGGCCCAAGGTTATCTTATTCTTGTTATGATGATTCCATTTTTGTTAGAATCACATTATATACTTACTATATGGTTAAAATCGTTTCCTGCATATACTCAAGAATTTGTCTGTTGGGGCATAGTAATATGTTTTATACATTCGATTGCCAGTGCTTTTTCTCCTATTTATTTAGCAATGGGGCGTATCCGGAATTTGCAGTTAGGGGGGAGTTTCCTTAGTTTTATGTATTTACCTATTTGTTATTTTTGTTGTGAGCGTGGTATGGATATTATTGTTTGTATGCAACTTGCATTTGGATTAGAAATACTTTTGTTTATTATGAGTTGTATATGCATTAAAATGGAAATGAATTTTCCGTTTGGACGCTTTTTTTGCTCAGTTGTTATACCTATGCTTTTAGTTGGTATAATAACATTTTGCGTAGTCTATTGTGTAAGGTATATAATAAAAGAAGAGTCTTTCGTTCGGTTGATATTATCTTCAATAACTTCATTGGTATTTCTTGCTATCTCGGCTTATTTTATAGGTATTAATGATTCGGAAAAGAGATTAGTAAAAACTGTACTTGTCCAGCGGTTAGGTATAAGTAATCATACAAACAATATAGAAATAAAATAAATGTATAATGGATATTGTTGTTATTTTTAATGGTTTGGGCAATCAAATGTCTCAATATGCCTTTTATTTAGCAAAAAAAAAAGATAATTTGAATTGCCATGTTATATTTGATCCTAAATCAACTAATGTACATAATGGGGCAGAATTAAAACGAGTTTTTGGGATAGAGCTAAATAGAAATTATTTAGATAAGATTATTAGCTACTTTTATGGATATATTTTTAATAAAAGGATAGTTAATAGATTGTTTTCATTGGTGGGTATAAGAATGATCTATGAACCTAAAAATTATGATTATCGAGAGGAACTATTAAAACCTAGTTCTAACTTTATAAGTTTTTATTGGGGAGGGTGGCATAGTGAAAAATATTTTAAAGATATTGAGTTTGAGGTAAAAAAGGTTTTTAAATTTCCAGAAGTTACAAATTCTCCGTATTTTACAGAGTGGTTTAATAAAATATTTTTAGACAATAATAGTGTGTCTATTCACATTCGGAGAGGAGATTATTTAGATAAACCTTCTGACCCTTATTATCAATTTAATGGAGTTTGTACAATAGATTACTATGAGAAAGCAATTCTATATCTTAAAGAAAAAATTTTAGAGCCTAATTTTTATATTTTCTCTAATGATATAAATTGGTGTATGAAAACTTTTGGAACAGAGAATATGTATTATGTAGATTGTAATAAGGGGAAAGACTCTTGGCGAGATATGTATTTGATGTCTGAATGTAGGCATCATATTAATGCTAATAGCACATTCAGTTGGTGGGCGGCTTGGCTTTCTCCTTATTCTAATGGAATAGTTCTTCACCCTAAATGTTTTATAAAAGATATAGAAACTAAAGATTATTATCCCCAAAAATGGATAATGATAGAATGAGTAGCTAGTAATTTTAAAATAAGATATTCAAATGAAAAATTGTGCCTTTACTATAGTTGCTAAAAATTATATTGGTTTGGCTTTAATACTAGAGTCTTCTATACGTAAGTATTATGGTGATTTATCGTTTTATATTATTGTTGCAGATGAAGTTTCCGAAGATTTAAGGAGTAAACTTCCTGCTAATGTATTAATCGCTAAAGAATGTTTGGGTTTAGATGTTGGTACATGGCATGAAATGAGTTTTAAATATAATTTAACGGAATTCTGTACATCCATAAAGCCTGCCTCTTTTTTATATTTATTTGAAAATACAAATTTTGATAAGATAATATATTTAGATCCAGATATATATTTCTACAGTAGTATTGGACAAATTTTTAAAATGTTGGATGAATGTAACATATTACTAACACCCCATATAACTCAAATATTAGATAAAGGCTTAAGTGATTCTCCTGAAAATATTTGGCATAGTTGCGGAATGTATAATCTTGGATTTTGCGGACTTAAACGTAGTGCTTCAGCTCTACAAATGCTTAAGTGGTGGCATGCTAGACTTCGCAATGATTGTTATATAGACAGTTATAATTTCTTGTATACTGATCAAAAGTGGATGGACTTTCTCCCTTCTTTTTTCTCTCCACAAGAATTGAAGATATCTTTTAACTTGGGGATGAATATCGCTCCATGGAATTTTTATGAGCGTGAAATTTTTGAAGAAGATAATCAGTTGTATGTAAGGTCACGTTGTAATAAAGATAGGAAAGATCGGGTGATTTTTGTACATTACTCTGGATATGATTATAAAGAGTTGAAGAAAGGTGGAACTGTTCAAAAAAATATTTTAAATATAAAAAAATATAGTGATATTGAAAAAATACTTTTTATGTATGGGAAAGCTATAATAGAAAATGTGAAATTCTTTGACTGTTTTATTTCTTTACAATATAGCTATGGCTTTTATAGTAATGGTAATGTTGTTACTAGTGTTCATCGTCGGTTATATCGATCGATGGTTTCTAAGGGAATGAAAGATGATAATCCTTTTCTTATAAATGGTGTATTTTATTCATTATTAGCTAAAAAAAAATTAATAGTGACAACTAAATCGAATTTAGATAAACTTACCAAACAGAATTTCCCTAATGCTGAAAAAAAGTTGAAATATTTTAATCTGTTTATGAAAATGTTATTTTCTATCTTGGGCTATGAACGCTATTTCCTGCTTATTCGTTTGTTACATCCATATTCTCGTTTGGAATCTCAAATACATCTTTTAGATGATAAATATTTAGATAATAATATTTATTAGTATTGTAATGGCATAATGTTTTGTGCTTTTTTACGTATCTTCTTAAAGCTTTTTGATAAATTTTGTCTGGAATAAATTTAATTTTAGAAAATGGTCATTTGTATTTATTTTTGTTGTTATACTTATGGCTTTTTGTTGTGTTAGAATCTTCTCAAAAATTTTCCTATTATAAAAAGTTTAGTTTTTTACTTTCTTCATTTATACTATTTCTTGTTATTGGATGTAGATGGGAGACTGGAACGGACTGGAATTCATATTTGTTACTTTTTCAGGAAATCAAAATTGATTTGAGTTTTTTATTGATGGCCAATTCATTTGATGTTGGGTATCTATTCTTTAATGCAATAATAAGGGTATTCACTGATAATTATGTACTCTTTCTTTTAATTAATTCTGGTATAACTATTTTTTTGCTATCTAAGCTATTAAACAAAATATCTCCATATCCAAATTTATCATTATTCTTCTTCTATACCAACTTTATGATATCTCATTTTATGGGTTCTAATAGAAGAATGATGTCATTGGTCTTTGTGCTTTGGATGTTTTATTTTATATATCAAAATAAAAAGAAATGGTATACTATATATTGGGGGCTGGCATTTGCTTTTCATCGTTCGGCATTAGTAAATATTGTTTCAGTTTTCGTTTCTCGGAAAATATTTTCTTTACAGAGAACAATCTTTTTCTTAATTCTAGCTCTCTTAATAGGCGTATTTCAACTTCCTATTAAAATGATGGAATATGCAGGAAAGCTGTTATCTACTATTATCAATAATCCCATTGTAGATAAAATGCTGGTTTATTCTGATACAGAAGATGCCGCAATGACTTATAGTACGGGAAGCTTGTTACTTTCAACAACGTTGGCAGTTATTAAGAGGAGTATACTGTTAAGTTTTTATATTTATGTTTTCAAAAAGAGTAAGGTAGACCCAATGACCTGTTTTTTTTATAATCTTTATGTCATTGGGTTTATTGGTTATCTATGTTTTATTGGATCTTTTTTTCAAATCTTGACAACCTATTTTGCGCTGATTGAAATAGTACTTGTAGCACGAATATATTCTTATACATCTGGAAGACTAAAAACTGTTTTCTGCTTAGTTCTTGGATTGTATGGTTTTTTGCAATTGGTAAATGCATTAAGCATATATCCTGATTTATATATACCATATACTCCATTTTGGGCATTTATTAATTAATTTCAATGAATAAATATTTAATGATAACAGGATCCTACCCACCTGATATATGTGGAGTCGGTGATTATACTGCATGCTTTTTAAAGGCTGCAGATAGAGATAAGTGGAGTCTGTATAATTCTTCTGTTTGGAAGATATCTACATTTTTTCAGAAAAAGTCGGATATTAGTAAGTTTCAATTCTCTCATATAGTTATCCAATATCCTACTTTAGGGTATGGGTGGAATCTATTGCCTCAGTTGCTTTGTATTTATTATTCTTTGTTTACCGATAAAAAGGTGGTAGTCGTATTGCATGAATTATCTCAAAGAACTCTAAAGGCTCAATTAGCATCTTTACTATTTTTTATATCGCATAAAGTAATCTTGACAAGTGAATATGAAAAAGAGTACGCACATAGATATTATAAAATTTCACTTAACAGGATGGGCGTTGTGAAAATAGTCTCAAATATTGAGGCTTGTAATGTAATTAAAGACTGGGATTGTAGATCTATTGATTTATGCTATTTTGGGCTCTTGAGACCAGAGAAAGGTTTAGAAGATTTTTTTGTGGCGGCTTTGTATTTAAGGAAAAACAGGGAAAATGCAAGAATATGTTTAATAGGGCAAATTCTTCCAGAGCATAAGTTATATATAGATAAATTGCTAAATACATATGCAGATGCAAGGGTTGAGCAAATCTATAATCGAGAGAATAAGGAGGTTGCTTCTCTATTAAATGAATCTAAAGTTACTTTTTTGCCATTTCCTGATGGACTTTCAGAAAGAAGAGGCTCTTTTCTTGCTGCTATCTCTAATGGGACATTAGTTGTGTCATACGAAGGCTCTTGCACTCCTCAATTACTCAAAACGATGTATGTTAAAACATCTTCTAGTGAAGCTCCTAAAGTTATATTGAAAGAAATCACAGAAGGAAATAATAGTAAGCTTGTCAAATATCAACAAAAATATATTCATTATTTGCAAAATGGCATACCAAAGTCTTGGAAAGAAGTTGTTGAACTTTATGAGAAAATATTAAAATGAAAATATTACTGATAGCAGAAAATCCTGCGGGTCCTTTTGGAGGAATTGAAAGACATTGTTATAATATTTGTAAAATGTTTTGTTCTTCAGAGGTGGAAGTGCAAATGGCTTCTATAGAGTCTATTGAAAACAGAACTATTTTTAATAAGCGTTTTTTTAAAAAGAAATCATTGAAACGAACTATAATTGATAGTAATTGTGATATAGTACACGTGCATGGTTTTGCTAATTTTACAGTCTGGCAAAGTCTTTTAGTTGCACTGAATGTTAGAAAAAAAGTTGTTTATACTCCTCATTTTCATCCATTTAACGCATTGGAAAAGCCGATCTTGGGTAGATTGTTTTTTTATGTATTATTACGCCCTCTATTATTTAAGATTTCTACAATAGTGTGTATTAATCATGAAGATTTTAATTTTTTTTCTCGCTATAATAAATCTACAGTACTATTACCTAATTGGCTTTTTAGAAACTCTTCCACAGTAAACGTAGTAGAAAGAAAGAAGAATATGATATTATTTGTGGGACGTAATGATAGTAATAAATCTCCAGATTATTTGTTAGAGTTACCTCAAAATAAATATGAAATACATTGTGTTACAAATGATTCTACTAATTTGCGTAATGATTTTATTATTCATAATAAATTGTCGGATAGTGAATTGTTAAAATTGTATTTTCAAGCATCTTTATTAGTAGTTCCATCTCGATATGAAGCTTTCTCGTACGTAGTGTTAGAAGCTTTAAACTGTGGTACTCCTGTTTTGGTATCTAATAGAGTTCGAATTGTTGACCATCTTCAAAATGTGAGTGGATATACAGTATTTCCGTATGGAGATAAAAGTGCTTTTGTGGCATCAATTGACAAAGCTATGAATGTAAAAGTTAATATTGACGCTATAAGAAATATATTTAGTGAAAAAAAAATACAAAAAAGCTTGTATGACATTTATAAAAAAGTAAGCTCCTCTCAATAGGTATCCGATATTATGAAATATTCAGTCCTTTTATCTGTTTATAAAAAAGAACAGCCTGTTTTTTTTCAGCAAAGTTTGGATAGTATTTTTAACCAAACATTACTACCAGATGAGATCGTTTTAGTTAAAGATGGACCTTTAACAGATGATTTAGAGCGGATAATAGCTAATTTTTCTATTCGATTTTCGAGATTAAAAGTTATAACATTGTCAACTAATCAAGGTTTGGGTAAGGCTTTGAATGAAGGACTAAGTCATTGTACGTTTGAATTGGTGGCTCGTATGGATACTGATGATATTGCAAAACGTAATCGCTTCGAAAAACAAATAGATGTTTTTCAGAAAATGCCAGAAGTAGATGTTGTTGGAGCATGGGTTGATGAGTTTGAAAATAATTGTAATAATGTAATATCAACTCGTAGACTTCCAGAACACCATAAAGATATATATAAATTTGCTCAAATGAGAAATCCTATAAATCATCCTGTAGTGATGTTCAGAAAGAGTGCAGTATTGGCGGCAGGTGGCTATCGACATTTTCCTCTTTTGGAGGATTATTACTTGTGGGTAAGGATGTTGAATAGTGGAGCTAAATTTTATAATATACAAGAAAGTCTTCTTTATTTTCGATTTTCGACTGCTATGTTGGAACGTCGTGGAGGGTGGACATATGCTGTTAATGAATTGAAGTTTCATTGTGAAATGTGGAAGATGCATTTTATATCCTTGGGAGGATTAGTAAAAAGTACACCGATACACTTTGTAATACGTCTTTTACCTAACTATTTACGTTTAGTCTTTTATAGAAAATTTCTGAGAGACTAACTTCTTTAAATTATTGTAGAATTATCTAAAATGAATCTTCTTTTTACTGGTGCTTCTGGCTTTTTAGGCAGCAATCTTTATTCTCTACTGAAAGATAAATATCAAATTAGGACTGTAGGGCTGACTCTTCGGGATAACTATACTATAAATTTAGTGTCGGATGTTCCTAAACTGAATATCAAGTACGATGTTGTACTCCATGCTGCAGGTAAAGCGCATTCTATTCCTAAAACAGAAGAAGAAAAACAACTCTTTTTTGATGTAAATCTTCAGGGTACCAAGAACTTATGCACTGCTTTAGAGAATAGTGGTATTCCTAAAGCTTTCATTTTTATTAGTACCGTTGCCGTTTATGGTTGTGATTCGGGTGATAATATCACGGAAGAGCATCCTTTAAATGGAACGACTCCTTATGCTTTGAGTAAGATTAAGGCTGAGAAATACTTGGAAGGGTGGTGTATTATGCATAATGTGAAGTTAAGTATACTTCGTCCTTCATTGATTGCCGGACCTAATCCTCCGGGAAATTTAGGAGCGATGATTCATGGGATTAAAACTAATAAGTATCTGAGTATTGCAGGAGGAAAAGCAAGAAAGAGTGTACTGATGGTTCAGGATATTGCAAATCTTCTTCCTATGTTAATAGAAAAGGGTGGAATATATAATGCTTGTGATAGTTACCAGCCGAGTTTTCGTGAATTAGAGATGGTAATGTGTAAACAATTGAATAAAAAAACACCAATATCTATTCCTTATTGGTTGGCTAAAAGTATGGCTGTAATGGGCGACTGTCTGGGAGCAAAAGCTCCGATTAATTCTTTGAAACTTCGCAAAATCACAAGCTCTTTGACCTTTAGTAATGAAAAGGCAGTACGAGAACTTGGATGGAAACCTATGAATGTTTTAGAGAATTTTCGAATAGAATAGAAGAAAGTGTGGTGGATATTCTTCTTTGGATAATAGGGCTTTTGATGGGATTGGCAGCTTTAGTCTTTTTAGGGCTTCAGTTTTGGTTTCATTTAATAGACAAGAATGAATAATTTATGTATTATTTGATGATTTTAGTTCTGCTATTCTTAGTAGAACTTCTTTATTTTCGTATCGCTGATAAATGTAACATTATCGATAAACCTAACGAGCGTAGTTCGCACACCCGGATCACGCTGCGGGGTGGGGGAATTATCTTTTATTTGGGGGCGTTGGTTTATTTTCTGACAAACCATTTCGAATATCCCTGGTTCATATTGGCCTTGACCTTGATTACTTTTATCAGTTTTGTGGATGATATTCGTTCTACCTCGCAAGGATTGCGTTTAGTCTTTCATTTTACGGCAATGGCTTTAATGTTCTATCAATGGGGATTGTTCAGTTTGCCTTGGTGGACGGTCTTTGTTGCCCTGATTGTTTGTACGGGAATTATTAATGCTTATAACTTTATGGACGGGATTAATGGCATAACAGGAGGTTATTCTTTAATTGTATTACTTGCTTTAGCCTTTGTCAATATGCAAATGGTTCATTTTGTGGAAGGGGATCTTATATACACTATGCTTTGTGCGGTATTGGTATTTAATTTTTTCAATTTTCGCAAGAAAGCAAAATGCTTTGCCGGAGATGTCGGATCGGTCAGTATTGCTTTCGTTGTTCTTTTTTTGATAGGCAAATTAATAATCCGGACAGGGGATTTTAGCTGGATCGTTTTGCTTGCGGTGTATGGAATAGACAGTGTACTGACTATTATCCATCGGCTTATGTTACATGAAAATATTGGTTTGCCGCATCGCAAGCATCTATACCAGTTGATGGCAAATGAATTGAAAATTCCACATGTGGTGGTTTCATTGATTTATATGATGTCACAAGCTGTAATTATAGTTGGCTATCTGTTAATTCCCGGCAATGGTTATTGCTATTTGATGGGAGCAATCATCGTATTAAGTGTAGTGTATGTCTTGTTTATGAAGAAATATTTCCACCTGCATCAGATGACAGAATGATGCTTCGGTGGCAAGTCTGATGAAAAAAGCCTCCCGGCCATCCTTTTTTAAAGGTGACCGGGAGTTTTTTTATAAGCATTCATTCCCTGTCAACCAAAAAATCTTATTAACTTTGCGGGTCACTTTTGAAAACATAAAAAACTTAATGATATGAATATCTCTTATAATTGGCTGAAAGAGTATGTCAATTTCGATCTGACGCCCGATGAAGTGGCGGCTGCGCTGACTTCTATCGGACTGGAAACAGGTGGAGTGGAAGAAGTTCAAACGATTAAAGGCGGACTGGAAGGCCTCGTGATTGGCGAAGTGCTGACTTGCGTTGAACATCCGAATTCAGACCATTTACACATCACAACCGTAAATTTGGGTAACGGCGAACCTACTCAGATTGTGTGCGGAGCACCTAATGTCGCTGCCGGACAAAAAGTAGTTGTTGCCACTCTGGGCACGAAGCTTTATGATGGTGACGAATGTTTTACGATCAAGAAGTCGAAGATTCGTGGTGTAGAGTCTATTGGTATGATTTGTGCTGAGGACGAAATTGGTATCGGAACATCACATGACGGCATCATTGTATTGCCGGAAGACGCAGTGCCGGGAACACTTGCCAAAGATTATTATAATGTAAAGAGCGACTATGTACTTGAAGTAGATATTACTCCGAACCGTGCGGATGCTTGTTCACACTATGGAGTGGCGCGTGACTTGTATGCTTATCTGATACAGAATGGTAAACAAGCTGTATTAACCAAGCCGTCTGTCGATGCTTTTGCTGTCGAAAATCATGATCTGGATATCAAGGTAACTGTGGAAAACAGTGAAGCATGTCCTCGTTATGCAGGCGTTACTGTGAAGGGCGTTACAGTAAAAGAGAGCCCGGAATGGTTGCAGAATAAGTTGCGTATCATCGGATTGCGGCCTATTAATAATGTAGTGGATATTACTAACTACATTGTTCATGCTTTCGGGCAGCCGCTTCACTGCTTTGATGCGGACAAAATAAAAGGTGGCGAAGTGATTGTGAAAACAATGCCGGAGGGTACACCGTTTGTTACACTGGACGGAGTAGAACGTAAGTTGAATGAACGTGACCTGATGATTTGCAACAAAGAAGACGCCATGTGTATTGCAGGTGTTTTCGGAGGTCTTGATTCCGGTTCTACAGAGGCCACAACGGATGTGTTTATCGAAAGTGCTTATTTTCATCCGACATGGGTACGTAAGACTGCCCGTCGCCATGGTCTGAATACAGATGCTTCTTTCCGTTTCGAAAGAGGTATTGATCCGAATATCACTATCTACTGTCTGAAACTGGCAGCCATGATGGTGAAAGAACTCGCCGGAGGTACCATTTCTTCGGAGATTAAAGATATCTGTGCTGCTCCTGCACAGGATTTTATTGTCGAGTTGACTTACGAAAAGGTACACAGCCTGATTGGTAAAGTGATTCCGGTAGAGACGATTAAGAGCATTGTTGCCAGTCTTGAAATGAAAATCATGAACGAGACAGCCGAAGGACTGACATTGGCAGTACCTCCTTATCGGGTAGATGTACAGCGTGATTGTGATGTAATCGAAGATATCCTGCGTATCTACGGATACAATAATGTGGAAATTCCATCGACTTTGAAGTCGAGTCTGACTACTAAAGGAGATTGTGACAAGTCGAATAAGTTACAGAATCTGGTAGCCGAACAACTGGTTGGTTGCGGTTTCAACGAAATACTGAATAACTCTTTGACTCGGGCAGCCTATTACGATGGTATGGAAACTTATGCTGCCAAGAATCTGGTGATGCTGTTGAATCCTTTGAGTGCAGACTTGAATTGCATGCGTCAGACATTGTTGTTCGGTGGCTTGGAAAGCATTGCTCACAATGCAAACCGTAAGAATGCCGACTTGAAATTCTTTGAATTCGGTAACTGTTATCACTTTGATGCAGAAAAGAAGAATCCGGAAAAGGTATTGGCTCCTTATTCAGAAGACTACCATTTGGGCTTGTGGGTAACCGGTAAGATGGTATCAAACTCTTGGGCACATGCAGATGAAAACAGTTCTGTGTATGAACTGAAAGCTTACGTAGAGAATATTCTCAAACGTTTGGGACTGGAATTGCATACACTGGTGGTGGGTAACCTGAGTGACGATATTTATTCTACAGCCTTGACTGTGAACACAAAAGGTGGCAAGAGACTGGCTACGTTCGGTGTAATTACCAGGAAACTGCTGAAAGCTTTTGATATCGATAATGAAGTTTATTATGCAGACCTGAACTGGAAAGAGTTGATGAAAGCCATCCGTTCAGTGAAAGTAAGCTATAAAGAGATCTCTAAGTTCCCGGCCGTAAAACGTGACTTGGCTCTGTTACTGGATAAGAAAGTACAGTTTGCCGAGATCGAGAAGATAGCTTATGAAACGGAGAAAAAGCTTCTGAAAGAAGTTTCTTTATTCGATGTTTATGAAGGCAAGAATCTTGAAGCCGGTAAGAAATCGTATGCTGTCAGCTTCCTGCTTCAGGACGAGAGTCAGACTCTGAACGATAAAATGATTGATAAAATCATGTCGAAACTGGTGAAGAACCTTGAAGATAAACTGGGAGCAAAGCTCAGATAATACGGAACATAAAAATAACAATTAAATAATTAATAAAACTCACGCTCGCTTTTTCTATCGCGATAGAGGAAGCGGGGTGAGGCAAATATTTTAAACCAATGGGAAGAGCGTTCGAATATAGAAAAGCTACCAAGCTGAAAAGATGGGGCAACATGGCCCGTACATTTACGAGAATCGGTAAACAAATTGCTATCGCTGTAAAAGCCGGTGGTCCCGATCCTGAAAACAACCCGCATCTGCGTGCAGTAGTTGCCACTGCCAAACGTGAGAACATGCCGAAGGATAACGTGGAACGCGCTATCAAGAATGCAATGGGCAAGGACCAGAAGGACTACAAAGAGATGAATTATGAAGGTTACGGTCCGTTTGGTATTGCAGTATTTGTAGAAACTGCTACAGACAATACGACCCGTACTGTGGCTAACGTTCGCAGTGTCTTCAATAAGTTTGGCGGAACATTGGGTACTTCGGGTAGCCTTGATTTTATGTTCAGCTGGAAGTCAATGTTCACTATCACAAAGAAAGAAGGTGTGGACATGGATGATCTGATTCTGGAACTGATTGATTACGGAGTAGAAGAAGAATATGATGAAGATGGTGATGAAATCACACTTTACGGTGATCCGAAGTCATTTGCCCAGATTCAGAAATATCTTGAAGAGAATGGTTTCGAAGTGAAGGGTGCTGAGTTTACCCGTATTCCGAATGATGAAAAGGACCTGACTCCGGAACAACGTGCCACGATCGATAAGATGGTAGAGCGTCTGGAAGAAGATGAAGATGTACAGAATGTGTACACAAACATGAAACCTGCTGAGGACGAAGGCGAAGAATAATGAAATACGTTTATAAAACCAAGGGCACTTGCAGCACGAACATTGAACTGGATGTTGAGAATGGCATCGTGAAGGAAATTGCTTTTTGGGGTGGATGTAACGGCAACCTGCAGGGCATTTCACGTTTGGTGACGGGAATGCCTGTGTCAGAGGTGATCACGAGACTTGAAGGGGTCCGTTGCGGGACTCGTTCTACTTCATGTCCCGACCAACTATGCCGTGCTTTGCACGAGATGGGTTTCTAAAAAACAAAGTCTGTATTCGGGGTAAACAGAGCCTCTGTCAACTACGAACGTAGCTTCTGTTTGCACCATTTAAAGGCTCTATTAAAAAATAAGGGAGGCGATGAATTGACAGTTCATCGCCTCCCTTATTTTTAAATAGAATACAGCTTCTTATTTATACATCTCGGGAGTAACTGTTACCTGCATCAGCTCTTCTTGCGTTTTACCTGACAGATAAATATATTTAATCGTCACATCTGATTCTCTGTACACTTTCATCTCTTCAGTGTTCTTTATAGTTTCCGGGAGCGTTTCTTCAAGTGATTTCTTTAATTGTTCCGACATGGTAGGATCGTCAGCCTGTCCGCTCAGGGTATAGAAATAGGTAAATGTATTGTCTTTGCCCGAATAAGTGGTACTGTCCATTCTTGTCATTTCATCTACAGTGATAGGGCACTGTTTGTTTACTTGTTCAGAAGCCAGTTCGAAAACCTTTTGTTTAGCTTGTTGGCAAGAAGCCAGCGTGAAAAGAACAGCGCAAGCTCCGAGAATGATTTTTTTCATTTGCTTAATCTTTTTAATGTGTGAATATGGAACAAAGATAGTTGTTAAAAGTGAACCGAACAAGGTTCTTGCTTGTTATTAATAGCTATCTTTGTAGATACATTCTGTAAATTAGAGGAAAAACAAGAGACATGACATCCTTATGAAAAATATTTTTAAAGATTTGAGAAGTAAAGACCACAAACGCTATCTGGGAGGTTTGGACGTCTTCAGATATATTGGTCCCGGTTTATTGGTTACTGTAGGTTTTATTGATCCGGGCAACTGGGCTTCTAATTTTGCAGCAGGTTCAGAATTTGGTTACTCACTGTTGTGGGTGGTCACGCTGTCCACCATCATGCTGATCGTATTGCAGCATAATGTTGCCCACTTGGGGATTGTGACCGGACTTTGCCTTTCGGAGGCTGCCACACAGTATACTCCTAAGTGGGTATCACGCCCTATTCTGGGTACAGCCGTACTCGCTTCCATCTCCACATCGCTGGCCGAAATACTGGGAGGGGCTATCGCTCTGGAGATGCTGCTTGATATTCCAATTATCTGGGGAGCGGTGCTGACAACTGTTTTTGTATCCATTATGCTTTTTACAAATTCATATAAGAAAATCGAACGCTCTATTATCGCTTTTGTATCGGTGATCGGGCTGTCGTTCATTTATGAACTTTTTCTGGTAGACATTGACTGGCCTATGGCAATCGAAGGTTGGGTGACACCGTCTATACCCAAAGGAAGTATGCTTATCATTATGAGTGTATTGGGAGCGGTGGTGATGCCTCATAATCTTTTCCTCCATTCGGAGGTGATTCAAAGCCACGAATATAACAAGCAAGATGATGCATCTATAAAAAAGGTATTAAAGTATGAACTGTTTGATACCCTCTTTTCCATGATTGTGGGATGGGCCATCAACAGTGCTATGATTCTGCTGGCAGCCGCTACTTTCTTTAAAAGCGGTATCCAGGTGGAAGAATTGCAACAGGCAAAGTCATTGCTTGAACCCTTGCTTGGTAGCAATGCAGCCATTGTTTTTGCTCTGGCATTACTTATGGCAGGTATCTCGTCTACAATCACCAGCGGGATGGCAGCCGGATCTATTTTTGCCGGTATTTTTGGTGAATCTTATCACATCAAGGACAGCCACTCTCAGGTAGGAGTCATTTTATCGTTGGGCATTGCGTTGCTGTTGATCTTCTTTATCGGTGATCCGTTTAAGGGGTTGATCATTTCCCAGATGGTGCTGAGTATCCAGCTTCCGTTTACCGTTTTCTTACAGGTAGGTCTGACCTCTTCGCGTAAGGTGATGGGAGATTATGTAAACAGCAGATGGAGCACGTTTGTGCTTTATGCCATTGCTGCGATAGTGACTGTATTGAATATCATGTTGTTGTTCTCATAAAATATAGACGATGAAAATTATAACTTATAACGTGAACGGACTTCGTGCCGCGGTGAATAAAGGGTTGCCCGAATGGTTGGCAGAAGAGAATCCCGATGTGCTTTGTTTGCAGGAAACCAAATTGCAACCCGACCAATATCCGGCAGAGGCATTCGAGGCGCTTGGATATAAAGCATATCTTTACTCTGCACAGAAGAAAGGGTATAGCGGAGTGGCCATATTGACCAAAATCGAGCCCGACCACATCGAATATGGGATGGGTATCGAAGAGTATGATAATGAAGGGCGTTTTATCCGTGCGGATTTTGGCGACTTGTCGGTGGTAAGTGTTTATCATCCTTCGGGTACGAGCGGAGATGAACGTCAGGCTTTTAAGATGGTTTGGCTTGAAGCGTTCCAAAAGTATGTGACCGAACTGCGAAAATCCCGTCCGAATCTGATTCTTTGCGGGGATTATAATATTTGTCATGAACCCATCGATATTCATGATCCTGTACGTAATGCCACCAACAGTGGTTTCTTGCCTGAAGAACGGGAATGGATGACTCGCTTCCTGTCCGCAGGGTTTATCGACTCCTTCCGCACGCTTTATCCCGAAAAGCAAGAGTACACCTGGTGGAGTTATCGTTTCAACTCACGCGCTAAGAACAAGGGGTGGAGAATTGATTATTGTATGGTAAGCGAACCGGTGCGCTCTTTATTGAAAGAGGCCGTTATCTTGAACAATGCCGTTCATTCCGACCATTGTCCGATGGCATTGGAAGTCGGCTGAATTATTCGAGAATGGTGATACTCAGTTTGCGTCTGTCTCCTCCGTCACGGAACTCACACAGGTAAATGCCCTGCCAGGTTCCGAGGTTGAGCCGGTGGTTTCGGATGGGAATGGTGACCGATGTTCCTATTAATGACGCCTTAATGTGTGCGCTCATATCGTCCGGTCCTTCTTCGGTATGGATGAAGTAAGGTGCCCCATCGGGTACCAGTTTGTTGAAAAACGTATTAAAATCATGGCGCACGTCCGGATCTGCATTCTCGTTGATGGTGATGCCTGCCGAGGTGTGTTTGATGAACACGACCAACAGTCCGTTTTCCGGTAATTCAGGGATAAGGGAGAGGACGTCATGAGTGATCAGATGAAAGCCGCGCGGATAGTGCGGCAGTCGTATGTCGAAGGTTGTTGCCATAAAAATCATTGGTTAGTTGCCGGCAAAGATACTTTTTTAATAAATTTGCAAGAAATTAAAAAGATATAAAATGACACTGGAAGATAGAATAAACCGGGCCTCTGAGCTTTTTAAGAGCGGTTATAATTGTTCGCAGTCTGTAGTAGCTGCGTTTGCCGATATGTATGGATTTACTGAAGAACAGGCACTGCGTATGGCTGCTTCGTTCGGTGGAGGTATCGGGCGCATGCGCGAAACGTGCGGAGCGGCTTGTGGCATGTTTCTGCTTGCCGGATTGGAGAAGGGAGCTGTCGACGGAGCCGATCGTGAAGGGAAGGCTGCCAATTATGCTTTGGTACAAGAGCTTGCAGCCGAATTCAAGAAACGAAATGGTTCGTTGAATTGTGGCGAACTGCTTGGTTTAAAGAAGAAAGCGCCGGTTTCATCCGAACCGGAGGCCCGGACAGAACAGTACTATGCCAAAAGACCTTGTTCGAAAATGGTAGAAGAAGCAGCCAGAATATGGGCTGAATATCTCGAAAAACAGAAAAAATAGCTGTTAAATTGATGTTTTCATTACAAAGAAGAGAAAAAACTTACTAATAATCTGTTATATAACATAATTATAACTATCTTTGCAGCCGAAATAAAATCTGATTTGTTCAGGTTTTAACTCATGTCTAACTAAAATTTCTAAAGCAAATGTTGAAAGAAAAAGCAGGTGAAATTGCAGGTAAAATCTGGAATGCACTGAATGGAACAGAAGGACTGACTGCCAAGCAGATTAAGAAAGCGACTAAGTTGGTAGATAAAGATTTGTTCCTTGGCCTCGGATGGCTGTTGAGAGAAGACAAGATCTCTACTCAGGAAATCGAAGGTGAAATCTTCGTTACATTGAACTAAGGAGTGGGCTACTTCCCCAATAAAAAAATGCGTTGATACATTATGATATGTTATCAGCGCATTTTTTTATGTTCTGGCATTTGTGTATATTTGCGCACCAAATTAAATTAAGATAATAGTATCAGATGGATAAAATCAGAAATTTTTGCATCATAGCTCATATCGACCATGGTAAATCAACATTAGCGGACCGCTTGTTGGAGTTCACTAATACCATTCAAGTGACAGAAGGGCAGATGCTTGATGATATGGACCTGGAGAAGGAGAGGGGGATTACAATTAAAAGTCACGCCATACAGATGGAGTATGCATACAGGGGGGAAAAGTATATTTTGAACCTGATTGATACTCCGGGTCATGTTGACTTTTCGTATGAAGTGTCCCGCTCGATAGCTGCCTGTGAAGGTGCGTTGCTTATTGTAGATGCATCACAAGGGGTCCAGGCACAGACCATCTCAAATCTTTATATGGCTATTGAGCACGATCTTGAAATCATTCCGATCATTAATAAATGCGATATGGCGAGTGCCATGCCCGAAGAGGTGGAAGACGAGATTGTAGAGTTGCTGGGATGCAAGAAGGATGAAATTATCCGTGCATCCGGTAAGACGGGTATGGGGGTTGAAGAAATACTGGCAGCAGTAATAGAGCGTATACCTCATCCGAAAGGTGATGAAGACGCACCGTTGCAAGCTTTGATCTTCGACTCTGTATTCAACTCCTTCCGTGGAATTATAGCTTATTTCAAAATCACGAACGGAGTTATCCGTGCGGGGGACAAAGTGAAGTTCTTTAATACCGGAAAGGAATACGTTGCCGATGAAATTGGAGTGTTAAAGATGGAAATGGTTCCCCGTAAAGAATTACGGACGGGGGATGTTGGATATATCATTTCCGGTATTAAGACCTCGAAAGAGGTGAAAGTGGGAGATACGATTACCCATGTAGCCCGTCCTTGTGATAAAGCGATTGCCGGATTTGAAGAGGTGAAGCCGATGGTGTTTGCCGGAGTTTATCCTATTGAGGCCGAGGAATTTGAAGATCTGCGGGCTTCGCTTGAGAAGTTGCAGTTGAACGATGCTTCGTTGACTTTCCAGCCGGAATCTTCTTTGGCGCTGGGATTCGGTTTCCGTTGCGGTTTCCTGGGGTTGCTTCACATGGAAATTGTACAGGAGCGTCTGGATCGTGAGTTCGATATGAACGTCATTACTACGGTTCCTAACGTATCTTATCATATCTACGATAAGCAAGGCAATATGACGGAAGTTCATAATCCCGGCGGTATGCCCGATCCGACAATGATTGACCACATAGAAGAGCCTTATATCAAAGCTTCCATTATTACAACTACCGATTATATCGGACCTATCATGACGCTTTGCCTTGGCAAGCGGGGAGAGCTGTTGAAGCAGGAATATATATCTGGAAACCGCGTCGAGCTGTTTTACAATATGCCTTTGGGCGAGATTGTGATCGACTTCTATGACAGATTGAAGAGTATCTCGAAAGGTTATGCTTCGTTTGATTATCATCCGGATGGTTTCCGTCCGTCTAAGTTGGTGAAACTGGATATTCTGTTGAATGGCGAATCGGTTGACGCGCTTTCCACCTTGACTCACTTCGATAATGCCTACGATATGGGACGCCGGATGTGTGAAAAATTGAAAGAACTGATTCCGAGGCAGCAGTTTGAGATTGCCATCCAAGCTGCCATCGGTGCCAAAATCATAGCACGTGAGACGATCAAGGCTGTGCGTAAAGATGTTACGGCGAAATGTTACGGAGGTGATATCAGCCGTAAACGTAAATTGCTTGAGAAGCAGAAAAAAGGAAAAAAACGTATGAAGCAGATCGGCAACGTGGAAGTGCCGCAGAAGGCGTTCCTTGCCGTGCTTAAACTGGATTAGGAAATAAGGGCTGCAACGTGATAAAAAGCAGAAATCTTTCTGAACAAATTTCGTTGCAGCCAGTTTCTAATATACCAGGTAATTGCCATCTGTCCGCAGAGCTTTCCCTGGCAATTGCCTTTAAAACAACGATAAACAATAAAAATGAGAAAAGTTCTGTCTTTTTCGGCCTTTTTGATTATTGGCCTTTTACTATCACAATTCCTGCCATCATTGGCAGGTGAAGGATATGCTGCTGTAAAAACTGTATCTAGTATTCTTCTTTATGTCTGCCTGAGTTTTATTATGATTAATGTCGGGCGTGAGTTTGAAGTAGATAAGACCCGTTGGCGAAGTTACGCTGAAGATTATTTTATTGCGATGGCTACTGCCGCTATGCCTTGGTTCCTGATTGCCCTTTATTATGTGTTTGTACTTCTTCCTCCTGAGTTTTGGAATAGTTGGGAGGCGTGGAAAGAGAATTTGCTGTTAAGCCGTTTTGCCGCTCCTACGTCGGCAGGTATCCTTTTCACAATGCTCGCTGCTATCGGACTTAAGTCAAGTTGGATTTATAAAAAGATTCAGGTGTTGGCTATCTTCGATGACCTTGATACGATTTTATTGATGATTCCTCTGCAGATAATGATGATCGGTATGCGCTGGCAACTGATTGTGGTTATCTTTATCGTCTTTTTGCTGCTTTCATTAGGTTGGAAACAGTTGGGCAAATATAACTGGCGTCAGGACTGGAAAGCGATAATGGGCTATTCGGTACTTGTTTTTGTTGCTACACAGGCTGTTTATTACTTCAGCAAGCAGTTGTATGGCGAAGAGGGCAGCATTCATATCGAAGTGCTGTTGCCGGCTTTTGTGCTGGGTATGATCATGAAACATAAAGAGATAGATACTCCGGTGGAGCACAAAGTTTCAACGGGAGTCTCGTTCCTGTTTATGTTTTTAGTCGGACTCAGTATGCCGCATTTTATTGGGGTGAACTTTGCAGAGACGCATGCCGGAACCCACTCGGTGACAGGCTCACAGGAAATGATGTCATGGGGAATGATAACGTTGCATGTGTTGATTGTTTCACTGCTTTCAAACATAGGTAAGTTATTCCCCGTATTCTTTTACCGGGACCGGAAGTTCAGCGAACGACTGGCACTTTCTATCGGTATGTTTACCCGTGGTGAAGTAGGAGCCGGAATTATTTTTATTGCCCTTGGATACAATCTGGGTGGTCCTGCTTTAGTGATCTCAGTGCTTACGATCGTGTTAAACCTGATCCTGACCGGCATCTTTGTTCTATGGGTGAAGAAGTTGGCATTGCGGAGTTATACAACTTAGCAAAGGCATAAAGTTACTTAAACCTAATTCTATAAATACATATTATGACAGTTTTACGTTCGATGAAGGATTTCTCGTCGATGAATATTACGGCGAGTATTTTATTATTTGTAACAGCGATTGCTGCTGCGGTAATTGCTAACTCTCCTGTGGCACCGGTGTATCAGGAATTTTTGTCGCACGAACTTCATTTCCGTATCGGAGGCTTTAATTTACTTTCGCATGCGGGACACAATCTGACAATGATTGAGTTCATCAATGACGGATTGATGACGATTTTTTTCCTGATGGTCGGGTTGGAGATTAAGAGGGAGTTGCTGGTAGGTGAGCTTTCTTCGTTTCGTAAAGCTGCACTGCCATTCATAGCCGCATGTGGCGGAATGGTAGTGCCTGTTGTAATCTATTCCATGATTTGTGCTCCGGGCACTGAAGGAGGACAAGGGTTGGCTATCCCCATGGCGACCGATATTGCCTTTTCCTTGGGAGTACTCAGCCTGTTGGGCAAGCGTGTGCCGCTAAGTTTGAAAATCTTCCTTACAGCTTTTGCGGTAGTCGATGATATAGGCGGTATTTTGGTGATTGCTATCTTTTACAGTTCACATGTGGCTTATGAGTATTTGTTATGGGCGGCATTACTTTACGTACTGTTATATTTTATAGGTAAGAAAGGAGCCACTAATAAGATTTTCTTTTTAGTCGTTGGGGTGGTTATCTGGTATCTTTTCCTGCAATCGGGTATCCATAGTACGATTTCCGGTGTCATTCTGGCTTTTGTCATTCCCGCTAAACCTCAGTTGAATGTCGGTACTTATATTGAGCGTATCCGGCGTATTATCAGTACATTCCCCGAAATGGGAGCAAACAATATCGTATTGACCAACCAGCAGATAGCTAAGCTGAAGGAGGTTGAGTCGGCTTCCGACAGAGTCATCAGTCCGCTTCAATCACTTGAAGATAATCTTCATGGTGCGGTGAATTACCTTGTTCTTCCATTATTTGCTTTTGTCAATGCCGGTGTTATGTTCAGTGGTGAAGGCGAGGTCATTGGCGGAGTTACCTATGCGGTTGCTCTGGGGCTGTTGGCTGGCAAGTTTCTTGGGATTTATTCTTTTACCTGGTTGGCCATCAAGAGTGGACTCACTCCAATGCCTTTAGGGATGAACTGGAAGAACATATCCGGAGTGGCATTATTGGGAGGCATTGGTTTTACGGTATCACTTTTTATTGCCAATCTTTCGTTTGGCTCCACTCACCCCGTATTGTTGAACCAAGCTAAACTCGGTGTTTTGTCCGGTACGGTAATAGCAGGTATATTGGGATATCTGGTTTTGCATTGGGTCTTGCCCCGGAAAAGATAATTTTCTTATATAATAAGGTGGTCTTCTAATCTCCTGCTAAGATTAGTTAAATAACTTATGGTATTAGTTGAATAACTAATAGTTGCAGTTGTTTGTTCTGAATGATTTATTATCTTTGTGGTATCAGAACCTTTTAATTCTTAATTACGATGAAAAGACTTACTGCCAAAGAAGAAGAGATCATGCGCATATTCTGGAAAGAAGGTGCAATGTTTGTCCGTGAACTTCTGAAGTATTATGACGAGCCCAAACCCCATTATAATACAGTATCTACTATCGTACGGGGTCTTGAAGAGAAAGGGTTTGTCGGATATAAAGCTTATGGCAATACCTATCAGTATTTTGCCTTGATCTCAGAGAAGCAGTATAAGCGCTCCGCTCTTCATGAAGTTGTTTCCCAATATTATGATAATTCCTACACCAATGTTGTATCGGCATTTATTGAGGAAGAAGGGTTATCTGTTGAAGACCTGAAAGCTTTGATTCGCCAGATAGAACAAGGACGTAAAAAATAATCTTATGGGAGCTTTCTTGTTTTACCTGCTCAAGTCAGCTTTCTGCCTGATATTATTTTATGTGTTTTATCGAGCGTTGCTGAGCCGCAGCACTTTCTTTCGCTTTAACCGATTGACATTGCTGGTGGGGATGTCGGTATGTGTCGTCCTCCCTTTGATGGAGTTTACTACTGAGGAAGAGCATCTCTTCCATACTCCTTTTCAGGTCATCCATCGTGTATTGGTGGAAGAAGGTTATTCCGATTCTTCGTTGGAGTTGGTTCAGGAAGGAGGAATGGGGCGGTTGGCAAACTCGCCTGAAAGGGTACGACATACTTCTCCTGATATCACATTCCGGCATGAATTAATAAGAGTAGGGGGAGTTGTCTATTTGATAGGGAGCGTCGTAGTGTTCTTAGGCTTTGTACTGTCTGCGATTCGTATGTGGCGTCTGATATTACATGCCAGGAGGAGCAGATACGGAAAGTATACATTGGCATTGACTTCTCAAATGGTAGGTTCTTTTAGCTGGGGGAGGGTTATTGTGATTTCTGAAGCGGATTATGGTCATTCACAAGAAATTCTGCTGCATGAAGTGGTGCATTTGCGTAGTTGGCATACGCTGGATTTATTGTGGATTCAACTTCTTCTCATTCTATTCTGGTTTAATCCGGCCGTGTGGCTGTTGAAACGTGAGTTACAGGAAGTTCACGAATTTGAGGCAGACGACGGAGTGATAAATAATGGCATCGATGCAATGAGATATCAACTTTTGTTAGTGAAAAAGGCCGTTGGTACAAGGCTCTACTCTATGGCCAACGGTTTCAATCACAGTAAACTTAAAAACCGAATCACCATGATGTTGAAAGAAAGAACCAATGGGTGGGCACGTTTGAAGCTGTTGCTTTTTGTGCCTGTGATGGCCGGAACGCTTTATGCGTTCGCCCGGCCCGAAGTGAAGGAGACATTTGTACAGACAGTGCCCGGACTGCACCAGAAACAAGCAATGGATTATCAAACTCTGTCGAAACTGTTGAGGAATGAAGAGGAGGCTTACAACCTTCGGAAATTTGGAAAGAAGGTTGCCCCTGCTACCCCTGAGAACCGGATGAATCAATTGCTAATGAATGCCAGGAATGTGATGCTGTTCGATGGAGATTATGTTCTCAAAGAAAATCTGAAGGATAAAGTTAAGGAAAAGCTTTTGTATAAACAACGGAGAGAGAAAGAAAAGTCTGGTCGTAAAGACGAACAGATTGTTGGGTTCTGGTGTGACAGAGGAACCAACGTGGATGAAGCAAGGCAGGCATTGCAGGCGGTTTACGATGCATATACCGAAATACGTGACAGCATTGCTATTGCTTCGGGTAATGATAGTAAAGATTTCCTTGACAAGGAATTCCCCATCGTTGTTTCGCAATATGAGAATTTGAAGAAGTTTGGCTCCCAAAATGGAGATTGTCTGAGTGGGATCGAGTTGAATTTTATGTCCGGTAAGGATTTGCTTAAAGAATTGAAGAATCCTACGGCAGAGGAGTTACAACAGGCGGTAACCGATTATCGGGAGAAACTGAAAGATGGCCGGAAACTTAGTGTGAGGGTCAAGGTTGATCGTGAATGTAATATGGGGACAGTGTTGAAAATGAAACAGATACTCAGAGAGAACTGGTAAGAAGAACCGGTTTCGGTTACTTTGATAAGAGCTATTCCGGTGAAACAACTCTCCGGAATAGCTCTTTTATTTAAGACTGATTGGATTTGTCCATTCTCTTTTTAATAGTTTCCCACGTAGCTGTCTTCAGGAAGCTTTCTTCCATTTGCAACACCATTTTTTTGAATTTGTTAAATGGAATGGCAAAAGACAAAAGGTCGGATTTCATACATTTGCGTGCCGAAGGGTCGAATGATCCTAACACTGCCCGATTGGTTCCGTTCAGTTGTTCCCGGTACGGATGATAGATAATGGAGGCACAGCCTGCACCGAAAGGAGCAATCACTGCATCAGGATCTGCATTGTCAAAACAAGCCAGTGTGAACAATCCGGAGAGAACATCGGCAGATGCAAAGAAAATAACCGCTTCCGGTGTGTCTTCTGCTTCCAGTTTGTCCCAACGCTTGAAAATCAGGTTTTCCCCCTTGATAGGAAGTACGGGTAACTGTGCCAGAGCCTCCGCAGCCAATTCCGGCGTTTGTTTGTATCGTTCTCCTTCTCCTTGCCCATTGTGTGAAAGGAAACATTCAAACCCGGGGAACATTTTGTCCGTAAAGCTTGTATACCGTTTTCCACCCCGGCATCCCACAGAATCTGCCTGTATACAGAGAGTTTTTCCTCGTTGTACTTGTGTCAGTTGGGCAATGATACACCGATGTCCTTTCGGAGCTTCCACTACCGGAAGATTCTGTGTATCTGCCGAGTATTCAAATGCTATGGGGAGTCCGGCTTGTGGAAAATAAGTATCCCACAAGGTAATGAACTGATCCTTAAGTGTTGTTTCCATGACCTTATATCTCGTTGTTTTATCAATTAATCATCTTCTCCGCCATCGTCAATCGGTAAGATTTTCCGGCTTTCTTCGTGTGGGAGCTCTTCGACCTGCCGGAGCTTGCGTTCGATGGCGCGGGTGCGTTTTCCCATTACTTCTTCCAATTGGTCACCTGCACTTTGCAGATTTTTCTGCACCTTCTCAAGCAGTCCTCCGAATTTTCCGAATTCAGTTTTTACGGCTCCCAGTACAGTCCATACTTCACCAGTACGTTTCTGTATGGCAAGTGTCCGGAATCCCATTTGCAGGCTGTTCAGTATAGCTCCCAAAGTAGTTGGCCCGGTTACGACAATCTTGAAATCCTTTTGTAGTGTTTCCACTAAAGTTGTGCGGCGGATTACTTCTGCATAAATGCTTTCAAAGGGGAGGAACAGGATGGCGAAGTCCGTTGTAAACGGCGGGTCGACATACTTGTCATGAATATCCTTTGCCATCTTTTTTATGGTTGTTTCCAGTTGACGCCCGCATGATTCCATCAGTACAGCGTCACCTGCCTCAAAGGCATCATAATATTGCTCGTAAACATCTTTTGGGAATTTTGCATCGATTGGCAGATAAACGGTACTGTTTGCATCGTCTTTCCCGGGAAGTTTGATGGCGAACTCTACAAATTCGGTTCCGCTCTTCTTGGTCTTGACATTTGCTTCATACTGTTCAGGACTCATCATCTGCTCCAGAAGAGCACCTAACTGGACTTCTCCAAAGGTCCCGCGCATTTTCACGTTGCTCAGAACTTTCTTGAGACCACCCACGTCTTGTGCGAGAGACTTCATTTCTCCCAGGCCTTTTTGCACGTTTTCAAGTTGCGAACGGACTATCTCGAAGGACTGTCCGATACGTTCGTTAAGAGTCTTTTGTAATTTCTCTTCAACCATCACGCGCATGTCATCCAGACGCTTCTCAGTAGACTGTATCAGCGTTTCCTGCTGACGTGCCATTGCGTCGAACTTCTGGCGTTGCAGTTCTCCGGTGGTCATCATGTTCTTATGCATGGCGTCCTGCAACTGTTGTAAACCCTGATTCAGGGTTTGCGTCATTTCCATGCGCAACTCACGAATGCTGCGATTCAACTCTTCCCGGTTTTCCTGCATTTGTTGACGCAATGCCCGTTGCATCTCTTCGCTTTGCGAGCGATTGTTGCGGGTTAGTGTCAATACAAGCTGGACAACCAGCAAGGCTGCAATAATCAAGAGGAGAGTCAGTTCCATTTAATAAGTCAATATTTCGTTTCCGGTTTCAGTAATCAGAATCATATTTTCCCATTGTGCAGACGGCAATCCGTCGTCTGTGCAGACTGTCCAGTCATCAGCAGAGTCGACAAAGACCTCATATGTTCCCATATTGATCATCGGTTCGATGGTGAAAGTCATGCCCGGAAGAATTAACATTCCTGTTCCCCGGCGTCCGAAGTGTTCTACGTCGGGTTCTTCATGGAATTTGATACCTACTCCGTGCCCGCATAAGTCACGGACCACGCTATAACCGTTCTTCTCGGCATGTTCCTGAATAGCGGCACCCACATCTCCTAACCGTGCCCAAGGCTGTGCGGCTGCTATACCGATTTCCATACACTCTCTGGTAACTTGCACTAGTCTTTGTTTTTCCGGACTGACTTCACCGATCATGAACATACGTGATGCATCGGAGAAATAGCCTTTGTAAATAGTCGATACGTCCACGTTGACTATATCTCCGCTTTGCAGAAATTCGGTCGGACTGGGTATTCCGTGGCATACCACATCATTGATACTGGTACAGACGCTTTTAGGGAATCCTTCATAATTGAGAGGGGCGGGAATAGCACCGTGAGCTGTTGTGAAATCATAAACCAATCGGTCGATCTCTTCTGTAGGCATTCCTTCACGAATGTTTTCCGCGATGTGGTCAAGCAGCGCCGTATTAATTTTGGCACTTTCACGGATACCTTCAATCTGTTCCGGCGTACGGAGCACTTTGCGTGGGGGAAGTTTATAGCCTTGTTTTCTGTATTTCTGTATCTTATCTTCTATTTCATCCGGATAATTGGAAGGAGTAAACCGGACTCCTTTAATAAACTTTTTCATTTTACTATCTTGATTTTTTATTCGTAGCACAAATGTAGGGAATAAAAAGGGGAAATGCTGTGTATCGGGAAAGATTATTTCTGCGAGTCGGAGGTGAAAAGCAGCAATTAATACTCAATAACTCATTTTGTCATTTTATTTTAGGGGAATCTTCCATAAGGATACTTTGATCTTTAGTGTGAGTTAGCAAATTCTTTATATATCAAACAACTTGCGGGCTATTCATGTTTTAAGCTTTCTTTTTGAATTGATTATTAGTGATTTTTGTATTTCGTGGTTATATTAGGAAACTTTTTAACTGTATGTTTACTTGATTCTATTTAAGAAGAATGTTGTATAACATGCTTGGAAATTATCATGTCAAAAAATAAATGCTTTTCTTCACATAAAAATGGAATGACAAATGAGAATAAGAATTGAAACAACTTCAAGTAAGAAAATCCTTCCTTTTGATTATCAAGGGAAGTTGATTGGAGTAATTCATAAATGGTTAGGAAATAACGAATTGCATGACAAGATATCTTTATACTCTTTTTCATGGCTGTTAGGTGGTGTAATGGTTAATAAAAAAGGCTATATATTTCCGAATGGAGCCGAATTGCTTATTAGCTTTTATGAAGATCAGTATCTTAAGAAGATAATTGATAGTATTCTGTTGGATCCAGAAATCTTTTATGGCTTATGTGTGAAAGATATTACTATTGTTGAGAGTTCTATTTTTACAGAAGGGCCGCAAAGATTTTTTTTAGCTTCTCCTATATTTATTAAACGGCGAATAGAAGAAGGTATAGGCTATAAATATTATTTCTATGATGATCTGGAAAGTAATCAACTTATGACAGAAACCTTGAAACATAAAATGAGGGAAGCTGGGTTACCGGAAGACGATACATTAAGAGTAGAATTTGATATAAGCTACTCAAAGAAGAAAAAGAAAATGGTGACTATTCATGGTATCAAAAGTATAGCCAATATGTGTCCGGTTATTATTCATGGCACTCAAACAAGTAAAAGGTTTGCTTGGATAGTTGGTTTAGGGAACGGAACTGGTAGCGGATATGGAGCTTTGATTTAATAAGGTGTAAATATGAAATATTATGTAGTAAAATATACAGGGCCTTTTGGCTTTATTAAGCCTTGGACTGCAGTTCGTGATGCCAGTGGCGGAGAAACTTATTCTCAGCAGTTTCTGACTCCTTCCATTATAGAAGGAATCAGACAGAAACTGGAAGTGACTGAAATCATGAGACATAAACTCTCTTACGCTGGTATAGATCTTCAGCAGGAAGTGGTACAAGCTAAGGCCTGGAGTAAGAAAGGAAAAACTTATATAAAAGAACGTTCTATTTTAAGGCGGGGAGTAATGCTTTCTCCCGTTATCTATTTGGCTTTTGCCACATTGGAGGATGCCCGTAAAGCAAGTATGCAAAATATTTGCTTATGTCGAAATGAAGATATTCTTTTGCCTGAATCAAATATTCAGGAACTGTCAATATCTGAATTTGATAAATTGGAAGGGTACGAACTCCGTTTCGGTGAGAGTGAGCAATCATTTCTTGTTGGCTACAATCGTTTTAAAAATAATGAAGAAATGTATGGGTGGATAGAAATAGTAGGTAACCCTACAAAAGTACATAAATATGGGGAGTAGATACGATTATATTCTCGCTAAGAGTGAGAGTAACGGTGGTACTCCGCTTAAATCTCATTTAGAGTCGGTGGCTTTTTTTGCTCAGATAGCGGCTCGCTATGCTGGAATGGATGAAAATGTAGTTAAGATTGGCGCTTTACTACACGATATAGGTAAAGCAAGCCCACTCTTTCAGGCACGTTTGAAAGGGGAAAAAACGCCCTATGAAAAGGTTTTCAGACATGAAGTAGCATCTTTGTTCTTTTTAAAACTGATAGAGCGGAGTTTATGGCCAGAAGTGATTGATATGATAATCGCACACCACAAATCCGTTTATAAAGATAGAAGCAGTAGTGGGCTTCTTGACTTAAAGGACTATTATGGAGAAGAAAACACTTTTAGTGACCATGTGGCTGGTTTTCCATCTTGGAATGTAGACGCTATAGGGATTTTGAGAGAACTGAACTTTCCGGGTCTATCTGCCGATTCACTTCTTTCGGAAGAAGATGCATTGGAAGCCTATCGATATGCAATTGAACATTGTAGAAGAAAGCCAAAAGGATGGTCCAAGTGGAAAGGATTGTTGATGGGAGTGGATCATCTGGCATCTGCGACGGAAGAATTCAAGGAACGAATTCCTACCTTATTCTCTATCCCTGATGTAGGTTTTTACAATCGTCAACATCCCTTGTATCCACTATCGCAGGTATTGTCAGAGGCTAATAAAAAGCATACATTTGTTAAAGCTCCCACCGGTGCGGGTAAAACTGATTTTTTATTGAAGCGTTGCCAAGGGCGTATATTTTATACTCTGCCTTTCCAAGCATCTATCAATGCTATGTACGAGCGTATACATCGTGACTTGAATGGAATGGTAGAGGATGTGAGATTACTGCATTCCATGTCTCGCTTGGTGATTGAAGGCGAGAAAGCTTGGGAAGAAAAAGTAATACAGGATAAGATAGGTGCATCCATAAAAGTTTTGACTCCCCATCAGTTGGCTTCTGTGTCTTTGGGTACTAAAGGATACGAAACTCTTCTGTTCGATTTGTGTGGGTGCGATATCATTTTAGATGAGATTCATACCTATTCCGATATAATGCAATCAATTATATTAACTATGATTGAGGTACTTGTACACATCGGATGCCGGATTCATGTAGGGACAGCAACTATGCCATCAGAGTTGGAACAGAAGATTCTTGATATTTTAGGTCGGGATAAGACACAACAGGTAGAATTGTTGCCATCCGTTCTTGATTCGTTCAACCGGCACATCGTCCATAAAGTGACGGATTTTGACTCTGTTCTTCCTGTGCTTAGGGAGGCGATAGAAAATGACCAGAAAATACTGATTGTATGTAATCGGGTAAGGAATGCCCAGATTCTTTTTGAAAGAATAGATGAGTTATATCCCGAAGTAGACAAGATGTTGATACATAGTCGTTTTAAACGAAAGGATAGAAATAGGCTTGAAAAGGAATTGCAAGACACCTATAATAAAATGCCTCGGGCTTGCATCGTTGTTTCGACTCAGGTAGTAGAAGTTAGTTTGGATATCAGTTTTGATATGATGATAACCGAAACTGCACCCATTGATGCTTTGATTCAGCGTTTTGGACGTATTAATCGTAAGCGAAAACCCAAGGAAGAGAGAACTTTGAAACATATATATGTGATAGCTCCTCCTGATAAAAAAGAAGATTGTTTGCCTTATTCGCAAGAAATACTACAACGCAGTTATGACGCATTACCTCAGGATAGCTTGTTGGAAGAATCTTCTTTGCAAAGGCTTATTGATCAGGTATATCCTCAAGTGAATGTAATAGATCTGAGTCTAGATGCTGCGTTTGCGGATGGAAAATGGAGATTGAAAGAATTGTTTCATTTACCAAAATCCGCTTTTATTGAGAAGTTGGATATTGATTCTGTATCTTGTATCACGCAGGAGGATGCTAACACCGGAAAATATCGTGAAGCTACGGCTGAAGAAAGAATTTTGATGGAGATTCCGATGCGATACAGTTCGTTGCGGTGGAAAAAGCTTGAAACATTTCCGTATGGTTCGCATCCGTTTGTGATTCCAGATATTGCTTATTCATCCGATAGAGGCTTGGATGTAACAAAAATGGGAGCTGAAAATTATGATACTAATTATCAAATGTTATGATCTATGTATACAACAACTATAGGAAAAATATTTTTGAAGGCTTATAATCGGAAGTATCAAAAGGAGCATACAGGCAAATCTTTTTTTATTGAAGAATTTGTGCCTTTATTTTTCGATCATCAGAAATATATGATGACTGCCGGAAACTCTCCTCTTGAAAATCCTAAATTGAGTTGGGAAGATATGATTAAAGGTAAGAAGCCGTTTGAAACTCCAGAGCAAAGGCAGGCAAGGATTGATAAAATGATTCGAAAAATAGAATCTGAAGAGGCCGATGCGAGTATTGCTGTTGGATATGGAGTTTCTGATAATACTGCGGCTACCACCGGACAGGTTACCAATATTGATTTTCCAGACAATAAAGAAAATATATATTTGTCTTGGATCGGTGCTGGACTAGGAGTAGGGGTCTCCGGAGGTTTGACCATCTCGTTTAACCACGAACAAATACTTCTGGATATTTTTGACGGATGGAAATATTATCGTGATTATTTAGAGCGTTACCCGTGGATGAAAGGAAATCAGATAAATACTTGGAATGCGCATTGGATAACGCATCGTTACGATGATTATCTTTATGATGTTGACAATCCGACATCCGGCATGAATCCTGTGGTATCTGTAGAAGGGGAAATTGTCAATTTACCTACTATTTCTTGGGTTCCGGTCGTTATGGGAATAGCCCGATATTTCCCAATAGACAATTTGGTCGGGTATCTATACAGTATTGGACAGTCCAATACAACCATTGGCTTTATGCCTTTTAGACTTCAGGACATAATAAGTATAGAACACCTATATTCTAAAGTATTTGGATTACCTGCACTTAACGATAATAGAAGAAAGATTGAAAGCCTTTTGGGAACCGCTTTCGGGTTAAGAATAGCTTGTCAGGCTGGAACGATCGGTATACCAGCTATGGAGCCTAAAGGGCTCAAGGCTTATTTTTCCACGGGAAAAGGACTAAAAAAAATTGTGTATAAAGACGATAATGAACAAAAAATAATAATCAATATTTACTTAATTTGGATATTAGCTATGTTGAATAATGAAAAATTATGGACTTTGTCTGAGGAATTCGCGAGATTGCTGTTGCAATATGAAGCGGATGCCGGTAAAATGAAAAGAGATAGAATGAATCAGGTTGGCCAATTATTTGCTTCAGTATCAGCCAAGCAATTTTTGAATAATTTGATTCCTATTATAGAAAATGAGAAAGAAGTAGAAGGGTATAGAAATATGGGAAAGGTACTTCATGAAATGCCTAAAGATAATTTTCCTTATTTCAATACATTGATCCGATTTCAATATGCATTGTTAAACAAATAATAAAATAAAACTATGAAACCGTATATTTATTTAAGAGGATTACGTCATGTCGACCTATCTGTGTTTTGTGTAGAGAATGGACAAAAGAGATATTGGGATCCGGTATTTAATGTGTGGGCACCTTATTCAAGCGGTCAACAGGTGAAACGAAGTATTCTTAATGCCATCAACGATGAATTGCAAGCAGAACCTTCTCCTGTTACTTTTGTTTTTGATGTTAATAAAAACACATTAGGAGAAGGAGAAGTGTTGTCATTATGTGATCCTCAATACTTTGATCAACTTCTTGGAGGATGGATGAAAGCTGCTAAAGGAGGTAAAGAGCGCACTCTTAAAAGAAGGAGTCCTTTTTCTATTTCTGCTATGCGTCCATTGCATCCTTTGTTAGGTGGACGTTTTATAGAGAACGCTACATTTGACAGAAGTGATCGACCAGAATTGCATAAAGTAATAGTTCGGGATTCTTCGGGAAAGCCTATGACTGAAGAGCAAATAGAAGAGCTGCTGGTAGATACAGATAGAAGCCTTTACCGTAAATGGATTCCTGAAAACAGTAGAGCAACCGGACTTTTTGTATATGATGTAGCTATTGATATGCGAACCTTGTTCACGGTGTCTACTAACCAATTGGAACCGGAGCTTTCTAAAGAAAAAATACAAGAGCTTAAGGAAAAAGGTTGGGGAATCACTCAAAATGTATTTGGAGAATGTCTGATAATGCCTGAAGTGGAAAGATTAAAAGTGATTCCTGCTATTGCAAAAGCGCTTGTCAATTGGAGAATCTCTAGTAATCAATCCCGAACATTTAGCTTAATGGAAACATTGGCCGTGGCTATTAGCGATAATGCTAATACTTTGGCTGGGGCAATTCGTGCGAAATTATTGGATAATAATCCGGATAAACCTCAGGCTAAACCAGTGATAGATGAAGCAGCCGGTGCAGAATTGTTTGTTACTTTACCCTGTTCTGGTTATGTCGTGACCGAGAATGAGTCGGCAGACGCTTTGCAAAAGGCAGAAGCAAAATTGATTGCATTATTGACTGCTTTTGATTACGAAACTCAGAAATAGGGTATGTTAGTTTTATTAGGTGAGGGAGATCATCTACCTCACCTATGAAATAAAAAAGCTATATATGAATTTGATAGGTACACATTTCAATTATTATCAGGTTTGTAAACGGAAACTTTGGTTGTTTGCCAACGGCATACGCATGGAGCATACATCCGATTTAGTTTATGATGGAAAGTTGATTCATGAAAACTCATATCCTCAACGTTCTTCCAAATATGAAGAGATAGAGATAGATGGCATTAAAGTAGACTATTATGATGCTTTACATAAGACAATTCATGAAATCAAAAAATCAGATAAGGTAGATATTGCGCACGAATGGCAGTTAAAATACTATATTTATGTGTTTGAAAGAAATGGTATTATGGATGTTACAGGAGTGTTGGAGTATCCTATTTTGAGAAAAAGGAATATAGTGTTGCTGAGTGAAATAGACCGTGAAAAGATTAGTGAAATGGAGACAGATATCATAAGAATCATGGATTCTGATATTTGTCCTTCTTTGGAGAGAAAGAGGATTTGTAGGAATTGTAGTTACTTTGATTTTTGCTATAGTGGGGAGGATGTTGAATGAAAAAAACTTATTATCTATTCAATCCTGGAGAATTGGAGCGTAAGGACAATACGTTGAAGTTTACTCCGATTTCGGAAGATGGTTCAGAAAACAGTGTGGGGGAACCTCGTTATTTACCAGTTGAAGATATAAATGAGTTCTATGTCTTCGGTTCATTACGTGCAAATAGCTCTTTATACAACTTTTTGGGACAAAAAGATATTGCAGTACATTTTTTTGATTATTATCAAAATTACACCGGATCTTTTATGCCCAAAGATTCTTTATTATCCGGGAAAATGATCTTGGCGCAAACTTCTGCTTATCAAAATAAGAAAAAAAGGATTGTAGTTGCTCAGAAGTTTATAGAAGCTGCGTCTTGGAATATGCTAAAGAACTTGCAATATTACAATCGTCGTGGTAAAGATATGGAGGATTTTATGGATGCAATTAAAAAGTATGCTTCTCAGCTATCTGCAACAACTTGTGTTCAAGAATTAATGGGGTTAGAGGGTATGATAAGGCAAACTTATTATGATGCTTTTAATTTGATTCTAAATGATTATGAGATGGGTGGTAGGAGTAAGCAACCTCCAAGAAATGAAGTAAACGCTCTTATCTCTTTTGGGAATATGATGTGCTATACTATGTGTTTGCGTGCCATTCATCAGACTCAACTAAATCCAACAATTAGCTTCTTGCATACTCCAGGCGAAAGACGTTACTCATTGGCATTGGATGTTGCGGAGGTCTTTAAACCGGTAATTATTGATAGGGTTATATTTAAAGTCTTAAATAAAAAGGAAATCCAAGAAAAGCATTTTGATTGGAAATTGAATAAATGTTTGCTCAATCAAACAGGTAAAAAAATCTTTGTAAAGGCAATTGAAGATAAGTTGGTTGAAACAATAAAGCACAGAACCCTAAACCGTAATGTCAGCTACAGGCATTTGATAAAATTAGAGTGCTATAAGTTGGCAAAACATTTATTGGAAATAGAGGAGTATAAACCGTTTAAAATGTATTGGTAAATATGTATGTTATTTTAGTTTATGATTTTGGTGAAAGGAGAGTTTCTAAGATGTTGAGATTATGTCGTCGGTATTTGAATTGGATCCAGAATTCTGTGTTTGAAGGTGAACTCTCGGAAGTACGTTTAAAAGAGCTATTATTATTGGCAAAAGGGTTTATGAATCCCGAAGAAGATTGTATTATCATTTTTAAAGGGGCTACTCAATGCTCTTTGGAGAAGGAAATAGTGGGTAAAGAACTTTCTAACATCGATAATTTTTTGTGAAACGGTTGTCGAAGTGGATCGTTATTGTGAATTATTCAATGATAATGCAACCGAAACGCTCTATGACGTGTTGATACATAGATGTTTAGCGCCTATGTCGCTAACCCATGTTTTTTATATTATTCTTGATCGACGCATTATTTCTAAATAAAAGTATTTTTTCTAAAAAGTATTTGTCTTATTACTAAGTGATTGCGTTGGTTGATGGACAGGGTTAATTGTACCTTATGGAATTGAAACCAGTCTACGCTCTAACAACGTCTTTGTTTCCCCCGCTGTTAATTGTACCTTATGGAATTGAAACCAGTCTTGATGCGTACCGTATGAAGGAACACCGTAATAGTTAATTGTACCTTATGGAATTGAAACCAGTATCGACACATCGCATAAGCGGGCATATCTTTTTGTTAATTGTACCTTATGGAATTGAAACCAGGCAGTTATCAAGGTTTTGAAGCAATTCATGTGCGGGTTAATTGTACCTTATGGAATTGAAACTTGCAAGTGATCTCACCTGCTTTTCATAAGCATCAGTGTTAATTGTACCTTATGGAATTGAAACTTTTTTAAACCTGTATATACGTCACTGCGCAACAGTGTTAATTGTACCTTATGGAATTGAAACCCAACAGCGCACAATTTAATAGTAAATTTACCTTTGTGTTAATTGTACCTTATGGAATTGAAACCCGTTTGCAATATAATCGCAGTCCTGTTCATATCGTGTTAATTGTACCTTATGGAATTGAAACCTTTAAAACGTCTGTAAAAAACATCATCAATCTGAAGTGTTAATTGTACCTTATGGAATTGAAACAAAATGCGTTGACCTGGTCAGCGGGAAGCAACTGAGTGTTAATTGTACCTTATGGAATTGAAACTTTTGAGTTATTATCTTCGCCAGTTCACGGATAAGAGTGTTAATTGTACCTTATGGAATTGAAACATCTCCCTAATAAGCCTACTTATAACTGGGTGATGTGTTAATTGTACCTTATGGAATTGAAACTTTAGATTGTTCGTACCATTTGAGAAATTGACATCGTGTTAATTGTACCTTATGGAATTGAAACATTAAGAGGGGGTATATGTGAGTGAAACGGTTATTGTGTTAATTGTACCTTATGGAATTGAAACTTGGATGTTTATCGTAGTCAACAGTCGTTTTAGTGTTAATTGTACCTTATGGAATTGAAACTTTATCGGCATGCACGGCACCGCCGGTACATACAGTGTTAATTGTACCTTATGGAATTGAAACAGGAGATCCGCAGCGGAAGCGTGACCCTTACACAGTGTTAATTGTACCTTATGGAATTGAAACACGTTACACCATGAAGCCACAGAGGAATATTCCCGTGTGTTAATTGTACCTTATGGAATTGAAACATAATACTGGTGTCTTTTCGTGTACAGGGAATTGATTGTGTTAATTGTACCTTATGGAATTGAAACCTCACGCAGTTAGTCCCTTCTTCTGGGGGTTAAGTGGTGTTAATTGTACCTTATGGAATTGAAACGCATTAACCGTAGTGAACTTTTCTCCAAGTTGGGGAGTGTTAATTGTACCTTATGGAATTGAAACTTTGGCCTGCTTCTGCTGAAGGACTTCTTTCTTTGTGTTAATTGTACCTTATGGAATTGAAACTCATATAACCCCGCTCCGGTTGCATAGCCTCCTTCGTGTTAATTGTACCTTATGGAATTGAAACCTGAGAAAAAAGCAAAATAAAGATAAAATGACAGGGTATTAATTGTACCTTATGGAATTGGACTCTTTGTGTGCTACAACGGTACCTACACCGCCTGCACGTATTAATTGTACCTTATGGAATTGGACTAAGGAAGATGTATATTTATAAGATTGGCTTAATAGAACTTAATAGAATGAATTTTTTTTTCTTGCTAGCATATTCTCTCATTATCTTTTGGGAAATGTTTTTATTAATCCTATTTCCTTTTTATTAGAAAACAATCCTTATATTTGTCCCTTGTATTATTAATTTAATGACAAATGACACTTATGAAGACATTGAATTTTATGAAGACGCTGCTTTTATTGGTAGCTATAGTAGGCTTGAACTCTTGTGGCGACAAGTATTATTCAGATGATTATTTGCGAAACAGTAATGCAAAGTTATGCGGAAAGACTTGGGTGAATGATTCTGATAAAAATGATGCGGATGAATGGGTGCGCCATACATTGAAGTTTGATGATAGCGGACGGCTGGCAGAAACTTATGCTTATTATCATTTGAATGAAAACCAACCTTACCGGACAGAAACAAATAATCTGACTTGGTCCTGGATAGACGATTCGATGGAAGGAATTGTTTTTGACTATGGCGTAAACGGGATGACTTATTTTGATAATGTGTGGGTGCGCGAACATAATCTTTCCGGAAAGCTGAACGGAAAGGTCGTTGTATTTGTTGATTCAAAATACAACAGAAACTAATTTAGAAAAGGAGATAGAAAGATGAAAGGCTATTTAAAGATTCTGCTGGGACTGCTGCTGGCTGTCGGACTGGCATCCTGTGAAGACGATCAGGGAGAGATTGAATATGTCATTGCCGGACGGGCATGGACAGGAGATGTGGGGATGAATGCCGATAACGGTGAAGCCTTGTTTAGTACCTTTGAATTCGGGCTTGACGGTTTTGGGGTGGAAACCCAGTTTTATGCTTCTGACGGCGCTTTGTATGATCAGTATCGTTTCCGGTGGTATTGGGGCGACTCTTATAATCGTAATTTAGTGTTGGATTACGGAACTAACGGTATTTCTTTTATGGATGACGTAAGAGTATACGGAGATCGGCTGAGCGGTATCTTTTATCTTTCGGACAATGCACCGGGATTTAATTTTGAGCTTAGGATGGAATAATACTTATATTTGACAGGTGGGATATATCAAAATGGGCGTGAAATAGTTGTTTCACGCCCATTTTAGTATCATTTTCTGAGAAACAATTTCTTGAATGCCGGGGGATAAGGAGTTTCAAATTCCATCAGCTGATCTGTTACCGGATGATAGAAACAAAGTTTGAAAGCATGCAACGCCAGACGCCCGAGAGGATTGGGGCCGCCGTCGATACCGTAACGCCCGTCTCCGATCAGAGGATGCCCTAAATCCTGCATATGTACACGTATCTGATTTTTACGTCCGGTTTCCAGTCGCAGTTCTACCAATGAATATCCATTGGCGCGTTTGATAGTGCGATAGTGGGTGATTGATTTGGAACCACCGTCATCGTAGCTGCTTGAACTGACATATAAGGTACGGTCTGTCAACCAGGATACGACGGTGTCGCTGTCCTTTTCCATCTCGCCGGTAACTACTGCTACATAACGACGGTCCGTCACGATGTCATGCCAGTGGTCACGCAGTGTACGTTGTGTCTTTTCATCTTTGGCAAACATCATCAATCCTGAGGTGTCACGATCCAGACGATGAACTACAAAAATACGGTTTCCACGCCCCGAACGCCCCACATATTCACTTAAGATATGCTGTGCTGTGCGTTCCTTTTGCCGGTCGGTGCCAACAGAGAGTAAGCCTTCTTTTTTCTCTACTACGATGATATAAGCGTCTTCATAGACGATTTTCAGCAGCGGATGACGGAATTCCTTTTTATTCTTATCTTTGCTGATAAGCACTTTCATGCCCGGTTGCAGAGGGAAGTTGAACTGTGTCGTAATCACATTGTCAACCAGTACGATTCGTTTGCTGAGCAGTGACTTTAGCTTGGTACGGCTGGCATCAGGCATTTTCGCTGCGAGGAAGTCCATTAGTTCCATAGGCTCTTTCACCAGATAACCTGTATATTGCGCACGTGCCTTTTCGGCCGGAGTTCGTTTCATTCTTTTCATATTCGTTTCCTTATTTAAGTTCGAGCAGCACTACGTTTTCCACGTGATGGGTATGTGGGAACATATCTACCGGTTGCACTGCTTTCACACGGTATTTAACGTCGAGCAACTGAAGATCACGGGCTTGCGTTGCCGGATTACAACTAACATATACAATTCGTTTTGGTTCGGCAAACAAGATTACGTCTACCACATCCTGATGCATTCCTGCCCGGGGAGGATCGGTGATAATTACGTCCGGACGTCCATACTGATTGATGAAGTCCTGAGTCAGGATATCCTTCATGTCTCCGGCAAAGAACAACGTATTCTCTATTCCATTAATTTCCGCATTTACTTTCGCATCTTCAATGGCTTCGGGCACGTATTCGATGCCAATCACTTGCCGTGCCTGTCGCGATACAAAGTTAGCAATGGTTCCTGTTCCGGTATACAGGTCATACACCAGTTCGCCACCCGTTAATCCGGCAAAGTCGCGCGCTACCTTATAGAGGTTGTATGCCTGCCCCGAATTGGTCTGATAGAACGATTTCGGTCCCACTTTGAAACGCAGGCCCTCCATCTCTTCAAAGATATGGTCGTTGCCACGGAATACGTGTACATCGAGATCATTGATGGTGTCGTTGCATTTATTATTAATAATGTATAGGAGAGAGGTTATTTCCGGAAATTGGTCGGCCACATACTGCAATAACTGCTTGAAGAGGTCCATTTCATGCTCTTCGGTAATTTTACAAATCAGAATTACCATCAGTTCGCCGGTACTTGAAGTACGCACAATCATGTTGCGGAGCATTCCTTCCTGTGAACGAAGGTTGATGAAAGAGTAATTGTGCTCGTAAGCATAATCACGGATTGTGTTTCGGATGCGATTGGAAATATCGTCTTGTAACCAACACTTTTCGATAGCCAGTACTTTGTCGAATGCTCCCGGGATATGGAATCCCACTGCATTCATCTGGTCGTACTTTACATCCTGTTTCACTTCTTCTGCTGTCAGCCAGCGTTTGTTTGAGAAGGTAAATTCCAGTTTGTTCCGATAAAATTCGGTTTTGGCAGATCCCAGGATAGGAGAGATCTCCGGTAATTCGATCTTGCCGATGCGACGGAGGTTATCTTCCACCTGTTTCTGTTTGTATTTGATTTGTTCGGCGTAAGGCAATACCTGCCATTTGCATCCGCCGCATACGCCATAGTGTTGGCAAAAAGGAACGGCACGTATCGGCGAGAGTTCGTGAAACTTCACCGCTTCGGCCTCGGCATATTTATTCTTTTTTCTTTTGACTTGCAGATCCACCACATCGCCCGGCACTACGTAAGGCACAAAAACTACCAGGTCATTTACTTTTGCGATGGCTTTTCCTTCGGCAGCCACATCCGTTATTGTCACCTTCTCCAGCAGGGGAAGTTCTTTTTTCTTTCTAGCCACAATACTCCTTGAATTATATTAAAATGATTTCTTTATGTATAAAGCGTGAATATATAAAATCACCATTCTACGCCATATTAATAAAATCTTTCGCAAAAGTAGGTATTTTTTTTCGTATTTCTCTATATGAAGTGAAATAATGCAGATTGCAATGTCGAAATTGCATTTTGATAGAAAGTTTTTCATATAAAAGTTTTCTGGTTTGCGAAATATCCTTAGATTTGCGAACAGAAAAGAATCACAACTAATAACTTTAAAATCGTATTATGGACAAAAAAAGAGTTTATACCTTTGGTAATGGACTGGCAGAAGGAAAAGCCGGTATGCGAAACTTACTTGGGGGTAAAGGTGCGAACCTTGCCGAAATGAATCTGATCGGTGTCCCCGTACCTCCGGGCTTCACAATTACAACTGACGTTTGTACCGAATATTACGAGATGGGACAGGAAAAGATCGTATCTCTCCTGAAAGAAGAAGTAGAAAAAGCCATTGCAAATATAGAGAACCTGATGCGTTCAAAATTTGGTGACGTAGAGAATCCGTTGCTGGTTTCTGTGCGTTCGGGTGCGCGTGCATCCATGCCGGGCATGATGGATACGATCCTGAACCTGGGATTGAACGATGAAGTGGTTGAAGGCTTGACCCGTAAAACAGGAAATGCCCGTTTTGCATGGGATTCTTACCGCCGTTTCGTACAGATGTATGGTGATGTAGTATTGGGTATGAAGCCTGTTAACAAAGAAGACCAGGATCCGTTTGAAGCCATCATCGAAGAGGTGAAACATGCCAAAGGCGTGAAATTGGATAACGAGCTTGAGGTAGAAGACCTGAAAGAACTCGTGAAGAAATTTAAAGCTGCTGTAAAAGCACAGACCGGCAAGGATTTCCCTACTTGTGCATACGAACAGCTTTGGGGAGCAATTTGCGCTGTATTTAATTCATGGATGAATGAACGCGCCATCCTGTACCGTAAGATGGAGGGAATTCCTGACGAATGGGGTACTGCCGTAAGTGTTCAGGCAATGGTATTCGGTAATATGGGCGATGGTTCTGCTACAGGTGTTTGCTTCTCACGCGATGCTGCCACAGGTGAGGACCTTTTCAATGGTGAATACCTGATCAATGCACAGGGCGAGGACGTTGTTGCCGGAATCCGTACTCCGCAACAGATCACGAAGATCGGTTCTCAGCGTTGGGCCCAGTTGGCCGGTGTGAGCGAAGAAGAGCGTGCTTCGAAATACCCTTCTATGGAAGAAGCAATGCCGGAAATATATAAACAACTGGACGAATTGCAGACTAAGCTCGAAAATCACTATAAAGATATGCAGGACATGGAGTTCACCGTTCAGGAAGGCAAACTTTGGTTCCTTCAGACACGTAACGGTAAACGTACCGGTGCTGCCATGGTAAAAATCGCAATGGATCTGTTCCGTCAGGGAATGATTGATGAAAAGACTGCCCTGATGCGTGTAGAACCCAATAAGCTGGATGAATTACTCCACCCGGTATTCGATAAGTCTGCTTTGAAACAGGCTAAAGTGTTGACTCGCGGTTTGCCGGCTTCTCCGGGTGCTGCTACCGGTCAGATTGTATTCTTTGCTGACGACGCTGCCGAATGGCATGCTGCCGGAAAACGCGTCGTAATGGTTCGTATTGAAACATCACCGGAAGATTTGGCCGGTATGGCAGTTGCTGAAGGCATTTTGACCGCACGCGGAGGTATGACTTCACATGCAGCCGTGGTTGCCCGCGGTATGGGTAAATGTTGTGTTTCGGGAGCCGGTGCACTGAACATCGACTATAAAGCCCGTACAGTAGAAGTGGACGGCGTGTTGCTGAAAGAGGGTGATTTCATCTCTTTGAACGGTAGTACGGGTGAAGTTTACCAAGGTAAAGTAGAAACGAAGGCTGCTGAGTTATCGGGTGATTTTTCCGATTTGATGAAGTTGGCCGATAAATATACCCGCCTGCAAGTACGTACTAATGCCGACACTCCGCATGATGCTGAGGTTGCCCGTAACTTCGGTGCGGTAGGTATAGGCCTTTGCCGTACGGAACACATGTTCTTTGAAGGTGAAAAAATTAAGGCTATGCGTGAAATGATTCTGGCAGAAAATGCTGAAGGGCGCCGCAAAGCACTGGCTAAGATACTTCCGTATCAGCAAGCCGACTTCAAAGGTATCTTTAAGGCTATGTCCGGTTGTCCGGTGACCGTACGCCTGCTCGATCCTCCTTTGCATGAATTCGTTCCTCACGATCTGAAAGGACAGCAAGAAATGGCCGATACGATGGGGGTAAGCCTGCAATATATCCAGCAGCGTGTAGAATCACTTTGCGAACACAACCCGATGTTGGGTCACCGTGGCTGTCGTTTGGGAAATACGTATCCCGAAATCACACAGATGCAGACTCGTGCCATTTTGGGTGCCGCTCTTGAACTGAAGAAAGAAGGAATAGAAACACATCCCGAAATCATGGTGCCGCTGACAGGTATTCTTTACGAGTTCCAGCAGCAGGAAAGTGTGATCCGTGCCGAAGCAGAAAAGCTTTTCGAAGAGGTGGGAGACCGCATCGACTTCAAGGTCGGAACCATGATCGAAATTCCTCGTGCAGCTCTGACTGCCGACCGTATCGCTTCGTCTGCCGAGTTCTTCTCGTTCGGAACCAACGACTTGACTCAGATGACTTTCGGTTACTCTCGTGACGATATCGCTTCTTTCCTTCCGGTTTATCTGGAGAAGAAGATCCTGAAGGTAGATCCGTTCCAGGTACTCGACCAGAATGGTGTAGGCCAGTTGGTACGTATGGCAACCGAAAAAGGGCGTGCTATCCGTCCGGATTTGAAATGCGGTATCTGCGGTGAACATGGCGGTGAGCCTTCATCTGTGAAGTTCTGCCATAAAGTAGGTTTGAATTACGTTAGTTGTTCTCCGTTCCGTGTGCCTATTGCACGTCTGGCAGCGGCACAAGCAGCTATCGAAGACTAAATAGATTTTAGATAACTGGTTAGGCGAGGCTACCCGTGAAAGGGTAGCCTCGTTTTTTTATGGAAACAGAATAAGAGAAAGCAGAAGCAGGGGGAGTGGATAAAATGTAGAGTGAATATTTGTATAATTCAAATAAAAATATTTCCTTTATCTTATGAAACCTTACTTATTATATTTTTAACAAACTAAAATTACAGAATTATGAAAAGAAATCTTGTGTTTGTATTGTTTGCCCTTGTTTCGGTTGTGGGCTTTTCTCAAGTGAGCTGGAATGCCAAGGTGGGAATGAATATCAGTAATTATACCGGTGATTTTGACATGAATGCCAAAGTAGGATTCAAAATAGGCGGTGGTATGGAGTATGGATTTAATGAAATCTGGTCTTTGCAACCCTCTTTGTTCGTATCTTCCAAAGGTGTCAAGAAGGATGAACTGAGTGTGAATGCTGTTTATCTGGAACTGCCGGTTATGGCTGCGGCGCGTTTCAAAGTGGCCGATAATACCAATATTGTGTTGAGTGCCGGTCCTTATTTTGCTTGCGGTATCGGGGGTAATTCTAAAGTCGATTTAGGTAAAGGACGTTTGGAAGTTGATACCTTTGGCGACGACGGTCTGCTGAAACGTGGCGATGTAGGTTTGGGTATCGGTGTGGCCGCGGAGTTTGGCAAGATCATCGCAGGGCTTGACGGCCAGTTCGGATTTGTCGATGTAATGGACGACGTAAATGGTAAAAATCTGAATGTTTCGATCAGTGTAGGTTATAAGTTCTGAGAAACCGATAAATATTAAAATAGAGAAGCCGCTGTAAATCAATTACAAGCGGCTTTTCTTTTATATTCACTCAGCGAATAATGGCGGAAATAGTTGTTTAATTAATGAATATACTATACTTTTGCGCCCCGAAACAAAAGTGAAATAATTCTTTTGTTTGTTTTCAAAATAGGTACATTTAATTAAAACTACTAAGAAGATGAAAAAGATTGTATTGTTTTTATTTGTTGCTATTGCAACTTTATCTGTCAAAGCTCAGGACATTTACATGGGAGGTACCGTAGGTTTGTGGCGTAATGATGACGCTAATACTACTTCTTTCAAGCTCGCTCCGGAAATCGGATACAACCTGAGTGAACAATGGGCACTGGGCGTTGAACTCCAGTTTAACCATGATTATATAAGTCATAAAACGATTAATTCTTTTGCTATTGCTCCTTATGCACGCTTTTCTTATTACGAGAACAAGATTGTACGTCTGTTTATTGATGGTGGGTTTGGCTTTGCTACCACTAAGGTGAAAGATGGCGGAGATGCAATAAACGGTTTTGAGATCGGTCTGAAACCGGGTATTGCCATAAAACTGAACCAACATTTCAGTTTGGTTGCCAAATGTGGTTTCTTGGGTTATAAGGACGACTATATGAATAACAGCGGATTCGGCTTTAGCGCAAGTAGCGAAGACTTAACATTCGGATTCCATTACGAATTTTAATCAAATAGGTTTCAACGAAATAGGGTGGCTTCCCTTCATAAGGAAGTCACCCTATTTTATTTAGTCCGTTATTCTTTGGCTCAGTCCGCCATCTTTTTCAGTTTCTTGAAGTGTTCTATCACTGCCAGATAATCTCTGTCGGAACAGGCATCGAATTTACCCCACAAGTCTCCTAAAACCACTGCACCTCCGAATCCGAAATCCTTTACTTCCAGTATATTCTCCGGCGTGATGCCTCCCAAAGCCATTACTTTGCCATCGATGATTTTGTCTTTACCTGCCTGACGCAATTCTTCAGCCGTGTAAGGCGAGTTATATCCTTCTTTTGAGATACTGTCGTAAATCGGGCTCATAAACACATAGTCGTAAAAGTGTTTTTTGTTTTTCACTTCCTCCACCGAGTGGCAGGAACAACTGATATGCCCGGAGTAGTCATGCGGCTCTTTCGGGTTGCGGGCATTCAGGTGAATTCCCATCAGGTTGAATTCTTCTTTCAGGTAGAAGTGTTCATGGGTGACAATGCGTTTATGATATTTTTCCGGAATCAGTGTGAGCAAGCGTTCCGAATACATAGCCGGCGTTTCCGGTTTCCTGAGATGCAGAATATCCAATCCCTCTTCAAAGAGAGCAGTGATAATCTTATCTTCTTCTACAAAGAAAGTAGGCGTCGTTACTACGATAAGTTTCATTTCTGTTGTTAAACTGTTAAGTTTAGCAAAGTTAGTAATTAACTTACTCAGAAACCAACCTTTATAGTGAAAATATGTTAGATTGCAATGTCCGTAAGTCAATTGTCCATAGTTTGCCTGCCAGAACCTCGCCGAATCCGCAGATAATCTTCAGGACTTCGGTTGCTTCCACACTGCCCGTCACTGCCGGTGTTACTCCGACTACCCCTTTGGGAGGGGGAGGCATACGCAACATCTCTTCTTCATCCGGATAGAGGTCACGGTATGTTTTCCGTTGTGCCCCGCTCCCGTAGTTAAAGACAGAAACCTGTCCCTCGAAACCACAGATGGCACCGTATACATAGGGTTTTCCCAACTCTACACAGACGTCATTTATCAGATATCGGGTGATAAAATTATCGCATCCGTCCACTACGATGTCGTACTGCCTTATCAATTCACGGGCATTGTCTTTGCTGAGCCGCCCCGGACAGGCATTTACCTCTATTTCCCGGTTCAGGGCACTGAGCCGCAGTGAAGCGCAAATCGCTTTCAGGTCTCCCACCTCTTCTTCCGTATAGAGCACCTGCCTTTGCAGATTGCTGAGGCTTACTTCATCGTTATCCACCAGTCCGATGGTACCTACTCCTGCACCCGCCAGATAGAGGGCGATGGGAGAACCCAGTCCTCCTACGCCCACAATCAATACTTTGGCAGCTTTGAGTTTTGCTTGTCCTGCTTCTCCTATTTCCGGAAGCATGATTTGCCTGTTGTATCTTTCCATGATTCGTCTTGATCGTTAGCATTGAGTCAGGGTCAGTGCCGTGTCCCAGTCTTTGTAAACGGGTATCCGCCCCAGTGAACGCAGTGCGGCATCCACTTCCACGGCTTTCCGTTCGTCGCTGACATGAAACTGCTCCAGTGCCTGCGGATAGGTAAAGTAGCCTCCCGGTTCCGTTTTACTTTCGGCGCTCATGGTAGTCACCCCGAGCGTAGCCATGTGGTTACGGAACTCTGCGCTTTCGCGGGTAGAGTAGGAGATATCCACATCGTGGTCGAAGATGCGCATGGCAAAAGTCACCTGTGCCAGTTCCCGGTCGTTCATCACAACATTAGGTTGGAAACCTCCGTTCTCCGAGGGGCGCATCCGGGGGAAGTTGACGCTATATTTCGTTTTCCAGTAGTGCTTTTGCAGATAGCGCAGATGGTAGGCCATCATTGTGACATCCGTGCGCCATTCTTCCAGACCGATCAGTACCCCCATACCTATTTTGTGTACACCTGCTTGTCCCATACGGTCAAAACCATTGACACGCCACTCAAATTTCGATTTCATGCCACGGGGATGATACACCTTATAATTGGCTTTGTTGTAAGTCTCCTGAAAGCAGATGACTCCATTCAGTCCGGCATACGTAAGCCGTTCATATTCTTCTGCTTTAAGTGGCATTACCTCAATTTGCAGATTAGAGAAATAAGGCTTTGCCAGCAGGAGGGCCCGTTCAATGTAATCTACTCCTGCTTTGGCAGGATTTTCGCCTGTTACTAACAGCAGATTTTCGAACGGAGCCAGTTTCTTGATCGCTTTGTACTCGTTTACCATTTCCTCTTCCGTAAGGATGGTCCGTTTCATCGGATTATTGTGGTTAAAGCCACAGTATACACACGAGTTTGTACAAGAATTTGTAATATAGAGTGGAACGAACATCGAAATTGTCTTTCCGAAGCGTTCCAGCGTATATTTCCGGCTGAGACGCGCCATAGTCTCCAGATAGGGGGCGGCAGCCGGCGAAATCAATGCCATAAAATCGTTTACATCGCAATGTTCCTTTGACAATGCGCGGCGCACATCGGCGTCGGTTTTGGAATAGATGATTTTAGTCGTCTCTTCCCAGGAAATCTTTTCTAATTCATCTGAAAACATTTTATTTTTTCTTTTTATTCTTCTGATTTATTTTCTTCAATGTGTTCCGCACAGTTGTTTTTACAGCGGTCGAATACAGTTCCGTATCTGTGCTTTCCAGTATGGTCCGCAGTTCGTTGAGCAGTTCGGGTTCGTGCTTACACAGGTGGTAGGCCATTCGGACGGCTAAGGATTGCACGCCTATGCTTTCGTGGCGAGACAGCATGCAATCCAGACAGAAGTTAAGCAATTCAACCGATGGGATTTCTTCGGCGGGAGCATGGTAGAGTATGGAGAGAAGCAGGCGCTTGGAACCATCGTGTTTGCAGGTCACCAGCCTTCCGGTCAGTTCTTCCCTGAGCGGGGCGAACCAATCGGGGTATTGCCTGCAAAGTTTATCGCATACCCACAGTGCCCGCCAGGAGACCAATAGCTTCTCGTCTGTCGTCAGATGATAGAGGGCCTCAAAGTTCTCCGGCTGCCGGCGGATCTCCTCAATGATCCGGTCTATGGATAGTTCGGAGATGGGTACATCCAATGCTTTCCGGTATTCGTCTGTTCTTTCCATGACAGTTGGTCTTACTCTTGTTTTTTAGTTTTCTTCAAATCCCGGCTCAGTCGCATTGCGCAGAAGTTCGGTCCGCACATGGTGCAATATTCTCCGTCCGTGTGTCGTCCGGCATGGAAATAAGAGAATGCGCGTTCCGGGTCGAGTGACAAGTCGAACTGGTCTTTCCAGCGGAATTCATAGCGTGCTTTGCTCAACGCATTGTCCCGTACCTGGGCTCCCGGATGCCCCTTGGCCAGGTCGGCTGCATGGGCGGCAATCTTATAGGTGATCACTCCGACGCGTACATCTTCTTTGTCGGGCAATGCCAGGTGCTCCTTGGGCGTCACGTAGCAGAGCATAGCTGTTCCGAGCCAGCCTATTTGTGCCGCACCGATTGCAGAGGTGATGTGGTCGTATCCCGGTGCAATATCCGTCACTAACGGGCCGAGTGTATAGAACGGGGCATTGTGGCACTTCTCGATCTGGCGTTCCATGTTCTCGCGGATTTTGTGCATCGGCACGTGTCCGGGCCCTTCGATGAAGGCTTGTACGTTCTTTTCCCAGGCGCGCACCACCAGTTCGCCCATGGTATCAAGTTCGGCAAACTGTGCCTCGTCATTGGCATCGTGGGTGGAACCCGGCCGCAAACCGTCTCCCAATGATACCGCTACGTCATATTGTGCCAGAATATCACAGATGTCGTCAAAGTGTTCGTAAAGGAAACTCTCGCGGTCGTGCACCAGGCACCATTTACTCATGATGCTCCCGCCGCGGGATACGATTCCGCAAAGCCTCTTTTCCGCCAGGTGCACATTGTGCCGGCGGATTCCCGCATGAATGGTGAAGTAGTCCACTCCCTGCTCGCACTGTTCTATCAGTGTGTCGCGATACAGTTCCCAGGACAGGTCCTCTACTTTGCCGTTTACCTTTTCCAGTGCCTGATAGATGGGTACCGTACCCACCGGAACCGGGCAGTTGCGTATGATCCATTCCCGTGTTTCGTGTATGTTTTCTCCCGTTGAAAGATCCATCAGCGTGTCACCTCCCCATTTGCAGCTCCACATCGCTTTCTCCACCTCTTCGTCGATGCTCGACGTGGTTGCGGAGTTACCGATGTTGGTATTGATCTTTACCAGAAAGTTACGGCCGATAATCATTGGTTCGGCTTCGGGATGATTGATGTTGGCAGGCAGAACCGCCCGTCCTTCGGCTATCTCCCGGCATACAAATTCAGGAGTAATGTGAGTATCGATACCCAGTTCCTCACAGTTCATGTTTTCGCGGATAGCCACATATTCCATTTCCGGAGTGATGATACCTTGTTTGGCATATGCCATTTGGGTGATATGTTTCCCGGATTTGGCCCGGTAGGGCAGTGCGATGTGCTCAAAGCGGAGAGGGTCGAGGCTTTTGTCGTCCCGCCGCATCCGTCCGTATTCCGAACTGATCTCCGGAAGTTGCTCTACATCCCCCCTTTTCAGTATCCATTCTTCCCGTAGCCGGGGGAGACCTTTTTTCAGGTCAATCTCTATGTCCGGGTCACTGAAAGGTCCGCTTGTATCATAGATATATACGTGTGGGTTGGGAGTTATGATTTTTTTCTCTCCTTCGAAAGTGGTGCTGGGCACTTGCTCTACTCTCCGCATACCTACGCGGATTTCGGGGAAAAGTTTTCCGGACAGGTACACTTTCTCGGAGCGGGGGAATTTTATTCTTTGTTCCATAAATTCGTTATTAGAGGTGGGACTGTTTTTTTATTCGTTTAAAAATGCCGTCAGCGGTGAACTTGCTTCTGCCACCAATCCGGTAGTCTGCATGCCGAGTCCTGCTTCATAGGCCATTCGTCCTGCTTCGACTGCCTGCTTGAAGGCCTTTGCCATTTCTACCGGGTTGCCGGCTACGGCAATGGCAGTATTTACCAGACACGCCGATGCTCCCATCTCCATCGCTTCTGCCGCATGGCTCGGCGCACCGATTCCGGCATCCACTATTACCGGGATACCCGCCTGTTCGATAATGATGTGGATGAATTCTTTGGTCTGCAAACCTTTGTTGGTTCCGATCGGTGCTCCCAACGGCATCACTGTGGCCGCTCCCGCCTCTTCCAGTTGTTTGCAGAGCACCGGGTCGGCCTGGCAATAAGGCAGTACCACAAATCCGAGTTTCACGAGTCGTTCGGTTGCTTTCAGAGTCTCTACCGAGTCGGGCAGCAGATAGCGCGGATCCGGGTGTATCTCCAGCTTCAGCCAGTTGGTCCCGAAGGCTTCGCGTGCCATTTGTCCGGCAAACACCGCTTCTTCCGCATTGCGCACTCCCGAGGTATTGGGCAGCAGTTGGATGTGTGGATGCACGATATGTTTCAGCATGTCGTCTTCCGAATTCTCCATGTCGATACGTTTCATGGCCACTGTTACCATTTCGGTGCCCGAGGCCAGTATCGATTGTTCCATCAATTCGTTTGAGTTGAACTTTCCTGTTCCCAGGAAGAGGCGGGAGTTGAATTCACGTCCCGCAATAATTAGCTTTTCCATTTCTGATTTTGTTTTGAGCTTTATTCACCACAGAGGACACAGAGGGCACAGAGTTTTAATCTCTTGTTTATTAGGACATTTAAGAGAAATATATTCTCTGTGTCCTCCGTGTACTCTGTGGTGAGTTCGATTCATTTCCTTATATGTTTAGAATCCTTCTTGTTTCTTCTACCGGGTCCGGCGCTTGCAGGATGGCTCCTGAGAGGGCGATGCCGTTTACGCCTGTTTTCATGATGGCAGGGATATCTTCCGTTACGATGCCTCCGATGGCGACTACCGGAATCCGGATGCCGCATTCATCCATTTGCGATAAAATAGAGGTATATCCTTCGAGTCCCAGTACGGGGCTGAGGTTCTTCTTGGTTGTAGTAAACCGGAACGGGCCGATGCCCAGATAGTCGGCACCGGCGCTGAAGTGCATTTTCACGTCTTCAAAAGTATTGGCTGTACCTCCGATGATGAATGCTTCGCCCAGGATTTTTCTGGCTTCGCTGACAGGCATGTCTTTTTTGCCCAGATGCACTCCGTCCACTTCCAGTTTTTGGGCGAGTTCCACATGATCGTCAAGAATCAGGATGGCCCCGTGTGTCTTGCAAAGAGGTTTCAGCTGCCGGGCTACTGTTTCCACCTCTTCCGGAGATGCCTCTTTCATGCGCAGTTGTATCCATTTGCATCCTCCTTCGAGGGCCATACATGCCGATTCGAAATAAGAGTATTTCCCGGTCTGGTGAGTGATAAATTGCAGGCTCAGCATGATTTATCCTCCACAGGCTGCTTTAATCACAATCAGGTTGTCATTCTCGTGCAGGCTGAATTCGTCCCATTGCGGACGTGGGATCATTTGGTTGTTCACAGCGATGGCAATGCCGTTTTCGGGAAGTTGCAATTGCGTGGCAAGCCCGGTGATGGTGCTTGCGGTAGTTTCCACTTCTTTGTTGTTCACTTGTACTTTCATATTCGTATATGTATTTATAGATAAATGAAAGTAAATACAAAGAGAGTGCATGCGGAGAGAAACGATAAGAAGAAATACACAATCCCTTCGGCAGTACTAACTGCATCAGGTTCTTAGGGTATGATCTCAGCCACCGGGTGGCACCCCTTTGTCTTTACGGGAGCAAAGTAAGTGAAAAAGGAGATAAGAAAAAAGTAAATCAGGGATTATTTCACCACGGAGTAGGCAGAGAGTGGTGCAGAGGAAACAAAAGACGCAGAGGACACCAGAGTCAAATTCGTTCTTTTCCCGAATTTGAAACTCTGTGTCCTCTGCGTCCTCTGTGGTGAATACTTCTGAATTACAGTCGTTTTTCCACTACATCCCAGTCGATGATCTCCCACAGTTTATTTACGTGGTCGGCCCGCCGGTTCTGATAGTCGAGATAATAAGCGTGTTCCCACACATCGAATCCCAGTAGCGGTTTTAGTCCGGCACGCACCGGGTTGCTTCCATTGGCTTCTTTGGTGATATGCAGTTTCCCGTTTTTATCCACAGACAGCCAGGCCCATCCCGAACCGAACAATCCTACGGCAGCCGCATTAAATTCTTTCTTGAAGTTCTCAAAGCTTCCAAAGTCGCGTTTGATGGCTTCTCCCAACTTACCTTCCGGTTCGTTTTTCGCCGGTTTCGGTGCGAATTGCAGGAAGTAGAGTGTGTGGTTCAGCACCTGTCCGGCATTGTTGAAGATGGCTCCGTCGGGAGCCGAAGCTACGATGGCTTCTACTGTTTTTCCTTCAAATTCGGTGCCCGGAACGAGGCTATTGAGATTGTTTACATATGTTTGAAGATGTTTACCATAATGGTAATCAATGGTCTGCTGACTGATTACAGGTTCCAGCGCATTGTTTGCGTACGGAAGTTTAGGCATTTCGTAAGTCATGGTTGTAAATATTAAAGACATTAATAATGTATTCATAAATTCAAATCTTTTATTTCATTTCTATAAATATATAACGGGATATAGGGCCTAAATGTTCGGAGTTGTCCAAACTTTCCTCTATCTTTGCCAGTGAATAGAGATTTAACAGATAAATTTTATGCCCGACTATATCGAAGAACTTAATGAAAGCCAGCGTGCAGCGGTGCTCTACGGTGATGGTCCTTCACTGGTCATTGCCGGTGCCGGTTCCGGAAAGACACGCGTACTTACTTATAAGATAGCCTATCTGCTCGAGAACGGTTACAATCCTTGGAACATCCTGGCACTGACTTTTACCAACAAAGCCGCCCGTGAGATGAAAGAGCGCATTGCCCGGCAGGTGGGCGAACAGCGTGCACGGTATCTCTGGATGGGTACATTCCATTCGGTGTTCTCCCGTATTCTTCGTGCCGAGGCATCCCACATCGGGTTTACGTCACAGTTCACCATCTACGACTCGGCGGACAGCAAGAGCCTGCTCCGTTCCATCATCAAGGAGATGGGGCTTGACGAAAAGACCTATAAACCCGGCAGTGTACAGGCTCGCATTTCCAATGCCAAGAACCATTTGGTGTCTCCTTCGGGCTATGCTGCCAACAAGGAGGCTTACGAGGCAGATGCTGCGGCCAAGATGCCTGCCATACGCGACATTTACAGCCGTTACTGGGAGCGTTGCCGGCAAGCCGGAGCAATGGATTTCGATGATTTGCTGGTCTATACCTATATTCTTTTCCGCGATTTTCCCGAAGTGCTGGCGCGCTATCGTGAGCAGTTCCGTTATGTGCTTGTCGACGAGTATCAGGACACCAACTATGCGCAGCACAGCATTGTGTTGCAGCTCACTAAGGAGAATCAGCGTGTTTGTGTGGTGGGTGACGATGCGCAGAGCATCTACTCTTTCCGGGGAGCCGACATCGACAATATTTTGTATTTCACCAAGATATATCCCGACACAAAAGTCTTCAAGCTTGAGCAGAATTACCGTTCTACCCAGACCATCGTCCGTGCAGCCAACAGCCTGATCGAAAAGAACGAGCGGCAGATCCCCAAAGAGGTTTTCTCCGAGAAAGAACGGGGGGAAGCCATCGGTGTATTCCAAGCCTACAGCGATGTGGAAGAGGGCGATATCGTGACCAATAAAATCGCCCAGCTGCGTCGCGAACACGATTATGGCTATTCTGATTTTGCGATCCTTTACCGCACCAATGCCCAGAGCCGTGTCTTCGAGGAGGCCTTGCGTAAGCGGAGCATGCCTTATAAGATTTACGGCGGTCTCTCTTTCTATCAGCGTAAGGAAATAAAAGACATCATAGCTTATTTCCGTCTGGTGGTCAATCCCAACGACGAAGAGGCGTTCAAGCGGATTATCAATTATCCGGCACGCGGCATCGGTGATACTACGGTGGGGAAGATTATCAAAGCCGCCACCGACAACAATGTCAGCCTGTGGACTGTGCTGTGCGAACCCATCACTTACGGACTTACTATTAATAAAAATACACACACCAAGTTGCAAGGCTTTCGTGAACTGATCGAACAGTTCATGACCGAGGTGGCGGAGAAGAATGCCTATGAAATAGGTACGGCAATCATCCGCCAGTCCGGCATTATCAATGACGTCTGTCAGGACAATTCGCCCGAAAACCTGAGCCGCAAAGAGAACATCGAGGAACTGGTGAACGGTATGAATGATTTCTGTGCCATGCGTCAGGAAGAGGGGAACACAAATGTTTCACTGATCGACTTTCTCTCCGAAGTATCCCTGCTCACCGATCAGGATTCCGATAAGGAGGGAGATGGTGAGAAGGTGACTTTGATGACGGTGCATTCTGCCAAAGGGCTGGAGTTCCGCAATGTATTTGTGGTAGGGTTGGAAGAGAATCTCTTCCCCAGTGGCATGGCGGGCGATTCACCGCGCGCCATGGAAGAAGAACGCCGCCTGTTCTACGTCGCCATCACCCGTGCCGAGGAACACTGTTTCCTCTCGTTTGCCAAAACCCGTTTCCGTTACGGAAAGATGGAGTTCGGCAGTCCCAGTCGGTTCCTGAGGGATATCGATACCCGCTTCCTGCAACTTCCGCAGGAGGCAGCTTTAGGCCGTAGCGTTGACGAAGGAGCCGGCCGTTTCCGCCGCGAAATGGAGGAGGGATACTCCCGCCGTCCGTCTGCCGAGCGTTTTTCTGCCCGTCCGTCTGCCGACCGTCCGCAGCGTGAACGTCCGAAGGAGCAGATCATTGCCCCGACCGTCCCCCGCAACTTGAAGAGGGTGAGCGGTACCACGGTATCCCCATCGGCAGCTCCCGGAGCCGGCATTACAGGTGTACAACCAGGGCAGACCATTGAACACGAGCGTTTCGGCATAGGCCAGGTGATTCGTGTCGAAGGTTCGGGCGACAATGCCAAAGCAACGATCCATTTCCGTAATGCGGGCGATAAACAGTTGCTGCTGCGTTTTGCGAGATTTAAAGTAATAGAATAATTATTCACCACAGAGTAACACAGAGTTCACAGAGGAAGAATTTAAGATCTTTCTATAAACCTGGAAAATAAAAACTCCGTGCCCTCTGTGTCCTCTGTGGTGAACCTTGTAGTTGACTATGATAGATTTTACCCAATTTCCCTCTCCGTGCTATATCATGGAGGAAGAATTGCTGAGAAAGAACCTCAGTCTGATAAAGAGTGTGGCCGACCGGGCCGGAGTTGAAATCATCCTTGCTTTCAAGTCTTTTGCCATGTGGCGTTCATTCCCTATTTTCAGGGAATACATCGGACATTCCACGGCAAGCTCCGTCTACGAGGCGCGCTTGGCACTCGAAGAGTTCGGCAGTAAGGCACACACTTATTCTCCGGCTTATACCGAAGCCGACTTTCCGGAAATCATGCGTTGCAGCAGTCATATCACGTTCAATTCCATGGCGCAGTTCCACCGGTTCTACCCGATGACCGTGGCCGGAGGCAGTGACATTTCTTGCGGCATTCGCATCAATCCCGAATATTCCGAAGTGGAGACCGAACTCTATAATCCGTGCGCTCCCGGCACCCGTTTCGGCATCACTGCCGATCTGCTGCCCGAACGGTTGCCGCAGGGGATCGAGGGTTTTCATTGCCATTGCCATTGTGAATCATCTTCGTTCGAACTCGAGCGTACTTTGCAACATCTTGAAGAGAAGTTCTCCCCGTGGTTCTCTCAGATAAAGTGGCTCAACCTGGGAGGCGGACATCTGATGACCCGTAAAGATTATGATACCGGGCACCTGATAGACTTGTTGCAGGGCTTAAAGAAACGTTATCCGCATTTGCGCATCATCCTTGAGCCCGGTTCGGCTTTCACCTGGCAAACCGGGGTACTGACTTCCGAGGTGGTAGATATTGTCGAGAGCCGTGGTATCCGTACCGCCATTCTTAACGTCAGCTTTACCTGTCACATGCCCGACTGTCTGGAAATGCCTTATCAACCGGCCGTTCGCGGGGCGGTGATGGGAGAGGAGGGACCGTTTGTCTATCGGCTCGGAGGTAATTCCTGCCTGAGCGGAGACTATATGGGTTCCTGGAGTTTCGATCATGAATTGCAGATCGGCGAACGTATCGTTTTTGAAGATATGATACATTATACGATGGTAAAAACAAATATGTTCAACGGCATCCACCATCCTGCCATTGCTTTGTGGACGGCGAGTGGAAATGCTGAAATCTTCAAGCAATTTTCCTATGAAGATTATCGCAATAGAATGAGTTGATAATCAAAACATTTGTCGTTTGGCAAAAACAAAATGCACATTTTCCTGAGAAAAAAGTATCCCGAATGCTTGCAGATATCAAGAAAATGCCTACCTTTGCAACCGCAATCGAGAAACAACGGTTGCAAATGCGGAAATAGCTCAGTTGGTAGAGCATAACCTTGCCAAGGTTAGGGTCGCGAGTTCGAGTCTCGTTTTCCGCTCTCTTTGAAATGTTGGAAACCTTTTGCCCAGGTGGCGGAATTGGTAGACGCGCACGTTTCAGGTGCGTGTGTCGAGAGGCATGCAGGTTCGAGTCCTGTTCTGGGCACAAAAGGTGAGAATAGTTCAAAGCTTTAATCGAGATTGGAGAGGTGGCGGAATTGGTAGACGCGCTACTTTGAGGGGGTAGTGACATTACTGTCGTGGGAGTTCGAGTCTCCTTCTCTTCACATTCTTTATTAAAGTTGTTTTGCGGAAATAGCTCAGTTGGTAGAGCATAACCTTGCCAAGGTTAGGGTCGCGAGTTCGAGTCTCGTTTTCCGCTCAACAAGAATGTCGGTTATCTGTTCCTCTCCATTTAAACAGCAGATTCCTGATTAGTCAATGCCCAGGTGGCGGAATTGGTAGACGCGCACGTTTCAGGTGCGTGTGTCGAGAGGCATGCAGGTTCGAGTCCTGTTCTGGGCACTACATTGCGGAAATAGCTCAGTTGGTAGAGCATAACCTTGCCAAGGTTAGGGTCGCGAGTTCGAGTCTCGTTTTCCGCTCAAAGAAAAAGGAAGTTGAATCATTTGATTCAGCTTCCTTTTTTTGTTTACCGTTTACCGGGTCAGTGCCATGCTGATTCCACAAACTTCACCACAGATTAACACAGATTTATCTATTTCTCAATCTGTGATAATCCGTGTAATCTGTGGTGAGCTCCGTTCATTAGCAATAAAACTCTGTGTACTCCGTGTACTCTGTGGTGAAGTTTGTGGTGAATTTAAAAGCTTTCCTCTTTTACCTCAAAGCACGGGCATGCCTTGATCCACTCTTCGGGTTCTATCTCTCCGTTTCCGTTCAGGTCCGGACTCAGATCCCTGTGTCCGCATACCCTGCTTCCGGGATACTCCTTCAGCAATACTCTCACCAGTACCCGCATCGAATGTTTTTGCCATTCTGTCCGGGTGTCTTTGGGTCGTCCGTTGCAGTCCAGCCCTCCTTCGTAGCAGATGCCTATGGAGTGTGCGTTGAATCCCTTGGCATGTGCCCCGGCCCGTTCCACCGGTCGGGTAGTGATGATCTTCCCGTCCTTGCGTATGTAGAAGTGATAGCCCGCTCCTTCGAATCCCCGTCTTCGGTGACACTCCTCCAGGTCATGCTCCGTGAAGCAGCGGTCTTCTCTGGTTGCGGAGCAGTGAATAACAATCAGATTGATTTCTCTCATAGTTCCGGTTCTATTTTTCGGTGTTCCCCCCGCGGAGAAACATCAGGAATGCCAGTAGACATTCCAGTATTTTTTGTATTTTCTTCATTGTTTTTGCTGTATTAAGTTTCGTTGTTTCACCACAGATTTCACAGATTATCACAGATAAAGATTTATTTTCTCTGCAATCGAACTTAAAATTTAAATCTGTGTAAATCTGAGTAATCTGTGGTGCGGATTTATGCCGTCGGGTCGTCCACAATGCCCCCGTCTCCGCTTCCTCCGCCTTCCGGAGCGCCTGCCGAAGCCATGGCAAACGTCACGTTGTTCGGGCTTCGGGTCATGCTCCGGCTGGCGTTCACCAGCTTCATTGCCTTATCGGGTATGAACCGCACGTTCACCCGCTTGATATTCTTCACCGTGCACTCCTTCTCGGTTTCGCCCGGCAGGCAGGTCAGCGTCATGTGGAAGGTTCCCAGCCCTTCTATTTTCACTTTGTTTCCCTGCGTCAGCACCTTTCGCAGCTGTTCCACCAGTGCCTCTATGGTGTGTTTCACATCGCCCGTTGTCAGGGCGCAATTGGTCTGGATATCTTCCGCCAGTGCATCGATATCCATAACTTTGGTTGTTCCCGCTTTTTGGCGGATGTAATACAACATGGGAGAGTTCTCCTGATTGACATACTTCTTGCGCTGATAGCGCTCCACTGATACTTCCATACAATAAAAAGTTAAGGTTTAGGTTAATAAATTTCTTGTCTCAATCACTACGTAAAGATACGAAATCAAACAGGTAAAGTCAAGTAAAATGATGAAAATAACGATGTGTCGGTTAAGAAAACGGAGCCTCTATCTGGCATTCTTTTTTATCCATTCCATGGGCGGAACGTAGTCGCCGATTTTTGTCATGCTCTTGTTGTGTCCGAAGTATACGTTTCCCGTTTCCCCGTTGCGGTGTTTGGCGATGATGGCTACTCCCAGTCCCTCCGTCGGATATCCGCTTTGTTTGTCTGTTGCCAGATGTGCCAGTGCCGGACGATAGAGGAGGAGCACCAGGTCGGAATCCTGTTCGATGGCTCCACTCTCACGCAGGTCGGCTAATTCCAGACGTCCGTACGCCCTGTTTTCGGAGCCACGGTTGAGTTGGCTTAGCAAGATGACCGGGATGTGCAGCTCTTTGGCCAGCAATTTTGCTTTACGGCTTGCCTGTGCCACCTCTTGTTCCCGGTTCCGGTTGGTCTGTTCGGTGCGCATGTCACACAGTTGCAGGTAGTCGATAATGATAAAGTCACACTTCCCTTTGCTTTGCAGCAACCGGGCGCTCGAGCGTACACGGTCCATGCTCATATCCGGGTTATCGTCTACGCAGATGGGGAGCCTTGCCAGTTCTCCGGCCGTTTGCCTGGCCTGTAGCCATGTTTCCTGTGATAGCTTTCCGCTTCGCCAGAGGTATGGGTCCATTTCTCCTGCCGACAGGAGCCAGCGGTCGCCCAACCGCTCGGCTTGCATCTCGAGGCTGTACACCACCGTGTGGTGTCCGGCCGCTGCCGCAGCTTTTGCCAGATGGAGTGCAAAGGCGGTTTTCCCCACTGCCGGACGGGCAGCGATGGTGATCAGATCGCTGTTTTGCCATCCTCCTGTCATCTTGTCCAGTTCGGTCAGTCCGGTGGGGATTCCGGTCACTCCGTCCTTATTTTTCTGCATGCGTCCTTCCGCTTCGGTCAGGGTTGCCTGCATCAGCGTGTCCATATCGCGCAACTGCCTGTTGTGCCCACATGCCCCTTCCAGCCTGTCCAGCAGGTTGTGTCCATCCACTAACGTGTCTGTCAGGTCGATGGTTTCGTCGCCGGAGAGTGTCAGCAGTTTGCTGAATCCCACGATCATTTCCCTTCGGATGTACTTTTGGTGAACGATGCGTGCGTGATATTCCAGGTGTGCCGAACTTGCCACCCGGCTGCTCAGTTGGGTGATGTAGAACGGCCCTCCGGCATCGTCCAGCTTTCCACGTTTGCGAAGCTCCTCGGTGGCGGTGAGGATGTCGATGTTCGTACCGGCGTGGAACATCGCCTGCAATGCGGCGTAAATCAATTGATGACGGGTGACATAGAACATTTCCGGTTTCAGCAGTTCGTCAATCAGTGCCATGCCTTCTTTTTCAATCAGGCAGGCTCCGAGGATGGTTTCCTCGAGTTCGGGTGCTTGGGGTTGTAACATAATGTTTGGATGGTATATGGTTTTGGGTATAGTTCACCACAGATTACACGGATTTTCACAGATTTTTAAATTTTAAATATCAACAGAATAACTTTGTAATCTGTGTTAATCCGTGTAATCCGTGGTGACTTCTAAAATTCGTATTCGTTTAGAAACGCCTTATCTTCCAGATATGTGGCTGCCTGTTTACAGAAGCGTATGTCCTTTTGGTGGGTGTAATACTCCTCGATGTTTTCCAGTGCCAGTTTCTTTTCCGTTACCGTCAGTTTTTTCCATTCTTTCCGGGCACGGGCTATGTTTATCTTATCTTTTTGGGTGACCCGGTGATAAAGATCCCAGAAGTCGGCAAAGCCTTCCGTCGCATGGCTGTCCCGGGTGGTGGCGGCTTTTTTATGTCCGGTCCAGAGGTCATAGTCTGTTACCCGGAGCAGGGTGATTCCGGCGGGATTCTCTACCGCCTCCATGATTCCGGATTTGAACAACGTTTCGAAGAAGTGGCGGGTGCGGTATCGGCTCCATCCCAGTGTCTTTTCCCACTGTTTGTAGGTATATACGGTTTCACCCCGCCGGCAAACGATCCGGTTGCCTTGTACACAAACCTCCGTATCGGAGTAGTTGACCCGCGTCAATACCTGTATCCATGCTTCCAGATAGCCCTCGGTTTGCGATCCGGTTTTGAAGAAATCTTCGATCATGGATTTGGGAATCAGGATATATCCTTTTTTCAGAATTGTCTCGGTCGGTGCGTTCATGGAATTTCGTTTTAAAGGTTATTGAATGTGCCGTCCTTTCCCGAACGGCATGACAAAGCTACGCATAGAAGGACAAGGATGCAAAAGATTGGTGCAGATTGGTGCAAAAGTGTACGGTGATCCCTATTGCCGTCCTACGCACACTCTACCGGGGTGAAACCGAGCCTTGTTTTCACCCTTTCAGACCCTCTGTTGCCGTCATTCAGAGCCTCCAAATCACCAACACGGACACCAACATGCTTTCAGGCTTGTAGTCCGTTGTCCGTCAGATGTTTATGGAGGATGTTCCGGAAGCCGCCAACATGCAGACCTGCACATAAATAAATAATAAGCAAAAAGATATATTAACATATATCAGTCGAATTTGCGATCGGCGAACAGTTTTTGGACCCGATCCTCCGGATGTTCGCGTAGCCATTGGTACACCGTGTCGGGCATTCCCCAATGCTGTATCACGATACAGATTTGCCGGGGTGTCAGCAGTGTATTGGAGCGTTTGTATCCTGCTTCCAGTAGTTCGGCATGCAAGTCCGGATATCGTTCTATCTGCTCACGCATCTGTCTGCCCGCCGAGCGGGGATAAACACAAGTTGTAAAATACGCCATCGCCACGTCCGACAGCAGGCAGCTTCCACTCAGCAGCCAGTCAAAATTTAAGTCTTTCATTCTTTTTTGTTGTTTTTGTTTACGTGGCAAAGTAGCATATTCTCTGCTTATCGAGAAAGACTTTTTTACTATGTGACGGAACTAAATGCTTGCATGGGTTTTGTTCTGTTCTTTCACCACAGAGGACACAGAGGACACAGAGTTTTTTTAGACAGAAGAACAAAAGAACAGATAATTCTTTATTGGTTCATCTGTTCTTTCGTCTGAAAACAAATAGAGCGCAGCCAATTAATCTCTGTGTCCCTAAGGGACTTGACGTAACAAAGAAAACAATAGCAGCCAATTAATCTCTGTGTCCTCTGTGGTGAAATCGGTTTTGAGCAAAAACCCTTCTCAGTTGTTATTTACAGAAATAAAGATCATCCATACATAAAACCAACACCATGGAAAAGAATATTTTTAAACTGGACAACGAACAACTCAAAGGGATTGCCTATGCATTCCGGGAGAAAGTGGAAGAAGGATTAAGTAAAAAAAATGCAGAGATACAATGCATTCCCACCTTTATTCTGCCCAAGGCGGCCGACGTCAGAGGGAAGGCCTTAGTCCTCGATCTGGGAGGTACCAACTACCGGGTGGCGATTGTCGATTTCACGCAAGAAAAGCCGGTCATCTACCCCAGCAATGGCTGGAAGAAAGATATGTCCGTCATGAAGTCGCCCGGCTATACGCGCGAAGAACTGTTCAAAGAACTGGCCGATCTGATTGTGGAGATAAAACGGGAAGAGGAAATGCCTGTTGGCTATTGTTTTTCTTATCCCGCCGAATCGGTGCCCGGAGGAGATGCAAAGCTGCTTCGTTGGACCAAAGGAGTGGATATCCGGAGAATGGTCGGGCAGTTTGTGGGGAAACCTTTACTCGACTATCTGAATGAAAAGAATAAAATAAAGTTTACAGGCATCAAAGTTCTGAATGACACGATCGCCAGTTTGTTTGCCGGGCTTACCGACAAGAGTTACGACGCCTATATCGGCCTGATTGTCGGGACCGGTACGAATATGGCCACTTTTATTCCCGCCGACAAGATAAAGAAACTGGACCCGGCATACAGCGTAGAGGGTTTGATTCCTGTCAATCTGGAGTCGGGCAACTTTCATCCGCCATTCTTGACAGCGGTGGATGATACGGTGGATGCAATGTCCGACAGCATGGGCAAACAGCGTTTTGAGAAAGCGGTGTCCGGCATGTATTTAGGGGATATCTTGAAAGCGGCCTTTCCGTTGGATGAATTTGAAAAAAAGTTCGATGCCCGGAAGCTGACTGCCATCATGAACTATCCGGATATCCACAAAGATATCTATGTGCAGGTGGCCCGTTGGATCTATAGCAGATCGGCCCAACTGGTTGCCGCGTCCCTTGCCGGACTGATCGCATTGCTGAAATCATACAACAAAGATATTCATCGGATTTGTCTGATAGCCGAAGGAAGCCTCTTCTGGAGTGAGAGCCGGAAAGATAAAAGTTACAACATTCTTGTGATGGAGAAATTGCAGGAACTTCTTCGCGAACTCCAACTGGAAGATGTGGAAGTTCATATCAATAACATGAGCAATGCCAACCTGATAGGAACCGGTATTGCAGCACTGACTTGATTGTATTTGGGCTCACCACAGAGTACACAGAGTACACAGAGGATATACAAACAAGAGCTTAAAACTCTGTGTCCTCTGTGTCCTCTGTGGTGAATTGAACTCAAAACCATTCTTTTAAGACACAACACGCAAAATACAAAAGAAAATGTTATCTTTGTATTTATAAGTTTGTCTGTTATTTATCCGGAATAAAAGAATATGAGCAATAAAATCTATCCTATCGGGATACAGAATTTTGAGAAAATCCGTAAAGGGGGCTTTTTCTATATTGATAAAACAGCATTGGTTTATCAAATGGTAAAGACCGGGAGTTATTATTTTCTGAGCCGTCCCCGTCGCTTTGGAAAAAGTTTGCTTGTTTCTACCCTCGAAGCCTATTTTCAGGGAAAAAAGGAGCTCTTTGAAGGGCTGGCGATGGAAAAGCTCGAGAAAGAATGGATAAAACACCCGATATTGCATCTGGATTTGAATATAGAGAAATATGACTCACTGCAAAGCCTTGAGGATATATTGGAGAAAGCAATTGTGGCATGGGAGAAACTCTATGGAGCCGAACCTTCGGAGCGCTCTTTGTCTCTGCGCTTTGCCGGTGTCATAGAGCGTGCTTGCAAGCAGGCGGGGCATCGTGTAGTCATTCTGGTCGACGAATATGATAAGCCTATGCTGCAATCCATCGGGGATGAAGAATTGCAAAAGGAGTTTCGCAAGACGTTGCAAGCCTTTTATGGAGCCATCAAAACAATGGATGGATACATCCGGTTTGCTTTTCTGACCGGTGTCACCAAGTTTGGTAAAGTGAGTGTGTTCAGTGCTTTGAACAATCTGATTGATTTGTCGATGGACGAACGTTACGTGGCATTGTGCGGCATCACTGAAGAGGAAATACGGACTAATCTGGAGCAAGAATTGTACGAACTTGCCGACAGGCAGAGGATGGGTTATGAAGAGGTGTGCCGTGAATTGAAGGAATGCTATGACGGGTATCATTTTGTGGAAGATTCGATCGGCATTTACAATCCTTTCAGCCTGCTGAATACGTTCTATAAAATGAAATTTGGAAATTATTGGTTTGAAACGGGTACTCCTACCTATTTGGTAGAACTGTTGCAGATGCATCACTATGATCTTCATAAAATGGCGCATGTGGAAACCGATGCGGATGTATTGAACAGCATCGACTCTTCCTCTACCAATCCTATTCCTGTGATTTATCAAAGCGGTTACCTTACCATTAAGGGGTATGACCGTGAATTTGGAATTTACCGTTTGGGATTCCCGAACCGTGAAGTGGAGGAGGGGTTCATGAAATTCCTGCTTCCCTACTATGCGAATACCGATAAGGTAGAAGCTCCGTTTGAAGTTCAGAAGTTTGTCCGTGAGATTCGCGCCGGAGACTATGACTCTTTCTTCCGCCGTTTGCAAAGTTTCTTTGCGGATACCACTTACGAGAGATAGTTCGCGAGCAGGAACTCCATTACCGGAATGTGCTCTGATAGGAACCGGTATGGCAGCGCTGACTTGATTGTATTTGGGGCTCACCACAGAGTACACAGAGTACACAGAGGATATATAAACAAGAGATTAAAACTCTGTGTCCTCTGTGTCCTCTGTGGTGAAAAGAAAATGTTATCTTTGTATCTATGGGTATAAGGATAATAAAGAAGGGACAATTGTTGCATCCCTTACATTTTTGTAACCACGTGTGAGAATCTAAAAAATAATTGTGTACATTTGCAAAAGACTAACTTCAATGCCCCATGGATACACCGATCAATGCCCCGCTTAGAAAACTCCCGATAGGGATACAGAGTTTTGAGAAACTGCGCTCCGAAAATTTCCTTTATGTAGATAAGACCGCATTGATTTACCGACTGGCTCAAGCGGGTAATCCCTGTTTCCTGAGCCGTCCCCGCCGCTTTGGCAAAAGCCTGTTGCTTTCTTCTTTCGAGGCGTACTTTCAAGGTAAGAAGGAACTCTTCCGCGGATTGGCTATCGAGAAATTGGAAAAAGAGTGGCTGCAATATCCCGTGCTGCATCTCAGCCTCAATGCGGAGAAGTATGACAGTCGTGAGGGGCTGGTCGATATACTTGAGCGGCAGTTGCGGCAGTGGGAAGAGTTATACCGGACGGGAGGAGAAGGCATTACGCACTCCGGACGTTTCATGACCGTCATCCGGCGCGCCTGCGAACAGACGGGGCGCCGCGTGGTGGTGCTTATCGACGAATATGACAAACCCTTGCTGCGTTCGTTCGACAATCCGGAGTTGCAACACGATTTCAGGGAGACGCTGACCGCTTTCTATACTGTGCTCAAAGATGCCGACCCTTGGTTGCAGTTCGTCTTCATCACCGGAGTGACCAAGTTCGCGCAAATGGGCATTTTCAGTAATCTGAACCAACTGAACGATATCAGTTTCGACCTCGACTATAACACCCTCTGCGGCATGACCCGTGCGGAGATAGAAGCTACCTTCTCTCCCGAATTGGAAGCCTTGGCAGTGAAAAGTAATGCGACCTGCCGGCAGGTGATGGACCGGCTGACTCGCCAATATGACGGATACCGGTTCACCAAAGACGAGGAATTCACCTCCATGTACAATCCCTTCAGCGTGTTGAGTGCCTTGCAGAAGCGTTCGTATGGCAATTACTGGTTTGCGAGCGGCACGCCCACCTTCCTGGTGGAGATGCTGCAGAAGACCGATTTCGACCTGAGGGAGATGGAGGGCATTGAGGTGAATGAGGCTTCGCTGAGCGACGACCGCGCGGATATAAACAATCCGATACCCATGATTTATCAGAGCGGATATCTGACGATTAAGGACTACGACGAGCGCTTCCGGATGTACACGCTGGGGTTCCCCAACGAGGAGGTGAAATATGGTTTCCTCAACTTCGTCAGTCCCTTCTACACTCCTATAGCCCAGACAGACACCTCGTTCTATATCGGCAAGTTCATCCGCGAGTTGGAGAGCGGCGATGTGGACGCTTTCCTCACGCGCCTGCGCTGCTTCTTTGCCGGTATCCCCTACGACCTGAACGACCGCACGGAGCGGCATTATCAGACGGTGTTCTACCTCGTCTTCCAGCTTATGGGGCAGTTTACGGAGACGGAGGTCCGGAGTGCCCGGGGGCGTGCCGATGCGGTGGTGAAGACACCGGACTACATCTACGTGTTTGAGTTCAAGCTGAACGACAGCGCCGAGGCTGCCTTGAGGCAGATTGATGAAAAGGGATATCTGCTGCCCTATCAGGCGGACGGGCGGAAAGTAGTGAAGGTGGGTGTAGCCTTCGAGAAGGAAGAACGGAATATTGGGGAGTGGGTGATAGGAGGATAACTCACCACAGATTACACAGATTCTCACAGAAGTGTACGGGCGATACGAAATTAAAGAGCAGAGGCTACTTCCCCTTCATCCACCCCTTTCTCTCTTAAAATATCCCAGTACCGTGCAAGGCGACAGCTTGTGGCGGTCGCGATAGCGTGACTCAAACTCGTAGCGGGTGCAGAGCCAGCGGCAGAAGCAGCGGTAAGTGATGCGGAGGTTCAGGCGTCGTTGCAGGTCTTCATAAAATAGGGCGATCCGGCTGAAAAAGCTGCCTACCTGTTTTCGGGTGATTTTTCGTTTCCGGGGGGCTTGTGGTGAGGCGGCTTGTTCCTCCCTAACTATCAGGTAGCGCAGCACACGGATGTCTTTTTCTATCGATTCTTCTTTTTCACGCAGTCGCTGTTGTTTCTCTTCCTTCTTTCTTAATGACTCTTTCAGGTCCTGGATGCTCTTTTTCATTTTACTTTGAGGTTTGTATGGGATGGCGGATGCCAATGTTTGTTAAAACGACGTTAGGATCGGCAAAGATATACAAAAAGAGTATAGCATATCGTCCCGGGGATTGTTCTGCAAAGTCTCTTTAGATGTTTTTTGTAAAGATATAGATTCTGTTATCCGGCTATTTACACAATTTATATCTAAAGGAGATTTGTAAACTAAAAACAATGGATAAGATGAATGAAACATTAACAGTATTTATGATTTCTGAGATCGAAAGGCTCAAAGAAGAGGGGCGTGAACCGGCCCGGCGTATCTACCATAATATGCTGCGTACGCTTAGGGAGAGTGCAGGAAAAGAGGAGATCGGATTCGAAGAGGTGAGTCCGGTGTTTCTGGACAAGTATGAACATTGGCTGCTGGGAAAACGGTTGAGCTGGAACACGGTATCGACTTACATGCGTGCCTTGCGTGCGGGTTACAACAGGGGGATGAAAGGCCGCCCGGGATATGTGACCGGGCTTTTCGATAAGGTATACACCGGTACGCGCTCCGACGTGAAACGTGCTGTCAGTCCGGGGACAGTGGGGCGGATGATCCGGATGGCAGGACATCCGGATGGAAACGCTTCAGGGAAAGCCGTCGACTGGTTTGTGCTGATGTTTATGCTTCGGGGAATCCCGTTTGTCGATCTGGCTCACTTGCGCAGGAATAATCTCGATAAAGGAGTGCTGACCTACTGCCGCCACAAGACGGGGCAGGAGGTGACCATCACCGTACCGCATGAGGCGATGGAAATTATCAACAGGAGGATGGCTGAGAACTGCCATCCGAGCTATCTGCTGCCTATCCTGGGGCAACCCCGTACCCGAAAGCGGCATACAAAGAAAAATCCCACTCCTTATCAGGAATATCAATGTGCCCTGCGTAACCTGAACCGGCAGTTGGAACGGGTTTCGGTGGAGTTGAAACTGGGAGGCAGGCTCAGTTCATATACCGCCCGCCATACGTGGGCCACGGTCGCTTTTCATCAGGAGACTCCCGTAGGAGTTATCAGCCGTGCGTTGGGACACTCCTCGGTGAAGGTGACCGAAACTTACCTGAAGCCTTTTGGGGATAGGGAAGTAGATCGGACAAACAGGAAGATAATCCGGTATGTGCTGAATGCGGTTTGAAAAACGAAAAATAGAGTGTATTATGCTTGTAATCAGAGAAGTGTATAGACCGTTACTTTGTAGGTAACGGCAATAAATTATTGCTGCAAAATTGGATATTATTTTTCACACAAACAAATAAAAAGACAAGTTTTTTATAAAAAAGGCAATTAATTTTAAAAAAGATGCATGCTTTGCATTAGTTTTCCCTATTTTCTCCTAAAAAAACTATAAGAGGGGTTGGCCACGTTTACTGTTATTTAACGCGGATGAATATTCTATTGCCATCATCAGATGTTTTTTATTATTTAAATCTCAGTGTTCTGTCAGGAACGCTATCCGAATCTATTTTATGTTAATTGCCGTTACCTACAAAGTAACGGACGATCACACAACAAAACAAAATAGCTTATGCTTACGCCGTTAACTTTGACAGCCATATCTGTCTTGCGTCATATTTCCCTTCAGGAAACAGTAAACTTCCAGGAATTAGAATGTAGTTGTAAGCCTCTTGGCGAACTTCTGGGGCAATTGGAATCCGCAGGGCTGATACGTGTCAAGGCGGATCATGCCGGTGATGTCACTCCGGAAATCTATGAGCTGACCCGTCCCCTCTTCCAAATCTCCCTGCTCCATGTAATGGAAGCCACGGACCAACATCTGAATTGCAATCAACCGGATTGTGAGAAAATGTACGCACGCTATCACCGTGCCGCCCATAAGTTGGGGATCATCAACCAGATGACCCGCGTCTACCTGTCGGAGATACCTCTGACCGATTTATGAACGGATTGCCGGTTTGTTTCAGATAAACTAACAGAATGAAAAAACAACTATTCATATTGCTTTTGCTTGTTTCGGGCAACGTGCTGGCACAGAGGGCAGCAGTTAAAACCAATTTGCTGCACGATGTCGCGACCGCTCCTTCGCTTGCCGCCGAGTGGGCGTTGGCCTCCCGATGGACACTCGATGTTTCGGGAAGCGCCTGTCCGTGGAGCTTTGAGAACAACCGGAAGTGGAAATTCTGGATGGCACAGGGGGAGGCGCGCTACTGGCTTTGCCAATCGTTCTACGGGCATTTTCTGGGCGTGCATGCCGGAGGGGGAGAGTACAATCTGAGCCGGGTGCGTCTGCCTTTTGTTTCCCATTCGACCTCTTCCCGCTACGAGGGGTGGGCGGTGATGGCAGGGTTTTCATACGGCTACTCGTGGGTGCTGGGCAAACGCTGGAATCTGGAGGCTACCGTAGGCGCGGGATGGGTACATGCCGAGTACAAACGCTTTAATTGCCCTGCCTGTGGCGAATATCGGGGAGCGGATAAGAAAAACTTCCTGGCACCGACCCGTGTGGGCATCAGCTTGATTTATATGCTAAAATGAAAAGTTTTATGAAAGAGAAGATACGATCGACCCGTTTAAGAATATGCTTTCGGAAGGCTTTGGCGTCAGCCTGTTGCCTGGCGGCCTTTGCCCTGTGTTCCGGCATGCCGTCTGCCCGTGCGGCGGGGCCGTCCGGAGGAGTGGCCCTTACTGCTGTCCGAATGCAGCGTGCGGGTGGACAGGTATATGTCTCGTTTGCCATAAAGATAGCCCCCCGCGCAGTGCGTGCCCGTCACCGCTGGGTGATTACCCCTTGTCTGGGCAACGCCTCGGATAGTGTGTTGCTCAGCCCGTTTGTGGTGACGGGGCGCATCATGGCACGCAGGGCGAGGCAACAACGTCTCTTGAAAGGCAGTGCCGGTGAGGCGGGTCATCGGCTGACCGCCCGTAATGGAGATACCTTCTTGTATACCGATACGCTGCGCTATGCTCCGTGGATGGAGAGTGGTTTGAACCTGCGGCTCGACATCGACCGGGAAGGTTGCTGCCGGGTACAGACGGTGGGGAGCGTCGTTTCCTCCGGTGCTTTTCCGGTGGCTTTGCCCTATCGTCCCTCGGTTTGTGAGGTTGCTCCACGGGTGAGCCGGTCGGTAGCGGAACATGCGGCTGACTATCCGTTCTTGTGTGAGGCGGGCAGCCGTCCCCTGCGTGAAAGCGGCATCGGTATTCGTTTCCGTGCGGCGTCGGCAGTGGTGGATACACTATACTCGGCCAATGCCGGAAACCTGCGCCGGATAACGGAAGCCATCGGATTGCTGCGTGCGGACAGTTGCGCATTCCTGCAAGGTATCTCGATCACCGGATATGCTTCGCCCGAAGGAGCGACGGAGCTGAACCGGAAATTGTCGGCGAAACGTGCCGAGGCTTTACGACATGCTCTCTCGGGCCGTATGAACCTGCCTGTATCGTTGTTTGAACTGAATGCCGGGGGAGTAGACTGGGGCAGGCTGGCCGAACTGGTAAATGAAAGCGACATGACGTATAAAGAGGAGGTGCTTGCCATTCTCCGCAGCCATCCGGAGGAAGAACGGAACGACAGGCTGAAAGCTCTGGCGGGAGGGCGTCCGTATCGTTCGGTGCTGGATGTGCTCTATCCGCAGTTGCGCGATGCCTGCTACATCCGTGTGGAGTATGCCAACCGTCCTGACAGTGTGGCGGATACGGTGAACCGTGCGATAGCCGCCATTCGGGTGCGGGATTATGAAGAAGCATTCCGGCTGCTGAAAACAGTAGAGGCGGACGAACGTTCGTGGAACGTACGGGGAGTATGCCATCTGTTGTGCGGAGACGACAAAGAGGCCGGGATATGGCTGCATAGAGCGGCGAAAGCCGGAAACCGGGAGGCGGAAGAAAACCTTAAAAAGATGAATGCGGAACAACGGGCCGCGACAACCGGTATAACGCAATAAGTGTATCACATAATATAAAAAGAAATGAAAAGACTAAAGTACATGAGTATGATGGGGTTGGCTGCTTTGCTGCTGACAACCTGGTCCGCCTGTTCCGACGATACGGACATCCCGGGCGGAGAGAATCCGGAAGAAGCGAGAGCTTATACCACAGTGACCATTGCCGTGCCGAACGGCGTGGCGGAAACAAGAGCCGGTACGACAGCAGATGATAGCGGTACAGATACGGAGGCCGGTACGGAGGATGAATACAAAGTGAAGACCGCCAACCTGTATTTGTTTCCGGGAGGAGCGGGTAGTAGCTTTGGTAGCGCTACGTTGAAAGAGATTATTTCCATCAACCAGTTTACACAAATGACAGCCAGCACTGCCGACGCTAAAACGATTGTATGGACCAGTAAGAAAACAGCCTTGACACCGGGAGACTATCGTATTTACATTGTGGTGAACGGTACGGTCAATGGAGTGGATAACACCAGCAAGAATAGCTTGACCGAAGCCGATTTCCTTGCAAAGACAACGGCTGACGCTACGGGCGTGATAGCCGCTGTGCCGGAGGCCGGACTGGTGATGGCGAGCCGTTCTCCCAACAGTGATAAAACGAATACTCTTCCTTATATTGCCCAGACGATCACCAAAGATCCGGAACAAACCATTGCGGCAACGGTAGAGCGTATGATGGGAAAGATTACGGTGACGGCGGGAGGAGCCAATGTGGCTTCTGCCGCTAATGTGTATACCAGCTTTTCTACCACAGTGACTGCTATCGGCAATATTACGAATATCACCCTGAAAGACTATTATGTAGTCAACGCACGGAAAGAGGGGTATTATTTCCGTCATGTGGATAAAGAAGGCTCTGCAACGAATCCTTTGACCGAGGCAAATTATGGTAACTCAAGCACTTCATTGCCGTATGTGGTAGATCCGAAAACGTATAGTAAAACTTACGCCGGCACACCTGCAGCTTTAGCCGGTAGCTATGCCGACTGGTATCTGCAAGCATCAGGCGCATTCAGCTTGTCGTCTTTCGGTTCTTTTGGGGGAAGTTATACGGCTATGCCGGGTTATTCTTCCAGTGCGGCAGAAACCAAAGTCGCCGCTTACTGCTATGAAAACACGATGCTGAAGGAAAAACAGAAGAACGGATATACAACCGGTATCGTATTTAAAGCGGAAATAGCTCCGAGTAAAATGATGCAAAAAAAGGCTGGTAGTGGTGGTGTGGAAGAGAACTCCACATTTACCGGCATGTCTGAAATCTTCTATCATTCCGGCATCTTTTACAAGGATATTGCAGCGCTGAAGGAAGCCGGCGTATTGCTGGCGGACGGAACTACTTCCAGTTCTGCCAGTGGTGCCCCTGCTGACCTGAAGAAGAACGACGTCCAGTGCTTCAAAAAAGGGAGTGCCGATGGCAAGTTCGTTTGTTATTATCCGTATTGGATCAAGCACATCCCTTCGGAAAATACGGCAGAAGACGTGATGGAGTTCGGCATTGTCCGCAACAATGTCTATAAAGTAACCGTCACCGGTATTCAAGGTGTGGGCAAAGACGGTGTAACCGAAGATATCATCACCGATACCGAAACCGATGATCCGACCACCGTATTGCTGAATGTGAAGTTAAGTATCAAACCCTGGACAGTACGCACGAATAGTGCCGTATTGGGACGTTAACCCACTGTTTTCTGTTATAAAGTAATTGCTTTGAGATGGTTTTTCACCACAGAGTACACAGAGGGCACAGAGAACATATTTTTCTCTTCAATACCCTATAAACAAGAGCTTAAAACTCTGTGTCCTCTGTGTCCTCTGTGGTGAACCCCCTGTTCAATCATAAAATTTTCCCAACCATGTCCGATAACTTTCAGACCTCCTGTTTCTCCCATTCCGGCAGTCGGCTTCTGCCGTTCTTATGGTTTTGCCTGTTGGCGGGCTTATCCGCCTGCTCGTGGACCAAGGACGATCGCGGCGACTGTCCCAGTGGTTTTCGTATTCGTCTTCAGCCTGCATTGCATGCACAGATACAGCCCGGTAGCGGGATAGGCATCATCACCGACGAGATTGACACATTGTCCCTCTACGTGTTCGACGCACAGGGACAGTTTGTCTGCCTGCACACTGAAAACAGGCAATCGCTGACTGAAAATGGATCTATCATTACCCTGCCACTGGAATATAAAGACGGAGATGTTTACGAACTGGTGTTCTGGGCGGGAGGGGACAACCGGCATTACCGGATACCGCAGCTCACACCGGGCAGTTCGACCCGTGACGAGTTGGTCCTCTGGCTGGAACGTGACGGGGACGGACGTCAGGATGACGAACTGGGACACCTGTGGTATGGGCATGTCCGGTTGAGCCGGATACAGCCTTCGGAACTGACATCGGTCAGTGTGCCGATGCTGAAGGACAGCAACCGGTTCATCATCACCCTGCACGACACTTCGGGCGAGGGGCTGGATGCCGATGATTATGACTTTACCCTGTTGGTGGATAACGGTCACCTGAATGCCGACAACGAGATAATAACGGGCAACCGGATGACTTATGCCGCCTACCATACGGAGTCCGCGTCCGAAACGGAACCGGCGGCCACCCGTACGGGAGAAGTCAGTCTGGCACGTGCCCGCTTGAATACATTGCGCTTACTGGCAGGGCAGGAGGCCCGTCTGGTGGTGACTGACCGCACCTCGGGACAGAAAGTAGTGGACGTCGACCTGACGCATTATCTGCTGATGACGCGTCCTTTGTTTGAAGAGAGCAGCGGTGTGGAGCTCAGCGACCAGGATTACCTTGATTACGAAGATCAGTTCAATGTGATTTTCTACCTTACCCCGATGGGAAGGCTGGAGGCGCTGAACATTAACGGATGGATTATCAGACTGAATGATGCACAACTGTAAAGGCAGCATATTTATCTTGTTTTTTCGGTTTCTGCTCTGCCTGCTGGCATGTGGATGCTCCGACGATACCGATATGCCGGGCACTCCGGCAGGGACGGATCGGGTGACGGCGTGTGTCCGTTTCTCGGTGCGGGTGGCGGGAGCAAGTACCCGGGCGGCCGTATCGGCGGGCGAAGCAGTTGAGGAGAAGATCTCTTCTGTCGCCGTTTTTCTGGTATCGGTCGACGGGAGCGGAAACGAAGATTGGAATGATGTGCAGTACGAAGTGGTTTACGGCGCGACAAGTGGTGCGACGGACGTGTATCAGGCCCGCATACCGACTGCTCCCGGACGGAAGAAGGTCTATGTGGGTGCCAATCTGTTGCCCGGCCAGGTGCATGCCATTTGCGGGCAGGCGGGAGGCCTGGGATTGTATACCGCTGCCGGAGACGGATATGACGAAGTGATCGGACAGTTTGCCCGTCAGGCGGAGGGCATTGCCATGACCGGAAAAGCCGCCGATGCCGTAACGGTCAGTGCGGGTACCGATGTGAATATAGATCTTACGGCCTCGCCTGTCGCGCTCGAAAGGTTGGTGGCTAAAGTACTGCTGGTGTGCGATACCTATACGGACGACGGAGGGGCGTATGTACGGATGTCCGATCATGCGGCTCGTCCGGCGGATGATCCGGGCTGGATCCGTTTGTCGGAAGTGCGGTATGCCCTCAATACGGTGAACCGGAAGGTGTATCTGAATGCGCCTTCGGATGGGAAAGATCCTAATTATGAAGTAGACCCGTATGTGGTAAAAGATGGTGGCGGCAATTATGTGTCGGCGCCCGATGTGCCTGAACAGCAATTTGCTTACCGTACCTTGGGCAGTGTCTGGGCGGAAGGTAGCGCTCCGGAAGCGTATGACGCCCCCCGGTACAATGCTACGGCCACTGTCCCCTCGACAAGCGGCGCTTATACCGGTGGACTGTATTGTCCGGAGAACACGACTGCCACTTCTACCGCCTCTCTTGAAGGCGGGTTGGATCTGACAGGAACGCTCAGTTCAACCCAAGCGGAGATTCCCCGCTTGGTGGCTACCCATCTGCTGGTAGCGGCGAAGTTTGTCCCCAAACAGATTATTACTGGGGCCGGAACCACGCAAACCCTGACATCTCCCGCCGATGCCGCTACTTACTTGCCCGCAACGACGACACCTGCCGAGGCGGAAGCACATGCGGCAGGCACTTACTTTACCAACGGGAGTGACTATTACAGCTATGCGGGCATGAAGGCCGCCATCGGTGCGGGTACCCTGAAACGTACTGATTTTACCGCTTACGAAGGCGGGATCGGTTATTATTACACTTATATAGACGGCACAATTGCTACCGACGGCACAATTGCTTTCAGTACGGATTCCGGCATTTTGCGCAACCGTTATTATCTGCTGCGTATTACCCGGTTTAGCCTGCCTTCGGCCGCTTTGCCGCAACCGATGCGTGCCACGATGAAAGTAACGGACTGGGTGACGAGTTCGGGTAATACAATCATAGTCAGGCCGACGTAGAAAGGAAAATAAATATGATTCACCACAGAGCGACACGAAGTTTTAATCTCTTGTTTATAGGGTATTGAAGAGAAAAATATGTTCTCTGTGCCCTCTGTGTACTCTGTGGTGAAAGCTGAAAAAGAAAGCATACAACTATGAATAAAGAAGAAAAAAAGAGTGGATTCTACCGGGCATGCCTGCTGCTTTGCCTGTGTCTGCTGTCTGCCTCGTGTGCATCCGGAGAAGGAGAGTACGAACAGGAGATACCCATGGAGGTAGCTCTCACCCGTACGGATGGGGTGGCAGGCAGCGAAAGCACTCCGTTACTGCTGTTCTGGAAAGAGACGGATTTCAGTGCGGGGACATTGGGCTCTCCTTATAAAATCTCCACTCCGGCAGGAGGGATCGGTGATTACGCCGATGCACCCTATAATACGGAAGCGGATTATCCGGCTGATAACTCCCGGGTGGTGGTGATGGGACTTTGCCCTTCGGTCATGACTACGGCAGATGGTCACGGCACCTATTCGTTACCGTCTTCGGGAGCAGGGCTGACCGATGTGTTGGTTACTCCGAATGGAGTTACGGGCAGCAGGAAGCAACCTTTCGGACGGGCGTTGGAGTTCGCGCATGCCGCCGTACGCATCGTGCTCAAGGCAAGGCGTACGGACAACACGGTCGGTAAGCTGTATGTCAAGAACCTCAAGTTGACAGTACCCTCACGCTTAGTGTGCGGAGGGGTGAAATGGGATACGGGGGTGAAACACTATGTAGGGGCTCCGGCTTCCGCCGATTTGGTTATCGATCATCCCGGTCAGATATTGAGTACGGAGGATACGCAGATTGCGGTATTCTATCTGATACCCTGTGCGAGGAACGACTTGCTGACCGATATTTCCTCTTTGGGTACACCAGGGCTTACGTTGACAGCGGATGTGGCCAAGGATGTAAATTTTACGACCGGAGCGCGAAAGGCAAGCTTTCCTGTTTTGGATGGCAACCTGAATTTCATGGATCAATCCGGAGTCCCGGTAACTCAGTTGCAAGCCGGAGAGTCGTATGGAACCACTCTCAATTTTGATATCGACTCTTTTACGCTGGAAGGCGAAGAGAAAGAGTGGGGGGATGGAGGAAAAATGACCATTCCCGTGGTGGTTCCTGAACCGGTTCCAAGTACATAGATGAACGGTGAACAGGGAACGATGAACAAGGGAGGGGCTGTAAACTTAAATACTCTAACTCTGTGCCCTCTGTGTCCTCTGTGGTGAATCTAAATAAAAAGAGCTGAATATATGAAAACAATAATACGATTCTTTCTTTCAACCGTAGCCGTGACTGCTGCACTGGTTACCGGCTGCACTCCCGAAGAGGAACACATACCTGCGCAGGGTGGTGACAGCTTTACACTCTCCTCGAGTGAAGAGCAGGCCATCACCCGTGCGGGAGATGTGTCGGTGAATCATTTTACAGTCGGCACTAAATACCGGCTATACGGACTTATAGGGAGTTCGTGGAGCGGCAGACTCTCTACGATGAATGGGCAGGAGGGTACGGAGGTCGTGGATGCGGACGGCACACATCAGATAGAATATCTGAGTGCAGGTACTGACGAAGACCGTTTTGAAGGCCGAATCCTCGACTTTTATGCACTGACATACGGTAATACGACTCTGCCGGTATGCGGTTCCGAAGCAGATGGCGTACCTGTTTGCAACGTCACTTCCTCTGCCGGAGGAGTACTGCCCGACTTGCGCCGTGCTGTGCTGACAGGACAATCGGGTATCAACTCGGGAGTGATTACCTTACCCTTCAAGCATACTTTGTCGAAGTTGAAGTTTGAGGTGGTGAAGCAAAAGCCGGAAAGCGGTTCAACGGATACGGATGTATTGCAAGATATCCGGTTGCAGGGTATCTCTGTCAGTGATTATAGCGAAGGAGCGCTCTTGCTTTCGACCGGAGAATACAGCCATACGGGAGGGAAAAGTGACCGTGCGGTTCTGGGCAGCGGATTCTCTCAAGATGTGACGGAAAGTGTGCAGTCTGTAACTATAGACGGGCAATCGGGCAGTGCGGCTGCCGAATGCCTGATATTCCCGACTCTGACCACGGCTGCGGAGGGACTTAAAATAAAAGTAGCTACGATGGGAACGAACAGTGGAAATCGAACGGATGCATATGAAATTCGTGTTCCGGTTATCGGAGATGACGGGAACGTTCAGAAAAATGAAGACGGCACAACCGTGACGGAGCCTTTCCGCTTCCTGCCCAATTACGAGTATACACTCACTATTACGATCACTAACAGTGATGTACAGATTATTACTATTATTCCCCGCCGGTACGATTGGATCGAACATGATGATGATTCGCAATATCTGGGGCAACCCCTGACTTTTAACGGCCTAATGTGGATGGACCGGAATCTCGGAGCTACCAGTGCGGATATGACAACCGCCGAGGGATGGGAAGGAGCCAGAGGATATGTGTATCAGATGGGAAGAAGTATTCCATATTATCTGCCTAAAACAGTAAACTATAGGGGAAGTGACGGAGTGACGCGTCAAAGACCTAAAAGTATGGTTGATAGAGACGGGGGTGCAAAACCTTACCCACAGATAGTGGGACATGAAAACGATGCTCCTGTCGGGCGGCCTGCGGTGGGAACCTTAGCGCTTAATCCGGGAGATGTCGGTAAGACATTTAGTTACGTTATGATCGGTGGTGATTGGGATAATACTGCCGCTACCAGTTCTACTTATTGGAAGAACACAAAGAATGACCCTTGTCCGACGGGCTGGCGCGTGCCTACTAAGGCGGATTTTGATGGAATTATGCCTACGGCAGAGAAATATGGCGACTTGACATTTGCAAAACATAGCGGAACGTCCTGGAGGGAAGTTGCTTCGAATGACCCGGAGGCAGGTGCCCGAACAGTTTATGTATGCCAACGGGCAAGTGGTGCACCGTATGGAGTCATTTATGCAATTAAGTATCAGGGAACTTCACAAGCTTATCGCCTGATGTGGACGGTGGGGATGGTTGGAGACAATCAGTCTGTAACGGATTATGGAACACGCTATCGCGCCTATGTTACAATCTCGAGGTTTCCATGTGATAAAGATGCCGACCTGAATATAAATACCTGTAATACGGATTATGATTGGGTGCATCCCAGTGATTTTATCAATCTGCCTGTTTCCGGTTATATTTATCCCAATCAAGCGGTACTGTATAATGCCGGTGCTGAGGTAGTATATGCGACATCGACCCCTAACGGTGCTTATATGTATGCTGCTTCGTTTAAATATACGGGCAATGATAGTCGTCGCTACTTTGCGGTATATGACACGCCAAGGGCTGCCGGCGTTTCCGTCCGTTGTGTGCGGGATGTCACTTCACAATAAAATGGTAAGTATGAAAAGAATGATTGTCTTCAAAAGTTGGTTGTATGTAATCATGGTTCTGCTCTGTACGGCATGTGTCCCTGCCTCTCCCGAAGAGGAGAATACGGAGGAACTGGTACAGGTGAATCCCATTGCCGGCGGATATTACGCTTCTATGCTTCCTTCGGTCCGTACCCGTGCAACGGCACAGGATAGTGAAACATTGCAGGATAAACCGATTTATCTGCTGGAAGACGGGAGTACGATACGACTGGTGGTATATGATAATACCAAGAACTTAATGGAAGAGTATTCCAAAGCCTATCTGGTACGTAACGCCGGTACGTCAGGCAGCAGTTTGCTTTATCCCTGCGAGGTAGACGACGACGGGACGGTAATATCTTCAAGCAGCACTCCTCTTTATATGAAGGCGGGTACTTATTACTTCAGAATCCTGTCACCTGCCAAGGCCTTAAACTCAAAGGGTTTTGTCAATATCGGTAATGGAGAATATCTGCTTGCGACCGACGACCGGTATACGCAAACAGCCATGACAGCGGTGACCATTACGAAAATTGATGAAGGGGGTACATTGAACAATGTTCAGACCCTGTATCTGCCCCCCATCATCAACCAGACGGCACGGATGCAGTTTACTGTCAAAGCGGGTGAGGGCGTACACTCCTTGGAGATGCTTGCCGAAGGAATTGAAATCAGTGGCATACAGCAACCACTGGACAATACAACCAGTTTTGACTGGGTGAATGGAGAGGTGCTGCCCGTGAAAGTGGGCGACCAAAGTGCATCGGTACGTATCACACAAGCCACCCAAAATGCCGATAACAGCCTGATGGCACATACCGGCATATTGCCCACAGATGCACGTTCGCACTCTATCAGCGTGTTGCTGAATCTGAAAGTGAATGGTAACCCCACTCAGTATCAGATGTTACTGACCGGTTTGTATCTGACAGCAGGGCATTCGTATAACTATACCGCTACGGTGAAGATCAGTAACGGGGTGACTGTACTGACCTGGCAAAACCGTTCGTGGACGGAAAATGTGGAAATGGATACATAAGAGCTCACCACAGATTACACAGATTAACGCAGATTTATAATTTATCTTGTTGATATCTACGATTAAAAGTTCTGTGTTAATCTGTGTAATCTGTGGTGAAATGAACAAATTAGAGTAATACTTAATAATAGTCCCATGAAAAGATTCGGATATATCGTTTTTAGTGTTTGTCTGCTTACGTTGGGTGCCTGCATATCCCATGAACCGATGGATCAGGAAGAGGACGTGGTAAAAGTGTCGGTTGGGCTCACTGCCGCTTCTTTTACCAATGATGCGGTTACCCGTGCGGAGCAGCCGATGGCACCCGATTATGAAAACCTGATTGGTAATTTGTGGATTCTGCAGTTTGACCGTGAAGGTATCCTGATCGGCAGTGAACAGATAGTGCTGACCACACCGGTGCTCAATACAACGCTTGAAGGAGTCGCACTGAGAACCGGGCGCAGCACCCTTTGCATAGTAGGCAATCTGACAGATGCGGAGACTCCCGCGTGGCCTGATAACCTGAATGGTTTCAAAAGTCTGGTGGTAGATATGGGCTGGATGAAAGAACGGAGTGCGGACCGGAATGTATGTCTTTTCGGCTATTATGAAGGAGAGATTACTGCCGGAACCACCGCTGTGAATGTGGTATTGGGACGTCTGGTATGCAGGCTCAACATAGCTGTTTCGGCCAAGACGGCAGGAGTATTCAGCAACGTGAAAATTCAATTGAAGCGGGCGCAGACCAAAGGTTATCTATTCCCTTCGGATACGTATCTGGCACCGGAAAGCGGTGATTATACGGAAGAGGTGATCACCACTGCCGGAACATTGGGAACAACTTCTTCTTATCGTTATTATTATATGGCGGAAAATGTAACCACAGGAACAAACCGGGATGAACGCACGCAACTCCAAATAAAAGCAACGAAAGGGGGGACTGAGTATACAAAAATCATTGATCTGGGCAGGAGTGATATCAATGACTATTCTCTCCGCCGAAACAATAACTACACATTCAATATCATTTTAGAATAATCATATATCTTAATCGTGTGGAAGCTATCTGTGACAGACGCTTCCCCTTGCTTGTTTTGTTTGTTGCAGGTCCATGCTTTCCCGGTGGGGAAAGGTGGACTTGCTCGGTTTATATCGGTTATCATTCATATTAAAAAATTAATGGGGTAGTCAGAAGAAATAGCAATTCAATAAGAGAAAATAGTTGTTTGTCGTCAGTAAAGCTTCTATTTTTGAGGTGTAAGCTTATAAGGAAGAATCCGAAAATCCTGATAGTAAATAGAGTAGGAGACTATAATTATATTTTATATGGGACTGACACAGTTAAGAACAAATCCGCAAACAGTATTGAGTAGCGAACATTTTTTTGTTGATACACGTAATTTAGTTCAAACTCCTTTAGGATGTACTGTACAGATAAATGAACAGTTGAAGAATGGAGTGTTTTATTGGGACATTGCTAATCATCACTCAACAGATTTTTATTTTCCATATGTGCAGGGCAATGCCGGATATGTGGGGATACAAACTCCTATTCAGGATGGAACGGTTGTAGTGACAGGAGGAATGAATGGATGTGCTTTGGAAGTTTGCTACCTGAATGATAACTATTATTTTTATCATGATGCAAACGGGAGCAATATGCATAAACAACGCAATGTGGGAACACAGGTATGCAGAATTGAGGCTGGGAACTATTGGAATAATAATATAGCAGGGCAATCAACGTTTTATATACCTACCATTCAGTTTGTTTGTGTTTATAAGGCAGGTTTCTGGCATGTAGGAGCTTCTGGCATTTATTATACTGGTAATGACTTTGCTTCTAAAGAAATAAAAGGCGTATTTGTGCCTGAGGGAGGAAAGTATAGAGGTTACTTTAATGATACAATTCATCTGATTCAAAGGTGATGATTGCTAATAACTGATAAAAACGTGCTTGTTTTCATTGTCGCTACGAAGGATTCGACAGATTACAAAAAGAAAGGAGGGCTACTATAAGGTTCAAGAGTGTAAATGGGAGTATACTGGTAGGATTAGTCTGATTGCTATGTTTGTGGTGACAAGAGAGGGAAGAATTTGGTCTGCTCGTAAACAAAATCTCGTTTCGGACGTTGTTATTTGTAAAATTAAATCCTATTATTGCAGATGATGTACCTTACTATTATAGTCAAAATTGTGGTAGGCATGCTGGGCGTGCTCTTCTTTCTTCGTATCTCCGGTAAAACACAGATGGCGCAACTGACTCCTCTTGATTCAGTCAATGCTTTTGTGCTGGGTGCGCTCGTCGGAGGTGTTATCTATAGTCCCGATGTATCGGCATGGCAACTCGTTTTCTCTTTGGGGGTGTGGACCTGTTTCAACATGGGTATTCGCTATCTGCTTCGTTTCAAAACGTTGCGTCGCCTTATAAAGGGAGATACGGTGATGATTGTCCGCAATGGTCAGATCAATCTGAAAGAATTTAAACGAAACGGGCTGGAAATGGAACAGTTCCGTACCCTTTTGCGTGAGAATGGCATCTTCTCGATGATGGATGTGGATGATGTGCGCTTTGAAACAAACGGGCAACTTACGGTATCGACCTGCAATTCCAAATCGGAATCGTATCTTTTCGTAAACAGTGGCTCAGTGCTGGATTCTTCATTGGAGAGTGCCGGTAAAACGGAAGAGTGGCTGAAGGATAATCTTGCCCGGCAGGGGTATCCGGACGTCAGTGAATTGTTTTGTGTGGAGTGGACGCCCGGACGTGGTTTCTATGTTGCAAAGAAAAACTCGGATAATGGTATCATAGGCAAAGAAGAGAATGATGTGTGTAATTAAGATCAGTTAACGAATCACTTTCCCTTCTTCCGTTATCAGCAGAATAGTCAGTTCTCCGTCGGGCAACAGTGGGTCGCAATGGCGATGGCATTGTTCGATCAGTAATGAACAAAACGCCTGAAGTTCCGCTTCGGGCAGGAGTTCCCAAAGTTCCCGTGCCAACGTGATGCCTTCGATGGCTGTTACAGTGGCAGTGTTGCACCCGGACTGACGGGCTATCTCTTTCAGGAATTCCTTATTCATCGTTACTTTTTTGCTATGCGTGTCGAGATGTCCTTCTGCCAGCTTTACGGCTTTACCGATCATAACCCCCAACGTGAGTTGCCGGATGCCGAGTTCGGCAGCGATCCGGATGGTTTCACCAATGAAGTTACCATAATGGACGAAAGCCTGTGAGGGTAATTCAGGGTAGAGGCTGCGGATGTATTTCTCGCTCTTGGCACCCGAATTGATGACGATGCGGGGAGAACCTGTAGCCCGGGCTACCGACATTTCTTTACGGATGGAATTGACAAATGCTTCGGAAGAAAATGGCTTCACAATACCGCTGGTGCCGATAATGGAAATGCCACCTACAACACCGAGGCGGGGATTGAAGGTGCGAGCGGCAACCTCTTCGCCTCCGGGGACAGAGATGGTGACATGTATGGGGGCAGTGGGCACGGGGGTGTGTCTGTCAAGGATGTGCAGCAGATTTTCTGTAATCATTTGCCGGGGAGTGGTGTTGATGGCCGGTCCGCCTACTTCCAGTCCCAATCCGGGTAGGGTGACGGTACCGACACCCTGTCCGCCGTGGATTTGTATAACCTGTTGCCGCTCACCTCCGGTGTGCGGCTTTTCTTCAGAAATATCGATGGATACGGTAGCTACAATGGGTAGCCCGTTCGTGACATCGGGATCATCGCCTCCGTCTTTGATCACAGTGCAGGAGACTTCCATGCGCCGGTCAGTGAACGAGCCGGTAACGGAATGGACAGGGACGGCAATCTTTTCTCCGTTGGGGAGCAAAACGGAAACATCTTTTATTATATTTCCGGGTATGGGCGACAGGAGTTTCCGCAGAGCTGCATTGGCGGCTGCGGTTGCGCATGTCCCGGTGGTAAGTCCGCTGCGCAGGGGCAGGAAGTCGGGCAAAAAGTGCTCGATGGCACGGCGCATTCCATTCACTCCATTCACTGTCTGGTCATACGGGGGCAGAGAAGGGCGAAGAAGGATATAAAGACGGATTCCCTGTTCGGTAATGATGTTCACTTTCTCGGAGAATCCTCCGGACACGCCGCTTTCTTTCAGAAGAACGACTTCCGGAGAGAGTTGCCGGAGGAGTTCGGGCAGGTTCTCTTTGCCGGGAGTATAATAGACCAGGCGGTCTTCGGGAAAGTCTGCCTTCCGGACTATCTCGCGGGAGCTTTCGCGGTCGAGAATGCGGAAGTAACACTCACTTTCCTTTTTCTTCCAGAAGGGTTTTAGTTTGGGGATGGACTGGACCCCGGTCAGGGCAAGTACCCGATGTATACCTTCTTCGTTGAGTAACTCTGACAGTTCTTCGTACTTTTCCCTCAATTTGAGCGGATATTCATCGTACATCTCTTCATTAAACAGCTTGAACAGGTCATCATACATGCGTTCGTACCGAACGCAAGGGATGCCGAGCGCCTGTGAAACGGCGGTGACCGTTGCGTGCAGTTGTTCTGCAAAGGGATGGGCGGCATCCACCAGCAGGCGGATACCGTTCTTTCGGCAAAAGGCTTTCATGGTGGTCTGGGTCAGCGCACCTGTGAGCCGTATTCCGTGTTGCAGGCTGATTTCCTGTTCGTCTCCTTTGGTTGAATAGTAATAAGTTTTTCCGGCTTCTTCGGCAATGCCGACGGCCTTCTTTCCTTCGGTTGTTCCTCCTAATATCAGTATCATTTTATTTACGGAATAGATGTTTGAATTGGTGTGAGTACAGGCGTGATAATCCTTCACGGTTGTCGATGGCGTCGCCTACGACAATCATGGTGGTCAGTGTCAGGTTGTTCTCCTTTACGATTTGTGCCAGATCCTTCAGCTCGCCACGATAGATGCGTTCGTCTTTCCACGTCAGATGATAACAAGCGGCAACGGGGGTAGTGGGAGGATAATGTTCAAGTAATTCCTGTTGAACCTGATCGATCACACCCGCACTGAGGAAGATGCACATGGTGCTTTGCGAACGTGCCAGCAGGCTGAGTTTCTCTTTCTCGGGCATGGGCGTGCGTCCTTCGCCTCGGGTGAGGATGATGGTTTGTACTTTCTCGGGGATGGTGAACTGTGATTGCAAGGCAGCGGCCGCGGCCTGGAATGACGAGATGCCCGGAGTGATGTGATAACGCATGCCGTATCGGTCGAAGAAGTTCATCTGTTCCTGGATAGCACCATAGATGCAGGGATCGCCCGTATGCAGGCGGACTACCAGCTGTCCGCGGTCGTAAAACTCTTTCATCAGGGCAAACTGTTCTTCAAGAGTCATGGACGCCGAACTGCGTATGGTGGCTCCGGCTTTGGCACATTCGGTCAGTTCGCGCGGGACGAGGCTACCGGCATAGAGAATCAGGTCGGCTTCTTCAAGGAAACGGCGTCCGCGTACCGAAATCAGTTCGGGATCGCCGGGACCGGCTCCCACAATTTCGATGTGCCCTTGGCGTACGGCTGCGCTGTCCAGGGCGATGGCAACGGTAAAGTTCTCACATTTCTGCTTCGGCAGAATCAGCGGGCCGCCTCCGGCTGTCAGCAAGGCTGAGGCTTCGGATACGCTGGGCGTACCCATGTATTTATCGACTACCTCGCTTGGGGTAGGTACATCTACCTGGCTGAGTTGGCTGGCTGTGTACAAGTGCAGTTCATAAGCATCGGCAAGCAGTTTCAGTACTTCTTCATGCTTTTTCTCTTCAATGGAGGAGATGGTCCGAATGGCGGCAGGTATGATGTTTGCCTCCAGTAAGGTGTTCATCAGGCGGGTGATGACGGCATTCTTCGGGCCGGCGTTACGTGCCAGTCCCATACCCATGTGCAGCACTTTGGGTACATAGTAGAGTGCTTGCATGCCGGAAGTTTCATACAAATAAGGAGTGACGAGCAGCAACAGGCGGTATTTGCCGGTATCTATGTCCTTGAAGTTATAGAACACATCTACGTGTGACGGCAAGGTGTGTTCCAGTTGGGCAGTGCCTTCGTCACGAATATCGAGTAACAGAGCGGTCGGTGCACGGTCGACGAAAAGGGAGATCAGGTGGTTCATGTCGCAGTTTTCGCCGGGGATGGGCTGCCAGTCGTATTTCTTTCCGAGGGTGTCGAGTGCCCAGAGTCCGGTGCGGTCGCTACGGGTGGTGATGACAGGTTCGGCACCCAGAATGCCTGCCACATATTGGGTGAGTCCGTTGGCACCGCCGACGTGTCCGGAGAGTACGGAAATGACGTAGCGTCCCGTACTGTCTACGCATAGCACGGCGGGATCTGTCTTCTTATCTTCAATGCAGGGAGCGATGGCACGCACACAAATGCCCATCGCCCCGATAAAGATAAGTGCGTCGGAGTCGCGGAACAGTTGTGGAACTGCCTCCTGAAGGGCCGGGATATGCTGGCAGTCGGCATTTGCGATGGTAGAGAAAATTTCAGACTCAGGTAGTTCCTGCTTGAGGGTTTTCGCCATGGATATGCTGGCTTCTGATATTACGATAATAGCTGTTTTCATTGTTGTTCGGCTTTGAGTATTTCAATGGGGTTGTATTCATTGACGGCAATTCTTGTTCCGCTGAGGAGCCGGAGTCCGGTTTCTTTTATCCCTTCGATAAAGAGCGACTTGCTTTCTTCGGATACGGAGTTGAAGACAATGCATCCTCCCGGAAGGAGGTAATGGGAGATGCGTGCAATCATCTCCTTCAGATGTCCGCCATGCCCGCCGATAAAGACGGCATCGGGGCGGGAAATGGTGTCGAGGTCGGCTTCAAGGAAATCACCTATGAGGATGGTGATGCCCGGAGTGCCGAAACGCCGGCTGTTGACCTCCATCAGTCTTTGTCCTTCGGGACGGATCTCAAAGGAGGTAACGTGCAGGTGCGGGAATTGCAGTTTGGCTTCGATGGATACGGAGCCGGTACAGAAACCGACATCCCAGAAAGAGACGCGGCGATTCAGTTCCAGCGCACTGAGTGTAAGCAGACGGATGGGAGCTTTGGTGATCATCCTGGTGCGCCCGTCCAGCAGTTCGAACTCTTCATCGGGGATTCCGAGTGGAGGGAGACTTATACGCGCTCCGGGGTGGGTGGGAGTATAGGTGTCGGGGTACTGATGGACAATCAGGCAGTTGGGATATTCAAAGGTCAGTTCTGCCGCCTCTTGAAGTTCCAGCCGGCGGATACGTTCCCGTTCCGGGTTGCCCAGATGTTCGCCGACGTACATCGTATAATGAGTGTAGCCATAGTCCAACATACGTCGGGCTATAGCGGCAGGGGTGTGTTCCCTGTCGGTGAGAATGCCCATTTTCGGTGTGCGTTCTATCAGTGCCCGGTCAAATTCATGCCAGGGACGCCCTGTGAGGGATACGGTGCGCATGTCGTCATAAGGCATGACTAATCGGTGAGCCAGTGTTTGCAGGGAGTTGAAGGTAGGATAAAGTTGTATCCTCGCCTCGGGCAAACGTCGGCGGATGGTATTGGCGAATCCGAAAAAGAGCGGGTCGCCCGAAGCGAAGACAACAATGTGGTCGTAGGCCTCGTAACGGGCAAATACCGCGTCGAGAGGGACAGTGATATCGATCCATTCCGCCCCTTCGGGAAGGAAGGCGGAGATGATGTCATGGTGACGCAAGCCCCCAGAAAAGACCTTACCCTCGCGTATCAGTACCTGTATCGAGGGTGGGAGATAAGGAGCAGGGCTGTCGTCCAGACCGATGACAATGAATTGGGTGGGATGATGGTGATCTGTCATGTCTTTAAGTTTCTAATGGGTTTTCTCTCCTTTTAAACGTCTCTTCCTGGTCTTAATTGTTCGGCATCCGGATAACAGAGGATGGCGTTGACCAGTGTGGCTGCCAGGTTACTGCCTCCTTTACGGCCTTCTACAATCAGTTTGGGGATGTGAACGAAGGGTTTGGTCATGTGCTTGGACTCCTGTACGTGGACAAAACCTACGGGAGCGGCAACGATGCCGGACGGGTGCGCTCTCTCTTTGCGGATCAGGTCGCACAGTTCCATGAGTGCCGTGGGAGCATTGCCAAATACGAATAGAGCGTCCGGGTGTTCTTCTACGGCCAGGCGGATACCGGCTTGTGTGCGGGTGATGCCTTTAGAGGCAGCCATTTCTGCTACCCTTTCATCATTCAGGTAACATTTTACCTCGACACCCAGACGTTGCAAGGCACCTTTGCGAATGCCGGATGCAGCCATGGTCACATCTGTGACAATCGTTTTCAATTTTCCCTCACCGATGGCATGATAAAGTGAAGCCACTGCACCGGGGTCGGTGTAGAGTAATTTTTCCATATCAAAGTCCGCCGTTGTGTGGATGGCATGGAGCAAAGCCCATTTATGGTCGAGCGGGATGTTTTTGTTTTTCAATTCTCCATCGATGGTACGGAAACTGCGTATCATAATATCCTGTCCGATGCCGGTTGCGTCTTCTTTTGTCTCACGATAATACCCGCGGGGAGTAATCATCGTTTCACCGAAAGAGTAGGTTTGCGAATTACCAATGATGATGACCGTGAACATGTCTACTTCTTCCGGATCGAATGCGGAAAGAGTCGTTACGTGTATTTCCTGTTCATCTCTGCCCGCCTGGCGGACATATCCCACCGGAGTCTCCGGCGAGCGCCCTTCCTGCAGAAACAATTCCCGGAGGCGGTATAGCTGCCAGTAGCGTCCTTCGCTTTTGGGGTTGTAGACGGCAGTTACAAAATCGGCTTGTGCGGCGGCGATGATACGGCGTTCAATGCGTTCCCACGGAGTCATCAGGTCGGAGAGGGAGATGACGCAGAAATCGTGTCCTACCGGAGCACCCAGCAGGGAGGCGGCTTTTTGGAAAGCACTGATTCCGGGCAAGGCGATGATTTCCACATCGCTCTGTCGTTCGCGTTTCATTTCATATATCAAGGGAGTCATGCCATAGATACCTGCATCGCCCGAACTGATGACGCAGACTGTTTTGCCTTGTTCGGCGTATTCGAAAGCTTGTTCGGCACGAACCCGTTCGCGCTTCATTCCGGTGTCGATACATTCGGCATCCGGACGGACAAAGTCACGGATAAAACGAAAATAATACTTGTATCCCACCACTACATCTGCTTCACTCACGGCAGCGAGCACCGCAGGGGTAATATCTTGTTCACTTCCCGGCCCGATGCCGGCTACGATTATCTTGGGTTGTTTCATAATTTATCGGTTTTGAGTATTATTCACCACAGAGGACACAGAGAGCACAGAGTTTTAATCTCTTGTTTATATGGATGTTTAAGAGAAAGATATTCTCTGCGTCCTCTGTGTCCTCTGTGGTGAACCTGATTCATTTCCTATTCCTGATTTAGAGAAACTATGTAGCAAAGATACGGATTAATCCGTTTTTAGCCTTTTATTCGGGAACATAAAGATGGGTGGACCCTTTCATTTTATCTTTTTATTTTCTTTCTGCATTTACGTTCGATGTACCTCACTCCGAGCACTACACCACTTAGCGAACAGACAGTACCGCCCAGCAATAGTACCCAAAGAACGGTTTTACGGAGTGTAGGCGAAGAGTTCAGTCCCTGTATGCGTAAGCGGTGCAGGGCGGTGTACATCCAGTATTTCCAACGGGCCGTATCGTTCACATATCGTACGGTGGCCGTTTCCGGATGGATGTAGTAACAACTCTTGTCTGCGTCGCCGACAGTGATTTTCCAGACGGGCAACAGACTGCGGTCACGGTACATCCGGCTCATATCCCTGTAGTAGGTTTCAAATTCGTTGATCAGTGCTGCATGTAGCCGGGCACTGTCACCATGTATGGCTCTCACGGCATCCGTTATCTGCTTTTCGTCCAGTTTCAGCGGGCGCGACAGGGAGTCCGATGCATCGATATATAGATCTCCTTCACTTCGTTTTACTATATAGTAAGGTTGCGAGCGGAAATTACTCCATTCTATCTGGCGTACGTCGGGATATTCGGTTAATATCCGGCGGTAATCCAGCACATACTGCTCTAACCTCGGTGCTCCTTTCTTTATTTCGCGTGTGGGATTTTTATCCAATACCGGTTTGCTGATCCAGGACGGAACTTCTGCCAGTGACATCATTCCGCTGAAACAGAATGTCAGCACGAAGAGACCGAAAACGATTCCCGTCACATAATGCCAGTGATACCACTTTTTGCGATAGGGAGAGAAACTTTTTCCCTGTTTGCGTGAGCGGCGCCAGATGTCGATACCTACCCACAGTCCTGCAATCGTCATCAGGCAGCCAATGCCCGACAGCCAGATCACCGTGACGCTCCATAAAGCGGCATCTTGCCGGAGCCAGGTGAAGTAAACCCAGTGTGGAATAGCCCCCAGCCATGCCCAGAAACGTTCGTTACGGGTGGTGAACTGCAATACTTCTCCACTTTGTGAGCCGATGTATAACTGGTGTCTCTCCGCATCGGCAAAATGGAACTTATAAATGGGAAACTCCTTCTTCAGGCTACCGAACGGAATCCATTGGTCGAGCCGGTTCAGCGTATCTATCCGCTCCACCGGCGCACTGCACCATAGGGACGCTGTCCGGCGAATACGGGATCCGTCTACAGATGGTAGTACCTGAGCAGAGTCAGCGGGCAGATTATGGTCACCTTTGTCCGTGCGGATGTGGAAGACGGTCTGTCCGAGGTATCGGTCTATCCGGATTCCTTTCACTTTTTCACCTTCGGGCAGTCGGGAAGTGATTTCGCCGACAGAAGGCAGTGAAGGAGACAGGGGTTCCAGTTTCTCTAATTTTTCAGCTTGAGATGCACGTGGAAATCCGTGGTACATCATGACAAAAGCTGATAGGAACCAAACTAAAAACAGGATACTGAGCAGTGTGCCCAGTACCCTGTGAATGGTATACATCAATTTCGTGATCATCATTATAAAGTATAAGACGCAGAAAGCATGAAATTACGTGGCATGCTTGGTATCAATTGATTGCCAAGTGCCTGGTTGCAGTATTCCTTGTTGAACAGATTGTTGACGTTGACTCCCAGACGCACATTGCTCTTTAATGTATAAGAGAGACCGAGGTCGGTCAGCCAGTAAGCATCGAACGAACTTGTATTGTCTGAGTTGCGGTACACTTTGTCCTGGAAACTGGTAGAGAGATTCACTCCCAAACCTTTCAGCATACCTTTTGAAACCGTATAGGCACCGAAAGCGTAGAAAGTATTTTTAGGGATATAAGCATACTGCTTGCCTTCGCTTGCGTTTGTCTGCATATAAGGGTTGTTGGCCAGGTCACGCACTTTGGCGTCGGTGTATCCGTATCCGGCACTCATAGACAGGTTGTAAATAGGACTCCAGGTAATATCAATATCGAATCCTTTGGAATCCATTCTACCCACTTGCCCTACAACTTTTTTGTCCAGTTCTACACCATTGGCAATGTCTCCTTTGTTTGCAAGAGTCTGGCGGATATTATCTTTATTAATATAGAACAAGCTTACGTTAGCCTGCAATGTACGTGTGATCTCGTATCGTGCTCCCACTTCTACCTGGAAACCTTTCTCCGGCTTGAATACCTCTTTACCATTTATCGGAATAAACTCTTTACCATCTTTATCAATGTAAATGGTATTAGCGTCATAAAATGCGCGGATAGGTTTGAAGTAAGTACCGTATGAACCATAAATGGACACTTTGTCAATAGGCAGATACACCAATCCGGCACGGAACGTAAAGGCACCGTTGGTGATTTTGTTATATGCATCGTCATCCGGTTTGTCATAATGGCGTCCTCCGTCGCTGGTGTTCAGGTTGGCGGTCTTGTACATGAACAAGTCATAACGTCCTGCCAGCATCATTTTCAGTTTATCACTGAACTCCACCAGGTCTTGCAGGTAAAATCCGTGGGTGAATGTTTTCTGTGCGGTGACAAATCTGAAAGGCGCTTCCATCCAGCCAATGCTGTGTGGATTATATACCGAACCGTGTCCTGTGGTTCCGGGGCCGGTGGCTCCAGTGCTTTTATTACGATAAGCCATGTAAGATTCACGCATCAGGGATACAAAAGAGTAACCGCCCAGATAGTTGTGCACAATGTCTCCGGTATAGAACTTACCGCTTGCTTCCAGTTGGTTGTTCACTGTTTTAGCGATATGTGAGAAGCGTAGCGGATAACTGTAATAGATGGAATCCAGACAGATATACTTTTTGGTGTCGTTACCTTGCTCGTCTTTGGTCATGTAATAATGATCATAAATAGGGCTGTCACTTGTCAGATAGTCCAATGACTCGGTACCGAAGTAATCAATATCGTCATACGTATAAGAGAGTTTGTCCATCAGCTTGAACGCTTTGCTGAAGGTGTGTTTATACAGGACGGATATGTTGAAACCACGGTTGTACATAAAGTCCGATTCACTGTTGTAGCGGGCTTTTTTGTTCAGTCCGGGCAGGGCATCTCCTTTGCTTAGGTATTTGCTGCCGTCTGTGGCTGAGAGTATATCATAAGACATTGTGGGAGGTAAACCGATCTCGGTCGGATAGAAATCGCGGTTGGCGCCGATACGGATGTCCAGTTCGTCGCTTTCAGTCAGATGTCCGCCAAGGGCCAGGTATCCAGAAAGACGTTTGGTAGCATTACTTCTCCATCCTTCCTGATCTTGCCAGTTGACGCTTGCACGATAGTTTAGGGGACCTACCAGTTTGCCGCCTAACGCCATTGTAGCCTGTTTGTTATAATAACTGCCATAAGCGAGACGTGCGTATACGCTTTGTTTGCTTACGGGAGCTTTACGGACAATGTTGAGAACGCCACCTACGGCGGACTGTCCGTAAAGTACCGAAGCCGGACCTTTCAGCAATTCGATACTTTCAACGGAAGACAGGTCCATAAACGGATAGGAATTGTCGATGGATGAACGTTCGTCACGCACTCCGTCCACCATAATCACGGAATTATCGAATCCGCGGATGGAGAACTGCGTAAAGGCTCCGTAGGAGGTGCGGAAGCGTACACCCGGGAGGAAACGGGCAGCTTCCTGTATGTCCCGGATATTTCGTTTCTCAAGCATCCCGGAAGTGATTGAATTGGTTGAAATGGGAATGAACTTGGCGGGAACATCCAGTTTCAGGGCATCGGTCTTTCGTCTGTAGTTGGTTGCCACTACTACTTCGTTGATTGAGAATATAGAATCATTGAAGTTGGTATATTTTTTGTTTTGCAGCTGTGCCTGCGAGGGGAGCAATAGTGCACTGCCTATTGCCATTAATATCACTCTTTTCATTCGTCTTTTTCTTTTGCATATTTGGCTTTTTTCTTCATAATGTCCACCATTTTGTGCTTCAGCATAAACCGGGCATGGTCGATAAACAGTTGTTGGATAGCGGGTATTTCACCCAATCCCTGCATACGTACATCTACTTTCAAGCCTTCCTTTTCAAGAGCTTCTTTCCAGTCGACGGCAATGTCGTTGTTGGCATGGTCACCTGCTACAAACATAAAGGGAACCAATGTCACTTGCTTGGTTTTGTTATCCTTCAGTTGCTGAAGCATGGTGTCGAATGTAGGGTAACCTTCGATGGTACCTACATGAAAGTTTTTCAATCCTTTGGCTTTCAGCATATAGTCGATCATGGCATAAGTAGCTGTACTTGGGGTATAAGTGCCATGTCCGACGAGGACCACACTGCCTTTTTCCGGCTTGCTGTTGCCCAGGATATCCACTACAGCCTCAGCGTCTTCTACCGAATAAAGAAGAGGGTTACCTACCCGGATCTCTTTAAAGAATGACGCTACTGAGGCTACGTCACGTCTCAACGACTCCATCTCAACACCTTCTATAATGTTAGTACTCTGCACAATGACATGTGTATAGCCATCTCCGAGAAGTTTCAACAGTGCTTCCAGTGGACTGGGTTTCTCAATGCCGCGAGCTTTGAGGCGGCGCATGACAATACGTGAAGTATAAGCCTCGCGCATTTCCAGTTGTGGGAATGCTTCTTTGGCTTTGGCATTGATGGCATCGATTGTTTTGGTACGGGTGTCATCGTATGTAGTACCGAAGTGTACCATAAGAAGGGCGGCTTTATCGCCCGGTTGCATGGTGGCCAGCATATCGGAGGCCACGAAGTTTCCCCCTTCGTGCGCGGAGCAGAAGAGGGAAACTAACAAGAGTAAAGAGAGAATAGATGTTTTCATTGGTTATTTCTTGAATCGGAGAGTTAAACTTACATATGCCATACGTCCCGGAGAAAGAAGTGCGTAGTTAACGCCATTGGGACGGGTATCACGTTTGTTGAAAATGTTGTCGAGCCCCATGCCGAAGTCCAGTCCCAGGTGTTCGAATCCTGTCAGTGAATGTTTCACGTTCAGGTTCCACACCCCATAACCCGGAGCGTCACCATAGCTGTGTCCCGGATGGAAGCGTTTGCTCTGGAAACGTCCGTTGATGTTGATGTTCAGCAGATAGTCATCCCAGGAATGGCTGTAATTCCCCGCTACGGTTCCTGTATGGCGTACCGAGCGTTCGATGTTACCCCACACACCGTCCACACTTTTACCACGTGCATAAGCGAAAGCATAGTTTCCATTCAGGCTGAAGCCTGCACCGAGGTTGGTGGCTGCGTTTACTTCAAAACCTCTGACAACACCTTTGTCGAGGTTGCCGTAGAGTTTGTAGTTAGCTAACGCTTTTGTTTCAGAGTCTGTCAGGTTGAACTCTTTTTGGGCCTGAGCACGTAACTCTTCACCGTTAGGAAGATCTGCAAGTTTATATGTAGTAGAATTAATCATATCATCTATATAATTCAAATAACCGGTAACAGAGACATTTAAGCGGTTTGTATTGTATTCCAAGTTAACAGAATAATAATTACTGTGTTCTGCTTTCAAATCTTTATTACCTTGTGTGATCGTTTTGCCTTTATTCATATAATAATAAAGTTCGTCCAGACCAGGGGCACGGTAACCGGTGGAGTAAGTACCACGAATATTGAAAGCACCTACTGAATACATCACAGCCACTTTCGGAGTAAAGCGTCCTCCTGCCAGTTCGTGATAATCGTAGCGTACACCGGCAATACCGGTCAGACAATTCCATAATTTAATTTCGTGTTGCGCATAAGCAGATGCTGTATACACAGACTTATCTACCTTTGTACTGGGACGGTCCAGGCTTTCTGAACGGTAATCTACTCCGACTACAGTCATATTGTTTCTGGCAAAATTGAAGATACCTTTTAACTCTGCGTCATAGAAATGTTGTTCTTTAGTTTTGGCATAGTCTCCGATGGCAATCTTGCTTTTGTCGTCAGCCACAGTATATTTATAATTTTGCATGTAGTTGTCATTCATCAAATCCAACTGAATAGAAGAACGCTTATTGATTTTATAGCGTCCGCCTACACCGAAGTTATATGATTCGTAATGCAAGTCATATTTAGAACCTCCGTCGATACTTTTATCGTATACAGGGCGATCTGTTAATTTCCAGTAGTAACCTCCATTAGCATAGAAAGAGAGCTTCTCAGTCGGTTGGAAAGTGAACTTTTGATTTACTAAATTTGAGTGGAAGCCATTGGATGTAGGCGATACGGTGGGAATAGTTGATACTGCTCCTGTTTTACTATCTGTTACGTATGCTAAGTCACTGTTTCTCCACCCTGCGCTTTGTTCATGTTTGTAGGAGGTATACGAACCGAACTTTTCGGTAGCGATGTCCGCATTTACCATTTGTGTCAGTTGGCGATGATCTTCATATCGGGTGGTAGAAGTCACCTGCATCAGTTCTTTCGGTTCATTGGTGATGATGTTGATTACACCTGCAATGGCATCAGAACCATAAAGTGATGAACCTGCGCCGTCAAGCACCTCGATGCGTTTCACGCGGCTCATGTCGATGCGCGAAAGGTCGATGTTATTGGATATGTCTCCTGTCAGTTTTCGGCCATTAATCAGTATAAGTACATATTTGTTAGAGAGGCCGTTCATCATCAGGTAAGAACCCATTGAGTTGGTAGAGAATGAAAGGGAAGGAACGAGCATGGTCATTGCCTGCTGAAAGTCTGTGATACCGGCTTTCTTTATTTCGTTGGCAGTTACTACTTCCACCGGAGCCGGTGTGTTTTTCAGTCTTTGGTGTGTACCGGTACCTGTCACAACTACAGGGTTCAGGTCCACAGTCATCTCTTTGTCTTTGCCTGTTGCGTGTTGCTGTGCAAACGCACCCACCGCTGCACATCCTCCCAAGAGAATGGTCAGTAAGCATCTTTTGTTTCTCATTTTATTGTATATATATTATGAATTATTATCAGTGATAATTACGCATTGTTACATTTACTTTAGAAAAATCTTGTTCTAATAAAAATAATTTTTCTATCGTGATTGTGGGACTACCATTATATGGCTTAACATCAAGAATTATCCGAGCATAAAAATCAAAGGCTGATTCTGGACTTGGACCATCTTCAAATCTATAAAAGATTTCAGTCGGGTTTACATAGTATTTCGTTGTGTAGGTATTAATGTACCCTTCCCCTATACTATCACATGTTACTGATACTACATTCATATCTGAGTAGTCTTTAACGACATATGGAACAAGTAAAAAATTTGCTTCTCTTATTTGTATATCTGCTATATTTTTTAAGGTTGGATTAATTCTTATATACTGTGAAAGATCTAGTTTGGGGAAGTTTAATGTAGCCCAAACAGGAGTTTCGTCAAAATAATCATAGTAAATGTATTCTCCCTTCCCTGTGACTTCTATTTTGGGCTTTCCTATAAAATTAAATACACCTAATGATTCTTGATAATAAGGTATATATCCTGTTGCAGAAGATGGTATAGAGGTTCCTGGAATCCAAAAGGATATAGGACTACCAGGAAATGAACCACTACTTTTAGCAGTACCTTCTAATGTAATTTTAGCATCTATATTTAAGTTGATTAACTTACTCTCTCCATTTCCACTACTAAACATTGCACTAAAGGCACCTATAATGGCGCCAGGAAGATCACTAGAACTTTTGGAAATAGCACTTTTAATACCTTTTACCGCAGATTTGAATATACTTTTGGGCAAACCTAACTTATTCTCTCCAGTCTCTTCATTTATGGTGTTTTTATATAAAAAATTATCTCCAATGCCTGCTAAGATACCTGTTCCTGTTACTTTGCCTACATTTCCTAATCCTGAAAAAATGTTATTCCCAGATGATGAACCTATAGCACTTTTAATTGTTCCAACGAAGTCCCCATTTAGATCAATCTTTTCAACATTATAATAATTCATATACCAGTTTAACTGAATTGAGTTATAAGGTAATTGTGCTATTTGTTCATCATATGCTAATTCATATTGCATCATATACCATTTGTTAGATGCCAATGGAAGTGAACCGTCATCTGGAGCTGGTTGCATTTGTGAGTAAGTTTCTTTGTTTTTACTTCCATCTACTATAGCTTCTCCCATAAAATTGAGTAGAGATGATTTATGATTAGAGATGATTGAAATCCCATCTTGAAGATAAGTCGATGGTGAGATAAATTAGTTGTAGTATAAAGAAAAATACGCATGATTCCACGGTATTTATTATAAAGTATAAAGTAGGGATTAACTAGTGGACCGGGAGCTTTGGTTTCGAATGTATTATATAATAATACCCATCCATCTGAGGATTTCCTGTCATTAATCACATCCATACCATAAATTGATGCAATGCTTCCTTGTCCTACCCAAGGACTTGGTATGCGACTTTGCCCACTTGGTGTTGGCATCCAATCTGCATTTTCCCAATCAAAAGTAGGAGTTGGAATTGAACGTGTGGATACCGGTGATTCAAGAATAAGTTGTTCATCTTGGCAACTTATAAAACATGTAATAAATAAAAAACATAAGATAAACAGATTAGTAGTTTTGAATAAAATGTCATTTACTACAATGGATGACTTTTTGTACTTCATGTTCTTACATAAAGTACAAAAACTCTCTTTTAAAAAAGAGTTTAAGCTTTTCTTATTCATAAGTTAAGTAGAAAAGAGTTAATAAAAGGCTATCCTGACCCCGAGATAACACTATTGACTATATTTACTTAGGCAGGTTTCCTGACTATCCTTTTTAAAAAGCTACCTTCCCATCATAATTTTTCAGTTTAGACAGTGGTATATATGCAGAATGCTTTTCATTTTTTTCTTTGCAAATATTGAATATTTACAAAAAAAGGATCACAGTAGCGGGCACTGTTCCGGATTCTCACCGGATTCCCTTTTATGCATCGAACGGAATGTTTCGACTGCATCACCTAAGCGGGGGCAAAGATATACATTTATTAGTTTATATAGAAATAAATTAAAGAATATACTTATTTATAGGTATATCGGAGAAGTGAAGCCTTTTATATTGGGAAAGGCGGATGTCTTTCAGTCAAAAGGACGCGGTTTACTGCTTATTTGTAGCAGAAAGAAGGGATTTACTCTGTTTTTAAAACAAGGGAAGAATTCTATATGTGTGAAATAGAAAAGTAGTCCGCATAAATATGGCATTAGTATACGATATCCGGACTGTTTTGTGATTAAATATACTTTGGATGATCAGAGATGATCGATTTCTTGCCTTTAGGAAGTTAATATTGTCTTTATATGAAGTTAACATCGTACTCGGAGGAAGTTAACATTGCGTTCAGAGGAAGTTAACATTGTATCCGGGTGAGGTTAACACTCTAAAAAGAGGCACTAAAAGCTCTGTTTCTTATGCTGATTGACTTCGTCTCGATGCTCGGCCGGATTAATCGTTTGGATTGTAATATTAGTTATTTATATTCTTTATGCTACAAAATACAGTGGATACATTTTAATTTGCTTAGAAGATATGTTCACGAATGTTCTTTTGTTTTTGGAGAATTGTAAATACGGCGCTTTTTCCGGAGAAGCCTGGGACAGACTCCGAAAAATGTGCTACAAGCCACATAGAAAATACAAGATGACAGAATGTCAAAATGTCAATGATGGAAGATGCTGAATGGGATTGTATTTTACATTTCTTATTGATTATTCTTCCCCGCTCTGTTTTTTTCTTTATCTTTGTTCCGAATTGGTTTCGGATGAAGATTCTCGTCATTCGGATTAAAAGGGAATTGGGTGTAAGTCCCAAACAGTCCCGCTGCTGTGAAGCTCCGTTTATATATCTTGGAAACATCTTTTGCCACTGGTGTCGGATTTGAAACATCGGGAAGGCTTCAGGATAAGGAGTAAGTCAGAAGACCTGCCATTCATCAAAGGCTGTTTTTACTCGTGGGATTAGGAAAGCAGTACGAAAAAAGATTAACTTCAAAAAAGATGGAAAGGTGGTATGCCGATGAAAAAGGTATGTCCTCGTTGTGGTGCTGCTTTTGAGTGCCGGCATGACAATATAAGGTTGTGTCATTGTGCAAGTGTAAAACTGGACGCATTCCAATACGCTTATATTAAAGAAAATTACACAGACTGTTTGTGTCATTCATGCTTGGAGGACATTGCACATAGCGTGAAGGACGACACATCTTCCGGAAAGCTAAGTATTGAACGAATCTAACTATATTATACTATGGAACTTTTAAGAAATCTTTTTGAAGGTTACCCCAACCTATGGGGTGGAGGAGTGGCACACTCCGTACTTATTTTGTCGCTTGTCATTGCATTTGGTATCATGTTGGCTAAAATAAAAGTGGCAGGTATTTCTTTGGGAGTCACCTGGATTTTATTTGTCGGCATTGTATTCGGGCATTTTAATTTGAACCTGGACGAGCACTTACTTCATTTTCTGAAGGAATTCGGACTGATTCTGTTTGTTTATTCCATTGGTTTACAAGTGGGACCAGGGTTCTTTTCCGCTTTCAAGAAAGGAGGTTTTACACTGAATGTATTGGCTATGACGGTTGTTTTCGCGGGAGTCATTATTACGGTTTCCATACATCTTATAACAGGTATACCTATAACGACCATGGTGGGCATCCTTTCAGGGGCGGTAACCAATACTCCCGGACTGGGTGCGGCTCAACAGGCAAATAGTGATTTGAATGGAATTGATGCCCCGGAGATCGCTTTGGGATATGCCGTGGCGTATCCGTTGGGAGTGGTAGGGTGTATTTTGTCTTTGCTGGGACTAAAATATCTTCTTCATATTAATACAAAACAAGAGGAAGCCCACGCAGAGCAGGGGTTGGGACATCTACAGGAACTAACTGTCCGGCCTGTTTCTCTGGAAGTCAGAAATGAAGCCTTGGAAGGGAAAAGAATCAAAGAAATACGTCCGTTGGTAAACCGCAATTTCGTTGTATCACGTATCCGTCACCATGACGGAAAGAAAGAGACGGAGCTGGTCAACTCTGATACGGTATTGCACCTGCAGGATAAAATATTGGTGATTGCCACTCCAATAGATATGGAGGCTATCACAGCTTTTTTTGGTAAACCGATTGATATGGAATGGGAGCAGTTGAATAAGGAGTTAGTGTCCCGCCGTATTTTGATAACTAAACCAGAATTGAACGGCAAAACACTTTCACAGCTAAAGATCCGCAATAATTTTGGTGCCAGTGTCACTCGTGTCAATCGTTCGGGAGTTGATTTAGTAGCCGCCCCGCAACTACAGTTACAAATGGGAGATCGTGTTACCATTGTGGGGAGTGAGTTGGCAGTAAGCCACGCTGAGAAAGTATTGGGTAATTCGATGAAACGGCTGAACCATCCCAATCTGATTCCTATTTTTCTGGGTATTGCTTTAGGATGTATTTTAGGGAGTCTTCCTTTTATGTTTCCCGGCATTCCTCAGCCTGTCAAGCTGGGATTAGCAGGAGGACCATTGATTGTATCCATCCTTATCAGCCGTTTTGGACCGCAGTATAAACTGATTACCTACACTACAATGAGTGCTAATCTGATGATTCGCGAAATCGGCATATCACTTTTTCTGGCTTGTGTGGGACTGGGAGCCGGCAGAGGGTTTGTAGAAACAATTATTTATGAGGGAGGCTATGTGTGGATTGGTTATGGCATCATTATCACTGTGCTTCCTCTGTTATTGGCAGGAATCATCGGACGTTGTGTCTTTAAGTTAAATTATTACACGTTGATCGGTGTGCTGGCCGGATCGACCACCAATCCGCCGGCATTGGCTTATTGTAATGACCTGACTTCGTGCGATGCGCCTGCGGTTGGTTATGCCACGGTTTATCCATTGACCATGTTCCTGCGGGTACTTACTGCACAAATCCTTATTTTGGCATTAGGTTAACTTTAGAAATAACAACATTACGCGGTGCGAAACAAGATTTGGATAAAATGAAAGGTTGCATCATGTCTTTCTTTCCTATCTTTTTTGTACTTTTGCGCCCGATTTAAAAAAGTGAGCATTATGACTACAAATGAATCTTTGATTTCCATATCCAAGTTCATTGCCGGATATTCGGCCCATCTGATGGGAGCAGGTGTGCACACCTCACGTGTCATCCGTAACTCGAAGCGTATCGGAGAAGCCTATGGGGTGGATGTGAAGTTGAGTGTTTTTCATAAAAACATTATCCTGACCATTATTGATAACGAAACGGGTGAGGCCTGTAACGAAGTAATTGATATTCCTGCCCATCCGATCAGTTTTGAACACAACTCTGAATTGAGTGCTTTGAGTTGGGAGGTTTATGACAAACATCTGCCTTTACACGAGATGGCGGACAAGTTCAATAAAATTATATCGGCACCGAAAATAGATCCGTTGTTTGTGCTTTTGCTGGTTGGATTCGCCAATGCTTCGTTCTGTAAGTTGTTTGGTGGTGATATCATTTCTATGAGCATTGTCTTTTCGGCTACTATCACGGGACTTTTCCTGAAGCAACAGATGCAGAAGAAGAAAATAAATCATTATATCATTTTTATTGTTTCCGCTTTTGTTGCGTCATTATGTGCGTCGACAGCACTTATTTTTGACACTACCTCTGAGATAGCCCTTGCAACCAGCGTGCTTTATCTGGTACCGGGCGTGCCGCTGATCAATGGTGTGATCGATATTGTAGAAGGATATATCCTCACGGGATTTGCCCGGTTGACGGAGGCTGCCCTGCTGATTGTCAGCATTGCGATAGGTCTTTCGTTTACATTGTTAATGGTTAAAAACAGTTTGATATGATAGCTTTAGATATTCTTTCCGATGGATTTTTTGCCGCAATTGCGGGTATTGGTTTTGGGGCTATATCCGATCCGCCGTTGCGGGCTTTCAAGATGATTGCGTTACTTGCGGCTGCCGGACATGCCTGCCGTTATTGCCTGATGACTTTTCTGGGGGTGGATATTGCTACGGCTTCTTTGTTCGGAGCATTGATTATCGGTTTCGGCAGCTTGTGGCTCGGGCAGAAAGTATATTGCCCGATGACCGTACTCTATATACCGGCATTGCTTCCGATGATTCCGGGTAAGTTTGCTTATAACATGGTGTTTTCACTGATTATGAGTCTGCAAACAATGAACGAGCCGGAGCGGCTGGGTAAATACATGGAGACATTCTTTGCCAACGGACTGGTGACCTGTACCGTTATCTTTATGTTGGCGGTGGGAGCCACTTTCCCCATGTTCCTGTTTCCTCACAAAGCATTTTCCCTGACGCGGCATTAATAAATTAATCTGTTTAATAAGAATCTATATTTTATGGAGATATTCTGGAAAACTATTGCGTATTATAATTCTGCTACCTGGATCTATCAGTTGCTGATCATTGTTGCCGGCTTGCTGCTGACAGTGATGCTAATAAAGAATCCCCGTCCATGGGTGAAGATGGGCATGAAACTGTATATGGTTTTTCTGTATTTGTGGATTGCCATCGCATACTATGCCATCTGTTGTGACGAGCGCAGCTATAACGGGGCATTGGCTGTGTTTTGGATTGTTATGGCTACGATATGGGTGTGGGATGCCGTCACCGGATATACCACTTTTGAGCGTACGCATAAATACGATATGCTTTCGTACGTGCTGTTGGCTTTGCCATTCGTATATCCTTTGGTGTCTGTCGCAAGGGGACTTGCTTTTCCCGGCATTACATCGCCGGTGATGCCTTGCTCGGTAACCGTTTTCACCATCGGTCTGCTTCTGTTATTCTCGCGCAAAGTGAATATGTTTCTGGTATTGTTCCTGTGCCATTGGTCTCTTATCGGTTTGTCGAAAACTTACTTCTTTAATATTCCGGAAGATTTTTTGCTGGCCAGTGCAACGATTCCCGCATTATACCTCTTTTTCCGGGAGTATTTCCTCAACAATCTGCATGCCGATACCAAGCCTAAAGCAAAATATATTAATTGGTTACTTATTCTTGTCTGCGTATCTATCGGGATTTTACTGACCACGACCATGTTTCTGGAACTGGTGCCGACCCAGCAGCCATAGCGCATTTTTACAGACAAAGATATACCCTTAGAGAGAAATATCCGTATCTTTGCAGGATAAAAACTGACAATATGGAGTATAGGATGATTTCTCAGTTTCTGATAGCAGCCCCTTCTTCGGGCAGCGGAAAGACAACGGTCAGTCGCGGATTAATGGCACTATTGATAAAGAAAGGGTTGAAAGTACAACCTTTCAAGTGCGGGCCCGACTATATCGATACCAAATATCATACGGCAGTTTGCGGGCGTCCTTCCATTAACCTGGATACCTTTATGGCTTCGGCAGAGCATGTGGGGGAACTTTATGCCCGCTATGCCACAGGGGCCGATGCCTGTATTGTGGAGGGGATGATGGGCATGTATGACGGATATGACCGTGACCGGGGTTCTTCGGCCGAAATAGCCCGCTTGCTGAATTTACCCGTCGTATTGGTAGTCGATGCCAAGTCGGCGGCCTACTCGATGGCTCCTCTGCTTTCGGGTTTCCTTCATTTCCGTCCTGAGATAAGAATAGCGGGAGTTATCTTTAACCGTGTAGGGTCTCCCCGTCATTACGAAATGCTACAGGAAGTATGTAGCGAATTGGGTATTTCCTGTTTAGGATATTTGCCTAAGCGGGAGAATCTGGTGCAGGAATCCCGTTACTTGGGGTTGGACTTCAGCCGTTCGGGAGGGACGGATGCACTTGAGGAGTTGACCGCCTTAATGGAAACACACATCGACTATACCCGCCTGCTTGAAGAGACAATGCTTCCTGCCCCCATACCTTCTACTCCGGATACTTTCCGACAAGGAGATTTAAAAATATCCGTGGCATGCAGTGCAGAGTCTTTTTCTTTCATCTATCAGGAACATCTGGATATACTTCGCCGTTTGGGAACCGTTACCTTTTTCAATCCTGAACACAATCGTCCGTTGCCGAAAGGAACCGATCTGCTCTATCTTCCCGGAGGCTATCCGGAGAAATGTCATACCCGGCTGAGTCGGGCTTGGCGAAGAATGCAGTCTGTCCGTAACTATGTAGAGGCGGGCGGGCGCGTGCTTGCCGAATGCGGAGGGATGATTTACCTTTCTAAAGGTATTCTCTTCGACCGGCCGGAACATCCGGGGATTGCGACCGGACCGCAAACAGGGGTATTTCCTTTCTATATTTCAAGCCGTAAAGCTGATAGGCGTTTGACGTTGGGGTATCGGTCTTTCGATTATAACGGACAGCATCTTCGCGGCCACGAGTTCCACTATACGCAATTCGAACCGAAGACGGAAGAACTGCCGGAGTCTGTCACTCAGGCATACAATGCCAAGGGAATACCTGTCGGTACACCTGTGTTCCGATACAAAAACGTGATAGCCAGTTACACGCATCTATACTGGGGAGAGATTGATTTACTTAAATTATTTGAATAATGAAACGAATCTATACACGGACCGGCGACCGGGGAACAACCGGTATTCATGGTGGAGAACGGGTAGAAAAAGACGATATCCGGATTGAAGCAAACGGAACCATCGATGAATTGAATGCGGTGATCGGCATCATCCGTTCATTGCTTCCGCAAACACATGATTGGCAAAGGTTGCTGCATACCCTCCAGCAGGAGTTGATGGTGGTTATGAGTCATGTAGCGACCCCGTCGGCCATTCGCGACAAGAACCCGAACAGTCTATCACCTCATCTGGCAACCTTCTGTGAGCAGGAAATGGATGCGATGACGGCCGAGCTGAAAGAGAATGGTTATTTCCTGCTGCCCGGAGGCACACCGGTTTCTGCCCAATTGCAGTTTGCCCGCACAGTTGCCCGAAGAGCAGAACGCCGTCTTTGGACTTTGAACCGGCAAGATGCCGTCCCGGAAGAAATCCTGAGCTTTATCAACCGCTTGTCCGACCTGTTTTTTGTTATGGCACGCTATGACATGCAACAACAGGACTGGCCGGAAGAGCGCTGGCAGTCGTTCGCATATAAGACAAAGAAAAAATAAGGGGCCTATCCCAAATTCTGTCAAAACAAAGCAAACATAATGATTAGCAAAACTCCTTTGGACAATGTAGCCAAACTGAATAAGATTTGTGCCGATGCACAAATCGGATGGTGGGAAGTGAACTTTAACACAGGACAATGCCTTATTGCGGAAACCCTGCTTAAGGCGCTGGAAGTCAGCAGTGAATTGTTGAGCATAGACGAATTAATGTCCACCGTACGCCGGGACTATCGCAAACGCATTATGGACGAATTCATGTCCATTCCCCAAAAAGGAGTATTCGAACAGACCTTTCCCGTATCTTCCAGCCACGGTAACATCTTCTGGATGCACTGCGCACTGAGCATGGAAGAGGAAAATGAAGAAGGACAGCTGATTGCTACCGGATATAGCCAACGGATAGAAAACCCGGAGACAGAAGGTTATCAGTGCGTATGGAGCCAACGTAGCGATAAGTTGTTTCACGATATATTCAACAACATTCCGGTCGGTCTCGAGCTATATAATAAGGAGGGCGTGTTGCTGGACTGCAATAACCGGAACCTCGAGATATTCGGAGTAACAGACAAGAACCGGATCATCGGCCTGAGCCTGTTTGAGAGTCCCAATGTGACTCAGGATATGCTTGAAAGCCTTCAAGCCGGCTGTCCCGGCAGTTTTCATTTGCATTATAACTTCGACGAAGAACGCAGGCTCTTCCGGTCGGAACGGAGAGGGATGGCCGATCTTGATGTGCGGAGCCTGATGCTCTATGATGCGGAAGGGAATCTGTCGAACTATCTGCTGATGAATATAGATAATACCGAACGCAATAATGCACTGAGCAAAGTGCATGACTTTGAGAACTTCTTCTCTATTATTTCCGACTATTCCAAGGTGGGATATGCGAAAATCAACCTGCTGGATCACACCGGATACGCCATCCGCCAGTGGTACAGGAATCTGGGTGAAAGCCATGACACGCCGCTGACGGATATTATCGGTGTGTTTTCGTACATGCACCCCGATGACCGGAAGTTGGTACTCGATTTCTATGAAAAGGCCAAAGCGGGTACGGAACGTTTCTTTGACGGTGATCTGCGTATCCGCCGGGCAGAGGGTTCGGACGAATGGAACTGGATACATAAATCTTCCATGGTGACTGCCTACCAGTCGCCCGATCCGAGACTGGAATTAGTAGAGGTGAACTATGACATAACGGTCCAGAAAGAAACAGAGGCAGAGCTCAGGGCGGCCCGCGATAAAGCGGAAGAGTCCAACCGGTTGAAGTCCGCTTTTCTGGCAAATATCAGCCATGAAATACGTACGCCGCTTAATGCCATTGTCGGTTTTTCCGACCTTCTGATGACAGTGGACGATCCGGCGGAGCAGGAAGAGTTCCGCCAGACCATACAGAAAAACAACGTATTGCTCCTGCAACTGTTCTCCGATATCATCGACCTTTCTAAGATCGATGCAGGTTCGTTTGAGTATGTGCCGAAGCCTGTTTATCTTTATCAGTTCTGTGCCATGATGCTACAGAAGATGAAGGATAGAGTACCCGAAGGAGTAGAGTTACGGATCGATGAAGACTCACCGCTCGATGCCTGGTTCAACGCCGACAGCGGATACTTGAACCAGGTGATTACCAATTTCGTGAGCAATGCGATTAAGTTTACGCACCGGGGCACTATCACCATCGGTTACCAGATCGATGCCGCCCGGCAGCTTGAAATGTTTGTAGAAGATACCGGCATCGGTATCTCTGCTGAGAATCAGACGGCAGTTTTCGACCGCTTTATGAAAGTAGACAGTTTCGTACAGGGTACGGGCCTCGGCCTTCCTTTGTGCAAGAGCATTATCGAAAAGATGGGCGGACGTATCGGCGTCACTTCCGAATTGGGGAAGGGCTCGCGCTTCTGGTTTACGCTTCCAGTTTCTTCTTGTATACCCACACGCTAAGTCCGAAATAAACAACGGCCTGTATCCATAAGGTAATGTATTCCGGTTGTATGTCTGCCATATCGGCCCCCATCGAGTTCAGCTTGACGAAGGCGAGAGTAGCGGGTGCGGCTGGGATGATGTAGTGCATCATACGCCAATACCAGGGCATCAGCTCCAACGGATAGGAGACTCCCGACAGGAAAATCAGTCCCACCGAGAAGAAAGCGATCATCAGCAGTGGGGCTTCCGAATCGGTGAAGAAACGCGAGGCGGCCAACCCGAAGAAAGAGGTTGCCATTAGGTAAGGCACCATCATGGCGGTGATGTACAGTCCGTTCCCAATGTTGGGGATACTGAAGAAGTGGGGTAACAGCCCGAGCAGGAACATGGAAAAGATCGCATAAAGCCCGCAATATACAAATGTTTTTCCCGCCACAAGGCGCGTTGCCGCTCCCCAAAGCCCGTTTTTACCGGTTGTCCTGAATTCCGAAAGTAACGGCTCTGTGGCACGGTGCTGATATTCGTCGCCCGTCAGCATACCGATGACCATCAGCAATGTCTGAAAGATAATGACCATCATGACAGCCGGAATCAAATAGGAGCCATACCCTTCGGTGTGGTTATAGAGTGCCGTGCCTGCTATGTTGACAGGTTTAGCCATCATTACGGCAAGCAGTCCCTGTGGAGGAAGGAATACGGCACCATCCATGCGGTGGGCATCATTGAGGGCAAGGTATACGCGTGAAGTGGCTTCCTGCAACGCCTCAAAATAGAGAAAGGCATCTGTGGTGGCGTATAGCGAGAACACTGCTTCCCGTCCTTGAAAGACGCGGGTTTCGAAATCATGCGGAATATACAGAATGCCTTGCACTTTGCCTTCTTTCATCCATTCGCGGGCTTCCCGGTAGTCCATTGCCTGTGCATAGACGGCTACTTGCGGCGTGGCGTCCAGCCAACGGATGTATTGGCGGCTAAGGCTGCTGTGCGAGTTGTCGACAACTGCTACGGGAGCGTCGGTCACGATGTTGGGAGCATACATGTAATTATAGAGCAGCCCATAAACAAAGATACCTCCCATCAGCACCAACAGTACGGCATAACTGGTGCTGATGGCACGGAATTCACGTGTGATGATGAAGGAAATCTGCGATAGTTTACCGGATATTTTCATATTTACGACTGATTATGGCTCGTCTGAGGTGGGGGAGCATCGCCAATGCCAATAGCGGGAAGATACAAAGTATCACTGCCGAAGGCCATAGGTGGATGAATCCGCCACCATAGTAGAGCATGGTTTGTGTAATCTCGGTGTAATGGCGCACGGGGAACAGATAAGAGGCGTCTCGCACCAACGGATACATGTTGAGTACCGGGAAGGTGACGCCGGACAAGGTAGCCCCCAGCGATCCGACCATGGATACGATACTGATGATGATTGCCACGGCAGGAAACAGGGAGAAGATGAACAGAGCCAGTGCCTGGGTGGCGATAATGAAAAGTACCGTCATTCCATTGAGTAGCAACCAGTTCCCTTGAAAAGGTATGTGCAGGATGCCGAACATGACAAAGTTGCCCAGTATGCCGATCAGGCTGAAAATAAGTGTATAAGGCAGCAACTTGCCGATAACGGCTATCGTGATGTCACCCCCGGCCGCCTGTAACCATTCGCCGGCCGTACGGAACTTGATCTCGCTCCCCACGGCATATACCGTGATAAGCAGTACCAGCACCTGGAAGAGTACGAAAAAGAAGGGCTGGCTCAGGTAGACCGAGTAGTCCAGCGATGGATTGTAAATCGGGTGATTGTTGGCTTGTACGGGGAGCAGGAAGGTTTCTATCTGCTGTTCGTTTACGCCCAGCGCCACGGCCTTCATCACGATAGGTGAGAGGGCTACGGGAGCAAGCGAGCTTTCGAAGGCGGCCATCAGCTCGCCTCCCACTGAGAGCAGTGCATAGTGATAATAATAATTCAGCGTAGCGTCCTGTCCCGATATCATATCTTGCTCAAAGCGTGGAGGAATGGAAAGGTAACCATATATTTCTTTCTGCTGTACCGCTTTGCGTGCTTCGGCTTCGTCGACGAAGTGACGAACCACCCGGAAGGTGGGTACGGCAGACATCCGCCGGGTAATATCCCTCGAGGTGGCCGTATTGTCCTGGTCGACAATGCCGATGGGGATGTTCTCCATCTGTCCGTTGCCGAATATGGTAGCCATGAAGAAAAGCGTGAATAGCGGAAGCACCAGGCAGACGCCGAAGTAAAGGCGCCGTGAGGTCATCCGTCGCCACTCACGTTGTACGACACGGGTGATAGGGGATTGTTGCATAATGATTGGTTTTTGAGTTTGATTCACCACAGAGGACACAGAGGGACAGAGAAAATATATATTTCTCTTTAATATTCTATAAACAGAAAATTTAAACTCTGTGCCCTCTGTGTCCTCTGTGGTGAATCGTATTCATTTCTATTCTCTATTTGATCTCCACCAATACCGACATTCCCGGACGCAACCCTTCCACTTTCCGGGTAGGGCGGGCGTGGATCTCGAAAGTCCGTAAGTCGTAGCTTCCTGTTTGTTTGGTCGACTTCCAGGTGGCAAAACTCCCCAGCGGACTGATATAGTAGATTTTAAACTCGATTCCCTTTTCGGCGAGGGCCGGCACGTCTCCAATGAATGTACCTCCCATGCGGAAGTTTGGCATCAGGTCCTCCCTTACATTGAGAACGACATGCACGTCGTCCATCACTACCAGATTCATGATCGGAGTGCCCGGTGCCACAAGTTCGCCCCGTTTGGGGAAGATCGTTGCTATCTGCCCGTCTTCCGGCGCAATCAGGCGGGCATCCACCAGCAGTGATGAAACTTCATCGACCGTGCTGTTGGCCGCGTTTACCATGGAGCGGGCCGAAGCTTTATCTTCACTCTGCGCCCCGTCCACTGCCATCTGGTATTGTTCGTAGGCCGCACGCTCGGCTGCCTGAGCCGCTTTATACATGGCTTCTACCTCGTCCTTGCGTTGAGAGGTGACCACGCTGTCCTTGTATAAGGTGAGGATGCGGTTATACGTTGTCCGTGCCAGTGCCAGGTCACTCTGGGTTTTGTTCCACAGTTGCTGCGCCGTAGCTATGATTTGCCGGCGGGTTCCGGCATCTATCTTCTTGTTTTGCTCTACAGCCACTTGCTTTAATGCGTCCACCTGGCGGTATTTCGCCTCTACGGTGGGACTGTTGATGACCACCAGCGTATCACCCTGTTTCACCCACTCGCCTTCGTCCACCAGGAAGGTGTCGATGCGTCCCGGCAGTTTGCCGCTGATACGGATTTCGGTTGCTTCGGCCTGACCTTGCAGGATCAGGGGCTGGCGGCGCATGGCAATCATTCCGATGGCAGTGAACAAGGCTACTGCCACAAGTACGGCGATGAAGGCGATGCTTAAGGTTCTGCCTTTTTTAGATTCTGACTTCTCCATCTCTTTATTATTGTTTTATTGATTATTTTGCAGGTTCGAGTATTGTTCCGGTATGCCGCACAGTGCCAGCAGATTCATCAGGGTTACGTCATACTCGTAGTAGGCTGCCAGTCTGGCCACCTTTGTTTTCGATAGCAGAGTTTCTGCGTCTACTACTTCTGTTGAAGTTGCCATTCCCTCGGCGAAGGCTTTTTTCCGCATCCGCACCAATTCTTCGCTCAACTCGATGGTAGTGTTCAGTGCCCGCACGTTATCGAGTGCCTTTTGCAGACCGGTGTACAGTTTGTCCACTCCGACGGAAAGATCGTCACGTGCTTTCTCCTGCCCCAATGCGAGAGTCTGTTGGGTCAGGCGCGATTGCCGGATCCGCTTCTCCCGTTCCAGTCCGTCGAAAAGGTTCCAGGTGAAACCTATGCCGACCATGGTGCGAGGCAGCAGATTGCTTTGTATGCCATGAGAGTAAAGCGTCTGCTTACCGAAGAGGGCGATATTGGGCAGATAGCCGCTCTGGTCTATCCGGACCTGTTGCTTGGCCATGTGTTCCTGAAGGTTCAGTTGGTTGAGCAGGTAGTTGCTGATGCCTACCACCTGCAAAAACTCCATCTTGGGAGGTAGGGTATCGTTGATAAACAGGGGAGAGGAAGGTGTGATGTCTCCGCTTGTTTCCAGATTGAGCAGGGTTTTCAGCGTACGTTGCACCACGGCCTCTTCCTTGCGGGCGGCTTCCAGCTCGCGCAGTGCCTCGTCCATGTTGACTTGGGCAAAGAGGCGTGCCGCCTTGTCTATCATGCCGGTGGCCTCCAGCTTTAACGCATTCTCGTAATGGAGCTTCAGTGCCTGGTACGATTCCCGGCGGACACTGACGACTTCCTGCGCCAGGCGCAGGCCGTAATAGCTTTCGGCAAGCAGCGTGCGCTGCGTGGCGTCTACCTGTGCCCGGTTTTCACGGGCGAGGTCTATCATTGTGTTGCCTATCTTGGTGGCATGAATACGTTTGCCTCCGGCAAAGAGCACCCATTCGGCGGTGAGGTCTACAGTGGTCAGGTTACGCGGCGCCAACGGGAAAATAAGTGTGTTCGTGCCAATCTGGTCGAGTATGGACGATATGATCTTATCATCCGGCAGGATGGTATGTACAAAGTCTTTGGCCGGATCGGTGAACTGGGAAAGGGGTTGTTTCACTTCGATCTTTTCGGAAAGGTGCACAAATGCGCCCGTCGATTGCAGGCTGGGCATCCAGAAGGCATTGAGCTTTCCCCGTTCGGCACGGGCTATGTCGATACCTTTGTCGGCTATCTTGAGGCTTTGGTTGCCCTTGTGCAGCAGTTGCAACGCTTCATCAAAGCTGAGTTGCTGCTGCGAAGTTTCCCGCGTGGGAGGGAGGCTTTGCGCCAGAACGGTGTTGCTGTATAAGAGTATTCCTGCCGCTATCATCAGCGCGACCGGTATTTTCTTTTTTTCCATACGTCTGTTACGGTTTAGGTTTATGAGTCCTTGTAACAGACGAGGGGGGAGGTTTGTTCAGAAAATGTAAGTGAATGCCGTCTTTATAATTCGACTTCTTTGTCCAACTTTGAAGGATGTTGGTGAGTATGGAACAAAGTTACGATGTATATGCTTTCTTCCTTTTCATCTACATAATATATAATTTTATAAGGATTTACGAGTAAGTATCGGCAGCTAATCTTTTTCTCTTTGGCAAGTATCAGTTCTACAGTTCCTCGGAATGGGTTATTGATTAGTTGCAATGTTTTTTGTTCAATGGTTCTTGCCAGGCGATCGGTTGCTTTGTTACCAAACTCTTGTTGGCTGTATTCTAAAATTTCAATAACCCTTCTTTGTGCTTGAATTGTCCATGCTATCTTCATCATAATAGATAGTGTTTAAAAGTAGTGTGCATTTCTTGGCTGCTGATGATTTGTCCTTGTTGTATTTCATCTATTGCTTGTTCTATTTCTTCTTTAATTTCATCTTCTGTGAGCTGGCAGGGAGCTGCTTTCTTAACAGCAGTTTTCTCTCTCAAACCGAGCACATCGTGAAGTTTCTGCTTCACTTTGTCGATGATCTCTTTGCTGTCTATATTGGCAATAGTCCGGATCAATTCTGCTTTTTCTGCTTCCAATTCAAGATAAGCCATACTATTGTAAGCTACTACCGGTTCGGATACTTTGGTTGTTTCCTCTTCTTGTTGCTTGTATTTTTTAGACTCCTTCATAATGCGTCTTGTTTTTTTAGTATGAATACAAAGATAATAAATTAATTGATAGCGAATAAGGTTCCGTTCAGAATTAATTTCATTTGCCTAATTGATATCTATAAAACGTTTTCGGAATCAAAAAGACGGCTAATGGCCTTTTCCGCTAACTATCCCTTTTCATCTTCTTGCCCATATAGGAGAGAATGTCTCGGAACTTTCCGCTTCTTCGCTCGGAAAGCCGGGCTTGGGAGGAGGAAGAGCCGGCGTTTTCACTTTGAAGAGCCGGCATTTCGACTAAAAGAAGTAAGCATTTGCTCCGAAAGACGGTTGCGTTTTTCAAAAATGAATAAGAGTTTTGCCCAATATCTCTATATGTTTTCTTCCATTACATATATTGTTCTTGTTTGGGAGTGAAAACAGTGGTCCTATTTCTCTGGTTGCTTTCGTAGAGTGATAGGTTGATGATTGATAAGAATATGATATTTTATTGGTTTTTGTTTCTGTTGTTAAACGATAATGCAAAATAGGTATCCTTTTGTTCTCGTAATTGATGTATTGGTTTCCAACGGTATTCTCTTGATGCGAAAATACGGCGATTTTTGCCCATCCTTGGTACTTTGTACGGGAAAAAGCGAATCTGAAGCGTTTGGATTATCATTTTGATAAAAGGGTACTTTGTGTCTGGCTCAATTCCCTTCGGGATACTCGGTTCTATCTTTTTTATATTACCAGCGCAGCGATCTCTGGTGACAGCTCGATGTTTCCGTCTTTGCGGACAATGATGAAGTTGGCATCCCTTAGTGCGTTCATCACACTCTTATACGTAACCAGTCCCATGCCCTTGAAGCGTCTCAGGCTTTGCCATCCGTTCTGGGTGGTGTATTGCAGAAGGTCGCGTACTGTCCTGAATCCCATCTCTCCATATAAAACATTATAGGCATGCGCGCCGACAAGGTTTGATAGGGGAGTATTTACGGGTGTGACCGTATTGCATTTATCGAACATCAGTTCCATCGTCCGACTGCGAAATGTGGCGATTCTCCCTTTATGTTCGCCCAGAGTCCGGAGGATGGAACTATAGTTAGTCGCCACTCGTGCATACGTCATTTTGTTACGTTTCGCCACCCGTGCGATGGGTTCGCCACTGGAGACGGAAAGGAATATTTCCCGTTCGTGATCGTCCGTAATCAACTGACCGAGTTCCTGAATGAGGATATGGAAAAGTGGTTGGTGTAGTTTCTGGGTTTTCAATAGAAATAGTTCGTCGTCACATTGTGAGAGGAGTACTTCACGTTCCAGTTCCTTTTCTTTGATGATCTTTTCCAGATAATTCTCACCTAAATCTTTGGTCTGGTGAACATCAAGATATTGGGTCAGGCTTTCGTCATCAATCATTAGGACGTTCTCTATCCTCGATGAAGCGATATATCCCAAGTTTGCCCATGTGCGGAGGTCGGATTCGGCAATACCGCGTTTCTCCGACAGTTGTTTGAGGGTTATCCAGTTAGCCATGCCTGCCCCTCCTTGTTACTTCTTTGATTGGTCTGTTCATACCTTTCTGATTATTATGAACGTCCACATCCTTATGTATACCTTATATATATAAGAAGTCGGGCGCTGAGTTCATATTTATCCAGACGAAAGGTAGTACCAATACCCCTGTATATAATAAATATGTTCACACGCCCGACCCTACGTCGTACGCATGAAACAGATTTATTGATATACAGTTTTTGCATTAAATTAATTTGGTACTTTCTTCGTCTGCAAAATTGTTTCAATATGCCGCATTTCTCTTCGGCTTTCAAGTGACAAAGATAAAGAATCTTGTGGGAATAGCAAAGAATGTGACAAGAAAGTTGAGACTGTTATAACTTCCGCATGGAGGCATACTGCATGGATTGGAAATGTGTCATTATCCACCACAGAGTAACACAGAGTTCCATGGAGCTGACTTAATCTGTTGATAACTAATGATACTTATCTGTATAAATCTGTTGTGAATACGAGTTTCGACATACCCCCTCTCTGTGTTACTCTGTGCTCTCTGTGGTGAGTTTTTGATACGCCCACTTGCTCTCCCCGAATATTTTCACTAAGTTTGTCACCCATTAACGTGACGAACACGATATGAATAAGAACTTACACCCTTTGATGCTGGCCGGAACCGGTAGCGATGTAGGCAAAAGCATCATTGCCGCAGCTTTCTGCCGTATATTTCTGCAAGACGGTTATCATCCGGCACCATTCAAAGCACAAAACATGGCATTGAACTCTTATGCCACTCCCGAAGGACTTGAAATAGGAAGGGCGCAAGCCGTGCAGGCCGAGGCCGCAGGTGTGCCTTGCCATACGGATATGAACCCGTTGCTTCTGAAACCATCGTCCGATCATACTTCACAGGTGGTGCTCAACGGACGTCCCATCGGCAATCGGAATGCTTACGAATATTTCCGCCGTGAAGGGCGGGAGGAATTGCGAAAAGAGGTTCATGCCGCATTCGACCGTTTGGCTGCCCGATATAATCCGGTAGTGATGGAGGGAGCGGGGAGTATCTCCGAGATCAATCTTCGTGACAGCGATCTGGTGAATCTGCCCATGGCCATGCATGCCGGGGCAGATGTGATTCTCGTGGCCGATATAGACCGTGGAGGAGTGTTTGCCAGTGTTTACGGTTCGGTGATGCTGCTTCGGCCGGAAGAGCGGAAGCATATCAAGGGGATATTGATTAATAAATTCCGTGGAGATATCCGCCTTTTCGAGTCGGGGGTAAAGATGCTGGAAGATCTCTGTGGTGTTCCGGTGGTGGGAGTCGTGCCTTATTACAAAGACATTTATATCGAAGAAGAAGATTCGGTGATGCTGCAAACCAAGAATATCCGTGCCGGACAGGGGAAGGTAAACATAGCCGTAGTGCTGCTCCGGCATTTAAGTAACTTTACCGACTTCAATGTATTGGAGCGCGATCCGCGTGTGCATCTGTTCTATACCAACAATACGGACGAACTGATGAAAGCTGATATCATCCTGTTGCCCGGTTCGAAAAGCACTTTGTCCGATCTGTATGAGTTGCGCCGTAACGGAGTGGCGCAGGCCATCGTCCGTGCCCACCGGGAGGGTGCCACGGTGATGGGCATTTGTGGAGGTTACCAGTTGATGGGGCAGGAGGTTTGCGATCCCGATCATGTGGAAGGTGAGATAGAACGCTTGCCGGGATTGGGATTATTGCCCGTCAGCACCCGTATGCAGGGGGAAAAGATTACGCGGCAGGTACGTTTCCACTTTCTTGAAGGCAGCGAGACCTGTGAAGGATACGAGATACACATGGGCACAACGACGCCCCTTGCCGATGTTCCCGCTTCGCCACTCAACCATCTGGCAGACGGAAGGGAGGACGGATATTTTGCCGACCGTACCTGTATGGGGACATACGTACATGGCATTCTCGACAATCCTTCGGTCATCGACTATCTGCTGGAACCTTTCGCCAATAAGCTGAAGGAGACCACTTTCGACTATAAAGCGTTTAAAGAAGAACAATACGATAAACTGGCAGCCCACGTCCGCAAGCATGTCGACCTGCCGCTTATCTATCAAATATTGACAGACAATGATTGAAGGACACGGAGACGATTCTTATAAATACCTCCACCCGATACGGAGTAATTTCAGTTCGAACGTATATAATAAGGTAAACCTTGACGGGCTGCGGACGCATTTGTGCGGACGTATCTCCGCCATTTCCGCTTATCCCGAACCGGAACCTTATACATTAGAGGCCCGTCTGGCCGACCGTTACGCTTTGCCTGCCGCTTCGGTTTGCGTGACGAATGGTGCCACAGAAGCCATTTATCTGATAGCGCAAACCTTCCGGGGGACGAATACGGCCATCCTGATGCCTACGTTCAGCGAATATGCCGATGCCTGCCGCATGCACGGGCATAGGGTCACATCCCTGTATACGCTGGAGGCAGTGCCGGAGGACGTGCGTATGGTATGGCTCTGCAACCCGAATAATCCGACAGGAGAGGTGCATGGTAAAGAGCTCCTGACCGAACTGATCAGGAAACATCCGCAGGTTTGCTTCGTGATCGATCAGTCGTATGAATACTTTACGTTGGAGGAACTCTTCACCGCACGTGAAGCTGCCGGATTTCCCAATGTGATCCTCTTGCATTCCATGACCAAGCGATATGCCATACCGGGGCTCCGTCTGGGATACGTAACTGCGCAGCCGGGGCTGATGGCTCGTCTGCGTACGAACCGCATGCCTTGGTCGGTCAATCAGCTTGCCATCGAGGCAGGTCTCTACCTGCTTTCCGAGGGCATTCCGGAAGCTCTCTCCATGAAGGACTATCTGGCAGAGTGTGCCCGTCTGAAAAGTTCGCTTGAAGCGATAGGCGGACTGGAAGTATGGCCTACCGATACGCACTTTATGCTGGTTTGTTTGCGATTCGGTAAAGCTGCCGCCTTGAAAGAGTATCTGGCCCGTGAAGAAGGAATTCTGATTCGTGATGCTTCCAACTTCGAAGGGCTGGACGAACGTTTCTTCCGCATTGCCACCCAGACACCGGAAGAGAATGATGAACTGGTGAGGGCCATTGCGAAGTGGATGGCGGAATAATGACAGATTAAGGATGTATCAGAGTATGGACGAGATGTTTTTTTGGTTTGTTTGCCTTGTATATTTCTGCCGGCTGTCCCCCTTGCCTTTGGCTTGGCTGCTGGATCGCTGGTTGGGAGACCCTGCCTGGTTGCCGCATCCTGTGGTGGGATTCGGCAAACTGATAGCCTGGGGAGAAAAGTCGATGAATGTGGGGAGTGCCCGCGTTTGGAAAGGTGGGCTGGTATCGGCAGTGCTGATTGCGGGAGTCTATCTTTTTACTTGCTTCTTTCTCAGGGTGACCGAAGAGTATTCCATCGTATTGACGGCTCTGATAAAGACCCTGCTGATATTCTGCTGCCTGGCCGGAACGACGTTGATACGTGAGGTCCGGATGGTTTTCGAGGCGGTGGACCGTTCGTTGGACGAGGGACGCCGACAGGTGGGGCGTATCGTGGGGCGGGATACTTCTGCTTTATCTGCGCAGGAAGTGCGCACGGCAGCTTTGGAAACCTTGGCGGAAAATCTGAGTGACGGAGTGATTGCACCCCTTTTCTGGTATGCTGTGCTGGGAGTACCCGGCATGATGGCGTATAAGATGGTGAACACACTCGACTCGATGATTGGTTACCGAAACGAGCGCTATCGTCAGTTCGGCTGTATAGCGGCCCGGATAGATGATGTCGCCAATTACATTCCTGCCCGCCTGACGGCTCTGTTGATGATAATCGTCAGCGGACGGCTTTCTTTATTCAGGTTTGTGGGTAAATACGGCAGTCGCCATGCCAGTCCCAACTCCGGTTATCCGGAGGCGGCATTGGCAGGTATCCTGAATTGCCGGTTCGGCGGTCCGCATTATTACTTCGGGGAGGAGGTATGGAAACCGTTCATCGGTGATAACGAACGGGTATTGACAACAGCGGATATGAGGAAAGCGGTATCCGTCAATCAGAAGGCAGAGACGTTGATGGTCGCGTTGGTGTGGCTGACTGTTCTGCTGTCTTTGGGTTAAGTTGCAGCCGGACTATTCCACCGTAAGGTGTCAGTGCGCCGAAAGCATCTTCCATCTTTAATGTTCCTGCATAGATCTGTGCACAAATCAGTACTCCGCCATGTGCGAAGACAGCCACGCGCCCGTACTTTTGCCTGCTCACTTCATCCAGAAATTCGGAGACCCGTTGAAGTTGCATCATAAACGATTCTCCGCCTGTGGCTGCTACATGGAAATAGTCGTCATACCACTCTTGCAGTCGCGGATCATCTATTTTGTCGAACTCCTTCATTTCCCATTCACCGAAGTCCAGTTCTTTCAGACGGGCATCACGGATGGCATCCGGATAGCCACAGTGCTCTGCCAGACGGGTGCAGCGGCTCAAAGGACTTGTGAATACGGCATCAAACACATCATCCTGCAACTGTTGAGCCGTGATTGTGGCTTCTTCTTTAAAACTATCCCGTAAGGGAACATCGGTCTGGCCATAACAGACGCCTCTGGGAACATCGACAGAGGTATGTCGGATCAATATGATTTCCATGATCTTATTGGTTTAAGTATGAGTTTGATTCACCACAGAGTAACACAGAGTATCACCGGTTTTTAAATTATTGTCTATAAGATGTTTAAGAGATAAATCATCTCAGTGGAACTCTGTGTTACTCTGTGGTGAGTCAAACTATATGAATATAAGAATAACTACCCCCAGGTAGAAGGACAGTTCGCTTAAAAGGAACAGTGCACCGCAGCAATCGCCTGTATACCCTTGTAACTTTCGTTTCATCAGCCTGTATAATAGATACAACACTGCCAGTGGGAATATAATGGCAATCCAGTACCTGTACGGGAGCAGGAGCGTCAAAGGAAGTATTCCGCATAAAAGTCCGAAAGCAAATTCTCCTTGCGACATTCTATTATAAACCACCTTCGCCTTGCTCTCTTCTTCTTTCCGTGCGTAAGGCAGGAAGTTAATGATCTGTGATGAAGTCAACTTGCTCACAGTGTCGCCTGCAATCAGTACAGAGCAGGCGAAGGAGAGAGGAAGACTTGTCAGGAGATTCCATAGCAGGAAGAAGTATACGATCAATCCGATGACCCCATAACTGCCGATGTGCGAATCCTTCATAATAGAGAGGATACGTTCCCGGCTGGTGCCTCCGCCGAATCCGTCAAAGAAATCCGCCAGTCCGTCTTCGTGCAATGCGCCTGTAATCAACAATCGGCTGGTAAGTGCCAGCAATACGGCAACGGTGAAGGGGAGGACCTGTGCGGCCGACCAGAGTACCCCCGCCATGACGCCGCCCGTAAGCCATCCTGAAAGGGGCCAGTAAGGCACCACGTGCTTAAAACATTCTGCCGGAACTTCCCGGATGCGCCAGAAGGGGAGACGGGTGAAAAAGATAAATGCTGCTAATATATTCATGTGGGGCTTCTTTAAAAGTATTTGGTGATGGACGCATGCGCAAAGTTGTCCATTTCGTTGATCATCCGCACCGCAGAGTCTACGATAGGATAGGAGCAGATGGCTCCGGTCCCTTCTCCAAGGCGCAAACCCAGATTCAATAACGGCTTGGCTCCCATGGCATCAAGCAGAAGCTTGTGTCCAGTCTCGTCTCCCTGATGGCCGAAGATGGCGTAGTGCATTACTTCAGGGTAAAGCCGGGATGCCGCGAGGATGCAGTTTGTCATGATGAATCCGTCCACCAGGATAATCATTTTCAGTTCGGCTGCCTGAAGCATGGCACCTACCGCCATTACCATTTCCAGGCCGCCGAAGTAACGAATCAGGTCGCGTACGCTTCCGTCTCCCTGATAATTGTCCAGTGCCCGCTGCAATACGCTGTATTTATGACGGATTCCGGCATTGTCGAGTCCGCTTCCGGCGCCGACGCATTGTTCGAGGGGAATACGGGTGAAGCAGGTCATCCACATAGAGGAGGATGAAGTGTTGCCGATTCCCATTTCACCCAAGGAGAGCACATTGCATCCTTCGGCGTGGCACCGGCGGACTATCTCTGCCCCGCGGTCTATACACAAGTCCATCTCTTCTTCCGTCATGGCCGCTTCATGCAGGTAGTTGCGTGAACTTTTGCGTACTTTCATATTGATAATTCCCTTGTCGTAAGGCAGATCGTAATCCACTCCGGCATCCACGATCTTTAATTCGAATCCGTGTTGGCGGCAGAGGAAGTTGACACCTGCCCCTCCATGAAGGAAGTTGCTGATTTGCTGCCAAGTGATCTCTTTGGGAGAGAGGCTGACACCTTCGTCGACAATGCCATGATCGGCTGCAAATATAATGTTCTGCGGACATTTCAGCGTGGGAGTCAGTGTCTGCTGGATAAGCCCGATTTGCAAAGCCAGTTCTTCAAGTGTTCCCAGAGAACCTTTGGGCTTGGTCAGATTGTTTATTTTGTCAGTCAATGCTTCCCGGATTGTTTCGTCCGGTCTGGTGATTTGAAATGTTTTCATTTTATATAGGGTTAGTCTATCGTTTGTTTTTCATCTTTTACTTTCACGGGAATGCCCGATACCATTAATAAGACCTGATTGGCCCGGGTGGCAATATACTGGTTCATCCACCCCTGCATATCGGTGAACTTTCGTTGTATAAGGTTTTCTGAGGTGCCTCCCATGCCGATCTCGTTGGTGACGAAGATAAAGGTGGCTTCCTGTTCTGTCAGCCGGTCAAACTCGGTTTTTATGGCGGCGAGTGCCTTGTCTGTATCCGCTTCAAGGTCGAAGAAGTAATTGGTACACCAGAGTGTTACGCAATCGATCAGCACTACACGCCCTTGCAAAGAATGGCGGCTCAGTTCCTTTTCTTCTTCTATGTTGGTCCATTCCGGTCCCCGGTTGGCCTGATGACGTAACACCCGTTGACGGAACTCTTCGTCCCAGATGCGTGAGGTGGCCAGGTAGACCGGATTGGGGGAGAGAGATAATGCTAACCGTTCGGCATAGCTGCTTTTGCCCGAACGTGCCCCTCCGGTGATAAGTATGATCTGTTTCATGAATCTATCTGTGTATTTTCGGTTAGCAAATGTACGGTAATATTTTATATTTCCGTTCCCGGATGCAAAATATTGTGCCATTGCCATGGGTATTTCAGAAACAATATTTATCTTTGCACTGCTTTACAAAACGGAAGCAATTATATTGCGGTAGTAGCTCAGTTGGCAGAGCGGCGGCTTCCCAAGCCGCAGGTCACGAGTTCGACCCTCGCCTACCGCTCAATTGAAAATCAAGCGTTTACCTTTATAGGTGAGCGCTTTTTTTATGTTATTAAGTGTATTCTATTTCCATTTTAGGGCGTTATCTCCGTTTATTTATTGTATTTTTGGTGCAAATCTGGTGCAAACTTTTGCACTAATAAAACTATATATATGGCCACTGCTAAAATCTACTTAGACACACGAAGAGAGAAAAAGGACGGACAGTATCCTATAAAGATAACCATCCGGCATAAAGGGAAATTTCTTCTTTCTACGGGATTCGATACTATACTCAATAATTGGAACGGGAACGAATATACGAATAAAGAGCCTAATTACAAAGCCAAAAATGCTTCTATACGAAACATTATTAGTAAGATTGAAAATGAAATATTCAGGCTTGATATGGATGGGAAGTTAAATAGTACATCTGATCAGACGCTAAAGAGCTTACTTGAAAAATGTCTGCCTAAATCATCTCCTGAGAAAGTAAAGAGGTTCGTTGATTATATAAATGATTTTATGGAGTTGAAGGATAAGGAAGGTACAAAGAAAGTATATGTAGCGACCAGGAATAGACTACTCCGATATGATCCTGATTGTACCTTTGAGACGATGGACGTTGCTTGGTTAATGAGGTTCGAAAAATGGATGAAGGAAGAAGGCTTAAAAGTAAATGCAGTAGGAATTAATATGCGAAGTATTAGGGCTGTTTTTAACTATGCAATTGATGAAGAAATAACAAACCTGTATCCTTTCAGGAAATACAAAATAAAGAAAGAGGAAACACCCAAAAGAAGTCTTCCTGCCGAACAGGTTGTATTGCTTCGTGATTACGTTTGTGAGTTGCATCAAGAGCGTTATAGAGACATGTTTATTCTTATGATATACCTGATTGGAATAAACGGGATTGACTTGTTCTCTTTAAAAGGTGTGGTTGATGGGCGTATTGAATATCACAGGGCCAAGACCGGTAAATTTTACTCTATTAAGTTGGAGCCGGAAGCCATTGAAATAATAGAAAGGTATAAGGGTAAAGAATGGCTGCTAAATGTTTTGGATACATATAAGAACTATGCCGATTTTTTGCACCGCATGGATGTTGGTTTAAAACAGATCGGGCCGGTGATCCGTAAAGGGCTGGGAGGAAAGAAAGAGCGCTCTCCTTTGTTTCCTGAAATATCGAGTTATTGGGCCCGCCATACTTGGGCTACTGTCGCTGCCAGCCTTGACATACCCAAAGAAACAATATCGGCAGCACTGGGGCATGAAATGGGTTCAGAAGTAACATCTATTTATATTAAGTTTGATCGGAAGAAGATTGATGAGGCTAATCGGAAAGTGATTGATTATCTTAATGGCATTCATCTTAAATAAAGCCCCGGGCCAATGGGGACCCGGGATATTTTATGGTGTTCGAATGAATAGCTATGATGATCCTTATTTCCTTGTTGGGGTAAAGTTAAGTTCAAAATTAGTTGAGATTGTTTTTCCTGATTTTGTCTGCACCTTAAAAGTGATACTTTGTTTACTTTGTAATGGGTGTACCAGAAATTTAATGTACCCCATCTGATATAAAAGAATCAGTTCTTCACCTTTTAAATCTGAAAATGACTTAGAATAAGGATAGTATTCTTTAGAGGGTCTATACGGGGCAGGTGTCGTATCTTCTGTTTTAGGATATTCTTTATACCCGCTTTTTATAAACTCCAATGGCGAGGAATAATACAGTATTGCAATATCATTTAGTGAACTTCCCTTTTTATGGTTATTGTCAAAATCGGTATTGCATATTAAATCAAGTGAAGTAATAGTATCAACCAGGCACGGATTAGAGAAAGGAACCATATAGCGATTATAGCTGACATCACCATATTTAGTGCAAAGTTCATCATACAGCGGGTTTTCCCTGGCAATATTTTCACCTTGAAACATAAAATACAATTCATCGTTGTTGCTTATGTTTCCGGATGCAATTTCTTTAATATCAATAAATCCTTGTAGGAAGCTTTTTGAAAATAAAGCTCCTGTTATTTTTTGCTCTTCGCATGAACAAAGGGTCAAAAGTGATAATAATATAAGTATAATTTTCATAGACATATTGATTTATTGTCCGACAATCCTGTGGTTATATTGTTATAATCATATAAACGCCATTAATTATGTCAGACGAAGAATTACGTATTCGGTGTATAGAGTTGTCCGTAGAATGCTTCAGTTGGTTTAAAGGGAACGAGCATGGCATAAAAGGTACTCCTATCGCATTAGCTGATATTATGTATCAGTTCGTGAAAACAGGAAAGTCTCCGGATGCCAAACCCTATTACCCTCAACCGCTGTAGTCCCTTTTAGGGGCACGGCATCCAGGGAAAACCACAGGTATAGAAAATCTAATCGTACTAACGGTGCTGTTATTGGTTTCATTGCTGATTCCAGCCCTTAGTACATTGATTTTTAACCCTCCGCCCGCCTCTGTTGTATCGGATGCGCTAAGCGATAGATTAAATTCTATGTCTTTAATGATCCGCCCATCCCCAATGAAAGAGGAATTTCCGGCTTTGTCTTGCTCATGGTTGTCGGGGTTTACTAACAATCCGGTATCTGACACTTCGTCATTTAGCTCCTTAATAGCCATTGCTATGTCAGAAATTGTTCCTTTTATAAAATCTTTTAATTCCATATTATTAAAGTGTTAGGTTAGTGATTATATGAGTTTATTTGTTTACCATATCCTTTTTGTGAAAGCTATTGTATCGTTGTATCCAGCGTATATCTTTATCCTTTTTCATATGTTGTATTTAAATCTATGATTATTGGATCTATATATGAATAAGCGTTTTAATCAAAGTTTTTAATTTCTATATCAGAAAAATCGCCGACGTATATAGTTCCGCTATTTATATAGCAACTATATTTTCCCTCTTCTGTAATATCTTTGATTCGCATTTGCTTATCTGTTTTTATATCAATAACAAGATCTCCTACTTTAAATTTTGTAGATTGATCTGAGGGGGATGTTGCTCTTTTGAATTTATCAGAGGATAAATATTTATTTTTTATTTGTTTAATATCATTGGTCATTCCCCAAATCTTAAAAAATAAAATGATTTGAAGTATTCCAAAAGTGATAATGATAATATTGGTAATTATTCCCATGACAATAGACTATTATAATTATGAAATTAGTTTATTTATTCAATTCTTACGGCCGTTCCTTGCACTTCGCATCTAATGATATCTCCTTTAGCCGAACGAACTGCAATCATTTGATAATTAACTATTCCGTTGGCATTGTGTTTCTGGGCTTCCTGTACGGCTTTTCCTATCACGTATTCTTCAGTAGGAACATATATAGAACTTCCATCATATTGTTTGGCCGGAGAAAGCCCAGATTTTATTGCTTCCTTTGATTTTCTTCCAGCATAAAAAACAAGTTGCAAATCTGCTATAGGCACATAGCTTTTTTTCTTTATGTCTGTTCCTATTGGGTAAATACGGAATCCGGATTGTACGTATTTACTATAGTCAGCAACATAGATATGTTCGGAGTATTTCGGAGAACAAGCCCCTAATGCCAAGAGGGGTAATAATAAGAATAATTTTTTCATGTTGGTTTCTTATTTATAGTTTGAAATTTTGTTTACTATTGGTTGAGCTTTATTCAAAGCTCGTAACGCATTATCATATTCAGCGATTCTACAGGTGTCATTCCTGGTGTACAATACATCTTCTTTGGATATTTATGTTGCCTTTCTGACAGGAAATGTTTTTATCTGCGTCTAGTGGACTTAGTCCTATATGTTGATCCGCTGTAGCCTTTCTTTATGTATGTTTTATTTCCATTGGAATTGATGTAGTATTTCCCTCCTCTAGTTCCTGTATGGACATTATATGTTCGTCCCGTACCTTGTGTAGAGTTCTTGTTACCATTTGATGATTCAACGTTGGGATTTTTGCGATTTACACTTGATGTTTTCCCTGAATAAGTAGCACATGAAGATAATGCTATTAATAATGTGAAAGTAATAATGCTTAGGATTTTTTTCATATTTAAGTATTTTAGTATTAATCAATATCCGCCCTCCCACCCGTAGGCGTTAGGTTTGGTTCTTTTTTATAACTTTGTTATCAATATTAGGTACAAGTGTCAACCCGCAAGTTCTTTACTCAAACTTTCTTTTTCTCGATATTTGATTAACTCCGCCTCTAGTCTTTCATTCTTTTCGATAAGGGCATCTATCGAGGCTCTTAATCTTTTGATTTCTTTTTCCATTTCTATATTCGTTAATTCACCATCAATGTTGATGGGTGATGCTTTGTTTTCGTCTATTGCAGATCTGAGCATTCTTCCTTCGCCTGTGACGGCCCATTCTATTGATAAATCGGAGTATGTTCTCGCTATTTCGGTTAAGATATTTGCAGATATGCTTTTCGTTTTTCTCCAATAGCCGTTAGAACACCCTATGCTTTTTTCGAAAGGGAATGTCGCAATTCCTTTATAATCAATGTATTGTTGGATTCTGTCTTTCACATCCATAATTTAGGGGTATTAATAAAAGTTAATGATTTGAATATAGTCTAATGTTGGTTTTGTTATTAGGAGTATATTCTCAATATTTGCATCGTGATTAATATCAAACCTTACTAATTACGAATTACAATTTGAAATAATCAACAATTATAATACTTAATTATGGAAACAACAAATTTCGTGACCAAAAAATCATTGATCGGAACATTAGCCAACATGTCCGTAAAAGAAGTTATTGAAATCAACATCAAAGATTTCAAAGAGTACTCTATCCGTAATGCGGCTAAGAACTTGAAAAAGAAAGGATATCTATTTAGTGTGTCCAGCGCCGGCAGGATTGATACAACAGCAGTAATGAGATTAAAATAGGGAGGATTGACAGTGGGAGAAAAACCGAACTGTATCGCTAATTGCCGCCTCTGCCCTGATTTGTGTAAATGCCCGTCCGATCATCTTCATTGCGAAGATTGCAGAACCGAAATAGAGCCGGGCGAAGGCATTGGTATCGAAGTTGAGGCTATCATATCCGGACGTCCCGGCACCAAAATGATAACAGTATGTCCGGTATGTTTCGCGGATCATTACCAGGAAGATGAATCAATAGAATTTGAGTAATAACCAATTTAAAAAATAAGGAGAAATAACAATGGCTACAGGAACAATTATCTTTTTAGTATTAATCGCCGCATTCATATTGGTGTTAGGGGCGGTTATCATTTATCAATATTGCGATATAAAGGCCTCAATCGACCAGTCCGAAATTAACAGCAGTATGGGGATTGAGAAAGCAAAGAAGGCGACTGGCAAATCCGTAAAAGGATGTAGGGATGCGATTGATAGTGGCTATAGCAATGAGATAAATTCCTTACTATATGGGATCGAAAAAGATCTTAATCTCAAATCAGGGACTATATTTAAATCCAGCCTCAGCCCCGAAAGCGCCACGCCTAAAGGCACCATTACTCCACCTTTATCTCTTAGTGATATAGAGCTTCGTAAATACTGCATAGAGCAGACCAATAAAGACCAGGTGTATCTCCGGATAGAAGACGCTCAACGACTTTATGAATACATATTGAATGGTAGACAGGAAAGAAAGGAGGAAAGCAATGGCGAGTTCTAGAATACAAGTGAAAGTAGAGTCAGTTCCAAAGCGCTGGCTTAGTAAGCAAGAGGCTATGGCTTATCTCGGGGTAGGTGAGGCTTTCTTAGATAAGTTACGTAATGAAGCTCTTATTTCTTTTTCTCAGTTCGGTAGTAAAATGATTTGGTATGATTTGGCTAGCCTCGACAGGTTCATACTTAAAAACAAAGTTATATGATGAAGAATATGAATAGTCTTTCCAAGCACTTACTTACTGTTGTTATGGCAATAGTTACCGTCGCCGGTTGCATCTATGCCGGCAAGGTAGAGATGAATGATGATATACTCTCAGGTATGAGTTTTGAGAAGTACCAGTACATCCATGATCGTATCGGTGATCGTGCCACTTCATCGGATGTGGTAAAAGAGTACTTGCGTAATCGGCAGTTCTATGATTCAATCGCCTATTAAATTCAAATCTGATCATAAATGAATAAAAGAAAAAGGCGGGTTGTAAAGCCGCCTCCTGTTTATTTTAGATGGGTACACACTCTGTCACGTATTTAATTAACTAATAACTGTCACTTACGAGATTGAAAAATGCTTCCCATCCTACCGTCTAATTGATTTTGGACATCCATATAGCCCCACGGTAGTAAAGCTATAGGAGTCCTTTTAAAATTATGTTTTTCATAAAAATAAAAATTAAGTCGCTTACAACGTGCAAACGACATTCAAAAGTAATAATTTAAAATAATATGGCAAAATATTATATTGACTACACTATTTCCTACAAAGTAGATGAAGTTGAAAAAGCTATTGTTGAAGCAAGTTCATTAGCTGCTGCAAAGAAAGCTCTCAAAGAAGATTTGAAAGCAGAATATGAAAGTGATTTCCTTAAAGTGAAATTTAATGATGTGTATCGTACCTCCGATGATGCACGTAAAGATTAACGTAAAACAATACAATTATGAAGATTATGAAATCAACAGATTTTCCAATTTCGTCAATGAATGAGAATAACTATTATCGGAAGTGCGATGAAGATGTACGAACAAATCCTCCAGTGAAGTCCACCGACGAGAATCTCCAATGTGAAGAATCATCTTCCATAGATTGGGATTCTCGACAAACAAAGGAAGCATTGTCGCAGATAGATTTGAGTAAATTTCCCGATGGTACACGGGTTGTTCAAGTTCAACCATGTGTTGTTTTAGATATTCCTGACAGTTTTCTTGAACAGTACCGAGATTCGCATGCAAGCAAGAGCGAGCATAAATCTTATATTGAAGAAGGCTATTTATCTGAAAAACATCGCAAAGAGCAATTAGCCTTCTTAAATGGAAGATAGACGAGAGGTCGCACATCGTTTCTTCAAACCATAGCAAGCCTTTTATTCCTCCACTCATTGGCCCGTTGATAAGATGATGGCAGTATTCATGGGCGAATTGGTAAGTCCACCGCCACCAATCATCGCCATTGACATGAAGGCAGACTCTGTGTCCTATTTCTCTAATATCATATATCGTAGGGCACTCATCTTTGTAGAATACAAGGCAATTACTCGTTTGATAAACGATATTTCCTATCCAAGACGCAAAATCTATTTGGACCTGCTTTAATAAGCGATATACAATATTCTTATTATAAGTTCCGAAATTAGCATCTTCTATAATATATATATTGGGAGATATTTTGATTGCGTTCATAACAGTTAATATTTTAATTCACATGCAAAAATAATAATAATCAATGTACGCTCTCCATTATTAAATTAAAGTTTTGAGTGACATTCTAACTTCGTCATGGAGGAGTATACTTTTAATCAAATCAATAGAAATCATGAAACAACAATTTACCCCCGAGAACATTGGGACATTAAAAGAGAACGGGATATTCGTTTTTGGTAGCAACCTGAACGGCGATCATGCCGGAGGAGCTGCACGAACCGCAGTAGAAAAGTTTGGAGCTTTCATGGGTCAGGCGGAAAGCATACAAGGTCATATACGGTTTATTCGGTGATAACCCTAACAATCCGTATCGTGAAGATGATATAAATAATGCCTATAAAGCTATTGAAGAAATGGAGAAATTGGAACAAAAGATATATCCTGATCGGAGTGGCTTTTTGAAGGATGAAGAAAAATAATAACCCTCAATACAGTATAGAACTGAACCAATAAGATGAAGATACAAAACTTTAGTATTCCCCCCGAATGTCGCCATGCCTCTGTTGAGGCTATAGACAATAGGTTAATAATCACATTTGAACCGGAGAATCTTTCAGATTTTTTCTGTCAGGAAACGGACCATATAGAGCAGACTCCCAGGATCGGTGATTTAGCTTTGTTCTGGGATACTGCCTATAGAAGTTCCGCCATTATTGCCCGGCTGAAGGACGAAGACCGTATAAACGGTGTACAGGCATATCAAGCCGCCAATGATGTCTGGTACGAAAACGCCATCCGCTTTCGAAGTGACGAACAATACCGCTTAATAACTCAAAGGCATGATGTGGAAAAAGAAAACGACTGATTTAAAGAAGAAGTCTCCTAATCTGAAGAACAAGTTGGATACTGTGTTCAGCCGCTTTATCCGTTTACGTGACGCCAGGAAAGACGGAACATTTCAGTGCATCTCCTGTGGGAGAATTTTGCCTTTGGATCAGGCGGACTGCGGGCACTACATAAACAGACAGCACATGTCCACCCGATTCAGTGAAAAGAACTGCAATGCCCAATGCCGATCATGCAATCGTTTCGATGAAGGCAACATGCAGGGTTATCGCCGTGGTCTGATATTGAAATACGGTGAACCTGCGGTTCTATTGCTTGAATCCATGAAGAATCAGACAAATAAGATCTCCGGCTTTGAGTATAGTGCCATGATCAAGTATTATCAGGGCGAGGTTAAGCGTCTGAAAGAAGAGAAGCAGATACGCCAAATATGACATATATGGAACTTTTGAAAATATGAAAGTGATACATGTGTATTTGATCTTCAAAAAGAAGAACTACTACTTCGGTTCTCTCAGTGCCATTTTTGAGCATCTGGATGAAAACGACATAGGGATTAAGAAGCGCACATTGCTGCATCGTTCGGATGAATCCACCATCTTGACAGACAGGGCAATCATCATAAAATCAACCCTGCTTAGATGCAGAAAATCAACAAAGAATATATGATTATGAAACCAAAGAAACAATACTGGTAACGATAGAGCAATTATGAAAGACAATTCATTTCAAGCCGCCATCAAGTCTTATCTTGATGAGCGTGCCAAGGCGGACGAACTCTTTGCCAAGGCTTATAACAAAGAAAACAAGAGTATTGATGAATGCTGCAGCTATATCTTGGGAGAAGCGAAAAAGCGGGGCAACGCGGTTGCCATCTCTGATGCAGAGGTATTCGGCATGGCGGTTCACTATTACGATGAGGATAATATCAAAGTAGAGAAGATACCCGCAAATACCGGATCCTCAGTCAGCAGGTTGCCTGCCTCTACGGCGCTTACCGAGGAGGATAAGGAGAAAGCCCGTGAAGCGGCATTAAGACGCTTGGAAGAGGAACAGTATGCCTTGCTTAAGAAAAAGCCTACACGGGCAAAGAAAGAGATAATAGAAGTTCAACAGATGTCATTATTCTAAATTATGAAACCAAGGACCAAGTTACAAGTTCAGGTATTGGAGCAAAGCAAGTGTCTTCCTGATATTGATAGCTATATGCTTGCATGGGCTAAAACGGATTGCTTGGAACATAAGGGCTTTGCAACTAAATCACGGGTTGTTTGCATGGACTGCGGCCAGAAGTTCTCCCCGGATATTGTCAGGCGTAAACTGGCTGTATGCTCTCACTGTGGGGCAAAGTTGAAAGTAGAGCAATCAAGATGCACTACAGACAAACAGAGCAGGTATGTTGCCATCGCTGAAATTCATGGGGAGTTTCAGGTAATTCGGAATTTTGAGATTCGGGCGTACTATAAAGCCGGTGCAGTTCCAAGATACTTTATTCATGAGGTACTCCAACACTGGATACGGCAAGATGGAAAGAATACGGTTGTCGCATTCAATCACACAGTGAATTGGTATTGTGATTCCTGGGGAGGAGATATGGAGATACGTGTTGAACATAGACATCGTTACTATTCTTCTGGTGTCAGGTATGATATTTATCCTTCCAGGCTGCATCCTGATTCCGAGTTCCGTCCAGATATAAGACGCTACGGTATAGACCACAGATTGCAAGGGCTTACGCCACTGGAAGCTATTAATATGATTCCTGATAACCCGAAAATGGAAACATTGCTAAAGGCAAGGAGATACGAGCTATTAGAGCATGCTTCAAGTGAAAAATATAATATTGAGCGCTATTGGCCGTCCATAAAGATATGCCTAAGAAACAAATACAGGATAAAGGATGTGAAAATATGGTTTGATTATCTTGATCTGCTTCGGTACTTCCACAAAGACCTGCATAATGCACACTATGTTTGCCCGGATAATCTTAAGAAAGAACACGATAAGTTAGTCATTAAGAAACGGCAACTTCAGGAAAAAGAAGAAGCTGAACGTAAACGAAAGAGGGCAATTGAAGACGAAGCTAAATTCAAAGCCCTCAAAGCTAAGTTCTTTGGGCTGCGATTTACTGACGGGTTTATTGAAGTGAGGGTACTCGAGAGTGTTCGGGAAGTCATGGAGGAAGGAGATGCGCTTCATCACTGCGTATTCACCAATAAATATTATCTAAAGCCGGAAAGCCTTATTCTTTCCGCCCGTATTGGGGACAAGCGTATCGAGACAATTGAGGTTAACTTGAAAACCTTAAATGTCGTACAGTCCCGAGGAGCCTGTAACCAGAACACTGAATACCATGACCGGATCATAGGGCTTGTGAAAAAGAACACAAGGTTGATCAAACAAAAACTTGCATCATGAAAGGAGTCCTGCTTAGATGCAGGAAACATGTTAAACAATAACCAATGCCGGTACTAAAGGATGCCGTCGGGAGTGTGCCCCGGTTAAGTTTTATATTTTGCAAACCATTCCCGGGGAGAAATCCCCGGGATTCGGATCCCCCGAAGCGGGAAGCTTAAAACAGCAGGCTTATGAATATCCCCCAAACCATCCCGCGTATTGATTGCAAGGCATTCGCCAAATGTGGAAAGAAATCTTTATCCCATTGCAGGCGGTATAAACTTACGGACGAAGAGTGTATAAATTGCCAGTTGGTCCATCGACGGGAAAGAAACAATTACCGTACTTCCCCGGACGGTCGTTTAATAAAACGGTGTTCCATCTGTGGCGAGTGGTACTATCTTCACCGGTTCTATCCCAGAACTTTAAATCGGGGAGAAAAGGTCTATTCCACCTTCAGCTCTGAATGCAGGCGGTGCAAGTCTTTGAAAGTATCAACCTATCAAAAAGCAAGGCGATGAATAAGAATAAGGGAAAAGAAGAGGAAATCAGGCAAAAGGTAAAGTGTGATTGCCGGCAATGCAGACGCGCCGGCCCGGTTGAGAATTTCATGGTGTATTGCCCGATACATGACTGTGGGCGATCAACCGGCCTTAGAATGTGTGAGTATTTTATAGAGAAGAAGAGATGTTCGACAAGATAACCATAAAGGCAACGATTGACACGGCGGATATTGAGACGATTGTCTTGCGAAATTATTTGGAGGAGTGCACGGAAGGTGATGAAGTCTATTACAAGTCTACCGCTTACGCCAACTTTGACGGTTGTTTCATCGAGATTCGCGGTAACAGGTTACGGTGTACGTGTTCCATTTGCAAGCTCTATTCCAAGGGAAAGACCGGGAAACTGGATAACAGCCGCCCGATAACTTTCGCAATGGCTGTAAGGACAATCAAAGAGCTGCTGTTGAGGCTATGTGTCCGGATTGAGAATGCCGTGGTAACGTATTACGAGATAGGTATCACAATGAAGATGTCTCTTCCTGCTGATTCTTACATTAAACAGATGTATGAAGTCTCAGGAAAGCTCCTTTGGAACGATGCCAACTATTCGGCGTTCAAGCAACAGACAACGGAGAAAAGCAAGTATTTCCGGAAGATCCTGAAGGTTTATGATAAGAGCTTTGAGGCTGGGGAGAAAGGACGGAATGTCGGGGCTAACATTCTTCGTATCGAAACGATATACAAGCACCAGGCTGTTTCGTTGATGGAGCTAACGGACAACCTCTTCTTGTCGAGGATCGGCCGTATATTCTATAAGGACTGGTCAGAAATATGCTTTACCAGAGAGTTGTCTGCGGCCAAGGGCGTAAAGGTGTCCCAGCTTGAAAGGGCCAGGGAGATATACCGGATAGGAGTTACCCGGTACAAGGAGCGTTACAAGAAGCTTTATCTTTCGGGCAAGCTGACTAAAAAGCAATGGGAGACTATACGTAATTTTGCCCGTAGCTGGCCGGAAGAGCGCGAGAAGTACGTGGAGGAAATCGGTGATATGGAGCGTGAATTTAAGGACAAACTTTTATCAGGCTACCAGACAGGGATATTTACGCCCATTTGTAGAAAAATATAATATGCTGAAAATCAATAATTTATGTATAAATACAAAAAGCACCATATGGTGCGCAATTAAAATATTGAAAATTAAGTGATTACGTTTTTAAAGTCTAAAATTTAACACTTTTCGGCAACTTGTCCTATACAGCCCGCAGGGTTGTCGGGAACCGACTTATAAGGGCTGATAAATTATAATTTAAAAACTGAATATATGAAATGTGAAGCAGAAGGCAAAATTTTGGTGGAGCTGCCATCCACCGGTGGAGTTACCAGGGATGGTAAAGACTGGGAGAAGAGGGAGTACATCATGGAAACCAGCGAACGTTATCACAGCAAGATGCGCTTTTCCGTTTGCAGTTTCGATGGTCCTGTTGAGAACCCTCCCAAGGTAGGAGACAAGATCAGAGTTAACTTTACCGTTGAGGCCCGCGAATATAAAGGGAACTGGTATAATGAAGTAAGAGCGCATCGGACGGAGAATATTAACCAATAACATAAAAAGACATGAAACAAGAAAGAAAAATAATTGAGATCGAGTTAGTAAATGATATTTAGGCTCTGATAATGATGCAGGAAATCGCTTTGGGAGAAATAAAGAAGAAAATTCGTGATCAACGGGTTATAGATTTTCAAGAAGACATTCTAAGAATTCTAAAGGCTGTAAACGAGATTGATTTTATTAATATGGACAGTAACTAATAGCTATAATTGATATGAATATGAAACAGACGGTTCAAGAAAGAGCAAAAGAATTATGTGAAGCGTGGGGAATGGAAGCTAACCACGGTTACAGCGTTAAAGATACATTTCAAGCAGGGTTTGTGCAAGGTGCAAATTGGCAGGCAGAGCAATCAATGTCGCAAGAACAGATAGATATGAAAATAGTAGAGCATATCAAAAGTATTGAAATTGATGATAAGCTTAAACTTGGTCAATATATCCTTTGTGCAATATCCGGTATGGCTATAGATATTAATTCTGCAAAAACCACATTAAGTACCGAATTTATCCACAAAGGCAAAAGGTACAAAGCGGAGATGTTGATTACCCAAAAAGAAGTTTAACTAATAATGATAGATTTATGAAAACAATAACAGGCGTAATTCCTTCAAAGAATGAACATAGTCAACAGTCGCATAGCGTTCAAGATGTTGAAACAAATCTTCAAGGGAATCCCATTGTCGCATATCTCCAAAGTGAAGAATCATTTTCCATAGGTGAGGGTTCCCGACAAATAGTGGGAACATGCGTACAGAAAGTGCATTGTAATAGTCTCGATGATATGTTTGCTGCTCTAAAAGCGGGATCCAATTGCGTAGAAATTCCGGATGATGTGTATCAGAGATTAATTGAGCATGCTTTGAAAGCAGGTCATCGAGATAATCCTGGAAAGAGGGGGCGTAACGGTTCTGATATCCTTCAAGAGATTGGGACCATGAAGAGTGAAAGAGTGCCAAGTGGAACATAGACGACAGTTCACAAATGGTTTCTTCAAACCACATCAATCCTTTCATATCTCCTGTAAAAGTTCCGTTGATCAGGTGGTGGCAATACTCGTGAGCAAACTGGTATATCCATTGGCACCAGTAATTCTCTTTTGTTGAAAGATGTATTAAACGTCCATTGGGAATTTTGCTACACATTGGAGTATTATCCCAATGTTCAATTAGACATAGGCAAGATGAAAAAGGGGGTACTTCGAGAGCTGCTGAAAAGTTTATATCAATTGTCTTAATTATGTCATGAATTACTTCATGATTGTAATTTCCCCAATCTGAATTTTCAGATATATATAAGTTAGTTGAGATAGGAACAAAATTACTCATGGTGGTTAAATCTTAAATTTCGATAATGGCAAAAGTAGTAATAATACCCGAAGGGCATATTCATCTTTGGGATAATTTTAAAATTCGATATTTTATTCGGATGTGCTCTTTAATTAATAAAAGTATAGAAATGGAATCAATAACAGATAACAATTATATCTCCGGCAGACTTCTAACCAAACAAGATCGAATACAGTGTATTTGTGATCATATTAATCGCAGCAATGAAGAGTTAACCCGGATCAATGAAAAGCTGGGAGCTAAAGATACTCCCTTGGAAGAGTGGCTGCGTCTTTCAGATATCCGGGGTAGCCTGATGGTTTCTATACACCAGAAGGAAGAAGAGTTGTCACGGTTGACGGATAGCCGCCGGCTTAATCAGCCTAAGCGGGCGAATTATAATTATTAAAAATCATTCAGGATGGAAAAAAAAATAGTAAATCAGAAGTCTGTACTTATACAAACCAAAATCTCACCGGATATAGATCACCGGTTGGATAGAATTTGCAAAGAATACGGTTTTTCAAGCAAATACGAGTTATTGCAAAGCTTGGTTTCTGCTTTTATCAAATATGCAGATCCTGAGTCGGAGCAGCAAAACATAAGTGAATCAGATAGATTTTCTTTAGAGCTGGCCAAGATATTCACAGAGTTGCAGAATAAAAGTCACCGGATAAACAGGGTATCCTCTAACACGGCCAAGTCGTATATCCTTTCAGAGTCGATACAATTATACCAACGTCCGGGCAAGCATGGGATTGTTGGCGTAAAGTATACATTCGGAAAGGACGGTGAGCTTGTCCGTACGGAAAGCAGCAGTAAGATTCTAAAGTCCATAATTGGCCGATTGTTCCCTCAGATGCACCGTCGTTTGTCATCCTTATGTCTGAGTCTTGGCGGTGTAGCACTTGATGACGCGATCTCTTATCTGATTGAGGTAGTCGATCACGGGTTATCACCGAATCATATAGAGAGAGAAATAAAAGAAGAGTTTAACGGGCAATCCGTGGCGGAGAAGCATGTGGATATGACAGGCGACAAGCCTAAACGGAGGCGGGATAACAGTATAAGTATATGAAAAAGAGGGCTACATATAGCAGATTGATACAATCGACGAATTGGCAAAAGATACGGCGTTCGGTGCTGAGGGAAACTCCCCTGTGTGCGGATTGCTTAGAGAATGGTATAAATACATCAGCTACAGAGATTCATCATATCAGGCCTGTGGAGACAGCTATCGGTGATTTGGAGATGGAATCGCTTTGCTTTGACAGAGCCAATCTGGTTGCCTTGTGCCACGATTGTCATGTTGAAAGACACAGGCTTCTCAAAAGCCATTCCAAGGAAAGTGTAAAGGCCAACGCCCGCAGGGCTACTGAGGCTTTTAACCGCAGGTTCTTCGAAGAGTAGGGGGGGATATTTTTTTATCACCCCCTCAATTACTCAAATCCACTCCCTCCATTCATCGACAAAAAGTGGAATTTTGAATCCAGGCCGTGGGGGCATCGGGTTTACCTTAAAACACCGGAATTTGCGCAAAATGGGTATACTTAAAAACTTTAACATTTCAATATGACTAAAAAGGGCGATAAGATTGAAAATATAAAGACCGTCATACGCCGGCATTTGCAAAAGGCCGATGTATACGCACCGGAATTGTCGTATCAAATAGAGCTGGCCGCTTCGGATATTTTGTTATACCGGAAGCTGCGGGAGAAGGCGCTATCGGAAGATACGCCTATCACGGTTACGGAATATTCAAGGGAGGGCAAGCCGCGGGAAAAGATCAATCCGGTTTTTGCCGCGATGAAAGAGCAGGCGGATGTAGTGCGCAGAGACCTCCGTTCCCTGTATATGAACCGGGAGTTGAAGCGCAATGAAAAAGCGAGGGAGAACGAATCGGATCCTTTGGAGGAGATGATGAAAAAGCTGAATGAAATAGATAAAGAAGATATCGGTACCGGACAATGACAAAGGACGAAGAGGAAGAGGCAAGAAAAATAAAGCTGAAGCATTATCAGGAGGTATGCAGCATAAACCTGGATAATTACCGACTGCATGAGACCGACCATCGTCTCAGGCTTTATATCGAGGATATCATATCTGATGTTGAGGCTCACAACCTGTATGAAATACTGGCCGTGCGTCGCTTTTTTATGCTCCGTGATAAGTACGTTTGGCGTCCGAATAAGGTAAAGAAGTTCATTGTATTCTATGAATCCCTGAAATTTTCCGGCATGAAGGGCCGGCAGTGCTACAAGCTGACTCCGGTACAGGTTTTTCAGTTCGCCTCGATCTTAGGGTTTTATCAATGGGAGGCAGAAGGCGGGAAAACGGTTCTTCGCCGTTTGGTCCGCCGGGCCATCCTGTTTGTCCCCCGTAAGTTTTCGAAAACCACCAGTTCCTCTTCTTTGGCCGTGAGTGAATTGTTGTTCGGGGATGCCAATGCCCAGGCATATACGGCTGCTAACGGCTACAAACAAGCGCAGGTTTGCTTTAAGGAGATATCCAAGATCGTCAAGCAGTTGGATCCCAAACGCAGGACGTTTAAAAAGACACGCGAGCATATAGAATGGCGTGAGAACAAGTTCGGCAAAGAATCCTTTGTCGAGTGTCTCTCCGGTGGGGCTGATACAAAAGATGGTCTTAACGCCTCCCTGATTATTTTCGATGAATATGCTGCGGCTAAGTATGTCAAGGATCATTCCGAGGGTGCGGAATTGCTTCAGGTCTTAGAGTCTTCTTCTGGGGCCAGGGACGAATATCTGACGGTCATTATAACCACGGCATCAAGGGTGGTTGACGGGCCGTTTGTCTTAGAGTTGGATATTGCCAAGAAGGTCCTTTCAGGTACTTATGATGATGATACGTTGTTTGCCTCGATATTCATGCCGGACGAATGGGAGACGGACGGGGACGCTTTGGGCGATCCGGGTGTCTGGAAGAAATGCAATCCGCATATCGGTATAACCGTCAAGGAGTCGTTCTACAGAACCATGTACAGGCAGGCCCTGCGTGATCCCGAGAAGATGTTGGAGTTCAAAACGAAGTTGCTGAATATATTCGTGTCTGCAGGAACGAAGGTATGGATCAGCCAGAATCTGGCACGGTCATTGGCGGATCCGGGATTCGATATCGACAGCTTGTCCGGCCGTCCTCCCACAATGGTATCGCTTGACCTTTCCGTCAGTGATGACCTTTCGGCTGTGAATTATATGCTTTATTCCAAAACGCTTAAAAAATTCTATTCGTGGACTGATTACTACATCCCGGAAAAGACCCTGGAAGAACATCCCAATGCAGAATTATATAGATACTGGATATCCAAGGGGTATCTTAAGGTTTGTCCGGGGGCGGTGATTGATGACTCTATGATCGTAACGGATATATTGAACCGGAATAAAAAGTTATGGATATTGCAGATAGGCTATGACTCTTATAAGAGCCAAGAGATAGTTAATTCTCTGGGTGCCGCTTTTGCATGTATTGGTCGGAACCCGGAGAAAGTACTTAAAGCCGTCCCGCAAACGTTTGGCGCGTTCACCTCACCCGTTGAGACGTTTGAGATGGCGGCAAAGAAAAGGCCGGCAGGTATCGTGCTGGCTGATAATCCGATCACATTCTGGATGTTCGGTAACGCTTATCTTGAAGAGGACCGCATGGAGAATAAGAAACCGGTAAAGAGAAAGGCGAACGCTAAGATAGACGGGGTCATTGTCAACCTGATGTCCATGTGGCTTTTTAATAATTACGTTTGGTAAAACGGGTAATCTAAAACAGCGTATCGGCCGGATAAGTAGAATCAATATTTATCCAAATGAAATTAGGCAGATATCAACTTACATTTTCAAGGGAGGAGCCGAAAGCGGCCAAATCGGAAAAAGGTGCCCGTTATACGGATCGGGCGCAACATGTCCATACGCCATCCGACGCCATGAAAATAGCCGCTGTATACCGTGCGGTCTCCCTGATTTCCGATTCTGTCGCCACGCTGCCGTTAATCTACAAGCGTCGTGACAGGTCCGGAAATTATTTCAAGCCCTACGATACCGGTCCGGGAGCCGTTCTCCATAATTTGCTTACGGTCCGTCCCAATCGCCGGCAGACTTCATTTATACTTTTTAAAAATCTGGTTTCACAGGTGCTGTTGCTTGGCAATGCCTATGCCTATTTACGCAGGGACTCTTATGGGCATCCCATGGAATTGCTGTTGCTTACGCCCTACAGCTGCTCTTATGACCCGTGGAGTGATACATACTATGTTGAGGACTCTATAAACAGTGTCCGGGGTATCTTTCCCGGTGATGAAATATTGCATTTTAAGAATGTAAGTCTTGACGGCGGGTATACGGGAGTATCTACTATCAGCTTTGCCGCGCAAACTCTGGGCATTGCCGCCACTGCCGCCACGGAAACTCAGACCCGCTTTGCTACCGGAGGTAAGTTCAAGGCCATTCTTCACAATGATTATAGCGTGAAGGGATGGGGTGAGTATCAGGATGACCAGATGAAGAGCAATGCCGAACAGATACAGGAGGCTATTGACTGCGGACAGGATATCATACCGGTAAGGGGTGACGGAAAACTGGATCAGCTCTCCATGTCCTCCGTGGATATGCAGTTCCTGGAAAACATCAAGCTCACCATTACCGAGATAGCCCGATTTTTCAATGTTCCCAAAAGCAAGCTCTTTGATGATTCCAATGCTAATTACAAGAGTGCGGAGATAGCCACGGTAGGATTTTATGCGGATTGCCTGAGCCCTATCCTTACCATGATAGAGAGTGAGTTTAAGGCTAAGTTGATACCTTGGAAGGCTTATTCGGATTATAAATTCAAATACGATCTGTCAAGGCTGTACACAACTGACCTTACTACCAAAGGCGTATATCAGGCCAAGCAGATAGCGAACGGGCTTCAGACGGTCAATGATTTGCGGCGTCTGGAAGACTGCCCGCCTGTCGAGGGTGGGGAGCAGGTCTTCATAACATGTAATATTGCCCCCATCAATAGCCCTAAGATTTCCGGTGAAGTCTCCGGCGGGAATACCATACCCCAAAAAGACGATCAACCGGGTAAACCATAACATACTTATTCCAGGAATTATATATGACAGAAAAAGAACAGAAAAAAAGAGAAAGCAGGTTTTTCACCGGGCAGGGACAACCCCGGTTGCGTGAAACCAAAGGCGGAGAGGAAAGCAGCCGTATTATCGAAGGGTATGCGATTGTTTTCGGCGTGCAGAGCCGTTTGTTGGCTGACTGGGGAGACGTTTACCGGGAGATCATTGAACCGGGAGCGGTAACACAGGAGGATCTGGATAGGTTTGATATCAAGATGACTATCTGGCATAACCGTGAGCGGCTTCTGGCCAGAAGCAACAGGGGGCAGGGAACATTAAAATTGACGGTCGATGAAACAGGTGTCTACTATTCTTTTGAGGCCCCTGATACACCGGATGGCGCTACGGCATTGGAGTTGGTAAAAAGAGGGGACTTGACCGGTTCAAGTTTCATTTTCTGGTCGGATGAAACTACATCCGTATCCTATACGAAAGATACCGAAGGAATGACGATACGCCATGTAAACCGGATCGATGAAATCTTTGATATGACCATAGCGAGCGATCCGGCTTATGCGGAGACCAGTGTAACGGCCAGGGAGATGGACGAAGCCGTACGCCGGACAGATGACGGTAATAGTTCCGGAAAGGAAAACGAAGGAAATAAACGTGAAATAACCAACATCCGGATGACCAGCCAACGAGAATTTTATTATTAACTATTAATATTTAGAGAAATGAAAGAAAAGAAAATGACAGTTCGTGAAATGATCGAAGCACGTTTTAACAATTGCACCCGTATGAATGAAATTGCCGATGCTGCTGAGGCTCGGGAAGGCAAAGAGCTGACCGATGCGGAGAAATCGGAAGTTCAGAAGTTAGAGCGGGAAAACCGTATTTATGACCTTCAAATCGCCGGTTCGGGAGTTGCGCCCGTCGCTTCTCCGGTAAGTCGTGAGGCAGGTTTCCAGAATTGGATACGTGAGCGTGCCAAAGAACATGATATGCAGGGATGCGCGTTGAAGCGTGAAGCTATTATGGTATCTACCAATGCCGCACCGATGATTCCATTGGCGATTAACGATATTGTAAAGCCGTTGGAAGAGGGGTTGATCCTTGGTAAAGTGGGCTTGAAAGTACAAACCGGATTGTCAGGTAATTATGTATGGCCTACCGTAGCGGCCATTGAGGGTGAATGGGCCGGAGAAAGTGTGGAGCTGACAGATAAGACTATTGCGATTGATAAGATCGTTCCGTCCCCATATCGATTGGGGGCTACTATCTCTGTGACCAGCCAATTGATTAACCAAACGGACGGAGTCGCATATGCGGTTGTAAAAGAGCAAATTCCGATGGCCATCACCCGGACACTTAACAAGACGATGTTTAGCCCGGTGACAGTTAATGCGAATAAGGTTAACGGCCCGTTTGTCGCTTGTAAGACCGCTCCCGCCAAAGCTATCGGAGCGTTAACTACTACTGCTTTGAGAAAAGCGGCCCTGCATATCACGTTTGCCGGTGAACTTCCCACATATAAGGAGTTGCTTGCCATGAAAGGTATCATCTTGGCTAAGGGGATCATTTCCGATGGCACTTTCTGTTATGTGATGGATGAATATACAAAATCCATGCTTGAATCGACTCCCCGTGATGCCGGTTCCGGACTGATGATCATCGAGAATGATAAAATCGCCGGTGTTCCTGTCTTCTGTACAAATTACATCAACAACGACGGGGGCATTCATGTAGGTTTGGGTGTTTGGTCCTATCAGGCGCTCGGCCAGTTTGGCGAGCAGCGCTTTATTGTGGATCCTTATACCAAAGCTTCAAAGGATACGACGGTATTGACCCTTAATGGCGATTGGAGCATGACAACCCTTCGTCAGGAGGCTTTCTTGCTGGGTGACTGCACAACCGGAGCGGTTGGCGGATAAACGTATATCAATAACCGGGAAGGGCGGACATTTGGAGAGTGCCGCCCTTTACCCTGAAAAAGATCTGTTATGACTGTAGATAAACTTCGCATCGTATCGCTTGATGCCTTAAAAAGGCAAATGAAGATTGATTTTGAAGAGGAGGATGATCTTATTGTAATGTACGGAGTAGCGGCGGAGGACGCCATAATCAACACTACCCGCAGGAGTTACGAAGAGTTGGTCATGGAAAACCGAAAAAGGAAATCGGATGAAACCGCCGGGTTTCCGGCAATGTTGTATATCGCTATCCTGATGATGGCCGCACAACTTTACAAGAACCGTGAGCCGGTTAGCGGTCTTTCTCAGGCCATTGTCCCTTATACGCTTGATTATATGTTGAAACCCTGGATAAAATTAGAGCCATGATAGAGAGTGGTACTTTAAATGATCGGATCAGGTTTTTATCCCCTGTCACCATCCGCAACAAATACGGCGAACAGCTTACTTCATGGGAGCCATCGTACACGTGTTGGGCGAAGGTTACATATAACAAAGGTGTGAGGGCTATAACAGCGGGTGAAGTTTGGTTGCCTAATACGGTGTCGATCCTGGTGCGATACACAAATAAGATCCATGACCGGCAGCGTATCGTATGGAACGATAACACTTATCGTATTGAGAGCTTCAACGCCTCTAAGAAGGATGGATCGGCTACGATTATAGCTACAAAAATTGATGAAGGGACAGAGAAAGGAGATTAGAATATGGGATATTACAAAAACAATCCGGGGGCCCAAAGAGGGCATAAGGTTGTAGATATAGATGCCAGCCAGGTCGTGAAGCTGTTAAACAAGATTGATATTGAAAATGCCATACCTAAAACTGAAAGAAAAAAGATTTTGCGGAATGCGATGAAGATCACGCAAAAGGCAGTAAGAGAAGGTTATAGGAGTTCAGTTCATAGTGATCCCCGAAAAGCCATTCAAGGGGTTAAAATATCAGTTTATCGTGAGGGGATGGGGGCTACTGTCAGTCTTAATAACCCTAAATCCGGCCGGAGCAGCAAGGTTGTAAGGGCTTCAATTACCAGGACAGGCGGTGCCAGTGGCATATTAAGGCATAGAAAAAGATCTGAGCGTACGGAGCAGATAGACGGATATTGGGGTAGGGATCGGGCGTTCATTCTTCGGTTTATAAATAAAGGGACAATTGAGAGGGTTGCGTTCAAAAGGACAAGATCCAAGTCCGGACGTACGGCCAATAGAGGGATTATCTCCGCCAGAGGATTCTTCAGACGTTCGGTGGATGGGGCGAAAGTTGCCACGGAGCAATATTTAGCCGGTCAACTCAATACGAGAATTGCTTCTTGTGCCAGGAGTGCGGGAGCTGAAGTAAAGAAATAGATATAATAATTTATAGAGATGAGTTTATTAATAGGAGAACATATAAGTAGTGCGCTTGGCTTAAGTGCCGTTGTCGCGTCGAAGTTCGGAGATCGGATATTCCCTATCGTTATTCCTGAGGGTGTTTCCCGATACCCTTATATCGTATATGGCGGTTTGTCTATTCAGCCTGACTACACAAAAGACGGTGCGGGACAGGACAATACGCAGGTTCAGGTGACAGTTGTAGGCAAAGGGGTGAGTGAAACGATCGAGACGGCAAACGAGGTCCGTTATGAACTGGAAGGCATACGGGCGGGATATGTCAAATTTACGGTAAATGACTGTACGGTATCATCTATAGATGTAGAGTACCTTCAGGAAATAGACGCATATGCGGTAAATATAGTGTTTAATTTTAAAACGAATGACAAATGAGTAAAGCAAAAGCAGTATTAGGTAAGGATTTCATGTTGTTTGTCGGCGGAAAGGCGCTGGCATTGGCAACCTCCTGTAAATTGTCGATTTCGGCAGAGACGATCGACACGCAAAGCAAAGATTCCGGCATTTGGACGGAAAAGGACATTAAAAAACTCTCCTGGAATGGTTCAAGTGAGAATTTATTCAGCGCCGATAAAGGTATAAGCGGTTATGATACCCTATTTGATCTGATGCTAAATTGCCAGCCGGTTGAGGCAAAATTCGGTATCCCGGCAAATGCCGATGCTTCTGAGGTTCCTTCGGGCGGTTGGTCCCTTCCGGCGGCATCGTATTCCGGGCAGGTACTTATTACCAGTTTGGAACTCAACGCTCCGGACGGTGACAAAACCACGTTTTCGGCAACGTTTGAGGGGACGGGCGCGCTTAGTCCGAGAGCGTCAGACGGTCCGGTAGAGGATCCGACCGCATAGCATAGCGGAGAGGGCGGAAAGTCCGCCTTTTCTTTGTTTAATCTCAACAACTTATCACAATGAAAACAATTACTATAAAAAAACAGGATTACGTTTTAAAATATACATTACGTGCCTTTTTTATTTTTGAGAGCCTCGCGGGGAAACAGTTTGAGTTCGGGCGGATGATTGATGAATACCTGCTTTTCTATTCTGTTCTTTTGGCGAACAACAAAGACTCTTTCCTTATGTCTTTTGATGAATTTGTTGAGGCGTGCGATTCTGATCCGTCTCTTTTTGCGTCGTTCAAAGAGTTCTTCGTAAAACAGATCGAACTACTTGAACAGGCTGCAGATGCCGATATAAAAAAAAAGACAGCTCCGAAGAAACGTGCAGTGTCCGGGAACTCTATGCCCGCGTCGTAGGCGAGGGTGGCGTTGCTCCTGATTACTTCCTTGATAAAATGACGCTCGCCGAAGTCCGCTGTTTTTTAGAGGGACTGATCAGGCGCAACCGGGAGAGCTGGGAGCAGACCCGGATCGTTGCATATGTCATTGCGCAAGCGAACAGTACAAGGGATTTGGAACCGTCGGATGTTCTTTGTTTCCCCTGGGATGTAAAGGAAGAGAAAGGGCAAACGACGGTTACGGATGAAGAGATGGAGATGTTGAGAGAAAAAGCAAAACTAATCGAAAAAGAGATAAATCATGGCTGATATAATTACAAGGTTGGTACTTAAATCGGATGCTTTCGATGCAAACCTAAAGCGGGCGAAAGGTTCGGTAAACAGTTTTCAGAATGATATTTCCAGTATGGCGAAAACCGCCGAGGCTGGTATAATGAAGTTTGCCGGGACAATTGGCGTTGCGATGGGGGCTTATGAAGGTTTCAATAAACTAATGAATAGCAGCCAAACACTAAGCGATGAATACAATAGGACTATTGAAGGCCTAAAGGGTGCTGTAGACAATTTTTTCTATTCAATTGGTTCGGGGGACTGGACACCGTTTTTTAATGGATTGGATGAAACTATACGGAAGGCTCGTGAGGCTTACAATGCGATGGATCAGCTTGGAAATACAAAGATGTCGTACGGCTATTTTAATATGAAAAATCAGGCGGAGTTTCAAAAGCAAATAACAATACTAAAAGACAAAGATTCAACAGAAACCCAAAAAGATGAAGCCCAAAAGCGACTGGATGATGTTTTAAAGGATCAACGGGAAATTGTAGACCAACTCGGCAGACGATCTACGGAAGCGGTGCAGGCGCTTGTTGCTGCATCCACCGGAATAAGTGCGGCCGACGTATCAATGGTGAGTGTAGATCGAGTTTCCCGTTTCGATGTCAGCGCCATGGGGGACACCGAAAAGAAACAAGCAGAAAAAGAGTACCAATACTTTAAGAATATGGAAGCCGCACTACGTAAGAAATATACAAAAGTGGAGACTGTAGAGACTGGGGCAGGTATGAATAGAAGTTGGTCAACGGTAAAGACGCTTGATTATGAATCTTATAATAAAGCCATGGCTCCCATGATAGCAAAATATCAAGATGCTATAGTATATAATGGTATGCTTGTTAAAGAGAGCGATGAATGGTTAAAGAAATTATATGGTATAAGATCAGAAGCATTTGCAGCCGAACAAGCCTATGAGTCAATGACAAAAACCGCAAATAGAGCATCGCAGGCAGGCGGGAAAGATTCAAAAGAAGACAAAGATGAAAAACCATTAAAGGATACACTTGCATGGTATGATGCGGAGATATCCCGCCTTAATAAAAAACTGTCTAAAGAAACAACGATGCAGGCTCGTGCAACTGTTCAAGCTGCAATTAACGAACTCGAGAAGAAAAAGGTTAATATTAAAATAGTAGTTGAGCAGGAAGTTTTCAAAGGAAAATATGGAGACATGAAAGGCGGGTTGCCTTCCATTAATCGTCCGGGTGATCAAATTGGACTAATGCATAATGATAAAGGTTTTAAATTGCCTAAGTTCGAATCTCCTATCAAGAAAAAGGATATTGATTTAAATAAATTATATGCTGAATCCCTGGGTAGTATTGCAAATTCTTTCGGTTCAATGACTTCAATGTCCGAACAGTTTGGTAATGAAGGTGTATCTTTCATGTTTAATGCTATGGGTTCAATTTCTCAGATGATTGTACAACTTCAATCATTGGCAACCGCACAAGGGGTTGCAAGTGCTTTCGCTTTACCTTTCCCGGCAAACCTTGGAGCGATAGCGACGGTAATAGCGACGGTTACAAGCATTTTTGCAAGTCTTCCCAAATTTGAGACAGGCGGCGTTGTTCCCGGCATTTCGTTCGGAGGCGATAAGGTATTAGCCCGGGTCAATTCGGGCGAAATGATTTTGAACGGTTCACAGCAAGCGAACTTGTTTAAAATGCTCAATTCAAAGTTATATGCTGGATTAGATGTTAGCCAGCCAAATATTACGCCATCGGTAGGGCATCTTGCCGGGTTGATTGCACCATCTGAAAATAAAGTCCAGGTAGAGTTTGGAAAAGCCAGAGTAACCGGTCCGGATATTATACTTTCTGTAAATAACACATTAAAAAAACAAGGAAAGAAACCATTATGAATTATGGCACAATATATACACTCCCTTTTCGGTCACGGAAAGAAGATAGTTGCTTGGTAGAGATCCAGAAAGAGGACTATACGGGACAAGTTACCGAGTTGACAGGTAGTGGCGAAGCTCCTTTTTCCATTGAGATTGCAGATGATGATTTTCTTTATGTTCCTGTTCGTTTTTCAACGGCTACTATAAGAGTGGTTGGGACTGACTATTTACAAAGTCTTTACTCTACCGGATACAGGCAATATCGGGTAATATTTAAGCGTTCCGGGATAGTGACGTGGTGTGGCTTTATCAAGCCGGAGTTGTACACGCAAGATTATAGCGGTACTATATTCGAATTGGAACTTGAATGTATCAGCGCTATGTCCGTTTTGGAATATATAGATTATAAAATCAAAAACGAGGCGGAAAAAGGGTTTGTAACTTTGTGGGAATTATTAACCCGTTGTGTCTCTGAATCTCGAGGTTGTTATTCAAACGTATATATTCCACATGTTTACGCAAAGGATAAATCGGATTATACGGCTTGGACAAATGTTCTGCAGGAAATGACGATAAGTGAACAGAACTTCTTTGATGAAGACGACAAGCCAATGAAATTAAAAGAGGTGCTTGAAGAAATATGCAAGTTCCTCAATTGGACTTGTATAGATTGGAAGGGCGACCTTTACTTCGTAGATGTAGATCATGCAGGTGATTACTATAAGTATACATTGGACTTTTCCGCATATACAACTGTGAGAGGATTTGCTATCAGCGTTCAGAAAGTGGACTTTAGCGGCGATAATCATACGCTCGATATTTTGGGAGGTTATAACAAAGTAACTGTGAAAGACAGTAATTATCCGGTTGAGAATTTATTGCCTGATGAGGATTTCAAGAAAGATAAAAAGCTCTTGTCCAGATTAAATAGCCGCCTCGATAGAAGGTGTTACCGGAAGTTTCTTTACCCCAAGAATTGGGATATGTTCTTATACAATGAAGGGAAGGTTATTACAAATAAGGATTTAGAGCTCTACGCCTATGGCGCTCACGAATTCGAAGGCGGAATCTTGGAAAGGTATTGTAACTATAAAATAGAGGATGGCAAACCGGATATATCCGACTATTCGTTTACCGATGTAATTCAAATCAAATGGCCTAAAGAGAGATACGGCAACGATGTGCCCAACGAAGGCGGAGGGAAAGTTATGACAATAAAGGGTGCGGCGGCTGTATATTCAACAGGTATATTTTGCGTATCCGGAAGCTATAAGTTTATAAACGTAGACGATATGATCCCCTGGGATAACAGCAGTACGCCAACACATCTTTACGCTCAAATTCGTATAGGGAATATGTATTACGGAAGCCTGAGACCGGGTGCTGGACAGCCGAATGAATGGGCGGCTAATCCCGGATATACTTTTAAATTGGATTGCGAGAGAACAGGTGCGGAGCAGGATTATTACCCTATGATAAATCAAAAAACTTTAGATATGCCCTATTCAGGGGTAACGGGAGTTATAATACCGATAGACCGGGTTTTGAGAGGTGATTTTGAATTTACGTTACTAACCCCTATCGGACAGTCGTTCCGGACAGGAGGCGTACTGGTGAAAGATTTTAAACTGTCATATCATAGGCCGGATGACGACGAAACATCTGATAACTCGGATCGTACGTATGAAAACGTCGTTAACGAGGATTATATTAACGAATTGGACGAAATCGAATTTAAGATATCCAGTTACAATAATGATGGGGCGTGCTACAGCAAAGTAATGTTAGGCGATAATTACCTAACCGATAACCTCTATTCTTCTATTGAACAGAAATTAGTCCGGCCGGAAGAGCATTTAATCCGTCGCATCATTAATCAATACGGGTATACTAAAACAAAGCTTATGCAGGTATTAATAGACGACGAAGCGATTACGCCTATCACAGCTATAACCGATAAGTATCAGATAAACAAACGGTTTACGATCACGGGCGGTACAATTGACTTCGCAATGAATCAGTTTAATTGTAAGATGATTGAAAATGGTAGATATTAAAACTACATCCATTCCCGCAAAGCCCCGGTCAAAGAACTATCCAGCCGGGGCTGTTATCACCCGGACGACTGGCGGCGTTACTATTAACGGCGGAGGCGGTGGAGGCGCTTCGGTTGACATTGTAAAGGCTACCGATACAAAGTCGTTTACCGATAGCAACGTACTGTCATCGCTCCGGACTCTTTTAGAGATTCGTTCGCGTATCATTGCCGAATCGGATACCGCCACAGAATTAACCGATGATAATACGCTTTCTTCAAAGCGTACTTTGAAGGAGATAGATGCAGCGATAGAGGCTGTGCTAAAGAAAATCGAAGAACTTTATATCAGTAAGAAAAACGATGATACCGCATCCGGTGTCATTACGTTTTTGCGCGGAATTATAGCGAATGCGCTTTCTTTATTTAAGAAAGGCGCCAGTTTTGGGAACTTTACACCCGGTATCAGTGGCGCTATTATTGACGAAAACGGCGAGATTGAAGCGAAAAGCCTTGTTTTGCGCAGCTTTTTATCCGTTCCCGAACTCCGGTATAATAGAGCGATAGTGTTCAAAGGAAAACAGATTATCAGTCCGGGCGGCGGATGTGTTGTTAAACAGTTCATTACGGTAGATGAAAATAAATGGTTAATTCTTCCTGTGTTGGAAGAGGGGGAAGCATTGTCTTTTAAAGAGGATGATATCCTGTTAGCATATTGGCATGACAAAGACTCACAATCCGGCGCATTCAAAGGATTCCGGGAAATGAAGTTCCGTGTAACGGCTCTTTCCGGAGAAGAAGGATTTATTATCGTACCTAAACCCGGGAGCGGTTCTATTCCGGCTGCATCTATGACACTTGCGCATACCGGGAACTTTACCGATACAGAACGTCAGACCTATATAATGATAGACTCGACGTTAGGAAATAATAGTTTAACCTTTTTTGATGATGCAAATACGTGGGACGTGGAACCGGCACAGGAAAAAAGCTGGATCGGAAAAAAGAAAAACCGTATCGTCGCCGGCATTGATTGTTCTAAGTATTCCGCCGTATTTCAAAATATCATCATGTCCGGTAAGATATTTCAGGTTGATGATATTACAGGAGAATCTATCCGGGTTCCGATTGAGAAAGGAGAATATGTTTCCGAACAAAGATACGCATATTATGATCGCGTTTCTTATAATCGTGCGATGTGGCTTTGTGTCAATGAAAACGGAACGACATCGGAGCCTTCGGACTCGAATCAGGACTGGTTAAAACAAGCCTATGCAGTTGATTCGTCTTCGTACTGGCTTACCGCCAATGCCACTCAGGTGGTCATACGACCGAACAGTGTCGTACCAATATGGACTATTGTTAACTGCAAGAAACAGACGGGCGCCGGTTCTGTCGAGAACTGCAATTCTTTTTATCTCGCATATAGAAGAGTGGATGCGGACGGTACGAAGGTTACGGCAAGTGCTAACCCGACAAGTTCCACTGTTGTTGCCCCATCAAAGACAACTACCGCCCTCTCTGTTCGCGCTTACGCTGTGAAATCGGATGCGGAGGCGTGGAATAATAACTATGTAGATGAAATCGCATTCGGCATCGTTAAAGACGGGAGCGATGGTAAAGACGGTAAGGACGGAAAAATCTACGAATATATCTATAAAAGGACCGAAACAGAGACAAGCCCCGCTACCCCTGACGAACAATATTTAGCGTCCGGCTGGACCGATGACCCGGTAGGGGTTGATTCTTCGTATGCGTATGAATGGGTGTCTCAGCGCATAAAAGACGGTGAGACATGGAGCGGATTCTCTGCACCTTCCTTGTGGGCACGGTATTCTAAAGACGGAGAAGATGGTAAGCCGGGCGAGGGAGCTGTAGTACGTTGGCTTACGACGAGTGCTACACAGGTTATTATCAAACCGAATAGTGTTGTGCCTATCTTTATAACAGTAAGATGTAAACAGCAAATAGGAACTAATCCTGTCGAGAATTGCAATTCTCTTTATGTTGTCTACAGAAGGGTGGACGCAAACGGTACAAATATTCTGGTAAATTCAACATTGGGCACACATGTTGTTGCCCCCTCTAAAACAACGACAGCCTTATCTGTTCGCGCTTACGAAAACAAAACAGATGCGGAGGCTTGGAACAATAACTATGTAGATGAAATAGCATTCGGAATTGTTAAAGATGGCAGGGATGGTATAGACGGTGTTGATGGTAAAGAACACGAATTTATCTACAAGAGAACAAGTACAGGAATAAAACCTACTACCCCCGATGAACAATATTTAGCGTCCGGCTGGACCGACGATCCGGTAGGAGTTGATTCTTCATACGCGTATGAATGGGTATCTCAGCGCATTAAGGATAACGGAATATGGGGGAATTTTTCCGTACCTTCCTTGTGGGCTCGTTATTCCAAGGACGGAACTGACGGTAAGCCCGGCACAGATGGTAAGCCCGGTACTGATGCCACGTCCTATTGGCTAACATCAAACGGAAGTAACTTTACTTATTCGTCGGGCGGTGTATTTTCTCCCGGCAATATCACTGTATACTGCAAGAAAAAGACAGGGGCCAGCGATGCGATGACATGCAGTGATTTTTTTATCAGGGTGAAAAAATACAGAAATGGAGCGATTAGTGATCATGACTATTCAAGTTCAAAGCGCTTTAACGTAGTAATCACTCCAAGCTTCTACGATAGTTCTTATATAGTGAGGGCGTATCAAAATTTGAACGATAATAATAGCTGGACCGATAATTTTGTAGCTGAATCAATCATAGGTGTCGTAAAAGATGGTCAAGGCGGCGGTTCCAGTACACCCGGTCCTCCGGGTGCAGATGGCCAGCCTGGCACTGATGCCACCTCCTACTGGCTTACTTCTACGAGTACTACCGTTGTATTTAGAAGCACGGGAAGCATTGTTCCTATATTCATAACAGTGAGATGTAAGAAGCAGACGGGCGCCGGTCCTGTAGAGAACTGCAATTCCTTTTATCTCGCATATAGAAGAGTGGATAAAGACGGTACGAAAGTGACCGTGGGCAGCGCCCAGTCAAGCTCCACTCTAATGACGGTAACAGCGAGTACGACGTCACTCGGAGCAAGGGCCTATGCTGTTAAATCGGATGCGGAGGCTTGGAATACCAACTATGTAGATGAAGTAAACATAGGTATCATAAAGGATGGGACCAATGGTGCAAATGGCGCAATGCCTCGTGTATGTGGAAGATATTCAAGCGGGGTTCCTTATGTTTGGGATGACAACTACAGGGATATCGTGTTTCATTCCTTTGGAGGCGTTAATTATATCTTTCAGGTTAAAGTCTATGGTTCTTCTGTAACAACTCCGCCAGTGTCAGTAGACGGTGACGATAACTGGGAGCCGGCCAACCGATTTAGTTTCGTTGCTACAGATACGTTGCTTGCTGATGGTGCCAACATTGCGGACTTTATGTACAAGAATGGCGTAATGCGTTCTCAGGCAGAAGTAAACGGCATTCCCAATCTGATGTTGAACGGCAATACAGGGGAGGTAGATATAAGGATAGGTACATTTAGGGGAAAGGTAAACACGCCATTTACTTTGCTTGGGGATTCTGACGCTCAGATTGTTTCCGGCATGACTAACACTTTCTTGCTGAAGGATAATCTTAACATAGCCACGAGTTGCAAATACATGTGCACGAATGGAGCTACCATCGTACTACCTACAGACATAAAGTATAACGGTGCTAATGTAACCATATTGGATTTTACTTATCCCCCGTATAACTCCGATATAGCCTATACAACTGTACTTGTTGAAGGTGGGGATACGTTCGGGAATACATTACATACAGAGTCGCAAGATCAGTCTCAATGGTTTGAATCAGACTTAATCAACATTCGTGGGGGAATAAAGGGATTTATTGCCGTTCCCGCTTACAGTACCAGCGGGACTTTTACTAAAGTTAAATGGTTTTTAAAGAAATAATATGATTATGAAGTATTTGGTATTTATTGCGCTATTATGCGCTTCGTGTGAGGAGAGCTTTATGCAAGACTTTCCGACAAAAGGTAGTTACATTGGAACTTTCACAGACTCCGGTAATTCTGACTGTATTAACAACATAGTTCTAACTACTGATACTACCTATAAGGAGTTTGATTATACACTATCAATTAATAGAACACAATGACGATGATTGACTACATGAAAAATCTGTTCGTAGGTTTGCTAACCGGATTAGCAGCCTACTTAAACCCGATCAGCGGAGATATTAAAAGCCTTGTTGCTCTTTTTTTCTTTAACTTCCTGTTTGGCCTGGCCGCCGGCCTACTGGCCAATAATGAAAGTTTTAGTTTAAAGAAGGCATTCCGGTGTATCATTGAAGCGATGGTATTTTTTCTGCTCGTAGCCGCTATTTACTTTATCGGCTACCACAAGGGAAATCCGGACGGAGCTTTACAATGCGTATCGTTTATAACTTACTCAATATTCTATTTTTATGGCGTGAATATTCTACGCAATTTGAAACTAATGGCTACGCCCGGAACAGCATTCTATAAAGTTGTATCGTTCCTGTATTACGTCGTTAGCGTCGAGTTTATCAAGCACATACCGTTTTTAACTAATTATCAAAAGGAGGCGACAAAATGAAGTATTTTACAATCAAAGAACTTAGCCACAGCGATACGGCCGTAGCGCGTGGAATCGATAACTATCCAACGGCCGAAGCTATTCACAATTTAATAAAGTTGGTTGAGAATGTTCTCGACCCGCTTCGGGAAAAGTACGGCAAGCCCATCCGGGTAAGTTCCGGCTATCGAAGCGCTATTCTCAACCGAAGCGTTAACGGTGCAACATCCAGCCAACACCGATTAGGGGAGGCGGCTGATATTACAGTAGGAAGTAAGGAGGAAAACCGGAAGCTGTTTGAGATCATCTGGCAGGAATTGCCCTTCGACCAGCTAATTGATGAAAAAGACTTTTCGTGGGTTCACGTGTCATTCCGTGAAGGTAGAAACAGAAAACAAGTGTTGAAGCTATGAAATATCTACCTTATATCGTTATCGCAGTTCTTATCCTGTTTATCGTGTTCCGTCCGGCAAGGGTGGAACACGTACCGGGTGAAGTGGTCAGAGATACGGTGACCGTGATTGATACGGTTCGTGATACAGTTCCAAAACCGTATCGGATCGAGGTTATGCGAATGGATACTTTTTATTTACCTATTTTTGTAGGTGATTCGTTGGAGGTAGATTCTGTACCTGTTGTACTTCCCATTGAGAAGAAGGAATACAAGACGGATGAATATCGAGCCGTAATTAGTGGATTCCGTCCTAATCTCGATTTTATTGAGACGTATAATAGTAAACGGACTATTATCAATACTTCCAGAGCAAAGCGCTGGGGGTGTGGTCTACAGATTGGATATGGTTATCCTGATAGAATAAATATTGGTGTAGGTATTTCTTACAATTTGTTCATATGGTAAATTATATATTTATTCTATAGAAGTGTTACAAGAGGGACAATTATACGATTTTTTATTAAAATCTCTATAAAAGAAAGTCTTGCAATTTGGACACTTTCTAACTTTCTGCTTTATAAAAGTATCTATGTCAAGATTAAGACATGTAGAGTATGCAATGCGAACATCTTGAAATGCATATTCGTTTACGGACTTAGCATTCTTTCGAGACACAAGACCTATTTTTTTAAGATATTCAGATGTCGTCCATGGATTAATTATGTTTCTTATAGCGGGGGTGTCTGCTGCCACTTTATTGGAAACAAGCTCTTCGATTGTAAATGAAACACATCCAGTTTTATGCAAATGAGCTAAATTACTTTTATTTAATATTAATTCTGATGTTTTGTCTATAGAAAACATGCGTAATGAATTGTTTACTACTGATTCATTAAATAGAAAGTCTTTGGGGTTATATTTAAACTGTTCAGACATTATTCTAAAACAGATGCGTACACAATCTCTTGGGGATAATTCAGAAAAAAGAATAATGCGTCCAAGAGAACGCAAATCTTTAAACATTTTTGAAAAATCATATACTTTTCCTCTACTATATGATTCTACTCTTTTATTGAGCATTGTTACCAACTGTTTTGTCTCCCATTTTAAATCGAAGGATACGATTCTATCTGGGCGAGCAGCAATGGTTGAATATGGTTTAAGCGAGTCCCATAAAAAGAATTTGAAACTAACATTTGGAGTCTCTAGTAATTCTAAATCCTTTAAAAGCGGAGAGATAAATTTAAAGCTATTTTCTGGATTATTTCCAGTTAAACTTTGTTCGTCTACTTTATCAATAAGAATTATAATGCTTTTGTATTCAGTCTTTTTTAATAATTCAATAATATTGAAAAAATTATCTTTGTGGCTTTGCTGTAGTTTTTTGTCTATTTCAATGCTAGATAAATCTATTTCCAGACCTTTACTTTTTGAAATCTGTTTGATAACATTTACTATTGGCTCTTTAAAATTATTCCATAAATCAATAGCATAATCTTCTATTTTTTTTAATGAAGACATAGCTTGATTGGGGAATGATGCTGGAGTGTCAAATAAGTATATTCTTGCTATTTTATAGATATATTGTCTTTCTGAAAAACTAAATGTAAAGTCAAAATTAAATCCGGGATCTGTAATTCTATTAAAGAATGCAAGGAGTAATAATCTATTGAGATATGTTAAATGGTATGATAGGTCTATATCATCAACTGATTTGTAACATGATAGATCATGGTTAGTATAAGTTATCGTTAGTATATCAGAATGATTTTTAGCTCTTTTTTCAATCATTATTCTTTGCGCAGTTTTTCCTCCCCCTCTTGGAGCATATACAATATTGGATGAAGGGTTATATGGATTTCCCCACACATCTTCAAAGTAGTCTGGCTTAATGAAGTATTCACTTAAAAAATCTATTTCTTTGTCCGCATTGGATTGTTGAAATGGATTTCTTAAAAAACCTAATTTAGATAAGTATTCTTCAAATGTCATAACTGTTATAATTTTCTCGTGTGGTCAAAGATAGCTAATTATTTAAATATATAAATAACATACTATTGTTTTTTATAGGGAAAAACTATATTATGTTTTAAGCCATGAGATATGACAATGTGGAATATTGTTAATTTATGATATTTAAAGTATACCTACGCCCCTTCTTTACATGTTCATATGAGTATCCACAAAATTAAATAATCTGTTCGGATATTTGAGGAATTCTGGTAATTGACATTTTGTTTCGGTTGGAGAAGTTTATGGATTATCGTTTTTCTACTTTACGAAAGTCCCTCAGACTATAATATTCCATTTAAGGGATATTTTTCTGTTTCTGAAAGATCAATCAACCTATCTAAAATTTATAATTATTCTTGGCTCTCTATCCCTATATCTTTGCAATGTAAGCTTACAGAGATAGTTAATTTATAGGCGGGTTCCGAAAAGCCTTTGAAAGAGTAGGAGAGAGTAAAAATACTAAATATTATGTCTTTATCAACAATTATTATTAAAGCTTCTTTAGATACTAACCCTGCGTTATACATACAACGGACTTATCATAATATAACTTTGCAACAGGCTGAACTTGATATACGCCAAGCATGGCGTGATCATTTTGGAGTAAATAATCCTCAATATCTAAATATATCTGGAGTAAGGTTGAATATTGTGTATGAATTGCATCCCTAATGGTTATTGAATATATATATAATCATTATCCTGACCAGTTTTACAACCTAGCGATTAATCGGCTGCATCAGATTAGAGCGATGACAGAAGAAATGAATAAGGCGACTGAATAAGTCGCCTTATCTTTTTTACATTTTCTTTTTAATAATGTTAAAACATTATTATACATATAAATACGGAACTCTTATGTTAAAATAGCACTTTCATTATGTTTTTATCTTTTAAATATGTCCTTTATTAATCATTTTGTAGTCTTATATGTAGATGTCTAACTTTTAAAATAATTGGTAAGAAACAGAAACAGGACAACAGGTATGCTATCGCCTGTAAATTAGATAGTAAATACACAATTAAAAATCTAATTAAAATGGGAAACTACGAAAATCTAATAAAAAAGGAAATCCGTTACACCTACACCGACGATAAAACAGGTGAGTTCATATCTGTTTCATCTGTGCCGGAAAGTGACAAAAATTGCATTCCAACTATTATCATTTCTACTAAGTATGATTTTATAGAAATGGATATTAAAGATGTGTTAGCATTAATATCGATGCTTCATTCTTTATTAAGCAAAGTGTCTTGTCCTGCAATGACATTGGATTAGTATCGTAATTCCTAATTTAAGTATTAAACAATTAAGCTAAAAACTAGGGAAAGAGACGTTGAGACAACGTCTCTTTTTATATATATGAAAAGTGCAAATGTGGTGTAAATAATATATTGTTGTTTGTAATATACTTATATTTAGTTGTTTATCGTTGTATTGAATAAGCTTCCCAAGCCGCAGGTCACGAGTTCGACCCTCGCCTACCGCTCAATTCATGTTTTCAAGTCAAAAGTAAATATCGCAGGTTCCCTTGATCTTTTTGTGAGAAAAGAATGATGGAATCTGCGGTTTTTTTGTGTATTTCCTCTTTCACTCTTTGTTCTTTTCTTACCTTTGTGAATCAATTTTAATAGATAATCACATGAATAAGAAACTAATCTTATCTATCTTCGTTCTGGCAGGGGCTCCTGTACTGTTATCGGCTGCGGGAGAAGCACGATTACTGCGTTTTCCTGCTACGAACGGAAAGGAGATCGTATTTTCGTATGCGGGCGATTTGTATAAAGTGCCTGCTGCGGGAGGTGAGGCACAGCGTCTGACTTCCCATGTGGGGTACGAAATGTTTCCCCGGTTTTCTCCGGACGGCAAAACGATTGCATTCACCGGACAGTATGATGGAAATACAGAAGTGTATACCATGCCTGCGACAGGGGGTGAACCGTTACGAGTTACCTATACGGCTACCAATAGCCGCGATGACCTGGGTGACCGTATGGGACCCAATAACATTGTCATGACCTGGACACCGGACGGACAGCGCATCGTATACCGTAACCGTATCAGTGATGGATTTTCCGGCAAACTGTTTACAGTGGACAAGGAAGGCGGATTGTCAGAAGCAATTCCTCTTCCGGAGGGCGGATTTTGTAGTTACTCACCGGACGGAAAACAGTTGGCATACAACCGGGTGATGCGTGAATTCCGTACCTGGAAGTATTATAAAGGCGGTATGGCGGATGATATCTGGGTGTATAATCCGAACAGCAAAACAGTGGAAAACATTACCAATAATGTAGCTCAGGACATTTTTCCGATGTGGATTGGCGATGAAATCTTTTTCCTTTCCGATCGTGACCGCATCATGAATATCTTTGTATACAATACGAAGACTAAACAGACTGCCAAGGTAACTGATTTCACTGAGTATGATGTGAAGTTCCCAAGTGCCAGTGGAAATACCATTGTCTTTGAGAATGGTGGATATATTTATAAGATGGATGCCGCTACCCGGAAGGCTGAAAAGGTAAACATTACACTGGCTTCGGATAACATCTATGCCCGTACCGATTTGAAAGACGGAGCGAATTATGTGACTGCGGCCAGTCTGTCGCCGGATGGAGCACGAATGGTAGTGACAAGCCGGGGTGAAGTATTCAATCTGCCGGTAGAGAAAGGGGTTACAAAAAATATAACTCGTTCGCCGGGAGCTCACGACCGTGACGCACAGTGGTCACCGGACGGAACACAGATTGCCTATATCTCTGATGCTACAGGCGAAACCGAACTTTATCTGCAGAATGCGGCAGGTGGCGAACCGATGCAGTTAACCCATAAGAACGATACATATATCCGTGGCTTTAAATGGAGTCCGGATTCTAAGAAGATAGTGTATATGGATCGTAAGAACCGAGTTAATCTGCTGGATGTGGCTTCCGGGAAAGTTTCATTATTATTGCAAGATCCGATGGGAGTGCCGGGTGGAGTTACTTTCTCTCCGGACAGTGAGTGGTTGACTTATACACGGATGGGTAAAAATGAAATCAATGTCGTATATGTCTACAATATTGCGGAAAAGAAAGAATATCCGGTGACCGACAAATGGTATAACTCTTCTTCTCCGGTGTTCAGTGCCGACGGAAAGTATCTGATATTCTCTTCTGCCCGTGATTTTAATCCGACTTACGGATCATTGGAATGGAACCATGTATATAATAATATGTATGGTGTGTACATCGCTTTGCTGTCTAAAGATACATCGTCTCCTTTCATGCAGAAAGATGCGGAAGTGGCTGCATCTAATGCTACACCCCAAAGCGGGGATAAGAAACCGGCAGATAAAAAGGAAGTGGCTGATGCTTCGTTGGTGAAGTTCGATCCGGATGGCATTACCGATCGCATTGTTCGATTGCCCTTGTCTCCGTCTTATTATGGTAACTTCTATTCGGATGGCAACAAGGTGTACTACTGGGGACGCGGTGGTACGAAAATGTATGACTTGGCAAGTCAGAAAGAGGAATCGATTGCCGATGGAGCTTCGATGGATGTTACTTACGATGGTAAGAAGGCACTTTTCTTTAAAGGCCGTCAGATTTATGTGACCAATCTTCCTTCGGGTAAGACAGAACTGACCACTCCGGTCAATTTAAGCAATATGAAGATTACTGTGGATTATCCGAAAGAGTGGGCACAAATCTTTGATGAAGCTTGGCGTGCCTATCGTGACGGATTCTATCAGGAGAGCATGCACGGTGTAGATTGGAAAGCAATTAAAGAAAAATATGCGGTCTTGCTGCCTTACGTTAAAACTCGTTTAGACCTGAATTACATTATCGGTGAGATGATAGGTGAATTGAACTGTGGGCATGCTTATGTCAATCCGGGAGAAACGGAACAGCCCAAACGGATCAATACCGGTTTGCTTGGTGCGGAGATTACCCGCGACAAGAGTGGCTTTTTCCGTCTGGAGAAGATATTCCCCGGAGCATCTTGGAGCAAAGAACTGCGCTCTCCGCTTACGGAACCGGGGGTTGATGTGAAAGCAGGAGAGTACATCGTAGCTATTGATGGTGTGCCGACCAATACAGTTAAAGATATGTATTCTTTACTGGTGGGTAAAGCAGAGATACCTACTGAAATTTCGTTGAATGCCAAACCTCAGCTTTCCGGAGCACGTAAGGTTGTGATCAGTCCGCTTGCCAATGAATATCCTTTGATACATTACAATTGGGTACAGGATAATATAAAGAAAGTGGACCAGGCTTCCAACGGACGTATCGGATATATTTATATTCCGGATATGGGACCGGAAGGCTTGAACGAGTTTGCCCGCTATTTCTATCCGCAACTTGATAAAGAAGGGTTGATTATTGATGATCGTGCCAATGGTGGAGGTAATGTTTCACCAATGATCCTGGAACGTCTTTCCCGTGAACCTTATCGCCTGACTATGGGTAGAGGTACCAGCCATGTGGGAACAGTGCCTGATGCTGTACAGGTGGGACCGAAGGTTTGTTTGATTAATAAATACTCCGCTTCTGATGGCGACCTGTTCCCGTGGGGCTTCCGCGCACTTGGATTGGGCAAGTTGATAGGTACGCGTACCTGGGGAGGTATTGTTGGCATTAGTGGTTCATTGCCATATATGGATGGAACAGACATACGTGTTCCGTTCTTTACCAGTTATGACCCGAAGACGGGACAATGGATTATCGAAAACCATGGTGTGGACCCGGATATCCTGATCGATAATGATCCGGTGAAAGAGTGGAATGGAGAGGATCAACAGCTGAACAGAGCCATCGAAGAGGTTATGAAACAGCTTCAAGACCGTAAACCATTGGCTCCGGTACCTGCTCCGAGAGATTTTAGTAAATAAAAAACTTACTGAGATTGCAGTAAGAGGTTTTCACCACAGATTCCACGTACTTTTACAGACTCATTATCAGAGTCATGTATAGAACCGCGTAATCTGTGGTGTTTCTTTTTGATACATACCTTCTAACGTTTATGAAACAAGAACTAAAGAATAAACTTGCATTTTTGGCAGATAAATACGAGGTAGCCGAATTTATTATGGATGACCCTGTACAGTTTCCACATCGCTATACCGGCAAGGCCGATATTGAGATCTCTGCCCTGGTAGCCTCTTGGATTGCTACCGGAAACCGGAAGGCTATTATCAAAAGCGGCGACCGGATTGACCGTGAACTGTTCTCGAATGCTCCTTACCGGTATATACTTAGTGAGGAGTGGAAGAAATATCGAGGAGTAAAAACCAGCTTCTATCGTTATTATTCCTGGAATGATTTCTATTTACTTTGTCAGGCTTTGTATGCGGCCTATCAGGAACATGAAGACCTGGAGTCGCATTTGTGCCATTCGCTTTCTTGGGGTACTCCGTTGGAAAGACTGCAATCCGTGTTCGGACATATCAATGGGATGCCTGCTTTGGCAAGTGCTTCCGAAGCGAAAAAGATGTGTATGTTCCTGCGCTGGATGATTCGTCGGGATTCTCCTGTGGATCTGGGTATCTGGCGGAGTTTTGATCCTTCGGATCTGATTATTCCTCTCGACACGCATGTGCATCGCATTTCAGTCGATCTTGGACTGACCGATGCACGTAAATGTCTGAAGACTGCGCGTTGTATTACCGATGCATTGCGGGAGATATGGCCGGATGATCCGGTGAAGGGAGACTTTGCACTTTTCGGGTTTGGTATCAACGAATCCGTAAGAAGTTAGACGGTGTTATAAGAAACTTTTTAGCTTGACTATCTGTTCTTTAAGCGATAAAGGATATGTTAAACCTCCTTATGGCGTAAAATTATGACTAAGAAAGAAGAAATTTTAGTAGAAGAGGGCAGTCGGCAAGCACCCGAGAAGTATTATATCAAAATAACTCCTGACGGCCCTTATCTTGTTTATGGTAATCCTCCCATTGACCAGGAAATTATTCTTCCCAATGAAGAAGGTTCTTCGTGGGTGTATCAACGCGGGCTGAGTTTCGACAGTTCGGCCACTCCGGTAGCTCTGTGCCGTTGCGGGCATTCCCGCCATAAACCCTTCTGTGACGGTTCTCATAAGCGTGCCACCGATTGGGACTCTAATGAAACCAATAACAAACGTCCGTTACTTGAAGAAGCCGAGGAATTGGAAGGCCCCGCCATGGTGCTTGCCGATAACGAAAAGTATTGTGCTTTTGCCCGTTTCTGCGATGCACGCGGCCGAATCTGGAATCTGGTACAACTCGCTGAAACGGAAGAAGAGCGTGAACTTGTCCGTCGCGAGGCCGGCCATTGTCCTGCCGGGCGGCTCGTCGTTTGGGACAAAGAGACGCAAAAAGTCTTCGAACCGCCTTTTGAGCCCTCTATCGGTATTATTGAGGATCCTGGAATCAGAGTGAGCGGACCTATTTGGGTAAAAGGCGGTATCCGCATAGAGAGTGCGGATGGCAAAAGCTATACAGTCAGGAACAGGGTGACTTTGTGCCGTTGCGGACAGTCGTCCAATAAACCGTTTTGCGACGGTACACATGCTTCCATGGGATTCAGCGACGGACTTCCGTTGGAAGAAAAAGGCAAGAAGTGGTGATTCTGCTTTCTGAAAAATCATAAATAAGCCGGTTGTCAATCGATAAACCGGCTTGTTTATGAACTGGTCTGCCGGGTTCCCTCTTAAAATTATAGATAAAGAATGATCACAGTTCACCCATTTTTAGTATTTTTGCATCCTGTTTTGAAGATAGAAAACTTTAAAAGAAGAAAAATATAATGGCAAAAGAACTGAAAGACCTGACCAAACGCAGCGAAAACTATTCGCAGTGGTATAATGATTTGGTAGTGAAAGCCGATTTGGCAGAGCAATCGGCTGTACGCGGATGTATGGTGATTAAGCCTTACGGATACGCTATTTGGGAGAAAATGCAACGTCAGCTGGACGATATGTTTAAGGAAACCGGACATGTGAATGCTTATTTCCCGTTGCTGATTCCAAAATCATTCTTGAGTCGTGAAGCTGAGCATGTGGAAGGCTTTGCCAAAGAGTGTGCCGTAGTTACTCACTACCGCCTGAAGAATGCCGAAGATGGTTCGGGTGTGGTGGTTGACCCTGCTGCAAAGTTGGAAGAAGAACTGATTATCCGTCCGACTTCCGAAACAATCATCTGGAATACTTATAAAAACTGGATTCAGTCTTATCGTGACCTGCCTATCTTATGCAACCAGTGGGCAAACGTTTTCCGTTGGGAGATGCGTACACGACTGTTTCTCCGTACAGCAGAATTCCTGTGGCAGGAAGGCCATACGGCACATGCAACACGTGAGGAGGCAGAAGAAGAAGCAATCCGCATGCTGAATGTATATGCTGACTTTGCAGAGAAATACATGGCGGTTCCGGTGGTGAAAGGGGTGAAGTCGGCCAATGAACGTTTTGCCGGTGCGCTCGACACCTATACCATTGAAGCGATGATGCAGGACGGCAAGGCGTTACAGAGTGGTACGTCTCACTTCCTGGGACAGAACTTCGCGAAAGCGTTTGATGTGCAGTTTGTTAATAAAGAAAATAAGCTTGAGTACGTATGGGCTACTTCATGGGGTGTTTCTACCCGTCTGATGGGTGCATTGATCATGACCCACTCGGATGACAACGGTCTGGTATTACCTCCGCATCTGGCTCCGATTCAGGTAGTGATCGTTCCTATATATAAGAATGACGAGCAGCTGAAACAGATTGATACCAAGGTAGAAGGTATTGTAGCGAAGCTGAAGGCATTGGGCATTTCGGTCAAATATGATAATGCCGATAACAAACGACCGGGCTTCAAATTTGCCGATTATGAACTGAAGGGTGTACCGGTTCGTCTGGTAATGGGCGGACGCGACCTGGAAAACAATACGATGGAGGTGATGCGTCGCGATACATTGGAGAAAGAGACCGTCACTTGCGATGGTATCGAGACATATGTTCAAAATCTGTTGGAAGAGATTCAGGCCAACATCTACAAGAAAGCGCGTACTTATCGCGATTCACGTATCACTAAGGTAGACAGCTACGATGAATTCAAGGAAAAAATCGAAGAGGGCGGTTTCATTCTGGCTCATTGGGACGGAACTACGGAAACAGAAGAGAAGATCAAGGAAGAGACAAAAGCTACTATTCGTTGTATCCCGTTCGATTCGTTTGTTGAAGGTGACAAAGAGCCCGGTAAGTGTATGGTAACCGGCAAACCTTCTGCTTGCCGTGTGATATTTGCTCGTTCTTATTAATAATTAATATAAGGTATAAGGAAAAAAGGTTGGAGGTACCGAAATGAACTTCCGACCTTTTTCTTTACTACCGTTATTCTAATAGCCTATGAATCCATTCTTGAATCTTATCTGGCTGCTGTGTGGCGGCATTTTTACTGCGATAGAGTATCTTATTGCAAGTCTCTTGATGATGGTTACCATTATTGGTATTCCATTTGGCTTTCAGACTCTGAAACTGGCCGGGCTTGCTTTATGGCCGTTCGGCAAAGAGGTGAGGAGCACCCCCGATTCGGGAGGTTGCCTCAGTATCATAATGAATATAGTCTGGCTGTTTCTCGGTGGAATTTGGATCAGCCTCTCTCATCTGGGATGGGGAATTCTGCTTTGTATCACAATCATTGGTATACCATTCGGGAGACAACACTTCAAACTTGCCGGACTGGCTCTGACTCCCTTCGGAAAGGTTATTGTCGATAAGGGCTTTTAATCGTTCTATCTTCTTCACATCCCTTTATCGGTATTCATACACTTTCCGTTTTTGTATTCTTTCTTTGTAAGAGAGACATACGAAAATAAAGACTGAAGAAAAGAGAGCGTCACATCGGATGCTCTCTTTTCATTTCCGATTTAGCTTTGGTGATGTCCTTTACCGTGTCATTCGGGATGCTGTCTCGTGCGGTAGCCTGTTTCTTTCTTAGGTTTCTCAACTTCCATTTATTCCAGAAGAGAAGTTCACTCCATTTATTAAAATCTTTTTTGTACATGATACCGATTCCTTGGGTAGTCAGGTTGGTCCGTGTATAATAACGGTCGTTCGTTTCATTATACGCCTTCAGACGTATGTCTCCTGAGCGGTTGAGCAGCCATTCCGCTTCAAAGTCTCCGATGAAATTGGTATTAGCTAACGGATTATCCCGGTAGCCGAAATTACCATTAATAATCAGACGGTTGTTCAATAACTGTCCGGACAGGATACCTTCTATTTCCATGTCCGTCCAGCCTTTGTCACCGGTACTGAGATTCGTTCCGATATTCCAGTTGTTGTTATCGAATACCTGCGATAACAGATTGTTTAACTGTCCGGACAGGGTAGAGAATAGGGCTGACGATGTCATATTGGAGTTTTGGGTGCCTCCGGTACTCTCCTGTGGATAGAACTTGCCGATACCCAGCAGATAGAGTATCTGTATGTTCATCTGCTCTTCCGTACTGATGTAATTGCGTACCAGCGTCTGTATCTCGTCCCGTTCGTTGGGGAGTTCGATACCTAATTTAATATTGGGGCGCCAGAGAATTCCGGTCAGGTTCATGATGCAATTCACCTTTACATTGGGTTGCTGGGTGATCGGGTCTGCGGCATCGGGGATCAGGTCATTCAGCGAAGCAGAGTTCACCGTATAACTGGCTTGTATATCGAGCGTCGCATCCAACGGGGGACCGTTGAAAGTGATACTGCTTCCGTCTTTTATGATAAAGTCCTTGCGGATGACTTCCTGCAAGCTGAACTTATAAATACCCTGGCTGATGCGGTAGTTTCCGAACATTTTCACATCTCCTTTATTAAAGAACTCTGTCCGTATGTTGCCGGAGCCCTTACCGCTGATGTAGTCTCCGGCAATGGGGTCCATGATAATTTTCATAGTAGCGTCCGGAGTAGCATCTATCAACAGATTCAGACGGATATCCGTTTTTGTCTCTTCCTCCTCCATCTCCTGCTGCAGCCGCTCATATTCTGATATTACATTGATGGAATCCTGAACGAATCTGCGCGGAGTTTTGTCAATAAACTTAATGAACTGGTTGCTGGCTGCTGAAGCAGTGGCATTGGTTATGTAGACAAAATTGGTATTGCGGTTGGTCGTGACGGCTGCATTGACTTGCAGTTCCTGCGGATTGCCAACCAGCATCGCATTGCCGGTTCCATACACTTTTCCGTAGAAGTTGATATCAGAACTTTCTTTCGTGTCCATCAGTAACATGTTGTTCACGTTGAATTCGAAGTGATAGCTCAAATCCCTGAAATGCCTGAAATTCAGTTTGCCGTTCATTGTGCCCTGGTGCCCTTCCATATCTGCGATATGTATATTGTCGAAAGTGATACCGGTGGTGGACAGACGGATAGTGTCTTTTACGGCAAATGATGTGTTTAATATTCCTATCTTCAACGACGCATCTGTCATCAGATCCCCTTCGATGTTGAGCTCCTTGAATTTTCCATAGAAATGAGCTTTGCCACTGGTACGTCCATGCAGGTCTTCGACAATGGAGCGCATGAAATATTGGAGGAACTGAATGTTTGTATGCTCCGTTTCTATATTCAAATCCAGTTTACTTTCCGGCTTTAACGGATAGACGTGCCCGATGACGTGCGTTTTCGATAGCCCTTCTTCTTCCATGTGAGCATCCAGGAAGATGGCACGTTTGTCGTTCTCCCATGCTCCGTAAATATCCATTGCTCCCAAAGAAGCATCATTGAAAGTGAAGTTTTTAAAATGTAAGCGGGTATTCATGACCGGCTCCTTCAAAATGCCACTGGCATATGCCGTTCCGGTGGCATCTCCTTTAAAGTCCACATCGTCAAAATCTACCACATCGAATACGTAACCCACATTGATGTCCTTCAGGTCTACCTTCAGTGTATCTTCGGCATGTTCCGAGATGCATCCGTCAATGCGGATGTGACGGTCTTTATGCGAGAAATAGAAATCGTTTACATCTACTTTGCCCGAATCTACTACTACTTGTGACGGATGAATCTGCCACAAAGTGTCGTTCAGGATAATGTCTGTCTGCTTAATGTCTACGACTGTTTTCAGTGCCGACTTTTCTTCGGCCTTGCGGAAGAAGCTGGCAGCAGCGGATAATCGTCCGCTATAAGTGTTGATGGTATTATTGCCCCAATTGATGTTGGCACTTATGGTATCATTTTGGGCTTGCGCATCCAGTGAGATGCTTACGGCACTCTCTTTTTTCAGGTTATTGAACCGTATCTTGGCCTTGAACTGGTCAGTAGGATTTTCACAGAGCACCAGTCCGGACTCGATAAACGTGTTTTGATATTGTAGCCGGGGGAAATAGCCCTCTACTCGCAGCCGCTGTGCCTGGTCATTGAAGTAACCCTTTACAGTCGAGTGCGTATATATCTTCAATGGGATGTCGAATACGGTAGACAGCAGTTCTGTATTGAATATGTGGACATCGAAACTGAAGTTGTTATTCGTTTCAATCGGCTTCTTATCCGGCTGGATCAATGAAGGAATGTATCGCCGCATAATATTCATTACGCTTGCCGGAAGTGTGTGATACAGATAATTACCTTCAATACTTGCTTTCAGGAAACTGGAGGTCAGTTTCAGTTGGTTTTGTTTGTCTTGTCGAGTGGCTATGATGTTGATATTATCCAGAAAGTAATTCTTTTCGGGTGCGGTGAATTGTAGACTGTCTATGTTGATTTCACCTATCATTTCATCGATGGAACCGCCACGGAAGTTAGCTTTCAGCTTCAGAGAGAATTCTGCGTCCGGATAATCCTTGGTCAGGTTCAAGTCGTGCGGGCGTACTTTATCTATTACAGCATTGAAGTTGAAAGTCGGGATTTTCTCGACTACATTGATGTTACCATTTAAATGTATCGAACCGTTTTCATCATCCAGTGCCACCTTTCCGTCGAAGCCGCCACGTTCGAACTCTCCGTCGAGTGTGATATTCTCATATTTATAATTACTGTATTCGAGGGCAGCTATCAGGCCTTTTAGCGTGATGGCGGGGTACTGGTTACGGTAGTGGCTGCCTTGAACATTCAGATTAAAGGTAATTTTGCCCAGTTGCTTGTTATCCAGCAACTGTCCCAGCTCGAAGTCGGTGGTCTTTACACCTCCCGAATAAGAAAACAAGGCTTTGGCTTTATCGGAACTGAGCTTTAAGTCAGTTTGGACAGAACCAATGTTGGTACGAAACAGACCGTACATGACCAAATCTGTGAAATACCCCGATATTTCACCGTGAAAGGAAGCATTTCCTAAACGCTGCAGAATAGGAGGAACCCCATTGTAATGCGGACTCAGGTTGCGTACCAGGAATCCGATTCCATCGTTATTGGCAGATAGATTGGCAAGATGCCCGTATACATAGGCATCTTGCGGGTGTGATAGATCCTGTAAAGAGACATCTCCCTTCAGTCGGAATTTATCGCCTGCATTAATTTCCAGCGTTTTGCAGTTCAACTGGTTGAGTGTACCTTCTACATCGATGCCCAGATCCAGCTTTTCTTTAAAGTTGGATAGTGCCGGAACAAAAGCTGAAATATCATTCAGGGTCACGTAGGATGGCAGAGTACGGAAAGAGAAGCGGACTTCATCGGCAAAATGATTGAGTGCTCCCAAACTGTCATATTCCATCCGAATGGTATCCATTTTCATTTCGGTACCCGGCATTTCTATAGCAAAATTCTCTATTTTCATGCCTCTGTCATTAGCTATGACTTTCAGGCTCAACTTTCTCAGCTCAAAGCCCGATTGTTCATCCACGCTTAGCCGTTTGATGGCCGCATTGATCGAATCGCCTTGAAGTGCTTTGAGAGAGATGTTGGCAATGATATTATGCAATTTGACATGCTGGGGGTTGAACTTTCCGGGAGTTTCTTTTTCCGACAGTACATCGTAAGCCAACTTACCACGGCGTATCAATATAGAGTTGATACGCAAGTCGAAGCTCTTGTCTGTTTTTACTGTGTCTTTAGAGGCAAATGCGTCAAGGACAAATTTGAAATTAGGGTCCGTATTCGGAGTAGGTTTGTTCAAGTTGATGTTAAAGCCGAACAATTGTACACTGCTGATTGCGATTTTTCCGTTGAATAGGGGGATAATATCAAACTTGGCGGAAAGACGAGTAATTTTAAGCATCTCTTTGCCCGATTGATCGTCGAGCAGCACATCGTCTATGATGATACGATTCAATAGTCCGATATCTATCTTACCGATAGTCAGTTCAGTACCTAATGTCCAGGATAGTTCTTTTGCGACAAACGTGGTCATATTTCGCTGAATAAAAGGAATATTCAGCAAAATGATAGTTCCGATATATACACCTAATATAATACCGATAACCCAGCGTACAGTCTTCTTCAGCGTTCTGATAAGCGGTTGTTTTTATTTTGCGAACAAAAATATAAAATAGTTCGTTATGAATCCTACTTTTATCATTACTTTTGCATCGTTTAAATATCAAAAAGCGTATGAGTACAATTATATTAGGAATTGAGTCTTCCTGTGACGATACGTCGGCTGCGGTAATAAAAGATGGTTTTCTGTTGTCGAATGTAGTGTCCAGTCAGGCGGTGCATGAAGCTTACGGTGGTGTAGTACCTGAATTAGCATCACGTGCGCATCAGCAAAATATAGTACCTGTGGTGCATGAAGCATTGAAACGTGCAGGGGTGACGAAAGAGGAATTGAGTGCGGTAGCTTTTACGAGAGGTCCCGGACTGATGGGATCGTTGCTGGTGGGAGTATCTTTTGCGAAAGGGTTTGCCCGCTCATTAAACATTCCCATGATCGATGTTAATCATCTGACAGGACATGTATTAGCACATTTCATTAAAGAAAAGGGTGAAGAGAATGAACAACCCACTTTCCCATTCCTTTGCTTGTTGGTGTCCGGAGGTAATTCTCAAATCGTACTGGTGAAGGCATACAATGATATGGAGATTCTGGGACAGACAATTGATGATGCTGCCGGAGAAGCTATTGACAAATGTTCAAAAGTGATGGGGCTTGGTTACCCGGGCGGTCCCATTATTGACCGTTTGGCACGTCAGGGCAATCCGAAAGCTTATACATTCAGCAAACCCCACATCCCAGGGTTGGACTATAGTTTTAGTGGATTGAAGACATCGTTTCTTTACTCGTTGCGTGATTGGATGAAAGAAGATCCCGATTTTATCGAACATCATAAGACTGATTTAGCCGCTTCTCTTGAAGCGACTGTTGTAGATATATTGATGGATAAACTCCGTAAAGCAGCCAAACAGTATAAGATTAACGAGGTAGCTGTAGCAGGTGGTGTATCCGCCAATAACGGTTTGCGTAATGCTTTCCGTGAGCATGCGGAGAAGTATGGCTGGAAGATTTTTATTCCAAAGTTTAGCTATACCACGGACAATGCTGCAATGATCGCTATTACGGGATATTTTAAATATCAGGATAAAGACTTCTGTCCTATGGAATTGCCGGCTTATTCACGTGTGACTTTATAAAAGAAAAGAGGGTAGATCTTTCTTCTTCTTTATATCTATAATATTGAGAAAGCTAAATAAAAAAAATCATGTTTGCAGAGATAATAACCATCGGTGATGAGTTGCTGATAGGCCAGGTGACTGACACTAATTCGGCATGGATGGGACGCGAATTAAATAAAGTCGGTATCGAAGTTATTCGTGTAGTGTCTGTACGTGATCGTGCAGAAGAGATAACCGAAGCAGTGGATGCCTCGATGAAAAGGGCGGATATTGTATTGATGACAGGTGGTTTGGGCCCTACTAAGGATGATATCACCAAACAAACCCTTTGTGAATATTTTGGTACCAGACTGATTTTCAGTGAGGCTGTATTTGAAAATGTGAAGCGGGTATTAGCTGGAAAAATACCGATGAATGCGTTGAATAAGAGTCAGGCGATGGTGCCAGAGAATTGTACGGTCATTAATAATCGGGTGGGAAGTGCCTCTGTCAGTTGGTTTGAAAAGGATGGTAAAGTGCTTGTTTCCATGCCCGGTGTTCCTCAGGAGATGACTACGGTAATGAGTGAAGAAGTGATTCCTCGTTTGTGCGCAAAGTTTCATACAGATGCCATTGTACATCGTACTTTTACTGTGCAAAACTATCCGGAATCAGTGCTGGCTGAAAAACTGGAGCCTTGGGAGGTGGCGCTGCCGTCCTGTATTAAACTTGCTTACTTGCCTAAACCCGGTTTGATTCGTTTGAGATTGACAGGACGTGGACAAGATCGTCAGGAAGTAGAGACATGCTTAAATGTTGAGAGCGCCAAATTGGAAGCCATTTTAGGTGAAGATATTTTGGATGAAGAAGATACACCGATTGAGATTCTGATTGGGGAGCTTCTGAAAAAGAAGAAATTGACCCTTTCCACCGCAGAAAGCTGCACCGGTGGAAGTATTGCAGCCCGTGTTACTTCGGTTGCCGGAAGTTCGGAATACTTTAAAGGAAGTGTAGTGGCGTACTCTAATGAAATAAAGATGAAATTGCTGGGTGTGTCGATGGAAACGCTTGAAAAGAAAGGTGCTGTAAGCGAGGAAACCGTAATTGAGATGGTAAAAGGTGCGATGAAAGCGCTGAAAACTGATTGTGCAGTCGCCACTTCGGGCATCGCAGGTCCTGGCGGAGGTACTAAAGAGAAGCCTGTTGGTACAGTCTGGATTGCCGCTGCCTATAAAAATGAAATTTGCACTATGAAGCAGGAAACTGACCGCGGAAGAGAAATGAATGTGGAGAGAGCAGGTAATAATGCTCTTCTGTTACTTCGAAAATTGGTGAAATGAAGAAAAATTACCGCTGAATAATGAATTTATTTAAGAAATGCTTGTTTTATATCTATAAAAGTGCTTACTTTGCGCTCTGTTTGAAAGAAGTATAGATTAAAACTATAAAAATAAGATAGAAATGTCGAAGATTTGTCAAATTACCGGAAAGAAAGCCATGATTGGCAACAATGTTTCACACTCAAAGAGAAGAACTAAGAGAACCTTTGATTTGAACTTGTTTAACAAAAAGTTCTACTATGTAGAACAGGACTGCTGGATCAGCCTGAGCCTCTGCGCTGCTGGTTTGCGTATTATTAATAAAAAAGGTTTGGACGCTGCTCTGAATGATGCAGTTGCCAAAGGGTATTGTGATTGGAAAACCATTAAAGTTATTGGCTAAAACGTAAGAGGAGAAACTGATTATGGCAAAGAAAGCAAAAGGTAATAGAGTTCAGGTGATTCTGGAATGCACAGAACACAAAGATAGCGGTATGCCGGGAACATCTCGTTATATCACAACTAAGAACAGAAAGAATACTACAGAAAGACTTGAGTTGAAAAAATACAACCCGATTCTGAAGAGAGTAACAGTACACAAAGAAATTAAATAAAAAAGAAAGAGTATAACCCATGGCAAAGAAAACAGTAGCAAGTTTGCACGAAGGATCTAAAGAAGGTCGTGCTTATACTAAGGTTATCAAAATGGTTAAATCTCCGAAGACTGGAGCTTACATTTTTGATGAACAAATGGTTCCTAACGAAAAAGTACAAGACTTTTTTAAGAAATAAGCCGGTTGCATTAGATTGCAACCTGAAAAATCCTCTCACTGATATTCATTGAGGGGATTTTTTTTGCCAATTTTATTTGCTTCAATTTTTACTTTACGCCAGTTTTATTATATCTTTGTAGCATAATGTATTATACAAATAATTGTAATCATGGGATTTTTTAGTTTTTTCTCAAAGGAAAAGAAGGAAACTTTAGATAAAGGATTATCTAAAACCAAAGAAAGTGTATTCAGCAAGATTGCCCGTGCGGTAGCCGGCAAGTCGAAGGTGGATGATGAAGTGCTGGATAATCTGGAAGAGGTGCTTATCACATCGGATGTGGGAGTAGAGACTACTCTTAATATCATTAAACGTATTGAAAAACGTGCGGCAGAAGATAAATATGTAAATACACAAGAGCTAAACTCAATTCTGCGTGAAGAAATTGCAGCATTGTTGACTGAGAATAATTCGGATGATGTTGCTGATTTCGATGTTCCGGTAGAGAAAAAGCCTTATGTCATTATGGTAGTGGGTGTGAATGGAGTTGGTAAAACAACTACCATTGGTAAACTTGCTTATCAATTCAAGAAAGCCGGTAAATCTGTTTACTTGGGTGCGGCCGATACATTTCGTGCAGCAGCTGTAGAACAGCTTGTAATTTGGGGAGATAGAGTAGGTGTACCGGTGGTAAAACAAAAAATGGGTGCTGATCCCGCTTCGGTTGCATTTGATACATTAAGCTCGGCCGTTGCTAATGATGCGGATGTTGTGATTATAGATACAGCAGGACGCCTACACAATAAGGTCGGTTTGATGAATGAACTGACGAAGATTAAGAATGTAATGAAGAAGGTGGTACCTGATGCTCCGAATGAGGTGTTGCTGGTGCTTGATGGTTCAACCGGGCAGAATGCCTTTGAGCAGGCTAAACAATTCACGTTGGCTACAGAGGTGACTGCCATGGCTATAACAAAACTGGACGGAACGGCAAAGGGAGGCGTTGTTATCGGAATTTCAGATCAGTTTAAGATTCCGGTGAAATATATTGGATTGGGTGAAGGTATGGAAGACCTGCAGGTTTTCCGCAAGAAAGAATTTGTAGACTCCTTATTTGGAGAGAATGCATGAAAAGAAAAACTATAGATATCATAACATTAGGGTGCTCTAAGAATTTGGTGGATTCGGAGCAGTTGATGCGTCAGTTGGAAGAAGCCGGATATGATGTTACCCATGACTCGGAAAAACCGACAGGAGAAATAGCAGTTATCAATACCTGCGGTTTCATCGGTGATGCGAAAGAAGAATCAATTAATATGATTCTGGAATTTGCCCAGGAAAAAGAAGAAGGAAGTCTGGAAAAACTTTTTGTTATGGGCTGTCTTTCGGAACGCTATTTAAAAGAATTGGCGATTGAAATTCCTCAGGTTGATAAGTTTTATGGTAAATTCAACTGGAAAGAGTTGTTGCAGGACTTGGGAAAAGCCTACCATGACGAACTTCATATTGAACGTACGCTAACTACCCCTAAACATTATGCTTATCTGAAAATATCAGAGGGGTGTGACCGTAAATGTTCTTATTGCGCTATACCAATCATTACAGGACGTCATGTGTCTCGTCCCATGGAAGAGATCTTGGACGAAGTGAGATACTTGGTTTCCAATGGTGTGAAAGAGTTTCAGGTGATTGCCCAGGAGTTGACTTACTATGGAGTCGATTTATACAAGAAACAAATGCTCCCGGAATTGATTGAGCGTGTTTCTGAGATTCCGGGTGTGGAATGGATACGTTTACACTATGCATACCCGGCACATTTTCCTGAAGACTTGTTTAGAGTGATGCGTGAACGGGATAATGTATGCAAATACATGGATATAGCATTGCAACATATTAGTGATAACATGTTGCAACGTATGCGGCGTCATGTGACCAAAGAAGACACCTTTCGGTTAATTGAACAGTTTCGTAAAGAAGTTCCCGGTATTCATTTACGTACAACGTTGATGGTGGGGCATCCGGGTGAAACAGAAGAGGATTTTGAGGAATTGAAAGAGTTTGTTCGTAAAGTCCGTTTCGATAGAATGGGAGCTTTTGCTTATTCAGAGGAAGAGGGCACGTATGCGGCAGCTAATTATGAAGATTCTATTCCTCAAGAAGTGAAACAGGCCCGCTTGGATGAACTGATGGATATTCAACAGGGGATTTCTGCTGAACTTAGTGCATCTAAGGTGGGGTGGCAAATGAAAGTTATCATTGATCGTATAGAGGGTGATTATTATGTTGGGCGCACTGAATTTGATTCTCCGGAAGTAGATCCTGAGGTATTAATAAAGTGCGAGGGAGATAGTCTGAGGGTTGGTGACTTTTATCAAATAGAGGTGATTGATTCCGATGAATTCGATCTTTTTGCGAAAGTTATCTAAAGATATTTCCCTAAGAATTTGTTTTTTTCATTCGGATTGACTAATATAGCAACACACTTTTAAAATTGTAGTATTTTGAATAACAAAGAATTTACTTCAGAACTTTCGCGCAGGTTAGGATATAATACAAAAGATACTTCTGACTTGATAACTACTCTGCTGTCTGACATCATTCAGGAGCTGCAGGAAGGTAATGCTATAGGAATACAGGGATTTGGTGCTTTTGAAGTAAAAAAGAAGGCTGAGCGTATTGTCATCAATCCTGTCACCAGACTACGCTTGTTGGTTCCACCCAAACTGGTGTTGGCATTCAAGCCAAGTCCAATCTTAAAGGATAAGTTTAAAGAAGCATTTCCGTATGAATGAAAGGTTGACTATACAGAATCTTGTTGATTTACTGGTTAGCAGGCATGGGGTCCCTCAAAAAGATGCCGATGTTTTTGTTCGGGAGTTTTTTCTGTTGATAGAACAGGCTCTGGAGAATGATCAGTACGTGAAAATCAAGGGGCTGGGAACATTTAAACTGATAGGGGTTAATAGCCGTGAAAGTGTAAATATCAATACAGGCGAACGAATTAAGATAGAAGGACATACAAAGATTTCTTTTACTCCTGATCCTTCTTTGCGGGATATTATTAATAGGCCTTTTTCTCATTTTGAGACGGTTGTACTGAATGAGAATACTGTATTGGAAGATACGCCGATAGAGGAATTGGAGGGAGATCCGGTGGATGTGCCTGGAGTAGAAGGAACACAGTTTATAGAGGATGTTTCAGGGAAAGAGCAGATTGAAACAGAGCCTATAGAGGCAGCAAAGCAGATAGAAACAGCAGAATCGGAGGGTATGCCAGAGCAAAACGCAGAGAATGCTGAGACTACTACAGGGGATATTGAGGAGGATACGAAAAAAACGGAAAATATAGAAATTGGAGGTCGAATGGTTGATGTGCCTGAAGAAGTTGAAAAGGAAACCTGCAAGGATACGGGCACAAAGACTATCATAGAAATAGAAGGATTATCTGTTGGTGAAGTATCGGAAGACATTAAACCAGATAAGACTGACGAGGGATTCGAGGAAGAACAAGAGCCGGCGGAAAAAGAAATAGAAGAAGGTGAGGCTCCTAAACTGACTGCAGAAGAAATAATTGCTCGGGAGATTCAGAAAACAGAAGTTCCGATTGTTCCTATGAGAAAGGAGAGGCACCCCCAAAAAGAAATTAAATTCAAAAAAGAGAAATCTCCTGTCCCTTATTTGGTAACTATCATAGCGGTTGTTATGCTGCTTTGTGGTGCGGTTCTGGTTTTTGTTTATTATCCGGATTTGTTTTCTAAAAAAGAAATGCAATCAACCGTAATTGAAGCGGTGGAGAAAAAAGAGCCTATAAAGGAAGTCCCGTTAGATACTGTTATGAAAACAGATACTATAGCCGAAGTGGTGGTAAAAATGCAGGATAAACAACAGGTAGTGAATCCTAAACCTGTGTCGGTGAAAACGGATAAAGTATCGGAGAGTAAATCGGTTTCTCAGGAAAAGGTTACTAAGAAGGTGGTGTCAATACCTGTTAAGCCGGATTCTGTAAACTACATAATTACCGGTACTAAGACTACCTATACGATGAAAGAGGGGGAGACTTTAACCAAGGTCTCTTTACGCTTCTATGGTACAAAAGATTTGTGGCCTTATATTGTTAAGCATAATCAGGGAGTGATTAAGAATCCGAATAGTGTGCCATATGGTACTGTACTTAAAATACCGGAACTTGTTAAAAAGTAACGGCTTTGTATGGCACCCGGGTGTATAAACTTGTATACATCCGGGTGCCGTGTTTATGTTATACAAATACAAAAGCGTATGAAAGTACCTTAATCTAAAGACTTCGCATTGTTTTTTAATAAAAATTAGTTGGAATGGTTAAAGATATAGTGTACTTTTGGAATCGAAATTAAAAAGCCTTACAACATAGGTTTCATTTATATTATAAGTAAGAAATTAAACAATAAAATAATTAGTATTTATGGCTGAATCAATTGACATCCGCGAATTGAACGAGCGGATTGAAAGACAGAGTGCTTTCGTTACCAATCTTACAACAGGCATGGACCAGATCATTGTGGGTCAGAAACATTTGGTAGAGTCACTGTTAATCGGGCTACTTTCTGACGGGCATGTATTGCTTGAGGGTGTACCAGGATTGGCAAAAACTTTGGCAATCAAGACATTGGCTTCGTTGATCGATGCAAAATACAGCCGCATACAGTTTACGCCTGATTTGTTGCCTGCCGATGTTGTAGGTACTATGGTTTACAGTCAGAAAGATGAAACCTTTCAAGTGAAAAAAGGTCCGATTTTTGCTAATTTTGTATTGGCCGATGAAATAAACCGTGCGCCTGCCAAAGTGCAGAGTGCCCTGCTTGAAGCAATGCAGGAACGTCAGGTGACCATTGGTAAAGAGACATTCTTGTTGCCTGAGCCATTCCTTGTGTTAGCTACACAGAACCCGATTGAGCAGGAAGGTACATATCCGCTTCCGGAAGCTCAGGTAGACCGTTTTATGCTTAAGGTGATTATTGATTATCCGAAGCAGGAAGAGGAGAAATTAATTATTCGCCAAAACATTAATGGAGAGAAATTCAATGTGAAACCTATTTTGAAGGCAGAAGAAATAATTGAAGCCCGTAAAGTAGTACGCCAGGTTTATCTGGATGAAAAGATTGAACGCTATATTGTAGACATCGTATTTGCTACACGTTATCCCGAAAAATATGATTTGAAAGAGCTGAAAGATATGATTGGATTCGGTGGTTCACCTCGTGCTTCCATTAATCTGGCTTTGGCTGCACGTACTTATGCATTTATTAAACGTCGTGGCTATGTGATTCCGGAAGATGTACGTGCTGTTGCACATGATGTCCTCCGGCATCGTATCGGATTGACATATGAAGCGGAAGCCAGCAATGTAACTTCTGATGAAATTGTAAGTAAAATATTGAATAAGATAGAAGTGCCTTAATTTTAATTGAGAATGAATAATCCTCAATTACCAACTTTCAATTCTCAATTAAATAGATGGAAACAAGTGAAATTCTAAAAAAAGTTCGTCGGATTGAAATAAAGACGCGTGGATTGTCGAACAATATTTTTGCAGGACAGTACCATTCGGCCTTCAAAGGTAGAGGTATGGCTTTTTCTGAGGTGCGTGAATATCAGTTTGGTGATGATATACGTGACATTGACTGGAATGTGACAGCGCGTTTTAACAAACCTTTTGTGAAGGTGTTTGAGGAAGAGCGTGAACTGACGGTGATGTTGATGGTGGATGTTTCCGGTAGTTTGGAATTTGGCACCGTAAAACAACTGAAGAAGGATATGGTAACAGAAATTGCAGCTACTCTCGCATTTTCTGCTATTCAGAATAACGATAAGATCGGAGTTATTTTTTTTTCAGACAGAATAGAAAAATTTATTCCTCCCAAGAAAGGGCGTAAACACATTCTGTACATTATTCGTGAATTGATTGATTTTAAGCCCGAAAGTCGTCGTACAAATGTTCGCCTTGCTCTGGAATATCTGACGAATGTCATGAAAAGACGTTGTACAGCTTTCATTTTATCCGATTTTATAGATCAGGAAAGCTTTAAGAATGCAATGACCATAGCCAATAGGAAACATGATGTTGTCGCTATTCAAGTATATGACAGGAGAGTAGCTGAGTTACCGGCAGTAGGTTTGATGCGGATTAAAGATGCGGAAACCGGACATGAACAGTGGATAGACACATCTTCGGCCGGAGTGCGTAAGGCGCATCATGAATGGTGGGTAAATAAACAAACTGAGTTAGACGAGACGTTTACCAAAAGTAATGTTGATTCTGTTTCGGTACGTACTGATCAGGATTACGTGAAAGCGTTACTGAATTTATTTGCTAAACGAAATTAACAGGAAAGATGAATAAAAATATATTTCTGATAGTATTGTTATTTCTGGTTTCTGGCAGAATTGCTGCACAGTCTGTGACTGTCGATGCTAAAATAGACTCTTTGCAAATTCTAATAGGAGAACAGGCAAAAGTGCAGTTACAAGTAGCGATGGATGTGAAGCAGAAAGCTGTTTTTCCGGTATTTACAGATACGCTGGTACGGGGGGTGGAAATTGTGGAAACTGCTAAACCTGATACACAATATTTAAATGATCGCCAGAGAATGTTAATTACCCAGGAGTATACGGTAACTTCTTTTGATTCAGCTTTATATTATATTCCTCCTATGGGTGTGAAGATTGATAATAAAGAGTATAAATCGAAAGCATTGGCATTGAAAGTGTACTCAATGCCTGTGGATACTTTGCATCCTGATCAGTTTTTTGGTCAGAAGACCGTTATGAAGGCTCCTTTTGCATGGGAAGATTGGTATGGCTTGATTGGTTGCTCTTTTTTGGCATTACCACTGTTAGGATTGCTCATTTATTTGATTGTTCGCATCCGTGATAATAAGCCTATTATTCGTAAAATAAAGGTTGAGCCTAAGTTGCCTCCACATCAACTGGCAATGAAAGAGATAGAGCGTATTAAGACAGAGAAGATATGGCAAAAGGGACAACCGAAGGAGTATTATACGGAATTGACAGATGCCCTTCGCACATATATTAAGAATCGATTTGGTTTTAATGCATTGGAAATGACTTCATCTGAAATTATAGATAAATTGCTTGAATTTAATGATAAAGAAGCTATATCAGATTTAAAATATTTATTCCAGACAGCCGATTTGGTTAAATTCGCTAAGCATGATCCGCAAATGAACGAAAATGATGCGAATTTAATTAATGCAATTGATTTTATTAATGAAACCAAACAACCGGAAGAAGAGAACCTGAAGCCACAGCCTACTGAAATCACCATTATAGAGAAAAGATCTTTGCGTACAAAGATATTACTGATATGTGGTATTGTATTTTTGTCGGCTGCTCTTATTGGAACCTTTGTATATATAGGGTTACAACTCTATAATCTGTTTGCGTAATAGGTTTTTACTTTTATCATATAAAATAAGAAATAGTAAATTGTAAATAGAATGGTTTTTGCCAATATTGAATATTTGTTTTTGCTGCTGTTGCTTATACCATATATTGTGTGGTATATAATGAAGCGGAAGAAGACGGAGCCGACTCTTCAGATTTCTGATGCACGTGTATATGCACATGCACCGAAAAGTTATAGGAACTATTTGCTGCATGTACCTTTTGGTTTGCGCATCATTGCTCTAATATTGATCATCTTGGTTTTGGCACGCCCTCAAACAACCAATAGCTGGCAAAACAGCGAAATCGAAGGTATTGATATTATGTTAGCTATCGATGTATCTACCAGTATGTTGGCAGAGGACTTGAAGCCTAATAGATTGGAGGCTGCTAAAGATGTAGCTGCGGAATTTATTAATGGCCGTCCGAATGATAATATAGGTATTACGCTTTTTGCCGGTGAAAGTTTTACTCAGTGTCCTTTAACGGTAGATCATGCTGTATTACTGAATCTATTTCAAGGTATTAAGTGCGATATTATTGAGGATGGGACAGCAGTGGGAATGGGAATTGCTAATGCAGTAACTAGGCTGAAAGATAGTAAAGCAAAATCAAAAGTGATTATTTTGCTGACAGATGGTACAAATAATAAAGGAGATATTTCTCCATTGACAGCTGCTGAAATAGCAAAAAGTTTTGGTATACGTGTTTATACTATTGGTGTGGGAACAAATGGTATGGCTCCTTATCCGGTACCGGTTGGGGGAACAGTACAGTATATTAATACGCCGGTTGAAATTGATGAAAAAACCCTTACTCAAATAGCAGGTATTACGGATGGAAACTATTTTCGTGCTACCAGCAATTCGAAACTGAAAGAGGTTTATGAAGAGATTGATAAATTGGAGAAAACGAAATTGAACGTGAAAGAGTATAGTAAGCGTCAGGAAGAATATCGTTGGTTTGCGCTGGCTGCTTTCTTATGTGTACTGCTTGAACTACTGTTACGTAACTCAATATTGAAGAAGATACCATAAAATAGATAGAAAGATGTTTCGATTTGAAGAACCTGCATATTTATATTTGTTGTTGTTGCTACCATTGTTGGTAGCCTTCTATCTTTTTTCTAACTATAGAAGGAGGAAAGCTATTCGTAAATTCGGGGATCCGGTATTGATGGCACAACTGATGCCTGATGTATCTAAATATCGTCCCGATGTAAAGTTCTGGTTGGTATTTACCGCCATAAGTCTGTTTGCGGTATTGTTAGCCCGTCCACAATTCGGCTCTAAACTTGAAACTGTAAAGCGTAAAGGAGTAGAGGTTATGATTGCATTGGACATTTCTAACTCTATGCTTGCACAAGATGTTCAGCCAAGTCGTTTGGAAAAAGCTAAGAGGCTTATATCTAAATTAGTAGATGGTATGGAGAATGACAAAGTGGGTATGATTGTATTTGCGGGAGATGCTTTTACTCAGTTGCCAATAACGAGTGATTATATTTCCGCTAAAATGTTTCTGGAATCTATTAATCCTTCGTTAATATCTAAACAAGGTACAGCTATTGGTGCAGCGATCAGTCTGGCAGCTCGCAGCTTTACTCCACAAGAAGGAGTAGGACGTGCTATTGTAGTGATTACCGATGGTGAGAACCATGAAGGTGGGGCTGTTGAAGCTGCTAAAGAAGCTGCCAAAAAAGGTATTCAAGTGAACGTTTTGGGAGTTGGTTTGCCCGATGGTGCTCCTATTCCAATTGAAGGTAGTAACGATTTTCGCCGTGATCGTGAAGGCAATGTAATTGTGACCCGTTTGAATGAGGCTATGTGTCAGGAAATTGCAAAGGTCGGGAATGGGATTTATGTTCGTGTAGATAACTCAAATTCTGCGCAAAAGGCTATTAATCAAGAAATTAATAAGATGGCTAAATCAGATGTTGAGTCTAAGGTTTATACAGAATATAATGAACAATTCCAAGTAATTGCTTGGATGATATTGCTTTTATTATTGGTAGAGATGTTGATTTTAGATCGTAAAAATCCATTATTTAAAAACATTCGGTTGTTTTCTAATAAGTAATAATGTGTATGTCAAGAAGTAAATATATATTATTCGCTCTGTTGCTATCCCTCTCTCTGGGTACATTTGCACAAAAAGCTGAGCGTGATTATATCCGTAAAGGCAATCGTCTTTTTAAGGACAGTGTTTTTGTGGATGCTGAGGTTAATTATCGAAAAGCATTAGAGGTGAATCCCAAATCAATTGTTTCTATGTATAATTTGGGTAATACGTTGTCGCAACAGCAAAAGTTTAAAGATGCGATGGAGCAATATGTAGCTGCAACTCAAATAGAAAAAGATAAGGCCAAGTTGGGACAGATTTATCATAATATGGGAGTATTATTCCAGTCTGGTAAAGATTATCAGAAAGCGGTTGAAGCATATAAGATGTCTTTGAGAAATAATCCGAAAGATGATGAAACCCGTTATAACTTGGCATTGGCTCAAAAGTTGTTGAAAGATCAACAGCAAAATCAACAGAACCAAGACCAAAATCAGGATCAGAATAAAGATGATCAGCAAAAGCAACAAGATAATAAAGATCAGAATAAGCAAAATGATCAAAATAAGGATAAACAGCAACAGCAACCTCCTAAATCTGAGAAAAACGACAATGAAATGTCTAAGGAAAATGCAGAGCAGTTGCTTAATTCTGTAATGCAAGATGAAAAAGGTGTTCAAGATAAAGTGAAGAAGCAGCAGACTCTTCAGGGAAGACGTTTAGAGAAGGATTGGTAATAATAAAATAATTGATGATAAAAACTTCAGAGGAAATGAGAAAATTGATTTTCTTATTGATTACACTGGTAGCGGTGACTACACAGGCGTGGGCTGATGGGAAGGTAGTATTTACTGCATCTGCACCTGATGCTGTAGTAGTGGGTGACCAGTTTAGGTTATCGTATACAGTAAATACGATAAAAGTAAGGGATTTTCGTGTGCCTTCTATAAAAGGATTTGATGTATTAATGGGACCTAATCGTTCGCAACGTATGCAATCGATTAATGGGGTTACCAATAATAGTATTACTTTTACTTATATTCTGATGGCTACGGCTGAAGGAGAATATTCTATTCCGGGTGCTACGATTACGGCAGATGGAAATCAGATGGTTTCTAATTCGGTAAAAATAAAGGTTCTTCCTCCCGATAAGACTGGAGGAAGTACTGGCAGTAGTAGCGCTTCGTCATCAAGTAGCCCAACTGGGACATCTTCTTCCGTTTCCAATCAAGATTTGCTTATTACTGCTACAGCCAATAAGACTAATGTATATGAACAGGAGGCTTTCCTTTTAACTTTTAAAATTTATACTCGTGAGTCCCAACTTCGATTTGAGAATGTGAAACTACCTGATTTTAAGGGATTCCATTCTCAAGAAATAGAAATGCCGGCTAATGCAAAATGGTCACAGGAACATTATAAGGGAAGGAATTATTTTACGACTGTATATCGTCAATTTGTATTGTTTCCTCAACAATCCGGAAAGCTGACGATTGAACCTGCACGTTTTGATGCTACTATCGCGAAAGCTGTACAATCTGATGATCCATTTGATGCTTTTTTTAATGGCGGTAGCAATTATGTAAATGTGAGTAAGGTAATCGTGACACCCAAGATTACAATTAATGTAACTCCGTTGCCTGCTGGTAAACCCACTAACTTTTCAGGAGGAGTAGGGGAATTTAGCATCACTTCTTCTATTAATTCTAAAGAAGTAAAGACGAATGATGCTATAACGGTAAAGCTGGTAATTTCAGGAACTGGTAATTTAAAATTAATAGCTAACCCGGAAATAAAATTCCCGGAGGATTTTGATGTATATGAACCGAAGATGGACAGTAAAGTTCGTTTGACCCAAGAAGGACTTTCAGGGAGTAAGGTTATTGAATATCTTGCCATTCCGAGACATGCTGGAGTTTATAAGATTCCGGGAGTTTCTTTCAGTTATTTTGATATAAAGTCAAAGTCTTATAAAACACTGAGTACTGAAGATTATGAAGTCAAAGTGGAAAAAGGGGCAGGAAATGCAGATCAGGTTATTGCAAACTTTACAAATAAAGAGGATCTGAAAATATTAGGTGAAGACATTCGCTATATAAAATTGAATGATGTTAAGCTTCAGCCAAAAGATAGTCTTTTATTCGGTTCTTTAATTTATTGGCTATTCTACATTATTCCTGCTGTTATATTTATCATATTCTTCATAGTTTACCGTAAGCAAGCTGCAGAAAATGCAAATGTAGCTAAGATGCGTACAAAGAAAGCTAATAAAGTAGCTGCAAGGCGAATGAAGTTGGCTGGAAAATTGCTTGCAGAGAATAAGAAAGAAGCATTTTATGATGAAGTACTCAAAGCTTTGTGGGGGTATATTAGTGATAAACTTAATATTCCGGTTTCTCGTTTGTCAAAAGATAATGTGGAAGATAAACTTAGAAATCATGGAGTCAGTGACGAGTTGATAAAAGATTTCTTGGCTGCTCTGAATGAGTGTGAGTTTGCACGTTTTGCGCCGGGAGATGAAAGCCAAGCTATGGATAAGGTTTATTCATCATCGTTGGAAGTGGTTAGTAAGATGGAGAATTCAATAAAACGCTAAATTAGAGAAGATAAAGTCATGAAAAAAATATTGTTTTTTACTTTGGGCTTGTTAGTGGCAGTGACTTCTTTCGGGCAGGATTCATTAGTAACAGATTCTACTCAGAGGATGGAAGGAGATTCTGTCAATATTCGTAATACAGAGTTTTCCAGTTCTAAATTAGAGGATGCTACGAAATCTGAAGGCGACAGTGCTTATATAAGAAATGATTTTGCATCTGCAATTCAAATTTATGAATCACTATTACGTAAAGGAGATGCAGCTGATGTATATTATAATCTTGGAAATAGCTATTATAAAGTCAATGAGATAGCAAAGGCTATCTTAAATTATGAAAGAGCATTATTACTTCAACCTGGTAACGGAGATATTCGTGCTAATTTAGAGATAGCTCGTGGTAAGACTGTTGACAAGGTGGAAGCTGTGCCCGAGGTGTTCTTTGTGACGTGGACCAAAGCATTGATTAATAGTATGAGCGTAGATGCATGGGCTGTATGGGGTGTTGTGAGCTTCCTGTTGCTAATCGTATCTCTCTATTTCTTTATATTCTCAAAACAAGTGGTGTTGAAGAAAGTGGGATTTATTACAGGCATAGTCTTTCTAATAGTTGTTGTAATGGCCAATGTTTTTGCTTCTAAGCAAAAAGAAGAATTATTGCATCGGGATAGTGCAATCATAATGAATCCAAGTGTTACGGTTAGGAGTACACCCAGTGAGAATGGTACTAGTTTGTTTATTCTTCATGAAGGGCATAAAGTTGATATTAAAGATAGCTCTATGAAAGACTGGAAAGAAATTCGTCTTGAAGATGGAAAGGTAGGATGGGTACCGGTTAGTTCGATTGAAATTATTTGAGAATAGAATCTATAAATATTTTATCAAAGTCCCTCTTTAATAGTATTGGATTTATTGAAGAGGGACTTTATTGTATTATAAGAAGTTACTATTGATTTAGATTGTTTTAGCGAAAAAAGAAGCACTTTTTTTTTGTTTTATCTTTTTTTTTCCTTAAGTTTATAGCGTGATAATATAGTCACGTAGTATTAACCATTAAATTTATGAGACATGAGAACAATAACATTTAATGAACTTCGTAAAATTAAAGATTCATTGCCTAGCGGTAGCATGCATAGAATAGCCGACGAACTAAATTTAAACGTCGACACGGTGAGAAATTTTTTTGGTGGTCATAACTTTAAGGAGGGGAAAAGTGTCGGAATACATCTTGAGCCTGGTCCGGATGGTGGATTGGTTATGATTGATGATACCACTGTGCTTGATCGGGCATTAAGGATATTGGATGAATTGAATATGAGAAAAGAAGAAGCTACCGAAGCTATGCAGGCTTAAATAAAAGATAAAGTCAGAATCCCAATTGGCAAAAACAATTGGGATTTCTTATTTGTTAAATTCAATAAAACAAACGAATTATGGAAGACAAATTAGTAACTTTAGCTATTCTGACTTATACAAAAGCTCAGATATTGAAGAATGTTCTTGAAAATGAGGGTATAGAGACGTATATTCACAATGTTAACCAAATACAACCGGTTGTGTCATCTGGTGTGCGTTTGCGTATTAAAGAAAGCGACTTACCTCGTGCTTTAAAAATCACAGAAAGTTCAGCTTGGCTTGCTGAAAGTATAGTGGGAGAGAAGGCGCCTAAAGTAGAACACCGTACTAAAAAGGTACTTATTCCAGTCGATTTCTCTAATTATTCGATGAAGGCTTGTGAATTTGGCTTTAATTTCGCGAAATCTTATGATGCGGAGGTAATACTATTACATGTTTACTTTACACCAATTTATGCTTCATCACTGCCATATGGTGATGTATTTAATTATCAGATTAGCGATGAAGAGACCGTAAAGAATGTGTTGCATAAAGTTCATGATGATTTGAATGCTTTATCAGAGAAAATAAAACAAAAGGTAGCGTCAGGCGAATTCCCTGATGTGAAATATACCTGTGTGTTACGAGAAGGCATTCCTGAGGAAGAAATATTACGGTATAATAAAGAACATCGTCCTAGAATCATTATAATGGGTACACGTGGTAAAAATCAAAAAGATATTGATCTTATTGGTAGTGTAACCGCTGAAGTGATAGAACGTAGTCATACTACAGTATTGGCTATCCCTGAGAATACTCCATTTAATAGTTTTAATGAAGTGAAACGGATAGCTTTTATGACAAACTTTGATCAGCGTGATTTGATTGCTTTTGATTCATTTATCAATGGACTTGATCCATTTCATTTTTCTGTTTCTCTTATTCACTTATCAGATGTAAAAGATACATGGAATGAGATAAAACTGGCAGGCATTAAAGACTATTTCCAGAAGCAATATCCGGATCTTGAAATTCATTATGATGTGGTAATGAGTAATGATTTTCTAAATAGTTTAGAAAACTACATTAAAACAAATCAGATTGATATTATTACATTAACTTCTTATAAGCGGAATATATTTTCTCGTTTGTTTAATCCAGGCATAGCTCGTAAGATGATCTTTCATTCTGATACACCGCTCTTAGTTATTAATGGATGATCAAGTTCTCAAAATGCGCGCTTTAAAATAATGGAATAATAACCATTATGTTTAATAGAAAAAGGCAACTTACTATACTTAAGTAAGTTGCCTTTTTGATAATGATAAATACACTATTTCTTATATTTTTCTGGAAAAATAAAGAGGTATCACTTTAGCTTGTGATACCTCTTTTTAAAGACAAGTTTTGTAATTTATATCTCTGATTAATCCATCAGTGAGATTAATTCATCAGTTTCTCTATAGCTTCAAATTCCGGTCCCATATTTAAGTTATAATAAACTCTATAAAGACCTTGCAGCCACAAATCTTTCTGATCAGGTTTTAGTTCTCTTGCTTTTTCGTAATACGGTTTAGCTTCCTCGTAGAACTTTTTGATGTTGGCTTGTGCTGTAGCATAATTCGGATCATTAATATCTGTTGGTGCTTTATCAGCATAGTCTTGTGCCTGTAGCAGATAGACTAATCCCAAGTTTGAGCATGCTTCTGCATATGTAGGGTCTACATCAAGAGTCTTCTTATAGAATTCAATTGCTTTCTCATAATCTTTCATATTATGATACAAATACGCTTTTACATACAAATATAATTTGTTGTTAGGATCTTTAGCCAACATGTCATTAGCAAATTGCATTGCTTTGTCATTCTGGTTAGAGCTACTATAATAATCAACCAGATTAGCAAAGAAATATTGATTTTCTGGGAATTTAACAATACCTTCCTGCAACTTCTCTACCCATTTGGCAGTATCGCCTTTAGCTTTATAAGCGTCTGTTAACAACTGCATTGCGAATTGGCCATTTTCTTTATCTTTCAAGGCATATTGAGCATATTTCATGACAGCATCCTTATCGCCTACTCTATCGGCAGCCAAAGTTGCATAATATGCTACTTGCGGTAAGATAGTGTCTTTTTCCAGTAGATTTTCTTTTTCTAACATAGGCAGTGTAGCTGCATCTACGTAAGCAGCAAAGAATTTTAATGCTTCTTCGTTTTGGTTTAGGTTAAAATACTGAATACCACCATTAATTAAATTGGGGCGTTCTGCCAGAATCGTTTTTGAGTTGGCACTTCTATATTTGTTTTTAATCTTACCCTTTTCATTGGGAATCTGTGCCAATTCGTCACATTTAACAAAATAATTATACATGTTCAGTACACTGTTGTATACCTTCAATGTATCATAGGGTTTTCTCAGATAAGCATTTTCCATCTCCTTTTCATTGATTCTTTTTTGGATATAACCAGCTACATCCCAAGTAGCTGCATTATCCTTTGTTTCAGGATTGGTTAGTGCTTCATTAATCAGCTGTTCAGCTTTTGCGAAGTCTGGTTTTACTTCACCGGCAATACTTTTCGCTTCTTTCACATTCTTTTCTTGAGCGAAAGCAAAACTTACAGCCATCAGTAAGACCATTGAAAATAATACTCTTTTCATGATTGTTGTTTGATTAATTATTAATATTATGTCTATTCTTCTGTTTCATTTACCAACGTGTCAGTTTCTGGATTACTTGGAATATTTCCCTCTCCCTCTTCTGCAGGAATTTCATCTTCCAAACTCTCTGACGTTACTTTACATACCGAGCCAATCTGGTCATTACGTTTCTCAAGATTTATCAGACGAACTCCTTGAGTTGCACGTCCCATAATACGAACATCAGCCACTTTCAGACGAATCGTGATACCTGACTTATTGATAATCATCAAGTCATTGTCATCTGTTACAGACTTAATTGTAACCAATTTGCCTGTTTTTTCGGTGATATTCATTGTTTTTACACCTTTACCACCGCGATTCGTTTTGCGATAGTCTTCAATATCGGAACGTTTACCATATCCTTGTTCTGAAACAACCATTACAGATTCTGTTTCAAGATCCTTGATGCAAATCATACCTATCACTTCGTCCTGTCCGTCATCATCCAATGTGATTCCTCGAACTCCAGTTGCTGTACGTCCCATAACGCGTACTGCTGCTTCATGGAAGCGTATTGCACGTCCATTACGATTAGCGATAATGATTTCATTGTTTCCGTTTGTCATACGTACTTCAATTACACGGTCGTCTTCACGAATAGTTATGGCATTTACACCATTCTGACGTGGACGCGAATATTGTTCTAATGATGTTTTCTTTATAACACCATTCTTGGTACAGAACAGTACGTAATGACTATTAATATATTTCTGATCATTCAAGCTCTTTACACGCAGGTATGCATTAACAGCATCGTCTGAATCTATGTTCAGTAAATTCTGTATTGCACGTCCTTTTGAGTTTTTGGTACCTTCGGGAATTTCGTATACTTTCAACCAATAGCACTTACCTTTTTGAGTGAAGAACATCATAGTGTTGTGCATTGTTGCCGGATAAATATGCTCAATAAAGTCTTCGTCACGGGTTTCAGTGCCTTTGGAGCCTACTCCGCCACGGTTCTGGGCACGGAACTCAGTTAATGGTGTACGTTTGATATATCCCATATGCGAAATGGTGATGATCATTTGGTCGTCTGCATAGAAGTCTTCCGGATTAAATTCTTCTGAAGAATATACGATTTCGGAACGTCGTTCGTCACCGTATTTAGCTCTTACTTCCAATAGTTCATCTTTAATCACCTTACGGCATACTTCATCATCAGCCAAGATACTTTCCAAATAAGCTATTTGCTTCATAACCTCGTCGTATTCAGCATGAAGCTGATCCTGCATCAAGCCGGTTAATTGGCGCAGACGCATTTCAACAATAGCACGTGCTTGAATTTCGCTCAGTTTGAAACGTTCCATCAGCCCGGAGATTGCGTCGTTAGGTGTTTTTGCTGCACGAATAATACGGATTACTTCATCAATATTATCCGAAGCAATAATTAACCCCTCTAATATGTGTGCACGTTCTTTAGCTTTACGTAGATCAAACTGGGTACGGCGAATGACCACATCGTGTCTATGCTCTACAAAATATACGATTAAGTCACGTAAATTCAGCATCTTAGGACGTCCGTTGACTAATGCTACGTTGTTTACACCAAACGAAGTCTGCAATGCTGTCATTTTATAAAGTTTGTTCAGCACTACACTTGCGTTAGCATCACGCTTGATATCGATAACAATACGCATACCTTCACGGTCGGACTCGTCATTAGCATTGGAGATGCCTTCTATTCTCTTTTCATTAACAAGGTCAGCAATTGCTTTGATCAATTCTGCCTTATTAACGTTGTACGGAATCTCTGTAACAACGATCTTGTCATGTGTTTGTCCAGACTCTATTTCGGCTTTTGCACGCATGACAACACGCCCACGTCCTGTAAGGTAGGCTTCACGTACACCACTTATACCATATATATATCCTCCTGTCGGAAAATCGGGTGCCTTTACGTATTCCATCAATTCCTCTACAGTAACATCTTTATTGTCAAGATAAGCTTCACAGGCATCGATGACTTCAGACAGATTATGAGGTGGCATGTTCGTGGCCATACCTACAGCGATACCCGAAGCCCCGTTGACCAGTAAGTTAGGAATGCGTGTTGGCATCACTTTGGGTTCCATCAGTGTGTTGTCAAAATTAGGCTCAAAGTCTACAGTTTCTTTGTAGAGGTCCTGCATCATTTCTTCACCTAATTTATTCAAGCGTGCTTCAGTATAACGCATGGCAGCAGGACTGTCACCGTCTACAGAACCGAAGTTTCCTTGTCCGTCTACCAACGGATAACGCATTGCCCATTCTTGAGCCATACGTACCATAGCAAAATATACGGAAGAATCTCCATGCGGGTGATATTTACCAAGTACTTCACCTACGATTCTAGCTGATTTTTTATAAGGTTTATCTGACGTATTTCCCAGTTCCATCATTCCGTAAAGAATTCTACGGTGAACGGGCTTAAATCCATCTCTAACATCAGGAAGGGCACGTGAAACGATGACCGACATGGAGTAGTCAATGTACGATGACTTCATTTCCTCCTCAATGTTAATCTTTATAATTCTGTCTTGTTCAAGCATTTAAAAAGATTATTAATTATACATTTGTGGCTTATGAAAAACCACGCTAAAGTACTACTTTTCCTTGATATACGAAAGTTTTAACGAAGAAAGTTTTTAGGCTTTTTAAAAGGGTCCGAAGTTAGTTCTTATAATATGATGATGCTTGTATACTGGCTGTATCAATTTCTTTTCTTTAGTAGTTTTTGTGTGTTTTATTGCTCTATTATATTATAATGTATAGAAATGAAAGAAATAATGGCACGACATTTGTTATATAACAAATAAAGCAAATGATGCATAAGCAAACGATATGAAATGCGTATATTTGCAAGTAAATAATCTCTTAGAAGAAGGAAGAAAAGTATGAATAATCAATTCTCACAAAAAGTTTCCGATATTATCGTATATAGCAAGGAAGAGGCCAACCGCCTGAGAAGCAGCTATATAGGCCCTGAGCACTTATTGCTCGGCATGCTTCGCGATGGTGAGGGAAAAGCAATTGAGATATTGTCTAAGCTCAAAACAAACCTGACCGACATAAAGAAGCAGATTGAGGCCATACTGAAAGAACATGCAGATGACATGCTGCTGCCTGATGCTGACGTTCCATTGTCAAATGGGGCTGCAAAGATATTAAAATTATGTATTTTAGAAGCACGTGTGATGAAAAGTCAAGTTGCAGATACAGAACATGTTTTGCTGGCTATTCTTAAAGATAAGGATAATTTGGCAGCTACAGTTCTTGAAGCCAACCATGTAGACTATCAGCAGGTGTTTGAACAATTGTCGTTACAACCTGATATCAGTGCAGGTATGGGATTCACAGAGGATGATGACGATGAAGATGAGATGAATCAGTCTCGGTCCGCTCATGGAGCGGGTGAACATCAGCAACAAGCACAGACAGCTTCCAGAAAGCCGACAAATGATACTCCTGTGCTTGACAACTTCGGTACGGATATGACTAAAGCGGCCGAAGAAGGTCGATTAGATCCTGTTGTAGGACGTGAACGTGAAATAGAACGTTTAGCACAGATACTTAGTCGTCGTAAAAAGAATAATCCTATCCTGATTGGTGAGCCGGGTGTTGGTAAATCGGCTATTGTGGAAGGATTGGCGCTTCGTATTATTCAGAAAAAAGTGTCCCGCATTCTGTTTGATAAACGTGTGGTAGCGCTTGACATGACTGCTGTTGTGGCCGGAACTAAATACCGTGGGCAGTTTGAAGAGCGAATACGTTCTATTTTGAATGAATTGCAGAAGAATCCGAATGTGATTTTGTTTATAGATGAAATCCATACTATTGTCGGAGCCGGATCAGCTGCCGGATCGATGGATGCTGCCAATATGTTGAAACCAGCTTTGGCACGTGGTGAGATACAATGCATCGGAGCTACTACTCTTGATGAGTACCGGAAAAATATAGAAAAGGATGGTGCTTTAGAGCGCCGTTTTCAAAAAGTGATGGTAGAACCTACTACGGCTGAGGAGACTTTGCAGATTCTTCGTAATATTAAAGATAAATACGAAGATCACCACAATGTAAATTATACAGATGCTGCACTGGAAGCTTGTGTCAAGTTGACAGATCGTTATATAACTGATCGTAATTTCCCTGATAAGGCTATTGATGCATTGGATGAAGCCGGTTCACGTGTACATCTTACAAATGTCAGTGTTCCGAAAGAGATTGAAGATCAGGAGAAACTGATTGAGGAGGCTAAGAACAAGAAAAATGATGCAGTGAAATCGCAGAACTTTGAGTTGGCTGCCAGTTTCCGGGATAAAGAGAAAGAACTTACCACTCAATTGGATGTGATGAAAAAAGAGTGGGAAGAGCGTTTGAAAGATAATCGCGAAACGGTTGATGCAGAAGAAATTGCTAATGTTGTATCTATGATGTCGGGCATACCTGTACAGAGGATGGCGCAGGCTGAAGGTATAAAATTGGCCGGTATGAAAGAAAACTTACAGTCGAAAGTGATTGCTCAAGATGCTGCTATCGAGAAGTTGGTAAGAGCTATTTTGCGTAGCCGCGTCGGACTGAAAGATCCCAATAAACCTATCGGTACTTTCATGTTTCTGGGACCGACAGGTGTCGGTAAAACCCACTTAGCTAAAGAATTGGCTAAATATATGTTTGGCTCTTCGGATGCGTTGATTCGCATTGATATGAGTGAATATATGGAGAAATTCACAGTTTCGCGTTTAGTTGGTGCTCCTCCGGGATATGTAGGATACGAGGAAGGCGGTCAGCTGACTGAGAAAGTACGTCGTAAGCCCTATTCCATTGTTTTGCTTGATGAGATAGAAAAGGCACATCCTGATGTGTTTAATCTCCTGCTTCAGGTAATGGATGAAGGACGTTTGACTGACAGTTATGGCAGAATGGTTGATTTTAAGAATACGGTAATCATCATGACATCAAACGTTGGTACTCGTCAACTAAAGGAGTTTGGCCGTGGAGTCGGATTTGCTACACAAAGTCGCTTAGACGATAAAGAATTCTCGCGAAGTGTAATTCAGAAGGCTTTGAATAAATCATTCGCACCTGAATTCTTAAACCGAGTGGATGAAATTATCACCTTCGATCAGTTATCATTGGAAGCTATTACGAAGATTATCGATATCGAGTTGAAAGGCTTATATGATAGAATAGATTCGATTGGTTATAAGCTGGTTATTGAGGATAAGGCTAAGCAATTCATTGCTTCTAAGGGCTACGATGTACAATATGGAGCCCGTCCGTTGAAGCGCGCAATTCAGGCTTATCTGGAAGATGGTTTATCTGAACTGATCATTTCGGCTGCTTTGAAAGAAGGAGATACAATAACTGTTTCTTTGAACGAAGAAAAAGGAGAGTTGGAAATGAATCATGAAGCCAAAACGACTGAATAGCTAAGTTATTTCCTTTGAGTATACGTCAAAATGTCAGACCTTCGGGTCTGGCATTTTTTTTGTCTGTATCTCTACAAAAAATAATTCGATTTAATAACCAGATAATTAAAAAATACACGTTATTATGCAAAAAGGTAATATTGGAGTTACAACAGAGAACATTTTCCCTATCATTAAAAAGTTTTTGTACAGTGATCATGAGATTTTCCTTCGGGAATTAGTCTCCAATGCTGTTGATGCTACACAGAAGTTGAATACACTGGCTTCTATCAGTGAGTTCAAAGGTGAATTGGGTGATTTGACCGTACATGTTTCATTGGGCAAGGATACTATTACCATTTCCGATCGAGGCATCGGTTTGACAGCTGAGGAGATTGATAAATATATCAACCAAATTGCTTTCTCGGGGGCAAATGACTTTCTGGAAAAGTATAAAAATGATGCTAATGCCATTATCGGGCATTTCGGTTTAGGTTTCTATTCCGCCTTTATGGTTTCTAAAAAGGTAGAAATCATTACCAAATCTTATAAAGAAGGTGCACAAGCGGTAAAATGGACTTGTGATGGTAGCCCGGAGTTTACTCTTGAAGAGATAGAAAAGGCCGATCGTGGAACAGATATTGTATTGTATATCGATGATGATTGCAAAGAGTTCCTTGAAGAAGTTCGTATCTCTGCACTCTTGAAAAAATATTGTAGCTTCTTACCTGTACCTATTGCCTTTGGTAAGAAAAAAGAGTGGAAAGATGGCAAGCAGGTTGAAACCACTGAGGATAATGTAATCAACGATACTACTCCTTTGTGGACTAAAAAACCGAGTGAGCTTTCTGATGAAGATTATAAGAAGTTCTATCGTGAGTTGTATCCAATGTCTGATGAACCATTGTTTTGGATTCATTTGAATGTGGATTATCCGTTCCATCTGACAGGTATCCTCTATTTCCCGAAAGTAAAAAGCAATATTGACTTAAATAAGAATAAGATTCAGTTATATAGCAACCAGGTTTATGTGACCGATTCGGTAGAAGGTATTGTTCCGGATTTCCTTACTTTACTTCATGGAGTACTTGATTCACCGGATATTCCGTTGAATGTGTCCCGTTCATATTTACAAAGTGATTCAAATGTAAAGAAGATCTCGACTTATATTTCAAAAAAAGTTTCAGATCGTTTGCAGTCTATCTTTAAGAATGATCGTACACAGTTTGAAGAAAAGTGGAATGATTTAAAGATCTTTATTAATTATGGAATGCTTACCCAAGAGGATTTCTATGATAAAGCACAGAAATTTGCCCTATTCACAGATACGGATGGAAAGCATTACACTTTCGAAGAATATCAGGCTCTTATTAAAGATAATCAGACAGATAAAGATAAGAATCTGGTTTATTTATATGCCAATAATAAAGATGAACAGTTTGCTTATATTGAAGCTGCCAAAAATAAAGGATATAATGTATTGTTGATGGATGGGCAGTTGGATGTGGCAATGGTGAGCATGCTCGAACAAAAACTGGAGAAATCTCGCTTTACTCGTGTAGACAGTGATGTTATTGACAATCTGATTGTGAAAGAAGATAAGAAAAGCGAAGTGCTTGAAGCCACTAAGCAAGAAGCTCTGACTGCAGCTTTCAAGAGCCAGTTGCCAAAGATGGAAAAGGTTGAGTTTAATGTGATGACTCAGGCATTAGGCGAAAATGGTGCTCCTGTAATGATTACGCAAAGTGAATATATGCGTCGCATGAAGGAGATGGCAAATATTCAGGCTGGAATGAGTTTTTATGGCGAAATGCCGGATATGTTCAATCTGGTATTGAATTCAGATCACAAACTGGTAAAAGAGGTGCTGTCTGACGAGGAGAAAGAATGTAGCGCAGCTATTGCACCGGTACAAGCTGAATTGGATGAAGTGACAAAACGCCGTGATGCACTCAAGAAAAAACAAGAAGGTAAAAAAGACGAAGATATTCCTGTTGCTGAAAAAGATGAACTTAACGATTTGGATAAGAAATGGGATAATTTGAAACAACAAAAAGAATCGATATTTGCAGGATACGCAGGTAAGAATAAGGTTGTTCGTCAGCTGATTGACCTGGCATTATTACAGAACAACATGCTGAAAGGTGAAGCCTTGAATAATTTTGTAAAAAGAAGTATTGAGTTGATTTAGTCTATCACATTTAATTCATATAACATAAATTAAAAGAGCATTGCGCACGATAAAAGTGTCCGTAATGCTCTTTTTTTATTAATAAATGTGCTGTCAGAGTCGATAGATTAGAAACTATTGTATATATTTGAACGTTAAATCAACCATTTACACGATGTTTTGCTGAGCCTTATGAAGAAAGTTTTTTTATTGTTATTTCTCTTTTTACTGTTCTTGCCAATGCTTGTCCACGCTCAGAAAGTTGGGTTAGTATTGAGTGGTGGCGGTGCAAAGGGGCTGACACACATAGGAATAATTCGTGCTCTGGAAGAGAATAATATCCCAATTGATTATATTACAGGTACTTCTATGGGAGCTATTATAGGGTCTCTTTATGCCATGGGATATTCACCTGATGATATGGAGATATTGCTGAAGTCAGATGACTTTAAACGTTGGTATTCTGGTGAAGTGGAAGAAAAATATATGTATTATTTCAAAAAGAATCTTCCGACTCCTGAACTTTTCAATATACGCTTTTCGTTCAAAGATTCACTTAATTTAAAGCCACAGTTTTTGCCAACCAGTGTGGTTAATCCAATTCAGATGAACCTTGTCTTTATCGATCTTTACGCACGGGCAACTGCCACTTGTGAAGGCGATTTTGATAAGTTGTTTGTGCCTTTTCGATGCATAGCTTCCGATGTGTATAATAAAAAACAACTTGTCTTAAAGCGTGGTGATCTTGGAGATGCAGTACGAGCCTCTATGAGTTTCCCTTTTATGTTTAAGCCCATTGAAATAGATAGTTTATTGGCATATGACGGTGGAATTTATAATAACTTTCCTACAGATGTCATGCGAGAGGATTTTCATCCGGATATAATTATAGGTAGTGTTGTTTCTACCAACCCAGGAAAACCGAAAGAAAATGATTTGATGAGTCAGATTGAGAATATGGTAATGCAAAAGACTGATTATTCTCTTCCGGATTCGGCTGGAATATTGATGACATTTAAGTACAACGATGTTAATCTGATGGATTTTCAACGAATGGATGAACTGGTGAAAATAGGATATGATCGGACCATGGGCTTAATGGATTCTATCAAAAGTCGTGTTCATCGTAGAGTAAATATGGATAATATACGACTGAGGCGGTTGGTTTATAAAAGTAATTATCCGGAACTCCGTTTCAAAAATATATATATCGATGGTGCTAATTCTCATCAACAGGTTTACATAAAGAAAGAATTCCATACTTCAGATGATAAAGAGTTTACCTATGAGGATTTGAAACGGGGATATTTTCGTCTATTATCTGATAATATGATCTCAGAGATTATTCCTCATGCAGTTTTCAACCCCGAAGATGATACTTACGATTTGCATTTGAAGATAAAGATGGAAAATGAATTTTCTGTTCGTTTGGGTGGAAATGTGTCCACTACCAGTTCTAACCAAATTTATCTGGGACTTACATATCAGAATCTTAACTATTATTCGAAGGAGTTTACATTCGATGGACAGTTGGGAAAAATATATAATAATGCTCAGTTTATGGCAAAAGTAGACTTTGCCACTACTATTCCTACTTCTTATCGCTTTATTGCTTCGATCAGTACTTTCGATTATTTTAAGAAGGATAAGCTTTTCTCTAAAAATGATAAACCGGCTTTTAATCAAAAAGATGAGCGTTTTCTGAAACTCAAAGTTGCTCTTCCTTTTCTTTCAAGTAAACGAGTGGAGCTTGGGTTTGGAATTGCACAAATAGAAGACCGGTATTTCCAAAATAATGTAATCGACTTCGATAAAGACAAATATGATAAAAGTGAATATCGTTTGTTTGGCGGTTCAGTAAGTTTTAATGGTAGTACATTGAATTTTAGACAATTTCCTACTCAAGGAGCACGAGAGGCACTCGTTGCACAGATATTTACAGGGAAGGAACGCTTTCGCCCTGGGGTGAATTCTGAGAGTAGGAAATCTACCGAAGAGAAACATTCATGGTTACAGTTATCTTATATGAAGGAGAAATACCATAAAATGGGAGCAAATTGGACATTAGGATGGTATCTGGATGCATTATATGCGTCTAAAAACTTCTCAGAGAATTATACAGCTACAATGATGCAGGCCAGTGAATTTGCACCTACTGCACATAGTAAATTAACATATAATGAAGCTTTTCGTGCCAATCAATATCTGGCAGCCGGGATACGGCCTATTTATCGTTTAAATCAGATGTTTCACGTTCGTGGAGAGTTTTATGGCTTTTTGCCGATTTTTCCTATAGAAAGAAATCCAATTAATAAGGCTTACTATGGAAAAGCTTTCTCTCGTTTCGAATATTTGGGAGAAGTTTCAGTGGTATGTCAGTTACCGTTTGGTGCAATCTCGGCATATGTAAATCATTATAGCTCACCGAAAAGGGAGTGGAATGTCGGTTTGACGCTCGGTTGGCAATTGTTTAACTATCGTTTCATCGAATAATTTATTTGCAAAAAAGTTTGCTGAAAGCTTGCAAATTCAAGAAAAGTCCGTATCTTTGCACCCGTTAAACAAAAACAATGGTCGCGTAGCTCAACTGAATAGAGTAGCTGACTACGGATCAGCCGGTTACAGGTTTGAATCCTGTCGCGATCACTTTAAAGTTTAACTAATGGCCGCGTAGCTCAACTGAATAGAGTAGCTGACTACGGATCAGCCGGTTACAGGTTTGAATCCTGTCGCGGTCACTCTAAAAATAACAAACGGTCGCGTAGCTCAACTGAATAGAGTAGCTGACTACGGATCAGCCGGTTACAGGT